>Ga0315338_1000072_pt1 | contig 477395 bp, 424 predicted proteins | sample ASW8metaG_FD_204518 | JGI IMG/M metagenome (GOLD analysis project Ga0315338, IMG submission 204518) | Ammonia-oxidizing marine archaeal communities from Monterey Bay, California, United States - ASW #8 | ecosystem: Environmental > Aquatic > Marine > Coastal | place: USA: California | collected...
TTTCGCTCCAGTGCTCCGGCAGATCAGGATGGTCAGTGGCAACACCCGCATCTATCCCCCGAAACATCGGCCACTCGTCATTGGCAGAGACGCCCGACGAGATCAACATCAGCCAGACGACTATGAGCGCCGTTTCCCTCATTAATACCCCCCTCAGTCCTAGCGGAAAACCCGTAGGTTCAGGTCCAGACAACTATGACATCAACCACCGGATAGACACAGCCCATGTAACACATAAATTTCTGAGGAGACCACGGCCTGATTGACCGTTTCTCAGTGTATAGTGGCGGCGTAGGAGGAGTTAGATGATGGATCGATGGCTCGTTTTGGTCAGTGTGGCAGTTTTCACAGGAGGCCTGACACTCGTTTTACCAGGAGTTGCGACTGGCCAAAGTGCGGAGCGAGGAGACTGGCAGCTCTCTAGAACGCCGTGGGGAGACCCAGACCTACAAGGGATATGGAGTAGTAAAACCACAACACCTCTGGAACGACCCGATGAATTTGATGGACGGGAATTCTTGAGCGAAGACGAAATAGCCAATTTGGAAGGTCGAGCCCTAAGAGCGTTCACGGAAGGGTCTGGGGCGAGCCTCCTCGACGAACGGTCAGAACGGGGCACAGCGATCGATGTTGCGGGTGCCTACAATTCTGTTTTTAGCTCGCGCGGTACTACTGTGGTGAGAACGGGACGTACATCGCTCGTAGTTGATCCATTGGATGGAAAGATTCCGTACTCGGAAGAGGGCCTAGAACAAGTCGCTAAGGAAGTCACCTACCGCAAAGCTCTATTCGCCTCAGATTTGCGGACTGTAGTCGACATGGCTGAGGGCCCTGAAGACCGACCCAACGATCGATGTTTAGGGTTTACGCTTCCGTGCACTGCTAATTACTGCGCGTTTAGCCGGATTGTTCAGAATCCAGGATCTGTTTCGATGTACTACGAAGCAGGGCACACGGGGGGTGGCTACCGCACGATCCCTCTCGACGGACGGCCACATCTTCCCTCACATATCCGTCAGTGGTATGGCGACTCTGTGGGGCACTGGGAAGGCGACACTCTGGTTGTCGACACTACGAACTTCACCGATCGGAGAAGCGTCGAGGGCACGTCCACACCGATTGGCTTTAGGAGTACTGGCGAAGAGTTCCATCTGATCGAACGTTTCACACGGGTTGATTCAGACATGATTCTGTATCAGGCAACGATCGAAAACCCAACAATGTACTCTCAACCCTGGACGATTGAAATGCCATGGATACAATCTGAAGAAAGCAAGAACCAGATATTCGAGTCAGCCTGCCACGAAGGAAACTATGGTCTAACCGGTATTCTCGCTGGCGCACGCGCCCTGGAGCAGTAGACAGCCTGACAGCCCAATCATCGGATAATAAGTGGTGCCGTACCTTTCCTATCTCTGTCTGATGCCACTCGCCATCATGGCGCTGAATTGCCCGAGCGGTGTTGTCGCGCCACAGGTCACTGAGGAGCAAGCTGTCGATATCGCCAAACGTCAGGTGTTATTCGAACCGGAGGCTATTGATGCCGAAATGTCACCCGACGAAGCACAGCCTATCTGGCGAGTGACGATGCGTGGTAGGCTACCCGGCCAATCCGTGTTTGAGTTCGAGAGTGCGACTGTCGTGGTTGACGCCCACAGTGGCGACGTGCTCGAAGTTACATCGCCCTAACTACGCCTAAGAGTATCGATTCGGGGTCAAGCGCTCAACGCTTACCCGTCTGACCCTGGATTCATGGAAGTACCATCAGGCGAATGGAAACGCTAGCTCTAGGCACGCCCCCGAAGAACGCGGTCAAGACTTAACGGACCTGAACCCCTGGTTGAGAAGTACAAGAACACGAAGCAATACAACGCAGCCAACTCGCCGCCGTTCACAATCGGCCAGAAATCGCGAGGCAGATGAGCAAGAAAATAGGCCGTGGCCATCAGACCACTGGCAAGAAAAGCCACTACGGGAGTGTAGAGCCCAAGCATTATTAGTGTCCCCGCAAACAACTCGATAAGGCCTGCAAGCCCCAGCTGAGAGAAGAGGGCAACCGCCTGTTCCGCTCCTAACACTCCAAATAATTTCTGCAATCCGTGGGCTAAAAAAAGGAAGCCCACTACGGCCCGAGAAAACGAATAGACATACTCCGCCGCAAACCCTAATGGCTTCATGGGACTCCCCCTTTTCATTTACTCCAAGGAAACAGCTAACCGTTCATCATGCACTATAGTGTCCTGACATGCCGGGCGTTATCAGGGAATGGCCAAAGAGTCTTCCGTTTAGCCACCCAGACCTCTTACCGAGTTTAGTGGTTACTGCCCACTCAGCTTTTAAATCCACGTTCCAACAAATCCACATGTCGTCGTACACGAGGCAGATATGATGAGTATGTACCGGAAGCTTTCACTTTTGCTCGTTTCCGTCACGTTTCTGGGTCACAAAGTCTCAACCCAAGAACTTCCACCAGGGTACGTCGATCCACATCCTATTCTCGAAGCGGCGGCCCAAGCCATCGGCTCAAACAACCTGCGGTGCATCACCATTTCCGGTGAAGCTTACGGAAGCATGATCGGTCAGCAACGTCTTGCCGGATACGACGTCGACTGGCCTCGCGGTAAACCGTTAAGGGACTACACGCGAACGATGAACTGGGATATGCAAACAATGACTGAGACATTCGACCGCGATCCCGGATATAACCCAGCGAGCTGGAAATACGGTTTGGGTTGGCGAGACGGAACGCCTATCCAACAGCATCCTACACAAACATTCATCGTTTCCGGTCAGAATGCCTGGCACACCGATGGCCCCAACAGCGATCCAGTGGCAGCCTCACTTGAAGATGCCGAACTGTGGCAGCTAGAGCTGTGGCTTAACCCACATGGCTTTCTCAAGGCCGCCAAAATGCCTGGAGCTAATCCAACGGCGGTGTGGCGTTGGGAGCTAGGTGAAATGGGCCGCGACGGCGCTACCACCACTCCGAGCAAGGTCACGGTGGTTTCGATTACGATGCTGGGCAAGTACCGGGTCGACGCCACGATCAACCAAGAGAACCTACTTCAGAGAATTCACACTTGGGTACCTGACGCGGTGCTAGGCGACACAAATTATGAACATGAATTCACTAACGACAGCTACGTAGACGTAGGCGATGGCGTGAGATTTCCCACACGCTGGCATCATCATACCGGCTGGGATGACAACTACCAGGCACAGAATTTTAGTGCTGGTCGCAATGCGTTTGGTGGCAATCTTGAAAATATTGAACCGAACAACTGCGGTAAGTCCGTTACTGTGCCTGAATCAGTGCAAAGCGCAAATTTTACAACTCCTGTCGAAAATCAAAAGTTGTCTGAGGGCATCTGGTTGTTGGGAGGCACGTCACACAACAGTGTGGCAATAGAGTTTCAGGACTACGTCGCGGTGGTGGAAGCACCGCTGAATGAGTCACGAAGCTTAGCGGTAATTGAAGAAATCGTTACGCTAGTGCCAAATAAACCCATCCGCTTTGTAGTCAATACTCACCAGCATCATGACCACATCGGGGGACTGCGCACCTACATGCACATTGGCGCCACCATCATTACCCACTGGAAAAACTACGACTTCTATACACGAGACGTGTTGAACTACACCCCGAGAACACTCCGACCAGACATGCTCGCGCTATGGCCACCGACCGAGCTTGCCGAGGGCTATCAATATGAGACGGTCCGTGAGAACTATGTACTGACTGACGGCGCAAGAACGATGCATCTCTCCTATGTGCAGCCGTTAACCCACGTCGAAGGTATGTTAATAGCTTATTTGCCAGCAGAGCGAATGGTGATTGAAGCTGATCTGTTCGATTCCCCATCTTCAGGCATGCTCATTCCGGTCTCGGCTACTGATGCCAATCGTAGTCTCTACGAACATGTACAGAGACTCGGCGTCGAGGTAGACACGGTGGTCCCTATCCACGGAAAACCGACTCCATGGACTGACTTTGTAAAATTTGTAAGTAATGATCAATGAAGATCAGGCTACCCTGTAAAGTTCTGAAAAAATTCAGGCAGATCAGGTTTCGTTTCGATCAAAATCTCCACAACAGCCAGACGATCATCATCCGATAACCGATCGTAGGGCGTCTGCCTGTCTTCACCTGAGAGGACAGCCCACATCCGGCGATAGATAGCGTCCTTCGCCAATGCCGGTAATGCATCAAACGCTTCCGTATAAATCATGTAACTGCATGGATAGCGCATCAACCGATGCTCAAGGTCAAACTCGCGAAGCGACCGACCCTGACTATCCTGGGGAGGTCTTGATGCGAAGGTTTGAGAAAACCGTGACGAACCTTGTATTGGCACAGGTAAGGGAGCTTCATCAACAAATAGTAGGTAGTCCACTAGTTCACGAGCAGCCTCGTCAATTAGAGTCTCAAAATCCTCATGGCCGGTTCTATCATCCCCGCCCTGTTCCCGATACAACACTCGTCTCGTCTCCCAACCCATTCTTGTGATCAAATTAGTCATATGGACCTGGTGCTCAAGCACCATCAACGCAACAATGTCGCTATGTAGTGAAAGATACCCTTCGAGATCGAAGAAACCAGAGAGAGACAGCAGCTGCTGACGTGGCACACCAATGGTAGCGTTCGGGTCATCTACATCCGTAACCTCGACATTGCCCATATGCGCAAACGGTTCGTGACTTCCCGTAACGTACCACCCTCCCCACCGATCTTCCAACCTGGTCCTATGGTCAGAAACATAACCCGTGGCGTATGCGTTAGGGTCAGACGTCAATGGAAATGTACTGAGCACCTGCAACCCAGGAACTCCAAGAGTGTCCCAAGTTAAATGACACGCTAGGCACTGATCGTCACGTGTAAACTGAGGTGTATCCGCAGGAGTTTGTGGAAGACTGTAAAACACTGTCCCCTGATGAACGTCTTGCACCGCCGCCTCTAGCAACGTGGTTCCCCTCACCCATGCCACGGAAACATCATCACGAAAGTAAATAGCTCTTGGATTATCTGAAGCGATCAACGTAGCCTGGTTACTTGTTGGTGAAAACACCGTGACCTGTGATTCGACCGAAATACCTAGAGCTGCAAGTACTGACGACAGGTACCCGAAGCCGTCGTTAAACTCGAGTTGAAATTCACCATCTTGAATCTTACGATTGAGGGAAACGATGGCATTCTCGACTGTCCCAGTTGAATATCCGATCGCAGGATGATCACGGGAAGCACGAAATGCGCCGCCACGCTGCGCGAGCACAGCAACAGCAGTGACGCTCAGTAGCGCAGCCAAAATGAATCCAACGCGTCGAAACATGTTACAACACTGTACCATGCCAATTGTCACGCTGAACCGAGACCATCTTTAGATTATCAGCACGAAATAGAGAACAGTAAGCACCCCGAAAAGAGCCTGTCGTATTCCTGACAGGCCATTTAAACTTCTGCATATTGTCGCCACCTCGACCGCTACTACTTCGCCAGGGTAGATCTTTTCTCTTCATCGTCGTCCCTCGTCTGAGGGAACAGGGTATACATCAACCATAACAATCCCACAATGATCAAGAGCAGCATGGTCCATCGCATGGCACTAGCGAGTAGGGCAAGGTTAAAAACAGGAAGACCGATCTCAATATCGAACAGGCTTAACTGGGCAGCACGTTCGCTCATCCAATGCCAACCAGTGTGTGCTACAAGCGCCGAGAGCAGGATTGTGCCTACGCGCTCAGCTATCGCAAAACGAAACAGAAGGTGCAACGATGGTATCAAGAGCACTAATACGAACAACTGTCCGAGCTCAACCCCAAGATTGAAGGATACAAGCGATGTTAGCAAGTGAGCGCCAGCAAATTGCAGCGTTTCGCTCAACGCAAACGAAAAGCCAAACCCGTGCACCAAGCCGAACCCGAACGTAATAAGCCAACGACGGCGAAGTTTGACACCAACGATGTTCTCAAATGCCATATAAACAATCGACATCGCAATCAATGTCTCAACAAAGGGTGGGAACCACAGTGCACTGGGCGCCAGTTCAAAGGCTGAAGCAATGAGTGTCACGGAGTGAGCAACCGTGAACGACGTTACGATGGCGACGAGCGGGCCAAGGCGCCTGAAAGGAATCACAAGACAAACAAGAAAAAGTAAATGGTCAATCCCATCGAGAATGTGCTCGAAGCCCAGCACAACAAACCGGAGAGCAGCTTGGTGCCAGCGGGGATCAAGACGAACCAAGCCTGGATTACCGGAGTACTCAAATGCCCGTACGGTGCCATCTGGGAGCACGAACCTGAGGACCGTAATGGTCCGGATACCTAGACGACCCAGAGTTGGATTGACGGAAAACTGAGATTCTTCTGACTCGATCGAGTATTCAAATAAAGCATCGAGCATCGCCTGTTGCCAGACAATCTCTGTGTCCGTAGGAAGCGGTTGACCCGTGACATGGGCCAAAGCTTGATCGTAGCTCGCGAACGAACGGTCTGATGGAAGTGAGACGCGTACTGCTCTCAGTTGTTGGCCTGTAAGTAATCTGTCATCCTCGTATAGCTGCAGTTCATCACCAACCCACACCATGATCGCATCACGAAGCATCGAGTCCGCATTGTCGAGATCAAGATAACCAAGACCGCGCTGGGGAAAGACAAAGTCTCGCATGGCCTCAAGCGGGACTCGGACCAACAGACGCAACTGCCCTCCCTCAGGCGCCACAAAGGCCTGTACCGTCACGTCCCCAGGGACATCGTGAGCCAGCTGGCGAGAAGGTGTCGCAAGAACAAACCCTACGACAAGAATAGCCGTGGCCAACGGACCGGGGAAACGGCCGCGCAAAACGCGCCGACAAGAGGGAAAACAAAGGCGACGCATGAATTAATGTAAGTATACGGACAGTTCTTGTTTAAGGCTTAATGCGATAGCCATTGTCAGTTTCTTCACGGAACTCGTCGTGACAAGATTGGCAGGAACCCTGAAGGCTTTTGAGTGCATCACGCGCGGCAGGCTGATCTTCCTGGTTGGATGCTGTCGACAGAGACTCCAACGCCTTCAATGCCTCTTGAGCAAACCCAGTCGCACCGTCGACACCGCGGGCATTCCAAAACAATTCAATCTGTTCAAAGAATACCTGTAAACGACCAACTTCCGTTTCCAACTCCGGCCAGTACCGAGCGTCGACATGACCACGCGTATCACCCAATGTGAGCCGAATCTCTTTCATCGCTGCATCGTACTCATCGTCAGTCATGGGCTCTTGGGCCACTGTCGTCACAGCGAGTGCAGCAACGAAGAACAGAATGCGCGTCACATTGTCCTCCTTAAAATAACAATTCTAAGAATCGAGAGTTTTAGGCGCCAATTATACGCGTCCAACGATCCATGACGTCGGATTAGACGGCGAGAATGTACTTGGGTGGTTTACACACTACTAGTCTCGTTTAAGAAAACACTGTGCCGCCTATCAGTCGAGTTCCCTACACTAAAAATAGCTCAATTCTTTCGTTGGTCAACCGCTAACAGTTCCACATAATTGGCAACTGTCCAATATTGAACCCATGGCAGCGATGGAAGCCTCGCCGGTCTAGTAAACAATCTGCATGCTAGACTGGGCCCTGAACAATGCGGAATCGGCTGATAAACTTGCCGCCGCGTGTCCTATGGTGAGTGTAGCTCAAGGGTAGAGCGCCGGTCTGTGGCACCGGATGTTGGGGGTTCGAATCCCCTCACTCACCCCAGCATTATTCCTTCCAAAGGTAATAGATTCTTCCGGTGCAACTGACATCACTTAACCTACGGTAAGTATTACTTCATGTATTGCGGTTACTGTAAGGGCTGGTTGGGTTGGGCGGCTCGACCAGCTCTCGCGGCGTTTCGTAGATGTCACGGATCTCCGTCTCGATCCATCCGTGGCAATCCCCTCGCGGAGCATGAGCTGCATGATCATAGCTGGCGGCCCGAGAAACTCAAAGCTGTGCACACGCGGCCGCTCATCACCTGGGCAACGATAACCTTCTTAGTCCCAAACCAAGTAGTATTTGAAGAACATGAGTGTAATTAACCGTTTTTCCTGGGTTCCTCTAGTTGCAAGCGTTGCCTTCGCTGGTCAGTTCGTCTTTGGACAAACTTCAACACCTTGGAGGCAATGGGGAGGACCCGACCGAAATTTTCACGTCAGGGCTGGTCGGATCGCAGAAACGTGGCCCGACAGTGGTCCAACTCAACTCTGGAGCCGAACCCTTGGTGAAGGATATTCCTCAATTCTTGTTGACCAAGGCCTATTAATCACCATGTACCGTGAGGGAGATGATGAAGTTGTCATCGCTCTGGACGCCAACACTGGTGAGACCACTTGGCAGTTCGTCTATGATGCGCCACTGCTAAACAACGGATACTTCGATGTGTGGCTTAACTCCGCTGGACCAGGCCCTTATTCAACTCCTCTCATTGCAGGTGAGACTGTTTTTACTGTCGGCGTCAACGGTCATTTCCATGCACTTGATAAACGGAGCGGAGAAGTTCGTTGGTCACATAACTTGGTCGACACATTTGACCTTCTGGATTACAACGCATTTGCGTCGAGCCCACTTGTCTATGGACCGACCGTTATCCTTCCTTTGGGAGGCAGTGGACACGGCGTGGTCGCACTCGACCAAGAGACCGGAGCTATTGCCTGGAAAAGTGCCGACTTCAACCTAGCACCTGGTTCACCAATTCTTATCAATGTAGACGGTCAGGACCAACTCGTAGTGCTCGGTCAACAAGAGCTCGTTGGTCTCAATCCCCTCGATGGCCGTCGTTTATGGAATCACCCTCATGAAAACGAACTCGGCCTAAATATCAGCATGCCTGTTTGGGGACCCGACAACCTCCTGTTTCTGTCATCCGCCTACGACAGCGGTAGTCGATTAGTTCGACTTCGTCAGATCGACGGACACACCAACGCTGAAGAGGTGTGGTTCAACAATAGGATCCGACTGCACTTCGGCAACGCGTTATGGATTGACAAGGTTGTACTCGGCAGTACTGGGGACTTCGGACCGGCTTTCATGGCAGGACTCGACATCGAAACTGGAAGAGAGCTATGGCGTGAACGAAGTTTCGCTCGAGCTCACATGCTGTACGCGGATAACAAGCTCGTGATCGTTGATGAAGATGGAGAAGTCGCTGTAGCCTCACTCACAGCGGACGGACTACACGTCCACGCACGGCGGAAGATATTGACAGAGAATGCCTGGACACCACCTACTCTGGCGGATAGCATCCTTTATATACGTGACCGAAAGAACATCCTGGCACTCGATCTTTCTGGTTAACTCCAGGTAGTTAATGCGCTGCCGAATTGTAGCCTTAACCGTTGCTGCCGTCCTGTTCCTTCCAAATTCTGTACGTGGGCAAGACCTAATCTTTGATTCCCTCAGGGATTATCTCGAATCGTTGCGGATCCAGGCTGGCATCCCAGGCTTGTCTGTCGCCATCGTCGGAACTAATGACATTTTATGGGAGCACTCATTTGGCTACCAAGACGTAGAGCAAGCGATTCCCGTAAGGACAGACACGCCGTTCCATATCGATGGTCTCACACAAATAGTTGCCACAGCCTTAGTGCTACGCTGTGTCGAAGACGGCTATCTCTCTCTCGATGACAACCTCGACCAGTTTGACCCAGAAAGTCCTTACGCAAATTCAACGATACGCAATGTACTCACGCATACGTTCGCTGGAATCGACGGGTTACATTTTCATTATCAGCCAGAACGGCTTGAACCAGTGGCGTCTGCCATCGAAAGCTGCACCGGAGACTCATTCCAAATAACACTAGGTACGTTATTCGATCAACTGGGAATGACCGACTCCGTTCCAGGATTGGATTTCAGTCCCTTCCTCGAGGATTCGGAAGACAATTTACGGGCCGACCGTTATGAGTCTGTAAGTGAACGGCTTGCGGTTTCCTACGCTGTAGGTCGAGACCGTCGGCCAACACCATCGCTACACCCAACAACCACGCTAACTCCAGGAGGAGGATTAATCTCATCCGTTCGAGACTTGGCACGATTCGATGTTGAGCTGAGGAACGGCGTGATGGTAACTTCCGATTCTCTAGCAAGTGCGTGGCAAGCTCCCACTGGTCGAGACGGTGAGTTTTTACCGCATGGGCTCGGTTGGTTTGTACAAACGTATGCCGGTGAACCGGTAGTCTGGCAGTTTGGTGTAGCGGAGAATGCCTCGTCGTCAGTGATTGCAATCGCTCCGACGCACGGTCTTACTTTGATCTTACTAGCAAATAGCGACGATCTCGTGAAACCGTTTGCCATGGAAACAGGTGACTTGATGCTCTCACCCTTTGCGCGTTTGTTTATGGAGTTATTTCTCCGATAGAGGTTCGAGCGTGGGATGAGAATTGGAGTAATCGCACTGACACTATTGGCTCTTGGGCCAGTCAAGGCTGCGGCTGAATGGCAGATCAAGCCGTTCCTTGGAGTTACGTTTAGAGGAAATACAACATTTGTCGACGTCGAGGATGGAGTCGGTAATCCGAATATTTCTTTCGGTGTGAGCACTCTACTGGTGGGCGAGATCTTTGGACTTGAAGCTGATTTCGGTCAGGCACCAGGATTTTTTCAGGCCGGCGAAGGACGTTTGGTGAAGCAAAGTAATGTCACGACGCTGTCAGGTAGCTTTGTGGTTGCACTTCCGCGTCGACTGGCCGAGTACGGACTCCGACCTTACTTCGTAGGCGGCGCAGGTATGATGCGAGTCCGAAGCGACCACCAGCTTGGCGTATTGCAGGTTGCGAGTACGTTACCAGCGCTACATATCGGCGGGGGGGTTACGGGGTTTCTTACCGATAGGTTTGGACTAAACTGGGATGTGCGACGCTTTCACAGCACCGGGGGTACGGCCGGTGGACGCGGGGTAAGTTTCGGACGGGAACAGCTCTCATTCTGGCGAGCGCAAATGGCACTTGCTATTCGATATTAGCGGGGGTTGAGATGCATCGGTACAGTTGGAATATATGGTTGGTCGTGGCACTCATTGGCTTTGGCGCAGTTACACTCGCAGCCGAGAAACTGCGTGTGGTCCCACTTGTCAGAGACAACGTGGTGGTTGTGTCGTTTGAACTACCAGACGCCTACAACGATGATGTCCGAGAAGTAATCTCCTCCGGGCTTCCAACGACATTTACCTATAATGTTGACCTCCGCCAAATCGTTCCTTTCTGGGTCGACCGTACAGTTGCCACAGCTGTTGTTAGCATCACAAACGATTACGACGGACTAACTGGACGGCACAGCTTGACACGTCGAGTTGACGGTCGTGTCGTAGACGCCGTAATAACTCAGGACGAAGAAATGGTTCGAACGTGGCTAACCACCCTTAATCGGATGCCACTCTGCCAAACATCTCGACTCGAGCCCAACCGTGACTATTACGTCAGTGTGAGTGCCCGTGGTCGACCGAATGGCGGATCCATTCTTGGCTTGGCGAGTGCCTTCAGTGGTCAGGCGAAATTCACTTTCGTTCCGTAGCCAGAGCACTAAGTGCATCAGACAAAAAGCAGTCTGTTGCAAGCAACAATTAGACCGTGGCAGTTCCTGGCCTCTGACCTCTCCATAAACGGTGAATATCCCACCTCTCACTCAAATCTCCATCCTCGCGATCGAAATCCTTGCCACTCTGTTGCAGGGATGCGGCACAATTGCAACATCTTCCCAACCAAGCCAAGGATCGACTGTACTTACACTTAGCGGATCCGGGGGTATCAATCACCCATCCGTTGTCACCCGCCCATACGTAGTATTGGTTTCCCTGGATGGTTTCCATCCTGACTACCTTGGCCGCTTTGATACACCGGCGTTCGATCAACTAACTCGAACCGGAGTTATTGCTGATGGATTAATCTCTGTATTTCCATCTTTGACGTTTCCCAGTCACTACTCGATTGCTACAGGGCTCTATCCAGAACGACATGGTATCGTGGGCAACCGATTCCACGATCCCACCCGCGGCGAAGACTTCAACTATCGAGATCAAGACGATGTGCAGGATGGCACGTGGTGGAAAGGAGAACCCATCTGGGTTACTGCCGAACGCCAAGGTATGGTCACTGCCTCAGTTTTCTTTCCTGGCACACAGGCGGCAATAAAAAATGTCTACCCCACCTACTGGCGTCCGTATAATTCCCGACTTCCTAACACTAAGCGTGTCGAACAAGTAATTGAGTGGTTGCAAGCTCCTGCCAGCGAGCGCCCTCATTTGATAATGGTGTACTTCTCAATAGTAGACAGTGTTGGTCACCGAGATGGACCAAACGGACCAGAAATCCGAAGTGCGGTCACCTCGGTCGACCGACTCCTCGGACAACTAATGAACACCATCGAACAACTGCCCTATGGCCCCAACGTGTATCTTGTAGTCACGTCGGACCACGGAATGGCTGTGGTCGATCCCGAACGCCAAGTGGTGATCTCAGACATCATCAACCTGGACGGAATCAGAGCGATTCCCACGGGGCCAGGCATGAATCTTTATCTTGAAGGTGACGCTGAGCACAGCCGCTGGCTGCGAGACACTTTTAACCGTCGCACTAACCTAGCGACAGCATTTCTTCGGCAAGAAGTCCCTGACTACCTACACTACCGAGCAAGCCAGCGGATCGGCGACGTAGTCATCCTTCCAGAGGAAGGCGCATCCGTAAGTTTTTCTCAATCGGCACCACCGATGGGAATGCACGGATGGGACCCAAACTTGACATCGATGCACGGCATTTTCTTAATGCGAGGACCAACCATAAGTCCTAGTCAGCATATCCAAGCCTTCGAAAACATCCACATCTATCCCCTATTGGCTCAAATTCTGGAACTCGAGCCCGCTGCTGAGATCGACGGACAGATCGACGTGCTGCGAACGCTACTTGAGAACTGACTTGGCGAACAAGGACAACGTGAAGGAGAAACAACGATGTCATCATCAAGTCGAAACTGTAAGACACGAGTCCACAACGTTCTTAATAGTGAACAGACAGCTGTGTTCCCTGGGGTCTACGACACCTTGTCTGCCAAACTTGCTGAGCAAGCAGGGTTTCCCCTCGCATTCGTTTCTGGGTATGCCGTCTCAGCAACGCTCATCGGAGAACCAGATCTGGGACTACTAACACAAACCGAAATGGTTGAGCGCGCGAGACAGATCTGTCGGAGCGTTGACATCCCCATCATTGTCGATGCTGATACCGGCTATGGGAATCCGTTAAACGTCGCTCGCACGGTTAGAGCGTTGATCGATGCCGGTGCAGCCGGATGTTTTCTCGAAGATCAAGAGTGGCCTAAGAAGTGTGGACACATGCACGATAAGAAAGTGATCTCAAAAGAGGAATATATAGAGAAGATCCACGCAGCGGTTGACACGAAAGGTCACGCTGACTTTTTTGTCGTTGCGCGAACCGACGCGATTGCTGCTGTCGACCTAGAGGAGGCTATTGCCCGCGCCCACGCAGCGAAGTCTGCCGGTGCGGACGCGACCTTCATCGAAGCACCTCGTTCGAGAAGTGAACTAGTCGAAATTGGCCGGCAGGCGCCGAAACCAACTGTGGCGAACATGGTCGAAGAAGGGCGGACACCAATCTTGCCAAAAGAGGAATTAGTCAGTCTCGGCTTTCAGCTTCTCCTTTATCCACTTGCCGGATTATATGCCTCCGCAAAGGCACTTGAATCGGTATACCAATTACTCCTCAACAATGGCACAACCGCCGGTCACGAAAACTCTCTGATCACTTTCGAGCGTTTCAACGAAATCATTGGGGTTGATGAAAGGGAGGCTCTCGGAAAGAAATATAAGAAAAAACCCTAACCACCCGACCATGCCTGTCACGGCTCCAACTATTGAGCCATTCCTCGCAAAAGTCCGTAACACGACTTCCCACTGCACGATATATAATGACGCTCCCTTACACCCCGCACGGAGGTGACGTGTGAACGTTCCCGTCAGTATCACAGTAAATGGCCGCCTCTACACACGTGATGTGGAGCCGAGGCTACTGCTAGTTCATTTTATTCGAGAGCTTGGCGCACTAACCGGAACCAAGGTCGGCTGTGACACGAGCCAATGCGGCTCCTGCACCGTCCTGCTCGACGGCGTATCGGTCAAGTCGTGCACCACACTCGCAGTCCAAGCCGATGGGGCAGAAGTCACGACGATCGAAGGACTAGCCAATGGCGACGAGCTACATCCTCTCCAGGAAAGCTTCTGGAATAAACACGGTTTACAGTGCGGTTTTTGTACGCCCGGCATGATCTTGGCATCGTACGAGCTGCTTCGCACAAACAAAACTCCAAGTGAGGACGACATTCGTCACGGTCTTGAGGGCAACATGTGCCGGTGCACCGGCTACCAGAACATTGTGAAGGCTGTGCAGGACGCGGCTACGGAGAAATCGTCATGAGCACCAGAATCTTTGGCTCCGGAATTCGCCGGCGTGAAGACCCTCGACTGATTACGGGCAGTGCGACCTACACCGACGACATCACACTTCCAGGAATGGTTTACGCCGCGATGCTACGCAGCCCTCATGCACATGCGAAGATCACGGATATCGACACGAGTAAAGCGGCGGCGGCACCAGGTGTGCTCGCCGTCTATACGGGTACCGACATCGAGGGACAGCTTCAACCAGTGCCCTGCGCTTGGCTGCTACCTGACTCCGATCTGAAGATTGCAAGCTATCAATGCATCGCGAAAAACACAGTCCGCTATACCGGTGACATCGTCGCTGTGGTCGTCGCCGATAGTTGTTACCAAGCCTACGATGCACTCGACTTAATCGATGTCGATTACGAACCGCTGCCGACCGTGACCGACCCCGAAAAAGCCTCACAACCCAACGCGCCCCAATTACACGAAGAAATCGCAGGCAACCAAGCTTTCCATTGGGTGGTCACCGGCGGCGATGTTGAAGCGGCGTTTGCCGAAGCCGAATCTAACGGGATCGTCATTAAAGAACGGATCCTGCAGCAGAGACTAATCCCCAACGCCATGGAAACCCGTGCTGCAGTCGCACAGTACAACCGAGCATCTGGAGAACTCACCCTCTGGAACACAACCCAGAATCCTCATATTGTTCGGTTTCTCTGCTCGGTTGTTACAGGTATCCCAGAAGACAAGTTGCGGGTTATTGCCCCAGAGGTCGGGGGCGGGTTCGGTAGCAAGATCGCAGTCTATCCAGCCGACTTCGTCACCGTTTTTTGTGCAAAGACTCTGGGGAGACCCGTGAAATGGACTGAAACACGGAGCGAAAATTATCAGGCCACAACACACGGACGCGATCATGTACAGAATGTTGAGCTCGCTGCCACGAAGGACGGAAAAATCACTGGGCTACGGTGCAAAGTCCACGCGGGCATGGGGGCCTATATCTCAACCGCGGCTCCAGGAATCCCAACGATCCTGCACGGCTTGATGTTATCTGGTTGTTACACCGTTCCAGCCGTCAGGGAAGACGTCTACGGAATTTATACGAACACTGTTCCGGTGGAAGCTTATCGTGGCGCAGGCCGTCCTGAAGCGACGTTCATGCTCGAGCGACTCATCGATGTGTTGGCTGCCAAGCTCAACATGGACCCGGCCGACGTACGCCAAAAGAACTTTATCCCTAAGTTTGACAACGGCCACGACGTCATCACTGGTCTGACCTACGATAGCGGTGACTATCCTGGGGGACTCGATAAACTCCTGAAACACACCGGTTACGAGGAACTCCGGGCAAAGCAAACAGAAGGACCGAAGAACGGTAAGTACCTAGGTATTGGAATCTCATCATACGTCGAGATCTGCGGTCTGGGGCCATCCCAGGTAGCCGGTGCGATTGGTTTTCAAGGAGGTCTTTGGGAGAGCGCCATTGTGCGAGTACACCCGACCGGAAAAGTCCATGTCTTCATTGGTGCGTCTCCACATGGCCAAGGCGAAGAAACGACGTTTGCACAAATTGTCGCGAGTGAGATCGGCGTCGATACAGATGACGTCAAGGTCATACATGGCGACACCGACAACACTCCGATGGGTTGGGGCACCTACGGTAGTCGTACAACGGCCGTTGGAGGAGCGGCACTCGCCGTAGCAGTCCGTAAAATCAGAGACAAAGCGAAGGTATTGGCCGCTCATCTACTTGAAGCGGCAGTCGAAGACATGGAGTACGACGACGGCAAGTTCTTTGTAAAAGGTTCACCGAACAAAAGTAAAACCATCCAGGACATCGCCTTGATGGCAAATGTCGCCTGGGATTTACCCGAGGGAATGGAAGCCGGGCTTGAAGCATCAACATTCTACGATCCGCCCAATTTCGTTTTTCCCTACGGCTCCCATCTTGCTGTTGTCGAAGTAGATACCAGCACCGGACATATTGAATTAACGAAGTACACGGCACTCGACGACTGTGGACCGCAGATAAATCCAACGATCGTAAAGGGACAAGTGCATGGTGGTGTGGTTCAGGGCATCGGCCAAGCACTGTGGGAGGAAGCCGTCTACGACGACAACGGCCAACTGGCCACTGGGTCAATGCTTGATTATGCTTTGCCACGCGCCGACCGTTTGCCATCGATTGAGGTAATCTCAACCGTCACGCCATCACCCCACCATCCGCTTGGCGTCAAAGGAATAGGCGAAGCCGGCACGATAGCCTCAACTGTCACTGTTTATAACGCTGTCCTGGACGCACTCAAACCGCTTGGCGTGACACACATTGATATGCCGTTTACACCCGAACGGGTGTGGCGAGCCATCCAAACCACATCACAATCCAGTTCGCGCAAAGGGAGCTAAACAATGTTTGCTGCCAATTTTGATTACTATCGGGCTGGGTCTGTCGCCGAAGCCGGTGAACTTCTGGTCAAGCATCCGGGTGCAAAGATCCTTGCCGGAGGACACAGTCTTATTCCACTCCTTAAGTTACGACTAGCGACTCCGGCTACCGTGATCGACATTGGTCGACTTGGAGAACTACGCGGGATCGCAAGTGGCGACAGCCTGACGATCGGAGCACTTACGACGCACGCTGAACTTGCCCGCTCAGCAGACGTGAAGCGGCACGCCGAAGCCTTGGTCGAAGCAGCTAGCCAAGTGGGCGACCCAGCCGTGCGCAACCGAGGCACAATTGGTGGAAACATTGCACATGCTGACCCTGCTTCAGATCTTCCTATCGTTCTTGCAGCCCTTGAAGCAACGATCAACATCATTGGAAACAACGGTAAACGGTCAGTGAGTGCTTCTAACTTCTTTCAAGGGGTCATGATGACGGCACTTCAGGACAATGAAGTAATCACGTCCATTGAGATTCCCGGTGCCCCCGACGGCCAGGGGACTGCCTACGCAAAATTTCCTCACCCTGCATCGCGCTACGCGGTGATCGGCGTGGCGGCGGCGGTCACGACTAACAATGGCACCTGCACTTCTGCGTCAATCGCTATCGGAGGACTCGTACCGGTACCACTACGATGCTCAGCTGTCGAACAGGTCCTCATCGGAGAAACGTTATCAGAAGAGACACTCACGACCGCGTCTGAGGCCGTTAACGGCTCGAACGGTGAGAGAGATGACCTCGGAGACAACCTGCTCGGCGATCTCTTTGCTTCAGCTGACTACCGCAAGGCAATCGCGGCAGTATACGTACGCAGAGCCCTTGCCACGGCTGTTGAACGCGCCAGTTAGCCGTGAGTGTGCTACCTTCGTTACCCGAATCAATTGACGAGTTGCAGCGGCAGCTTTCTTCGAAGCAATATGTGGCAGACTCCGGTCTCGCCACAACAATTTATCTCGCCCTAAAACTCAAGCGCCCACTCTTACTCGAGGGAGAAGCAGGCGTCGGTAAAACCGAGGTGGCTAAAGTAATGTCTGCGGTACTGGAAACTGATCTCATCCGGTTACAGTGCTACGAAGGCCTGGACATTACACACGCCGTCTATGAATGGAACTATGCGCGACAATTAATAGAAATTCGAGTCGCGGAACGTGACGGCATCCATAGCGATAACAGAGGCAAGCAGGTTCGAGAACTCTTCAGTCCTGACTTTCTCATTGAACGCCCGCTACTGAAAGCGATACGAAATGGAGCCGACCGCCCACCGGTACTGCTCATCGACGAACTAGACAGAGCCGATGAAGAGTTCGAAGGCTATCTGCTCGAACTCCTCTCCGATTTTCAAGTGACCATCCCTGAACTCGGAACAATCAAAGCCATTGAACCACCGATCGTGATTATCACGTCGAACCGCACGCGTGAGCTACATGATGCCCTCAAACGACGGTGTCTGTACACGTGGATCGACTACCCTGATTTCGAAAAGGAACTCCGCATCGTTACAACGAAGGTCCCTGGCGTTTCGGCATCTCTTGCCGAACAAGTCACTCGGTTCGTTCAAGAACTTCGGCGCGCCGAGCTTTACAAGGCAACCGGCATCTCGGAAACTCTCGACTGGATCGCTGCGCTGGTTGCCCTCGACCAAGAGGAGCTTGATGCAACGATCATCGAACGCACCCTTGGTATCATCCTAAAGAATCAAGAGGACATCCAAAGCATGTCTAATAATCGTATCCAGGAAATACTGAATCGCGCCAAAGCACCCGGTTCAGGTTAACCGTGTCAGCGCTTCTGCCCAACCTACTCCGCTTCGGCTATCTGCTACGTCGCCTCGGACTCCATGTACCGGCGGGGCGGATGCGATACGTAGCGGAGGCGCTCACCTACGTCAACTTGGGTCAGCGGATCGAGTTCTACCACACACTCCGGAGTCTCCTGATTCATCGCGTGCAAGATTTTGACCTATTCGACAATGCGTTTCGTATCTTCTGGCGTCAGCGAAACAGCGACGGGACAGGAACAGAACTTCATTCGTTAGGTGAAACGCGGCGGGCAGGTGGACCCGAATACACGTCGGAACTTCCTCCACATGACCCTGAGCAAGACCAGGATCCCGAGCGCACCTATCCCGTGGAGCGAATGGCTGTACTCAGTTACAGCCAGCGCGAAGGACTGTGGGCAAAAGACTTTGATCATTTCACCAAAGACGAAATCTCAGAAGCGAAGCACATGATGACTGCGTTCCGGTGGAGTCTTGCTGAACGAGAATCGAAACGATGGATAGGTGGGCGAGGGAAAATACTGGATCTCAAACGTGCGATACGAGCTAACATGCGTTACGGCGGTGAATTGATTCATCTCCCGACGCGACGCCGAAAAATGAAACGGCGCTCGTTGGTACTGCTGTGTGATGTCAGTGGTTCGATGGAACGCTACAGTCGCATGTTGCTCCACTTCATTCACTTACTCACCGGCGGAGCTCAGCTCGGCCGAGTTGAGTCGTTTGTGTTCTCAACCCTGCTCACGCGAATCACGCATCGACTAACCGATCGTACCGTGGATGATATTGTGCCAACACTCCCACATACGATCAATGGTTACGGCGGCGGAACCAGAATCGGTGACGCACTCCGGACGTTTAACGTTGAGTGGGCGCGACGTGTTCATAGCGCCAGTTCAATTGTGCTATTAATCTCGGACGGTTGGGATCGAGGCGAGTCCGCACACTTGCATGCCGAAATGGAGCGTCTTCAGCGATCGTGTCATCGCCTCATTTGGCTCAACCCTCTCCTTGGTTCCCCCGACTATCTTCCTCTGACGCGCGGGATGCAAGCTGCTTTACCATCTATCGATGACTTTCTTCCTGTTCACAATCTCGCGAGCCTTGAAGCCCTCGCACAGCACCTCAACACCCTTCCGACCAGACGAGCGGCACGTCGGTCAACCCCCTTGTCGGTCTGAATATTTCATCACGAGGTATTCTTAAACGATGGATGTGGCAGCAACGTATACATTCGAAGCCCCTCGGAAGCAAGTGTGGTCTCTACTGATCGACCCGCTGGTGATCGCAGCATGCCTCCCAGGCTGCGAGTCACTCGATCCAGTGGGCGAGGACATTTACCATACAGTGTTGACTATAGGCATCGCTGCCGTCAGTGGAACCTACGAAGGAACAGTCACGATTTCTGATAAGGACTCACCGTCACACTACCGGTTGCTCATTGACGGCAAAGGCAAAACAGGCTTTGCGAAAGGCCACGCTGATGTGACCTTAACGGACCAAGGACTTCAGACTGTCGTGACCGTCGTGGGTCGTGCGCAGGTTGGCGGTACCGTGGCGCGTGTTGGACAGCGCCTCCTTGGCAGTGTCTCGAAGATGATGATGGACCGATTCTTCACGTGTCTTGAACAAAAGGCCCGAGGTAAGGTAGACACATAATCAAACCTGAAACCATGAAACAATCCTCTATCCTTCGTTTACTTCTCGTAGCGCTCACAGCCGTGATCGGTCTTATTGCCGTCACGGTCACCATTTTGTTCACCGTCTTTGATCTGCGTGTCGAACTTGCTGGGAATGGGATATACCCCATGGTATCGTTTGGAAACACCAGTGCCCATTTTGACAACCTGGAATTAAATCGCTCCCAACACTATTCTAGACTGCTTCCGGCTGGCTCCTCACGATCGTTAGCTCCCTTCGCCACCGCCAGTGAATCAGTCGCCGCTAGCGACACTTACTGGACGGACTTCAGAGGTCCAAACCGTGACGGTCGGTACACGCAAACTCCTGTGCGAACAAGCTGGCCCGCCATCGGTCTCGACCCGCTGTGGACTCAACCCATCGGTGGGGGATATGCCTCGTTTGTGGTCGCGCAAGGTCTGGCGTTTACCATCGAACAACGTCGTGATGAGGAAGTGGTCTCTGCCTACGATGTCGACACAGGTCGTGAAGTGTGGACTCATGCCTGGTCGGCCAACTTTACTGAAACCATGGGGGGACCTGGACCACGCGCTACCCCGACATGGCACGAGGGCCATCTGTACGCCCTAGGTGCAACCGGACAATTCTGGTGTTTAGACGCCAAGACCGGTGCCATGAAGTGGAACCGAAACATTTTGCACGATAGTGCCGCCACAAATTTGGCCTGGGCTATGTCTGCGTCACCACTCATCGTCGACGATCTCGTCATTGTTCAACCAGGCGGCGCTAGTGGATGGTCCGTAGTCGCCTACAACCGCGAAACGGGCGACATTGTCTGGCATACGCTGGATGATGTGCAGAGCTATTCATCTCCGATGCTCGTATCAGTATCTGGAGTCAGGCAAATCCTGACCGTTACCGCTGAACGTGCGGTTGGTCTCCGTGTCGAAGACGGCCAACTGTTGTGGGAATTTCCCTGGGTCACACCGACTGTGCCCAACATGTCTCAACCGATTGTTTTCGATGAGGAATATGTGTTTCTTTCGGCTGGCTATGGGCACGGATCGGCTTTACTCAATGTGGTCCACACTGACGGCCGATACACCGTCGAATCAGTGTGGCAAAACAACCGAATGAAAAACAAGTTTAGTAGCGCCGTCTTCCACGAAGGCTATATTTACGGGTTTGACGAGTCCATCTTGGCATGTATCAAAGCAGCAACCGGAGAGCTCCAGTGGAAGGGTGGGCGCTACGGATACGGACAACTCTTACTCGCGAGCGACCACCTAGTCATCTTGAGTGAACATGGCGATGTCGTACTCGTTCGAGCGACACCGGAACGCCACGACGAAGTCGCAACCTTTGTAGCGATCGAGGGCAAGACTTGGAATGTCCCGGCGCTTGCAGAAGGACGTCTTCTTGTCAGAAACGCGCGCGAAATGGCGGCGTTTGATCTAACGCTTCAGTAGCCACATGCGTGTCTGCGCTTACATGTCGGGACTCATGTAACCTGTTTTACGTGTCCTGCCTTCTCTTCCCGACTCATCCCGCGGCGTTGATACTGATGCCGCGCAAACCACGTTCGAGCACCGAGAAACGTCGACTCTTCGTGATATCATGCCGCGTTGCGCGCCCGTAGCTCAGCTGGATAGAGCGCCGGGCTTCGAACCCGTAGGTCGGGGGTTCAAATCCCTCCGGGCGCGCCAAAGAATTCAATCATGGCGGTCAATGTACGGTAGCGAAACACTGGACATATAAGTGACCGCTTGGAGCGCCCGTAGCTCAGCTGGATAGAGCGTTCGCCTCCGGAGCGAAAGGTCGCAGGTTCGAATCCTGCTGGGCGCGCCAGTTTATTAGTACCAATCAAAAGTGGGCCGCTAGCTCAACTGGCAGAGCAGCAGACTCTTAATCTGCGGGTTTGGGGTTCGAGTCCCCGGCGGCTCACCACTTTTTCTTAAGGAAAACGACCTTTTGGGAGGCACGACGGTCTCCCAAAAGGCGTTTGACACACTCACTGACAGCCTGACGCTCTTAATTCCGGCTGGCGGAGATTCAGATGCGACAACGACTCGTGATGACGCACGCAGAGGGACGCCCCGCATGCCTAACGTTCCAACCTACTTGATCCGCCAGCCCACCGCGCCGCTGGAAAAATTTCCGAAGATCAGCGGGCTGCTGGTGTCGCTGTTCGCGATATACAGCGTATTCGACCCGGTCTCGTTGTAGCCCGCCTGACTCCCGAGGAACACATTGCCCGACCCCGTGGCGTTGTTATACCCCGCCTTCTGACCAACCGCCGTGTTACTGTCGCCCGTGACGTTGAAGTAGAGGGCTCGGTTCCCGCTGGCCGTGTTGTAATATCCGGGGGAGTCTTTGGCGAGGGCGTCACCCCCGAGACTCGTGTTATAGGGAGACCCTGAGTTTTCAAACAGTCTATTAATCTTCAGAGATTGCATATCAATCTGTGTCGCTTGAGCATGTCGCTGGCTACGGATGCGATGAGCGGAAAGAGTTAGTCAGCGACGCCGATCAGCGGTAGGCTAGATGACAGCAGGAGGCTTGAGATGAACAAAAGGGTTCTTTTAGCAGTCGCTGTGCTGGTCTGGGTGATCGCCGTGGTGGGCCTACGCACAGGTCCCGCCTTCCAGGCACAAGAGAAGGAGACATATACGGTGTCGCGCACCCCGTGGGGGCATCCTGACTTCCAGGGCTCGTGGGAAAATCGAACCCCGACTCCACTCGAACGCGATCCCCAGTACGGGACCCGTGAGTTCCTGACGGAAGAAGAAGGCGCGCAGCGAGCCGAGACTCGTGGGGGGCTCCCTGACGGCGAGGAAAGTGCGATTGCGGATGACCTAGCCGCCGCCGACGTCCGGCGCTTCGAGCGGGCCGACAACAGCGACCCGAACCTCCCCGGTCGGGCACTTTCGGGTGCCGGGTATAATTCCTTCTGGAACGCTCCGGTGAGTGCGCGGATCACGTCCATGCGCACGTCGCAGATCGTCGATCCACCCAACGGTCGACTCCCACCCTACACGCGCGAGATCCTGGAAACGTGGGACGAACGGGAAGCGGCGCGAGCCCATCGAGGCGAAGCCAATTCATGGCTGGACCGCAATGTCATGGAGCGATGCCTCCTCCGGACAGGTTTGGCGATGGGCGAAATGAACGTGCCGAAGGACATCTACCAGACCCCGGGTGCGATCACCTTCGACCTACAGTATGGCGTCGTGCGCACCATCCCGCTCGATGGTCGGCCCCACCTCGGCTCGAACATCACGCAGTGGTGGGGCGACTCGCGTGGCCACTGGGAAGGCGAGACGTTGGTAGTCGAAACCACCAACTTCAACAGTGTGCAGAACGGCGGCCCCGTGATGCCGTCGCACGGTGGAATCTACGGGCATAATCACGCGCACTATCACCTGGGCACCGGTGAGCATCTGACGATGGTCGAGCGGTTCCGGCGCACCAGCCCCGACACAATCGAATACACCTACACCGTCAAGGATCCGACCGTGTATGTCGCGCCGTTCACCGCGGTCAACGAGTGGCACATCGATCGGGCCAACCCAGACGTGTTCGAGTACACCTGCCACGAGCATAACTACGGCATGGTCGGTCTGCTCAAGGGCGGACGCGCCAACGAGCAGATCGCGATGGACGAGGCAGCTAGGGAGATCAACGACCGCGCCCCCCAGATCGCTACGGAGTGGGAAGAAACCAAGGCGTGGGAAACACAGAATCGCTGAGGCCCGTCACCGTTGAATCGTCTGGACGAATGGTTCGACCGGGCCGACGCGATTAGCGGGAAGCACCTAAATACCAAAAGACGTGCGCGGCCAGCCCGAGCCACTCAAATTTTGGCGCCGGACTTAGATGAGTTTCTTGAGATCTGGACCTGGTTCAAAGGCGCCGCGCACCCGTGTAACTGCTTCACTAAAAACGCTTGAGATCAAACTCAGCGTCGCAGACCGAAAACGAACAGCGCGTGTCCGCTCGCGATCGAAACCAGCTGCTGACCGTCCACGTCGTAAGTAATCGGTGCCGCCAGCGTGTTACCGCCCGTGATGGCCCGCCAGAGCAGCTCACCACTGTGCGCATCGAGCGCCTGGAAGTATCCTTCCCGACTCCCCACGAAGACCAAGTCTGTCGCCGTCGTCAACACACCGCTATTGATGACGTCGTAAGTCTCCCATTTCCACACGTTCTCGCCCGTGAGAGGATTGAAGGCCAGAACGGCACCAGACCCGACTTCCTTGGTCCACGTGTTGATGTGTCCTCGGCCGACCGCTGGCGGTTCAGGGACACCACGGACCAAGCTGCGATTGCGACTGCCCGTATAGGGCTGTCCCGGCGTGTACTCGACGGGAGCTGAATCGAAGACGGTCGCGTACCCTTCCCAAGTGGACAAATACATAAGCCCGGTCCGCGGACTGTAGGAGGGGGAATACCAGTTAGTGGCTCCCTGCTTGCCGGGGTAAGTGGGTACGTTCGGGCCCTGCGGCGTTTGGATCGGTCTCCCGCCGTCATCTAGCCCACTCGCCCAGTTGATTCTCGAAAACGGATGGCCCGTCAGAAACCGTCCCGTGACCCTGTCTAAAATGTAGAAGAACCCATTTCGATTGGCCCAGAACATTGCCTTGACGATGGTTCCGTTGACGTCAAGATCGACAAGGACCGGGATCTGCACGGCGTCATAGTCGTAGCGATCGCCCGGTGTGAACTGGAAGTACCACACCAACTCGCCGGTATCGGCGTCGAGGGCAACCACGGAGCTCGCATAGAGGTTGTCTCCAGGTCGCTGGTAGAACGAGTAGTCAGGCCCCGGGTTACCTACGCCCCAGAATGTCAGGTTGGTCTCAGGATCGTACGACCCAGTCAGCCAGACCGCGCCGCCGCCCGTCTTCCACGCTTCTGGGTCGCAGTTCTCCATCTCGGAGGTGCAGGACTCCCAGGTTTCATGACCAGGCTCACCCGGAGCGGGAATCGTATAGAAGCGCCACGACTCTTCGCCGGTGGCAACATCATAGGCCGCTATGAACCCTCGAATCCCTCGATCGCCACCTGACATACCCACGATTACCCTGTCCTTGACAACGAGCGGCGCGTGATTGATCGAGTAGCCGGCCGCGGGGTCGGCGACCTGCACTTTCCACAGCGGGCCGCCGCCCTTCGCGTCCACAGCGACCACCATCGCATCGACCGTGCCCATGAACAGTGCGTCACCATGAATCGCAAGACCCCTGTTTGCTCGTCCTCCGGTCGACTCTGGATTCGGAACATGCTCGTAGACCCAGAAAACGCGCCCGCTGCGTGCATCAAGCGCCACGACATCGTTGGGTGGCTGGGTCACGTACATGATCCCGTCCACGACAAGCGGCGTCGCCTGAAAGTGCATGGCGGTCTGTGACTGAAAGACCCATTTCATTTCCAGATCAGCAACGTTCGCCTGGTTAATCTGGCTCAGCGTGCTATACCGATGGCTCGTATACGTGCCGGAGTAGGTCAGCCAGTTGTGGGGCTCTTGAGCCGCATTGACGAGGCGCTGCTCAGTGACCTGGCCAAGGAGGAGAGGCGAAGCACTGAGCAGCACTATCACCACCGCCGTCATCACGAGCAGTCGTCGCACCGGAACCTCCGCGAGCCGAAATTAAGAGCGTTAGTGTGTCACGCCGGAGGGTCGAAAATCGCCAAATTTTTTGACAGACTAACTTTAAGAAACGATCCCAAGGGCGGTAGATATTTCAACGCTTTGGCCTCCCGCCGACCCAAGCGGTTCGGTGCGCTGTGGTGGGCGACTGAGTCCTGAGTCTGCAGCGCTCTCCTAATCCCCTGTCGGAGCTGTTGCAATCCTGTTGTTTAAGCTACCCGTCGTCGATCGCTGATTCTGGCGATTCGTTTTGCTTTCTTTCTGACGGCTCGCTGAGTCTGGTTACGACCATTGCCTAAAGCCGCCCCACCGTTCGATCTATTAAGCCTCCGTCCGGAAGGGGTGACCGATTTTCGTTTCGGTTTTCGCCTCGGGTCTAACTTCGAAACATCCCTTGCAACAATAAATCCGGCAACGGATTCCCGTCCGATTGGCTTACCAATCAGTCGCTCAATGGCAGCCAACTTTTTGTATTCCTGAGGTGCAACGAGAGAAATAGCGTCACCGCTGTCACCAGCTCTGGCCGTCCGACCAATCCGATGCACATAGTCCTCAGGTGCATCGGGCAGTTCAAAGTTGACGACGTGACTAATGCCTTCAACGTCAAGACCGCGGGCAGCAATATCCGTCGCAATAAGAATCTTAAGCTTGCCACGTCGGAAAGCAGCTAATGCTCGCGTCCGCGCGTTCTGACTCTTATTGCTGTGGATTGCTGTGACAGCGTACCCGGATTTTTCTAGCACCTGAGCTAACTTGTTAGCTCGGGCCTTAGTACGAGTAAAAACCAATGTTTGATGCATGTTGTCGTTGTCCAGAAGGACTTTCAGTAATTCCTTCTTACGATCCGTTTGCACGGTATGAACCACCTGCCTGACTCTCTTGACTGGTGTAGCCCGACGAGCGACCTCAAGCATCACCGGTTTTTGGCTTGTACGGCGTATTAGCGTCTCGATGTCACTAGGCATCGTTGCTGAAAAGAATAGGTTCTGACGTTTTTTCGGCAAGACAGAAAGGATGCGCCTGACATCGGGCAAAAAACCCATATCAAGCATCCGATCGGCTTCGTCTAGAACGATGGTGCGAATGTGATTGAGAGGTGCCTGCCCTCGACTAACGTGATCGAGAAGCCGTCCTGGAGTGGCAATTAATAGATCTAGTTTACCGGCCAGCTTTCGCTTTTGGGGTTCTATTCTGACACCTCCAAAAATCACGGCACTCCGAAGGTGTAAATGTCTTCCGTACTCCTTGGCCATCTCACCAATCTGAGCAGCTAGCTCGCGGGTTGGTGTAATGATTAGTGCACGCGGGCCAACAGACCGCTGTCCGACAAATAAGTCCTGAAGGATTGGCAGCAAAAACGCAGCCGTTTTTCCAGTTCCAGTCTGGGCACACGCGATCAAATCTCGACCTTCAAGAACTACAGGAATTGCTTGCTCCTGAATTGACGTGGGATTGGTATACCCTGCGACAGCGCGAACTATTTCAGGACGTAAACCAAGCTCAGTGAAATTCATATAGTTTCTTACTCCTGCCCTCACTCACCCACTCACGGGCATATAGACCTTGCAGTTCACGCGAATTGCAAGCGTTACTCTTGTAAATAGCTACTAGGGTAGACCCGATTTACACGACCGGACAAAACCCACTGACTTTAAGCGGGGCTTCTGGGTGGGAGAAAACCTGCTCGCTGTTTGAGACCTAAGGTTAACACAGAAATTTGGGAAGCTTGGGCGACCACGACCTATAATGCGCCAAAGGGAGATCACTGCATGTCCACACCACAAGTCATTCTACTTCTGATCACGGCGTTCACCCTCGCGGCTTCTGGCGCTCCATCAGCCGCGAATTCAACGGCAACGACCGGCGTCACACCGGTGTTCAAGCACATCGTCAAGCTCGCCTTCGGACCGGACGGTGTGATGTTCGCGGCCGACGGCCATGACGTATCGATCACGGCCTTGCAGCTGGACGAACAGATGACTAGCGGCGTACCCGGCACGAAGGACGTCCCAGCCATCGACCAGAAGATCGCGTCGCTGCTCGGCACCGATGCCGCGAACCTGCTGATCACCGACATGGTCGTCGACCCGAAAACGCGCAACACCTATATTTCAGTGATGCGCGGGGTCGGGGCTAGCGCCGAGCCCGTTCTCTTTCGTGTGGACGGGGCGGCCACGATCGAGGTCATCTCACTGGAGGAGGTCCGCTATTCGCGGATCGGGGTGCCCAACCCGCCCCCTCCCGAGACACCGTTGGTACTCGCGGACGGACGATCGATTCCCGTGAGCAACTACCCTGACCAGGTCGACCCTCAGGGTCTCATGGGTGTGCAAACCATTACTCACATGGCGTTCACCGATGGTCGACTCTACGTGTCGGGCCTGTCGAACGAGGAGTTCGCGTCAAAAATGCGTGTGATCCCGTACCCGTTCAAGACGGCGGACGAGGGAACGAGCGTCGAGATCTACCACGCTTCGCACGGTCAGCTCGAGACGTTCTCGCCGGTTTTCACGTTCGTGCCGTATGAGATTGATGGCGAACCGTCGATCGTTGCCAGCTATCTCTGCACCCCTCTCGTCAAGTTTCCCATCTCAGCCCTGAAACCTGGCAGCAAGGTACGGGGCACCACGATCGCCGAATTTGGTAACCGAAACCGACCTATCGACATGATCGTTTACGAGAAAGAGGGAGAGGACTTCGTCCTCTTGTCAAACAACCAGCGAGGGGTCATGAAAGTGCCGACCGCTCCCTTTGCCGGGGCAGAGCCCATAACGGACCACGTGGCCGACACTGGGGGCGTTCCCTTCGAGACGATTTCGTCCCTGACTGGGGTGCGACAGCTCGATCTTCTGGATGCCTCCCGGGCCATGCTGCTGGTCGAAGCTAATGGGAGCATGAATCTCGAGGCGGTCGCGCTTCCGTAGGTCTATACAGTCCACAGCGGCGGCTGGTGCACCGCTCACCGCGTTACTGGATCCGAGGTTCGCAGAAGTGGGAACGGCTTGAACCCTTGAGCGAGCCGCGCCTCACGGAGTTGCCTGCGTTGGAGACGCTCGATCTCAGTAGCCGTCGGGCAACTACCGTACTCCTCGCGCCTCTTCCAGACGTGCCCCGGCTAGCATGCTTGTCAGCGAGTAGTTGCCCTCATGGCATCCCGTCTCGCCGATCTGGTTCTTGATGTTGTCTTGGAGGACCAGCGCGAGCTCCATGGTCCAGGGTTGAGTCCACACCGACTCATCCTCGACAGTTATCTGGTACTGGATGAGGTCGGGAGCCACGCGCATATAGCGTTCGATCAAGTGGAGGTTCTCGGCCGACCCTTGATAGTTCGTCTGGTTCGTGAAGTTCGTAGTATCCACCACAAGGGTGTCGCCCTCCCAGTGCCCAACTGAATCACCGAGCCATTGCCGAATGTGGGCGCCGAGGTGAGGCCGTCCGTCGAGAGAGATGCGCCGATACCCTCCACCCCCGGACGATTGCTCATAGTAAATCGAGATCCACTCGGGCCCCTGGACGATCCGACTGAAGCCACAGATCCCCCCTGTACAGGGAATCGTCACCCCCTGGCACCGCTCCAGGATGCCGGTGTCTTCCGGGTTGTCATATCGATATTCTGTGTCGACGAAATAGGGAACCCCAGCCCGCTCACGTTCCTGGCGGAGCCGTTCGAATCGCGCTCCTCGCTCGCTTCGCCGCTCTTCGGCGGCATCGGTCAACGGAGGCAGGCGACCAGTCGGCGGATCGATGATCAGGGATGTGCGTTTCGTCCGACTGTAGCGCGTCCCCAGATCCGTGCTGAACACGTAGTTGTAGGCGCCTTCGACATCAGCCGCAGTCCCTGGCTGAGCGCGCACGTCACGCCCGGTCGCCACTTCGCCCGACTCGGCGCGTTCCCGCTCCGCGTCTAAGGCGGCGACCTCGTCGTCGGTCAGATACTCCCGATCGGCATACTCGTCAGGGCGTTGGAGCGGCGTGCTGTTCTTACTACTCCAGATGCCGGACAGATCAGACGTACCCCACGGCGTGCGGGGCGGCGTCCACCCATCCTCGCCCTCTGCCCATATCGGGCGATCTTGTCCAAGAGCAGGGCCTCTGGCCCACGCCAAAACAACGGTCACACCGGCGACCAGAACCATCACCGTCGCCGTCATTACGAGTGGTCGGCGCATCTGAACCTCCGCGAACCTGAATTGAGAGCGTTAATTGTGTCATTTCTAGGCTACATGAGGTGTGCCAATTTTTCACCCGATGGCCCACGACGAGGCGTTCAACACAACTCGTGACGCATCTGTCACGGTCTCATCATCGGACCGGTACCATCCAACCTCGTGCAGCACTGGTTCGATTAAAAGGTATCGATCTTGTCGTGGTACTAGGCCATCCCTGGTACTATCCTCGTTTCGGTTTCCGACCGGCCCATTTGATGGGCTTAACGAGTGAATACAACTCGTCGCCAGAAAACTTCATGGTCCTCGAGCTAACACCGGGGATACTCAGTACTTGTGCCGGACTGGTTCGCTACCACCGTGCCTTCGATAAGTGCTAGGAAATCCTGGAGCAACGAATAGCGCGTGCTGAGTGCACTAAGTACTCCAGAGACTTTTTAACGACCAGTCTGGATACCTCGCTCAGAACCTCTGTGAGCATTTACGGGAAAGGGTTAGTCATCAGTATTCTTCCGAGCCTTGAGCATCATCGGTCCAAACACGATCAAAGCGATCACAAGAACGATAAGAATCTCGAGCATCTAAACCTCCGTCGATTTGACGCATCCTATCGTATAGAGAAGGTCCTTGCCCTGGCGGCCGCAATAAATATGGGTTCTTACTACAATTCAGACATCGTGAAACAGTGTCCAGACGTTCTCAGTACGCCACGCCAGCTACTAAAATTTGTTCTTCGAGTAACTGGCCGGGTCAGTCTTCTCCGCATCCTCGTGCTCGCGATTCTCCGTGCAACCATTCGGATTGTTCCGGCAGGACGGATTCGCGACACGTTGGTAGGACCGGTTACGAGTTATCTACTTCCATCCGGCTACCGAACCGTCATTCGAATGCCTGGGCCAACCCTGTTAAATGGGGGGCCGCTCGACATCGTCACACGGATGATTCTGTACTTTGGCAGCAGTCCTGGCGGATGCTGGGAACCGAGAACGCTGAGCCTCGCGGTCGCCATTGGGCACCGGTCCGGCGACATCATTGTAGCCGGTGCACATGTAGGCGTATTGGCGGTCCCATTGGCGCAGGCTGTTGCCTCGGCTGGAGCACGAGTTCATGCGCTCGAACCAGCGAAGATAATGTATGACGAACTACTACGCAACGTAGCGCTCAATGGCACGAGCAATCTCGTCGCAGAGCGACTGGCAGTCGCAGATTCGACAGGCGCTGGCAAGCTCTACTTACAAGGGGTTCGATCGTCACTGATTTGCCCAACTAAAGGCTCGACTGATGACTCTGAAGAGATTGGAGTCATTTCAATCGATGACTACGTCGGGAGGACCGGCACCAACGTTGTGTCCTTGCTAGTTCTCGACGTGGAAGGTGCCGAACTGGCGGCCCTGAAGGGAGCCGAGAATTTACTCAGCCACGTAGAGTCACCCGATGTCATTTTCGAAATCATTCCACAGGGTGGATCGATCGAATCGGCACCAGCCGACTATCTACAAACCTTGGGCTACACGGTCTTTTTTATTGACGATGACTACGACCTGGAGCTTCGACTTTCTGGTAAAACACCTGTTACCCTTCGGCCAATCATGTTAGCTCCCGCAAGCGGCAGGTATTTCAACGCGTTAGCCACCCGCCGACCCGAGCGATTGGGCGCGCTTGGTGTAGTGAACGTTTCTGAACCTTGAACGCTCTCCTAATCGTCTGTCTGAGCTAACTCAATCATCTGCGTCATGGTTGAAATTCTCACTATTGTCGGTCGTGGGCTGCTGCTGTTCGGGCCAACACTAATCTACGTTGAACCCTGAGTCGTCTAAGCTCCTGCGAGCAGGACGTCGCGCACTTCTCGCCTAACATTCCCTTTACTACGATTAAAGGAGCGAGTTGCTCCGGTCGTGCTTTAGAATGTTCATGGTAGTCGACTGGAAGCGTGAGGAAGCTTTCAGAGTCGGTCGCCAGATCCTAAAAGGAGGGCTACATGGGCTCCAAGAAATCAAGTCGAAGACGGTTCATTCAGAAAAGCGCTGCGTTGGCCGGGTTGGTCGTCGCAGCTACCGTGCTCGCGTTTCCCTGTGTGGCGGTCGCCCAAGAAACTCTAGGCAATCAAGTTACGTTCACCAAACACGTAGCTCCCATCCTGCAGCGGTCCTGCCAAGCCTGCCACCGCCCTGGTTCGATCGCCCCTATGTCGTTACTCACATACGAAGACACACGGCCGTGGGCTCGTGCGATCAAAGAACACGTAGCGAACCGAATCATGCCACCCTGGTACATCGACAAGAGGATAGGGATCCAAGGATTCAAAGCGGACAAGTCGCTGAGCGACAAAGAGATCACAACCATCGTCCAATGGGTCGAGAACGGCGCACCGCGTGGCAATCCAGCCGACATGCCACCTCCGCGCGAGTTCCAGAGTATGAACGAATGGCATATCGGCGACCCTGATTGGATCGTTGAGATTCCGGAACCCTTCGTCGTCGAGGCCGAGGCAGCCGATTGGTGGGGCAATTTGGAATCGGACTCAGGGCTTACCGAAGATCGCTGGGTCAAGGCCGTCGAAACCAAACCATCCGCAGAGGGATTCCCCGTTGTGCACCATGCCGTAACCGGCATTGTCAACGACGAGACTGACGCAGGGAGTTTCCTCGGAAGTTTTCTCAACGAGTACGCTCTTGGCAAAAACGGTGACATCTTTCCGGATGGGTATGGACGCGAGATCAAGGCCGGTTCGAAGATCCGATTTAATATGCACTACCACGCCATTGGGCGGAAGGTAACGGATCGCACCGCTGTTGGCTTGACCTTCTATCCGAAGGGGGTCGAACCACAGCGGAAATTGATCTCGAGTCATGTCGGTGACAATGAAGATCTCGACATCCCGGCGGGTGAGGACAACGTGCGGCATGATGGCTATCACCGCTTGGATGAAAACGCTCACGTCACCGGGTTCCAACCACATCTACACAATCTCGGTAAGCGGCAGTGTCTCGAGGCGATCCTTCCAGATAACACCACCGAAATGCTTAACTGTGCCGACTGGGATTTCGGGTGGCACATCGTCTACAACTACAAGGACGATGTAGCACCGCTACTCCCTAAGGGCACCCTCCTCCACGTCATTAGCTGGCACAACAACTCGGAGTCCAACCGCTGGAATGACGATCCTCGAAACTGGGCCGGTTTTGGCCAGAGGTCGAGCGACGACATGAGCTTTTCGTGGGTAAGTTGGTACGAACTGAGCGACGAGGACTTTGAGGCGGAAGTCGAGGCTCGCGCGGCGGCCTCTGCGAACAATTAATATCGTTCCCGCCCAGCATGTTTACCTAAGCGATACGACATCATGACAATTCACGCGCACAGGCTACTGTCCGTGACGGCGTTATCACTCGTGTTTCTATGTGGCAACCTTGCCTCTGGTCAGACGCGGTGGAATAGCGGTCAGAACGTCCAACCGGTCTTCGAAGGATGGGAACGGAACCCTGATGGAACGTTCAACATGGTGTACGGATACCTCAACCGAAACTACCAGGAAGAACCGTACGTACCGATTGGCTCGTCCAACTTCTTTGAGCCAGGCGGCAGTGACCGTGGGCAACCGACACATTTCTACCCTCGACGCCAGAGCTTCGTCTTCAAGGTCCAGGTGCCAGCGGACTGGGGGGACAAGGACCTTGTCTGGACCGTGCTCCACCACGGACGCACGGATAAAGCCTACGGCTCTTTGTGGCCGGTATGGGAGATCGATGAATCCGTTGTTAAAGCCAACCGAGGAATGGGAATTTCTGGAGCTTATGTCGACAACGGTCCACCGATCATTCAAATCGCGAGTGGTGAAACCGAGCGAACGGTGACGCTACCGGATGCGGTAACTTTGACGGTCCTAACCAATGACGATGGTATTCCGGGACCAGACCCAGAAGCCGCCAAGCGACGTGGTGGCCGCCGGGGCCGACCGGGGCCCAACAGACAGAACATGGTGAACCCACGGGACGCCGTCGCGGAAGGACTCGCCGTCACCTGGCTACACCACCGGGGTCCTGGTTCGGTCAAATTTGACCCGACCGTGCCGCACATCACTAACGGAACGGCGGTTACGACGGCGCGCTTCAGTGAGCCGGGGATCTATGTGTTACGGGCGGTCGCTGACGACACCGTCCTGACAACTACGGCAGACGTGACCGTAAGAGTGACCGCTGCGTCACACTAGACCAAGAAAATATAAGTGATTTCAGTGTTACAGCCGAGATCCGCGGGTAGGTTCTAGTTGATCCACTGACTGCTCAGCGCTCCTGTGCCCGTGCTCCGTTCAGAGCAAGTGGCAGACTGTAGTTACCTTCGTGACAGGCGTGTTCATACAGCTGGTTCGATGATCTCCATAGCGGCATCTCGGCTGTCCAAGGCTCCGTCCACGTCTCTGGATCAGCAACCGTGAACTCATACAGGACCGTGTTGGCATCTCCCCACGTCAATCGCTCAGTGAGCTGCAGTCCAGCACCGGACCCGCTGAACCCGCCTTTGCCACTGAAGTTCGCCGTTTCAATCACCAACGTGTCGCCGTCCCACTGTCCTCGCGAGTCACCCCGCCACAGTCGAATTCCTCGGTTCACATGGGGCCGCTCATCCAGGGAAATGATCCGAAAGTCGTGGTTCTCCTCAGGGAGCAAGACCACATGGTCCGGTGTCTGGAAAATCTGAAGGTAACCAACAATGGGGAACGGAATCATGGGGGGGCCGCCGGTCTCCAATCGCAAACATCGCTCACTCCACGGCCGATCCTCATGAGAATCAGCTCGGTCGGTCATCCAACGCGTCCCTGCGACTCCTCCGGCAGTGGCCCTGCGCTCTTCTGCGTCTGGCGTGAGGGGCGGGATCCTACCGGTCGGTCCTGTGATAAGCGATGTCCGCCGGCTCAGCGGTCCCGGTTCAAGCCAGACCGGAGAACTTTCAACAGTGAGCTGGTCACGCTCATACTCCGGACGCCACAGCAGAAGTCCAGAACTCTGCAGCTCCTCTAGCTCGGCTTCCGTGTAGAACTCCTTGTTGCCAAGGTCGAGCTGACGTTCCAGAGGTGTCACGGTTGAGTTGATATAGACACCCCGGAAATCCGGCGTGCCCCATGATGTGCGTGGTGTCTCATCACTGCCAGCCGACTGCGCCCCTGCTTCAACATGGATCGAAAACAAGAGAACGACGAGCGTCAACCGACTCATTGGCGCACCTCGTTTTCCACCAGACCCTTCTTAGCGGAAATTAGCTCACCGACGACGACGGCCCCTGCAGTGGTGGTAAGGACTACCGTACACTCAACGCACACGTATTATTTACCGGTGCTCGCTAGCCCTGAGTATCGAAGGACCAAGAACCGCTAGCGACCCGGCTCCGCCTCAACAGCCCGAGAACCCTTCAGAATGTTTGTCATGCCATAGTTGCCTTCGTGGCATGCATACTCGACGAGCTCGTACTGTCCCTCTTCCGCGTCCCTAGAGAAGCGGAACATCGCCGTCCACGGCGCCGTCCAGACTTCCTGATCATCCACCGTAAACTGATATTCGAGCAGGTCTGGTCCAATGAGCGTGTACCGCTCGGTGAGTGTCATGTCGGCACTCGACCCGCGGTAAGAAGCCCGGCCATTGAAGTTCGTCGTCGTGACCTCGAGCGTATCGCCATCCCACCGCCCCTGCGGGGAACCGAGCCACAGCCGAAGATTGTCACCGACTTCTGGCCGCTGGTCAGTCGGAATGATCCGTGTCTCGTGGATCATCTCCTTGGTGAGCGCGACATACCCTGGGCCCTGTACGATCTGCATCCCATTGTTGTAGCCGATCGGCATCATCATCGATGGGAGACCACGGGTGATACACCGCACATACGGCGTAGTATCCTCCGGTCCCGCTGAAGGGTTGGTTGCGTACGCCCGCCGCTCGGTAGCGGCCTTTGCGGCCCGCTCTTCGCCCGCCGGCGTCAGCGCCGGAATCCGGCCATCCGGCGGATCGGTCACCATCGCCACCTGAGTCGAAACGGCCTTCGTCGCAAACCCAAGCGCGGTGTCTCGCCACTCGCGGTCGTAGCCCCAGATACCGCCAAGGGTTCCGCCCTCGCGGCGCGCAACTGCTTCTTCGGGTGTTAGCTCCGCCACATCGATGTCATCCGGTCGCTCAAGCGGAATCCCGTGTGAGATGTCACCTCTCCACAGACCTTGTAGATTCGGTTCGCCCCACGACGTCCGCGGTACGTCATACGGGCCCAAGTCAGCGTCGACCACTGGCGCCAAGTCCATTGCCACTCCGGCAAACCCCGCCTCGACTACTGCAATTCGCACGTTGTCTGGTCCTAACACGAACGCCCGTTTTGCTTGTGTCCGCGCGTTCTCTGGCACGATCGGCTCTTCCTGGAACCGCACGCCCGCCTGGCGCAGCGTCGACGTTTCTGTATCTAGGTTATCCACCATGAACGCGATGTGATCGATCGCTCGGCCCTGCGTCCCCGCAGGCGTCGTTCCCTCGGGATGCTGGGAGGCCAGCAACCACATGTCGTCAAACAGTAACCCGTCGATCCGGCCCCGCAGTGAAGCTTCCTTGCCACCCATCACATCACGATAGAAGGCGAGTGTTGCCGCCGGGTCAGTGGCACTCAGATGCACGTGATGGAAACCTAGATAATCCTCATCCTCAACCAGTTCGATTCGCGTTCCCCATGGATCGAAGATAAAAGCGATCTTGAACAGTCCAGGAATATCTCGGACAATGCTTCCGTCATCGTTCCGTTGTAACCGCACACCGGTGCCTTGCACACCCACGGCTTCGAGCTCAGCCATCCTCGCGTCCAAATCTGCCACCGAGAAACCGATGTGGTTGATACCCGTCCCCTGACTGCCACCGCTTGTCGATTGGGGCACAAAGACGAGTTCCACACCGTCACAACTAGCAGCATCATCTCGATCTGCCAAGGGCTCACATCCCATGTAATCGGAGTACCACTCGACACCCTTCGCCGGACTTGACGACGTGATGTGCACATGGTGGTAGTCGGCCGCCTGGCCTAGTCCCGGGGTTACGACGAGGGCCACCGCTATCAGCAGGGCAAAAGAGACACGATTCCATGTCATAGTCAGATCCTCCTCGATCTTGACGTGCAGAGCAAAATACATCACACCAACGCCCTACGGGCTAGCCCATTCACCTGCAGCCACATCTCTTGAAACAGGCACGAGCGATTGGTACATTCTAGCTGACATTCTCTAATGGTTCCCTGGAAAAGACGCAGTTTCTTCGAACATCACCATACTATTGATAAATTCAAATCCTTCAGCAATATGACAGGATATACAGGCTTGCCGCTCCTGAAGGAACGTTTTCTGAGCTGAAGCTGAATCTCCCGCTGCCAATGCCTCAGCCAAGAGCTGCCATTGGTGATCCAAAAATAAGGCTTCAGCATTCGGCGTCCGATTCGGCCGTTTCATCAACGCTACGTTAAAAACATTGCGCATTTTTCTCCAGTGGTGCGTGCCGAGCTTCCAATTTTCGGCGATGATGGCCCTATAAACCTCCTCGTAGCGATGTCCAATCTGCCACATCTGTTGGTCCGTACCACCGGCATAGATTTGGAGGCGACGAAACCGTTCTTCGTCGTCCCTCGCATCGAGAAGCCAACGCCGACTCGGTGGCTCGTCTTGTCCATCCACGAGCCCCTGGATACCAGAAGGAAAGCGAGAAGGTTCAGTAGTCTGCGCACCGACCTCAATCCGATCTCCACCGTCGATCAAGACAATGGTAAAAAAAACCGCTGCGGCTACCGTAAGAACGTATTTCATAGAATTCATAAACACTCTCCCGTGGTTATCGATTTACACTTGCGACACCTCGCCACAACGCTCGCTGTCACTGCAGTCACACAACATCGTCGCCGCAAAACTTGAGCGAACTGAAATATTCGGACATTAATGTGTCAACGGTTTAAATTTTTTGGCACACTAGATATCAGACTTACTGACGCTAATACCGTCTTTTAAGACGGTTGTTCTTAAGACCGCCAGCCCTGAGGCAACTATGTCATACGTCTTTTACGACGTCGAGACGACGGGTACCAACACATTTTTTGATCAAATTCTCCAATTCGCGGCAATCAGGACGGACGACACCTTGAAAGAACTAGACCGTTTCAACGTCCGATGCCGACTACTACCACACGTCATCCCATCACCTCGCGCACTCCTCGTGACGAGAGTGACACCTGCAACGCTAACTGATACTAACCTGCCATCCCATTACGAGATGATTCGGAAAATTCATGACACGTTACATGCGTGGTCACCTGCGATCTTCATCGGCTTCAATTCCCTCAAGTTTGATGAAAATCTTCTGCGCCAGGCTCTCTTTCAAACCCTCCACCCACCCTACCTCACTAACACGAATGGCAATGCTCGATCCGACGTCATACGCCTTGCGCACGCCACCAGCCTCTACTCTCCAGAAGCAATAACAGTTCCTACCAATCGGTCAGGACGACAGGTGTTTCAACTCGGTCCTCTTGCGGCCGCGAATAAGTACTCTCATCACGACGCACACGAGGCCCTCGCTGACGTTCTCGCTACGCTCCATCTTGCCCGGTTAATCCAAAATAGCGCCCCTGACGTGTGGCAAGCCATGGATCGGGCGACGACGAAGACATTCGTCAAAGCATTCGTCAGTGACACAAACGTCTTTACTCTTTCTGAATCCTATTTTTCGCGTATGCATTCTTGGCTAGTCACATTGTGCGGACAACATCCAGAGCGTGACGCTGAACTCGCAGTATTCGACCTCTTTTTTAATCCAGACGACTACCTTTCCCTTACCATCTCAGAGCTCGTCGAGGTTCTGAATGCAAGCCCGAAACCTATACGATCTCTAGCCGCCAATCAGCAACCCATCATCATGCCAGAAAATGCTGCGCCGTCTCGCACAAGAGCTCTTGAAATTTCACCGGCTGAACGTCTCCGACGTACAAAAGTCGTTCGGGATAATCCTGATTTTCAAGAGCGTGTCGGCCAAGCTCTCGCCGTTCGCTTTACGAGAGAGGAACCTTCACCGCATGTCGAACAGCGTATCTACGACGGGTTTCCGTCCGGTGGAGATCGAGTTCGTATGAAAAAATTTCATCAGGTCAGGTGGGACGAACGGATGGACATCGCGGGACAGGTTGAAGACCCGCGCATCTCCACACTGGCCCGTCGTCTGATCTGTATCGAACGCCCTGACCTACTCCCGACAAAAACGGCCGCCGAGTTCAGGGGCTGGGTGTCAAAACGCGTCACAGCCGAGGACGACAGCGTTCCGTGGATGACCGTCAGCAAGGCTTTGCGAGATACCGATGCTTTACTCAAAAATGCCACCGGTTCGGAAGCGCAGCTACTCCAAGAGGTGAGGGAATTTGTCCATAGCCTCGCAGATCATTATGGCCCTACGTAAGTGAGATATCCCACATGCAGCCGCCATGTTTCACTTGGCTCCTAGGCGATCAGCGATCCTCTCGAAACGCTACTCTATTTCAATCTGGTAATTGACAGAACACGAATTGTCAGACACAACCTACAGCAGCAAAAGACCGATTGTAAGAACCTACTCATCTAGCGCCTCACTGCCGTGAAGATTACGGTTCCAAGCTTGCGGTGTACGCGACGATGTTAACAATGTCCTCGACCGTAAGATTTGCGACAGTAGCATCCATCAGATCCGACCACGCGCCGTCCCTGACACCCGTCTGTAGGTCATAGAGTTGGCGTGCGATATAGCTCGGCGACCGCCCCGCAAGCGCGGGCACCGGACCTAGTCCTCTCAGTTCTGGACCGTGACACACGGTACATACTTCGGTTCTTCCATTTCCGCCCGTCATCACCAGGTTCTCTCCGCGCTTGATAGCACCCTCGGGTACATAGGCGACGAAACTCGAAGCGTCATCACGTAACTCAGTTCGGCGTAAATTTTCGGGGGTCTCGATCACCCGTGTACCGATCGGCTCCATTCCACCCCCATCGATCACCTTGTGTATCCAACCAGCGAACCGCGTCTTTGGCACCACATCAGTCTCCACTACACGCACCCATGGCTTAAAGTCCATTGATGAAAAATACTCGGCGGCCACCCGTGCTTCCTCGTCAGTAGCGGCTAAGCCGATGCGCTCCATGAAAGATGGGGGACCCATCCGCGGTTCACCAGACCGGCGCAAACCCTTTCGCCAGTCGGTCATCTGTTGCACGATATAGTCGTACGGTTGCCCAGCAAGACTTGCATTTTCTGGCTTTCCCTGTCCGTTCGGCAAGTGACAGTAACCGCAGGCCACCACTCCATCGCCACCGCCGGTGGCGACCAGTTCAGGCATGGGCGGATGACCATCCGGATGCCAATCAGGTGGACCGTTGTTGATATTAATTGCCGAGCGAGGCATCGACACGAGGGAATCTGGAACAGTCACCACCTCATTGGGATCGGGCACATCTGAATCTCCAGATGTCGGGTCGTTGAGCACAAAAGCCCATGGCAGCACCGCATTGGCTCCATCAACTTCCCGTTGTTGCGCACCGATCGGCACGCTGTACACCGTCAAAGCAATAACGAGAGTACCGAGACGTCGATGACAACCAGTCACGAAATTCCTCCTTCCACATTGCTCTCAATGGCGAGAGCTCCGAACTACGGCTGCCCAACGCGCATTGCCGTCAGAATTGAATTCGGTAAATACGATTCTCCGGATAGTTCGACACAAACAAGCTGCCGTCGCCAATCGCGATGCCGCTCAGGTACGCGATTGGGGTAGCCTCCGAGATCGCCTCCCGTTCCAAACCGCTCAAATTGAGCCCGTCGGCGACGAGGGATGTAGCCCCACTTTCAGGGTTGACCCAGGTTACCCGTTCCCCCTCCACCTCCACTACATAAAGAGAGCCATCCTCCGCCACGGCGATGCCTTCTGGACCCGCGAGTCCGACGACAACGGGGCGGGGCACATCGAGCATTTCGCCATCGTCGAGAATCTGAAAGACCGTACCGGTCCGATCAGCGACGTAAAGATCGCCCTCATGACTCGCGAGACCGGCCGGTTGTTCGAAGCCACTTGCGAGCGTCGTTCTCATGTCAGGTGCGTCTGGACTAAAACGCACCACGCTCCCGGTTCCAAACTCGCTCACGATGATGTCCTCACCAAACGCAAGTGCGTCAACCGCCCGATCGAAACTTTCGAACCGAGACACGACCTCGTCCGTATCCGGATTCCAGATCGTGACGGTGGCACCAGCCGTAATCACGAGATGCTCGCCGCGCGGGTGCGCAGAATGTGCCAGACCAAGGTCGGTAACAAAACCTTGCACCGTGTGGAGCTCGGCTCCAGTCGAAGGATCAAGCTGGCGCAGCGCACCGCCGTCCGCAACGAACAGACGACCTGAGCCCGCGCTTGATGGAAGATACGCCAAACCGCCAGGGGTGCTCATCCCTCCCGGCACAACTACGCGGTTAGTATCTGGTTCGATCACCTCTATGATTGAACTGTCAGAAAAACTCGACACAAACAGTCGATCGTCCGCGTTAAACGCCAGGTTATCTTTGGCAACACCAGGCCGTCCGACGACTTCTTTTTCTCCGGTAACGATGTCAACACGCACGACTTCTCCAACCTGTGTGTCGAGAACATGCAGTCTTCCTTCGGAATCGAACTTGACCGCGGCCGGAATTCCGAAGCCGGTCGCCACAATTTCAAGATCGCCGTTGTCAACATCGATTCGCGCCACCTCTCCATGGAACCATCGTGGGCCATACAGCTTGCCGTCTGGACCCCAGTCCATGCCATTCATCCCGCATCCTGGACCTAACTGATCGCTGATGAGGCGGGGCTCCTCAAGCCCGTCTGGATCGATTTCGAATAGGTGATCACCTAGGAAACACTGAGAGACAAACAGACGACCGTCATCAGAGAAGGTGATCGGGTTGACCCCTGGACCGGGCGATGCGATGACACTCGTTGTGCCATCTGGCAGCCGCTTGCCGACGTCACCTACCCGGATATCCGTCCAGAACAACGATCCGTCCGATCCGAAGATGAGATCGTCTGGACCACTCACTCCTTGCTCAGGTCCCCAGCGTTCTACGACTTCCCCACTCTCCGGATCAACTCCCAACACCGTGGAACTCGAGACGCTGGCGATGTAGAGGTTCCCATCCGGCCCGAAGATGACGCCGTTTGATCCGTGGAGTAGGCCACCCTGGGCTAACACCGTCGTAGTCGCTTCTCCCGGTGCAGATGGCCCCGAAGCCGCACAGCCAACGAGCAGAGTCACACTCAAACCAAAAGCCAATCGAAACACTCCACCACACACAGACGGTTTTGGTTGCTCAGTCAACTGCGTTTTTATCAGCAAAGACATGATTACTCCTTCGTAGGCACAAGGCACATGAACGCCTCGCATCCATGATTCATAGAGACGAGCTAAGAATGTCTAACTTCCAAATCGAAATCACCATTCCTCGTCATTTCATGATACCTATCCCAAACGCTCGCGAAAGAACGTTGAGAAGAGTGAAAACCCTTACAATCGATTCAGATGGTACCCTGACTTACGACAGAGTCAACTGCTAGATATGCACACTCCGAGCGATTTAATGCCATCAGCGGCTGTATGTGTGCACTAATATTGTCTAACGTCTCTAATCAAGCTGACTCAAATCACCTGAGCCAAGGGCGCCACAGCCCAGCATGGGGACCAGACAATAAGTAGCCGGGTTCGAAAGGATATCGATTCGATGAAAAGAGTTGGATCGCACATACAAAAGGGATGCTTGGTGCTCGCGCTCGTCGGGTTTGGACTTCACGACCCCATTGACGTGTTGGCTCAACAGGAGGACGGACAAGCTGCTTACCAAAGATCTTGTGCCGAGTGTCACGGAAGTACTTTGCAGGGAGGAGCCCATGGACCAGCCCTTTCCGGAGCAGACTTTAATGACGTGTGGGATGCGCGTGGCGCCGATGATCTGTTCGAGTACATTAGACGTGAAATGCCTCCGGGACAGGGAGGTGTACTCACGAACGCTGCCTATGCAAACATCGTAACGTTTATTCGAGATGTAGACGGACTGGAAGCAAACATCGCAGCTAGTTCGGAGTCAGGAGACTTCGCCCTCGCCAATTCTGTACGGCGGACGGTTTGGGCCGGGAATAGGGAAGCAACTGGTTTATCCCCCGTGACCGATGCCTTGCTGCAGCAACCACCTGCGGCCGACTGGCTCTCGTGGCGACGAACTCTCAATAACCATGGCTATAGCCCACTCGCTCAGATCACACGTGAAAATGTCAGCACACTACAGCTGGCTTGGTCTATCTCCATGCGAAGTGGTTCTAGTCAGACGACTCCAGTCGTGCACGACGGTGTCATGTTTCTAGCTAATCCTGGCAACGTCGTACAGGCGATCGACGCCGCCACAGGCGATGTTATCTGGGAGTATCGCTATGAGTTTCCGCCAGACTCGCTAACAGGCATTAGCGCAACCCGCGGCCTCGCTCTCTATGACGACAAGGTATTCCTATCAACCTACGACGCAGCGATCGTGGCGATTGACGCTCGCACCGGTGAACAAGTGTGGCGCACGGTCAAGGCCGACTACACGCAAGGATTTACGCAGACCAGTGCACCCATCATTGCCAATGGCGTGGTAGTTAGCGGTATTAACGGCTGTGAACAATTTACAGATCACGGTTGTTTCATCACAGGACACGACCCGTCGACGGGCGAGGAACTCTGGCGCACCTCGACTATCGCACTACCCGGCGACCCTAACAGTGACTCATGGGGTGACGTCCCACCGCATCTTCGAGGTGGAGGCGATACGTGGATTCCCGGCAGTTACGACCACGAGTTAGATTTGTTTTACATCGGTACTGCGCAAGCGAAACCATGGGTGGCGGCCAGTCGTGGCATGTCTACTCAAAACGACGCGCTCTACACCAACTCGACGCTGGCGTTGAGACCGACCACCGGACAAGTCGAGTGGTATTTCCAGCACGTCCCAGCCGAGACTCTCGACCTTGACAGCGTCTACGAGCGGGTGCTGATCGATATCGACGATCAACGCTTGTTGCTGACCGCTGCCAAGGATGGACTGCTCTGGAAACTCGACCGGCAGAATGGGCAATTCCTTGGGGTTCGAGAGACAGTTTTTCAGAATGTCTTTGAGTCGATCGACCATGAAACTGGACGGGTAATCTATCGGCAAGATATTCGGGACGCTGAGGTTGGCGAAACCATGTCCGCGTGCCCGGGGCTATTCGGTGGACACAACTGGCAAGCATCGGCGTACAGCCCTGAAACCGGCGCGCTCGTTATTCCACTCCAGCAGATGTGCATGACACTAACCGGTCAGCCAGTGGATCTTGTCGAGGGAAGCGGGGGTTTTGGCGGCATACCCGACATCCGTCATATGCCAGGCACGAACGACAACGTAGGAAAGCTCGCTGCCTACGACGTCCGGACCATGGAGGAGCTCTGGAGTCGTGAGCAGAGAGCGGCATTTTTGACTGCGGCTGTGACCACCGCACCAGGCCTTGTATTTATTGGTGACGTCGATCGCTACTTCCGTGCGCTCGACGTTCGCACCGGGGAAACGTTGTGGGAAACTCGCTTGGGTCACGCAGCACATGGGTATCCGATTACCTACGAGGCCGGTGGTACTCAGTACGTGGCGGTGCCAACAGGGCTCGGCCTATTCCGCACCGTTACGGCGGTGTTAAGCCCAGAGATCTATTCACCCGAGAGTGGAAATGCCCTGTACGTATTCGCGCTTCCCGAGTAGCGTTGATGTCACGCCCAACGGCTGGGTATCGGATGTCGGTAAGCTTCCCAAAATCGTATCTTCGAAAAAGCAGTGCCTGAGACAACAATTCGGAGAACTGTAAACCTACCAGAAGACTAATCTTCCTCCATTGACCGGATAGAGCCGTACATCATGCCGCCATATACCCCGTGGTCCCAGGTTCCGGCGTACCGATCGTCATAGAAAATGACACGTGCGCCAAACTCATCACCTAAACCAGGAATCTCGAAGTCCGTAATGCTGACCATCGGAGTGTCGCCGGCCCAAACGATCGGAACCACCACCGGCAATGTGGCATCAACAGTGGCATAAGCCAAGTGCACGTCAAAGCGCCAGCGGTCACCCTCAAGTTTTGTGACCTTACTAATCTCATAAAGTTCAGGGTTTCCATCTCGCCTCTCTTGTCCCTCAAGCGTAAAGTGCCCTTCTAGAACCACATTTTGCATCCTCTCAGTAAACTCACGCTCGCGATCCGTCAATAAGGTTGGATCAACCGCTTGACCGGTTCCAATCACTGCCAAGAACCAGCCAAACCCGAATGTGATAAGTAACACAAAGAACCCACCAACCAGCTTCAGTGGTCTATTCATGGCACGAGACTCCTTACATCAAAGTTAAACGAATTGCACCATGATCTCGGAGCCAAGGACGAGGTGTACCCCGTTTGTCCCGTGGTAGATAGTAGAGGCTCACTGTACGACACCACTGCCGCGGCGAAACCTTACAATCCCCATATCTCTGCTCTCAAGGAAGCGAAAACGCTACAAGGGACGCATCCGGTCCCGCTCCGGTTGCAATGACGATGAACTGTTTGCCTGAACGAGTAACGTACGTCATCGGATTTCCACTAGTTCTGAACTCCGTGGCCACTCGACTGATCTCGCGACCGGTCGCAGCATCAAACGCGTACAGGTACCGCTCGCCACCGCCGATAAAAACCAAGCCCGTGGCCGTTGCCATCGGACCATTGCTACCAGGCGTGCCCAATCGTTCAGGCAGCTCAACGCCTCTCAGCAGCGGATGGGACCGGATAAGCGCACTGCCCTCGCCGAAGGGTACTTTCCATGCAATTTCACCTTTGTTGAGATCAATCCCAATAAGATTTGAGTACGGCGGCTTGATCAGAGGAATCGGACCGAGACGACTTCGCTTGGGCTCGACCTCGCCCGGCAGGCCCCGAAAGATCGTACCGGATGCACCCCACCCACAGTTATTTGTGTAATCGACGTCAACATCGGGAAGATCGGGATGCGTCGCGCACACCTGGTTCGGCGAGACTCCCTCAGACGAACGAACGACCAGCAAACCCATCTCTCTCAGAAAAGTCGCCCCACCCCAATTCGCACCACCAGACTCGCGGGGCCGCATCAATGTCCCTTCCAAACTCGGCGGCGTGAACAATGGCCCCAGGCGAAACTGCTTCATCTCCTCGACCGCCATCGCGTGGATCTCGGGCGTCAAGTCGTTGGCGTCGTCAAGGGATGTACCTTGCCCAGCAAACGCGGGCGGTTTGGTTGGAAACGGCTGCGTCGGGTAGGGGACTTCACCTGGCACATCGGTGTCGACATCAACCGGACGCTCTTCGATCGGCCAGACCGGCTCACCGGTTGCACGGTCAAAGACGTAGGTAAATCCCTGCTTCGACACTTCGGCCACCGCATCGATCGTCCGACCGTCGACGACGATCGTGACCAGGTTAGGCGGCGACGTGAAGTCGTAGTCCCACAGCCCGTGATGCACCCCCTGGAAATGCCACTCACGCTCACCGGTTCGGGCGTTTAAACACAACAGCGTTTCAGCAAACAGGTTGGCGCCGAGTCGCCGACCGCCCCAGTAGTCGCCGCTCGGCGTACTAGTCGGAACATACAATAGGCCACGCTCTTCATCCACCGACATCAGCCCCCAAACATTGGCATGCCCGGTAAAACGCCACGACCCGTTTTCCCACGTGTCAGATCCGAACGCGTCGTTCGATTGCGGTACCGTATAGAATCGCCACCGTCGCTCGCCCGTGTGAACGTCATACGCCTGCACCGAGCCGGGAGGGTCAAACATGTGCTGAAGGCGATCTGGCACCCGGCTACCTACGATGACGAGGTCTTCGAAGACAACAGGCGGCGACGTCTGGTCGAAAGCCTCGCGGGTAACCGTCGTGTGCGGAAAATCCTCCGTCAACAGTACCTTCCCAGCGTCCCCGAAGCTGCCAATGGGCTGGCCCGTCTCCGCGTCCAGCGCATAGAGGCTGTCGCGGGTGTTGATGAAGACGCGCATGTCGTCGCCCTCCCCGTGCACCGCCACACCGCGATGCTTGAACCCGCCGGGACTAGTGCCGACTGGGCCGTGCTCGTAGACCCGTGGATCGAACGACCAGAGCTCCCGGCCCGTCTCGGCATCTAGCGCGATGACCCGCGTGTACATCGTCGAGAAATACAAGACGTTGTCGACCATGATAGGGGTCGTCTCGAACCCTCCAGGACGCGTGTTGTACTCGGGGAGGGGCTGCTCTGCCGGATCCCACTCCCACACGACCTCGAGTTGATCAACGTTTGCCGCCGTAATCTGATTCGCAGATGAGAATTTGGTATGCGCCTGAGTTCCCCCGACATAGGGCCACTCGATCATTTGCTCCCGCTGACCTTGACCCTGTAGCCCCACGAACGCAAGTGACGCAGTGACAAACACGGTGATACAGATTCTCTTCATCGGCCCCTCCCTGACGCCTGCATTATATCGAGGGACAAGCGCCCGATCATTCCAGCGACTTTGCTCCTAGAACAGACTGCCGTTTTGGTATATTCAGACATTAAATCTCTTCGCTCGATCTTGAATGATCTACTCTATACACCCGCTACCCTCCAGATGGACCCGTTGGACGCGCAGCCAACACATCACGTAGATCACCCCCAGACAAGCTCTGATAAATCCGTAGGTCAAAGGCCGGAGCGATGGCCAGTATGTGGTCAATGATGTCAGCCTGAATAGCTTCGTAGTTGCTCCACTCTTGGTCTCGACTGAACACGTAAACTTCAAGTGGTAGACCGTGCTCAGTTAGTTCCAACTGGCGCACGAGGAATGTCATATCTTGGTGAATCATTGGATGGTTGCGCAGGTAGGCGATTACGTACGCTCTGAATGTTCCCACATTCGTCAGGTGGCGACCATTGACAAGATCCAAGGCATCGACCTTGCGTTCGCTGTTCCAGCTAGCAATTTCTTGTCGTTTCTTCTCGACGTATTCAGTGATGTATCGAATAGTCGAGAAGCGATCGAGCATCTCTTGGTCGCAAAATCGAACAGAGCTAATGTCGATATTGATCGACCGCTTAATCCGACGCCCACCAGACTCGGACATCCCACGCCAATTCTTGAACGATTCAGTGATCAGAGCGTATGTCGGAATAGTGGTAATCGTTTTGTCCCAGTTTTGAACCTTAACCGTTGTTAAGGCAACCTCGAGCACATCACCATCAGCACCATACTTAGGCATCTCGATCCAATCTCCCCGCGCCAACATCCGATTTGCCGAGAGCTGAATTCCCGCCACTAACCCCAAGATCGGGTCTTTGAAAACCAACATCAGAATCGCCGTCATAGCTCCGAGACTTCCCAGTAGGAGACTGGGCGATTGACCGATAATCAGCGACACTACCGCAATTGCTGCGATGCTATAGGAAATAAGCTTGAGAACCTGAATGACACTCTTCACCGGAAGGTCGCGTGAAACTTCCGACGACCGCAGGATGTCGACCATCGCGTTGAGCACACTATCGAGGGCCAGCACAATGACCAGAACCATGTAGATTAGAGATGTGCGCCTTACAACAATGATCCCGATGTCGTACCCGTCAAGGACTGGCACGGCGAGGAGGTAAATTACAAGCGCAGGCGCGAGATGCGAAAGACGGTGGAGAAGTCGCCGCTTGACGATAATGTCGTCCCACCCCGTCTCTGTACGGCCGACGAGCCGCTCCAACCCTCGAACAACGACTCGCTTAGCCACTACGTCGGCTAGGACAGCGAAGACCATTACTAAAACGATCTGACCCAACGTGATCAGCAGCTCAACCACTGCGATTGAATAACCCTGCTGAACCAGCCAGTCCCGCAAAAACTCAGACACTATGAGAGGATTCTACTTCGGGAGTGGCAAACTCTGGGAATCAAACCACCCAATCTTCCCTATTCTTAGACGTGAGATAGACCGATACTCCAACTGCCCGCCAACCCCGGGTAATTTAAACGACGGACCTTAAATGACGTTAATCAACCGAGAGCTGGCATACATTTTCCGCCAAGGTGAAATGCGAGGAAATATCTTGGCGCTGCTCCGCTACTTCGGACTTCTCGCTTCAGTCATTCTCATCTTTTCGGTGATTTTCCAACTGATCATGGTCCAAGTGGAGGGCCAATCTCACACATGGTTTACATCCATCTACTGGACGTTAACCACCATGAGCACCTTAGGGTATGGTGACGTTATCTTTCTGAGTGATATTGGGAGATTTTTTAGTGTCTTCGTATTAATTTCAGGTGTTGTTCTTGTTCTGGTCGTACTCCCGTTCACCTTTATTCGATCTATTTACGCTCCTTGGCTCGAAGCTCAACTGAGGTTCAAAGCGCCGCGAGAGCTGTCATCCGAAACCAACGATCACGTCATTATTAGCCGTCACGATGAGATCGCAGATAGTCTCATCGAACGTCTACAGGCGAGTGATATTCCGCACTATGTCATCGAACCTGATCCCGCGGTTGCGGCTCACTTAATGAGCGAAGGTGTGCCAATCGTGACGGGTGAATTCGACAACAAAGCAACATTTGAAAATTGGCAGATCCAGAACGCTCGACTCCTGCTCGCAAACCGTGAGGACACAACAAATACCAACATCGTTCTGACCGTCCGTGAAATATCCTCCCAAGTGCCAATCGTGGGCATCGTCGATCACGAAGATTCGATTGACATCTTGGAATTAAGTGGCTGCACACATGTTCTGCCGCTCAAGGTGCGTCTGGGAGAGTACTTGGCGAACCGTGCCAGTGAAGGCAGTAACTCACCTGATGTCATTGGCACAACTAAAGGACTGCAAATTGCCGAATTCTCAGCGAAACACACACAATTTAGTGGCGGAGCAGTTCGCGATTCCGGACTAAGGGAGCAAATGGGTCTCAATGTCGTGGGGATCTGGCAGCGTGGACTTCTGCAACCCGCCTTCCCTGACACTGAAATCACTGATGACACAATCTTGGTGGTCGTTGGCACGCCGACACAAGTGGACCTACTCAACAAGCTGCTCGAAACCCCTCGTCAGTCTGAAGAAAGCCTTACGTTAATCATCGGAGCTGGAACCGTCGGGAATGCGTGCACGCGCGCGCTCAAGAACAAAGGGCACCTTGTTCATATCCTAGAACGTGATGAAAACATGTTGGAGCGTGGGAAGAGCGTTGCAGACCAAGTCTATATCGGAGACGCAAATGACCGAGAATCCCTGATGAAAGCCGGACTCGAGAGCGCCCAATCGGTGATCCTCACATCAAAGGATGATGCGGTTAACGTGTACCTCGCCGTCTACTGCCGGCGGCTCAAACCAGATCTACGCATCGCCAGCCGTATTACCCATAACCGAAACCTTGCAGCTATTCACCGCGCTGGCGCGGATTTCGCGCTCAGCTACTCATCACTTTGCGCAGAAGCTGTAATGTCTCTTATTGAAGGTCATGACCTCGTAATGTTAGGTGGGGATGTTGAGATGTTCACGGTCCCCTTACCGTCATCATTAAATAATAAGACTTTGTCTGAAAGCGGAATCGGTTCGCGCACAGGATTGAGTGTGGTCGCAATCGAACAAGACAGTCAGATCGTGACTACGCTTCATGCATCTATGAAACTTGAGGCTGGAATCAACCTTATAATGCTCGGGACAGCACAGCAGCGAAGAACATTCACTGAAACGTTTTCCTAGGCGAATTACAGGACTCTACGACCTTCATTATCTCGCGCCTGATCATTCACTCTATTTAAGTTCCTTTTCCTCAGTCCGAGCACCGCGCAGGGTATTCGTCATCGCATAGTTCCCTTCGTGGCACGCGTACTCGAAGAGTGGACCATCACTCCTTCTCAGAGGAATTCGTGCTGTCCACGATTGCGTCCAAGTGGTTGGATCGTCGACTGTAACTTCGTATCTAATCGTCCCAGCATCGGTTCGAGTGAAGCGCTCGATCAAGCGAAGAGTGTCACGCGATCCCTTAAAGTTGGCCTTGTCTGAGAAATTTGTGCTCTCCACAACCAAGGTGTCGCCATCCCAGTGGCCTCGCGGATCTCCTAACCATTGCCGGATGTTCCCATCCGCATGCGGACGCCCATCCACAGGAATCACGCGAACTTCATGGATCATTTCCATCAGAATGACCACGTGTTTCGGGGTCTGTAACAATAGAAAATTATTGTTGTAGAAATCCGGAAGCCGGGGTAGACCGCGCGTGAGACAACGTTCCCACAAGCTTCGCTGTTCTGGACCATCGGTGCCACGGCGGTCATCAATTTCTTTCGCCGGAATACCCTGACTTGACTCCAGCACAAGGTTTGCCCTCTGCTGACCTTCTGGCGTCTGGGAAGGAATTTGTCCGTCTTCCGGATCGACAACAAGAGATGTTTGGTGGGAGATGTTCCTCCTAGGCATCCAGAACTGGTTATAGCCTTGCAGCAAGATCGGATCACCGCTCCTAGGACGACCAGTGTCTAGCTGACGACGCTCGTTTGCCTCCGAAGCTTGAGCGAGTTCCTCTTCCGTTAGTACCTCTCTTTTCCCCAACTCAATCGGACGCTCCAAAGGTGTCACGACGTCATTTGTCCAAACGCCTTGAAGATCTGGATCACCCCACGGAGTTGTATGCTGTCCACCAACAGCCAGATGAACGCACGATAGAACCGCAGTCAGAGTCAAAAGTCCCGTACGGATTTGAGAGTTCATACAAAATTCCTATGGGCCAGGGATCAGACCCTCCGTATTCAGTTTAATCCGATATAACCCAGTCCGAGCAGTCATATAGAGAGTCCGCCCATCATCACCCCATGCCACATTGGCCGGCACTTCATGGGGCTTAATGGTTCCAAGATGGGTGCCATCCGGAGCCAACACCCAGACTCCTCCTGGCCCTGTAGCGAACAGATTACCTGCTACATCCACTTTCATGCCGTCCGCCACTTCCTCTCCAACCTGGTCGCTAACATCGTAGAAAACACGTGGATTCGAAACGCCATCAACATCAAGATCATAGGCCATCCAGAACTTCCGCTCGGTATCAGAATTCGCAACATAGAGCGTGGCTTCGTCCGGTGACAACGCAATGCCGTTCGGCCGCGGATGATCCCTGTAAAGAAGTTCCAACTCTCCATCTGGACTCAACCGGTAGATACCGTTGAAATCGAGCTCTCGCAACGGTGACTCATCCCTGCCCTCAAGCCCAGAACCCGGATCCGTAAAATAAAGCCAACCGTCCGATGCGTAGACGGCGTCGTTCGGGCCATTCAACCGTTTTCCCTCATAAGCACCCACCAACTTTGTCCGCGTACCGTCCATCTCCACGCGGGACACAACTCGATTGCCATGCTCGCACATAATGAGCCGACCTTCGCCATCAAGTGTTAGACCGTTCGAGCTATACGACCGCAAACCAGTTAGGTCACCATCAAACACAGGCTCTATATATGGTCTGGCACCCTCTGACTCAGTCCATTCATAAACAGTGTTTCCACGAACATCGGAAAACAGCAACCGCGAGGCACGCTGCTCCCAAACAGGGCCTTCCGTAAATACGAACCCTTCAGCTATCTTCTCAATCCTGGCATCTAATGGCACAAGTCTGTCGAATCCAGACTCAACCCGAAGTATTGTTCCAGCACCGGCCTGACGCGCCATAACCACATCCGTTTGCTCCAACTCTGGTGGTGGTGCAACCTCGCTGCATGCGATCATGAAGCATGCAAACCCTGACAGATACCAAGAAACTCTTCGTGCCATTCTAGACTCCATTGAACAAGACAATCCTAATTCGGTCTTTGTTGTCACCGCCACACGGGCGCTCACAATTGAAATAGCGATCGGTTTCCCTCAGTCTCTGAGCGCAAAGACAGACAGTGCGTGTCCAGCGATAATCGCAACATACTGCTGTCCTTCCGCCTCATATGTCATCGGGCCGTTGACTATCTGACCACCCAAATTCACTTTCCAAAGCAGTTTTCCAGTACGAGCGTGAAGTGCCTGGAAATAGCCTGAACGGGCACCTGTGAACAAGAGATCCGATCCTGTGGTCAAGATACCACTCCGAATGATGTCCGTCATTTCAAAACGCCATCGCTCTTCGCCGGTTAGCGCATCCACCGCTAAAACTGCACCAGTCCCAGCCGCCTCCGTCCAATTATTAATCGGACCACGTTGTCTAATCGGAGGTGTTGCGGCGCCTGGTACCGGCTCAACGGTTGTGGGATAGCCTCCTAAAAACGTGCGGCCTTGTACTCCAGGGATGTACTCCTCCGGTAGTGGATGAAAGACTGACGCACGACCTTCCATGGTTGGGATGTAGAACAGCTCTGTGCGTGGACTATAAGAAGGCGAGTACCAACTCGTCGCACCTTGCACAGCAGGGAAGGTAGGCGAACCTGGGGGCTGTGGAGTTTCAATAGGGCGTCCGCTATCGTCCAATCCCTCCGCCCAATTGACCTTCACAAAAGCACGGCCAGTCAGAAACCGACCGGTCACCCGGTCGAGCACGTAGTAAAACCCATTACGATTAGCCCAAAGCATAGCTTTAAGCTGCACATTGTTCCGTTCGATGTCAGCCAGGACGGGGACCTGAACAGCGTCAAAATCATATGGATCGCCTGGAGTAAACTGAAAATGCCACCGCAACTCTCCAGTATCCGCATCTAATGCCACTACTGAGCTGGTGTAAAGGTTGTCACCAGGACGCTGGGTTGGATTCCAATCGGGTCCAGGGTTACCCACTCCCCAGTACGTTAAATTCAGCTCAGGGTCGTAAGAACCTGTCAGCCAAACCGCTCCACCCCCATGCTTCCAAGCCTCAGGATCGCAGTAGGTGGTGGAATCTGGTGGGCAGGCCTCCCACGTTTCGTGCCCAGGTTCACCAGGTTCAGGAATTGTGTAGAAGCGCCATGTCTCATCCCCCGTCTCGGCATCAAATGCCGCAATAAACCCACGGATGCCGCGATCCCCGCCGGCCGTACCAACGATGACCTGGTTTTTGACTACCAACGGAGCGAGAGTGAACGCATATGCAAGAGCCATATCGGCCACCTCTACATCCCACATTAGACTACCGGTTGTGGCATCAATAGCTACTAGATGCGCGTCTAGCGTTGCCATAAACACTTTGTCACCCAAAACCGCCACCCCTCGATTATTGGATCCACAACAGGCGTTATGATTTGACGGCGTCGGATAACGATAGATCCAGAAGACGCGTCCCGTGCGTGCATCAAGAGCTACAACGTCGTTTGGACGCTGCGTCAGGTACATCACCCCATCCACCACGAGTGGTGTTGACTCCCATGACAGCCCAAAAACTCCGGTCTGGTAAACCCATCTCTGTTGAAGACCCGCGATGTTCTCTGGGGTAATCTGGTCGAGATCGCTGTAGCGGTCACTTGAATAATTACCAGAGTAGGTCAGCCAGTTATGAGGCTCCTCCGTCGCTTGCTTGAGACGTTCAAAATCAACTTGCGCCTGTGGCTGGACCGAGACGAGACCTAAGAGAATCAACGTAATCACGGCTACTCGTGTCAGCATTCGCATAGCTATTACTCTCATCACCTATAAAAAACGAGACGGTTCGCTGTATCAGGTGAGGTAATCCCCCATGGAAAAACTGTTTCTGTAACATACTTACCCATAACGATTTCTTTGAGGGCTACAACGCGTTTGAAGCCGGTACAATACTACGTGAAAATCAAGTATTTATAAGGTGTTACGAGATGAGCAGGAGCACGTGTCGCGAAGAAACATGGTTTAAAGACAGATAAAAACTGCGGTAGTTAATAGAGGCGAATTCCTTGTTTGCAACTAATGAACACTTTCGTGTCGACTGAACTCAACCATTGTTCACACCATTTGAAATGCACTTTTCCTGGTAACTCCTCAGGTTAATTGATTGGTAATTCACATCATGGACAATTCTAAATCCGCTGGACCGTGTCGAACGCTAAGCACATTAATTAAGTACAAACACAACCATTTCATCACTGGTGTTCTTTTCATCAGTGGTGTCATGTTGGGGTGTACGACCGACGTGCCTATGTCAGAAGAAAACCTCGGTGTGGAGCAAGCCGACGCACCGCTAGAAGGTTCTCCTTCTGTACCCACTGTCCAGGGCAATACCGACGTCCCGACTTTCGCGTTGGCCCCTTCCTGGCCAGCACCGATCGTGAGCGATCAGTCTCATGGACCTGACCTTACTCGTAACGCTATGTCAATTGCTGTCGACCCGCGTGATCACGTCTGGATTTTGCAGACTCCGACGCGAGAAGAACGAGATGACGAACTAGCGGAAATATCAGAGACTCCTCGAATTTTCGAATTTGATTCGGCTGGTAATTTCGTTCGCGGGTGGGGTGGACCGAACACGAGCTCTAGCTGGATGGAGGAACCGGACTCTGTTCTACCTTATCCTTCCGGAACCCCTGCCGAGCACGGGATGTTCATCGATCACCAGAACAACATATGGGTGACGGGTAATGGACACGTTGCGCTGAAGTTTTCATTGGACGGAGAGCTTCTGCTTCAGATCGGCACACTTGGTACAACAAGTGGCAGCAACGATACACAACTGCTGGGTAACTCGTGCGAGCTGACGATAGACCCCACCACAAATGAGGTCTATATCGCTGATGGGTACATAAACCGTCGCGTCATCGTTTTTGACGCGCTTTCTGGAGACTACAAGCGGCATTGGGGCGCATACGGAAATCGTCCGATTGATTTTCGGCTACTCGATAATGGTCTCTATGCGGACTCGACCGAACTTCACGATCCCGAAGGTCCAGTTCAGCAACAGTTCCTCGCTGTTCATTGCGTGCGTGTTTCAAGAGACGGACTTGTGTACGTATGCGACCGGCAGCGCAACCGCGTCCAAGTGTTCCAACGTGACGGCACTTTTGTTACCGAGGTCTCGATCGCAGCAGGCACACCAGCGGAACTAGGGTTCCCTGCCGGGATTGGATCAGTCAACTTCGGATCGGCGTCAACTATCGGATTTTCCGCAGACGCTGAGCAGGAATTTCTCTACGTTGGGGACAACATGAATGCCAAGATCTGGATCTTTCGACGACTAACCCTTGAGTTATTGAGTTCTCTCAATACCAAGTCACAAGCCAATCACTATCTGTCGGTCGATTCAGCAGGCAACATCTACAATAGTGGTCTGCAAAAGTTTATGCTTCAGGGCATCCGCTAGAGCGAGCAGCAAACAATCTTAGCTGAAGACTCCGTTTAGTAATCGGTAATAGAAAGTGATGCGCGAATGATCTCCTTCGTATTGCGTTGGACGATGTGACGATTCGCGTATGCCGGATGAGACCAGTTCACTATGCGATCGTGTCTTTTTCGTGGTCCAAAACCAGCACTTCTATGTGCCTCGATGAGCTTGGTCCGATCCAACTCGACGTACCCTTCAGGAGTAAATTGAGCAATGATGAGGTCTCCGTCGTCATTGTTGACAAAATATCGATCTCCCTGTTGCACGATGAATGCCCCACCCCAGCGAGATTGTGGTGTCATCTCAGGGCTCATCCATAAACGCTCCCCAGTCTTCGCATCGAGACCTCGGAGTTCCCCATAACTACCCACCCCATAGATGTAGTCATCGATAATAAGAGGCGGAGTGTTTACGGTATGCAATCCATCTGTTTGATCCGGCATCTCGCTACGACTTGTTCCCTTCCAAATCATCGTTGCTTCAGGCCGGTCCGTACTAAGTTGCATCATCATCGATCCGTTGTAGAACTGACTCACCAGCAAGTAATTCCCAACCTTGACCGGTGTAATCACATTCATACCGACGCCAACCTCCCAGGGCTGTTCCCAATATGTCTGGCCGGTCGCTGGATCGAGTGATACCAAGGCTGAAGGATGCCAGATAATCAATTGTCGCACCCCTCCGGCCTCGTAAATGATCGGATGACTCGAGCTCCCTCCAACCACATCGAGTGCTCGCCACAACTCCACTCCCGTGTACTTGTCGAACGAAACTATCAACGCATCAGGCTCACCTCCCACGACAGCGATGAGCTGTTCACCATCGATAAGCGGTGCACTCGGGGTACCCCATGACGGCATACTAGCGTCGTACTCGGCCAGATAATTGCGATGCCAGATCACCTCGCCGGTCTCGACATCCAGACACCACAATAAGCCAGTTGCGCCGAGGACGTAGACGCGGTCTCCGTCAACGGTTGGGGTGGCCATCGGTCCACCCGCGTAGGACTGCAGCAACGCTCGATACGTAGTGCCCCACGCATAAGTCCAGAGTTCCTCACCCGTCTGTTCGTCGAGCACCACAATCCGCTCCGTGCCATCTATCGTCCGAGAATCTGGATCCTCTTCCCAATCAGTAACAAAGACGCGACCATCAGCCACAGCCGGACCAGAAAAACCAGACCGTATGCCTACACGCCATGTAACCTTGAGTCCTGCATCAGGAAACTCGTTGATAATCCCAGTTTCATTCCATACGGCAAGTCGACCTGCACCTCGGAACTGAGGCCAATCCTCCGCTCCAACTGAAATCGTTGCCAAGAAAACAGCTCCAAGAAGCGCACCACCCATCCGTCCTTTGGCTGTCCAAACTGTGTTGACCTGCATTAGTGATTCTCCTAATTAAATTTCTACCTCAACGCAGGACGTCGCTCTCTTCGGCCATACGAATGAGTACCTTTGCGTCCTCTGGAAGCAATAGCCGCTGCGTAACTGAGTCTGCCGCAGCGCTTCGGACCGCGTCAACAAAGCCTGCGTGGTCCCTGTATCGTTCTTCAAGAGACAGACGCGAATCTCCAGTCGCGATCCGGTCTGCGCGTGTCTTGGCAAATGGAAAGAAGGAACCCGTGAGTGCGCACAAATCCTTTCCTCGTGGCCCATTGGGATAGAGATTCCAACCGGTACTTGACCCAACCGGCACAGCTATATCGACTGTGCGAACTCCAGCGATATCATGCCCGTCTCGGTCTGTCGTGGGGACCAGTACCTGATATCGTTCTCCTTGAATCGGTGGAAGCACTGTTTGTCGTCCACCGTGCGATCCAAATGTGGGACCAAAGCCGAAGACGTTGAGGCCATTGACCACAGTCGGGTAAGTGACACCTGGAATCGCAGGAAACGTCCGTGCCGCTTCAGCAACGGTGGCAAGAGTGCCGCGACGCACGTCCGGATAGTTGGTTTCTGGAGGCTCGACTCCACGGTCAGCCCATTCGTCGAGCGCCACCAACAGCGCTCGCATAACAGGTGCCGCGCTGCCATATGTGTTGGTAACGTACTCGCATTGGCCGCGGTCGGTTGGCGTAAACCCAACCCCTGGCCCGCCGCCGTGTGGATGGCTCGCCAAAAGATATAACCGAACATTGTCCGGGACTGGGACTGCGCTACCGTGGCCATCGTGAACGTTGAGAGACGCCTTCATCTGCCAAAATTCGTTACTCGTATCGACGTGGAACACGAGCGGATCGGTAGAGGGACGTTTGAGAATACCGTCACGAACGTTCGACACCGGGTCAGTTGTCACCGCGTATGTTAGAGGCGGATAGGACTGTGATGTGAAATCAGACGTGCGATCTTGTCGAGAATAGATATTGGGATCCGCGAATTCCACATTGGCAAACAATCGGTGCGAGCCAGGAATGTGAATACGCACGGCATCGAACACCTGCCGGTTGGACTCGTCCTCGTTGAAACCCAGATAGAGGAAATCTCGCATATACATCCCAGTCGATGAAATGCCAAGTCCGTACGCTTTGCGCACACCAACAACCTGTCGACTCGCTGCGAGGGGATTAGGAGTGCCTGTATCATCCGCGATCTCGTAGCGGAGGAACGAAGCCATGTCACGAGTCACTGCGTAACCCAATCCCATCACCCACGGATTTTTCGCCGGATAGGTCAACTCATAAACCTTGTCAGGATGAAATCCTTCGAACAGACATAAATCGGTTGTCGATGGCGAAAGTGATGACTCACCAGTTGGGCACGTACCAAACGCCCACCCGTCAGAAGTTACGGCTACACGTGGTCCGTCGATCGCATTCCGCACCGTTAAAATAGAATTCGCAGTGCTGGCATCAGCCGTTTCATAGCTCGTGAATCGATTGTTTCCCTTGAGAGGAAGGGTGTAAACAGCACCGTTGTTACTTTCGGTATCAACCGGTGCACCTGTTGGGTCAGATGGATACTCGATCCGAATCTTGGAAACGATCGCGGTGCCGTCAGCCTGGACAGCCACTGGAAGATTGGCACCAAGTCGCGTCTCGGTCGTAACTATGTCACCTGCCCACCCAGCATCTACGAAGGAATAGCCAAGTCTGAAAAATAACCCGTCACCAGCGTCTTCCTCACCACGTGGCACACGAGGAAATGTCTGGAACCCAAGCTCAATGGCATTCCCACGGTTATTGATGCCATATAGCAACTTGCCATTCCCCCGCGACAAGTCAATGGGTTTCAGGATGAAGAATGGCGCGCTAAATTCCACCAACCCCTTAGCGTTTCTGGGGGCTCGGTCCAAGTTAACCACGACCGCATTCAGCGGGTCGTCAGGATCAACCTCCATATACACAGTGCCCTCAAGACGCTCGAAAGCACCAGTATCTCCAAAGGTTCTACCTCCAGCATACGGAGTGGTTCGTTCCACGACGATCCGTACCACTCTCGCATCAGCGGACGCCACTACAAAGGTGAACATCAGTACACCCCAAACGAAGGCCACACCTATTCGTCCGATCACGGCACCCCTCCTAAAGGCTAGTTAGACGCCTACCAGCAGCCGTACGAAAATAAGGCCGACCCCAAGAATCCGAGGTCGGCCCTTCAGATTTTTATGCTTCGTCCTTATCCAATCTTCGCGACGTTCTCAGCAGCTGGACCTTTCTGCCCTTGCACTACGTCAAACTCCACACGCTCTCCCTCAGACAAACTCTTGAAACCTTCTCCCAAAATTGCTGAGTGGTGAACAAAGACGTCCTTCTCACCATCATCCCGTGTGAGAAATCCAAAACCTTTGCTGTCGTTGAACCACTTTACCGTTCCTTGAACTGGCATGTTCCGTACTCCTTAACTTCGTCGGAGTGCGGTCCTGCCGTACACCGACTACTTCTATTGCACGCGTTACCCGCGCGGCTGGCACCAAAAAGCGGTGCCGGTTAACTTAAGGTGTCGAATATGGCCGGACCGGGTGTCCACTGTCAAGCCCCTAGTGAATGAAAATTGTCGGCTTTTCCCTGAACCTGTCGAACGGCCTTGAATTTAACAGGGCATTGTCAAAGAAATTAGCGTCCTGAAAGGCTGTCCTGGTAGTCTATTTTGCAGAAACTAGAATTTTCTGGTCACGGTCGTGTACCCGACTAAAACCCTTTAAATTTTGATTCCCCTTACCTCCAAGACCTCTTATGGGAAGGTGAGCACGAAATGAATTAAATCACTGTATATAACTATTAAATAAGAACTTGTCGGTTTCTTTATTTTTACGGAAACTGGATCGTGTCGTTATCCTTATCATCGACCTATGAGACACCGCTCTCGCAACACCCAATTAATCAGATGGTACAATTGGAATCCTTTGCTGCCTATAAGCCGAATGAAGTGTGGCGTCGCGTGGTTCGGTATGGTCGTCGTGGCGTCCGTATTATTTCCAGCTGCGAGCCAAGACCCAGAAAATTTATCGCTTCCCGAAAGTTTCGATTCAGAGATGCCCCTTTACACTTCGGCACTCGGAACGTTCACGCGTCCAATTTCTTCAAGCAACCCCGAAGCTCAGCAATTTTTCAACCAAGGCTTTCAGCTGATGTACGCGTTCGCAAAAATAGACGCTGCTCGATCTTTTCGAGAAGCGCAGAAGCACGATCCAGACTGTGCAATTTGTTACTGGGGTGAAGCTTGGGCGTGGGGTTCTTATTTGAACGGACCGATGCGAATTGACGAATCACCACGTGCGTACGCGGCAATTCAAAAAGCTTTGGAACTCAGCGCTGATCATGCCAACCGGACGGAACAGGCCTTTATTAACGCTATGGCAGTTCGGTACGTCGAAAATTTCGATCCGGAGAAGCGAGTTGAGCAAGATCGAGCCTACGCGAACGCTATGCGTCAACTTGCAGAACGGTACCCTAATGATTTGGATGCAGCTACCCTTTATGCAGACGCGCTCTTTCTCTTGGAACCTCGTCGGGGGTTGCGAGATATCAACGATCCAAATGTCCAACGTTTACACCAAGTGCTGGAAGCGATCCTCGCTGTTGATATTCGTCATCCGGGAGCATGCCACCTATATGTACATGCGACCGAGTCGACGATCCAACCAGAGAAGGCGGAAAACTGCGCTGAGTTTCTTGGTGACGCTATCCCCGGTGCCAGTCATATCAATCACATGCCATCTCACACGTGGAATGAGATTGGACGTTGGGGCGACTCTGTACGAGCCAACTTACGTGCCTGGCATTCCGATCAGAAAGCGAAGCAAGGAGAAGGTCTAGCCATCTATCCGTCTCATAATCTCCACATGCTGCTGTTCGCCGCCTCAATGGATGGTCAGGGTGCAATCGCTATCCAAGCCGGAAAAGACTATGCAAAGCTTACTGGTGACACGTTCTATCAGGCGCTAACTCTCCTCCGTTTTGGCCGTTTCGACGAACTCGCCAACGTTACACCTCGTCCCGAAAAGGAGATCTCTGCAGGATTGTGGGACTTTGCTCAAGGATACGCTTACCTACGAATGGGCGAAACTGGCTTCGCAAGAGCATACCTGGAACGTGTCCGCCAGATCGCCGCGACGTCTGAACAGTTGCTTCGATTCCATCCAGGAAAACAAATCCTCACCATCGTAGCGGAGATCCTCGAAGGAGAAATCCACTATCAAGCTGGCGATCACGATCGCGGGATCGTTTCGTTCGAACGAGCTGTCTCCACTGAGGACGAATTAATGTACGACGAACCAGAGCCTCTACCCTTTTCAGCGCGACATTGGTTAGGGGCAGCGCTACTGGAGACGCATCGATACGAAGAGGCCGAACGGGTCTACCGGGAAGATCTTCTAGACCATCCTCATAACGGCTGGTCCCTGTTTGGTCTGAAGACCGCTCTGGAGTCGCAAGCCAAGCCGTCTGAAGACGTGACAAATGACCTCCTCCAGAGCTGGGCGCGATCTGACACCTGGCTAAATTCATCGCGTTTCTGATGATCCAACTCAAGCGACTTACCAAATGCTATGGGCAGGATGAAGTTGTCAGCGATCTCACGCTGACCGTTCTTACCGGCGAGATCTTGGTTGTACTAGGCGGCTCAGGAAGTGGGAAAACAACATTACTGAAGATGATCAATCGGCTCGTAGAACCAACGACTGGAACAGTCCAGATCAATGGGACCGACACGTCAACCATGCCTCCGTACCAGCTCAGACGTCAGATCGGCTATGTCTTTCAACAAGTCGGGCTCTTTCCTCACATGACGGTTTCTGAAAATGTGGCTGTGACACCATCTCTGCTGGGGTGGAAGCCCGCACGGATTCGAAATCTCGTCGACAAGTTACTGGAACTTGTCGAACTTAATCCGATAATGATGAGAAACAGAAAACCAAATGAATTATCCGGAGGACAACAGCAACGAGTTGGTGTGGCGCGGGCTCTAGCAGCCGGACCAGAAGTCATGTTACTTGATGAACCCTTTGGAGCTCTCGACCCACTAACGCGAGGACGTCTCCAGGAATCGTTCAAAACTATTCAACATGAGATCGGATTAACGGCCGTTTTCGTAACGCACGACATGATTGAAGCATTGATGCTTGGAAACAGGATTGCAATCATGCAATCTGGAAAATTAATCCAAATCGGCACTCCTCATGAACTCTTACACCAGCCAGCTACCGAGTATGTAGAAGGCCTCATGAGTACACCGCGACGACAAGCCGCTATCGTCTCTCAACTGGCCAGCGAATCAACGACGTGAGAGAACAGTTAGTCCTTTTACCCGAGTACCTCACCGCACATCTACAATTGACACTACTTGCTTTACTACTGAGCACCGTGGTGAGCCTACCTCTTGGCATCGCAATCGCCAGGTTTCGCTGGCTAGAGCCTCTCACACTAGCACTAGTTGGCATCATACAAACGGTGCCCGGCCTCGCGTTGCTAGCGGTGATGGTCCCACTTTTAGCCGCTATGAAATTACCGAGCATCGGTTTCCTCCCAGCTATTGTGGGACTCACACTCTACGGCCTATTCCCAATCCTACGTAATACCGTGACGGGAATCCGTAACGTTGATTCGGCCTTAAAAGAAGCGGCGCGTGGAGTGGGCATGACACCAATGCAACAACTGTGGAGAGTCGAAATCCCCCTTGCATTACCGGTGATTGTGGCAGGCTTGCGCACCGCAACAGTCTGGTTGGTTGGTATAACGACGCTGTCAACACCCATTGGAGCTACAAGCTTAGGCAACTATATCTTCAGCGGACTCCAGACTCAGAACTACTCCTCCGTTCTGATAGGTTGTGTTGCAGCAGGCGGCCTAGCTCTTCTTTTAGATGGAATGATCAGATTGCTAGAAACCGGCGTCGCCGCTCGGCGCCGGGGTCAAGTTCTAATTTCCCTAGCCGTCATGACCAGCCTGTGTATGTACGTTGGTATTACACTGATCGCGCCGATCGCGAATGCTCGCACCCGTCCACTCGTGATCGGGGCAAAAACGTTTACAGAACAGTACGTCCTCAGCTCCATCCTAGCTCAATGGATCGAAAAGGAGACAAACCGTCCAACAATTCTGATGCAATCGTTGGGCTCTAGTGTGGCATTTAACGCACTAACAACAGGCGAGATCGACCTCTACGTCGACTACTCAGGGACGCTGTGGGTCAACGAGATGCACCGCGACTCCGGGCCTTCGACTAGGCGACAAATACTGAACGAGCTGCGCCAGTTTCTCGACCGCGAACACAACATCACTATGCCCGCCATGCTCGGTTTCGAAAATGCGTATGCACTAGCGGTTCGTAATGATGACGCAACACGACTTACCCTGCGTCAGATTAGCGATTTGAGATCATATGCCGCGACCCTCGTACTAGGAGGTGACTACGAATTTTTTGTTAGACCTGAATGGACGGCAATTCAGGACGCGTACGGTCTAAAATTCAAACAATTGCGTACGATGGATTCAACACTGATGTACCAAGCTATCGTTCAAAAAAACGTAGACGTTATTAGTGCCTTCTCCTCTGACGGACGAGTGGCGGCATACGATCTCACTCTGCTCGAAGACGACCTGAGTGTAATTCCTCCGTATGACGCGGTAGTGTTAGCAAGTCCTCGGGTTACTCAAGAGTACCCCGAAGTCATTCAAGCACTGGCCAAACTTGATGGCTCAATCAATGGCGATCGTATGAGAACCATGAACCTTGCCGTCGACGAAATGGGCGAACACCCGGCGCTAGTGGCTGAACGTTTCGTCCGCGCCCTCCAGAGATATAAATAGAATCAATGTCTTTATTTACGTTTCTAGGTTTCCGTGACATAGGTCCGAATCCAAGCTCCTCAATAGTTGAGGACACCGAGACGATGCGACGAATTGTTTCCAAACTCGAAGCATTGCCAAAGGACCGAGCCCGGTATCTTGCTGCATTCGCCTACATCCTTGGTCGTGCCGCCTACGCCGACGCTTCGGTTAGCGCGCAAGAAACAGAAAAGATGCTAGAGATTGTCCAAGTACTCGGACAACTGCCCAAGTCTCAAGCAACGCTTGTTGTCGAAATCGCCACGAACCAAGTTCGGTTGTTCGGAGGTACCGATAATTTTCTCGTTTCACGTCTCTTTAAAGAGATGTCTCTTCTGAAACAGCGCCTTGAACTGCTTGAGTGTGTATTCGCTGTCTCGGCAGCGGATGAATCCATCACTGTTATCGAAGAAGGACAGGCCCGCCAGATTTCCAGTGAACTCGGTCTGACTCACGAACAATTCTTAATTGCTCGTTCAGGATTCATCGAGCACATCGAAGCCCTTAAAAACTTTCGGAAGCAACGAACCTAGGGCTATTCCGCAGCTTCTACCCATGGCGAGAGGGGGGAAGCGCAGAGGGGTTGGCGTCCAGCATGACGGCAACCCATCTGAAGTCTTTAGTGTTTTCAAGAGCAATTTTTATCGTCATCGTGAGTGGTACCGAGAGCAGCATGCCAATCGGTCCCCATACCCAACCCCAAAATACTAGCGACACGAACACTACCAACGTAGAAAGACCCAGCCGCCTCCCCATGAGCATCGGTTCTAGAAAGTTACCAAATACGATATTGATCAAAATATAGCCAAGAGCTATCACTCCAGCCTTAGCCAAATCAAACTGCACAATAGCCAGCAAAACAGCCGGGATGGCAGCAATAATCGATCCGAATGTCGGGATGAAGTTGAGGACAAAGGCCACAAGTCCCCAAAGTAGGGCGAAGTCGAGACCAAAGGCCGCGACCCAAAGCCCTACAATCAACCCAGTGAGACCACTAACAGCCGATTTGATGACAAGGTACTTCTGAACTTGCTGTGTCATGCGGTGAAGCTGTCCGAAATGCGTATCTTTGCCAAACGCCTCTCGTAACTTTCCGCTGAAACCCACTGCTTCTAGCAAGATAAACACGACAGCCAGTAAAACCAAGAACGCGGTTGAAGCAAACGACGCAACTACTCCCAAAGTCCCACCCAAAATATCAAACACGCCGCCGATCGGCAGCAGATCGAGAGAACGCCATTCCTGGATTGGTAACCCGAAGTCGTCGATTAAGACCAGAGCTGAATCCACAAGTGCCTGGACACTTGCTTGATACCGAGGCGCAGCGGCTCTGAACCCGTCTACCGATCGACCTACTACTAATCCAAACACACCGATAATCCCAATGGCCATTAGAAGCGTGCACAGAACCGCCAATGGTCTAGGGACACGCCATCGTTGAAGCCAGCCCATCAACGGAACGCTAATCACGGCCAGAAAGACCGATACAAGGAATGGCAACATCACCTCTGCCGCTGCCCGAAGTCCCGCGATAAGAACGACTAAGCAAGCCGCAGCAACTAGAAACCTGATGCCAGCGTCCGAGTACTCCCACTTTTGGTCGTTCATGTCTCAGCCTCAAAAAGAGTCAGGGCAAATTTAGATTCGGGTTCTATCCATTGCGTGCGACTCGTGAAACCTGCGCGTTGGCCCATCGCAATGATGTCATGCGCCTTGTACTTATGCGCACTCTCGGTCCAGATCAGCTCATCTTGAGTGAATTGGACGCAACAGCCAGCACCCTTAATACACACAAGCTGATCAACCTGACTTTCCAGGTAAACTTCGATACGTGAATCTTGGGTGTTCCATAGCACACGGTGCGTAAATAAATTTAGGTCGAAGTCGGCATCAAGCTCACGGTTAAGACGCGCAAGCAAATTCTTATTGAAGGCCGAGGTAACGCCCAGCGGGTCGTCGTAAGCTAAAACCAGTTCCGGCGCGGGTTTGATTAAGTCCGCACCAAGCAATAACTGATCACCGCGACGACACCGAACACGTAATTGGTGAAGGAAAAGTTCGGCCTCTGCTAAGGATAAATTCCCAATATTTGAACCCAGAAACAATATAAGCGCGCGACCATCGTTTTTAGCATGGCTTAGTGCGTCGTTTAAACCAGCTTCATACGTGGTGCGGTGAGGGATGAGAGTCACCGACGTGTGACGGGAAAGCGCCTGCAGTGACTGTGCCAGCGCCGCAGCAGAAATATCAACGAGATGAACGTCTATCTTACATGTCTCAACTGCAGACAACAGAACCGATAGTTTCGCCCCACTCCCGCTTCCCAATTCAACAACTTTGCTACAGGGGTCCGCACCTGACATGATCGTATCTGCATGTTCCGCCAGCAAAGCGTGCTCGCCTCGAGTGATCTTGTACCAAGGCAATTCACAGATAGCCTCAAACAATTGAGACCCCAGCGCATCGTAAAGATATTTGGTCGGCAATCGCTTAGGCTGACATGCCAACCCATCAGCGACACTACAAGCGAACTCAATCATTGGATCAACGTCAAGAGTCGCCGAAGAATTAGAGGGCTGGTGCATCGCTCTTACTTCGCGTCACGCGCGCAGCGGAAAGTAGCGTACATGTATGGATAATGCGGTCGAAACCAGTTTCTAAAACTACGACGTACCAAACAGCTGCCTGTTCCTGGTGATGCCCCTTTGACAACAAAATGATCTTGATCAAAGAAATCCGCTGAATACTCCGGATAGGACGCCATCGTCTTGAAGCCAGGAAATCCCTGGAACACCGTCGATGTCCACTCCCACCCGTTTCCCACGAGATCTTGCACTCCCCAAGCGCTGACTCCAGCTGGATACGACCCGACAGGCACCGGATCCCAGTGACGAAAATCGAAGTTACCATGACTTTCATCTGTTTCCACATTGCCCCATGGGTGTCTTCGTTCAATTCCACTGGGATCGCCATAGGCTGCGCGGTGAAATTCTGCCTCGGTTGGCAGTCGAAGTTTTTTCCACTTTACGTAGGCAGCCGCTTCATCATGGGTGACATAAACCGGCCACGACATCGGCAGTGGGATCAAGTCAAACATCCCTCGCCACATCCAGCTTCCGCTTTTCCATTCCCAAAACAATGGGTGATCACGTTGTACAGCCTCTCGGCGTTCCCATCCCCGATCTGTCCACACGTCACGATTTGTGTACCCGCCCGCATCTACAAACGCTAGATAGTCCTGATTCGTTACATTATGAAGATCAATCTCAAATGCAGGTACATCCTCTACGAAGCCAGGGAACTCATTATCCCACCCGAATGGAACCTCATCGATTTCACTACCCAAAGTAGCCATTCCAGCCGGTATGAGAGCCATCTCTCGATCTGGCACGAACCCATCCAGCAAACTTTCGGTGCCCGGTGGCCTCTGCTTCCGGTCGTTCCGCAAGCGATGCAATATATAAATCAGCGTCTCTTGATGCATCACCTCATGCTCTAACATCGTGAACACACCCTGTCCCCGATAACAGACAGCATTGTCGTTACTTTCAAGTACGGCGTTGCGAAGAGCAGAGAGAATCGCACTATCCGCTTCCTTGACATATTGTGCAACCGAAGCACGTTCAGGCCAACTCTCCACCTGAGACATCCCGGTGGCACGCTGGTCGATCGGATCGATCCCCCGCGCAAACAAGGTTTCAAGGTCGCGATCAATGCCCGGGTGTCCCAGTCCCTTTTTAAGAAAACAGTTCACACCAAAAGCTGGAATGTGACCTTCGTAGAAAACGAATGGGTGACGCAACGGAATCGGCTTGTCGTAGTACGAACGCGAGTCAAGCAAACCGAATAAACGAGCAGTTCGCCTGCGGTTTTCGAGATATGAATGAATGGCAACCTCGCGGTCTACAACAGATCCATTGCTGGCGTGCGTCGTACTCATTTGAAATAAAGCTCCCGTAATAAAGCCCATAATGGTACCAGGAAGTCGCGGATAACGGGTATGCTACTGTTAGGAGTTTTACGGCACTTAATTCTGCGAAAGTGGCGGAATTGGCAGACGCGCCGGACTTAGGATCCGGTGGCCGAAAGGCCATGGGGGTTCGAGTCCCCCCTTTCGCACCAAAACATAAGCGATACCCGATCACTAACTTCAGGAAAATTTAAGACTAAGCCGAGGTCGACCGATACAACATCATGAAGGCAGAATTTAAAGATCTCGGAGAGACTCGTAAAAACATCGTTATCGAAGTACCGTCAGATGATGTCGATCAAGAGATCGAGCGACTCTCACAACATCATCGCCGTTCTGTTCGCTTGCCTGGATTCCGAAAAGGGAAAGCTCCGGCCCGCCTGATATGGCAACGAATGCGAGAGCAAATTCTGCACGAGGTTGCAGACAATTTGATTTCCCAGGCGATCGAGGAAGCACTGCAAACACGTGACGTACAGCCCGTGGGCACACCGGCTGTGCGCGACGTAAATATTGAGCAAGGAGAACCGTTGAAGTTCACGGCGACTTTTGAGACTCTACCGTCAGTTGAACCCGGCGAATACCGTGGTTTGACCGTAAGACGGAATCCAATCGACCTAACGGATGAGGACGTCTCAAAAGCACTCGAGCAGCTCAGGGAACGAGCTGCAACGCTCGAACCAGTAGAAGGCCGAACTGTCGCAGTCGGTGACACAGTCACCGTTGACCTCGAACGCCGGGTAGCACCTCAACAAAAATCGACGGACGTTCAGGAACCGGAAAGTCATCACGATATAAAAATTGAAATTGGTGCGGCTGGGAACCCTACCGGTTTCGATGAACATGTTGTGGGACTTGAAGCCGGCGAATCAACCAAGTTCACTATTTCTCATCCCGAGAATCCTGACGCTTCGCAAGATCGAGACTCGCGGGACCAAGCAGAATCAAAGGTCGATTACTCCGTGAGTATCAAAGAAATTCATCGACGAGTCTTACCTGACCTGAACGACGCATTCGCACAAGAGATCGGTATGTCTGAAACACTCGAAGCTCTCAAAGAGCAAGTCCTGAACGAACTTCGTGAACAAGCGGAGCAAGATACAAACCGAAAGATGCGTGACAATTTATTGATTCAGCTAGCCACACGCATACCCGGAGCCGTTCCTGAGGTATTGATCAACCGTGAGATCGACCGGCGCGTCGAGCACTTGGTAACACAACTTGTTGCTCAAAGAATTGACCCCCGTCAGGCCAATATCAACTGGGAAGAGTTTCGTGAAAACCAGCGGCCAGCTGCGACTGATACGGTAAAGAGTACGTTAGTTTTAGATGAGATTGCTGAACAGGAACAAATCGAGGTAGTTGACGAAGATCTGACGCATGAAATTGAGCGTTTGGCCACCCGTAGTAATCGAACAGTGTCGGCCACGCGTGCAATTCTTGAAAAAGAAGACGGCACAGCGTCACTAGCGGTTGGAATCAGACGGGAAAAGGTTATAAACCTCGTGCTGGAACATGCCACGGTCGTCACGGCGTGACTACCGCTAAAAACACGGGGCCTCATTTAAGCAACTTACTGTCTACGTTTGAAGCCATAAGATTTTAGGTTCGGACTTCATTGATCAGAACGGAGAAACATGCCTGACTCGCAGATGCAGCTGGTGCCGATGGTGGTCGAACAGACCAACCGAGGAGAACGGGCGTACGATATTTTTTCTCGCCTCCTCAAGGACAGCATCATATTTGTTGGCTCACCGATTGATGACGCTCTGGCCAACTTAGTGATCGCACAAATGCTATTTCTGGAGGCTGAAGACCCCGATCGCGACATTCTTCTCTACCTCAATAGTCCAGGCGGCTCTATTTCGGCTGGTTTTGCAATTTATGACACAATGCAGTTCATTAAACCCGATGTGCAAACGTACTGCATTGGTCAAGCTGCCTCAATGGCGGCAGTGCTTTTAGGAGCCGGTGCGAAGAGCAAGAGATTTTCACTCCCGAATTCTCGAATCATTATTCACCAACCGCTGATGACTGGCCTCGGTGGACAGGCAACGGATATCGATATCCATGCCAAGGAAATCCTGCGCATGCGTGCGCGCCTAAATGAAATTCTGTCCCAACACACGGAACAACCACTTAGTCGTATTGAAGAAGATACCGAACGTGACTACATTATGAGCGCTGAGCAAAGTTGCGAATACGGTATTATTGATGAGGTTATTACAAAGCGCGGATAGCTAGCGAGTCGTCTATGTCAAAGAAGAGCAACGACAAAGATACACTCCGGTGTTCATTCTGTAACAAGAATCAGAATGATGTCCGGAAGTTGATCGCCGGACCCACCGTGTTTATCTGTGATGAATGTGTTGACGTTTGCAACGACATTATTGCCGACGATAATCGACCAGCAAGCAAAGGTCTCCGTACATCTTCAGTGTTGCCCGTTCCACAAGAAGTAAAGAAATTCCTAGACGAGTATGTGATCGGACAAGATCGAACAAAGAAGAAACTGGCAGTCGCTGTATACAACCATTACAAACGCGTCGAGATTCAGAAGCAATCCAAAGATCGAAACGAAACAGAGCTTACAAAGTCAAACATACTCCTGATCGGTCCTACCGGAACTGGAAAAACTTTACTGGCACAAACATTGGCTCGACTGCTGGACGTACCGTTCACGATTGTCGATGCTACAACTTTGACCGAAGCTGGCTATGTTGGTGAGGATGTCGAGAACATCATCCTCAAGCTTCTGCAAGCAGCTGGCGGTGATATCGAAAAGTGCCAGCAAGGCATAATCTACATCGACGAGATCGACAAAATTTGTCGAAAGGATGAAAATCCATCTATCACTCGTGATGTCTCGGGCGAAGGGGTACAACAAGCTTTACTCAAGATTCTTGAGGGCACCGTAGCCAATGTGCCTCCACAGGGTGGCCGTAAACACCCTCACCAAGAGTTCTTTCAGATCGACACAACGAACGTTTTGTTTATTTGCGGAGGAGCTTTCGTCGGACTCGACAAGATGATTCAGCGCCGTCGAGGTAAGAAGACCTTGGGATTCCAAGCTGACATCCGATCCTCGAAACAGACAAGTATTGGGACTCGGTTAGAACATATTGAACCTGAGGATCTAATTCAATACGGCCTGATTCCAGAATTTGTTGGGCGGTTACCTGTAGTCGGAACTCTTCATGAACTGGACAAGAAAGCCCTCATACAAATTCTCACGACACCACGCAATGCCATTACTCGACAATACCAGAGACTTTTCGAGTACGAGAATGTGGAATTGCGATTCACTGATGACGGTCTCGAAGCTATCGCAGAGGCCGCGTTGGAACGAAAGATTGGCGCTCGGGGGCTCCGAATGATCATTGAAGACCTCATGTTAGATCTCATGTACACATTACCAGGGCAGAAAAAACTCAAAGAGTGTGTAATCACACGTGAAGCTGTTCTAGCAAAAGATGCCCCCATTAAACTCGTTGAAAAGGCGGGATAAATTGGAAGTCTACGAAACATTACCTATTGTCCCGCTCCGTGACGTTGTGGTGTTCCCACACATGATGATGCCATTCGTTATTGGAAGAGCGTCATCCACTCGCGCGCTGGAACACGCACTGACAAAAGATAAGAAGATTTTTCTCGCGGCCCAAAAGGATGCAGCGAAGGATGACCCTAACCCAAGTGATATCTATACGATGGGCTGTATTGCCAACATCGTGCAGAGTCTGAAATTGCCAGACGGAAACGTGAAAGTTCTAGTAGAAGGTGTCGAACGTGCTCGCACAATAGAGTGGAAAGAGGACAAAGGCTTCTATCGCGTTGTTGCAAAACCTTTAGGCAGTCCTAAAGACGACGACGGGGACGTGGAAGCTACAATGAGCCGTGTTGTGTCCCTCTTCGAACAATACGTCAAATTATCTAATAATTTGCAATATGACGCGATGACAGCTGCCGTTCGTGTGGACGACCCAGGCAAACTTTCCGACACAATTGCTGCACATCTCGTTGTGGGTGTGGAGGAGAAACAGAATCTTCTAGAAATTATTTCGCCACTTGAGCGCTTGGTTCGAATTGCCAGCATACTTGAAGTCGAGGTTGACAAACTCCAAGTCGATCGTCGGATCCAATCTCGGGTCAAGAAGCAAATGGAAAAAGCGCAGAAGGAATACTACCTTAACGAAAAAATGAAGGCGATCCAGAAAGAATTGGGTCGGAAAGAGGACCGTGGAAACGAGGTTGACGAACTCCGGCAGAAAATAGCAGAGAGCAAAATGCCTCAAGAAGTCGAGGAAAAAGCCGTGCAGGAACTGAAACGACTCGAATCCATGCCTCCGATGTCGGCAGAGGCGACGGTCTCTCGAAATTATCTCGACTGGATAATAGCTGTACCGTGGCACAAGCGAAGTCGCGAAAAACGTGACCTTGAACGTGCCGAGCAGATCCTTAATGAGGACCACTACGGCCTTGAAAAAATCAAGGAGCGAATTCTTGAGTTTTTAGCCGTCCGAACCCTAATCAGAAAACCCCGTGGCACAATCCTTACCTTGACCGGACCACCCGGTGTAGGCAAAACCTCGCTGGCAAAATCGATCGCTCGAGCGACAAATCGAAAGTTTGTACGATTATCTTTGGGTGGAGTGCGGGATGAGGCTGAGATTCGAGGCCATCGACGCACTTACATCGGAGCTTTCCCCGGGCAAATCATCCAGATGATGAAAAAGGCTGGGACACTCAATCCGGTCTTTCTACTTGATGAAGTAGACAAGATGTCAATGGACTTTCGCGGAGACCCATCGGCAGCACTACTTGAAGTCTTAGACCCTGAACAGAATCACATGTTCCTCGACCATTACTTAGATGTTGAGTACGACCTGTCCAACGTGATGTTCATTTGTACGGCTAATGTGCTCCATTCTGTTCCTCAGGCGTTACGCGATCGGATGGAAGTACTCCAACTAGCCGGATATACAGAACTGGAAAAGATTGAAATCGCCAAGCGATTTCTCCTAGAAAAAACCGTTAAGGCAAATGGCCTGAAACCAGAGAACCTCACGTTGTTGGACGAGTCGTACGAGACGCTGATCCGGCGATACACACGGGAAGCGGGAGTAAGAAGTTTAGAGCGAGAAATCTCTTCAATCTGTCGGAAAATCGCGCGTAAGGTTGTCAGAAATGGAAAAGACTTCTCAGAAAAGATTTCAGCTAAGAAAATTACTGAGTACCTTGGCGTTCCAAAATATCGTCCAATGCTTGCGGAACAGCATGACGAAGTGGGTATTGCCACTGGTTTAGCGTGGACTGAAGCGGGAGGTGAACTCCTAGTAACGGAGGCAACCTTGATGCCGGGGAGGGGTCATCTAACCCTGACAGGAAAACTCGGCGACGTGATGCAAGAATCCGCCCAAGCGGCAATGAGCTACGTACGCACAAAAGCGGAAGAGTTTGGCATCCCAAAGAAGTTCAACCGAACTAACGACGTACACGTGCATGTCCCCGAGGGGGCCATACCGAAGGACGGACCCTCTGCCGGTATCACTATTACGACGGCACTCGTTTCCACGTTAGCATCTATTCCAACGCGTAGAGACGTAGCGATGACCGGTGAAATCACGCTCCGTGGAAAGGTTCTCCCAGTCGGCGGCGTCAAAGAAAAAATAATGGCCGCGCATCGGGCCGGTCTTAAAACGATCATCCTGCCGAAAGACAACGAAAAGGATCTAGCAGAAATCCCCAAAACGGTACTCGATACCCTTAATCTGTATATGGTTGACACTATGGATGAAGTGCTAAAAATAGCCTTGACTGAACCAATGAAACAGGACCTTTCAACTCAGGGCGATGCGCTCTCATCTGAAAAAACCAATGATCAGATCACGCATTAAAGGTGAAGATCCTTAGTGGGGAGTTCGTCACCAGCATTGCTACGGGTGGCTCGCTGCCACCAAGTGAACGTACGGTTGTCGCACTCGTAGGCCGTTCTAACGTCGGGAAATCCAGTCTCATTAACGCTCTCGTCAAGCGCCGGGTCGCGCGCGCTGGAACAGCACCTGGAGTGACCCGGTTGTTAAACGTATACCGTGTTTGTCTTTCAGGGGGATCTCGGGGTAATAAGTCTCTGACTCTCGTTGACTTACCTGGGTACGGCTATGCGCGAGGTGGAGAACAAGCACGACACAGGTTCAACAAGCTGACGACCGAGTTCTTCACCGGAATGGTCAAACCGTCAACGCGATTGGGATCATCTGCCCGCACTGCGAGGCTAGCGGGCGCGATCCTGGTAGTGGATTCGCGACATCCAGGTCTTGACAGTGATCTCGCAGCCCACTCCTGGCTAGTAGACCGCCACTGCCCTCTCGTAGTCGTAGCGACTAAAAGTGACCAACTGAAGCGAGCAATCGAACAGCGGATCACTCGCGATCATGAGATGGCTCTCGGTTGCAATGTCCTTCGGGTTTCAAGCAAGACTGGCGACGGAATTAAACCATTATGGACCGAGCTAACTAGGCTAGTGGCTGACCTGCTATAATTTATTTTTTGTATTCAGCAATAAGGAGTCTGGGGTGAAGCAAGGTATCCATCCTGAATATCATGAAGTTGAAGCGCGGTGTGCATGCGGAGCCACTTGGCGGACCCGCTCCACCAAAGACGAACTTCGCCTAGAAATCTGCTCAAATTGTCATCCGTTTTTCACCGGTAAGCAGAAACTTATTGACACCGAGGGCCGGGTAGAACGTTTCACTAAGAAGTACGGTAAGGTCACAGTTGCAGCTCGTCGTCAGCAAGAAAATGAGCGGCGGAAGAAAGCGGCTCGTTCAGCTGCTTCCTAGTTTTCTGGCTCCTCAGATCGGTCTCTACCTTTCGGCAAAGACGTCGCACGCGGTGCTCCAAAGCCTGACAGCGAGGAGGGTATGTCGCCACTTCAAGTGCTTGCCGAGCGAACAGGTCCGCACGTGACACGTCGTGCGCGCGATGTTCGTAGTACACAGCAAGAGCCAGACTAGCCTCGCACCATACCCTCTGAGAAAGTTCCGGAACGTCCAGCAGCAAACACCAGAACTGTGCAGCCTCTCTAAACCGTCGCTTACGCCGGCAACTAAGTGCAAGCCGTCTCAAGGCTTCAACACGTACGCCGGAAACCGCAGACAGCTTAGCAACCAACGGATAGCACTCAACCGCAGAATGATGTTGTCCAGCTCTGTCGTAAATCCGACCCAGACCCAAAACCTGATTCGAATTGACTGTGATATTTCCCCCGCATCGAACAAGCTCACACTCAAGACCAGTCAGCAAACCAAGGTAAACTAAATCTAAACGGTTATGTTCGAGGACAGGCGATAACAATTGCGGCTGACATCTGCGTAGGAACAGGATGCTGCGGAAAATCCAGGGTAATCGACACCCTAGATAAGAGAGCGAGATTGGCAACCGTCAACAGTGATCGTAGCCCCGCTCACCCAACTAGCTCTCGCAGATGCAAGAAAAGCAACAACGTCTCCGACCTCTTCGGCCCGGCCAAACCTGCCAAACGGAATATTCTGTCTGACAAACGCTGCCATGGCGTCAGGGTCTTCTTGCTGACGTCTATGCCACGAGCCACCGGGGAACGATATTGAGCCTGGAGCAACGCTATTAACCCTTATATTCTCGCAGGCGAGCTGCTGCGCGAGAGCCTTAGCGAGACTTATCTCAGCTGCTTTGACAGCATTGTAGGTCATTCGTCCGCCTGACTCTCGACCCCAAATCGACGCGATCATGATGATCACCCCTTCACCACGAAGCTTCATATACGGAACGGCTAATCGGGACGCTCGAATGGCCGGATAGAGCGTACGATCTAAAGCATTTTGCCAGTCCTGATCAGTAGCGTCTAGAAGCCCACCACCACCGGCTTGGCCCACGTTATTGATCAGAACATCCAACCCACCGAACTTGTCGACTGTCTGAGCCACGACCATCGCAATATCGTCAACATCTGTTAGATCCGCCTGAACGGCTAATACAGAATCCGACCCACCAGCCCGAGCCTCAAGTTTTGCAGACGCCCGTTTTAATCGCTCTTCATCCCTCCCACAGATACACACACGACAACCTTCACTGGCAAGTGCCCACGCGCTGGCAAATCCCAAACCTTGACTCGAACCTGTTATGAGAGCCACTTTATTGTCTAATTCAAGATTCATGATTAGTGTCCCGATGTTCTCGCAGGCCGAACCTTAAAGTGCTGAACTATAGAACAAAATCCAAAAAGCTACCTTCCTGTGTCTTATAAAGGCTAGCTCTAATCGACCGAGCATGATACAACAGCGTAGGATAACTATATGCTCATGGTAGCGACACTTGGAATGTCGTTCTACGGGCTGTACTCAATAGTTATTGGAATCGCTGACCTGCTGGCGGTCGGACAGCTTGAGTGGTGGGCCAACCTCTGGCTTATTGGAGCCGGCAGTGCCTTAGTCTTTGGCGCAGTTTTAGTACGAGCATCTATGCCGGGTAGCCTCGCGCTCGCCACGGCTGGTCTGCTAGCACTGCAATCAATCAGTCTACATAACGCCAGCCACCTTTACGGTGAGGTCACGCTCCTACCGCAGCTCACACGACTGACCTTCGCCAGCTTGCTGGTGACACTAGCGTACGTCGGGTGGGACTCAGAAGAAAAAAGAGAAATTTAAAAAATTTTGTCAAAAAGATCTGGCACACAAACTCGTTCGTTGACTTTTACAATTAAGCGCAACCACTGGTCGCACCGCAATTCACACACTTGTAGCATGCCCCATTACGAATCATTATCGCACCACACGTGGAACACGGCGGCGCATCCTGATCGTTCTGGATGGCATAAGGCGTCGCCTGGTCCGTACTTACATTCGGCTGAACATCATCGACCTTTGCTGCGGCCTCCCCAAGTGTGAGCTGTTCGATCTCACTTTTTACCGCTTCTGGCAAAACCTCCGACTCACTTCGCACATTGTTGACTCCCACACGGAACTGTGCCTCGGTCGAAAGAAACTTCGTTGCCATCCAGCGGAAGACATAATCCACAATCGACTTAGCAACCCGGACACCAGGATTCTTTGTCATACCGGATGGCTCGAACCGAACATGACTGAATTTATCAACAAGCACCTGGAAGGGAACACCGTACTGCAAGGCATACGACACAGCCTGCGCAAACGCATCGGCAAAGCCAGATATCGTTGAACCTTCTTTAGCCATCACAAGAAAAATCTCACCTGGCGAACCATCTTCGAACAAGCCAACGGTGATGTAACCCTCATGACCAGCAATGTCAAATTTATGAGTGATCGCAGCACGCTCATCAGGCAACTTACGTCGAACAGGTTGTGTTAACCCAGAGGAAGACACCAGGGCCGGATCTGGTATTGATGCATCACGCGAAGTATTGAGCGGCTGCGTACGTTTGCTTCCATCCCGATAAATCGAAACAGCCTTTGAACCGAGACGCCATGCATCGATATACGCTTGCTCAATCTGATCAACCGCTGCGTCTTGAGGCACATTAATCGTCTTTGAGATAGCTCCAGAGATGAAGGGCTGCGTCGAACCTATCATCTTGATGTGACCCATGTAATGAATAGAACGCTGCCCGTTGGCGGGTTTAAACGCGCAATCAAACACAGGTAGATGCTCAGCATCGAGATGCGGAGCGCCTTCGATCGTCTCATGTTCGTCAATGTATCCCACGATCTCACTAACTTGATCAGTCGTGTAACCCAGTCGATCGAGTGCCATGCCAACAGTCTGATTGACAATTTTCATCAGACCACCACCGACCAGCTTCTTGTACTTGACCAAGGCGATGTCCGGTTCTACGCCCGTAGTATCACAATCCATCATAAAACCGATCGTGCCAGTCGGTGCGAGCACGGTGGACTGCGCATTGCGGAAACCAGAAATCTCTCCTAACTCAACCGCATCATCCCACGCATCAGCCGCCGCACGATATAGATCATCTGGAACATAACTTTCGTTGACATCCTTAAGAGCAGCCCGATGCTTCCGCATGACACGAAGAAACGGTTCTCGATTCTTTGCATAACCCGAAAATGGTCCACCTTGGTCCCTGGCAAGCCGTGCCGACTGCGCATATGCCTCACCTGTCATTAGAGCTGTGATGGAAGCCGCATAGCTACGTCCTTCGTCGCTGTCATATGGAACGCCACGCGACATCAACAGAGCCCCAAGATTCGCGTAGCCCAACCCAAGAGGGCGATAGGCATGGCTGTTTTTCCCAATCGACTCAGTTGGATAGCTCGCTTTATCGACAATGATCTCTTGCGCCGTGATTAAAGTATCGACCGCAGCCCTGAAAGCCGGCACATCGAACTCACTGGTTTCAGAATGCAGAAACTGCATTAAATTGAGCGAAGCCAAGTTGCAAGCCGAATCGTCGAGGAACATGTATTCTGAGCACGGATTCGATGCGTTAATGCGGGCTGTATTTGGACAAGTGTGCCAATCGTTAATCGTTGTATCAAACTGCATCCCTGGGTCACCGCATACATGGGTGCCCTCGGCAATCATATTCAGCAAATCGCTAGCACGATACGTGTCCATAACGCTTCCGTCAGTAATCGAATGTGTTTGCCACTCGCCAGCATCAAGAGCCGCGCGCATAAAATCGTCTGACACACGCACGCTGTTATTCGAGTTCTGAAAAAACACAGAAGAATAAGCGGGTCCAGTGAATGAGCCATCGTACCCAGCATCGATCAACGCCCAAGCTTTCTTCTCTTCATCAACTTTACAATTAATAAACTCGACGATATCGGGATGGTCTGCGTTGAGGATAACCATCTTTGCCGCACGTCTGGTCTTACCTCCGGATTTGATCACTCCCGCAAACGCATCGTACCCTTTCATAAAAGAGACAGGGCCAGACGCCGTTCCACCACCCGCCAGCAATTCTCGTGACGATCGGATAGGCGAGAGATTTGTGCCAGTCCCAGAACCAAACTTAAACAACATTCCCTCAGTCTTCGCCAGCGTCAGAATCGAGTCCATTTGATCGTCAACCGAGTTGATAAAACAAGCGGAACACTGCGGCGCAGCCTCGAAACCGCAGTTAAACCAGACTGGACTATTAAAAGCAGCTTTCTGATTGACTAGTAGATATTTCAGATCATCACTAAATGCCTGAAGGTCATCTTCACTCACAAAATATTTACTGGTACGAGCCCATGCCGTAATAGTGTCTACCACCCGACCAATCAACTGCTTGACACTGTGTTCTCGTTCTGGAGCGCCAATCTGTCCGCGAAAATATTTCGAGACAACGATATTTGTTGCTGTCTGCGACCAAGATTTTGGGATCTCGACGTCGAGCTGCTCAAAAACCGTCTCCCCCTTTTCGTTGCCTATTACTGCTGCACGCAATTCCCATTCGATCTCATCGAACGGATCGACCCCCTCCCGACTGAAGAATCGGGAAAAACCGATGCCGGGTGCAGCATCATCTGGACTCTGAACCACTTCTTCTTGTATTTGAGATTCGTGTTCGTGCACGCCGCCTCTTGACATCCTTTATCCCTCCCGCACGCAGGCACCGACCCCGCCCCGAGGACGCACCCACCAGGCGCTGAAGAGGAACGCGACGGTGACCTTTGTGGACAACAACTTTCGTGGTCGCATGGCGAGAAGCTGGGCAGTTCTCGCAGTCGCCTGTATCGCGCCGAGACGCATACTATGAGACCTTGACTAGCCAACTGTCAAGAGCGAAAACACCAGATATTGTGGCCAAGGTTTAGGGCAAACGCAAGATGTAGTTAAACTACGGGTATCTTTCAGTTTTGCCTGTGGTACAGTCTCCAAAATGATCCCTACGGGTCAGGAAGATCCCTCTAGATCTATTTCTGAAATTTTTCCCTTTTCCGAGTCTGCGGACTCACTCCAACCAGAGAAGCCCCAGGCAGGATCACATCGCATGGTAGCTCTCGCCGAAGTTGTCCTATGTTCAGGGTTTCCCACACAGTTGGTTGTTGCCTTATTCCTGTCAGTGATTGGGATCACGTCGATTGGACAACAGGGAGAACTAACTCTTTATTACGTTGTGGCGCTCTCATTAGGAGACGCTGTCATCTTGATAGTTTTGATCGCGTACTGTCTACGACGCCACGGAGAGAGACTCCGCGACGTATTTTTTGGCTCACGACCCCACGTTCGAGAAGTAATGCTCGGCCTTTTACTTATTCCCCTGACGGTTATAGTAGCATCCAGTGTCATACAGGCACTCCACCACTTCTGGCCTTGGCTCCGCAACGTACCTGAGAATCCTCTTGAGGCATTAATCAACTCTCCGTTAAATGCGTTCATCGTTGCCTTCGTGGCTATCGTGGCAGGTGGATTACGAGAAGAGTTGCAGCGAGCCTTCATTCTTCGACGCTTCGAACAACATCTAGGCGGGGGATGGGTCGGTCTTGTTGTCTTCAGCACGGTTTTTGGACTCGGACATTACATTCAGGGTTGGGACACTGCAATCGCGACCGGGATCCTAGGCGCAATCTGGGGCGCCGTATTTCTGGTTCGACGCAGTGTAACCTCAACAGTGATCGGTCACGCAGGATTCAACGCAACTGAGATTGTTATTGCTTTTTGGGGAGTGTCGTCCTTCTAGCGAACCGACACAGAGCGTATCACTTGTCCTCGCCGGACTAGACTCGAAACCCATTCAGCAACCGTGGAATCTCGAAGCTCTGCAGTGAACTTTTCCAACACGGAAGACCGAACTTCGGCGAAAGTCTCGATCCGCCAAGCGTCCACAAACTTCTCGCGGTGCTCATCGTAATACGCCCTTAACTCAACATCGGTTGGAACTCTTACGGCACCAAACCTATTGTCTAAATAGGCTTCACGTCTGGCATCGTCCTGCAGCACCTGACGCAGATCATCAGTTGTAAACCCAACGCGTTCTAGAGCTCTCTGAAATGCCTCTTCCGAAGTAAAACGGGCGACAACTTGAGCCATAAGTCTATCCACTGTTGCCCCAGGCGGATTGGCAACAACATACCGGTCCACTTCATCTAAAACCAATCGTCGCTCAATCAGGTATGTCAGTATCACATCATCCGAGTCATCGTCTGTGCCTAATTCAGCTAACTCCAGATCTACGAAAGCCCGAACATCCGATTGCATGATCACATGCCCCGCCACGACCGCGAGAATCCTGTCTAAAGTCTCAGTTTGAGCCGAGAATACGGTCAAGCTGAGGCCAGTCAGACAAACCACAGTGGACAGAAAACGCTTGCGGAGGCAACCGTCAAAAAGCCTGTCCGATGCTAATGTGAATAGCAGTGAGCTGTTCTTTCGTAAGATTCTGACCACTACCAAATTCCTGACGATCAAGCTTGAAGCCGAGGTCAATTCGGATCGGACCGACTGGCGAGCGGTACCGAACACCGAAACCAACGCCTCCCCGGATCTGACCCAAGCTGATATTGCTCACACGATCGTACACATTACCAGCGTCGAGAAACCCAACAACACCCAGATCCTGGGTCACCGGCACGCGAAGTTCACCGTTGAGAATAACAACGGCGTTGCCACCCTGAGGAAATCCCCCTTCATCAATAGTCGCACCAGGCAACCCAGCCGCTATGCCCAACCGATCGAAGGCATAACCTCGCACCGTGGCGTCACCACCCGCAAAAAAGCGCTCGCTGATCGGGAGGAGAGGACGTTGATGATTCACCGAAACCTCGGCTAGGCTCTGTCCATTCGTGATCAGTTCGCCTGGAGTCAGCGGAGCCTCCAGATCGAACCGCGGAAATCCAACCGAGAACCCTAGACGTGCCCCCGCCGCAACAATGATCCGACGCGTGCCAGGAAGAATACGATAAATAAAGGCCTGCATAAACGTCTTAGCAAATCCCACTTCTGACCCAATAGCTCGGCCTGCAACCTTACCATCAACACTTACCACCTCACCGCTCGCCGGATCTACTACGTCGTCACGAGTATCACGAACAAGGCTTCCCGAAAAAGAAGACAATCGCACTTTTTCAAACAGTCGATCAACCAGCGGTACATCCTCAGCATTGAGCTGTATGTTTGACGTATCGTTCTTACCCCATCCATACGCGACACTTGTGCTAAGTGTGGGTGTCAATTCTTGTCTGATTTCCGCATTAACGCCTCGGCTAAAGAGATCAAACCCAGGTCGGATGGCTTCTTCAATAAAACCGGTTACAAACGTATCCCATGTCAACCCGAACGTGCGTGGCTCAGCGTACGTTCCCAAGATTCGGTACTCATTGAAACCAAAATTCCTGAACTGGTCGGCGGCCATTAGATCAATAGGGTCATTCTTGCGACGAACGCTTACCCGAGTAAACAGATCGATCGATCGATTCTTTCCCCACAGGTTACGCCGTCCGATCTGCACAAACCCCCTCGGTGCAAACTCGATCTGTTCGACCGCTTGACTGACTCCAGTAAATACATTTGTCTCCCGTCGCAGCCGCTGCGAGAACTCAAGCCCCCCACCATATCCAAGTCGGGTGGCGGCAGCCTCCTCCACAACGATTACCACATCGCGACGATTACCACCTCCGTGGCTAAATTCTCTGAGGTCAATACGCCGGAACAGACCAAGAGCGTTGAGTCGTCGACGGGTTTCTGCAACCGCAGACAAACCAAGAGGCTCTCCCTCCGCCAGTACCAACTCGCGACGAATCGTCGTAGACTCGATCTGCTCGTTTCCAACGATCAACACGTGCTCTATTAGCGTTTGAGGACCTTCGTTAATCTGGTAAACAAGATCTACCGCCTCTAGGTTTTCACCAAATTTCGGCTCTACCGTCACTACTGCACGTTCAAATCCCGCATTGAGATACACGCGGTGAATACTGTCGCGGTCAACAACGACTCTCCTAGAGTAGTACGGACTACCCACCAACGACTTAATGATGGAGGCTATCTCATCGTCGGTTTGGAATTCATTACCCTCAACCATCACAGACCGCACAACCGTACGTGCCCCTTCATCGATTTCGATAGTACACAACACAGGCACAAGCTCGTTGACGTCATCTGTCTCAGCTGAAAGCTCCTCAACGTGTCGCTCGACTCTAACGGTGGCATAGCCGAGCTGACGGTAGTGCTCGGCTACTAGATCTAGCTCCGCATCTAGTTCCCGCATCACCAGTGGAACACCCGGGGCACTATTGAGCAACGGCGTCAATACCGAATCAGGTACCGTGGCGTTTCCCGAGAACAGAAGCTGTTCGATCTCGTAAAGACGTCCCCGGTCAACGCTAAAGATAATTGACAACTCATCCCGGTTGATCACGCGGGAATGAGTCACGGACGCATTACGATAGCCCCTACCGCGCAGGAACTCCGAAATACGCCGATCGATATCTTCGAGCAAATCTTCGTCAACTGAGCCCTCCTGCTCAATAGAAACCAGGGATGCTAGATCGGCACCGGGCACGTCCTCACCCGCAAACTCCACTGTTATTCGTCGGCCGTGCTGAACGCCAAGGATAAGATAGAGGTGTGAGCCGCCCGCAATCTCCTCAATGTCATGGCTGAGACTAACTTCGTAGTAGCCATAACGACGAAGTTCTGACTCGTACTCACGCAACCGGCGCTCAATTTCAACGCCATCGTAAAGACGACCAGTCTCGAGACCTAGACGAGACAGAACCCGCTGATACATCGTCGGCGAGACACCGCTTACAACAATACGATCAACCACGGCTCTGTCTCCCGCGTTGACCTTGATACTCAGTACAGGGTCAGTCCCCTGCACAGCCACTTGCGTGTCCACCTCGGCCAGTAGAAAACCCCGCTCACGGTAAAGTTTCCGAAGGGTTTCCGCCACTACTACAGCTTCGCCAGCCCGAAACGATGAACCGTGGGCCTCAGTGATAGCGCGCCGAAGTTCACCCGTGGACATACCAGTCTCACCAGCAAAATCGATCTGCTCGATAAGTTGTTGTGGTATCAACCCATACTGCAACGCTACGCCATCACTCAGCAACACACCCGTGACCTCTACACTCTCGAACCGACCGAGGCTGAATAAATGTGTGATGCTCTCGCGAACTTCACGTATAGACAACGGCGCCCCAACCTTTGTTTCTATTAGCTCTCGGGCGCCGCCATCAGGCCAAGGAAGTCCGTCACTCAACAACTCCACCCGAACGACGGGTTGGCCAATTAATTCTTCAATTTCCGAGCCCAGAATAGGGCTCGGCCACATGACCAAACAGAAGACGCTCCATCGCACAAGGTTCCGCAATGGAGACCAGCCTGACAGGCTACCTTGAAATTCCGGAGTGTTCATCAGAACGCGTGTCTCACCCGAAAGTCGAGGGCGTAGGTGCGATCTTCATTCTGAGACAGGATCCAGGATAGGTGGTCGTTCTGGTCATACTCCAGTACGACGATAATGTCTTGATTTGCACCGGTCAATGTACGGGACAACGTGACGTGCGCACGATCTGAGATCCGCTTACCAATCAGAAGCCGTGCCGTAGGCATTAGCTCCGCGGACTGAAGCGCAGACGGGTCAACAAGGGACGGAGTGATCTGAAACGTGTCGACACCAAATGACTCTTCGACGACGCGTCCAACACCAGATGACAACGGGCTGGTCAGAAGCCGAGCGGCCCCAGCCTGAAACAGTTCCTGCCTAGATTCACCCTGAGCCCGAAGTGTCCGTAGCTCCGCAGCCTGCGGGTCTCGAAAATTACCAAGTAGCAACCCCATGATCTCAAACTCGGGAAGCGGCGGATCGGAAGAAAGTTCAAAATCAAGGCGCTCGATGGTACCAACCAAACCCAGGGTTACCCTATACGTCTGGCCAGGAGCCCTTACGTCCGCCTCAGCTTCAATGTCGAAAAAAGGTTCAATCGCTGTGGGGTTTGCAAAGCCGATACTACCCCTAGTCACCCGGTAACGGTTCCCTTCAAAGAACACTTCCCCGCGTTCGATCTCAGCGTTGCCAAATACTAGTGGCTGGTTATAAGTTCCCCCAAGAGTGAGCTCCGCGCTTGACACGACACGAGCCGTGTTATCACTAATTCGTAGACTTGACGGCGCGATTATACGAACGTCGAATCGAAGAGGAAATGTCGACTCGACCGGCGCGGGCATGAAAGTCTGCTCTGATGAAGAAAAGTCGAGAATTCCCGTACTGGGCTCAAAAAAATCGAGTAGCACCGCATCCTGGACACTGACGGTTCCAGATAAAACTGGATCCTCAATTCCTCCACCAATCATGAGCTCCGCGTCGACAAGCGAACGTATTCCCTCAGGGAACCTAAGACGAATCTCGTTGCCAGTGGCGGTAACATTCAGTTCGTCAACTGCGTACCCCTGTAACCCTACTCGACCACCGAATCGAACGAGACCATTCCCAAGCTCTCCCCTTAACTCATCGAAACGAACCCCGTCAGGCTCAAACACAATCCGACCTTCGATGTTCTCAAGTCCGTGAGGAAATAACAGATGGCGAATCCGGCCTCCGTCCACCGAAGCCTCTCCAGTGACAACTGGTTGCTGAAAAGATCCTCCAATCTCTCCAACCAACCTTGCGGTTCCCGAACCACGCACTTCTGGAAAAAAATCTTGCAAGAGACCAAGATCTGCGGTCCCGTCGGCGCGGACTGCGATGCGTTTATCAGCGAGATCGACTTCGCCAATCAGGTTAAGTGCGGTCCCTTCACCGACTAACTGTATCCGCTCAACATTTACAATCTGCTGATCGAGCCCAAGCTTTAAAGGTTCTTGGTTGCGAAGGGTGTAGTCGAAGAGGTCAAGTTCGAACTGCTCGACAGTAGAGAACACATGTAACTGCTTCACATCCTGGAAGTTGCCCAACACTTGGAGCGTACCGCTCACCTCCGCACTTACTTTCTCAGACATTGCAGGCTGAAACGCCCGAATGTACGGATCGATATTCGTATTGGTAACGCGGAACAACAGGTCGGCCTCCGCAGTCAAAAGATCTACTCGTCCCGATCCTGACACGGCCAACTGGTTTGAAGCTGCTTCCGCCTCCAATCCCATCACCCCATCCCGCACATCTATCCGTGCAGACACCTGGCCTACAGTTTCACCTCTCACCGTAAGACCGTTCACTGAGCCACGCACCTCGTACCTAGGATTGTCAAACGCCCCAACACCTTCCGCAGTGAACTGGGTAAGTCCTCTTAGAGGTGCTTCCTCAAGTCGGGCCGACCGAATGGAGTTAATAGCGATATCTCGACCATCCGCATTAAACGAGTACGTACCATCCCAGCGAATGAACGCAGCACCCGTCACTACACCCTCACCCTTTCGGACATTCAAGCCATCAACTCGGACTCCAGAACCTTCAAAACGGAGACCGGCGGTAGCCGACTCAAACGACTCGCCGTACGCTACAGGATTAGCCAAGGTCAAACGACCAACACCAAATGGGCGACCATAATCGCCAAAAAGACGCACAGATCCGGTCAATGGACCATCAATGTTGTAACCCTCCAGTACGAACGCCTCACGCACCCGCGCAGCCGGAAACGATACAAGACTAAAGTTTGCATCGATCTCATCCCCCCCATCATTTCTCGCGCCAAGAGCAAAACGACCATTCACTTCAAGTTCAGCTCGCTCTTTCTCAAAATACCCACCACTGACATCAAGATAGCCATTTTCAACAGTGATTCCTCCACGGCCAACGCCCCACCCCACATTCCAAGCTCGAATATCTTCACCGGTGAAGGTTGCTTCAATTCTTGGTGACCTGAAAGTCCCTAGCATTACTCCGTCAAGCTGTCCGCGACCGCCAATGGCTATCTCTCGTATCGGTGCGTCGACGGCGGCCAAGAAAGACGCCATAAGGCGATCGCTTTCCTGCCAATCGGCACTTGCAACGCGGAAGGGAATATTTGACTCATTTCCATAAGCCGTCCGGCCATGAAATTCAATTTCTGTATACGGTGTAGCGATTCGACTTAACCCGATTTCGATCCACTTGGAGTCAAGTTCATACGACACTCTTCCACCAACCGGAAAATGCCACGGCCCTGAGTCAAAGGCAAAAGGGACCGAACCATAAGAGTCAGGTCCCGCAGGGCCCTTGTTAAGTGCAGTGCGTGTCATAAGTCGAACGTCAGGGTCTGGCTCAACCAAAAGTTCTCCTTCTCCCGTATAATCCGAGAAACTCCCTAGTGGCCACCTCAGTAAATTCCGACCACCAGCTTGCCCCTCAGGTCTCACGCCCCCAATCTCGAATACGTCTAGCAGCGTACTCACGTCGACTTCGTGATATCTCGTATCCAAAGTTGCCCAGCCGGGTAAATTGGTCCCAAGGGGTTTCATCGAGTAGTCGATGTCCAGAGTGCCTCCATAAAACCCAGACCTCGTCTTAAATACCTCGAACCGGTCACGGGTCCAGACCAGGTCCCCTTTCAAAGCCGGAAAGCCCAGATCGTTAAGCGTCGCATTTTCACTCTCAAAAGTTCCCGTAAGGTCACGCCCGCCGTCAAAAATATGCCACGAACCAATAAAAGACGCGTCACCTGTAACCGTAAAGTTGTCCTCAGCAAAAAAAATATCCTTCATTGGTGGAAGTTCGATGTCAGATTTAACAATGCGATACGTCTGCTCAGGCCAATTCAGCAAATCGACTTCTCCCGTTAGCTGAGATGTGAACCCGTCCATTGTGAGATCAATGTGAGTCAAATGGACATCACCACCGTCGAGCTCATAGGCGGCTCTCATGTCAACGATCATCGGTTTAAAGTCATCGATTTGGACTGTCCCACCGGAAAGAGACACATCCCCTCCGTACTGCTCTCGCTTCTCCATCGTTAGATTGATGTTCCGCGCCACAACACTCCAAGGGGAGCTGTGATCCCTATAGACGAATTCACCAGAATGCGCTAGCAGCTGACTCACCGTAGTCACCACGTATCGTCGAGCACCCTCCCCATCGACTTGCCCATTATCCGAATCACTCTCATCCGATCGCTGAGACACGAACCGAGGAAAGCTATGACGACCGTCTGTAAAACTCTCAACCAACATCTTCCAATTGCCCATGTCCGCGCTATCCACAAGAATCTCGCCGCGCAATAAAGCGAGCCAAGACGTTGTCACAACGATCCGGTCAGCGCTAAAAAAATACTCGTCGGCTGGTGAGAGTCCCTCGATAACAAGGTCCTCAATCAGGAAACGTCCGGGCAGGAGATAGGTGCCGAGACGTCCTATGTGCACAGGGCGATCGATACGGGCGGACGCAGCCCGCTCGGCCTGTGCACGAACCACTGGTCCTAGATCGATAGTGACAAATGAAACAATGGCCGAGGCAACTAGTGCGATACCGATGATGATTACACGCCGGGTATACCTAGTTAAGATCGCGGGCGGACGTAATCGCCGCACCAAACTGCGCGAGGTCACTTGCTCAGTCGACGTATCCATAGATGGCGTGGAGGGAGATTCGTCAGCCATATTTCACGCTATTCAATCACGACGAGCACCTTACCTGTCTCGACCGCATCACCTTCATCAATTAACACTTCCACAACCTTCCCAGCACGAAGAGCTTTTAACTCATTCTCCATCTTCATAGCTTCGACTACGACGACACCCTGACGCTCCTCTACTTCGTCACCTGGCTGTACGAGCAGCCGCACGACCTTTCCTGGCATCGGCGCCGTGACGTATTGTCCCCCACTGGTGCTAGTAACGTGATCAGCGCGTCTAGTAAGCCTCGTAAGTCCCCTATTAACACGCGCGTGTACAACGGCTCCATTTACATGAAGATCCAGACCACCCTGTCGATCAGTATCGACACACCTGACGTAATGACTCCCTGCACCACCTTCGACAACAATCACCGAGCACGTATCCGCAGCGAGTTGACGAAAGTCAACAGTACGCGTCACATCGTCCCACGAAACCCGAAACAATTTAGCAGCCGAATCGACCGACTCAACCGCTACCGAGCGGATCCGGCCGTTAATATCAATGTCAACCTTGATTGCAGACATTCGTCCTTTAGTTCAGTCCCTGAGTCCATCCAAGCGTGCAGTTCGTCGCCAGACGGACGCTGCGCTGTCAGGTCCAGACGGACGAGCTTTTGAGTGCCCTGTTCGTGTTGTCGCCCGAATCGCGGCTGAGATCAATGCAACCTCTTCGACCTCACTCGACACGTTAACCAAAGGACCAGCCGCACGCGCGGAAAGTATTCGGTCCAGGAAACCTGTATCGATTTCACCTGCTACAAATTCCTGGTGCCGCAGGATCCACTGAAATAATGGAATTGTTGTCCGAACGCCACCCACTTGGTATTCGGTAAGGGCACGCCGCATCCGGTCTATTGCTTCTGGACGGTTGCTACCCCAAGCCACTAGCTTCGACAGCATTGAGTCGTAATAAAGCGGAACCTCGTACCCTGCGACGACACCGCTATCATCGCGGATCCCAGGCCCAGCCGGAGTCCGAAGACTTGTGATCAACCCCGGACACGGTATAAAGCCAGCCTCCGCGTCCTCTGCGTAAACTCGGCATTCAATAGCGTGGCCGTGTGGGACTCTCAAGCGCTCTGGTTCAAGTGTAAGTTTTTCTCCGCAAGCGATTCTGAGCTGCCACTTCACGAGGTCAACTCCCGTTACCATCTCGGTCACTGGGTGCTCAACCTGAAGCCGTGTGTTCATTTCAAGAAAGTAAAATTTCCCTGAATCGTCGAGTAAGAACTCGACCGTTCCCGCATTCGTGTATCCAACACCACGTGCCAAATCAGCGGCAGCTTCCGCCAATTTTTCCCGAGTTTCCGCATCCACCGCTAACGACGGCGTCTCTTCTATTACCTTCTGATGGCGACGCTGGATCGAACACTCCCGCTCAACAAACGGCAGAACCACACCGTGTTCGTCGCCAAGCACTTGAATCTCGATATGCCGAGCCGTCGTTACACACCTCTCGAAATAGACATCTGGATCACCGAATGCCGACTCTGCTTCAGACCGTGCTGCGTGGACAGCATTAATCAACGCATCGGGTTCGTACACAACCCTCATACCTTTACCACCACCACCCGCAACCGCTTTCACAAATACTGGATACCCAATCTCCGCCGCCACGTGACGAACATCCTCATCTGACAACTCAATGGACAAAACCCCATTGCTGCCAGGAACGACAGGCACTCCAGCCTGTCGCGCAGCCTGGCGAGAGGCCGTTTTTCCGCCCATAAGAGCGATCACGTCCGCCGAGGGTCCTACGAACCGCAACCCGGAATCTCGGCAGGCACGGGCGAATTCGGCATTCTCTGCGAGAAACCCGTAGCCAGGATGCACGGTGTCCGCTCCCGTGCGTCGCGCGGCATCAATCAACTTCTCTATATGCAGATAACTATCGGCAGGACGGTCAGCCCCTAATCCAACGGCTTCATCGGCATATTGCACGTGGAGGGCCAGCCGATCACTGGGTGAATAAACGCCCACTGTCGCCACGTCCATATCACGGCACGCGCGCATGATTCTGACGGCGATTTCACCTCGGTTGGCGACTAGAACTTTCACTAGGAATACGCAGCCTGGGGGAGGTTAAAACGGGTCGGCCAGCTCAAGAGTTAAGGTGGCACCCCATAAACCAGACAGGTGTATCTCCACCGGATTCTAGCACTTAAAAAGAATTAGAGAGGAATGTTGCCATGTTTCTTTGGGGGATTTTTGTCACGCTTGCCTTCTAGACTACGAAGCCCGGCTATTAGACGAAACCTGGTCATCCGGGGTTCGATGACCTCGTCAATAAATCCTTGGCCTGCAGCAACGAATGGGTTGGCGAGTCTCTCACGGAATTCTTTAACCCTCTTAGAGCGAAGCTCAACGGGGTCTTTAGATTTATCTAGATCCCTTTTATATAAGATGTTAACAGCCCCCTCGGGTCCCATAACTGCAATTTCAGCCGTTGGCCACGCCAGATTCAAGTCAGTTCTGATGTGCTTACTCGACATCACACAATAGGCCCCTCCGTAAGCCTTGCGTGTAATGACAGTCACCTTCGGGACTGTTGCCTCAGCGAAGGCAAATAGCAGCTTGGCACCGTGTCGAATGATCCCTCCATATTCCTGCTCCGTACCTGGCAAGAAGCCCGGCACATCCTCAAACGTCACTAACGGGATGTTGAACGCATCGCAGAATCTAACAAAGCGCGCAGCTTTCACGGAGGCATCTATGTCAAGTGTGCCAGCTAAATGCGCCGGTTGGTTCGCGACAATGCCAACTGACTGCCCACCCAAGCGAACAAATCCAACGACAATATTAGGAGCATAGTGCTGATGCACCTCTAAAAACTCGCTATCGTCTGCTACGGAATGAACTAGATCCAATATGTCATACGGCTGATTTGGTGAATCCGGGACGAGCTTGTCAAGCTCCTCATCTTCTCGATCGATTGGATCTGCCGTGTCGACACGTGGCGCATCATCAAGATTGTTGCTAGGCAGATACCCGAGCAAAGTTCGAATCAGCGTAAGACACTCTTGATCGTCCGACACCGCAAAATGAGCAACGCCACTTTTCTCGTTGTGTGTCATCGCCCCACCAAGCTCTTCCTTTGAAACCTTCTCATGCGTAACGGTCTTAATAACATCAGGACCCGTTACAAACATATAACTTGACTTCCGTACCATCACGTTGAAGTCTGTGATCGCAGGCGAGTAGACCGCACCCCCCGCACACGGGCCCATGATTGCTGAAATCTGAGGAATTACACCAGAAGCCAAGGTGTTACGTAGAAAAATGTCAGCGTAGCCGCCAAGCGATAGTACGCCTTCCTGAATTCGTGCACCACCAGAGTCATTTAATCCAATCACAGGTGCACCATTTCGAACCGCCAAGTCCATGATCTTGACAATCTTCGACGCGTTTGTCTCTGACAACGATCCGCCAAAGACGGTGAAGTCTTGGGCAAACGCATATACAAGTCGCCCGTCAACCTTGCCGTGCCCTGCCACAACCCCGTCCCCGGGTATCAGTTCCTGATCCATTCCAAAATCCTGGCACCGATGAGTGACTAACTTGTCGATCTCATGGAAACTTCCGGGGTCGAAAAATAATTCGATCCGCTCACGAGCAGTGAGTTTACCGGCATCATGTTGCCGTTGCCGCCGTGCTTCACCACCACCGAGCTCAGCCTGGCGTTCATACTCCTTCAAAATCTGACGCGTATTCATCTGTCTCCGTATGCCAGCCGTTTACACTTTTTTCGATTGAGCCTGTTCCCAATCTGAGAGAAACTTTTTCAGTCCGATATCAGTCAATGGGTGCGTGAATAGTGCATCAACGACCTTGGCGGGACACGTACATATGTCAGCCCCCATCGTCGCTGCTTCCACAATATGCATGGGACCTCGAACGCTAGCGACTAGAATCTCGGTCGAAAAGTCGTAATTGTCATAGATATCAACTATCTGACCAATCAGTTCCATTCCAGATGTGGCGATGTCATCTAGCCGGCCAACGAACGGGCTAACATAAGTAGCGCCGACTTTAGCAGCTAACAGGGCCTGGCTCGGTGAAAAAACCAAAGTCACATTGACCCGAATCTCTTCGCTAGTGAGCCTATGACATGCCTCGATACCCTCACGACCAAATGGAACTTTGACCACAATGTGATCATCGATCGTCGCCAACCGTTGCCCTTCTTGAACCATATCGTCAGCCTTGGTCGAAACGACTTCCGCGCTAACCGGGCCATTTACGATACCGCAGATAGTCTTCAGAATGGCAGCTGGATCCCCACCCGTTTTAGCAATCAGCGACGGATTTGTTGTTACTCCATCCACGATTCCCAAGGGTAACAATCCTTCAATATCTGGAATATGCGCCGAATCGACAAACAACTTCATCCCATGCACTCCTCATGCCGGATTTCCGGCGGCAATGACCCGGTTCGTCAACTCACCGATTCCGGGAACCTTCACAACAATCTCGTCACCTGCAACCAACGGGCCAACACCGGATGGTGTACCCGTTGAAATAACATCACCGGGTAAAAGAGTCATCACCGACGACACAAATTCGACGAGTTGACTGATACTAAAGATCAACTCCCTGGTGTTTGATGCCTGTCGGCGACCACCGTTCAGCCACGCTTCCACTTTCAGCTCGCTGTCATCAAGTCCTACCGCAATCGCAGGTCCAAGTGGAGCAAAGGTATCGAAGCCCTTTGCACGCGTATACTGGACATCAAGCGATTGCAGTTGTCTAGCTGTAACGTCGTTCATACAAGTTAATCCGAGTATGTAATCCTTAGCGTCGCGGGCAGAGACTGACTTCGCGCGTCTACCGATCACGACAGCCAGCTCAGCTTCATAGTCCACTCGGCCGACATTTGCGGGTATCACAATGGCGTCGCCTGTATTAATTACAGCAGTCGAAGGTTTCAAAAAGACAAGTGGAACGCCGGGTAACGGCTTGTTCATTTCCCGAGCATGGTCACGATAATTAAGTCCAACCGCGACGATCTTCGAGGGTAACACCGGGGCCAGTACACGACACTCCGCTGGGTCAACTAACGAGCCAGTAGTATATTGATCAAATACGTCTCCCCTGAGTTGATGCCAACCTCCATCGGCACACACGACATATATCTGCTGGCCTGCGTGCTCCACGCGATAGATTAGATGTGTGGCACTCATCGAGCTTGCTCCATTACCCGCTCAGATAGCGGGCTGAGATTGGGCTCAACGGCACTATCGACGGCTTGTATCGCATACACATAGCTCACACCGGCCTCAACCGTTGTATCGCGGTAGTTCGTGACCTCGATCGGTTCTGCATTCAACGGATTGAGTGTCGCACCTAGAGTAGGTCCGCGCAAGACGAAGTACCCAGAAACGTCATTTTCGGTATTAGCGGTCCACGTAAGACTGATGACGTTATCACTAGAAACCGCAATAAGGCCGGTAGGAGAGACCGGAGGAAATGTGTCAACAAAATTTACACAGGTGACCCCCGACGGCTCACTGCGAACATGGAGGTCATCGGTTAGATCCACTGAATCACGCATACGCACAACAAAACACCTTTCAATGCCAAAAGTCACTTCGGATTCGCTATACGCCGGACTGACCAGCGGCTCAAGCGTTAGTGAAATTGGAATTCTGATAGCGTCGTCCTCCTGTGAGACATCATCCTTCGGAGGTTCGCTGACATCATAAATTTCATAGCGCGATGGTATCTGAAGCGGCACCAACGTCACCGATGACAAGAACGGAAAAGTGACAAGAGCTTCTGGTATCGACACTGTTCCAAATAGATGATTGATGGGTGGCTGCAAAATCGGTAGACGCGCCGTTCGCGGTGGGGTCCAAACGATAGACATCGTGTCTTCGGAGTAACTTACAATGGGAAGACTGGGTGCTCTCGGTGACGACCCGAGTGGAACAGCAACTCTGGAAGATGGACTACTTTCGCGTCCACGCGTGGATATGGACAAAGCAACGTAGGTCCTGCGCGCAGGCTGCGGCAACGACGGGGCAATAAACGGACCGTGGAAGCTAGCATCGTCGACCAAATTTTCATTTGCTTCAAATGTTTCCTCGTCTTCAATTTCAATCTTCACCGGCACTAGAACCTCTCCCGTAAGGACTTCGACGATGGTTACTTCCTCTCCCTGCACGTAGAACTGGCCTTCTGAACTACGCTCCTCATCCCCCGTCTCTCGATCAAAATCTTCTATGGGAAACGTCGCGACCAGGGTGGCGAGATCCAACCAATCGTCCAACGAGAGTTGCACCTGATCTTCTTCTGGCTGCGTCGTCAGTGCGTAGATCTCCACTCGGTCTAGGTCGGCCGGCTCACTGCCATCTTCATTGGCCTCCGGAATCTCGACCCGGATATAGACATCATCCTCGAAGCGTTCAGCAGAAAAAGCAGCTATTTGGGCAGGCACAATGGCAAGTGGTGGGAGTGGCGGCCCTCTCATTCCGCAGGCAAGCGAAACCATAATAAACAGGAGAGTAGAGAGCTGAATAGCAACGTGCAGATGCGTCACAGAATATATCGAGACAGATCGTCGTTCATCGCGATGTCGGCAAGCATGCGATCGACGTAGGCGCCGTCGATAACCACGTCTCGATCGGTCATGTCAGGAGCGTCAAACGAGACCTCATCGAGGAGCTTCTCCATAATGGTGTGCAACCGACGGGCGCCGATATTTTCCGTCCGTTCGTTCACCATCGTGGCAAATTCAGCAATCCGATGTACAGCTTCTGGCTTGAATTCCAGAGTTAGGCCCTCTGTCGCGAGCAGTGCTATGTACTGGGTCACTAACGCACCTTTTGGTTCAGTCAGAATGCGGACAAATTCCTCAGTACCTAACGCTTCCAACTCAACCCGAATCGGGAATCGCCCTTGGAGTTCAGGGATAAGATCTGATGGTTTCGCCGTATGGAACGCTCCGGCGGCAATGAACAAAATATGATCCGTCTTAACCATCCCGTGCTTCGTATTTACCGTTGTGCCTTCAACGATCGGCAGGATGTCACGCTGCACCCCTTGCCGACTCACATCCGGACCCTGTGCCCCTTCGCGACCAGCAATCTTGTCAATCTCGTCAACGAAGATAATGCCAGCCTGCTCCACTAGCCCAACAGCGGCTCGACTCACACTCTCCGTATCAACTAGCTTCTGCTCTTCTTCCTGTGCGAGATGTTGAAGCGCTTCCTGGACCTTCATACGCCGTTTGCGCTGTTGCCCCTGAAATAAACTCGGAAGCATGTTCTTCATGTTGATATCGATTTCCTCCACTGACGAACCCGTGATCACTTCAAAGGAAGGAAACGACCGCTCTCGGATATCAATATCAACGACCCGCTCGTCGAGACCACCCGCACGGAGCCGATCCCGAAATTTTTCTCGTGTGCGCTGTACGTGATCGCCAGCATCCGACGGTTCTGGTTGATCACCAGTAGGATGCAACGGTGGTAGCAATAAATCCAGCAGACGTTCTTCGGCACTCTCACGTGCTTTATCCCGCACTTCGACAAGACGTTCTTCGCGAATCATGTCAACGGCCAGTTCGACGAGATCCCGAACCATCGACTCAACGTCACGGCCAACATATCCCACTTCGGTAAACTTCGAGGCCTCAACCTTAATGAACGGAGACTGCGCCAAGCGCGCGAGCCGACGAGCGATCTCGGTCTTCCCTACCCCGGTTGGTCCGATCATCAGAATATTCTTGGGTGCGACTTCCTCGGCCAGTTCAGAGGGTAGTTTTTGTCGTCGCATGCGATTTCGCAGAGCAATCGCTACCGCTCGTTTCGCGCGCCCTTGCCCGACAACGTATTTGTCAAGTTCAGACACAATCTGACGCGGCGTCAGGGTATCGGCACTCGTTGCGGTGGTCTCCGGAAGATAGATAGGCATGTGCGACCAGATGCTACAACTCTTCGATAGTGACACTAGCGTTCGTGTAAATGCAAATTCCTGCAGCGACCCCCATGGCCTCCTCTGCAATGCCGCGCGCGTCAAGCTTGGTGTGCCGCGCAAGAGCCTTGGCAGCGGCCATGGCATACCCTCCTCCAGATCCGATCGCAACGATGCCATCGTCTGGCTCGATCAAATCGCCCGTGCCAGAGAGCAAGAAGGTCGCAGATGTGTCAACAACAATCAACATCGCTTCGAGCCGCCTCAGAATGCGATCGGTGCGCCAATCCTTGGCAAGTTCAACAACAGATCGTTCAAGATTACCGCGGTACTCCTCAAGCTTTGACTCAAAGCGTGCAAACAACGCAAACGAGTCGGCTGCTGAACCTGCAAATCCTGCCAAGATTTTATCGTGATACAGACGACGTATCTTTCGCGCCGACTGCTTGACCACGGTGTCACCGAGAGTAACTTGACCATCACCGGCGAGCACGACCCGGTTCCCGTGTCGAACTGCAAGGACAGTCGTACTATGAAAGTTCTGGACCATTACTTACCTCTCTTGTTTCCGGGCCCTCCATCGAAACATGAAGAACATCGGAACACCGGCAGCGATGATTGAAAGACCTGCCGCAGACGTGCCAGGACTACGCCAGATAGCATTGAAAACCATCAGGGCACTCGCTATCACAAAGATGAGTGGAACCAGCGGATATCCCCAAGCACGAAACGGACGTTCAGCCAGCGGCTTACGACGACGGAGCACGAATAACGCGGCGACAGCCACTCCGGAAAAAAGCACAACAGCAAAACCTGTGTATTCTACGAGCTGATCGAATGTACCAGTTAGTACCAGCACTCCCGCCCATGCACTCTGTGCGACGATCGCAGCGATCGGAGTCCGAAACCGAGGATGGACTTCGGCAAGTTTGGTGAAAAACTGACCGTCCTGAGCCATCGCATAATACACACGCGGACCTGCTAACACCATCGCGCTGATACTGGCGGCGATCATCACAACAGACGCAGCAGCTAGCGGTGCAGCTACTGCCGGTCCGAATAATTGATCTGCAGCAGCGTCGACCACTCGAACGTCAACTTCGGCGAGCTTAGTCACCGGAAGCGCGTAGATATATAGGAAATTGAGTAATAAGTAGATCAGGACGACGGCTCCGGTGCCGATGCCTAATGCGAGAGGAACGTTCCGTCCTGGATCGCGCATCTCTTCAGCCAAATAAGAGGCAGCATTCCATCCGGAGTAACTGAACATCACTGGAATCAAGGCCAACGCCCAACTCGATGCAACCACTCCCCCACCACTAGCGACGAAATTGCTCGTTGAACCTTGGCCAATAGAGAAACCAACGGCCACGAAAACCATCAGCACGAGTACCTTCAATGCAGCTAGTAAGTTTTGAAGAATTCGTCCAGGGCCAAGACCAAAGATATGCACAACCGAAAGTCCACCGATGGCGGTCAGCGCTACGATTGATTGAGGTGAAAGCGTAAGAGTAACAACAGCTAGTGGTATCTGAAAGAATGGAGTCGTATCTGCTGCAGCCGGAACAAACCGACCAAGATAACTTGCAAGACCGACAGCACTTGCCGCAATGGCGCCCGAGAATCCCGCCACAAAAGACGTCCAGCCGGTCAGGAAGCCGGCGACTGGACCAAAGGCCTCTCGAAGATAAACATACTCTCCTCCGGCACGTGGTCTCAACGTTGCGAGCTCTGCGTAAGCCATCGCTCCAGCAAACGCCAAGAGACCCCCAACAAACCACACACTGAGCATCCCCCAAGCATTTGGAACACCCTGAGCGACGAATGCTGGCACGATGAAAATACCGCTTCCGACAACGTTTGAAACTACTACGGCCGCACCATCAAAAGGACCTAAGTGCCTTCTTAATAGTGACTTCTGAGTTGCGTTAAAAGAAGAATCTTGCAAGAAATTCCGTGACACGAAGGGCACCCACTATTGGGTGAGAAGCTGCCGGTCGATGGGGTATTCTGTCAATTTTATCCAATTGTCTGTCCGGTGCTTAACCCAGAGCTCAACCTTTACGTCGACGAAATGTCGATTTCGCAACATTTCGATACGAGATTGTTCTCCCGTGTAACCAAGCCTAGACTCCATCGTAAACGGACCAGCCACTTCACCTGCTTCGAGACCCTCTCGGCCGACCGCGGTACCTATGTAGGCGTTGTGCCACTCCTGACTCTCGCCCGCGCACGTACCAGCCTCTGTGTTTGCAGGAGACCTCTCCGACACCGGTTCGGGTTGGCCAGCCTGATGTGGCAAGCATAGGAAGAAGAGACCTTGTAGCTGAAGCGTACGAACGTGGTTATCTGAAATATTTCGAAGTCGAAATGAGACCGTCGGAACCAGCTTATTGCGACCCAGATCGTCGATCCCAACATCCAGCCAACCAGTAGTCACGTCGTTCACCGTAAGGGTGCTCGGGACGTCCAACGGCACACTACCGCAGCCACTAACCAATATGGTGACCAGCAGAAGCCTTCCCAACCACTGCCGAGGGCTGAAACCGAACATTAACCCAGAGGGTCGCTCACACATGACGGGAATTGTAGAATGGATGGGATGTCGATGGTCAATTGGATTGCCCACTGGGCTTGGCTTTACCCATTATTATCGTGATCAGACTCTCGGCAAAGGCCAGTGCCCTTAAAACGGTCTAGTCTAGGGTGCCCGAAGACCTCACGCAACCGCTCGGGGCTCCTGAAGTGATCAATTTCACATTTAAATTACTCGGTGATTAGTCGCGCTGTTCTCCCTCACATTCGTTCCCGCGGCGTCCACACACCGGCTCAGTCACGATGATCCAGCTATCTTCTATCCATAAGGCCTTCGGTGCGCGCGTCCTTTTTAACGCCGTTCGCTGGCAAGTACGATCAGGCGAACGTGTCGGTCTCTGCGGTCCTAACGGTGCCGGCAAGACCACGCTGCTCAGGATTATGTCCGGCCTAGAAGAACCCGACGACGGTACGGTCGCACGTTCCTCAAACCTCACAGTCGGCTTCTTGCCGCAGGATGGAATCAGCCATACAGGTCGTACTCTATTTGATGAAGCTGCCTTGTCTTTTCAGGAATTAATGAAGCTTCAGAATGAAATGCAAGAACTGGAAGTACAGATGGGAGATTCGTCAATACAAGCAGGGGAGCATCAGCAACTACTTGCTCGCTACGCAGATGTGCAGGAAACCTTTCACCACGAAGGAGGCTACGACATCGAGGCGCGTGTCAGTGAGGTCCTCGACGGTTTAGGTTTCAGTCAAGACGACATCTCCCGTCCCACCGAAGAGTTTTCTGGCGGCTGGCAAATGCGTATTGCTCTTGCCAAATTGCTACTCAAAAGACCTCGCCTTCTTCTCATGGACGAACCAACAAATCATCTCGATTTAGAGGCACGAAACTGGCTTGAAGACTTTTTGCTGAGCTACCCATATGCGGTGGTACTGGTATCGCACGACCGTTTCTTTCTGGACCGAGTGGTAACGTCGATCGCCGAAGTCAGCCTTCGAACGCTTACTCCATATCCGGGCGATTACAGCTCTTATCTCATCGAACGTGATGCCCGTCTGCAGCGCCTTCGTGAACAGAAGCAACAACAAGACAACAATGTGGCTCGCATGCAGGCCTTTATCGATAGGTTTCGATATCAAGCTACAAAAGCAGCTCAAGTACAAAGCCGTGTCAAAATGCTAGAAAAAATTACACCCATCGAGGTTCCGCCGGAACCTAAACGAGTTCACTTTACTTTCCCTGCTAGTACCAAAAGTGGGCGGACCATACTGGAACTCAAGAATGTTTGTAAATCCTATGAAAATCTCAAGGTCTTCGATGACATAAGCGTCCACATCGAAAGAGGAGACCGGATCGCTCTGGTTGGCCCTAACGGAGCTGGTAAATCGACACTCATGCGGATGCTTTCTGGGGTTGAATCATCCGACAGTGGAACCCAAGTCGAGGGACATAATGTAGTCACCCAGTATTTTGCGCAAGATGAGGCAACTCGACTGGACCCGTCGCTCACAGTCTATGAGACGCTGTCGTCGGACTCACCCGTCAGCATGGTACCGACCATTCGCAACATCTTGGGCGGCTTCCTCTTCGAAGACGACGACGTCCATAAGCGTGTCAAGGTTCTATCCGGAGGTGAGCGAACCCGCCTAGCCGTCGCTCGCATGCTACTTCACTCATCCAACACACTACTCCTAGACGAACCTACGAATCACCTCGACATCGATTCAACTAACGTGCTTCTTGACGCACTCAGTGACTACGGTGGTACGTTAATTTTTGTGTCCCACGATCGATATTTTGTAGACCGTCTCGCAACCAAGATCCTAGAAATCGGAGACCTCAAAGCAAACTTGTATCCTGGCACTTACGAGGAATTCCGTTGGAGCAAAGCGCAGCAACAAAATCTTGAATCCGTTGCAAATCGTCCGGCTCCGCACTCAGAAAAACGGTTGCCGAGTCGTCAAACATCTGATAGAAAACGGGTCCAACTCAAGACCCGCCGCTTGGAACGAAGGCAACGTTCAATCCAAGAACGGATCGTAAAACTTGAACAACAAATCAGTGAACGGGAACAAACGGTCCGTGCGCTTGAGATCAACATAGCCGAACCGGACTTCTACAATGACGAAGCCTACGCTAAAGCCTGTATCGACAAGCATCAGGCACTTATGTGGGAGGTAGGAGACCTCATGAACGAGTGGGAAAAACTCCAAAAAGAAGCTGAAGAGCTGTCGGAAAAAATTCAGCGCAACATAACCTAATTATGCCCCTGTAATCTTCCAAGCTCAGCACCCTCTTCGTGTGGTTAGAAAAACGTCACACCTTTTCTCCAGAGACTTAATCATGCGAAACAACTGACAAATATCAGCAAGAAATCAAAAAAAGGAAGCCGAGCTGCTTCGTCAATTTTTAAAAATCTATGGAATGAGCAGTCTGTTTTTTAGATCGGGTCTTCCATGTACAACCATCACGCGCGTGGATGTGTCTTTCGATATAGCTGAGTCAACTGCACCGCATTCAAATGAGTATATCGCTGCGTTGTGCTCACTCGAGAATGTCCAAGAAGCTCTTGGATCACTCGTAGGTCAGCACCCCGCTCCAGTAGATGCGTAGCGAACGAGTGGCGGAGAGCATGCGGACTAATCCCAAGCTTCGTACTCGACTGCGCGACATATCGCCGAACCAGCCGATCCACGCTCCTTGTCGATAATCTTCCCCCACGATAATTGAGAAAGAGTGGGTCCACAGCTGACTGTCTACCTAATGTGCGAGCCCTTGTAGGTGCGTTATGTAGCAATTCTCGCCGATCCTGCAAATAATCACGAAGTGCCGTAGCGGCCGATCGGTTAAACGGCAGCATCCTTTCCTTTCCACCTTTGCCCTGTACACGCAGAACTCGGCTACTGAGATTGATGTCTTCCAGATTTAAACTGACGAGTTCGCTCAGACGAAGTCCTGATGCATAAAACAGTTCCAAGATCGCACGATCGCGCCGTCCTAGCGGCGTTTCACTATCGGGCGACTCAACTAACTCCTTCATTTCGACGACATCGAGATGTGCAGGCATCTTGCGTTGGGTCCGAGGAACTGCAATCAAGGAACCAGGATCCTGTTCCAGATGTCCGGTTCGGCATAAGTAACGGCAAAACGACCGAATCGCAGCCAACCTTCGTGCCGACGAAGTGCTGGCATGGCCACGTCGATAGAGTTCTCCGAGAAAAGCGCGGACACTCCGATGATCCAAGTCGACCGGCTTGACGGCCCTCGGTTGAACCCGAGCTTCCAAGAATGACAAAAACTGCAACAGATCACCACGATAGGCGGCCACCGTGTGACTTGAAACGTTACGGTTGTATTGCAGATAGTCAAGAAAAGACTGGAGATGCTTTTTCATCAGACTTAACCATGACATTGTGGGACCATTCTGCCAAATCCCTAAGCGCTCGTTTCGAAATCGCTTGCCTCCGCTCGCGTTTATTTCGTGGCGGTTGGTCAAGCGCAGGTATCAAACCGAATGCGATGTTAGTCGGCTGGTAATTGATAGGTTCGGCGTTCGCAACATAGTGACCCAACGCTCCGATTGCGGTCGTGCGAGGTGGCACACATACTGGCCGGCCCTGAACCACGGCTACTGCGTTCAAACCCGCAATTAAACCTGATGCTGCAGATTCCACGTAACCTTCCACGCCAGAAATTTGACCTGCGAAGAATATGCGTGGATGTTCCCGCATGTGCCATGCTGCAGTTAACACTGTTGGTGCATTAATGTAGGTATTCCGATGAATCATGCCAAACCGCTCGAACTCGCCTTGTTCTAGCCCCGGAATCATACGGAGCACACGGCGTTGCTCTCCCCACTTCAGCTGTGTCTGGAAGCCCACAAGACTGTAGTGGTCCGCAGCGATATTGTCCTGCCGCAACTGGACGACGGCATACGGGCGACGTCCAGTCTTAGGGTCTGTCAATCCGATTGGCTTCATTGGTCCAAACCGCAGCGTGTCGGGTCCACGGCGGGCCATGATTTCGACTGGAAGACACCCCTCGAAGAAACGAGCTTGATCAAAGTCGTGGATTTCCGTGAGTTCAGCTGCAACTAAAGCTTCATACAACGCCTGATATTCGTACCTATTAAACGGGCAGTTCAGGTAATCTCCTTCCGATGAGTCAGTATCCCATCGAGACGCGCGGAACACTTTCTCGCGATCGATCGAATCAGCCATGACCACCGGACTAATCGCATCATAGAAATACAAATGCTCCTGACCAACGAGCTCAGCAATATCCGTAGATAAGCTACTTGATGTAAGAGGCCCTGTCGCAATGATCACTGGTGATGAATTATCGCTAGGTACAGGTAATCGGCTTACTTCCTCACGGCGAACCTCAATGAGAGGGTTTCGCTCTATGGCCTCTGTAACTCCTTTGGCAAAGAGCTCTCGGTCAACAGCAAGGGCCCCACCAGCCGGAACACTGGTAGCACCCGCCACCTTCATGATCAACGAGCCAAGCCGTCTCATTTCTTCTTTAAGTAAACCGACGGCATTCTCGAGCTTGGCTCCACGGAAAGAATTGCTGCAAACTAGTTCTGCCAACCGGTCAGTCTTATGCACACGAGTAGTCCGAACTGGACGCATCTCATAGAGAACGACCGAAATCCCGCGTGCAGCAATCTGCCATGCAGCTTCGCTGCCAGCCAAACCACCACCAACGATCTGAATCATCGCGTCATGACTATTTCAAAATAAGGGTCGAAATTACAGTGCAACACACAGTGCATACTTGTGTCCAGAGAGAGCTTGATGCTCTTCTTGAAGCCGCCTCAATATTTATTTGCCTGGTCCTAGAATGCTATTCCCTAGTCCATGAGGCCACTCATGATCCCTCAGAATGCTCAGACCGCATGTAGTCACAATCCTCATTGCGACAAAGGACTTGACGCCCATAACGTTTCGTGAGCTTCTCTACAAGAAACGGTGCGGCGCAAGTCGGGCACTTTTCTTGAACAGGTTTATTCCACAGTGTGAAATCGCAATCAGGATAGTTACTGCAGCCATAAAACGCACGACCACGTCTCGACTTTCGCTCAACGATATCACCACCATCTGTTGGGCAGGAAACGCCCATGCTCTTGAGCTTGATGTAACGACATTTTGGATAGTTGCTGCAGGCAGTAAATTCCCCAAACCGTCCCTGTTTTACAACCAAATTCGATTCGCATTTTGGACACTTCTCGTCGAGCGTTTGGTCAGGCTTAGCAGCAGCTAACCCGGAGGAAGTTTCTATTAATTTACGCGTCGTCTTGCACTCGGGATAAGCCGTGCAGGCAAAAAACTGGCCAAACCGACCACGCTTGAGCACCATCGGCTTTCCACAGTTTTCACACGGTTCTTTTTCGGCCTCGTCTGCCAACTCTTTTTCGTTTCCGATCTCGCCTGTATACGTGCAATCCGGGTATGCACTGCAAGTCAAGAACATGCCAAACTTTCCTGGTCGTTCGAGTACTGCTTTTTTACATTCTGGACATTTTTCGCCAGTGGGCACCCCACCCCTGATGTCTGGCATCTCTTCTTGCAACCGAACGATGTCATTGAGCAGTGGTTCATAAAAATTAGTCAACACATCAACATAATCGTTGGCGCCACTTTCTATTTTGTCGAGCAACTCTTCCATCTCACGGGTGTACTCGACTTGAACAATGCTGTCCCACGACTCCACTAACAACTTGGTGACAACGCGACCGAGTCTCCTTGGTTTTAGGCGCCCTTCAATCTTGAAAACATAATCTCTCTGCTGAACCTTTTGTATAGTCGCTGCATAGGTGCTAGGACGACCAATACCATTTTCTTCCAGCTCCTTGACAAGCATCGCCTCGGTGAAGCGGGGGGGAGGTTGGGTGAATTTCTGCTCTGGCATGAGCTTCTTAAGTGAAACTACGTCACCCTCAACAAGAACTGGCAGGAGACCCGCACCCACATCCGTCTCCTCTATCGGCGTCGGACTTTTCGGATTGTCTTCAGGAGTGTCCTTGTCATACACAGCCAGCCAGCCCCGGAACTTTGGCACCGACCCCTTGGCCCGCAGAACGTAATCTCCAGCATGCACGTCCACCGTCGTATCGTCGAACGTCGCCGGCGGCATTTGCGAAGCCACGAATCGATTCCAAATCAAACGATAAAGATAATACTGCTCCCTCGTCAGATGAGAACGTACCGTTTCCGGATCATGGGAGGTCGAGGTCGGACGAATGGCCTCATGCGCATCCTGCGCGTCCTTCTTGCTTCGATATCGATTCACATTCTGTGGAACAAATTCAGAGCCATATTTCTGACCAATAAACTCGCGTAAATCTACTATCGCTTGCTCTGAAACGCGGGTCGAATCTGTGCGCATGTACGTGATGAGCCCCACTACACCTTCTCCCGGAAGATCAATTCCTTCGTAGAGTTGCTGCGCAATCTGCATGGTTCGCCTAACAGGAGACTTCGACGCCTGCTGAAGCTTGCTCGTAATAAAAGGTGGTGCAGCTGATTTTTTTCGTTCTTTGTTGACAACGGACTTAATTACAAATTTAGCCTTTTCAAGATCAGTAATAACGACATTCGCCTGCTTCTCATTCTCAATCTTGATAATACTTTTACCCTTCTTGGTAAGCTTCGCTTCAAACTCCGGAGGCGATACCCCCTCAAGACGAGCAAGCACATGCCAATATTCTTCGGATTGAAAAGCATCGATCTCATCTTCACGATCACATACGAGCCTCAACGCGACTGATTGGACGCGACCGGCACTTAAATTGCGACGAACCTTATTCCACAACAAACGGCTGAGTTTGTAACCAACAAGCCTGTCTATCACCCGACGGGCCTGTTGTGCATAGAACATTGGCAAATCAATTTCACCAACATTCTTGAGCGCCTTTTCGACGGCCGGTTTGGTAATCTCGTTAAACATCAGGCGGCTGACTTTACGCTTCTTCGTACCCAGCAGCTTCGCCAAATGCCAACCAATAGCTTCACCTTCCCGGTCAGGGTCGGTCGCCACATAGATTTCATTGACACTTTTGGCAGCGGTCTTAAGCTCTTTGACCACCTTGGGGTTGGTAATTTCATAGACAGGTTCGAAGCCGTTTTTTATATCGATACCTTCATCTAACGGGTGACCTTTCTCTGTCTTTTTCTTCGGAGACTTTGGTAAATCGCGCACATGTCCTACTGAAGCAACTACCTTGTAGTCATTCCCAAGGTACTTGTTAATCGTCTTGGCCTTAGCCGGCGACTCAACAATGACAAGAGTTTTCGCCATTTCTTCCAGAACCTTACTCTTTACCCTAACATCATGCTGAAAAAGCGCGAGACCACTTCCTCACTCAGCCTTCTAAAATACCCTTAACGTTCCAGCTTCAAGTTAACTGTTACCCAATTAGAAAGATCCAGACTAGACAATATGGCTAATCAATCCAAGTCGCTGGACTCCCTCGCATACATCTGCTTTAAAAATAGATCTAACCCATCAGGCTGACTAGAGCAATAACTTGGCTTCTAAAAAATGTCTGGGCCGAATTTCTCCAGAATATCGTCTGCAATCTTCCCGACATTTACTTCGTTCGTTCACAGAACCTATCGGACAACCAGCAAAACGCCTGTCAGTAACACACTTGTCCTAGCCTCACACAACACATGTCTGGCTCCGAGAATCGAGCCGCCAGACTTATTTTTCGTCCCCATTGTGGATCAAAAGAATAAGCTAATAGTCCGTCCTGTACTGAGGGGGAACCCTCATGATCACAGTCAATATCGAAAAATCTAAGTCTGCCAGCAAAGACTCTTGGGTTCAACAATCGAATGACTTCGCGGGATAATCCCGGCCATTTCGAAACCTCCAACTCCCGCCACAGTAGATGGTAACCTCCGGCGTTCCTGATTGTTTTCGAATCGCTTGCACAAGACTCTTAGAGCTGACTATAGTGAAGTTGAAATATATGCTCATTCGAACCATAGTGACCATAAGTACGTTCGTTGCCTACAGTGGAGCAGCTACACTAGCAGACACAACAGATGACGCGAGGGCTCAAGCCGAATTTGGGATTGAGGTGGCCCAGAAGGGACTTTGGCAAGAAGCTATTCATCGATGGGAACGTGCTAGTGATCTCGATCCAATGTACGCGGCCGCTTGGAACAACCTTGGCATTGCTTACGAACACGAAGGCTTGTTCGGCAAGGCGCGTGACGCATACGAAAAGGCACTTGAACTCGACCCTAGCAACAACATGATTCAGCAAAACTACGACTTATTTAGGGAAATCAATGACCGTATCAACGAGAGTGATCGTTAGTCTAGCGATACTGACCTCGATTGCGGCGTGTACAAATTACTATGAGATCCCGGTAGAAACCCCACTCCGCCCAAAACTAGACACCTCTGATTTCCAGAGAATCTTAATCGCGGGTTTCGTCATAGGTGGCAGTGACGAGATCGATACGAATCTCGAAACAGCGCGCCTGCTGAGAAGTCAACTCCGAAGCAACTCTGAATTTCAGGTCGTTGACGCCGACGTGATCGAGCTGACCGCAATCGCAGAAGAGCAGGGTGAAGCCGCACAGGGCAGTAGACCAGTCGAGTCGAGAGACAATATCGACCAGGGTGGAGAAACATCCGATAACATCGATGATGATGCCGGGGCAGTTGAAGAGAATTACTCTGAGGACGATCTAGAACTTCTCGAGCATATTTTTGCCAATACAAGTTACTGGCGCCAGCTAGGCGAAGAATTCCAAGACCCTCTAATTGTAACTGGAACCGTCTATTTCACAACTCACCAGCGGTCAGGAATGGTCACACGCGAGCGGGAAATCTATGATGAATTTGGGCGGCGACAAGTGGCTCCTATCAGAGCCTATCGCGACCGACGCGGTTATGTGCTCAGTCCCAAGTTTATTTTTATTGATGGACGAACCGGAGCGACCCTGTACACAGAGCGCCACCGAGAAGAAATCCTTTACGATTCTTCGCAAAATACACCCGCTCTCTCATCATATTTCGAGCTTATGGACCGCCTTGTTCCATCGTTTCTCGGAACTCTGAGCGCCGAGAGCATCAGGGGTACCCGTATCTTGCTCAAATAGACCGTGTCGAGTTCCCGTGGAAATCTTTACAGCTAGGCGGGCATGGTAGTACTCTCTTAGGTGACAAACTTAGGAAAGGTTGACACGTGTACGCGATCATTCAAAGCGGGGGAAGGCAACTCCGAGTCGAACCAGGCAGCGTGGTCTCTATTGACCATCGTTCCGTCTTGCCGGGTGATTCCATAGTGTTCGACCAAATTCTATTTCTGTCAACCGACGATGGAGCGTGTATCTCTGGCTCACCACTTGTGCCCGGCACTCGTGTAGTGGGCATCGTAGACGGCGACAGTAAAAGACCAAAAATAAGAGTGTTTCGTAGGAAACGACGTAAGGGAATGCGGCGAACCACAGGGCACCGCACAACACTGACTCGGGTTCGTATCACCGAGATCGAAGCGGATTAGTTGCATGGCACATAAAAAGGGACAAGGTAGTTCACGAAACGGGCGAGATAGCCAAGCGCAACGGCTTGGTGTCAAGCGATTCGATGGCAACATTGTAAAGGGAGGGGCCATTCTCGTGCGCCAGCGGGGAAGGCGGTTCAAACCCGGTCTCAATGTTGGCTTAGGTAAAGACGACACACTATTCGCCAAGAACGCCGGACGTGTTTCGTTCGAGGATCATGGCTCACGGGGCCGTGTCATTAGTGTCGTGCCGATCGGCGAGGTAGCGACCGGCTGAGCACAATTCTCAAATCACCTCAATCTCCACGTTTGTGCCCCAACTCAACATATGTTCGTCGACCAAGTCGACATCCAGGTAACAGCCGGAGACGGCGGCAATGGCTGTGTTAGCTTCCGGCGCGAGAAGTTCGTCCCAAGAGGGGGACCCGACGGAGGTAATGGCGGCCACGGAGGTTCCGTGTACCTCCGAGCTAGCTCTCATCACAACACCCTACTTAACTACAGATTTAAACGACAGTTTCAGGCTTCTCGAGGAGCCCACGGCGCAGGAGCGAGTCGCAGAGGACGTTCAGGAAAAAACCTTACTCTTGACGTGCCCGTTGGAACCGTCGTCTACGAACAAAAGATGGATCGACTCACACTGATTGCTGACTTGACCAAAATTGGACATGACGTCCTCGTTGCCAAGGGCGGTCAAGGAGGAAGAGGTAATGAACGATTTTCAACCCCAACCAACCGGGCCCCCAGGCGTGCCGAACCTGGAAGCCCTGGAGAGATTCGCCAATTACAGCTTTCGCTTAAACTCCTCGCTGACGTGGGTCTAGTAGGGTTTCCTAATGTAGGAAAATCAACCTTGATCGCGAGCTTGTCAGCTGCACGTCCAAAGATCGCCAATTATCCATTTACGACGCTGACGCCGCACCTCGGAGTGGTGCAACTCGACCATGAACGAAGCTTTGTGCTCGCCGACGTACCGGGCCTCATCGCGGGCGCGCACGAAGGGCATGGTCTCGGATTGCAATTTCTAAGTCACCTCGAACGCACGAAGGTACTAGTACATGTCATAGACCTTTCGTCGGAATCTGGTCGCGACCCCATTGAGGACTTCCAAGTTGTCTGCCATGAGCTATCCTCTTACCCAGGCAGACATCCTGAGAAAGAAGACGTAACGAGACCTAATCTTGAAGCCAAGCCCCAAATCGTTGTCGCGAATAAAACTGATGTACTTGACGATCCTGAGCGACTTGAACGTCTCAGGAAATGGCTCAAACCACGCTCTATAGAGTTGTATCCCATCTCGGCTGTGACGGGAAAGGGATTGGATCAGTTACGCGAAGCCCTCTGGAAAGCAGTCAGCACCAACAGAGGCCCTCTGTCACTTTAAGTTAAAGGATATCCAACGAGTGAGCCTTCAGGGACGAATTGGCATACTTGGTGGAACTTTTGACCCCATTCACCATGGCCACCTTGACGTCGCCGACGCAGCACGTAGAGCCTGCAACCTTGATACGGTACTTCTTGTTCCTACGCGCGTACCACCTCACCGCAGACCGCCGTTTGCGTCAGAGTACCATCGATTCGCGATGACTGCCTTAGCATCGGCCAACCAGGAAAAGCTAATAGCCTGTGACATCGAACTACAAGTGGCGGGCCCCTCGTTCACCTCCGTCACCTTAGACCGATTCACTCAGGCAGGAATGAATCCGGACAAACTTTTCTTCATTGCTGGAGCGGATGCGTTCGCAGACATTGCGTCATGGCGTGATTATCCGACAGTGCTTGATCGTAGCCATTTTGTCGTAGTTTCTCGATTCGGTTACCCAGTGGAAGCATTACGTGGGAGCCTTCCGGAACTGAGCCTCCGCATGTACGAATCGTCCGAACATCAGGCCGTGTCTCAGAGTCCCCTTGCTATCTGGCTTGTGGATGCTCAGACTCGTAACATTTCCTCATCAAACGTACGTCAACGAATAACAGAAGGGCGTTCGATCAAACACTTAGTGCCAGACACAGTGCGCCACTATATTTTGAAACATTCCCTCTATGTGTCGAAAACGGCGAGCGGTATAAGCGAACGAGGTTAACGTGCACGTGGTCGAAACCCTTCCAGAGAACGTTCAGAGGGTCACGCACTCCGCCCTAAAAAAGAACGCCTTTGACATAGTCGTTCTCTTTCTCGGGGACTCGCAAACCCTGACAGACTACTTTGTGCTCTGTTCCGCTCGAAGCACGCGGCAGGTCAGAGCCATCGTGGATGAAATTCATCAGCAGTTTCGATCTTCACAGGAAAAACCCATCCATGTGGAAGGTTACGACCGCGGAGAATGGGTACTTATGGACTTTTTTGACTTTGTGGTCCACGTTTTCACCCCCGATACACGTCATTTTTATGATCTTGAACGACTGTGGGGAAACGCTACTCGCATTCAAGTGCCAGACGATAAACAGACTTTTTCAGAGCTGAAGGAATGATCGCGTGTGACATCTATTCCCGGTACGAGGAGCCCCTGATGCCTTATAGCTTCTCGAGTTTAGACTCGACCTTTTCAGCAATAACAGTCGCCACTTCAGACATCGTCAGTTCTCCATTTACCAGAACCCACCCCGGCTGCTTCGACTGACGCAAGTAGCTGTCCCTCACACGAATCTGTAATGCGAGATCAAGTTCGTACCTATCTCGACCGGTGGTTTTACGACTCACCGAGGTTTCGGGTTTTATGTCAAGAAATATCGTGAGGTTAGGTTTCGGAAGAAATCGTTGGATATCATAAAGCCAGTCAGGATCGAGGCCTTGAGCCTCCCCATAAGCGATACTCGACGCGACGTATCGATCGCAGACTAAAGTGATCCCGGCCTTACACCAACGGTCCAGATCTGGCCGTCGCTCATAACGGTTAGCAACATATAAAAGCTGCATCGCCTCAGCTTCGTACTCACGCTCGCCCTGAAGAGCGCGGGCTATCTCCTCTCCAATGGCAGTTCCATAGTCGGGGAACGAAACAGCCCGGGCCTTCAATCCCGTAGCCCGTATACGATCACGAAGAAGGCGCGTCTGAGTTTCCTTCCCGCTCTGGTCGAGACCTTCGAGTGCAATCAGCATCAATGAAATTTAGGTCAAACCTCCAAACTGACCATATCATCGTAAGTTTGACGACGACGAATGACACTCCAAGTCAGACCATCGACCAAGACCTCAGCCGGCAGCGGGTGGCGGTTGTAATTCGAGGCCATCGTCGACCCGTAAGCACCAACGTCGAGAACAGCAATGAGATCTCCGACCTCCGGCAACGGCATCAGACGAGCCATTCCTAAGACGTCACTCGTTTCGCAGATAGGCCCCACAAGATCGCACAACACCGAGCCACCCGACCTCTGTTCCAATGGTTCAAGGCGATGAACGGCTCCGTACAAGGCAGGACGCAGAAACTCACTCATCCCTGCATCCAGCACAACAAAGTAGCGATCATCGTTCTGACGTTTTACGTCAACGACACTTGCCACTAGCACTCCAGCCGGCCCCACTATCCATCGACCTGGCTCTAATAGGATGGAAAGCCCAGTTGGCCGTATCGTATCAACGATGGTCTGCGCGTACTCGGAGACGCTAAGGGTGTCGGACCCGTCGTACGAAATGCCAAGACCACCACCAACATCAATGTGTTCCAACGGACATTGTGCACCCAAATTCCTGGCTAATGCGACTACTGAAGACACTGCGTCCCGGATTGGTTCCCCTGCTACCAACTGGGAACCTATGTGTACGTGCAATCCAACGAGCTTCAATCCATCAAGCGTCATTACTCGTCTACAAATTTCTGCTGCCGATCCGACTGGAACACCAAACTTGTGAGTGCTCTGGCCCGTCGAAATGTGCGGATGGCTACCAGCAGCAACGTCAGGATTTACACGAAGGGCCACGCGGGTTTGTGTACCTCTGATACGAGCTAGTTCGTGTATCCTCTCGAGTTCACCTAGGCTCTCAGCGTTGATGGAGTGCAGATCGAGAGCGACCGCTTGCTCTAATTCAGCTATCGACTTACCAACTCCAGTGAACACGATGTCACTCGGCCGAAAACCGGACCGAAGAGCTACATCGATTTCACCTCCGGAATTAGCATCCGCACCTCCGCCAAGTGTCTGCACTAGTCTTGCAATCGCTAGAGTTGAGTTTGCCTTAAGCGCATAGTGCACCCGGTGCGGATATCCTCCGAACGCCTGATCAAAGGCCAAATACCGCTCTGTGACATCGCTTGCGCGGTACACATAGAGTGGCGTACCAACTCGTCGAGCGATCTCGACAAGTGAAACATCCTTATGAGCTGGCAGTGACGAATTCATGAACGAACCAGCCAAGAAACCTCATTCCGGAGAGCGCCTTTTGGACACCAGGTACGCGAAATAGCACCCACCTGCGTCCCAACGAACTCGGCATTGTACGCTCATCGAATGTACATGATCCAGATAGCAGATACTCTGGCACACTGGGCCTTTGAACAGCGGGCTCAATCCTCTCGACGCTCCTTTATCTCGACCAGGGCCATATAGGCTCTTTCTGGTTGGAATGGGACACTAATGTGATCGGCCGACGGCTACTACCGTACCATTTTTCTAGCAGTAAGCCGCACTACGTCAAAGAAAAGAAAGGTAACTAACTTGCAGATGCCGTCCCCTTAACGGGAATAACGGCGGGAGTGAGCACACTGATCGGCTCCAGCGAAGATTCGACCAATCGCCAAGCATCGGTATCTTCCAAAATCCGTCTCGCGAAGCTGGCATGCAACGCATGGCCGCCCCGATGAGCCACCAAGTGTCCAATGATCGGATAACCCACGAGCGCAAGATCGCCAACTACATCAAGAATCTTATGTCTGACGAACTCGTCTTCGAATCGCAATGAACTATTCAACACCCCTGTCTCACCCAATACGATGGCATTGTCAAGCGAACCCCCAAGCGCTAGCCCCTTTTGACGCAGCAGTTCGACTTCTTTTAAAAATCCAAACGTCCTAGCAGGCGCAATTTCATCTGCAAATGATTCCTTTGTCAACCGCATTGTCCGCGACTGGTGCCTGAGCAATGGATGATCAAAACTAATGCTGTAGGTGACGTTGAAATGATCAGATGGATACAACGCTATTCTCTTATCACCAACTGACAGTGATATCGGCCGAGTAACCTTGAGAAAACGGCGGGGAGCCGTCAACTGTTTGACGCCAGCCTCGTGTACTAAATAGACAAAGGATGCTGCACTCCCGTCCATAATTGGAACCTCAGCTTGGTTCAACTCAACTATTACGTTGTCAATCCCCAGACTGAGAAGCGCCGCCAAGAGGTGTTCGACCGTTTCAACCGAAGCCTCACCTCTGGCCAAGCCAGTGGCATAATGCATTCCAGCCAAGTAAGCGACATTAGCCGGAACTTCCAAACCACCAAGATCAAGTCGTTTGAAAACAATCCCGTGGTCTATGCCAGCAGGTTTAAGGCGAAGAATCCCCTTATGACCGGAATGGAGTCCAATTCCGGAACACGAAACCGACCGGCGTACTGTTTGCTGTGTATGTGTCACGTTTCTCAAATTTTGCTGCACGCCTCACCTATACAGCAATATCAATACCATTCGGACCAAAAGTGTGAAATTTCGAGCAAGGCTATATTCAACAACACTTTGTAAGAAATATCCAGTAGAAGCTTTTCAAATAACACAGACCTACTGTGGCTTTCCAGCAACGCTTAATTACACTGACAGTGTGGCTTTTATACCACACCTGTCATAGCGCTGTCAGTAGGGCCCTCACAAATCTACTAAAGATTTAGACTCCAATACATCTTTAAGAAACCTGCCAGTATGAGAAAAATCAATATCTGCTACCTCTTCTGGGGTGCCTTCAGCAACAATCTCTCCGCCCCTGTCTCCACCTTCTGGTCCCAAATCGATAATGTGGTCTGCAGCCTTGATTACATCAAGATGATGCTCGATAACCACTACCGTATTACCTTGATCAACAAGCTGATTCAGAACTTCAAGTAGTCGCCGTGTGTCCTCGAAATGAAGGCCGGTAGTAGGCTCATCCAGGATATAAAGTGTACGACCCGTACTCCGTCGTGACAATTCCTTCGCGAGTTTAACTCGTTGGGCCTCGCCTCCACTGAGTGTCGTGGCAGACTGGCCAAGTTCAAGATATCCTAATCCAACATCATGTAATGTGCGCAACTTCCCGGCAATTGGTGGAAAGTGCTCAAGGAGCGTCAGAGCTTGATCAACTGTCAAGTTCAAAACGTCGCCCACTGATATTCCACGATACGTGATGTCTAAGGTTTCCCTGTTATACCGTCGGCCTTTGCATTGCTCGCAGGTCACATAAACATCAGGGAGGAAGTGCATTTCAATCGTAATGACTCCCCCACCTTGGCAGGCCTCACACCGCCCCCCCTTCACATTGAATGAAAAGCGACCGGGCCGATACCCTCGTGTACGTGATTCGGGCAACATTGAGAATAGTTCCCTAATAAAGGTGAACACCCCGGTGTATGTTGCAGGATTCGAACGAGGCGTCCGGCCGATAGGAGATTGATCAATTTGAATCACTTTGTCGATTAAGTCGATCCCCTCTATTTTTTTATGACTCCCAGGCTCGTCGGAAGCACGGTACAGCGCACTCGCTAATGCTCGATATAGAATGCCATTGACAAGTGTCGACTTCCCCGAACCGCTAACGCCAGTAACCGCACTTAAGAGTCCCAGCGGAAAGCGAACATCAAGATCTTTTAAATTATTCGCGCCAGCACCACGAATGACGAGTTCTCCCTTAACGGCGGGACGGCGCACGATCGGTGTTGGAATGGTCCGTTCACCTCGCAGATATTGCCCCGTCAGGGAATTACTCTCATTAGCTAAGAGGTTAGATGGCGTCCCCTGAAAGATCACATAGCCACCATGCTCGCCAGCACCTGGACCAAGATCGATAACGTAATCGGCTGACTGAATCGTCTCTTCGTCATGCTCGACAACAATCACAGTATTTCCAAGATCGCAAAGCCTTCTGAGGGTAGCCAATAGGAGGCGATTGTCGCGCTGATGCAATCCGATCGATGGTTCATCCAGAACGTAAAGCACCCCGGTTAAGTTTGCTCCTATCTGAGTTGCCAAACGAATGCGCTGTGCCTCACCACCTGACAACGTCGTTGCACCTCGTGCCAACGTAAGGTAACCCACACCAACATCCGTTAGAAACGCTAGTCGCTCACGAATCTCCCGGAGAACCCGATCGGCTACCAAACCCTCACGACCGGTCAGCTCTAACTTCTCAAAAACTTGTTGAGCCTCAGCAATCGGAAGATTGACGTAATCGGTCAAGGTCCGGCCATGAACCTGGACGGCTCGACTCTCTGGTCGCAACCGATCCCCGTCACAACCGTGACAGACACGAAGCGACCGGTACTCTTGAAACGTCTCTTGCTGAGCCCAAGTCCCGCCCTCATAACGCCTACGGAGATTGGGAATAATGCCTTCGAAATCTCGTCCGAACGGATCCGCCACCGACCTACGTCGCCCTTTAAGGGCAGACCTGGTTTCACGCGGACGCTTCCCTCCATTTGGTCCATACAACAGAAGGTCTCGTTTCTTACGAGGCAGTCGCCTAAACGGTGCGTCCAGGTCGATATCGTAGTACTTAGCAAGTTTCTTGAGCGCCTCACGAAGCAACTTGCTGTCTCCTCGTGCCCAAGGAAGTACTGCGCCCTTAGACAGCGAAAGGGTCTCGTCTGGAACAACACGCAGTGGATCAAAGTCTTCGACGGATCCGAGTCCCTGACAAGCGCTACAAGAACCGTGCGGAGAATTGAAGGAGAAGGTCCGTGGTGTAAGTTCCGGCATATTGATCTGACAATGAACGCATGCGAGTTGTCTCGAGAATAATTGGTCCCCTCCTCCATGCGTGTTGACGATCACGACATCGTCAGCAAATGCTAATGCAACTTCGATTGACTTCGTCAATCGGCGTTCTGATCCAGGCCTAACAATGAGCCGATCGACCACTGCATCAATCGAGTGCTTCTTTCGTCGGTCCAGCCTCAACTCCTCGTCGAGAGAACGAGTTTCGCCGTCCACTCGAACCTTGAGGAATCCCTTCGCTTCCAGGCTAGCAAGCTCCTTCTTGAATTCGCCTTTACGACCTCGAACGATCGGAGCCAAGAGATTGATCCGCTCCTCCGTTGGACCATTCATCACCGCGTCCACGATCTGTTCAACCGATTGGGAAGTGACCTCGCGACCACATGAGGGACAGTGCGGCTTTCCGACATTTGCAAACAACAGCCGGAGATAGTCATAAATTTCAGTTACGGTGCCTACAGTAGACCGTGGATTAGACCCTGTTGTTCGCTGTTCGATTGAAATTGCTGGAGACAGTCCCTCAATCTGATCAACATCCGGCTTCTCTACTTGCTCGAGAAACTGCCGCGCATAGGCAGAGAGAGACTCAACGTAACGACGTTGACCCTCCGCATAAACCGTGTCGAAGGCAAGAGAAGACTTTCCTGACCCGGAAAGTCCAGTGATCACAACAAGTTTGTCACGTGGAATCTTAACGTCGATGTTCCTGAGGTTGTGTACTCTCGCACCACGAACATCGATCCAATCCTGAGTCATCGGCACAGTCAAGGACCCTATGAATAGTCCGAACCTGCCATGCTACCACGTTACCTAACTCAGGGGCCTGCCCTCACGACTACTAACGTTAGAAGCGGCCGACAAGGTAGTCCGGTAGGCTGTGTCGTTCGACACAACAACAAGACTCTCATCTGTTGGATCAAATGCGAGCCCTACGATGGCACCCGCGGCCAACACACGTACAGCTGATCCGTTAGATTCAACACGATAAATTCCACTTGCACCCGCCAGTGCCTCAGCAACATAGAGCCGGCCGTGACGGTCGAACGCTAGACCCTGGGGCCGGCCGAAACATGAACATATTTCGTCTATCTTTCCAGTGTGGTCAACTCGATACACACGATCGTATGTCGACAACGTCGGCGAGGTGACGTACAACGCGTCGTCTGGTCCCCATGCGAGATGAAATGCCGCTACACTCGCTGGCAAAGTGGCAAAGGGGATCGCGTGTCCGGCGGTTCCTACACGAAAAACTGTTCCCGACCGGTCACCGACGTAGAGCGTCCCATCTGGACTGAATGCCAAACCACACGCGATCCCAAGCTCTGAGACCAGTATTTCAAATGAACCGTCAGGAGCAACTCTATAAACAGTACCTTCGAAGCGACTCGACACGTAAAGTCGACCATCTGGCGAAAATGTCATCGACGTTGCGTTTGGAATCCCGGACAGGAAAGGCTCCCGAAAACCATCACGCTGGACGCGGAACACTGACACCGGCGCCTGCTCACCGCGCGCGCCGCTGTATGTGAGATAGAGCGTTCCGTCAGAATCGATCACCGGGTTATCAACTTGGTGAAGACCGGTTGCGACCGTCACTCCTACGTTCAAAAAGGCTGTTTCTCCAACCGCGCCGCTAACGCGCACAGGCGTGTGGTCCCCTTCAAGTCCAGGCGGTACAATCACGGATAGAAGTTGCGCCGACGCGCGCACTACGTGGGCGCACTGCCCTCCCAAACGAACCTCGGGTAGTTGTTTTCCCTGAGAAGTGAGGTGTGTACCCTCAACGGTAATTCGCCCACCCTCGGTTGCGGAAATGGGATGAACGGCGGCGATCCTAGACCGAGCACCAACAGAGGACGGGGGCACTAGTCTTCGTCGAGCTCCATGTTCCAGTATAGATAGTCGCGCCAACTCTCAGGAGCGTTTCGAAGACCAATGGTTAAGCGTGCCACCGGTGGTCGAGTCGGACGGCGCGGTGGATGAATAACGCGCATGCCGGCTTCACGCGGCGTACGACCACCCTTTCTACGATTGCATGTTACACATGAAGTGACAATGTTCTCCCAATCCTTCCGTCCCCCTTGTGAAACCGGCACAACGTGATCAAAAGTGAGTTCAGACACTGAGAAATTTTCTCCGCAATACTGGCACGAATAATTATCTCGCGCGTAGATATTGACACGTGAGAATGGCACATAATCGAAACGCTTTCTGATCTTAATGTAGCGCAGTAATCTTATTACCGAAGGAAGTTTAAAACTGACTGAGACGGAACGGATGTCTCTGTCGTAAACGGATATTACTTCGACCTTACCCTGGCACCAGAGCGTAATGGCCTTTTGCCAGTCAACAATCCTGAGCGGCTCGTAGCTAGCGTTCAATAGCAGAGTCTGTTCCATACAGTCGCCTGCCCATTTTCACTCGACTCCAAAAACGTGTCAAGCTCCAACATGCTCGTAACACTCTCTTGAATAGCTACTTACAGAACTCTTGCATCGACTCGTCAATCCCGGCACTTTCAATCTGATACAGCTAAAAGGAATCCACTTATGAGCTTCGTTGTCTGAAGGCTATCAGCATAGGCTCTATCACCCAGAGCAACCGTTCCTGCTCCAAAGCAAAGAACCGGTGATCTCACAAATGACAATTAGGTCAAAAATTGACATGTCCGCTGTTACGGAGACGTCATTGGAGCTGCTAGAAACATCGCACAATCTTGGCAGGCCGACCCTTAGAGGTACGGCTGCTGTTTCTAACCATCGCATGCCTGTTTGCGTATGCTTTAAGTGAACTGCGTTGCTGATGGTTTAGGGCCAGCTCACATACCCGACACTACTATCTTGAGTCGATCTCCTGGTCGTGGTTGCTCGTTCACGGGGTAACCGTTCATGATGGCAAGGGTGGTCGCCTGAACAATGGGCCCGCTTCCCTGATCAGCAATCTGCTGCCAAGTGTCACCTTCACGCGCGATATACAGCGCAATCTCATTTGGCACAATTCCATCGACCTCCTCTTGAGTGAGTGGCCGAAATGACCGGATGGTCGAGTTGACGTCTCGCTCTACCCGCGTGAAGGCCTGCGCTGGACCGAAACCACCAATCACAAAGAGGTTTCGATCGTGCCTAATGTGTGCTACCTGTGCCACGATTTGGCCCACATTATTGACATAACGACGATACGATCCCAGGTAAGCGTCTAAGCCATTAATTTCGGTTTGATTTCCCAGCACAGTGGTATATCCCTCGGTGTACATGTCACGTTCAGCAATCTCACGAAGACCGGAACCTTGCATGTTCTCGGCAAGACTGAGCTGAATATATATTTCCTGGCCAGGTTGCTTAATAATGACGTCCGTCTCATTGTTTTGAACATCCCAACCTTCAGGAAACCCAAACCCAAATCGTAGCGGGGCATGGAAAAACTCGCTAGCTCGAATGATGCCGTCCTCTGGGTTGTCGCCAAATTGAAGACCCTTGATGCGATCGAGGTATCCAGACCGATCGACACGGAAATCATCGGAATTAGTCATTTCAAGAAGCTTCGCTACCGTGGCCTCTACTTCACTTATGCGAGCTTCTGGCTCCGGATGGGTCGACAACCAATTCGGAACTCCACTGCGGTCGCTAACATCACTGATCCGACCTAGAGTGGACAGCATTCCTACAACTCCTTCGGGATTCCAACTTCCACCTGCTGCGTATTCTGCGCCCAATCGGTCGGCCTGTATTTCGTCCTCCCGACCAAACTTCAGAAGTAACAATCCAAGACCAGAACCAGCAACATCCATGAACCCAGGCAAGCCGTACGGACTGCTCTGCATCGGAGGTATAAGGACCCCTCCCAATACCAGTCCAAGCTGAGCACCAGTTGCCCGCGTATATGCCTGCACTGCGTGCCGCGCAGTGACATGACCAATCTCGTGGCCGAGCACCCCTGCCAGCTCTGCCTCGTCGCCAAGATAAGCCATAATTCCTCGGGTCAGATAAATGAACCCTCCTGGCAGTGCGAACGCGTTAACTGCTGGAGAGTCGACAACCGTAAACTGCCACGGTAAATCCGGCCGATGGGATACCATCGCCAGTTGATTTCCAAGATCTTCGACATACTCTTGCAAAGCCAACGACTCATAAACACCCATCGCCTGTTGGATCTGCATGTCCGCCTCTCGTCCAATAGCAATTTCCTGCGATTCGCTCATGAATGCAAACTCTCGATTACCCGTAACCGGGTTCGTAGCGCAAGCACTCACTAAAAGGACAACAGCTATTGAAAGCCCCTTCCAACCAGTGGAAATTGTCATTCTTCTCGTGTCAGAGGCCACTGTCCATCATGACCAAATTGTTCTGTTTGAGTGAGTTAAGGTTCGGCTATTTTCCCCAAGTTAAACGTTCTGTCAGGTCCTTTAAACGCTCAAGGAATTTAGCGACTTTTGTATTTCGTCCACGGCATCCTTCGGAACCGGAAGAAGTGGCGGACGCGGCTCTCCGCCCACGTATCCCACGATAGATAGAGCTGCTTTTAAGCCAGGGACACCATAAACGCGAGTAACGAGACGCGCCAGTGGAGTCAGTTGACGCTGGAGTGCTCGGGCCTCAATCAGCCTATTTGAGTGAACCAACTCGAACAACTCAACACACCGCTCTGGCACCACACACGCTAGCGCAAGAATGCCACCAACTGCCCCAGAAAGTAAGCTCGCATAGAAGGCTGGCGCCGATCCCGTCAGAAGGTTGAAATCACTCGGCGTCTCATCAACCAATGCCGAAATAAAAGCAATATCTGTACCTGATTCCTTCATGCCGATGATATTAGGGTGCGAAGCGAGTTGGACTACTGCTGCCAACGACACGCTGACTCCGGTGAGTGCTGCAAAGTTGTAGATAATGACCGGCACCGGAGAGGCATCAGCCACTGCCTCGTAGTGTGCAATCAGCGCTTCGTCCGTGAGGAGTTTCTTGAAGAACCAAGGTGTCCGAACCAAGACGGCGTCGGCACCCAAATCTGCAGCACGGGTCGTCGCCCGAATCGTTCCAATTGTCGACTCCCGCGCGACACCAATAATCAGCGAACGCTCTATCGGCACATGCGCGCGTACCGTCTCAATGACTCGGTCGGATTCTTCTTCATCAAGAAGCGGCGCCTCACCATTTGATCCGAGTGCGACAAGCCCACGTAACCCGGTCGACATCCAACGATCACAGTTTGATCCAAGAGCATCGACATCGAGTCTATCGCTCCGAAAGGGGGTGGGAATCGGCGGAAAGATGCCTCGCAGGTCCATTGTCGAACTCGGGACAAAGGTTTTGCCGTGACCGATTAGTTACGGCTTCAAAAGGGGATTCTCAACGATCAGTAAATCAGAAACAGCATGTCCCCCGACTAAATGTTCTTTAATGATTCGCTCAAGGCTCGGTGGATCACATTGATGATACCAGGTGCCCTCCGGATAAACGACAGCGACCGGCCCACCCTCACAGACACGGAGACAGTTCGCCTTCGTCCGCAAGACAGCGCGGGGTCCGGATAGCCCCAATTCCTTAAGTCGTTTCTTTAGATAATTCCAAGCCCTGAGACCACGGTCCTTATCACAGCATCGTGGGTTGGTCTGATCGCAACACAGAAAAATATGACGACCCGCCGTATCAATTCCAACACTGGCAGCCACACCCTGTTGGCGCTCTAGCGTACGCGAACTATTGGACGACTTGGACACCAATGAAGAGACCCGAAAAAGAAGTAGGATAACACCCCAATGACGAAACGACGTGGGTTTCTGAGCGATTGGACGTCTACCTTTCTTGGTTCCATCGAGCGTGTTGGTAATGCGCTTCCGCACCCAGCCACACTCTTCGCGATCCTCGCTCTCGCTATCGTCATTCTCTCCGGCCTTGCAACCGCAGTCGGACTTGAGGCCACTCATCCTGGCACCGGCGAAATCGTGCAGCCAGTCAACCTCCTGACGCTCCAAGGATTCCACCGCATCTTGACTGAAATGGTCGGAAATTTCACCGGATTCGCCCCTCTTGGTACCGTGCTAGTCTCGATGCTGGGCATTGGCGTAATGGAAGCAAGTGGTCTAATCGCTGCTGCTTTACGCCTGCTCGTCCTATCAGCTCCTTCAAGATTGCTCACGTTCGTGATTGTGCTTGCTGGAGTGTTGTCAAACACGGCTAGCGAAATCGGTTATGTCCTACTAGTCCCGCTTGGTGGCCTCATCTTTCTTGGAGCCGGACGACACCCGATTGCAGGACTAGCCGCTGCGTTTGCCGGGGTGTCGGGAGGATATAGTGCCAACCTGCTACTTGGTACTGTTGACCCGTTGTTGGCAGGTTTATCAGAAGAGGCAGCACAAATTGTTGATGAGGGTTACCGTGTCAATCCAGCAGCCAACTACTTCTTCATGGTTGTGTCGACATTCATCATTGCTGCCACGGGAACCTGGGTTACCGAAAAAATTATCGAGCCGCGTTTAGGGAACTATGACGGCGACACAAATCAAAAAGAAATTGTCGGCTTAACCGATTCCGAATGGCGTGGCTTACGCTTCGCTACAGTGGCATTCATCATCTTTGGTGTAATCCTTTTGTGGGGAACCGTCCCCGAAGACGGATTTTTGCGAGACCCCCAGACCGGGAGTTTACTAAGGTCGCCCTTCCTGTCAGGAATCGTTGCATTTATTTTCTTGGGTGGCACATTCGTAGGCGTTGCCTATGGGATTGGCACGGGGACGTTCAAGAACGATACCGACGTGATGAACGGTATGGGAAAAACGGTCAGTACTTTAGGAACATATCTCGTGCTGGTATTCTTTGCTGCCCAATTCGTTGCCTATTTCAATTGGTCTAATCTAGGGCTCATTCTTGCTGTCAAGGGAGCTGATGCGCTTCGGGGCTCAGGACTTGGAGGTATCCCTCTCATGCTCGGCTTCGTATTTCTCTCCTCCCTCATTAACCTTTTCATGGGTAGTGCGTCAGCGAAGTGGGCCGTGATGGCACCGGTCTTTGTGCCGATGTTTATGCTATTGGGCTACACCCCAGAGCTGACGCAAGTGGCGTACCGCATCGGCGACAGCTCTTCCAATATCATTTCGCCGATGATGTCGTACTTCGCACTCATCGTGGCGTTCTTTGAACGCTACGACAAAAAATCAGGAATCGGAACGGTAGTCGCCACCATGTTGCCCTACACTGTGGCGTTTCTCATCGTTTGGTCCGTGTTGCTGGTTGGATGGATGCTATTGGGGATACCAGTCGGACCCGGAGCTGGGCTATACCTTTAATCGCTGAAACGAGAAACTCCTCATGGCAAATAAGCCCAGCCTAGCAGTTCTGCTTCTCGGCCTTGCCCTGCTAATCCTACGCCCTGTTGGCAGTGAACAACACACACCCAATGGAGAATCCATCACAGCGTCGGACCTTCGACGTGACGTGAATTTCCTAGCTTCGGATGACATGCGTGGTCGCCTCGTTGGGACTCCAGAAAATGACTCGGCAGCAGAATACATCGAGCAGCGCTTCGAACGGTTCGGCGTAAAACCGATTGGCCAAAATCTCAGTTATCGGCAACCGTTCCAACTAATGACAACAACCTTGGATGGAACAAATACGTTGCGAATTGACACAGGTCCTAACGAAGAGAGCGCCGAGATCTTGCGAGAGTTTTTACCCGAACCGTTTAGCGGCACAGGATCTGCGACAGGTCCCATTGTGTTTGTCGGCTTCGGGATCTCCGCAGCTGATCTCTTACACAACGATTATCGCGGTGCTGACTTAAGCGGAAAAATCGCACTTGTTCTCGAACACGAACCTGGGGAGTTCGACCCAGATAGTCCGTTCGCAGGTGTAGTGACCTCTGAGTACGGACGATCGATTCGCAAGGCGATCGAAGCACAACAACGTGGTGCGATAGCAATTATCTTCGTAGAGGATGTCCACAATCATGTCCCGCGGCCTGACCTTAGTGATATCTCCCACCGAATCTGGCCGCGGAGCCAAACTCGAGTACCCCATTACCAGTTAGCCTCATGGGTCAACCAGCTCCACATTCCAGCAATCCGAGTCTCGTCGAACCAAGCCGAACGACTTATAAAAAACATCGGCCAATCCCTCCACACTCTCGCTCTTCGTGCCGATGTGATAGGAGGAACCACACCCGTTGAAATACCAGATACGACAATAGAAATCGTTACTTCCGTTCGACGCGAGAGCATCTCAGTCGACAATGTCGTGGGACTTATAGAGGGTGCCGACCCCGTGCTAAAAGACGAATGGCTGATCCTCTGCGGGCACTACGACCACGACGGAGCAACTCCTACCCGTATCTTCAACGGTGCCGACGACGATGCGTCAGGTATCGCCGCACTACTTGAGATCGCTGAAGCGTACTCGCAAGCTAGGCACGACGGCTACCGTCCAAAGCGATCAATTCTTCTAGCAGCGTGGAACGCTGAAGAACAAGGTCTATTAGGTGCCTGGGCGTACACCGAAAACCCGATCGCACCGCTGAGCGACACAATTGCCGTAGTGAACATGGACATGATCGGGCGCAGTGAGGAAGTACCACCTGGAGGGGGCTACCGATTCCAAGGACTTCCTTCTCAAACGGCGGAATCAAATCGGAACGCTGTGAATATTCTTGGCTATAGCTATAGCCACGACCTGCAGGTAGCAACGGAAGCAGCAAACCAACTTACCAATTTAGTGCTGCGGTTCCGGTACGACAACAACGGCTCAAACCTCTTGCGGCGGAGCGACCATTGGCCATTCCTATTCAGCGGAGTTCCCGCCATCTTCGTGCACACAGGACTACACCCCGACTACCACACTGAACGTGATCGACCAGACACTTTGGATTATGACAAGATGGAACGGATAGTGAAACTCGTCTACCATCTCAGCTGGGATCTCGCACGTGGAGACACGCGCCCGACGCTGAATTAGATCCGTCAATTCAACGCACATCGTCTATTCAATCACCAAACTGACAACGCATCTTCATCGCGCGTTCGAGTGCCACTAGATAATTTCGGCGATCGATCTCAATCGCACCGAACCGCGCAAGATGCGGTGTTAACCACTGGACGTCAAGAAGTCGGTAACTTCGCTGCTGTAACCTCTCGACCAATTTACATAGCGCGATTTTTGAGGCATCCGTGACAATATGAAACATCGACTCGCCGAAGAACGCCCCATTAAGGCCTACACCGTAGAGCCCGCCAATTAAACGCTGTCCACTCCACACTTCGACCGAGTGAGCAAAACCGGCAGCATGCAAGGCCAAGTAACTATCAATTAGTTCGCCGTTGATCCAATTACCCACATCGTCGGGTCGCGCTGCACACGCAGAAATGACATCGGGAAAAGCTTGATTTATTGTGTGGCGGAACTTACGTTGGCGTAGAACTCGCCGAAGTCGTTTCGAGACATGTAACCGATCGAGCGGAAGCACACCTCGGCGGTTGGGGGAAAACCACTCAATACGCCCATCGACAGCCATAGGAAACAACCCGGTCTGATATGCGTCTAACAGTAGTTTGATGGGAATCATTCAACCGTCGTATTATCACTTGTGACTCAGAGTCAACAAACTGGTGTGCATACTTCGGAAGCCGTGACAGAAGGCGTGCGGGTACAAGTCACCGCGCGTTATTCACCAGGACGATCCGAGCCTCTTCGTAACTTATGGTTGTTCCTCTACACCATTGAAATCTCGAACGAGGGACCTGATCCAGTTCAGCTCATCAGCCGTCACTGGATTATCACCGATGCGAACAATAAAATTGAAGAAGTTCGCGGACTCGGAGTGGTCGGACAACAGCCCACTCTTGCTCCAGGTGAATCATTCGAGTACACCTCAAGTTGCCCACTACCTACACCATTCGGCACGATGGGGGGAACCTATCATATGGTGACGTCTGCGGGGCAACGTTTAGAGGTTGCAGTAGCCACATTTACGCTCAGCGAGCCCTACACCATTCACTAAACCTAACGCGGAGCAGCGAGAGCGACCCCTGATTTTTCAAGACCTTCTCGTATCGCAACAGCGATCTGGCCAGCACCTGGTGTATCGCCATGGACACAAATGGTTTCGGCGTTTACCTCAATCAACTCACCCGTAACAGCAAGCACAGTCCTGTCATGGACCATTTGTAGCACCCTTTCCACAATTGCGGTCGAGTCATCAATGACTGAGCCCGGGAGGGACCGAGATCGGAGAATGCCGGTACGTTCATAAGCGCGATCAGCGAAAACTTCGGCTGCAACGCTGAGACCCGCGTCACAGCCGGCATTAACGAGGCAAGACCCTGACAGGCCGACCAGAATCAGCTTTGGATTGAATAAAGCAACTCCGCGTGCTACGGCATCCGCCAGTTTCCGGTCACGTGCCGCCATGTTATACAGCGCACCATGCGGTTTGACGTGGGTTAGATAGCCACCTTCGGCAGCTACAATACCAGCCAAAGCAGCCACCTGATACACGACGAGGTTCTCCACGTCTTCTGAAGACTTCTGTAGCTCCAGACGCCCAAAACCAGCCTTGTCTGGAAAGCTTGGATGTGCCCCCACCGCAACGCCGAACTTAATCGCAAGGCGAGCTGTCCGCCGCATGGCCGTGGGATCCCCTGCGTGGAAACCACACGCGATGTTCGCAGAGGTAATACTTGTCAGTACGCCGGCGGAACCGCTAGACACATCAGAACCAAGCGATTCCCCAATGTCACAGTTCAGATCGACTCGGAGTGTCGTCATCCATTAATAACCGTAGGACCAACCATTATTGAGCTCCAGTGTACCTGTGGAGACTAAGGCTCCTATCACACTCTAACCGTCGGCCAATTACCTCCGCGTTGCCTGGTCAGTAAGACACTAGCTATCTACCAGAGACACGGAAGCTCTGCGTTCGTTTTTTATTCTCCCTCCAAACGCGCACAGCTGCAACCCTATTAATCGTCAAGTAGTTGCAGCTAGTTTCCATATGAATCGCCCTGCTGAAATCGTGTAATTTTGTGCAACCGCTGCTGGCGTTGTTGCACATCTTGAGTTACCTGATTTTACGAATCTTCCAAGTCGTGCATACTAGAAAAGCTTTATCGTTCAGCTACTGTTCCGTCGCACTTGGATAGAATCACACCTCCCTTGTAAGAGTTGTTTCTCATTCACTGCACTAGCGATATGATCTCCGGATGTTGAATGACACAAAACAGGCTACAAAGGAATCTAAGGTGAAGGAATGACGGATCGGATCGAAACTGGAGGTCTCAAGGTTGATAAAAATCTAAACGATTTCATCAATGACGAGGCGTTGCCAGGAACCGGTTTGGCTCCACACGACTTCTGGTCTAGCTTCGGAAAGTTGGTCCACGATTTATCACCGCGAAACCGTGAGCTACTAATTAAGCGCGCTGATCTTCAGCGGCAAATAGACGCTTGGTATTCAGAAAACCGCGATAAACCGATCGATCTCGAGGATTATAAGACTGTCCTCCGGGAGATCGGCTACCTCGTACCGGAAGGTGACAACTTTACGGTGAACACGGCGAACGTCGATCCAGAGATCTCGACCATCGCCGGGCCACAACTCGTAGTACCGGTCACCAACGCCAGATATGCACTAAACGCCGCCAACGCCCGCTGGGGCAGCTTATACGATGCACTTTACGGAACAGACGCAATTTCTGAAGCCAATGGAGCTGAACGTTCCGACGATTACAATAAAGTGCGAGGCGCCAGAGTTATTGCCCACGCTCGCGACTTCCTCGATTCCGCGGCGCCTCTTTCCAAGGGCAGCCATACAGATGCTACTTTCTACGCAGTTGTCGACGGCCTGCTCGCCGTGACCCTGATGAATAACGAAGTCACAGGATTGGCCGAACCATCGAAGCTCGCCGGCTATCAGGGTAAGTCTGCCTCACCGTCAACCGTGCTGCTACGAAACAACGGACTCCATATCGAAATCGCCATCGACCGCAACCATCCTGTTGGTCGTGAGGACGCTGCCGGCATTAAAGACATCGTCGTTGAAGCTGCCACAACAACCATCATGGATCTTGAAGACTCGGTGTCTACCGTCGATGCAAGCGACAAGGTTGTCGCCTACCGTAACTGGCTTGGTCTGCTGAAAGGCGATCTCACCACCGATTTCGAAAAGAGTGGCCGTATGGTCAGGCGCGCAATGAACCCAGACCGGGTATACACCGCGCCCGATGGATCCGAAGTCAGATTGCCGGGCATCAGCCTAATGCTGATCAGAAACGTCGGTCACCTTATGACTAATCCTGCGGTGCTAGATAAAGATGGCAACGAAGCGCCGGAAGGCATCCTTGACGCAATGATCTCATCGATGATCGCAATTCACGATCTAAAGAATCGAAAGAACAGCCGTGCTGGGTCCGTCTATATCGTGAAACCAAAAATGCACGGTCCAGAGGAGGTTGCATTCACCGACCAGTTGCTCGGTCAAGTTGAAGATTCACTCGGCCTTGACCGGTACACCCTCAAGATCGGCATCATGGACGAGGAACGCCGGACGACCGTTAACCTAAAGGAGTGTATACGTGCTGCTAAAAACCGTGTGTTCTTCATTAACACTGGTTTTCTTGATCGAACCGGCGACGAGATGCACACCGCAATGGAAGCTGGTCCGATGATTCGAAAGAAGGACATGAAAACTGCCGACTGGATGGTGACCTACGAAGACTGGAACGTTGATGTCGGCCTAGCCTGCGGTTTACCTGGTCACGCCCAGATCGGGAAAGGCATGTGGGCAATGCCAGATTTGATGTCCGAAATGTTGAAGAACAAGATCGGTCACCCTAAAGCCGGTGCTAACACCGCTTGGGTGCCATCACCGACTGCCGCCACACTTCACGCTACGCATTATCACCAAGTGGACGTCTCGGCTCAACAAGATGCACTGAGGTCTCGACCTGTCGCTAATCTAGACAAGATCCTCACGATTCCAAGAGCTGAACGGTCAGATTGGTCCGCTGAGGAAATCCAACAAGAACTCGACAACAATGCTCAAGGCATCTTGGGGTACGTCGTACGTTGGGTCGACCAAGGCGTCGGTTGTTCGAAAGTCCCGGACATTAACAATGTGGCGCTGATGGAGGACCGTGCAACATTGCGCATCTCTAGCCAGCACATCGCCAACTGGATGCGACATGGCATCTGCACCGAAGCGCAGGTGCGTGAAACCATGCAACGGATGGCCGCCATAGTGGATGGCCAGAACTCCACTGACCCAAAGTATCGTCCGATGGCTCCGAACTTCAATGATAGTGTTGCCTTTCAAGCTGCCAGCGACCTGGTATTTAAAGGTCGCGAACAACCAAACGGCTATACCGAACCGATCCTCCACGCAAGACGACAGGAAGCAAAGGTAAAGCTTGGTAGGCTAAACTGATAAAAATAGCAATTACAGGACGTTTGCAGTGAACATCAGGAGGACAAACTGTGGCTAATCAGAAATCGAACACAAAATCTGACGCACTTCCACACAACGACCAAACGTACAACCCGCCGGCAGATTTCTCCGCCAACGCCCAGGTTAAATCGCTCGACGAATACCGCAAAATTTACGACGGTTCCATTGAAAACCCTGAAGGTTTCTGGGCCGAACAAGCCGAGCAGCGAATTACCTGGTTCGAGAAATGGCACACGGTACAACAATGCGATTATCACAAGGCAGAAATTGCGTGGTACCTCGGAGGGAAGCTCAACGCCTGCTACAACTGTGTTGACCGGCACGTTGAGGCTGGACGTGGCGACGATACAGCATTGATCTGGGAAGGCAACGATCCATCCGAAAGCAAGACCTACACGTATGCCGAGCTTCAGACCGAAGTTCAGAAAGCTGGGAATGCACTCAAAAATCTTGGCATCGTCAAGGGCGATCGGGTTTGTATCTATATGCAGATGATTCCAGAACTGACGATTGCAATGCTGGCCTGCGCTCGAATCGGCGCAGTCCACTCAATCGTGTTTGGCGCGTTCACTGCAGACAGTCTTGTCACTAGAATCAACGACTCTAAGTGCAAGGCGATCATTACCCAGGATACAGGTGTGCGTGGTGTCAAGCAGGACGTCGCGATGAAGGCGAATGCTGATAAGGCCGTCCAGAACACACCGAGTATCGAGAAAATTCTCGTCGTCCAGCGCACCGGCTCACCGGTTAACATGACCGATGGCCGCGATGTCTGGTGGCATGATGCCCTAGCAGCTGCTGACGCGACTTGCGTGCCCGAATCGATGGACGCCGAAGATCCACTCTTCATTCTCTATACGTCCGGATCGACGGGAAAACCCAAGGGCGTGCTGCACACCACTGGCGGTTACCTGACCTACGTCGCTACTACCTTCAACTATGTCTTCGACTATCGCAAGGGTGACGTCTTTTGGTGCACGGCCGACATCGGTTGGGTAACGGGGCACAGTTACATTACTTACGGTCCGCTCGCCAATGGCGCGATAACCATGATGTACGAAGGTGTACCGAACTATCCCGATTGGGGCAGATTCTGGAAAGTCTGCGAAAAACACAAGGTGAATATTTTTTACACGGCGCCGACCGCCCTACGCGCGCTGATGAAGGAAGGTGACGATTGGCCAGCAAAATACGACCTAACCAGCTTACGCCTGCTCGGGTCCGTTGGCGAACCAATCAAATCACCTGAGTGGACCTGGTATCACACCGTCATCGGCAAAGAAAAATGCCCGATCGTCGACACGTGGTGGCAAACCGAAACCGGTGGCATACTCATTTCACCCTTACCGGGTGCAACGCCAACTAAACCAGGTTCCGCGACATTTCCTTTATTCGGCATTAAACCAGCATTAGTCGATGATGAGGGAAACCTCCTAGAGGGCAACGATATTCGTGGAAATCTCGTCATCTTGGATTCTTGGCCTGGCCAGATGCGAGGTGTCTACGGCGATCAACAACGTTTCTTCGATACTTATTTTGCGCGGTTCCCCGGTAAATATTTCCCCGGCGACGGATGCCTCCGCGACGCAGACGGCTATTACTGGATAACCGGACGCGTCGACGACGTCATCATCGTTTCTGGCCACAATCTCGGCACCGCTGAGATCGAAGGAGCAATCGGTACGCACCCGTCGGTTGCAGAAGCTGCGGTTGTCGGTTACCCGCACGACATCAAAGGTAACGCAGTCTATGCTTTCGTTACCCTCAAAACAGGCCAAACGCCGACTGCCGAAATGAAAGACGAGATTATCAAAGCCGTCCGCGCCGAGATCGGGCCCCATGCCTCCCCAGATAAGATCCAATTCACTGAAGGAGTGCCGAAAACGCGTTCGGGAAAGATCATGCGTCGTATTCTGCGTAAGATTGCCGAAGGCGACGTTGACGATTTGGGCGACACTTCTACACTTGCAGACCCAAGTGTCGTCGATTCACTGGTTAACGACCGTGTTTGAACCTTCCCGCATCCCATACGTCGTGAACCGTGAGAGAACCACTCGTTGTTTTAGTAACATCCGTGGATCTAGCGAACTGTGCAAAACTGCGCCAGAATGAGAATAGGAAGGAAAATCAGCAGCGCGATCATGCGTGTCTCACCGATTATCGCCGCGTCCATCTGTCTACTCATGCTAGGCGGAATAATTCACTCACAGAATGACGTTTCCATGTTCTACACGTGCGGGATAACACCTCAAGTAGAAGCGAAGATCGTGGGATTGACGTTATGTGACGGTCAACCCACCGACGAGTTGTCAATGAGAGCCGATGCTGAAAACTTACAAGTCCGTGAGGGTGCACTGGTGTTCCAATTGGCCGGCGAAGGCGTTTCCGACATAGCTGGACTACAGAAAGGGGATCTGATCTACCGGGTAGGAAGTATCGATGTCGCTGATGCCGAAACAGCTATTGAGAATCTTGGGCGAGTCCAGTCTCGAGCGGATACGATCGTCAACTTTCTTCGTGGTGGACGGCCTTATCGAATCAAGTTGAGGCGCGAGTAATCGACTGCGCGTGTCTAGACCCATCAACCTAACAGGGTGCATGCGCTTCTTCACCTTCCTACTGGCCGCCAGTATTTTTATTTTCTCAGGTCACGCCTTAGCGCACCCGCTGACCTTCACAGCGACAGAACTCGTCCTGCGTGCCGACGGCACCTTCCAAGTCGAAATGGTGTGCGATCTTGATGCGTTGGCACTCGGTGCAGCACAAGATACTGACGACGCAGAACTCGTGGCAACTCTCCGGAGCCTGTCAACCGTAGAGTTCGATGATCGAGTCCAGCGACTTCGTCGCTTATTTGAACGACGTGTGCGAATTAGATTCGACGGACAAGCCACGTCATTCGCCGTGGCCTTCCCTGATTACGGCACACCTAAGACCGAAAGTGCGGAAAGACCAACTGTCCTAGGCCTAATTGCCCGCCTGACAGGTCTCATTCCAAGCGAGGCGACCAACGTCGAGTTCTTCGCTTCTCGATCGTTTTCTGAAGTGCATCTGTCAGTAATCGATGAACGAAGTGGAGTCGCCAATCTGGCGGTTCTCGAACGAGGTGCTCGCAGTGACCCTTTTGACCTGACTGCGACGACTCCTAACTCCCGTCGCGCTGAAGTCGTATATCAATACCTACGCTTAGGGTTCACACATATCGTGCCTAGGGGTGCAGACCATGTTCTCTTTGTGCTGGGATTGTTTCTATTAAGCACCAGATTGAAACCGTTGGTTTGGCAAATCACATCGTTCACCGTGGCCCACGCACTGACGCTGGCATTGGCAACTCTGGGCTTTGTTACCTTTCCGTCGAGAACAGTCGAGACGCTTATCGCCGTGTCGATCGTCTATGTAGCGATAGAAAACTTGCTGACTAAGCGGTTGACCCGATGGCGACCAATCGTGGTCTTCGCATTTGGCCTCCTCCACGGCCTAGGTTTTGCTGGTGTTCTCAGCGACCTTGGTCTTCCCCAAGATGACCGGCTCCTTATCTTGGCCGTGTTCAACGTGGGGATAGAAGTTGGCCAGTTGGCGACACTCGGAGCGGCATTTCTCGTGATTGGCTGGTGGCGTGATCAGTGGTGGTATCGTTCCCGTGTCGTAATACCGGCCTCTATCTTGATTGCCATCAGTGGCGGCATCCTGACGGTTCAGCGGCTCAGCACCCCGTGATATCATCACCCTTCTGGATGTCATGAGTATCTATTACTCAAGGAATGAACAGATGATCAAGGCTAGAAACCATTCCGTTATATCGGTAGTCTGTGCACTCGTCGGCGTAACTCTGTTGACATCGGTGCCCGCCTGGTCACAGGACTGGCCGAGTTGGCGTGGCCGATCACAGATTGGCGTGTCTGCTGAACGAAATCTGGTGTCCAGTTGGTCAAAGGACGGACAAAATCTGATCTGGTCAGACTCTTGGATCGGCCGTTCAACTCCAGCTGTCTTCGACGGACGAGCGTGTGCGAACGGGCGAATAGGCAACAACGTTTCAAAACAGGAGATCGTCGCTTGTTGGGATGCTGAAACCGGCAGCAAGCTTTGGGAGCATACATTCAACGTCGCGAACACTACCGTCCCCTTCACCCGTGTGGGCTGGGGCAGCGTAACTGGCGACTCCGAAACTGGCTATCTATACGCGTTGAACATTGACGGCCACTTCAATGTGTTTGACCGTGACGGACGCATCGTATGGAGTTGGCGGCTAGCCGAGGAACTTGGCCGAGCCTCTGGCTACGGAGGTCGGACATCGACTCCTGTCATAGACGAAGACAGCGTCATCCTGTCAGTCATTGGAGGGCTCTGGGGTCAGTACACCGGACCGCCAAGGCATCGGTATGTTTCTTTTGATAAACGCACCGGCGAAGTGCAGTGGATTTCAACGCCTGGCGGAAACGTTGCCGACATGAATACCCAGTCGGTGCCCATCATTGCTGTCATCAACGGCCAGCGCCTCCTAATCGATGGAAACGCCGACGGTCGCATCTATGGCCTCCTCGCGCGAACCGGCGAGAAAGTTTGGGAATTCCATCTGTCACAACGGGGAATTAACGTGTCACCGGTCATTGATGGAACAACAGTGTATGCAGCACACAGCGAAGAAAACATTGACGCTGGCCATCTGGGAAGACTTGTGGCAATTGACGCGACTGGCCAGGGCGATGTAACAGCCACGCATGAGCTGTGGCGCGTCGATGAACTTGCTGTCGGTTTTTCCTCCCCAGCGGTGAACGATAACAGGTTGTACGTCATCGATAACTCAGCGAATCTGATCGCGCTCAATACACGCGATGGCTCTGAGCTTTGGACAACCAGCGTCGGAACCGTAGGCAAATCCTCGCCAGTGTGGGCAGACGGAAAGCTATACGTCACCGAAGTCAACGGAAATGTCACGGTGCTTCAACCAGGCACTGATGGTGCCACCGTTCTTGATACCGAGGAGCTTGCAGTCGAGGATGGACGCGAGGCAGAGATCTACGGTTCCTTTGCGCAAGCCTATGGTCGTCTGTACTTCACTGCGGAATCCGGCATCTACTGTATTGGTGACCCAACCGCACCGTTTGAGGCCCGAGACAGCACGAGGCCAGCCTTCGAGGATGAATCCGCAGCGGGTGAAATAGCGAGTCTTCAAATTGTACCTGCCGAAGTCATCCTGTCAGCTGGTGAGTCCGTTTCTTTTCGGGTACTGGCCTTCGACGGCAACGGCCAAGCTCTGGGTGCACGTGACGCAGAATGGTCGCTAGAGGATATGACCGACGCCCAGCTTTCCTCATCTGGCACGCTGTCTACCGCCAGCGATTCAATAAACCAAGGGGGAAAAGTCTTAGCAACTGTGGGAAATTTGACCGGGAACGCACAGGTCCGCGTCTTTGGTCCTTTACCGTGGAACGAGAACTTCGAGAGCGGACGCCCCAACTTTTGGATTGGCGGTGGCGGCAATCTTCGTGCGGTTGATGAGGGAGGACAACAACTCCTTCGCAAGGGACCATCGCGAACCGGAATCCATCGACACGCGGTTTACCTCGGACCAGCAGACATGTCAGGGTACACGATTCAAGCGGACGCGATGGCCACAGAAAAAGGTCGACGGCGTCCGGACCTAGGCTTGATTAACAGCGGCTACACGCTGGACCTGCAAGGCAACGCCCAACGTATTCAATTGCAATCGTGGGCCGCCGAGTTACGAATCGACGAACGCGTTCAATTCGATTGGCAACCGAATGTATGGTACACACTCAAATTAAGGGTCGATGTTGACGGCGGACGTTCATTGGTTCGGGGAAAAGTCTGGAAGCGTGATGATCCAGAACCGTCGGACTGGACAGTGACAGCCGAAGATCCCGTCCCAGTCAACCAAGGTAGCCCGGGCCTCGTTGCCTACGCGCCAATTGACATCTTTTACGACAACGTCAAGGTGATGGAGAATCAATGACTCGACAGGGACTAATGCTCGGCCTAATAGCACTACTAGTGGTTGGGATCTCTCCGGTCTTAGCTCAGGATGTTGGTATGTTTGGCAACACTCCTTCTCGAAATATGGCATCGGATGAAACCGGCCTGCCTGCCGAATGGGAGGCGAGCACCGGAGCTAACGTCTTATGGTCGCAACCCGTTGGATCGCAGGCCTACGGTGGCCCAGTTGTTGCCGGCGGGCGAGTCTTTGTTGGCACTAATAATGAATCACGCCGAGATCCAGATATCGAGGGAGACAAGGGGGTCGCCATGGCCTTCGACGCAAATACAGGCGACTTCCTCTGGCAAATGGTGCATGACAAACTTTCGGCGGGTCGAGTGAACGATTGGCCCCTGCAAGGTGTCTGTTCTTCAGCATACATGGAGGGAGATCGGATCTACTACGTGTCCAACCAGGCACATGTCGTCTGCTTGGATGCCAACGGATTTGCAGATGGTGAGAACGACGGTCCCATCACTGACGAGGCCGACACCTCAGAAATTGCCGGTGATGTCATCTGGTCATACGATATGATTGCCGAACTCGACGTATTTCCTCACAACCTCGCAACCGGTTCACCTCTCGTCGTCGGTGATATGTTGTACACCGTCACAGCCAACGGTGTTGATGAGGGACACGTCAATGTTCCGTCACCCTTCTCACCTAATTTCATCGCGTTGAATAAGAACACTGGTGAACTGGTGTGGGAAAATGCTGTCGTCGGCGAGAACGTCTTGCACGGCAGTTGGACCAACCCAGCTTACGCTGAGATCAACGGCCGCGGACAGATTGTGTTTCCCGGTGGAGACGGAATTCTCTATAGCCTAGATGCAGCTACCGGTGAAATTGTTTGGCAGTTTGACTGTAATCCAAAAGACTCTGAATGGGCATTGGGTGGGCGTGGAACCCGAAACAACATTCTCTCGACACCCGTCATTTACGACGACAAGGTGTACCTCGGTGTAGGTCAAGATCCCGAACATGGAGAAGCTCCTGGACACTTCTGGGTCATCGACGCAACCGGCACTGGAGATGTGACCGACACGCACGTTGTCTGGCATCGTGGCGGAGAAGATTTCTATCGCACCATGTCAACGGCGGCTATCCAAGACGGTATCGTCTATATTTCGAGCCTCTCTGGGTTCGTCCACGCACTTGATGCAGAAACCGGAGAGTACTTCTGGACACACGATACCTTTGCTGCCGTGTGGGCCTCGCCATTTGCCGCCGATGGGAAGGTGTATATCGGCGACGAGGACGGCGACATCGCGGTGATGCGAGCAGGGAAGGAATTAGAAGTCCTGGGCGAGTACAACATGGGCGCCGCTGTCTATAGCACGCCTATTGTGTCCAACGGAGTGATGTACATCCTCACGAGAAACAGACTGTGGGCGCTCAAGGAAGGTGCCAACGCAGGTGCACCGAACTAAGGGAAACTAAACAAAGGTTACGGAATCAGAAAAAGTTCGATGATCTTTAATTCGGCTCTGCCTTATTCCCGTGCTTCAGGCGTGAGCGTCGTTTCCTGCCGCTGCCCATCCCGTATGAACACGACCGTTGCTGGCTCTCCCACCTTTAAGAGATCCAACGCGTAGGTATAATCGTAGATATTCGCAATCGTCCGACCAGCCAATTCGACAATAACATCCCCTCCGTCCAGACCTGCAGCCTGCGCAGGACCACCACCGACTACTCCGGACAGGAGTAAACCCTCAGCCTCATCACTATAGTCTGGAATAGTCCCAGTAAAAATTCGAATCGGTCCTCGACCGCTCGTCTGAACTGCTGGTTCAGCTTTGATGAAATCCGGTGGTTCGATACGGTTCACAAGCTGTTGGGCCACAGCGGTACCAAGTGCAGAAATCCGGTCGAGCCCAGCATAATTGACTCCGTCGGCATCATCACTTGGGCGGTGGTAATCCTCGTGACTTCCTGTAAAAAAAGCCAAGCTTGGCACTTCGACCTGATTGAAGCTAATAACATCAGTAGGCAGGTACGGATCCGCCACAAACTGAATGTCAAATTTAAATGTGTCATTGAGTGTTTCAATCATTTCAATCCAAATTGAACTCGTGCCGACTGCCTGCACACTCAGCCGGTTATCTCTTAAACGACCAACCATGTCGAAATTCAAATAAGCAGCCACTTGTTCCATCGGCACCGGAGCAGCTTTGACAAAATCTGCTGAACCGAGGAGTCCCAGCTCTTCACCAGACCAAAATCCAAGGATGATGCCACGTTGCCGGTTCATCTGTGCCAGGTCAACCGCCGCCGACAAAACCGCAGCAACGCCAGACGCGTTGTCGTCCGCTCCGTTGTGGATATCACCCGCCTCGTTATCCCGAGCCAACGAGTTACCACCGGTGCCGTGCCCAAGGTGATCGTAATGTGCCCCGAGCATGACGAACGGTTTAGACGCATCGGTCGAATCGGATGCAGGAATAAAACCAACCACGTTCTGGCCAGTTCGTTCTTCCCGATTGACCATCGTCATTAAGGTGACCTCGGAATTTGGAATCTCGAAACCGGTAACATGTGGATTGCCCGAATCAAGTGCTTCCTGGATCTCTAGTAAAGTCCGCCCTGACCGCGCAAAGAGTGCCTCACCCACATCCCTGCTGATACTTGCGGCGACAATGTCCGAACCAGAAATCGCTGTATCAAAGGTCATTGGGATGAGTTCCCCTGGATTTGGTGAACGCGGACCAGTCACCACAATAAGTCCCTTTGCCCCACGCTCGCGTGCTGTAAACGCTTTGTAGCGTAATCCGGCGTACCGGGAAAGCGTGGCACGCAATTCGTCCTCTGTGTCTTCAGGAAAGTACCTGAGAACGACCACGATTTTGTCGTGTATATCAAGTGTTGCAAAACTGTCATAACTGAAACCATCTGTGTCGGGTACCGATAGTCCATACCCAGCAAAAACTAAATCACCTGTAACCGATCCGGTTTCTGAAAACGACAATGCTTGAATGTCACCGAGAGACCATTGAGGCAAGCCCTCAGGCTCAGTCAATGTCAACGTTGTCCCACCATCACTAACCCCGGCTGTGAATTGGAATGGAAGTCGAAACTCTAGTAATCCAGGTAGCGGCTGAGCTCCTATTCTCTCGAGTTGTTCAATGATGTAATCAGCAGCCATTTCGATACCACGCGTACCGGTTAGTCTGCCTTCAAACTTATCTGAGGCCAGCGTCTCAACAACGGTCCGTTGGTCTAAAACCATTGGATCCGAAGCTTTTCGATCCGAACACCCTGAGACAATGCCGGCCACGATTACGACGTAGCGCATCACTGACATTCGCGATATTCCTTTAATAAGCATCATCAGGACCTACCATCCAAACCGCTAGGGCCCTTGGCCTCGGATACACGTTCGCAGGCTTTCTGAAACCGTTGGCTCAGGCGCCGCGCCTCTTCGCCTGGTAGCTGACCAATCCTTCGTCGTTCCGTTCGAAACCGCTTTACTTCATCAATCAAGGCCCTTCGCTTTGCAGATTCATCAACTCGAACACCCATAGTGTTGTTAGCAAGTGCATCGCGCCACTTGGTCGCAAGCATCTCAGCAGGCGTCACATTATGCTCAGCAGGACTCTGGTCTTGCACAAGGGTCTCGACACGTCGGCACAACTCCTCAAGCCGTTTGAGCTGGCGTGCGGGATCCAGAGCAGTACCGCGAAAAGCATCAGGGTGCACTTCAAGGACACGATTCATCGCCTGGTCGAAGCGCACAGCAAGGGTACGGCGAACGTCATGCGGAAGGTCCGGAGACTGTCGCCACCGTTTCTGAATATTTTCAACAGTCGCCGCCAATTGGTCTGGCGGATCGTTGGTGTCGCGAGTTGATGGAACCAACGCCTCTAATTCACGGCACAAGTTATCACTAATTGCGACTTTTTCAGCTACGGCTTCCCGGTCAGCAGTGTGGGCGCGCTCAAAAATGACATCACACGCCATCCGAAAACGCTGGAAGAGCGCTTCCGACTGTTTCCGTCGCACAGGACCGATAGCTTTCCATTTGACTTGTGCCTGCTTTACTTGCCCAATGGCTGCCGTGATATCGGCTGCGTTAGAAAGAGCTTCCAGGCTTCCGATGAGCGCCTCCTTCTCTTCTAGATTGCGTGCCCATTCCTTCTTGCGCTTCGCCAAGTCTTCCTTCCGTCGCGTAAAGAACGTGTTACATGCGACACGAAACCTGTCAGAAGTTTCGCGCTGCTGCCGACGGGGGACAGGACCAATCTCCTTCCACTTGGTCTGAAGTTCGGTGAACCTTTGGATAGTCTTTAACCAATCAGTTGATGAGGCAAGTTGTTCGGCTTCTTCAATAATCGAAAACCTTTGCCGTAATTCTCGCTCACGCTCGGCAACCTGAGTCAGCAAATATTCTTGGTGTCGTGGCTGCGAAACATCATGCGCAGTCTTGAACCGTATCCATAATTTTTCACCTCGGGCTTTCGGTACATCCGCAACCTGACGCCACTGAGCCATAATGTCTCGAAACCTACGTGCAAACTCAGCATCGTCCGACACATTTGGAAGCGCTTCACACTTGGCACACAGTGCCTCTTGAATTCCAAGGTTTGCCCACAGCTGCCAGTCCGCAAAGTCACGTAGCTCTCGTACGCGACCCAATAGCGTAGTGTGAGAATGTTGTAATCGCCGGAGGACCTTCTCCCGAGAACGCCGAACTCGCGATGACACCCGTCCACCCTGGTCTTGCACCTCATCCAAAGCACGGCGGATCGACCTTAAGTGTCGTTCTGAGGCCGGTAAACGAAGCTTGTCTGAACTGGATATCTTGTCGACAGTGTCGCAAAGCTGATCAAATCGAGAGAACTGATCTTGTACTGGGTCTTTCCGATCAGACTGACCAGCCGTATCTGAATCTTGTTCTTCGGGCCGAGAGCTAAGCTTATCGAGCAGTTTCATAGAGAAGAAAACCCATCTACGGAACCAGACTGGACAGTGAATCGAAGATTATGCATACTCGGGCCAACTTGGATGGCCGGGTTGCCATAACAAACCCTGCCCTTGCGAAACGAGAATCAGCGCTGGGAAGTCATTGCCAGCCAAAAACCCCGATAATCGGATCTGAGAATACTCAATTTTAGATAACATCGACGTGTTGCTAGTCTCAGTTTCTAAGGAGTTCATCTTATGCCTTTTCGTGTCTTGGTCCTCATTGGAGCGTGTATTGTCATGATACTTGGTGCGTCAAAATCTAGCGCGCAAGATAACCCAGTTGTTGTCATGGAGACCAGCTTGGGAGACATTACGATTGAGCTCTTTCAGGATCAAGCTCCAATTAGCGTAGAGAACTTTCTCGAATATGCAAATGACGGACACTACGCGGGCACGGTCTTTCATCGCGTGATCCAGCAGTTCATGATTCAAGGTGGCGGCATGACCGCCGACCTATCACCTAAAGCCACGCGGAGCCCTATTAAGAACGAGGCTACGAACGGTATTAGCAATGAGCGGGGCACTCTCGCAATGGCCCGTACGAATGTCGTCGACAGTGCTACTTCACAGTTTTTCATCAACACGGTCAACAATGCGCGAAGTCTTGACAACACAGGAACTGATGCGCGGAGCTATGGCTACGCGGTATTCGGTAAAGTAATTGAGGGTATGGAGGTGGTCGACAAGATCGCAGCCGTGCCGATTCAAAACCAAGGACCGCATCAAAACGTTCCCGTCGAACCCGTGACGATTGAGAGTGTATCTGTAAAGTAATAATCGCCATGATGCGAGGTATCCATTTGCTTGCACGCGTCGCCCTATCCGGAGTGCTGTTTACAGTAGCCTTAACTGCACAAGAGCCGCAGGAGCCTCCTCCTAACCCTCGTGTCGTGATCGAGACAACCGAAGGGGATATCAGCGTAGAACTCTTTCGAGAGGACGCAAGGGTAACGGTGGTCAACTTCCTCACCTACGTTCAAGACGGCTTTTATACCGGTACGATCTTTCATAGAGTCATCAGAGACTTCATGATTCAAGGTGGGGGTTTTACGATGGACGTCGCGCCGAAGACCGATGGACTCAGAGGCGGAATCCTCAACGAAGCAACTAATCGTATCGACAACCGCCGTGGGACAATCGCCATGGCACGAACGGGTGCTCCAAATTCGGCACAGGCCCAATTCTTTATCAACACAGAAAACAACCGTAGCCTCAATCACCGAGACACGAGCCAGCGGGGATTTGGATATGCTGTATTCGGTCGTGTAGTCGACGGCATGGACGTCGTCGACACAATCGAGCGAACCCGCACACACCGGGTAAACGGCATGGACAACGTGCCCCGTGAGCCTGTCATCATTAAGCAAATCCGGCGTCTCGACTAAGAACGGTCCAGCCCCCGCCGTTAGTCGGTTGTCCATGTCCTCTCCTACACACTCGACCACACTCGACTCGGTACAAACACGGGTGATTGACGTCGTCGACACTCTCGTAAACGAATTACGTCAAAGCGACGGCCATCGGCGCACTGATGCCAGCGATTCACTTGAGCGAGATCTCGGGATTAGCAGTCTGGAACGAGTCGAGTTATTGGTACGACTTGAGCAAGCATTCGGCGTTCGCCTCGGCGAGACAGCCATGGTCGACGCCAATACCCCTAGGGACTTGGCCATTGCGATACTTTCAGCCAAACCTACCGTCGCGTACACATCTGCGGAGATTCAAGCACCCACCACAGAGACCAGCGCTGCTCCCACATCGGTAAACACGATCATCGATGCTCTGGAGTGGCATGTAAACCACACTCCAGACCGAGTCCACATCTACCTGCGCGACGATGACGGAAACGACCGGTCCTTAACGTATGGGGAGTTGTGGCAATCTTCGGTAGCCATCGCCAATGGATTAACAACGCGAGGTCTTCGCCTGCACGAAACAGTTGCCATCATGCTTCGCACTGAAATGACATTCTTTTCGTCATTCTTCGGCATACTGCTAGCTGGAGGTGTACCCGTGCCTCTGTACCCTCCAGTCAGGGCTGACCGCATTGAGGAATACGCGGAGCGACAGATCGGGATTCTACAAAATGCCGATACCCGGATGATGATCACGTTTGCTGAGGTTGAACGTGTAGCCGCTCTCTTAGTGGGACAAGCGCCATCTCTTTCAAACGTCGTCACAGCGGAGATACTTAGCGAACAGAGCGACGGAGCACGTATCCGACATGATCACGTGCGCCAGTCTGCCAACAACCCAGCTTTGATCCAGTACACCTCCGGGAGCACAGGGAATCCCAACGGTGTATTACTTTCCCACGAAAATCTACTCGCAAATATCCGTGCAATCCAGCAAGGCCTTGGAATTCGTCCTGACGATGTAGGCGTGAGCTGGCTACCGCTATACCACGACATGGGACTTATTGGCGCGTGGCTCGGAACCCTATACATGGGAATCCCTCTCGTCCTGATGTCGCCTCTAACCTTTCTCGTACGACCGGCACGCTGGCTCCAAGCGTTTCACGACTACAGGGCTACCATCTCACCAGCGCCAAACTTCGCGTACGACCTCTGTAGCCGGCGTATCGACGACGATGAGCTTAAAGGTCTTGACCTCAGTTCCGTTCGTATCCTGCTCAACGGATCTGAGGCTGTCCTCCCCGAAACTCTAAACCGTTTTGCTGCTCGTTTTGCCCCTTACGGCCTCAAGCCAGAATCTCTCTGTCCGGTTTATGGTTTGGCGGAGTGTGCGGTCGGGTTGGCCGCAACACCAGCGGGTAGAGGTCCGAAGATTGATCAAATTGACAGACAAATGTTTCAGGAATCAGGACTTGCGGTCCAAGCTGATGAACACTACGAGTCGCCGCTCAAAATCGTATCGTCAGGACGGGTTCTACCAGATCATGAATTGCGAGCAGTAGATAGTACCGGGATACCCGTCGCCGATCGCAATCAAGGACATATCCAATTTCGGGGTCCCTCGGCGACGGCCGGGTATTATCGGAATCCTGAGGCCACACGCGAGCTCATTGGCAGAGATGGATGGCTTAACACCGGCGACCTCGGTTATTTCGCTGATGGCGACCTTTTTCTCACTGGGCGGCAGAAGGATCTCATAATCAAAGGGGGCAGAAACCTCCATCCACACGAGGCTGAAGAGATCGCCGGTGCCGTCGATGGAGTACGTGCTGGCTGCGTGGCGGCATTCGGAATCCCCGATATCAATCGTGGAACTGAGCGTTTCGTAGTTATCGCCGAGACCCGACTGTCATCGACTCACGACCGTGAGCTGCTCCAAGCAAACGTGACCCAACGTATCGCAAGAGCTCTCGGTATTCCTCCAGATGTCGTGGTACTTACACCTCCCGGTGCAGTATTTAAGACATCCAGTGGAAAAATCAGGAGAGCCGCCACCCGAAAGGCTTTCCTTTCTGGGGATCTCACCAAGAGCCGTCCTACTGTGTTGACTCAGTGGACACGTCTCGTGTTCCGCTCCATGGTCGCGCGACTTCGCCAATGGGGCAGAACATTCTTCAGAATCGGTTATACAGCTTATGTAGCAGTGCTCTTATTCGTCACAAGCCCTGTTGTCTGGAGTCTGCTCATCGTAGGCCCAAGCGGGAACTGGGTAAATAGACTCGTCGGAGGCTGGACCCGAATCATTTTGACTATGTCCGGGTGTCCCGTTGATGTTGTCGGGCTCGACAATCTACGCCAATCTGGACCAGCCGTGTATGTGGCTAACCACGCTAGTTATTTGGATGCGGTACTGATGATGTCTGTCCTCCCTGTCAAACTTCGCTTCGCAGCAAAGGGGCGACTGACACGTTATCCCATACTCGGCACAGCCATTAGAAAGGGACATCACATCAGGATTGAAAAAAGCGACTTCACGAAACTTATAGCGGGCGCCGGTGCTGTCGTCGAAACCATTCGGGAAGGCGAGTCGTTGTTCGTGTTTCCGGAAGGCACGTTTGTAGACTCGCCTGGACTCTTACCCTTTCGACTGGGCGCATTTCGAGCTGCCGTCGAGACCTCTCGACCGATTATTCCGATTGCGATCAGCGGCACTCGACACATTCTTACAGCCAAGACAAAGCTACTTCGACCGGGTCGAATTACTGTGACGATCTCTCCGCCGTTAGTACCTTCTGGCAAGAACTGGCAAGAAATCGTTCGACTGCGAGATACGGCAAGAGCAGTTATCGAGCAGGCTGCTCGCGAACAGAAGTAACCTTAATGGACACGCACACGCGAGAGTATTCCGGCTACGGAGCAAAGCCAAACAGCAAAGTCCTCACAAAGAGTGCTGAAGGGCTTGTGTCAAGTCGGCGACCAAATCGTCAATATCTTCGATTCCAAGTGACAAGCGTATTAGATCAGACGGAACAGGCGTACCCTGGCCTTCGACGGGAGCACGGTGTTCTACCAGACTCTCCACACCACCCAGAGAAGTAGCGTTTCTGAATAAGCGCAAAGCCGCTACCACTCGTTTCGCAACGTCTTCATTGGCTACCCGAAACGACACCAATGGCCCAAACCCACCGTGCATCTGAGCTGTTGCAACATCGTGCCCATAATGGTCGACCAGTCCGGGATACATGACCTGAATGACGTGTTGCTGTGTCGTCAACTCCTCTGCGACACGCTGGGCGTTTTCCGAAGCTTTTGCTACACGAAGGAAGAGGGTGCGCATACCACGTAATAGGAGCCAGGCTTCGAAGGGACCGAGCACTGCTCCTCGGCATGCCCGATCGTGCTTTATCGCAGCCCACATGTCGTGGTCAGCGGCTGTCACCAGCGCGCCAGCCAATACATCCGAATGACCATTAAGCTGCTTGGTGGCCGAATGCAGCACCAAATCGGCACCGAGCTCAAGCGGTCGGGATAATACCGGTGTAGCCAGTGTGCCATCCACTACAACAAGAGTACCTGCCGCGTGGGCAATGTCGACTACCCCTGCAATATCGGTAATAGCACAGGTCGGATTCGATGGAGTTTCGACCCACACGATCTTCGTTAAACCAGGACGGATCCGCTGGCGAAGGGCGTCGAGGTCTCCATTCGGAACTAAATCGAGTGTAAGACGCCCCCGGGCTTCCTGAGTTTGCAGCCAAAGACGTATCGTCCAATACATTTCCTCAGGAGCGATAACGTGATCACCGACTGACAAAGTCTCAAATACCGTCGTTGCAGCTGCCATACCCGAACCGAACAGCAACGCTTCGTACCCTCTCTCTAGATGGGCTAATAACGCCTCACAACGGTCGTACGTTGGATTTTGGTCACGTGTATACGTGTGCCCACCTGGGTAGCTTCCGTCCGAAGCGCGCTCATAGGGCGCTGAAGCCACGAGAGGCGGAACGATGGCGCCTGTCGACAGATCACGCCAACCAAGTGCTTGTGCAGCAGATGTAGACGGCTTCAAAAATGAAGATCTCGTCATCGATACAACTAAACTACGCCGGACTTGGGCCGATGTCCACGGCTATGTCTCGCCACTTACCCTGACGAAATCTCAGCACGCTCAAAGTGGCACGTGTTATGTGTCCAACTACAATCGCCAGCCAGATGTCTTCCGGACGAAGTCCCTGTGAAAGTGAAAAGTACATACACATGCCGATAGGCACGGCGAACTGTGACACGATTGAGATGTACAAAGGACTCCTAGTGTCACCAGTGCCTTGTAGGCCACCCGTATAGGTCAACGCGATAGTGACAAAGAATCCTGATACAGCCAGATAGCGAAGTAGCTGACTGCCAAGCTCGTAGGGGATCCCATCGTCTAGGGAAAAAATAGCTAGTAGCAACCTCGGAAAAACGATAAACATCAGGCCCACAACCGCGGCCACACCAAGACCAAATGTGGCAGCCACCTTTGCGGCACGCGCGCTGCGGTCCGGTAGACCAGCACCAAGATTCTGACCCGCAACTGCCGCCGTGGCGCCCATGAGCCCAACGGAAGTCCACGTGATCAAGGCAAACAGTTCCGTGTAGGTAACTGCGTAAGCCGCCTGAGCCTCTGCGCTATGTTCCAAGGAACCTATAAAGCGGAGCAAGAATATTCCTGAGATGTTCATAACGATTCCTTGGAATCCAGTCGGCAACCCAAATCTGAACAGCTCTCGGATAACGCGCCAGTCCGGCGACCACGACATTGTTCTAGAAAACCGAACCACGAGACGATCTGAAAACAATAGCGCTACGAACACCACACCAACCGCTCCACTAGCAACGGCAGTGCCCATCGCAGCTCCCACGGTGCCGAAAGCTGGAATCGGACCAAGCCCACCAATAAGAATGACATTGAGCACAATATTAAGCGTGGTCATCATCAGACCTAGCCGCAACGGAGTACGGGCATCACCTGCGGCACGCAGGGCTCCATTCATCATGAAAAAAATCATCATCCCAATGCTAAAAACAAACACGATGCGGATATAGGGCAGTGCTTCAACTTGAACTTCGGGAGCAGCGTTGACCATGTTGAGTAACGCTGGAGCAGCAAAATAACCAATTGGTGCTAGTAGACCAAGGCCCATAAACACAGCTGCTAAGAATGCTTGATAGACGGTCCGGTTAACCTTGTCGGGATCGCCAGCACCAGCAAACCTCGCGACCAGGACTCCCATTCCGGTGAACACAGAGGCCACAAATACGATTACCAATAGGAAAATCTGCATACTGACGCCAATCGCCGCATTTCCTGTATGTCCGACATAATGTCCGACCATCGCCTGATCCACAATTCCCTGAACGCCTCCAAAAACATTGGCCAACATTGTCGGCCAAGCGAGCTTCCAGACGGCCCTCGATAAAGAACCTTCCAAGATGCTGCGGTCGAAACGTTGCTGCGATGGCTGACTGTCGCTCATGTAATGCCCAACAGAAACGAGAGGTTAAAATCAGTGCTGTAAAAGTAGGAGACCGCACCGTGGCGTCGGATTCTTTGTCACTCTATCAGATCGAAACCCGAATCCGGGCTTCGCTTGACTTGCCGCTACCAGGTTCGGTAGCCCACCTAAGACTGGCACCTCGCCCTAGAATCGGGTGGCACCCTGGACGCATTCGACCTGGAGCACGAACTGCCGCAGGCCTTGTCTTGCTCTACCCTCTTCGTGGAGAGCCCCATATTTTGCTCACGCTGCGTGACGGCGAGCTACCACAACACGGGGGCCAGGTATCGTTTCCAGGCGGTAAAGTCAAGGTAAACGAGACGATCCCAGAAGCGGCCCTGCGCGAAGCAAAGGAAGAAGTGGGGCTTCAACCGAACCAAGTCCGCGTGCTTGGCATGATGTCTGCGCTCTACATCCCAGTGAGCGACTTCGCGCTGCATCCAGTAGTTAGCGTCACTGACGTGCGTCCCGTCTGGCACCCACAATCAGGCGAGGTCAAACGTATTCTCGAAGTCTCTCTAGCCACTTTCTTGACCCCAGCAGGAACTCCCAGACGCGGCTTACGCTGGCGGAGCCGCCATGAACACGTGCTGGTACCATATTTTGAGCTCCATGATGAGCGTGTCTGGGGCGCAACTGCGATGGTTCTCGCGGAACTGTTAGCCGTGCTCGGTACCGCACCCGTCGATCCGTGGGACATGTAAGCTAAAACTTCATTCTGCCTTATGCGATAATTGCCTCGCTGTTCCCTCAACTGCGCCGGTTACTCGCACTGGAGAAATCATCTGTCCAAGCGAATACGCAGCCGTTCACGCAAAGGCACCCCGCTATTCGATAGCACCGATGGCGAGAAACTACGTGACCCTCCCAAGGACGTAGCCGTCAGCTTACACGAGGCCGCAGAGTCTCGTTATCTCAACTATGCGCTCTCCGTGATTACCGCTCGGGCATTACCAGATGTCCGCGACGGTCTGAAGCCAGTCCAACGTCGAATTCTGTACACGATGTGGCAGCAACGGCTAACCAGTAGCGTTAAGCCTCGTAAGTGCGCGAAAGTCGTGGGCGACGTAATGGGAAGCTATCACCCACACGGAGACACAGCCCTCTACGACACACTCGTGCGCATGGCTCAGCCTTTCTCGTTGCGATACCCCTTGATTCAAGGCTTTGGAAACTTCGGCTCACTTGATGGCGATAGCGCCGCAGCGATGCGCTATACCGAGTGCCGCCTTGACGACGCAAGTACGGAGCTACTGTCTGAACTCGATCGACAAACGGTGACATTTCGACCCAATTACGACGGTACGAAGAGGGAGCCTGTGGTACTTCCAGCTCGGTTACCAAACCTGTTAATCAACGGAGCAACAGGAATTGCAGTCGGAATGGCAACAAACATCCCCCCACACCATATTGGTGAAGTCTGCACCGCTCTTCTCAAACTTCTCGACAACCCCGATCTCAGTAGCGCGAGATTGTGCCGATATATCAAAGGACCAGACTTCCCGACCGGTGGCCAAGTGCTTAATACGCCGGACGAACTCAAGGAAATTTATAGAACAGGCAACGGCACAGTCAGATTACGTGCAACCTGGGAATCAGGTCCCACTCTTCGGACTTCTAAAACTGTTTTCGTGACTAGCGTGCCATATGTGACTAATAAAGCTCAGATCGTTGAGCGCATCGCCGAGATTGTACTCACCCGCAAACTGCCACCTCTGCTAGACGTCCAAGACGAGTCAACCGATCAGGTGAGGATTACTCTTGAGATAAAAGGGGATGCCGACGAACGAATGGTGATGGCTTATCTATTCAAGCACACGCCTCTACAAACGAACTTCGCAGTAAACCTGACCTGCTTAGTTCCTACAGAGCAGCCCGATGTGTGCCGACCTGAACGTCTCGATTTACATGAAATTCTCTGGCACTTCCTTCGCTTCCGACTCGATGTGGTCACCCATCGACTCGAACACGAGCTTGCCACACTAAAGAAACGGATTCACATCCTCGAAGGATTAGCGCATGTGTTCGATGCTCTCGACGCCATTATCAAGTTAATTCGACACTCGGATGGCAAGGCAGATGCCGCTCAAAAAATCATCAAACGCTTCTCGCTAGACGCCGAACAAACCGACGCTATCTTGGAATTAAAGATCTACCGACTCGCTAGATTAGAAATTCTTCTAATCAAGGAAGAACTGTCTAGCAAGAGTAAACGTGTCCGCCAGATTAACGGACTGTTGCGGAATGAGGATCGACGTTGGAAGATTGTGAGCGACGAGGTCAAAGAGATCCAGCGAGCTTATGGGAGCACGCGATCCAATCCCCGCCGCACACTGGTTAAAACTGTTACCGACGACATTGAGTACAGCGCTGATGACTTTATTGTTGACGAAGATAACATTGTCTTGGTCTCACGAGATGGATGGGTCAAGCGGCAAAAGGAAGTTCGCGATGTTTCCTCTACTCGATTGCGTGAAGGTGACACACTTCTCGCAGCCCTGGCTGGTAGCACAAGAGCAACTTGTGTCTTCTTCAGCAACCTCGGTACAGCGTACAGTTGTCGGTTCGTGGACGTGCCTGCGTCGACTGGGTACGGCGAACCGGTCCAGCGTCTCTTTAAACTGAGGGACGGCGAGCGCGTGGTAGCAGCGATCAGCCTCGACTCGCGTGTCACATCAAAAATCGCGGCCCGGAAAAGTGGGACAGAGCCAGCAAACCACGCTATTGCCGTCAGTACGGATGGATACGCACTGAGATTTAGCCTTGAGCCGTTTGCCGAACCCAGCACCCGTGGCGGTCGACGATTCGCGCGGCCTAGCCAAGGAGCCCAGATAGTGGGAGTTGCAACTATCCGACGTGGAGCCGTAATCATCGCAGCAACCCGGCAGGCTCGTGCCGCATTATGCAACGCACGCGAAATAAAATTTCTGTCTGGACCCGGCAGAGGCGTAATCCTGATCAAGCTTAAGAGAGAGCAAGACTCGGTATTAGGTTTTGTCGGATCAACCGGCGATCGTGATTTTCTGACGGTCGAAACCACTCGCGGTGCATCCCAGAATATCAGCACCGCGAAGTACGCTGTAACAGGCCGCGGTGGTAAAGGGCGCGAGTTGCTTCAACGTGGTGAATTCACCAAGGTAATCCAACCAGCTATCACTGTGCCCTCACTCTCAGAGTGAGGCATAAGAAGACGGCGAATGGCGACTTACCGGATCTTGAAACCGGCAGCTTCCAGCGCGTCCTGGGCTTCTTCAAGAATCTTTGTTGTTTCGTCCGAGACATCGACCCCGTCTGACGTTAGCCCGCGACGCAACCCGTACATCCGAAATCGAATGGCCTCCATATGAAACGTCTCTACTGCTCGTATCAAATGATGGCAATCTTCAACAAGCTTCGGAACACCGACTGTACCAGTGAGAGTCTGAAGACGTGCGCAGAGAGCACGTAGCCGATCGAGAGCCATTAACCGAGGATCTACTGACAAGGTACACCATGCTACACTGGTTTCCCTCCGACGATCCGATTCCTACCCAGTGTCCCGTCCTGGAAGAAACAGGACGCATTGGTATTGGCAGTGATGGCACAAACATACACAGCTAAAGACATCACGGTTCTTGAAGGCCTTGAGCCGGTCCGTAAACGCCCCGGTATGTATATCGGGGGAGTGGGATCTCCGGGACTACATCACCTAGTCTGGGAAATTCTGGATAACGCGGTAGACGAAGCAATGAACGCTTACGCGAATCTTATAAATGTGACTTTGCACAAGGACCAGTCCTCAATCACCGTAGCAGACGATGGGCGTGGCATGCCTGTCGATAAACATCCTAAAAGTCGTAAGAGCGCCATGGAAGTAATTTTCACGACCCTCCATGCTGGTGGTAAATTCGAACACCGGATATATCGGACGGCGGGAGGCCTACATGGGGTTGGCGCGAGCGTTGTGAATGCACTCTCAAAAGAATTAGTTGCAACATCAAAGCGAGATGGTGGCCAATGGCAGCAACGCTTCAAACAAGGCAAACCGGTTACTCGACCAAGAAGGATCGGTCGAGCTAGAGGCACCGGCACAACTGTGTTTTTTCGTCCGGATCCAAAAATATTTCCCAAGACTGAGTTCGATCCAAAACTCATCGAAGATCGACTGGAGATCGTGAGTTACCTCCACAAGGGAATTCGCGTTGTCTTCGATGATGAGTTCAGGAAAGAAAAACGAACATTCCAGCACAACAAGGGACTAGTGGACTATCTGGCACATGTTGTGTCTGAGCGCGGCGCAATACCCGTTCATGACGTGGTCTTCGTACTAGAAAAAGATCATGATGAAACCGGTTCACGCGTCAGTCTGGTGCTGCAGTGGACTGAAGCAACAGACGAACACATTCGAAGTTACGTAAATGGAGTACCAACCGGGTCTGGTGGAACCCACGAGAGCGGTCTGCGGGCCGGTATCGGGAAAGCGGTCCGTAATTTTATCGATACACATGATCTAACCCCAAAAGGGGTTGCGATCACCGCTGATGACATTCGAGAGGGACTCACCGGATTACTGAGTATTTTTGTACGGGACCCACAGTTTCAGGGACAAACAAAAGATCGACTCAACAATCCTGAGATGACTCAAGCGCTCGACTCGATAGTCCGTCCCGCCCTCGAACATTGGCTTAACCACAACATCAGTGCCGCCAATACCATCATCGCGCGCATCATCATGAGCGCACGAGCGCGAGAGGCAAGCCGAGCGGCACAACAGCAGGTGACCCGGCAAAGTGTGGCAGCGTCTCGGCTAAATCTTCCAGGCAAACTCAGCGACTGCACGGCCAAAGCAGCTCAGGATCGAGAACTATTCATCGTGGAAGGCGACTCGGCTGGGGGTTCCGCAAAACAGGCTCGAGATCGTCGCCACCAAGCGATCCTACCGCTCCGTGGCAAGGTCCTCAACACCGAAACCGCATCCACAACCAAAGTTCTAGAAAACAAGGAGCTGTCAGACCTAATCACAGCGTTCGGATGTGGCTTTGACAAGACATTCGATCTTGAAAAATTGCGGTACGGAAAAATTATTATCCTAGCTGACGCCGACTCTGACGGGAATCACATCGCAACCCTACTTCTGACGTTTCTCTACCGCCATCTGCCAAAGCTCATCACCCAAGGGCGGGTCTTCTTAGCCCAACCTCCCCTCTATCGCGTCGACGTAGGGAAAAAAACTTTCTGGGCTCTCGATGAACAGCACCGCGACAGGATTCTCGGCGAAGTAGATAAGAAGGTAAGCAATGGCACTCCAGAAATAACCCGCTTTAAAGGCCTCGGTGAAATGATGCCTAAAGTACTGTGGGAAACAACCTTGAATCCAAAGACCCGGCGTCTGCTGAGGGTAAACATTAACGATCAGATTCTGACCGACCGCGTGATCAACGAACTAATGGGAAAGGACGCCTCTGCACGTTTCCGCTTCATCATGGAGAATGCCGACCAAGCTAAGGGACTGGACATCTAACCACTGGAATATGACATCCTCCGACCATACCCCATCATCCTAGAGCCATCACTGATAGGATAGGTGGACTTTTCGCATGGCAAACCCATTCAAGTTTCAACTACGGACACAGCTTGTCTTCGGTGCCGGCTCCATAGAGCAACTCGGTCATATTGCTCGCGAGCTACGATTTAAAAAACCACTTTTGGTCGCCGACCAAGGCTTACGGGATGCCGGGCACGCCGACCGAGCCGTACGCCTACTGCGCGCCTCCGGACTCGATCCAATTCCATTCCATGACTTCGATGTCAATCCAAATACAACCATGATCGAACGAGGGCGAGCTTTTGCTAATCCACACGCCGTCGACTCAATTATAGGTCTCGGCGGTGGCAGTTCCATGGACTGCGCAAAAGGGATCAACTTTCTCCTAACCAATGGCGGATCAATGGCAGATTATCGGGGTTATGGAAAAGCGTCAAAGCCGATGCTCCCAATGATTGCTGTTCCTACAACGGCTGGGACCGGGTCAGAGGCTCAAAGTTACGCAGTGATTGCCGATGCCAAGAGCCACTTAAAGATGGCATGCGGTGATCCTAAATTGGCATTTCGACTTGCGCTACTAGACCCGGAGTTAACACTGTCTCAACCAGCACCCGTTACTGGAGCAGCCGGCTTTGACGCTATCGCACACGCAGTCGAAACAGCCGTCACGACACGTCGGACGCCAGTATCAAAATTGTTTTCGCACGAGGCTTACCGCCTCCTGAGTAGAAACTTCGAACGCGTCCTCCAGTCACCCCATGATCTTGATGCCCGCGGAGCGATGCACCTAGGCTCTTTCTATGCCGGCGTTGCTATTGAACAATCTATGTTGGGAGCAGCCCATGCCTGTGCGAACCCACTCACGGCACGTTACAGCATTACGCATGGTGTCGCGCTGGCGGTATTATTGCCGCACATAGTTCGCTGGAATGCCTCAGCCGACCACGACCTGTATGGGGAATTTGTCAGTGCAACAATGACTGGCACTAATGGTTCAAGCGGTGACCGCCTAGCGAAAAATCTTGTCCAAATCGGAATCGCCGGGGGTTTACCAAATCGACTTCGAGACGCGGGTGTCAAGGAAGAAGACCTAGCAACCCTAGCTGAACTAGCTGGAGGGCAATGGACCGCAGCGTTCAATCCAATTCCGTTTGGTATTTCGGACGCCTTGGAGGTATACCAATGCGCATACTAGAGCGAGGAGTCATTACCTTTGGAGTTGTAATATTCGTGAGCGCTATCGTCGCGGGCCAAGCCCAGACGGCGCACTCCGACAGGTGGTCGCAGTTCCGGGGCACACCTGAACTTACTGGGGTCTCCGAAACCACATTACCAAATGACTTGCAATTGCTGTGGACCTTTGAGGCAGGTGAATCGATCGACTCTTCGGCAGCCATCGCCGATGGCACGGTGTACGTAGGGACTTACTCCGGTGATTTAGTTGCTGTTGATCTTGAAACCGGCACACTCCGATGGAAATATCAGGCCAGCGAAGAAATGGGGATCGGAGAGTCTTCGCCAGCCGTGGGCCGTGGAGTGGTCTATGTGGGAGATTTAGCTGGAATGTTGCATGCCGTGGACGCCACCACCGGGGAGTCCCTCTGGACCTATCAGACTGAAGGCGAAATAAAATCATCTCCCGTCATCACCGGTGAAGTAGTGTTAGTCGGTTCGTATGACGGATTTCTGTACGGTCTCGCAGCGGACACCGGGGACCTCGTATGGAAACACGAGACTCTTAACTATGTGCATGCAACCCCCGCTGTGGTTAATGGCATCGCATATTTCGGTGGGTGTGACGAGATGTTTCGAGGTATTCGAGTCACGGATGGCGAAGAGGTGTTTAGTGTACCGGCTGGCGCTTACACTGCAGCCTCACCCACGACCAACGGAAACCGCGCCTACTTCGGCACTTTCGACAATGAGGTGGTTGGTCTAGACCTGTCCTCCCAAGATGTCCTCTGGCGATACGAACATCCCAAACGTCACTTTCCATTTTATTCTTCAGCGCTCAGCGTGGACGGCAAGGTAGTGATCGGAGGCCGGGACCGTATGGTTCATGCGATAGACGAAACTTCGGGCGAGTCACTCTGGACATTCATGACACAAGCACGAATCGACTCGTCTCCGGCGGCAGCCGGCAAACGCGTTTATATCGGCTCCGGTGATGGACGTTTGTACGTTCTGGATCTAGATACGGGTGAAAAGCTTTGGGATTTCGATACGGGCTCGCCATTAGCTGCATCTCCCGCTATTGCTAGTGGCAAGCTAGTCATCGGCTCGCAAGACGGCGTGCTGTACTGCTTCGGCTAGCAGTCCGTGTATAGTTGATTACATGAGTGAGTCAACGAGGTCGGCGACCGTAGAGGAAACTGCAGTCGGCAGCTACTTCGTCGCTAACTATCCTCCTTTCTCAGTTTGGTCAACCGATGCCGCGGCATCGGTTGCGACGCCAGCCCTTGAATCTCCTCCTTCGAACGCAGTGCTTGGAATGTATCTCCACATTCCGTTCTGTCGTAAGCGTTGTCACTTTTGCTATTTCAGGGTATACACAGAAAAGAACGCTGCCGAGGTACAGAGTTATCTCGATGTGGTGGCCCGGGAATGGGAACTATATGCGCAACGTCCGGCAATTGCAGGTCGGCCACTTGACTTCATCTACTTTGGAGGCGGAACTCCATCGTTCCTCTCAGTTCGTCAGCTTAAAACGCTCATCGGAAGACTCGAAGGCGTAACACCTTGGTCCACTGCTCAAGAGATCACCTTCGAATGCGAACCAGGCACCTTAACGGAACCCAAACTCGCGTCAATTCGTGAGCTCGGTGTGACCCGACTCAGTTTGGGCATTGAGAACTTCGACGACAAAATTCTCGAAGTTAACGGCCGTGCACATCGTTCAACAGAGATTTTTCGCGCATACGACTTTGCTCGCAGCATTGGTTTCCCTCAAATTAACATTGACCTGATCGCAGGTATGTTGGGAGAAACTCACGACAACTGGAAAGCATGTGTTGACAAGACCATCGAGCTGTCACCTGATAGCGTAACGATCTATCAGATGGAATTGCCATTTAATACAACGATTAGCAGCGACATTCTGAAGGGCACGGGTGACTTCTCAGACAACGTTGCCAACTGGGCGACAAAGCGGCAATGGGTCGCCGAGGCTTTCGAATCGTTGGAGAATGCAGGCTACACGGTGGGAAGTGCCTACACGGCTGTGAAGGACCCCGCCCAAACAAAGTTCGTCTATCGAGATCGCCTGTGGCAAGGAGCCGATTTAATTGGTCTTGGTGTTGCATCGTTCGGTCACGTAAGTGGAGTACACATCCAGAACCTTGACTCTTGGGGAGGTTACGCGGAAGCTATTCGTCAGGGTCAATTGCCGATCAATCGTGCCTATCGTCCCACTGACGATGAGCGCCTCATTCGGGAACTTATACTCCAGCTAAAACTTGGTGCCATCCGACCTAATTATTTTCAGGACAAGTATGGTGTCGATGTCCGCACGCAGTTTACCGAGGCCTGGAAATCATTAGACAACGATGGCTATCTCGCTCATGCCGATGAGGAGCGCGTCGAGCTATCACGTGAGGGCTTATTAAGAGTCGATGGACTCCTGCCTCGATTCTTCTTACCCGAACACACCAATATTCGGTACACGTAGGTGACAAAAACCAGACTCACTTCCCGGCCGCGAGTTAGTGCTCGCGGGCTACTGTATCCGCTCGACCTTGTCTACACGCGCGCTGGCGTTGAAATGCCAAAGGTGAAGGTCGTCTCGCCCCATCAAATACCTCTTCCGTATCGCTCGCTCCTCGTTCACGATGATGATATGACGCTGACACTAGAAAGACATTTCGGCGACCGTCTCGTGCTGCGTCCCTTGTCAACGTTTTCAGTCGGAAACTCGTACTTTCGAAGGGTGCTCCTCGTGCAAGAGTATTCGGGCCGACCTGTTGAAATGGGTGCGATCCGAATGAGACTTGATGCATTTAATCAACGCTTGAGGGGAAAAATCCTCAGAAACAAAATGCCTCTCGGTCGCATCTTACGTGACGGTCGGTTCAAGTACAAAAGTCAAGCGAAGGCGTTCCTGGCTGTTACTCCCAATCCGGAAATGATGGGAGTATTTTGGATGCGTGAACCGCGCGTTCTATATGGACGACGTACCGAGATCATCCGTCACGATGTAAAGATCGGCGACATCGTCGAGGTGTTGCCAATGGTGTTCAGATAGACATGGCGCAGCGTGAACATGATGTCATAGTCGTAGGTGGAGGACCTGCCGGTTCAACAGCTGCAACCGTGCTCGCTCTACACGGCCGACGAGTATTGCTTCTCGAACGCGAAGAATTTCCTCGGTATCACATTGGCGAGTCACTAATGCCATATACGTGGTTCACTTTCGAGCGGCTCGGAGTCCTAGATTGGTTCAAGCAGGTGGCTTGCCCCAAGAAGCACTCGGTGCAGTTTGTTTCGACCACCGGTAAGGTTTCACAGCCTTTCTACTTTTTCGAAACCATCAAACATCCATGTGCGACGACTTGGCAGGTTGTAAGAAGCGAATTTGACCAGATGATGCTCGATAACGCCAGAGCCAAAGGTGTCGACGTGCGCCAAGGCGTATCTGTTCGAAAATTAATCACCCAGGGCGGACGTGCCATCGGTGTACGTGGCGATAACAAGGGTGGAGTAACGGAAGAGTACCGAGCTGACGCGATTATCGACGCATCAGGGCGTGACGCGCTGCTTGCGTCTCAGCTCGGATGGAAAAAACGTGACCCTGATCTAAATAAAATTTCGATCTTCACATACTTCAAAGGAGCCTTGCGAGACCCAGGCCTAGACGAAGGAGCTACAACCGTTGCGTATGCCCCAGAAAAAGGATGGTTCTGGTATATCCCGCTGGCCAACGACACCGTGAGCGTAGGTATTGTTGCTGAACCAAGCTATCTCTATCGGGACACCCGCGACCCCGAAGAGATTTTTAGTCGCGAAGTCGAGGCATGCGCATGGATCAAAGATCACTTGCAAATTGGTACACATCTCGGTCCAACAAGGGTGACCGGAGAGTTTAGTTATCGGTCAACGGAAGTCGGTGGTGACGGTTTCTGCCTAGTCGGTGACGCGTTCTCCTTTCTCGATCCGGTGTTCTCAACAGGAATATTTCTTGCCCTCAAAAGTGGAGAAATGGCTGCTGACGCTATCCATAGAGGTTTGGATGCCGGTTCGATCACAGCGACCACATTTGATGACTACAAGCGGGATCTTAATTGGGCTCTAGACCAATTCCGACAGCTTGTGTTGTCATTTTATGATCAGGCATTTAGCTTTCGCGAGTTCGTGAAGACGTATCCTGATCTACATCCACGATTGGTCGACGCATTAGTAGGGAACGTTTTCGCCGATCTGCACGAGCTATTTGACGCACTCGGCGACTTCGCCAAACGACCGCCAAACATAGAAAGCAAGACGCTTGCCTAGCGGTACCAACCGACCTTCGGTTGGCCGGTATCGTCTGCAACGCCGGGTTCATTTTTACGAAACTGACACAGCGGGCATCGTCCATTTCAGTTGGTTTTATCGTTACATGGAGGAAGCCGAGCATGCCCTCTGGCGATCAGCTGGCCTTACCATTGCTCCACCAGATATGGAAATCGGGTTTCCGCGCGTCGCCGCGGCGTTTGACTTCCACAAGCCACTACGTTTTGAGGATGAATTCGAGGTCGATCTCAGTATCGTCGAGATCGGCGAGAAAACGATTCGTTACAACGCCCGTATTGTAAGAAACGAGATCTCGATTGCAACTGGGAGCTTAACAATCGCGTGCGTTCGAAAGCGTGCCGGTCAAGCCATGACTGCAGTTGCCATTCCTCCTGAGATCGCTAGCCGCTTTCGCATTGCGGACAGTTCCCTGACGAAACCACCACAGACTAAACGGTGATCCCCATGCCGGTTGATGTAAGCCATATACCTGAAACAGAATGTCGATCACGGGAAGATTTAAAGATCCATCAGGGAGAACGACTTCGACAATTGCTCCACCTCATTGACGGCAAGAAAAACTTCTACGTAAAGAAACTCGCCACCGCGGGTATTAATCCGAGCGATCTCGTGTTTCCTAAAGATCTCGAGACGCTGCCGATCACTACTAAAGCCGAGCTCATTGCAGACCAAGAGATCTCTCCACCATGGGGAACCGTCCTGACAGAACCCATCGACCACTACACAAGGTATAACCAGACATCGTCGACAACTGGACATCCACTGCGTTGGCTTGACACCAGTGAAAGTTGGCAATGGATGCTCAAGTGCTGGAAATCAGTCTATACCGGAGCCAAAGTCGGAGCCCGGGATCGAATTTTTTTTCCATTTTCATTCGGGCCGTTCCTAGGATTCTGGACGGCTTTTGAAGCTGGCACACAGATCGGTGCACATTGTGTACCTGCAGGTGGCATGACCAGTGAAGACAGACTCCAACTGATCAAAATCACTGCCCCAACGGTAATTTGCTGTACTCCAACCTACGCGTTGCGCCTACTTGAGGTCTCCCGGAATATACACGGTGGTGAAACATCATTAGCAGATAGCTCTGTACGAGTTCTGATCGTTGCTGGCGAGCCCGGGGGAAATATTACTTCTACACGAACTCTGATCGAACGCGGCTGGGGAGCACGTGTCATCGATCACCACGGCATGACCGAAGTAGGTCCTGTCAGCTTCGAATGCTGGGAAAATCCTGGGGGCTTACATCTCAACGAACGCGAATTTATCTGTGAAGTTCACGACCCCGAGACAGGACGTCCCCTCCCAGTCGGAGAACAAGGCGAATTAGTCATTACGAATCTCGGTCGGACAGCGAGCCCGGTTATTCGATACCGAACAGGAGATCTTGTTCAAGTGTCTCATGAGCCCTGCATCTGCGGTCGCACGCTGGCGAGACTCGAGGGAGGAATCCTGTCACGCATAGATGACATGGTCTGCGTGAGCGGGGTAAATGTTTACCCCTCCTCAATTGAGTCAGTGATGCGGGATATTAGGGAGATCGTCGAGTATCGTGCAACGATTAAAGTACAAGGGGCACTACGAACCCTAGCGGTCGAAATAGAGGTCGATCCAGCGGCACCTCAACCTCACGCGATTTCCCAACGTGCCGCACGTGCTCTCCGTGAAGCGCTCGGTCTGACAACACCCGTTACCGCTGTCTCTGCGGGAACCCTCCCTCGTTTTGAAATGAAAGCGAGGCGGTGTCTCGTAGTACCATAGTTGCTTTAATGGAGGCTGAGGCGATCTGAGATCGTCGGTTCAACTACTGAATTCTACTCTTCTTCAAATTACAATGGAGTGCCATGGCCCTTATTTATCGTAATGTGAGTTCTGGTCCAAGAATGCGAGTCGCGTTTCTGATGCTTTTGCTCGGCACTGCTTGCTCAGCGGGAGACAGTTCCAATGACACCCAACCATCGCGAGTTTTCCTGAGCACCGGCACAGCTCCTCCAGGTGGAGCGTTTTTTGTTGTTGGGAGTGCCTTGGCCGAGGTTGTTAACGAATTCGGATCGAGCTACGGATATAGCGTCACCGCTGAAGCAACAAGTGGATCCCAAGAGAATATTCGAAGACTCGCGAGCGGCGAGCTAGACTTCGCATTGTCTAACGCGGCGATTTCCTACTTTGCCGTCCGAGGAGAGTCCGGCTGGGACAGAGCATATCCCGTGCGTGCGGTCATGACCCTCGCGCCAAACGTGGCACTCTTTATTGCCCGAGCTGGCGACAACATTAGTGCATTAGATGAATTGCGTGATAAACGGGTAACCGTCGGACCTGCTGGTGCCGGTTTTGAATATTTTGTCCGACCACTACTAAACGCACATGGCATCGCCTACGATGATTTTAGTCCGCTCAACGCCACACAGCAGGGTGCGGTGGATATGTTGACCGATGGCTCAGCTGATGCCGTATTTCTTGGCGGCGCAGTTCCCACAGCGTCGATCACACAAGCGGCAGCATCTATGGAGATTGTGTTTCTGCCATTTGGGGAGACCGAAAAAAAACAACTTGTCGATGAATTCGTCTTTTTCAGGCCTGCAACTATTCCGGCTGAGACGTACAGGGGACAGTCCGAATCTTTTGAGGGGCTCGACGTCGGCTCGATGCATCTCATCACGTCTGCAAATGCCGAAGATGATCTCGTGTACAACGTGACTAAGCTTCTCTACGAAAACCGCGAAAGGGTGGTCGAGAAACACGCAGCTGGACGAGCAATCAACCCCAATAACGTCGTTCGCGATACCGGAACGGAATTTCATCCTGGAGCAATTCGCTTCTATCGTGAGATCGGGATCTGGGCGGAGTGACCCCATCATCTAACAAACAACCGACGATGACGAACCAGCTCACCACGAGCGTAGTTGGTGTCCTACTCTGTGTCTTTACACTGGTCGAGGTCAATTACCCGCTCTTAGCTCCCCAAAGTCGACTGGCCATTTTTTCACTGCTCGGCTTGGTTCTCTGTTTCTGGAATGTACCAATCCATCCAACATTGCGAGGACGTCGGATCGGTCTATTGGCAGACTGGGCGTTGGTAATACTCGCGCTCATTTGCTGCGGGTATATAGCCGTCCAAACCGATCCACTATTTAGCAGTTGGTGGGTGGATGGACAGTCCCTAGGTAATCGAGCTGGATTTGAAACTGCCATTGATACAACGATTGGTCTAATCGGTCTTGCGTTAGTAATCGAAGCGGCACGACGGACATTAGGATGGGCACTGCCACTCCTTGCTGGTGCGTTTTTAATCTATGCGTACTTTGGGTCGTCCTTTCCGTCGTGGTTCTTTCCCCACCGCGGTTATTCAGTCTCGCGGATCGTTGCCCAGACTTTCCTGCATAGCCAAGGCATCTTTGGTATCGCGTTGAATGTAATGTTCACTTACGTATTCTTGTTCGTCATCTTCGGGGCATTTCTCGCAGCGACAGGCGCCACACGCTTTATTGTTGATTTCGCCGAGCGTATGTTCGGGAGAAGTCCAGGAGGACCAGCCAAAGTAGCGGTTCTTAGCAGTGGCCTAATGGGGTCACTGTCTGGTAGTGCAGTGGCTAATACCGCTACAACCGGCACGTTCACTATCCCTATGATGCGTAGCGCAGGCTTTCAACCAGTTACTGCAGCTGGAATTCAAGCGGCTGCAAGCTCTGGTGGTGCCCTCATGCCGCCAGTGATGGGTGCAGGGGCGTACATGATGCTTGAAATCGTCTCACCACCCGTAACCTATCTGGAAATAATCCGGGCCGCTCTCATCCCAGCGATTTTGTACTACCTTTCACTCCTCTTGATTGTTCACTTTCATGCACGGCGTGTGGCCGTTACGACACCCGACACATCAGCACCGATCGAACAACCTCCTCAGAGCAAACCATTCGAAGGAGTGGTCTTCGCGACTGCGTTGGGAAGTCTGATTCTATTTCTTATCCTCGGTTACACAGCGTTCCGTGCGGTGACACTTTCACTCGCTACGATCATTGTAGTGAGTAGTTTTAATCAGAATACGCGGCTTAAGGTTGGAAAAACTTTACAAGGTCTCATAAAAGCAGCCCGTGATGTGGTGCCGCTCGTGTCGGCTGCGGCATGCGTTGGAATAATTATTGGGATCGTGACACTTACCGGAATCGGCACTCGCCTCCCAGCAACCATTATCCCCCTTGCCGAACAAAGCCTCTTCCTCGCTCTGGTCCTGATTATGCTCTCTTCAATTATTTTGGGGATGGGACTTCCTTCAGCGGTCTGTTATCTATTAATGGCCACTCTTATCGGTCCTGTGCTCGGAGAACTTGGCGTGATTCCGCTTGCTGCCCATCTGTTCATCTTCTACTTCGGAATGATGTCAATGGTGACACCACCGGTAGCACTTGCGGCGTATGCCGCGTCATCAATTGCCGGAACAAAAATCATGCCGACAGCTTTCGCGGCATTTCGTTTTGCACTTGTGGGGTTCACGCTGCCGTATATGTTTGTGTACCGCCCTGAGCTGTTACTGCTATCTAATACAGGTGAACCATTGGGCTGGCTTGCTGTGTTGGCTCCTCTCTCGATCGCCATCCTTGGTGTGACTTGTTTTGCGGCGGGGATCGCGGGCCAACTGCGTAATCCTCTCCCCTTGGGACTCCGCCTCGCCGTGTTTGCAGCCGCGGGACTACTCCTTGCACCCGGCTCAACGCAAATTTTTGGAAGCGGCCTGCCAATCACGGTCCTCGACATCACTGGTGTAGGGGTCTTAGCAGCTGTTTGGGTGCTTAACAAAAATAGGTAGGGATTTTCAAAAATCAAGCATTCCATTCGATACAAATTTTGGTGCGCTGTCCAGCGGAATTAATGATTCAGACATTATTTTGATGAAACATCTCAGGAAAGAATAGACCGCGATGAAAATTCGATCGATTGATGCATTAGAAGTTTTAGATTCTCGAGGAAACCCCACTGTGGAAGCCAATGTTCACCTTGACGGTGGTGTCACGACATCAGCACTGGTCCCATCGGGTGCGTCGACAGGAGAACGTGAAGCAACCGAACTACGCGATGGTGACATAAGTCGTTATCGGGGAAAAGGAGTTCGAAAGGCAGTTTCTAATATCAAGACTGAGATCAACGATGCACTTTCTGGCTTTGACGTGACAGATCAGGAAGGTCTGGACCACCGGATGATTGAACTCGATGGAACACCAAATAAATCCAGGCTGGGAGCTAATGCAATTCTCGGTGTCTCGATGGCCGCAGCAAGAGCAGGTGCGAAAGTCGCGGGATTACCACTGTACCGTTATCTTGGCAGTCAAGACTCCGTTCTCCTCCCCGTACCCTGTCTCAACGTGATTAACGGGGGACAACATGCCGACAACACCGTAGACTTTCAAGAGTTCCAGATCGCTCCACACAATGCACCCTCATTCAGCGAGGCAATCCGAATGGCAGTGGAAACTTTCCACGCTCTAAAAGACCTACTCAAAGCCAATGGAAAAGCAACTGGGGTTGGTGATGAAGGAGGATTCGCACCGGATCTCGGTCGCAACCAAGACGCTATAGAGTTCATCCTACAAGCCATCGAGAAGGCCGGGTATCGACCGGGTGCAGACTTCGTATTGTGTCTAGATCCAGCGACGAGCGAAATGTGGACGGATGGCCAATACATCTATTTCAAGTCAGATCAACGTTCGGCAACAACCGCCGACATGATCGACCTGTGGAAATCATGGGTCGACGCGTATCCCATCGTATTAATCGAAGACCCGTTAGCAGAAAACGATTGGGATGGATGGACTCGTCTCACTCAAGAACTCGGAGAACGGGTGGAACTGGTTGGAGACGACCTCTTTTGCACAAACGCGAGCATTCTTCAAAAGGCTATCGACCGACATGTTGCAAATTCAGTACTCATAAAACTCAATCAAATCGGCACAGTTTCTGAAACGCTGAGCACCGTGCGTCTAGCACAGCAACATGGATACGGAGCATATGTATCACATCGTTCTGGTGAAACTGAAGACACATTTATCGCTGACCTTTCGGTGGCTACCGGTTGCGGCCATATCAAAACGGGCTCAGGATGCCGAGGCGAACGGATCAGTAAATTCAATCGTCTACTTCGAATAGAAGCAGAACTCGGCGATTCTGCTCAATATGCCGGACTGTCAGGCTTTAGACAGACCGCTGTCCGTTCTTAGAGAGACTACGAACGTACATCGCGAGACAACATACATGCTCGCCTACTTAAGACAATCTCAAGACGATTGGAAATAGCGTAACAAGGTAGCATCACTAGGCCGCCGAGTGAACCAAGACACACTCACCATCAGGACGGAAGATACGAGCGTCATCGGCACAACGGGCATGAATCCCCAGATAGCTGTTCCTCCTGGTGTCCGAGTGACGATGTCAATTGCCCCTATCGTCAAGAAGGACGTCACGTTACCGGGCGGCGGCGCAGGAACCATCGCCTGAAACACCGCGATTCCCAACACTGAAGCCGCAGTCCACAACGTGACCGCAAGGGCACCCCATTTTGTACTTCGTTTCCAGAAAAGTGCAGCCACGAGAAGCGGAAACAAAGACGAATAACCAGAAAACGCATATTGGACCGCAAGATTGAAAATCCCTGGTGGAGCTCGGAGTGCGATGAGATATGCCACCCCGGCAATAAGTACAACAAACAGTCGACCTGTCTGAACCTGCGCACGCTCACCAAATCGGCGCGTACCACCATAGAACGCAAACACATCCTTGGTGAACATGGTCGATAAAGCCAATATTTGTGAGTCGCTAGCCATAACAGCGGCCATGATACCGGCGCCAAGAACGCCTGCGAGCCACAGCGGAGCATAGTGCTGAAGCATGAGAATTATGACGTCATCACCACTTGCGGCCTGTTGTAAATTAGAGATCTGCACTGTGGTCAACGACGCATCACCTGAGGCGAGCAGTGTCCGCGCGTCAAGCTTCGACGCAATCGCTGCGACATCCCCCATAGCATTCGCCGCCACACCGAGAAATACGCAAGGAAGCCAAATCGCGAGGAGGCACAACGGATAGAAGACAACCGTTTTCTTGAACTGCTGCATCCGACGTGCCGTTAAGCAAAAGATGATGATGTGGGGAAAGACAATCGTCGACAGCGGGATGAAGGTGTAGCTCAGAAAGAACCGTGGTGGGACTCTTTCTCGCGTGAGGAGCGAAGCAGTCAAGTCGTCTCCCAACAGCGACTCCATCGCTTTAGGAAATCCCCCGACACTTGAGCCGACCAAAATCAGTGCAGCCGCTCCAAAGCAAAGAAACATCACTGTTTGAAAGGCATTAACCCAGGCTGTTCCACGCATTCCACCAAAAAAGACGTAACTCATGACCACTACCGCCACAATTCCTCCGCCCAACCAGTACGGAACTAGGCCACCACTTACAGCACTAAGTGTCGTACCACCTCCCATCACAGCAATGATGATGTACGGAACAAGAAGTGCTGCCTGTAGAGCGAAGATCGCGGTACCGATGTGAGCACATTCCCAGCGGTCACGGAACATCTGTACCGGGGTAATGAACCCATGACGCTTACCTAATGCCCACATCCTGGTACCGATCAGGAATAGCGATGTGGGAATAATTAAGGCTGAAGACGATGCCATCAATCCATATGTGACAATTCCGTTGGAAAACGCATGACCCGCTGATCCCAAGATCGTAAACGCCGTCATGTTTGTGCCAAAAAGCGACAATAGAAAAACAGCCGGTCCCAGAGATCTCCCTGCCAAGAAGTATCCTTCTGCGTCTCGTTGGGTGTGCCGGCGAAACGCGAAGATTCCGATATAGAGGATCACCCCAAGGTAAGTGAACACGACTAAGGCTGGAATCACGGTAGGTCCTCGGGAAACGATCGCTCTACATGCTTAGATTCAGTCGCCTCCTCAGCATCGCGTTCGATCTCGAGTGGCCAAGCGTATCGAATCAAAAGCAACATCATCAGGCAAATTGCAACCGTATACACTGCGTGATAGAAGAGTCCGATCGGAAGGAACCCAAAGACCAGTGGGCGGGCAACATCCCAGAACCATGTGTCCTGATGGAGAAAATACAGGCCGACTAAACCCAAAGCGAGGAACCAACGTGCCATCGTAATAAAGGACACTAGCATATTAATAGTTTGCCCCGACGAACACTGACCTAATCCCAAGGTTAATCCTGCTCCAGGACATCACTCTACGGACCGAAACAACTGGTCAACCCACCAGTCAAACTTTCTCGTTGGACATCATGCTCTATGGATAGGGATTGCTTCGGTGAGAGCAGAACACTAGAATGTCTCCGCTTCGTACATGAGGAGGGGAGATTAATTTATGAGTTCATGGTTACCATTCGTTCTGCTTGCAGTTTTGAGCTGGGGAACGTACATTCCCACACTGCACAAGGGTCAACTTGCATTAGGTGGAAGCGGTGTCCACGCATTTTTGATGGTAGGCGTAGCCTATCTACTAGTTGCTATCGCAATTCCCGGTACGCTCATCGCGCGTGCAGGTAGTTGGAACGTTTTTACGTTGAGCGGTATGGGATTTACTGTAGGGGCAGGGACCCTCGGCGCGTTGGGAGCACTGGGGATTGTGTTGGCTCTCGTTAACGGCGGCAAACCAACGGTCGTTCCTCCTCTAGTTTTCGCCGGAGCTCCGATAATAAGCGTATTCGTTGCGATGCTCTATAACCCACCCCGAGAGAGCCCATCTCCCTTGTTCTTTCTAGGCATTGTCATGGCAGCGGCTGGGGTAGCACTATTCATGGCGAATCGACCGAATTAACGAGTGGTCTGACGTTCGCCGATAGCCCAAAGATACTTGGTTGTTCGGATAAAGATCTGCCCGTCTGAAATAGCAGGAGAACTGAGACAGTAGTCGTCCAATGGGTTTCTAGACAGCTCTTCGAATTTGGGTCCAGCGGTAAATACTGTCGTCAAACCATCTTCGTTGGTAACGTAAAGCCTCCCATCAGCCAACACCGGCGACGAGCTGTACGTCCCGGGCTGGATCCGTTGCTTCCCGTAAACGAGTTCTCCGTTTCTCGCGTCGTGGACGTACACGATTCCCTGATCATTGACGATATAGAAATACTCGCCATCAGTAACTGGGGTCGGTACGTCCGGTCCATTTTCAGTCTGCCAGACGACACGTGAATCCAGTACATCACCGCGGCCACCCGCCCTGAGCGCCAGCAGGGGACGCACACGGGTTGGAGCGTAGACCATATCGCCATGGACAACGGGTGAAGCAACGAGCCGATATGCGCCGCGCCGTTCTGGATTTAATCCCTCCACGCGCCACAACTCGACTCCACTCTCCACGTCATGTCCGGTAACCACATCTCCTCCTGTGGTCACAATTACTGCCCTACCACTGTCCCAAAGTAGCGCCGGTGTCGTATACGAATCCGGTGATTCACGTATTGCCTCAGTTGGCCGCTCCTGACGCCATTCCGTAACACCAGAGTCAGCATCGATCCGAAGAAGATACGACGCTTCGTCTGTCTTCATACCATGGAGCACCTGAAGATAAAGTGCTCCGTCATGTAGCAGAGGTGAGGACGCATATCCCCAGTTCAACCCGAACGATCCGTAGTCTTTCGGTACATCGCGCATCCATATCTCATTCCCTGCGTAGTCGAAAGCCTTCAAGATACCTGTACCAGTCATTACCCAAACACGCTGCCCATCGGTGACCGGCGACGGAGAAGACATATTTTGCTTTCGTTGGCGGCGATTGCCCGCACTCAGAAAGCGTTTCCAGAACGGCTGTCCCGTATTTCGATCGACACTCCACAATTCAAGTGTGTCCCCATTCGCAATGCTGAGAAAAACCTGTTCTCCCCAAACAATCGGAGTGGATCCACTCCATTCGGGCATCTCAAGCTTCCACGCTACGTTTTTCTCCTTGTCCCATGAAACCGGAAGTCCAACTTCCGTACTCACTCCATTTCCTCTTGGGCCGCGCCAGCTTGGCCAATTTTCAGCCAATGTCACGGCCTCCGGTGTCAGCAACAAAACCAATCCGACGACACAGCCCACCCGAAGTCTCTGAACAGCATCCACCAAGTAGTAGAACTCTGTCCTAAGAACCAGACACGTTTGAGTGGCGATTCGCCAAATAAAGTAAAAATGCATATTGAAGAGCCGTCTCGCGATAACGTTGATAACGACCTGAAGCCCCCCCGTGCCCCGCATCCATATTCGTTCGGAGTAACAAAAGCTTGTCGCCGGTCGTTAGCGATCTAAGCTTAGCTACCCACTTAGCTGGCTCCCAGTACTGAACCTGTGAATCGTTGAAGCCTGTCATAACCAACAGGTGCGAATAGATTTTGGCTGACACGTTGTCATATGGCGAATATGATTTGATATACGAATAGAAAGACTCATCTCCAGGATTACCCCATTCATCGTACTCTCCTGTCGTGAGCGGAATCGTTTCATCAAGCATCGTCGTCACAACATCCACAAATGGTACGTGTGCAACGATTCCATGAAATAGATCCGGCCGCATATTGAGAATCGCGCCCATCAGCAATCCCCCTGCGCTTCCACCCATCGCAAATAATCGTTCCGAGGTCGTGTAATGCAATTCAATTAAACGCTGCGCACATGAGATAAAGTCGGTGAAGGTATTCATCTTATTGAGCAACTTGCCCTCGTCATACCAACGGCGTCCTAGCTCTTCTCCACCTCGCACGTGGGCAATCGCAAAAATAAAACCCCTATCAAGCAAACTGAGCCTCGGCGAGTGGAAATTCGCATCTGTGCTAATCCCATACGCTCCGTAACCATAGAGCAATAGTGGACTAGTGCCATCGAAAGGGGTATCGCAGCGAGAGACAAGCGAGATAGGAATTTGTGTTCCATCGTCTGCGGTAGCATACAGACGCTCACAACGGTAGTTCGCTTGATCAAAGTCGCCAAGAACCTCCTCACGCTTGAGCAAGGTGCGCTGACGTGTCACCATGTCATAATCGAAAATTGATTCCGGCGTACTCAGGGAACTATAGCCAAACCGTAAGATGCAGGTGTCTGAAACGCGATTATGCTCGTCGATATAGGCATCATAGACGGCTTCGGGAAACTGTATTTCGTGCTCGCTATTTCCCACCCACGGCTGAACTCTCAACTGCACTAGCCCGTTGAACCGTTCCTGTAAAACCAAGTGGTCACTAAACAGTTCAAAACCCTCTAGTAACACCTCAGCGCGATGCGGCACGACCTCCCGCCAATTATCGCGTCCAAACCTTGAGGTGTCCGTCTCAACTAGTCGAAAGTTTTTTGCTCCAGCGTTACTCCGAATGTAGAAGCGATCCCGATAGTGATCGATGTGATACTCGTGCCCTCGCTCCCGAGCTAGGAAAACCGTGAATGGTTCACTGGGATGATCCGAATCCAAGTAGTGATATTCCGTAGTGAGAGTATGGTAGGAACCGATCAAAATATATCGTTTAGACCGACTCTTCCCAACTCCACAACTAAACTCATCATCCTTCTCCTCGTATACAAGCTCATCAGTCGACACATCTTGACCACAGGTATGTCGATAAATCTGGTACGACCGTAGCGTCGTTGGATGTTGGCGTGTATAGAAAAGGGTCTGGTTATCGTTCGCCCACACGGCATTACTCGTCACATCGGAAATAAGGTCCGGCAGATCCTCTCCACTAGCAAGGTCCCGACAGCGAATTTCATACCTACGTCGACCGATCGTATCGACAGCGTACGCTAGAAGATTTTCATTCGAACTGACAGCCAGTAGCACAACGTCACAGTATGGCTGACCGGAGGCAATCGCGTTGACGTCAAGGATCACCTGCTCGGCCTCAGACTCAAAATTCCGTCGGCAGTAAACTCGGTACTCTCGACCGTCTTCATAGCGCCAGTAGTAGCGATGAGTGCCCTCCTGATAAGGCACCGATACATCGTTTTGCTTAATGCGCCCTTTTATCTCCTCGAACAGTTGCTTTTGGAGACCGTCGGTATGACCGAAACACTCGTCCAAATACGCGTTTTCGGCTTCCAAATAGGCGATCGTGTCAGGATCATCACGGTCTCGAAGCCAATAATAGTCATCGAGACGCACATCGCCATGATTCTCAAAGCGTCGAGGCCGTTTCTTAGCTAACGGTGGCTGCATCACCGGTCGGTTAAAAGATCTTCCTATGGGGTCTTGATCGGCGGAGCCGGTCGTTCCGGTAGTACTTGTGGATCGTTCTGAATCATCGTCATGATTTCGTCAACCGCCCTTTCGAGCTGCGGATCCGATCCGGCGATCACCGATTTCGGGTCGTTGTCAACTAAGATATCCGGCTCAACACCGATCCCTTCAATGACCCAATCACCGTCTACGGCGTTAGTACCAAACTGCGGCACATTGACTCTACCACCATCCATGAGCTGCCCGTGGTCGGTAATCCCAACTACCCCTCCCCACGACCGCTTGCCAATAAGAGGTCCAAGACCAGCCTCACGAAACCGATACGGAAAAATGTCTCCGTCGGATGCTGAATCTTCGTCAAGAATGCACACGAGATGGCCGTGAAACACCGTTGACGGATATGTTCCTGGAGCATCATACGTACGCGCAAATTGGGTACCTAGCAATGACCGACTCAGGCGCTCAATGAGCATCTGCGATACATTGCCTCCTCCATTTCCCCGAACATCGATAACAAGACCCTCTTTTCTTATCTGACCATAGAACCATTTAATAAATTCTTGAATTCCCTCTGCACCCATATCCGGTACATGCAGATACCCAACGCGACCATCGGATAGCTCATCAACGCGCTGGCGATTTACCGTAATCTCCTCAAGATAACGCAAGCTCCTCTCGGTCGTGATCGGTTGGAATACAACGTCACGTGCCCCATCGAGCGTTGGCTGATCGTTCAGCGTGAACCGGACCGGTTGTTCGGCCCGGTGTCTCAAAACCCGATAGGGATTGTCGTCCCCGTGTAGTTCTTCACCATCAATCGCAAGAATATAGTCACCCTCCCGAGCGTCAATCCCAATCTCAGTCAACGGCGCGCGATACCGCTCTTCTTCATTGTGCCCTTCAAAGATCTCAGAAAGACGGTAGCGGTTCGAGGCAAGATCGGCCTCGAAAATCGCGCCAGGAAGAGCGACAGATGGCCTGGATGGAGCCTCCCAATCACCCCCAGTAATATATGCGTGTCCCACGCTCAATTCAGCCACCATCTCACCTATTACATAGTTAAGATCGGAGCGGTGTGCCACATCGGTTAGAAGCGGTCTGTATTGTTTCCTCAAAGCTTCCCAGTCATATCCATGCATGTTTTCAACGTAGAAGAAATCCCGAAAACGCCGCCACACTTCGTCAAAGATCTGAACCCACTCCTTCGCAGGCACTCGATCAACCATCAATCCCTTGGTCGAAACTACTCGTGCTTCTCCGTCGCTGACTGGGTAGACTTTGAAAACACTACTTTCACGGACGATTAACGTGTCACCTTCACTTGAGAGGGCGTAACCAGAAATACCCTCTGCAATGGTCTTAGTCTCGCGACTGTCAAGTGCAAAGCTCTGGAGTTCAGGTTTCACATCGCTCAACCGACCATAATATGAAGGCCCACTCCGAACAAAAAACACCTGACCCGATCCAGCAGACAATTGGTGGTAGTTGTCAAACTCTACGGGTAATCTAGCGACACGTCTCGCTAGACCATCAAAATCAATATCGACTTGAACGTCTGCCTCATCTTTGGATTCTTGAGAACTCGTTTCGTCTTCCCGCACCGTTACTTCATCACTCTCAGGTGGCAATGGGTGAGCCTCGTCACGACTTAAGGCCAACGCGTAAATCCCGGTCTCCCGGTCCACAACGTAGTTCCATTCGAACGAGCCAAGCTGGGGAGCAAACTTCCGATCTGAAAGGTAGTACAAATATCGTCCTTTGGGATCCCAGACAGGATTCCATTCATGAAATTGCGCACTTGTCACGCGGCGGAGGCGATTCTCGGCTTCGCTCCAGATGAAAATACTACTAAACTCACTTGGTTCTCTTAGCGAAAAGGCGAGGTAAGATCCATTTGGCGACCAGGTGTAATCTCGCACCTGTCCATGAGCTTCGTCGACAATCTCTATCAATTGTTGTGTGTCTACATCAATAGCTGACAGCTTGCCGTCCTTGTCACTGAACGCTATCGATCGACCAGTTGGCGACCATACTGGAGCGTACCGCATCGCTTGTCCACCAGTTGTAAGCTGCGTTGGCATTGCCGAACCATCTTGGTTAACGATGTAAATTTCCTCTTCTCCGGTAGCATCTGAGATGAAAGCAATCTGACTACCATCAGGAGACCACTGTGCCCATTTTTCGTGTGCGCCAGGGCTCTTGGTCAGATTCCGCGTAGGTCCGTTCTCGATCGGCGCGGTAAACACATCTCCCCGAGCCACAAACAACGCACGTTCACCCTTCGGGCTCAGTCCAAAATCCTCAACGAAAGTCGATGCCGAAACCCGTGCCGGCCGCATAGCAACTCCATCGGTGGGTACGGTAATCGAGAGTCTCTGTGACCTACCGCCCGCAATGCTGTAGACCTCAAGCTCTCCGTTTAACTCGTAGACGATCTGACCCGACCCATCGTCACTCGGCCAGCGCACATCCCAGGAGTCACTCTGGGTTAATTGCCTAGTTTCTCGATTTCTGAGGTGAAAGGAGTACAGGTTCACGATGCCGTCACGATCTGAGCTAAAAAAAATAGTGTCTCCGATCCACATTGGGTCGCGGTCCGCACGTGGATGATCGGTAATCCGATCCAAATCATGGCTTTTGCGATCAAATATATATAGTTCCTGCGCCCACCCACCCTCATAGCGCTTCCAGGTACGGAAATCTCGAAACAAGGGGGAATAAACAACCTGTTGCCCATCAGGTGAGAGGTCACCAGCACCAGACTCGGGCATGGCCAATGGGACGGGCAACCCTCCGCGGGACGATACGAGAAAAAGGCGGCTGTCAGAAAGGTCAGTACTGTATCGAAGCGAACGGAAGAGTACCGACTGTCCGTCCGATGTCCAATCGTAGACCTGATTATCATGGCCCCAGCGCGGCGCTAACGGCCCCCGAGCCGGATAATAAGTCAACTGTGTTGGAACCCCACCAGTTGCCGGCATCACGTACACTTGCTCGTCACCGTCGTACTGACCTGTAAAGGCCACCTGCGTCCCATCAGGCGAGAACTTTGGGAAAAGCTCCAGACCCGGATGAGAAGTTAGGCGAGTCGCAGTTCCGCCTGTGTTCGAGACAGTCCACAGATCGCCGGCATAGCTGAATACGATTCGGTCCTCATATATATCTGGAAATCGTAGGAGCTTCGTCTGTGCTGAGGCCGATGTTGCCAACAACTGGGTCATCAGCACGATGACACCGAACACTCGATACAAAGATTGCCACACGCTGTCACCTCTTCCGTCTTTATTTGCGAGGAATGTAGAACCCTTACTCGCTACGCAGTGTCCGCAAAAGCGGTGCGCGAAGGGCTGAAATCGTTGCTGCCAGCGACGCTGTTAGACCTGTTACAACAACAACCAGGAGTAATCCGCCCAATGACAACAAGGGCAGCCCTCCCCCTCTCTCGATCCACGCCGGTGCGATAGCCACAAGCGCAGACGCAGTTCCGGACAACACGCCGACCAAGAGCAGAAACGCGTTTTCAGCCACGACCATCAGTGATAGATGGCCAGCGTTATATCCAACAGCGCGAAGAAGTGCCAGCTCTCGTCGTCGCTCCAGCACATTTCGAAGGAGCACCGCGCCAAGACCGAACGTACCGAGGATCAACCCGAGACCACCGAGAGTCTGAAAAGTAGCAAGGTACGTGTTTTCGACTCGATGAAACGTAGCGAGGCGCTCATCTGCCGACACAACATCCAATCCAAAGTCTGCTAACCGGTCCTCAAATACTGCAGCAACTTCTCCCATCTTATCTGGAGGCGAATCGATCAGAAAAAATCGGTACCCATCATAATCAGGGAACAACCGTTCGAACTGGTGCTCAGCAATCAGCAACTCCCGTTGAAAGATACTGTCTGATAGTGCGGCCACAATACGGAGACGAATCGGTTGGTCCGTATCCCTATTCAGCACGAAGTCATCGCCAACAGAAAGGTGGAGCGCGTAAGTCAACGAAGTGACATCGGCAATCGCTGGAATTGCACCATCGTCAAACTCGGTATTGAGCAACATCCACGGATTCTCAAATTCGACGGTCGATTCCGCTAGGCTTTCACCAAATGCAAACCGTCCTTCGGTCACAAAAGCATCAGTGGGCGCCAAGATGCGTGGATCCTTGGCCTGGTAGAGATTGAGACAGCTGGCATCTTCACCGGGACGCACGCGAAACCTGCTAAGTGAGACATCAGAGAGAGGACCTGTCGGTTCGTAGAGGTCACTGATATTCAGAGCATCGCGACCGGCCGAATTTGACGGATCATGAACAATGGGAAGCAGTGTGTCGGCAAGAAGCGTGAACCCACCTGTCCCAGACCGATGGTCCAACTGCATACCGGTCCCTTCACGCCGAAACGCGTCAACAGCAACAATGATAAATGCAGCCGAGGAAATCAGAGCAATACAGAGCACACTCCGACCAGGGCGATAGGTAGTGTTTCGAAAGCCGAGTTGCGAAACTGACCATGGTCCGCTCGTATGACGCCTCGGACGCCCATAAAGCCACGCCCACGCAAATACCAGCATGGAACACAAGAGCACCAACCCACCAGAAAAGAATCCGGCAGTTGCACCCAAGAACCCCAACGAAGCAGCCAAAACCAGCAATACTCCCAGTAAAACCAACGCCAGTGCCAAGAACAATGCCACACGAGAATTCCGATTGGCAGAAAAACTCGTAATTTCTCCGCCCAAAGTCACTTCGGACAAATTACCCGACAACAGACTTCGCGGAGATATCGAACTAATCGAACGAAGGGTCCAAGCGATCGTTCCGAACGCCACCAGCACCCCGCAAACTGCACCACCTCCCAATGACGTCTCAGACATGTGCAGTGTGAGACGCGTGGTGCCAACGGCATCAACCCACCACGTACGCAGCCCGAGCATGATCAGCTCACCGTATGCAATCGCCCCCAACACACCGACTAGACTCCCAGTCAGCGCCAGAACAAATGCTTCCGACCAGAATAAACTCCGTATGGGTCGTGGCGGGAATCCAGAGGACTTCAGTAAACCGATTTCTTTCAAGCGTTGTTCGATGCCGAGTCTGAAAAAGAGACTAGCCAAAAGTAGAGCGGATACCACTAGAAAAAAACTAAAGTAAATGAAATACAGACCGAAGTCTGTCGCACCCGTGGAAGCTTCCAATGCGAGTGCCCGTGCCGGATAGACCACAATTCCCAAGGCAAGCGGATCGAGCTTCGAACGAAGTGCAGAGCCCAGGCGTTCGACATCAGGCATCCGATTCCCACCGTCGGAACTAATTCGAACCGAAGTCAGCTGTCCCCAACGTGAAGCCCACAATTGCTGTCCGACCTCAAGTGGAATAAAGGCTTTGGGGGTAGTCCGATACTTATCCCAATAGTCTTCATCCTTCGGACGAATCAGGCCGAGATCAATTTCAAACGGTGGATCCCAGTCAGTCACATCATTGGCTTCAGTAATCCCCGGGTAATCGGGTGCCAACTCGCGATCAGCAGCTGCTCCATCGAGAGGAACCACATCGACCACCTGTAGCGGTACCTGATGAGTACTTAGATGTCCCTCATTCTCCCAAACGTAGTACTCAAGATCGATAATGTCATCCCGAGTTACAGAGAGGTCCTCAGCTGCCCAGCTGTTCAACACCACCGGTGACTCTCGCCTAGACAAGGTCTGCGGTTCGTACTCCGTAACCGCATTAAGATCCATTGCGGTAACCAACGAATAGGGAATCACGCGGTCTCCAAAACGCAATTGGTTTGCAAGATACGTCATCACCGGTTGCACACGGAGTCCTAATTCGTTGGCCACCTCAGAAATTACTAGGGCAGTAGCATCGCCGATAAGGCCAGTCGCAGACTCGACAGCAATCGCGTTCCTGGCTGGCAACGTCACAACACGCAGCCCCAGATCCTCTAAATTTATAGTTTCACGTACTGCCGCTTCAGCCACCGCTAATTCTCGAGCATTCGTACTAACATCAGCGTCTAAAGGGTTGCCACCTGTCTTAAGCAGAACCGTGTTAACTCGACCCGCCTGATCCAACTCTCGCTGCAACCGGCGGAGTGACACAAACACTGAGCGGGCCAAGCCCTGCTGCGGCCGGAAGGAAAATTCTCCTAATTGGTCTGACTTCAGTACTTGAGTAATGCTTACCCGGAGTGTGCTACCGACATCCTCGCGTCGCCCGTGTAACGAGCTAATCGGAACCACCGATGGCCGCTCCATACGCAAGAGCAATGCCTGGCCACTCTCGGCTCCGAGCTCACGAGCCAACCCTTCACTAATTAGCACCTCGTTCCGCTCAAGGGGCTGGATAGTATCCACATGTCCGTGAAACGCCCAAAATCGATCATCAACCCCATAAACCTGGACAGCAGAGGCGCGTCGGCCACTGTCTTGATGGGTCACGAAACCCTCGACGGCAATTATCGGAACCGACCCCGTGAACACTTCCGGTGTTACGGGTGTCTCCAATACATTCTCTGCCATTGATTCTCGAACAAAGTTTGCGCTGGTCACCACGTGACTGACTGCCGCCAGCCGTTCCAGCGCCAGACTGCGGAGACTCGTTCGCACGGAAGTGCCCACTAGCAATGCCCCGGTAAGTACCGCGACAGCAACCGCGACGCCAAATACGACTGCAAGATTGGTTTGCCAGAAATAGACAAGATTTCGCCGAACCAACGCGAACAGTGTCATTGTGACACCCTCCGTATCATCGCTACTAGAAACTGACGGTTTCCAATCGCTGACTGTTTAGACGAAAGCGTACCGAACAACGGGCCGCCAGGTCAGTATTATGAGTGACGATTACTAAAATGGTGTTCTGTTCCCGATGAAGATCAAACAGCATAGACGCGACTATATCCGCCGAATCACGATCGAGGTTTCCAGTCGGCTCATCGCACAACAACAGAGGTGGTTGTTGAATCAGAGCCCGCGCGAGGGAAACTCGCTGACGCTCACCGCCAGACAACTCGGCCGGACGATGATCGACGCGGTCACCTAGACCCACCTGATCGATGAGCTCAATCGCGCGTTCGGTAACACGTGTATTGGAATCGCCTACAAGTGTGGGGACTAATACATTTTCAAGGACCGTACACTGAGGTAATAAGAGGTGATCCTGGAACACAAAACCCACACACTTGTTGCGAAATATGGCGAGCTCTGACTCATTAAGTTTAAAGGGATCGCGCCCGTCAAGCGTGACAGTCCCCTCATTCGGCGGTTCGAGTGCACCAAGCACATACAACAAAGTACTCTTGCCGCTCCCAGACGGCCCCATGATTGACATAGAGTCACCTCGAGCCACCGTGAAACTAACATCGGACAGGATGGACAAGTCCCCACGGCCGGTGGGGTACTGCTTGCTTAGATTTTTAACTTCAAGCACGGGGACACCCCGCAGAACTAACAATAGATTAGTTACGACGCCATCTGGAACGCACGGGGCCTAAAAAGGAAGTCCACTATGTTCCCCTCGTGCGGTTGCAACCAATTTAATTTGAATGTTGGAATTGGTCCGATGTTAAGGCGGTCAACATTCCTGGCATCAAGTAACGCGTTTTGAAAACCCTGATCCGATGTAAGCGCCGTAGCAACCAGCGTCGAACCGACAGACTCCAGCATCTTGTCCTGTGAACATTCGACGACCGTGACAAACGGGAACATATACTCCTTCTTTGCCGCCGCCACAGTGGGAGATTGGCAGTGGATAACCGTAGGCAGCAGGTAGTCGCAACGCTCACGTTCCTCCAGTCGACCATTTTCGTGAAACTTTGCAGTCACTTCATCAACGCCTGCCTCTTTTAGCACGCTGTCGATGTCTCCAGAAATCGCTTTGGCCTGACCTCGGACTGTGAAGGCTGCCAGAGCGGCCGCCGGATCATCTGGTGGTAACGGCTTAACCGCACCAAGCCGTTCAGCTACGGCTTCCGCAATTTCTTTGGTGTGTCGAGAGGCCCAGATTCCAGAACAATTGATACAGCTACGACCGCTGTTGATCAAGACGCTGTCGACCATTATGTCGAGGTAACGCTCCCAATTATCGACCTCGTCATCACCAATCAAAATCTTGCTAAAACCTGGACCATGTACTTGCACGCTTGGATTACCTGCATACTGATCAACGGTAGCTGTGCCACCAAAAATTAAGCTGCGGTTACAGTGATTAAGCACTGCAGCTCCCACCTCGCCAAGCCCGGGATAGAGGGATATAGCCTCGCGAGGAATACCGGCCTCAAAAAAAGCCTGAGTCAGCCGCCAAGGAGTCCAAGGCTCTTGAGGTCCAGGCTTGAGGACCAGCCCGATCTGAAGAGGAATAATCGGAAGCCACAAACTGTGCACACCTGGAGAATTCGACGGAAGCACCATTCCAAGGACAGGTGTCGTAGCCTGATAGCTTCGCATTACGCCATGTTCTTCGCCGTATCCTCGAGACAGAATATTCGGATCGAGTCGCCGGGTAAGCGAAACCAAGATATCGTCGATATGCTCCAATACATATCGTAGCTTCTCCATGTTCATGCGACACATATGTTCCGGTAATCCAGTCGTCGCGGACTGTTGTCGTACGAACTCATCCGGTGACTGACTACCCTCACCAAGCGGTAACTCCGCTGTCGAGAAAAGTTCAGCCGCTCTTTTAACCATCGACAGGAGCTCGGTTGTCGGTACTTCCCGTAAGACATCCCTCGCACGAGATGCCTTGCGCATGTCACGAGACACCAAACCTGGATTAGCCTGGCTCACTTCAGCGACCGGTTCCCCGGTATTGAAGTGAACGACATTTTCTTGCTCTAGGCTCTTATACGGTTGGCCCCACCGAAGAATCGGAAAATGAATCACTCTAAATACCTTCTTCCACCCGGAATGTAACCCTCGCACACAAGCCATCTTCAGCCTGAGTGCGGTGTTCATCATCACCAAGCTGCAGCACGAACATGTGCTCACCTGGCTCAAGCATCATCTCAATAGTGCTGGACGCGTCTCCAAAATGCACCCATGAAGGGTCACCCCTCGGAATGACTTCTCCCGCAGCAAGGCAGTCAATGTTGACTCCAAGGTGGTGATGTCCCATACCAGGGCGCGGCTGTTCAACCTCCTCCGGAACAGCTGCCAACCCATAACTCTCGACACCAAACTCAAACAATACCGGACTGCCGGCCGGATACGTTCCACCATCCTCAGGCGCAATAAAGAACACGCCCGGCACCGCAGCCGACGGCGGAGGCTCACTTTCAGATACCATTTCTGACTCAGACGCAGGTGGCGCCCCTCCACCACAGGCAATAATCAAAAATGGCACCAAGACTAACCCGCCTCGTGTCATACAAAATGATTTCACATCACACATCGATCTCTCTCCTTACTCCCGCCTCGATCTTTGTTTTCAGTTAATGGACTCGGCTACTAGTACACTCCTACCGTTGTACTGGAAGCGATTCCGCTAAACGGTCGCACACCACTCACACCGTCCCAAGGATAGAGAGTACAGGGTGGCTCCCGCTCACCCTCATCTCTTTCCAAGAAGCGTGGCACAAAAAACTCCTTCGTCAAAGTCGTTAGCATCACCCGACCCGTTTCTCCATACTCGACGACACGATCAGAATCGTCCGGATCAACCACCTGAAGTACAGCGCGAGGCTGCGGCGCATAGTAGGTAATCTTGTACCCTTCAGCCGAGCCACTGGGCGGACTAGCGGCAAGTCCCATCAGGGTGTTGCCGTAGGTCGGTGTCATATAGACCCCATCGAGCAGCTCCTCATTGGCAAACCGATTCCACTGAGGCGTAAACTCCGTTCCACCCGCAAAAATACCAGTAATACCCGTTTCCTTGATGCTTGAACCATCTTGTTCCAACCGATTCGCTAATGCCTCGATCAACTTTGGCGTTGAAAACAGACACTTGATTTCATGCCCGGCTGATAGCACTGTAAGCGCTTGATCGATCACGTGTTCCTGATACGCCTTCAGATGATCCATCCATCCCTTCTTAATCAACTTGATAACCCACCTGGGATCAAGATCAACGCAGAAACAGATGCCTCCACGATGGTGGGCCAGATGCTCAACGGCGAGACGGAGCCGTCTCGGACCGCTAGGCCCAAGCATTAACCAATTTGAGCCTTTGGGGAAACACTCGTCAGGAAGCGTCTCGGAAAACAACTCATAGTCTGTGCGGAAATCATTAATAGCGATACGACTCTTCGGAACTCCCGTTGTACCACCGGTCTCAAAAACATAGATCGGCTTGTCCGCATAAGCTTTGGGCACCCACCGACGAACCGGGCCACCACGCAATTCCTCATCTTCAAAGTGTCCAAATTTGACTAGGTCATCAAAGTTTCTAACTTCTTGCCGCGGATCCCAATCGGCCTTGGCCGCCCAGTCAAGCCAAAACGGGCACCCAGTCTCTGGACTGAAGTGCCAGTCGATCACTTCGCTCAACCAAGAATCTAGTGCCAGTGGCGTAGATTGTGCTGTTAGAACTGCGTCCGTTTGTTTCGTGTTCATCAGCATCGGATCTTACACTAGAGACCGTCGTGGCGCTGAAGACAACTCAATAGAGTTCACTCGCGATTCACGGAAAGAGCAACCCAGGTATCAGTGATGGCTGTGATCCAACACCTAGTGCTAGTTTGCTGGCCAAAGCCAGCGGCTCAGCATTCGCGCAACTAAGTAATAAAGTGTACCGAAAGCGAGACTTTAGAACGTTAAACTGCAATTCTGAGAGAATAAAGTAATGTCGGGACGAATCGAACAAATTTGGACGAAACGGTTTCATCGTGGACCAATGGAACCGGTGTCAACAGCGCGACTACAAGTCGGTTGTGGCCTAGCCGACAATGCAGATTTTGGTGGCAAGCGACAGATCACACTCATGTCGCGAGAGAGGTGGGAAATTGTCACGAAAGCCATGGGTGTCGTGCTCGATCCAATCTTGCGCCGTGCAAATTTGCTGGTCTCCGGTATAAACCTCCAAGAAAGCCGGAATCGCGTAATCCGGATAGGAGAATGCCGCATACGCTTGGTTGGAGAAACCAGACCGTGCGAAAGGATGGACCTTGTTCACCCTGGGCTTTGCGCGGCACTAGATTCCGACTGGAACGGCGGAGCCTATGGCGAAGTTCTTGATAGCGGAGAGATCACGATTAATGACGAAGTTCGGTGGGAGCCAAACAGACTTCGTCTAAATAAGAAATCGTGATCAGAGCAATGTGTCCGCTTTCGCAGCGAAAACGAAGTCACTCTCGGTCAATCCATCAATTTTGTGGGTCCAGATAGTGAGCTTCACTTTTCCCCACGCCAAATAGATATCAGGGTGATGGTCTTGCTCCTCGGCCATCTCGCCAACCCGAACTGTGAAATCTAGCGCTTGTCTGAAATCGTCAAACCGATATTCTCGTTCGAGGTGATGGGACTCAATTACCTGCCAGGCGTTATCAAGCTTCGCGTGAAGTTCTCCAAGCTCAGTTCCTTTCAGAGGTGAAACACCACCCCGGCAGGGAACACACTGCCTCGCGGCGAGATCAGTATTTGGAATATCTTTCATGGTCACGTTGATGAACGTATCACACCGGGCACTAAAGAAGTGACATATACTGCCGATTCCGAACTACTAGAGGAGTAACAGACGTGTCCAAACAAGTACCGCAGACTTATCAAAACCATGTCCGATGGATCCCGATGTTTCACTTCGTGGTAGCACCTATCTTCTTACTCAATTTTATCTGGGCGTCATACCGTATGGTCACTGGCTTCTCAGCTGAATCCGTCATTTCTGTACTCGTCGCTTTAGGCCTTATTTTCACCTTCTTCTTCTCGCGTGTCTTCGCCTTAGCCGCTCAAGACCGCGTCATCCGTTTGGAAGAGCGCCTGCGAATGGCGACAGTATTACCCGACGACCTAAAGCCACGAATTAATGATTTCTCAAGTGGTCAGCTCATTGCCTTACGGTTTGCTAGTGATGAGGAGCTAGCCGACCTTGCGCGAAAGGTGATTGAAGAAAATATTGAGCACCAAAAACAAATCAAGGAATGCATCAAAACCTGGAAACCAGATTATCAGCGGGTATGACAATTGGGAGTATTGGGGAATAAGCAACACTCGAGGGCAACTCTTACGATGTTGTCAGGAGCTTCGGAGAATGCAAATTCTATTCTGACTCTGAAAGCTCTCGTACACTCTCTGCCCAAGCTTCGGTCATTCCCGTCGATGCTAACCACAGACCACCGTCAACAACCAAGGTGACACCCGTAATGAATTCCGCGACATCCGAGCAGAGAAAAAGCGCCGCGTTGCATACGTCCTGAATAGTCCCAAGACGGCGCATTGGCGTTCTCTTAACCGCCTGGTCCTTCGCACCTCCAACCAGAAGACGTCGCACACCCTCGGTGTCAGCAACCGGACCAGGAGCAATTCCATTGACCCGAATGCCGTACTGACCCCACTCCACAGCAAGTACTCGACTCAGTGCGTCGACCCCAGCCTTTGCGGCCGAGACGTGAAGCTGTGCCGCAGTACCCAAATATTGAAGGGTTGAGCTTATATTGAGCACTACTCCTCCTTGCCTCTTCAAGTACGGCAATGCCGCCTTAGAAGCGTGAAATGTACCTTTCAGGTCGATGTCCACAACAGCTCCAAAACCGTTGGGTGAAAGGTCCTCAGCTAGGCATAGGAAATTTCCAGCAGCACCATTTACTAGGATATTGAGCCGTCCCGACAAATCGACTGCCTGCAGAACTACTCCCTCCATGGCGGCTGAATCGCGCACATCGGCCACAAATCCTGCCGCTTTAACTCCCAGACTACGAATCTCTTCAACGGTTGGGTCCAGGTGCTGCGCCTTTCGACTAGTAATTACGACATCGCAACCATGCTCAGCCAAAGCAAGGGCAATGCCGCGGCAAATACCGGTACCTCCCCCAGTTATCAGCGCAGTCTTTCCTTTCAGCACGTCAGGTTGAAACACCATTTTTCCTCCTCCCGTATACAATCTTCCTACCCAACAACGTGATCACTACGCTTACAAACGCCTTTCCGGTCTGGGTTCTGGCAGCCAGTGCTATCGCGCTGGTTCGACCAGAATTTCTGACCTGGTTCAGCGGACCTCTGATACCGTTGGGTTTGGCAACCATCATGCTCTGCATGGGTATGACGGTCGGCTTCGATGACTTTCGCCGGATCTCTCGAGAACGGCATCTTGTACTGCCCGGTATTCTGCTCCAATATACGTTAATGCCCGCATTGGGGTGGGGGCTCGCAACTGTGTTCGCCCTTCCGTCGCCCCTCGCCGTTGGAATCATCCTCGTGTCGTGTTGTCCGGGTGGAACTGCGTCGAACGTGATCTCGTTTCTCGCCCGAGCCGACGTGACTCTCTCGGTCACGATGACCGCAGGATCAACATTACTCGCAGTCCTCATGACTCCGATCCTAACGACCTGGCTTGCAGGCACACGCGTGGATGTGCCAACGGGAGATCTGCTGCTCGACACCCTGCAAGTTGTAATCATCCCGGTCATCGCAGGGGGGCTCTTTAAATGGCAATTCCCGGCCTTGTGTCACCGAATCTTACCGGTAGCACCACTCGCGGCTGTCATCGCGATTACGCTAATCGTCGGGTCAGTAATTGGTACAGGACGGCAGCAAGTGCTCGATGCCGGAGTCCGGCTTTTGCTAGCTGTGATGTGCCTGCACATCGGAGGTTTTATCCTCGGATACGTGGCTGGGCGACTATTCTTGAGACGGGAACTTGCTGCGCGCACAGTGTCAATTGAGGTAGGAATGCAGAACTCTGGCCTCGGTGTTGTTCTAGCTCAACAAAACTTTATCAACCCACTCGTCGCGCTGCCTTGTGCACTTTCAGCGCTCTTTCACTCGGTAATTGGAAGTGTGGCAGCCGCCGTATGGCGTACCGGTCCCACTCGCACGTTACCCGACAGCACGCTCGACGAGCGACCTTAAATTCGGTCCGAGATCGAGAGTCAGAGCCACTGCTCGGCCCCGTTCAGACATCTTTCGCCAGGTTTTTCGAAGAATGTTAATTAGTTTGGCTTCGTTGTGCTGAGTTGCAAAGTCTGACAGGTAATGCTCCAGAAATACTAAGCAGATGACATCTTCGAGGGTCTGAACTTCTGGGTCCGCTTTAAGTCGTTCTTTCCGCAGCAACCCTTGCACACGTTCGACGGTGTCATCGGCGTAACCCACATCGCGTAGGATACCCGCAGCCGTTTCGGCGTGGAATGAGGCAAGCGTTGTTCGCCACTCGCGATATCCGTCCCGACCTTTGGCGAAACGGGTCCGAGGAATCATCCACCGTTGAATATGCTGGCACCGGACAGCCAATCGGAGCGGTTCAGGCGCGGTTGGTTCGAATTGGTCGAGACGTCCCGTCATATGACGTGCGTAGATAAGTTCCTTCGATTGGAAACAGTCCTCAACAAGCTCAACGTTGGGATCTCCGGCATTCGCTTCATCGAATCGGCGTATCGCCTCTTTAAAGCGCGACTCATCCCTTGCCGCTGGATCAGACGTCCCTGCTAACATACCCTTCTTTTTCGAGATGTAACATGATTTGCTGCGCTGCCTCTTCGGCGGTGAATTTAGTCGTGTCGATCACCAACTCTGCATCTGCCGGTTCCTCGTAGGGATCTGAAATTCCCGTGAACTCTTTGATAATCCCTGCTCGAGCCTTTGCGTAAAGCCCCTTCCGGTCTCTTTCTTCGCACACCTCAAGCGGAGTCGCCACGTGAACCAGAATGAAGCCACCAACGGGTTGAACTGCCGACCGAACATCCTGCCGCACAGCATCATATGGGGCAATGGGGGCACAGATCGCAATTCCACCATTCTTCGTAATCTCAGATGCGACATAGCCAATCCGACGAATATTGATATCGCGATGTTCCTTCGAAAATCCCAGTTCTTTGGACAAGTTCTTACGAACCAGATCCCCGTCCAGTAATGTCACAGCCCGGCCGCCTTTCTCAAGGAACTTGACCAGTAGGACGTTCGCAATTGTTGACTTCCCTGACCCAGAGAGACCAGTAAAGAACACCGTGAACCCCTGACGAGGTCGTGGGGGGTGACTCCGTCGAAGTTCGTCAGCCACATCGGGGAAGGTGAACCATTCAGGAACATCCTCGCCAGCGGCCAGTTTTGCACGTAGCTCGGTGCCTGACAGATTCAACGTGCGGGTATTCTCATCCACCTCGTCAACGGGCAAATACGAATCGCCGTCCGCCACATAGACCATCATCTTGAAAGGGACCATGGTGACGCCAAGCTCGTTTTCATGCTTGTGCAACAGCTCTTGAGCATCATACGGACCGTAGAATGGTGTGCCTGAAGAGTCGCTACCAGGTCCAGCATGATCACGGCCAACAATCAGATGAGTACAGCCATAATTCTTTCGAATAATCGCGTGCCAGACTGCTTCGCGAGGTCCACCCATCCTCATTGCCAAAGGTAGCAACGATAAGAGCGCTGTCTGATCCGGATACCGACGCAGAAGCGCCTGGTAGCAGCGAACGCGAGTATAGTGGTCCACATCACCGGGTTTCGTCATACCAACTACGGGATGAATTAGTAGGTTGGCTTCGACATCTTTTGCGGCACGGAGAGTCAACTCTTGATGTGCTTTGTGCATCGGATTACGTGTTTGAAACGCCACAACCTTCTTCCAACCAAGCTTGGTAAGCTCTGCGCGAAGTTGCTGGGGTGAATGGCGAAGAAATCGATAATCGTAATGGGTAACCGCCTGCAGACCCGTCAGCCGACCGCCTACATAGTACGGTTGTGACTGCTCAAGCAGATGTGCCACACCCGGATGCTCTGGGTTTGCCGTACCAAACACTGCATTAGCTTCGGCTTCTCTGTTCGGCTGCCAGACATCTTCAACCTTCAATGACGCCAGCATGACGCCCTCCGGGTCCCGTAGTGCAAGACTTACCCCCGGATTAAGAGTCGAGGCAAGCTCCGTTGAAATGTCCAGTGTGATCGGTATCGGCCAAAGCGTGCCATCTTCGAGACGCATCTCGGAACACACACGGTCATAGTTCGGCTGTGTCATAAAACCCGTCAAAGGTGAGAACCCACCGTTGAGCAACAGTTCTAAGTCGCACAACTGGCGTGGGGTCAGGTCGTGAGAAGCCCAATCACGTGATTCGACTTTAAGCTCGTGAGTACGGTCTTCGTCGACGATCAAATTAATCAGTTCACCGCCGTGTGGGAAAATGAGATGGTCAGTCAAGTCGAGTGTCTCCTGTTAAGGTAACTAGCCTCATGGCAACCCTTTAACATACCACGAACGAGCCCACTCGTTTCTAGGCTGGCCAATCATAAGAACCAGGTTCAAGGCCAAGCACGAACCGTTCATTCCTCAGAGAAGGCTTGTTATAAATCAGTGGGCTTGGATGTGGATCACCCGTTGCAGAGTGACGGTAAATACAATCCCCTGCCCCGACATCCCATTCCATCGTGGGCCCCAGCCTCGGATAGATGTCGGCCGAACCTTCGGCGAGTAAGCAGAATTTGAGTGAACTTCCAACCTTTAACCGAGCTTTAACCGAAAATTTTTCTAGAAAAGCCTCTAGGTCAGGGCTCGGATGTGAACGACTTTCTACAATGCGGAGCGGCTGGGTCGGGTCAGCGCGGCAGGACTTGAGTCGTTTGGCAGGCTCCCCAGCACGCACCTTCCATGCTCCCTCTCCCTTCGCAGCTCGATAGATTACGCCGAGTGCAGGAGCTGCCACAACACCAATAACGGGTTCACCATCCTCTATTAAGACAATATTGACCGTAAACTCATCCGTTTCCTGCAGAAACTCTTTGGTTCCGTCAAGCGGATCGACCAACCAAAATCGTGACCACTGACGGCGCTCCTCAACAGAAGGCAGACCGGCTTCCTCGGACAGATATGGAATCGTTGGATCTAGCGCTCGGAGCTGTTTCTGGATGACAACTTCTGACGCCATGTCAGCTTCCGTGACAGGCGAACCGTCAGACTTCTTACGCACCCAGGTATCTTGATGGCGATAATGACGCAGTACGGCATCTCCAGCGTTGGACGCTATTACCGTGAGTGCTTCAAGAGAAACAACCTTGCTGTTCACTGATTTGGCAAGTGTACTTCGTCGGCGCCATTACAGCACATAGCCTGGGCAGTGTTAAATTTGAATAATGTTCGTACAATAAGCTGCAGTCTGTCACTTTAAATCATTATGTCTTTTCTTAAAAACTTCTTCGGTCGACCTCCCTCTCAACCGATAGTCATAGTCTCAGGACTTCCCCGCTCCGGCACATCAATGGTGATGGGAATGCTTAAAGCTGGAGGCCTAGAACTTCTCACCGATGGCGCGCGAACCCCGGATGAAGATAATCCGAAAGGTTATTATGAGCTCGAACGCGTCAAGAATCTCGACAAGACTGAGGACACATCATGGCTAGCAGACGCTGGCGGTAAGGGACTGAAGGTCATTTCATTCCTTCTCCAGTTTCTACCAGACCACCATCACTACAAAATTATTTTTGTACGTCGGAGTCTGCCCGAAGTTTTGGCATCTCAGCAAAAGATGCTGGAACGCCGAGGAACAGAAGAAGAAACAGTCGACGACAAGGAAATGACAAGACTATTCACGGACCATCTGGAAACAGTTGCAGCACATTTGAACGCTCAGCAGAACTGTGACGTACTCTACATCCAGCACAGAGAGACGCTTAACGTGCCCGAAAGAGTGGCACGCCAAGTGAACGACTTTCTCGGTGGTCGCCTTAACGTCGAAGCAATGACCGAAGTTGTTGATCAGGGGTTGTATAGAAACCGAACGTAACATCCAATGACGCGACGGACCTACAGTCTTATCGCAGCCGCTCTGACGTTCGTAGTAGGAACACCAGAAACCAGCATCGCCTATGTTGGTCCCGGAGCCGGCTTCGCATTCATATCCTCGTTTTTCATCATCGTCTTAACCACATTTCTCGCATTCATTACGCTACTCACGTGGCCAGCACGATGGATTGCTCGTCGAATTCGTAGTGGAAGAGCCTTGGAGTCTGCCAGAGCGCGACGAGTGATCGTACTCGGTCTTGACGGTCAAGACCCAGAGTTAACTGAGCAGTTTATGAATGAAGGCCTTCTCCCAAATTTCCAGCGGTTGAAGAAAAAAGGGACCTTCGTCCCCTTGCAAACGACTCTGCTGGCAGAATCTCCAGTTGCCTGGACATCGTTTCAAACAGGATGCAACCCAGGCAAACATCGCATTTTCGATTTTCTTGTCCCAAACCGTAAATCTTACTTACCAGAACTGTGTTCCGCTCGAGTTGAGCCTCCCAAACGTTTCCTCCGACTTGGTCCTTTTCGTATTCCGCTCAGCAAACCTCTCATCACGGCCGGCCGACGCAGTCAGCCCTTTTGGAAGATTCTGGGTGATCACGGCGTCTTCAGCACAGTGCTGCGTGTACCGGTCACGTTTCCAGCGGAGAAATTTAATGGCGTTCTACTGTCAGCCATGAGCGTGCCTGATCTCCAAGGAAGCCAAGGAACCTATTTCTATTTCACCAGCGATCCTGAGGACGAACAACTCTCACTCACAAGTGGTCAGAGGATCACGCTCACAGTAACTGATGGCGTCGGAAGCGCTACCATCCCGGGACCCCAAAACTCACTGCGAACTGACGGTCACGAACTGAATCTACCAATAGAACTTTCTGTCACGTCCAAAGATGCGGACGCAGAAGTCACGATCGATGGGATCAGTTACCCACTAAAGCGGCAAGAATACACACCATGGATCCAGTTGCCGTTCAAAGCTGGCCTCGGCATGAAGGTAACCGGAATCGTTCGTTTTTACCTTTTAGAAACGACGCCGCACTTCAAGCTCTACATGACACCGATCAATATCGATCCAGACAAACCTGCACTGCCCATCTCACACCCGTTCACCTATGCGGTCTACCTGTCGAAAACACAAGGTCGTTATGCCACACTCGGATTAGCAGAAGACACTTCTGCACTCAATGAAGGAATCGTTGACGAAGATGCGTTTCTAAAACAGGCCTATCTCATCCACAATGAGCGGGAACGGATGTTCTTCGATGCACTCGACAAAACTGAGCAGGGTGCACTGGTCTGCGTGTTTGATATTACTGACCGGCTCCAGCACATGTTCTTTCGACATCTAGACGAAGCGCATCCAGCAAACCGCGGTCGCGATTCGAAACACCGGGACGCTATCCGAAAGCTCTATTGCGAGATGGATCAATTAGTCGGACGCACAATGGAACACGTTACCGATGACACCGTGCTCATCGTCATGTCTGACCATGGGTTTAAACCATTCCGACGAGGTGTCAATCTAAATAGTTGGCTCTATACGCATGGCTTTCTGGCTCTCAAGAATGGAGAACCGTCAGGCGAAGACATGTTCCGAGATGTCGATTGGTCAAGAACCAAAGCATACGCAGTTGGCTTCGGCGGTATCTACCTCAACCTAATCGGTCGCGAAGCACAAGGAACTGTCTCGCCAGGTGAAGAAGCAGACAAAATCAAGCGGGAAATTAGGGATGGCCTACAGCAATTGTACGACGACAAGGAACAGACCCATCCAATACGGAAGGTGTACATCGCAACGGAAGTGTACTCCGGCCCGTACGTTGGGGAGGCACCTGATCTCATCGTTGGCTTCCAACCGGGACACCGAGCCGGTTGGTCATCGGTGACAGGGAGCGTGAGTGCCGAAGAAATTGAAGACAACACACGCCCGTGGAGCGGAGACCACAATTTTAATCCGCCAGATGTACCGGGAATGCTCTTTTGTAATCGAAAGATCGAATCATCTCAACCGAGCATCATGGACATAGGACCGACAGTCCTCGATCTGTTCGGTGTGTCAGTTCCATCGTACTGTGATGGTGTCTCACTGATTCCTGCGCCTTCAGCGAATAATGACCCGAAATCGAGTGTCAAGTCTCAGATTCGAAATACGGTGTCGAGCGAATGATCTTTAAACTGCCGAAGATGAAACCATCTGCGGTCATCACGATCGCAATAGCCACCGCTACTAGCCTTTTCTTAACAGCATTAAGCATTAATTCGTTCAGCAACTTCGACGCACGACGAGTCATCGTTCTTGGGATCGATGGAATGGATCCTCGATTACTCCGCCAGTTCATTGACGAGGGACGTATGCCTCACTTCGAGCGACTGGCAACGACCGGTTCTTTCCGTGAGCTACAAACAACCATGCCACCACTCAGTCCCGTCGCCTGGTCTACGTTCATCACCGGCATGGATCCTGGAGGGCATGGCGTTTATGACTTTTTGCACCGAGATCCGAACACAATCGAACCGTTTGATTCGATGGCCCAGGTGTCCGGGCCTGGCCGCAGTATTTCACTCGGGTCTTGGGTCATCCCAATCTCAGGGGGAGAAGCGGTACTGCAGCGCAAAGGTCGAGCGTTCTGGGAACTCCTCGAAGATGCCGGCATAAAAACTACGATCTTTCGGATGCCGGTCAACTTTCCTCCGGTTGAATCCGGTGGTCAGTCGTTCTCAGGCATGGGGACACCAGACATCCTGGGATCTCTCGGAACGTTTTCCTACTACACCGACTACCCCCCGAATAACGCCAACAACATTACAGGTGGCGTCGTACGACTGGTCGACGTTGTTGACAATCGCGTCACAGCCAAGCTAGTCGGCCCAGACAACACCTTTCGAAGGGTTCCTGTGAACACTTCACGTAATGCAAAACTCGATTCAGAAGTTGAGTATCAAAACCCCGCTGTAACAGTTGACTTCGAGGTGTTAATTGATCAGGATGCAGCGGCTGCAAAGTTCGTAGTGCAGAACAGTGAATTCGTACTCAACGAAGGCGAATGGAGCAAGTGGATCAGTATCGATTTCGAAATGGTACCGTTCTTGGCCAACGTAAGTGCTATGGGACGCTTCTATCTGCAAGAGGTCAGGCCTGATTTTAAGCTCTATGTAACGCCGCTTCAGATTGATCCACAAAACCCGGCATTACCCATCTCCACGCCCGATGACTGGGCAAGCGACCTCGCCGACACGCTCGGACGGTTTTACACCCAATCGCTTCCGGAAGACACAAAAGCCTTCCAAGCTGGAATCTTGTCGGGTCTCGAGTTCTGGGAACAATCGCAGTTCGTCTTCCGTGAACGGCGTCGAGCACTGGACAATCTACTTAGCTCATTCGATGAAGGATTATTGTTCTTCTATTTTTCGAGTGTCGACCAAGGCACGCATATGCTCTATCACTATATGGACAAGGATCACCCGCTGTTTGTTGCCGACGACTTCCTTGCCAACGGAACACGAACTCTTTACGAAGAGATGGATGAAACGCTCGGGCATATCGCCGAATCTATCGACGACGACACGACTCTTATTGTGATGTCAGATCACGGTTTCTCACCATTTTATTGGGGAATTAACCTTAATTCTTGGTTGCTTGAACAGGGTTATGTGACATTAAAAGATCCATCTCGCCAAGGCGAGTTGCCGTTGTTCCTCAATGTCGACTGGTCAAAAACAACCGCGTATGCTGTCGGCATTCAGGGACTTTATATCAATCTCAAAGGGCGGGAGTCCCAAGGTATCGTAGAACCTGGACGAGAGTACGAGCTGCTGCTCGACCGGTTGGAAACAGATCTGTTAGCCATGCAAGACGAAAGGTCTGGACAGGCTCCTATTCGTCTCGTATTTCGTCCCCGGGAAGAATGGCAAAACATACACCTCGAACAGGCGCCTGATATCGTAGTTGGATACGAATGGGGCTACCGAAGCTCATGGGACAGTCCCCTCGGACAATTCCCGCAAGGAGTTTTTGTCGACAATGACGAGACTTGGAGTGGAGATCACTCCATCGACTATCGTCTAGTGCCTGGAATTCTCTTAAGCAACAGACAGATCACACTCGACAAGCCGGCTCTCTATGATCTCACGGTGGCCGTCCTCGACGAATTTGGTGTCTCCCCACTCCCACAGATGATCGGTGAGGATACGTTAGAAGATTAGAAACAGAAGAAGCTTGGAGCTAAGAAGGGGGAAGAGTCTGCGACGTCCAGAAGTGCCGTAGACGTATTGCGCTGTCTTGCCTTTCTTAAATTAAAGAGGAGCCACATGTTCGGATCCAAAATCAAGATCGACGAGGTCCTACTTGAGAAGGCCACCAGATTTGCATCGCTCGCCGGTTACTCTTCGGTTGAAGAGTTCATCAACCATGCCCTTGAGAAGGAGATCGCCAAACTCGAAGGAACGGACTCAGAGGAAGAAATTAAGAAACGCCTCAAGGGTCTCGGTTACATCTCCTGAGCCGTTGCGGAGACACCTCTGGTGATTTCTATCGTTGATTTCACGAACCGCCTTCTGACACTAACATTTGACCTGATTTGTTGGCCATTTATGGCTTTGCCACCGATCTGGGCCATGACGGTAATTTCACTAGCAAGTGGTATTGCTATGGTGTGGGTCTTTGGAAAGATCTCCGATCAAGCGAGCATCAAAACTTTGCGCGAACGGATTAGAGGCAATCTAATCGGGGTACGACTCTTTCAAAGCGACCTGAGTGTTTCTATGCGGCTACAGCGTTGTATCTTCACTGACACGATGCGCTACATGAAACATGCGCTAATCCCGATGGTTATCTTGTCAGTCCCAGTCTTACTCATCATGAGCCAACTCAACCTCAGATTCGCAGTGCTTCCCGCCACACCCGGTGAACAAATACTAGTTAAGGCATTTGTCCGTGACGCTCAATTACTCGATAGAACAGTGAGGCTTGAGACAAAGCCGGCAGTAACCATCGAGACTCCCGGCGTTAGGATCCCGTTAACTCGAGAGGTAACGTGGCGTGTAAGAGCACAGAGGGCCGGCCAACATGAAATAATTGTTCATATCGGTGAACAAACCCTGGAATCGCATTTGATTGCGGGCGACCGGTGGGGACCTGTACCGCAGCGCCGGACCGGACGTGGTGCTATAGACACACTACTGTACCCTGGAGCACCCCCGATTCCTACCAACCACAACATCGAGGCAGTTGAGATAGGGTACCAGACGCTCAAATTGCGGATATTTGGGTGGACCATACACTGGTTGGTGGCATTCTTAGCACTGTCGATCGTGTTCGGCTTTGCCTTTAAAGGACTGATCGGTGTCGAAGTCTAACAACCTTACAAATTTCAGTGTTTAGTTAGTAGCTTGCTTGACGGCTCCGCGCGAGTAGGCGAAAATATAAGGAATGAATATGCGCACGAGCGCTACCGGTTGTTGTTGCAGTTGTATGGAGGCCCGTTTGGGCCCCCGTGCCACCGGTCGTGTCGTGTTGACACTTTATACATAGCCAAAAAACCACTACTCAACGCGTAAGACCGAAGGCCCGGGAGGCAGAAGCTTCCTGGGTTTTTTTTTGCGCTGGGATACCGACGGAGTCTGATAAGACAACTGATTGGCCACGTGGTTGACGGGAGACGTTGGGTGTGTATGCGAATTTTTACTCAGGAAGGATATAACTCGTGAAAGACAGTGGCCTGATGACTGATTCCGAGAACCTCCAGCGCTGGGCCCATGATCTAGAGGGGCGCTCAACCGTGGAAGTCTTGCAGTGGGCGGTTGAACAGTACGCACCCAGGTTGACCTTCGCAACAGGTTTCGGTCCAGAGGGTTGTGTAATCATCGACCTCATCGGCCGGCATCGTCTTGCAATCGATGTGTTTACGCTAGACACGGGTCTGCTATTTCCAGAGACCTACGAGCTCTGGCGACATCTCGAAGAATGGAGTGGCGTCCAGATTCGTGCTGTGCGACCGTCGCTATCGGTTGGTGACCAAGCTACCGTACACGGCGACCGGCTTTGGGAAAAACGTCCCGAGCAGTGCTGTGAGATGCGGAAGGTGGTACCCTTGAAGGCGGAGCTCAAAAACGTGGATGCTTGGATCAGTGCCATCCGTCGAGAACAAACACCACAACGCGCCACAGCCCTAGTTGCCGAATGGGATTCTAAATTTGACATCGTTAAGATTAATCCGTTGGTTCGTTGGACCAAGCAAGAAATCTGGGATTATCTGCGCAAGCACGAGGTGCCGTACAACCCACTGCATGACCAGGGTTATCCCAGCATCGGGTGTAGTCCATGTACTAGCCCAATTCAACCGGGAGAGGACGACCGAGCGGGTCGGTGGCGTGGCACTGACAAAACCGAGTGCGGTCTGCATGACCCGGTGGTCCCCGTTGAACCAGTATCGGAAAGGGCATAATCCAAAATTGCAGTGATCAGGCTGGCCATGACCACGCGACATAACTTTTTTCCTATTTTTCTGAGGTTATCAGGCCGCACCGTTGTAGTCGTCGGCGCGGGCAACGTAGCGGCTGGAAAGCTCGATCGTCTCCTCGAAGCGGGAGCCCGAGTGCGCGTTGTTGCTCCAGACATCCAGGAGGGCATTGAGCGCCCGGGAGTTTCGGTGGAACGTCGACCCTTTCAACCGTCTGACCTCGACGACGCCTGGTTGGTCGTGGCTGCGGCTACTCCCAATGTCAACCGAAGTGTTGCCGAAGCTGCGGAGTCTAGGCGAGTCTTCGTAAACGCGGTTGACGATCCGGAAAACGCAAGTGCATACCTTGGTGGTGTGATCCAGCGAGCCGGTGTAACATTTGCGATCTCAACCGGCGGACGAGCCCCAGCCCTAGCTGGATTGCTTCGAGAAGGAATTGAGTCCGTACTGCCAGAAACCGAACTCGAAGAGTGGCTGTCGGAAGCCGAACGTCAACGCCACCTTTGGCGTCAGCAGGATGTTCCGATGGAGAAGCGACGACCGCTATTACTTGAAGCGTTGCTCCGTCGCTATAAAGACGCATGACAGGATTTGTTTCGTTGGTTGGGGCTGGACCCGGTGACCCTGATCTACTCACACTGAAGGCGGTGCGACGCTTGCGTGCCGCCGACTTGGTCTTGTACGACGCGCTGGTCGAACCGGAACTGATTTCGTTTGCCTCTAACGCTCAACGCTTCTGTGTGGGCAAGCGCGCAGGACGTAAATCGATCAACCAAGCTACGATCGAACGGCTAATGGTACGTGGCGCCCGTCGTGGCAAACGAGTAGTACGTCTCAAATGCGGCGATCCTTTTGTCCTGGGACGTGGCGGTGAAGAAGCCCTGGCATTACTTAATGCGGGTGTTCCGTTCGAAGTCGTGCCGGGGTTGACAAGTGCGGTTGCCGCGCCAGAACTCGCTGGTTTCCCAGTAACCCATCGCGGACTGGCAGCAGGATTTATCGTAGTCTCCGGACATGCAGAATCAGTATACGGGCCAATCTTAGATAACCTCGCCCCACAATCGCTGACTCTCATCATACTTATGGGCCTCGCTTCACGTCCTATGCTTTCCAAACGACTCCTTCGCAATGGTTGGCCCCCAAACACGCCGACCGCAATTATTCTTGCAGCTGGTACACGCAACATGCGGACCTGGAGTGGTCGCTTGGACGAATTAGGAACAACGCCGGTTGACAGTGGTGTTCATCTACCCGGCACCATTGTCATTGGCGACGTCGTTGGATTGCGATCTTTGCCATCCATCGAACTCGCCGCGTCAGCCGTAGCGTTTGGTAGTTAACGTCTTCTCTTGCTGAGGTGTGATGTGACGTGGAAGAAACAGTTGGCCGACGCAATACCCGCAGAACTGGCTTCAGAGATCGAGACCTTTGAGAGCCAAGTCACTTTGCGAAGTAAAGGCAAGATCGATGAAAAAGTATTTGCTGAAACTCGGCTGCGGCGTGGAGTCTACGGACAACGATACGACAACGGTCAACGCCACGACGGTACCGGAACTCGGAATCTAGATTTCCCCACAGGACGAGAGACAAAGGGACCTGACACGATTTGGGACGCGCCGGGCATGATGCGGATCAAGATCCCTTTCGGAGGATTGACACCAGATCAGATGGAAGTACTGGCCGACCTGGCTGAGGAATATAGCGACGAAGTTTGTCACATCACGACGCGGCAAGATGTCCAATTGCACTTTGTTCATATTGAGGATACCCCGAACTTAATGCGACGTTTGGCAGCGGTGGGTATCACCACCCGCGAAGCCTGCGGAAACACTGTTCGTAACGTTACTGCGTGCCCGCTAGCGGGCGTCTGCCATGATGAAACGTTCGACGTCACGCCCTACGCTAAAGCTTGCATGGAATTCCTGATCGGCCATCCAGACTCTCAGAACTTCGGTCGCAAGTTCAAAGTGGCATTTTCTGGATGCCGTGAACATGCGTGCGGCTTAGTGTCAATGCACGATCTCGGCTTGATCGCGGTAACCCGGAATGTTGATGGAATTGAACGCAGAGGATTTGAAACTTACGTTGGCGGTGGATTGGGCGCCGTTCCTCATCAAGCTAAATTGTTCGATAAGTTCCTACCTGAAGAGGAACTCATGCCCCTAGCTCAGGCGATTTCTCGAGTGTTCGCTCGACTTGGCGAAAAGAAAAATCGTGCTCGGGCTCGTATTAAGTTCCTCGTAACTCAACTTGGCGTAGACAAATTCAAGCAACTGGTTCTCGAAGAACGAGCCAGCTTGCAAGATGACCCGCGCTGGACCGATCATCTGGAGGAAGCTGCCTCCCAGAGTGAAACCCCTCTCAGAGATCCTAAACCGCTCAGCACCAATGATATTGAAGCAGCCGGTGAATCTTTCCGGGAATGGATGCAAACAAACGTCTACCATCAACGACAAACTCATTACACCGTTGCTACGGTCGCACTTCCGCTAGGTGACCTAACCGCGCAACAAATGCGCAGCTTGGCAGGCATAGCCCGACGGTACGTGGGGAATACAGTACGGACGACCGTCGAGCAAAACATCGTGCTCCGCTGGGTTAGCGAAGCAGAACTACCGAGCTTGTATCACGACCTCAATGCTGTTGGACTTGCCGAACCAGGTGCCGGCACAATCAGTGACGTCACAGCTTGCCCGGGCACTGACACTTGCAAACTCGGTATTGCGTCATCTAGGGGATTGGGGGCCGAACTGCGTGCCAGGTTGAGCCAAGAAAATGGCGGCTTGGATGCGGCGGTCGACCGTCTCCGAATTAAGACCAGTGGGTGTTTTAATTCGTGTGGTCAGCATCACGTTGCCGATCTCGGTCTTTACGGCGTCAGTCGTAATGTGAACGGATACGCCGTGCCCCATTTCCAGGTTGTCCTTGGTGGTAAGTGGATCGAGAATGCCGGTGCGTATGGATTAGCGATTGGCGCTGTGCCTTCGAAGCGTGTTCCAGAAGCTATCACACGGGTGACGGATCGGTTTGTGGCGGATCGGCAACCTGACGAGTCTTTCCAACAATTTATTCAACGGTTTGGTAAGCGCGCGTTGAAAGATCTGCTCGCGGACCTCACCACCGTACCATCCCACGACGAAAACCCAGATTTTTACTCGGACTGGGGTGACCCACGCGAGTTCTCCCTGAGCGATATGGGGATTGGCGAATGCGCTGGGGAGGTCGTCTCGCTGACTGAATTTGATCTAGCAGCCGCCGAAGCACAGGTGTTTGAAGCTCAGTTGAAACTCGAGGAAAAACATTACAAGCAAGCCGACCACTTTGCCTATCAGGGGATGTTACTTGCCGCAAAAGGACTCATTAAAACTGAGTTTATAGATATCTCGGATGACCCTGACGATATTATCAGGGAATTCCGTATTAGGTTCTTCGATACAAAACTGTTTTTTGACAAGTACGCCGGTGGAAAATTTGCGATGTATCTTTTTCGCCGTCACGAAAAACCAGAACAAGCGAGCACCGCAGAAACCTCGAGGCAACTAGTTGAGGAGGCACAATTGTTCCTCGAGGCAAGCCATAGCTGTCAGACGCGCCTCGCGACACGCCCAGCTCTAGAAAACACAGCGAAAACATCAGAACCTAGTCAGGCGAACTAGAGCTTCTGCATCAGGCTATTGAATACAATGATCCATTCTGTCGAGAATCTGCACCGTTTTGGACTAAAAGTCTTTCTCTCATCAAGTCCGGATCTAAACCTTCACGCATTTGTCCCCATGTTTCACAGGTGGATCCAAACACGTGCGGTTGACGGACTCTTGATCGATGTGGCCGATTACACACACCTTAAGGATGGCCCCCAAGTGTTACTTGCAGGCCACGAGGGGAACTACGCGATTGACTGTTCGGAGGGACGAACCGGTTTGTACTACTATCGTAAGATGCCAACTGGAGGATCACTGCTCGATCGTCTAGTTACCTCATGTCGAACGATTCTCAAAGCCAGCGTCCTCCTAGAAGCCGACGAATCATTAGGCACTCGTTATTGCTTCAGAGGTGATGAAATTCAGTTCATCGCTAACGACCGGCTGATTGCGCCTTCCACACAGAAAACAATCGCTGAGCTCCGGCCCACTCTGGACGAATTACTCAAAATGTTATTTCATAAAAACGCTACCGGCGTCTCAGACCACTCGGAACCAGGGGAACGCCTAAGACTGAATCTCCGCTCAAGCCATAACGCTCCAATCAGAAATTTGCTCTCCAGAATATCGTGAAAAATTAGTGCACGTTTGATCACAGAATTTCTCAGCAACTTTAAACAAAGCCCTGGTTTCATTAAAAACACGACTTTCTAGTATTTGTTATTCAAATACTAGAAAGTCTTTCTATTAGATAAATTGTGATAGAGTTACCATTCCTATGCATCTTGAAGCGCTCAGTATCTTTTGTGACATTGTGCGGTATCGAAGTTTTTCACGAGCTGCGGTCGCAAACTCGGTAAGCCAGTCAGCGGCGAGTCAGGCTGTCCGACATATTGAGAAACGTTTGAGCACCCAACTTATCGATCGATCCAAACGACCCTGGCAACTAACATCGGAGGGGGAGATTTTTTTTAAGGGCTGCCAGGAAATTATTGAGCGTTATCACGAATTGGAAGAAGCAGTCCAACGTGACCAGCACAGATCAGGTTATGCCATTCGTCTAGCCTCCATCTATTCTGTACCCCTGCACGACCTAAGCAGTTACGTTGATCGGTTTCAAAGTTCGGTCCCTGGTGCGAAAGTGAATATTGCCTACATGCACCCAGATGAAGTCTATGCTCACATCCTCAGCGATCAGTCCGACCTTGGCCTGATCTCATTCGCGAATCCTGGCCGGGGCATCACGGTCATCCCATGGCAAAACCAAGAAATGGCCGTAGCCTGTCTCCCTAATCATCCATTCGCAGACTTGGCTCAAAAACAAGGTGGACTATACCCGCAAGATCTCAGCAGGAACTCCTTTGTGACATTCGACCGTGGTCTACCGGTACGCCGAGAGATCGACCGCTTTCTTCGAAAACATGAAGTGGACGTCACTGTTGTTGCGGAATTCGACAATATTGAGAATATCAAGCAAGCGGTTGAAGATGGTGCAGGTATCGCTATCCTGCCATCGCAAACCCTGCGTCAGGAAGTACAGCGACATTCGCTAATTACGATCCCGTTTTGCCAGACCGCTAACAATGATTCTTTTGTGCGGCCCTTAAGTATCGTTCACCGACGTAAGCGGCGTCTCAATCCCGCGATTATGGAATTCATCGAGCTACTCCGAGCGGGTGATAAAACGATCCAGTCGGATCAAGACAGAGCCGTACAAGTCGAAGCCAACCACGATAGAGAAATAGCAGCACTCGCGCCATCTCAAGAAGAAAGCACCGAGACCGCGCTGTAAATTCAGCGGCTCAGGATAAGTGCTATGAACACAAAAGATCCACGCCCACAAGGACTCTACGACCCGAGCCATGAGCATGACTCGTGCGGGGTGGGCTTTGTTGTCAACGTTAATGGACAAAAGTCACACAAACTTGTCCGGCAAGCGTGCGAAGTCGCTATTAACTTATTGCACCGAGGGGCTTGTGGTTGTGAAACCAACACGGGCGACGGGGCCGGGATGTTACTACAGCTGCCACACAGGTTTTTTGCGGAAGAAGCTGACCGCCTAGGCATGCGCCTCCCGAAACCAGGCGCTTATGGGGTCGGAATGATATTCCTTCCTCGTGACCCCGATGAACGTGCAGAGATTCGGAATGTGTTTGCTCACATTATTGCCGAGGAAGGACAACAACTTCTCGGCTGGAGGAACGTCCCGACGGACGATTCTACCCTTGGCCAGACCGCGAAGAGCGGCGAACCAGTATTCCAGCAGATCTTTATTGGTTGCTCCAGTTCACTTGCACAACACAAGGATGCTCACTCACGATTTGAACGAAAGCTCTACGTTATTCGTAGGCGGATTTCCCAGACTATTGACACGCTCAATTTGCGGGAAAAACACCTTTTCTACGTAGCCAGCTTGTCGTCAAACACAATCCTCTACAAAGGCATGTTGATAGCGGACCAAATTGAGCCAATGTTTCCAGATCTTTCGGATCCCTCCGTGGAGTCTGCTCTCGCCTTGGTACATCAGCGATTCTCGACCAATACATTTCCGTCGTGGCCACTCGCTCACCCCTACCGCTACATTGCACACAACGGCGAGATCAACACGCTACGCGGAAACATTAACTGGATGCGAGCGAGGGAAGCACTGTGTAAATCCAATCTGTTCGGGGATGACCTACAGAAGCTGTTTCCGATTATTCGGGAAGGTCAGAGCGACACGGCCACATTCGATAACGTACTCGAGTTCCTTGTGATGACCGGTCGTCCACTTGCACACGCGGTGTTAATGATGATCCCCGAGCCATGGCGGAAACATGAGTCGATGAGCCTCGAGCGTCGCGCTTTTTACGAATATCATGCGTCACTTATGGAACCTTGGGATGGACCGGCCTCGATAGCGTTCACGGATGGAACGGTAATCGGTGCCGTTCTTGATCGAAACGGACTCCGACCGTCCCGCTACTACGTAACTAAAGATGACATGGTGATTATGGCATCTGAGGTTGGCGTACTTGACATCCCAGCTGAAAACATCAAAGTCAAAGGACGCCTGCACCCGGGACGTATCTTCCTGGTCGACACCGCCCAAGGCCGCATTATCGATGACGAGGAAATTAAGTCTGAACTTGCCGCCGAGCACCCTTACGGGGAGTGGTTGGCAAACGAGATGGTCCACATCAACGACCTCAAGCGAGTAGCACACACTCCGCCACCTCTCCATGAAACGGTTCGAAGTCTCCAGCTGGCTTTTGGTTATACAGAGGAAGACGTTCGACTCCTCGTTGGTCCGATGGGTCAACATGGTACAGAGCCCATCGGTTCGATGGGAACGGATGCTTCTCTTGCGGTTCTTTCCGATCGGTCTCGGTTACTGTACGACTACTTCAAACAACTCTTTGCGCAGGTTACTAATCCACCTCTTGATTCCATTCGAGAAGAACTGATCACAGACATGGGATCGACAATTGGCTCTGAGAGAAATCTTTTGAACCCGGAGTCAGCCTCTTGCCACCAGATCAAAATCGACTTCCCGCTCCTCGATAACGATGAGCTAGCGACTCTGCGTGCAATATCAGATCCAGCGTTCCGGTCGGTTACACTCCCAATGTTGTTCCCACCCGAGTCCGGATCCGTCGGCCTCGAACGCGCAATGGATGACTTATGCCAACGTGCCAGTACGGCAGTTGCGAACGGTCACACGTTGATCGTGCTGTCCGACCGAGGTGTCAATCGTACAAATGCACCAATTCCTAGTCTTCTAGCAACGGCCGGTGTTCACCATCACCTCGTACGCGAGGGAACGCGCACGCAGTGTGCCTTAATTATAGAGTCCGGAGAAGCACGCGAAGTCCACCACATGGCTCTCCTTTTAGGATACGGAGCCGCCGCGATCAATCCGTACCTCGCCTTCGAAACCATCGAGGAGCTGATAGTCGAAGAGGCTCTAGGTGATCTAGATTTCCCTACGGCCGTGAGATCGTACATCACTGCGTGTACCAAAGGCGTCCTCAAAGTGATGTCGAAGATGGGAATTTCGACGCTGCAAAGCTACCGTGGTGCGCAGATCTTTGAAGCAGTGGGACTGAATAAAACTTTCGTCGATCGTTACTTTACGTGGACGGCGTCGCGTGTCGAAGGTATTGGTATCGATACCGTGGCAGACGAAGTACTAAATCGTCACACTCAAGCATTCCCAGTACGAGGTGCCGAAAAAAACCAGTTAGATACAGGGGGAGAGTACCAGTGGCGTCGCGACGGGGAACACCATCTTTTTAACCCGGAAACGGTCTTCAAGCTGCAACACGCCGCACGTAGTGCGCAGTACGAGATTTACCGCGATTACGCGCGCCTCGTCAACGACCAGAGTAGGAAAAGGGCCACGTTGCGTGGTCTTTTCGAACTTCGTTCTGCCGACACCCCGGTACCTCTTGATGAAGTAGAACCCGTTGAGAGCATCTTGAAACGGTTCGCAACGGGCGCGATGTCATACGGTTCAATTAGCAAGGAAGCTCACGAAACGCTGGCGATTGCGATGAACCGGCTCGGTGGAAAATCGAATACAGGTGAGGGAGGCGAAGATCCAGCACGTTACACGCCAGACGCAAACGGTGACCAACGACGGAGTGCGATTAAACAGGTAGCATCCGGTCGATTCGGTGTTACAAGCGAATACCTCGTGAACGCCGATGACATACAGATCAAGATGGCACAAGGTGCCAAGCCTGGGGAAGGTGGCCAATTGCCAGGCTTTAAGGTATACCCTTGGATTGCCAAGGTACGGTATTCGACACCTGGAGTGGGATTGATTTCTCCTCCACCGCATCACGACATCTATTCCATCGAGGACTTAGCACAGCTGATCCATGATTTAAAAAATGCCAACTCGCGGGCTAGGATTCAAGTAAAGCTCGTCGCTGAGGTTGGGGTTGGAACCGTCGCGGCCGGGGTTTCAAAAGCACATGCGGATGTCGTCTTGATTTCTGGTCATGATGGCGGCACTGGAGCTTCACCTCAAACAAGTATCAAGCACGCCGGTGTTCCTTGGGAACTGGGACTCTCCGAAACCCAACAGGTGCTAGTACTCAATAACCTTCGGGACCGGATTGTCGTACAAGTAGACGGACAAATGAAGACCGGACGCGACGTAGTGGTGGCAGCGCTTCTGGGAGCAGAGGAATACGGCTTCTCCACCGCACCACTCGTTGTATCCGGCTGCATCATGATGCGAGTCTGTCACCTTGACACCTGCCCCGTTGGAGTGGCAACACAAAATCCAGAGCTCCGAAAACACTTCACTGGAAAACCTGAGTTTGTTGAAAACTACTTCCGGTTTGTTGCAGAGGAAGTACGTGAGCTCATGGCGCAGATGGGCTTCCGTTCGCTAGACCAAATGATCGGCCGATCCGATTGCCTTAACGCCAAGGGTGCCGTAGAACACTGGAAGGCCAAAGGATTAGACCTCACGACTATCCTTCATCAACCAAATGTGTCACCGTCAGTCGGACGGCGGTGTGTTCAGGATCAAGACCATGGATTAGACAAGGCACTTGACAACGAGTTGATCGCTCTGTCCCAGGACGCACTTGTACATGGGAGCGCGGTGGAACTAGATGTCTCGATCCGGAACGTTAACCGAACCGTCGGCACTATGTTGGGCTCAGAGTTAACACGGCGGTGGGGTCCAGATGGACTTAGTGACGATACGATTCGCATTAAGTTCACAGGATCCGCCGGTCAGAGTTTTGGCGCATTTGTGCCCCGTGGTATTTCGTTGAGTATCGAGGGTGACGCTAACGACTACTGGGGTAAGGGACTCTCGGGAGGACAATTAGCTATCTATCCACCCCTGAAATCAACATTCGTCCCTGAAGAAAACATCATTATCGGCAACGTTGCCTTGTATGGCGCGACAAGCGGTTTAGCATTTGTACGGGGTGTTGCTGGCGAGCGGTTCTGCGTCCGCAATAGCGGAGCTCATGCCGTCGTCGAGGGAATCGGGGATCACGGCTGCGAATATATGACCGGTGGCCGAGTGGTCGTCTTAGGCCGGACGGGTCGAAACTTTTCGGCTGGCATGAGTGGAGGTATTGCTTATGTGCTCGACACAGACCTCGAGTTCGAACAACGTTGCAATCTAGAAATGGTCGCTCTAGAAGAACTTACAGAAGACGACGCAGCATTTGTGAACCAACTTGTTAATCGCCATGTCGAGTTGACAGGCAGCACCCTTGGACAGAAGGTGCTTGACCACTGGACCTCATTCCGACGTCAATTCGTCAAAGTAATGCCACGCGATTACAAACGGGTGTTAGCCGCTGAAGCACGAGCTAGAGCTGAGTCTCGCGAACCTGAATTTAGGGAGCTACTCGGAGCGGGTGTCAATTAGCTAATGGGACGTCATGGGCAAGCTTAAAGGATTTCTCGAAATTGAACGTCAGAAGGCGCCCACTCGACCCGTCGAGGAACGACTGAAAGACTGGCATGAGGTCTACCTGCCACACGATGAATCGGACCTCAAAGCTCAGGGAGCTCGCTGCATGGACTGTGGGATCCCCTTCTGCCACGATGGATGCCCCCTCGGAAATTTGATTCCGGACTGGAACGATCTTGTCTATCGTGGAAAGTGGAAACAAGCAATCGAAAGACTGCACAAAACAAATAACTTCCCTGAATGGACAGGTCGCCTCTGCCCAGCACCATGCGAAGGCTCATGTGTGCTCGCCATCGATAGAGATTCCGTCACGATCAAATCCATCGAATTGTCGATCGTTGAACGGGCTTTTGATGAAGGCTGGGTGACCCCATCTTCACCATCTGTTCGCAGCGGGAAAACAATAGCAATTGTAGGCTCTGGACCAGCCGGCCTAGCTGCGGCGGACCAATTAAACCACGCTGGACACACAGTAACTGTTTTTGAGAAATCTGATCGGATTGGAGGACTACTCCGATACGGCATTCCTGAATTTAAGATGGAAAAGAAATTTCTCAACCGCCGTCTCAAGATCATGGAATCTGAGGGGATCAGGTTTCAGACTGGAGTAAACGTTGGCATGGACGTGACTGGCGGCGAGATCCGCGACGAACACGATGCGATACTGCTCGCGGGCGGAGCCAGCTGGCCACGCGATTTAAAAGTTCCAGGTAGAGAGCTGACCGGCATCCATTTTGCGATGGAGTATCTGACGCAGCAGAACCACATATGCGAAGGCGACAACCTTCAACCGGATGAGACTATTTCGGCGGCTGGAAAACGCGTAGTTATTATCGGGGGCGGCGACACCGGTGCTGACTGTCTTGGTACCGTACACCGCCAACAACCGGCGTCGGTAGCCCAATTCGAACTTCTTCCACGCCCACCAGACGAAAGAGCCGCCGACAATCCTTGGCCGTCTTGGCCCAACGTCTTCCGTGTGTCAACTGCCCACGAAGAGGGTGGCGACAGAGTCTACGCTGTGTCCACCCAGCGGTTCACGGGAAATGTCAATGGTCATGTAGTATCGCTCCATGCAAATAAGGTCCGTACGCGCCGCGAAGGCGGTCGCCTGACTTTCGATGAGATTCCGGGTAGCGAGTTTGAAATGCCAGTCGACTTAGTGCTGCTAGCAATGGGATTTCTAGGTCCGGAACGGCAAGGAATACTTACCGAACTCAACATTGAGTTAACAGAGCGCGGCAACGTTTGGCGAGATGAAAGGTGGATGACGAACGTTCCAGGCGTATTTACTGCAGGAGACATGCAAAGAGGTCAGTCCTTAATTGTGTGGGCCATTGCCGAAGGAAGGAGCGCGGCGCACGGAATCGATACATACTTAATGGGCAGTTCTAACCTTCCTGACCCCGTGTAACCCTTATCCCTTCCGATGAAGAAGACTCTTTCGGCGGGGGCAGAACCCCTTGCGCTATTAGCTAATATCAATCTGGCCTTGACCGGCCCTCGTAACATTAGATCTGGTTTGCAAAGGGCCCTCGAAATTCTGGCCCAACACGATCGGCTTCTACAAGCATCTGTGGTTCTAAAAGATCTCGACTCAGGTCAACTTGAGATTGTGGCGTCTGAAGGACTAAGTACCGAGGGGCAGCGTGCTACTTGGAGTCTCGGAGAGGGAATTACAGGCCGGGTCGTACAAACGGGGCGGCCAGTTGTCGTTCCTCAAATCAGCCAAGAACCGATGTTCTTGCATCGCACCGGACAGCGACGGCGGAGTGGCCGGTCGGATACGAGCTTCATCTGTGTACCGATTCTAGGCCCCCGTAAACCGATCGGCGCATTCAACGTAGATTTATCATTCCGGAAAAACCGAGACTACGACCAAGATCTTCAGTTGTTTCGCGTCGTCGCAACGATGTTTGCTCAAGCAATACGTGTAAAACAGCTCATTGAGGCCGAACGACAGAGATTGCTCGACGAAAACATCCATCTCAAGGAGGAACTACGGGAGCGCTATGATTTCTCCCACATTATCGGTACAAGTGGCCCGATGCGGCAGGTGTTTGAACAGATAACACGTGTCGCGTCAGCCAACACCACCGTGTTAATCCGTGGTGAGTCCGGAACCGGCAAGGAGCTCATTGCCCATGCGATTCATTACAGTTCTACGCGCGCCAAAAAGCCATTCATCAAAGTGAGCTGCGCCGCACTACCAGACTCGCTCATAGAATCTGAACTGTTTGGATACGAGAAGGGAGCTTTTACTGGAGCGACAGCCCGTAAGAAAGGTCGCTTTGAACTTGCAGACGGTGGAACGGTATTCCTCGACGAGATTGGCGATATTAATCTCTCAACACAAGTGAAACTCCTCCGTGTTTTACAGGACCGAGAATTTGAACGCCTTGGCGGAACCGAGTCCGTTAAAGCTAACGTCCGTCTAGTTGCCGCCACCAACAGCGACCTTGAAACCGCAATCGCTGCGGGGACCTTCCGAGAAGATCTGCACTATAGACTCAACGTCTTCACAATCTTTGTACCACCACTGCGGGAGAGAAAGACAGACATTTTATTACTCGCTGATCACTTCCTTGAGAAATACGCGATTGAGCACGGCAAGAGCATAAAACGTATTTCAACACCAGCGATAGATATGCTCATGGCGTATCACTGGCCAGGTAACGTGCGCGAGCTACAGAACATCCTTGAACGCGCCGTCCTCGTTTGTGACACTAACGTTGTCCATGGCCATCACCTTCCACCAACTCTCCAAACGAGTGAAGCATCCGGAACCGTAAGCGACACATCCCTAGCAGAAGCGGTGGCAGCCTACGAAAAAGATCTGATTCAAGATGCGCTAAAAACCACCCGCGGCAACCGAGTCAAAGCCGCCAAACTCCTCGATTCGACAGATCGGATCATCAGCTACAAAGTAAGGAAATACCACATTGACTGCCGACGTTTTAGAAACTAAATAAACGATCGACATAATTGTATATTTATGACAAGCCTTAACAACAATGTCGATTAATCGGATATATCTCAATAAATAGAGTATTCCTTCTCATTAAGCGCCAGTATAAGTCCCGATCGAACTATTTAAGAATGCCTAAGAATCTACATTAATGTTTATTAATTTCACTCCATAGACACTTTCGTTGTTTAGGTCGACGCACCTAGTTTGTATTAATTAACAAATTCAGTTGTTTTTCCTAATGGTTGCGGGCGTACACGCAAGTCAGCAACTTGGCCCGTATCTTGCTTATCTATAGTAGTTGAACTTTGGCGGCACTATTTCCAGCACCGTCGATGTCAAAGGTCGAAGGCGTTACAACTGCGGTTACGCGGTAGATCGATTAGTTCTACCGGAAAGGTATTGGAGAACGAACATGAAACTTATCACGGCAATTATCAAGCCTCATATGCTGGACGAAGTACGAGACGCCCTGTCAAAAGCAGGAATCAAGGGCCTGACCGTGACCGAGGTTAGGGGTTTTGGCCGGCAAAAAGGCCACACTGAAACCTATCGAGGCGCCGAGTACTCTGTCGACTTCGTCCCGAAAATGAAAGTTGAGATCGTCGCCGATGATGGCGAGGTCGATGGCGTGATCGGAGCAATTAGCCAGTCAGCCCGGACGGGAGAGATAGGCGACGGCAAGATCTTTATTAGCAGTATAGAAAACGCTGTCCGGATTAGAACCGGTGAGGCCGGAGTTGCAGCTCTCTAGTGTTACCGACCTGTCGCTAACATGTCGCGTGCCTAGTGTCTCAGAAAATCAAGCAACACTGGAGGAAGACATTATGAAGAATAGCAATTGGAAATCTATTGTCAAATACCCACTATCTGTCCTCTTACTTGTGGCACTGACACCACTCGTAGGATATGCCCAAGAAAGCAGTGTGTCCCAAGAGATGTTCACCATTAATAACACTTGGATGCTTGTTGCCGCATTCCTAGTGTTCATTATGCACCTTGGGTTCGCATGTCTTGAAAGTGGACTCACACAATCGAAGAACACTGCAAATATTCTGTTTAAGAATACGACTATCGTTGCCATCGGCCTGGTGACCTATGCCTTCGTGGGTTTCAATCTGATGTATCCAGGCGATTTCAGCATCGGCCAATTCTTTGGCTTCGCTGGGTTCGGCTTAGATCCTGGAGCTGATGGTAATACCGTCGCATACGCCGATGGAGCTTACACTTACTGGACGGACTTCATCTTCCAGGCCATGTTTGCAGCAACGGGCGCAACTATTGTTTCGGGTGCAGTAGCTGAGCGAATCAAACTCAATTCTTTTCTTGTATTCACAACCATTTTTGTGGCCCTCGTGTATACCATCGCCGGATCTTGGAAGTGGGGCGGCGGTTGGCTCGATCAAATGGGGTTCTATGATTTTGCTGGTTCAACGCTGGTCCATTCTGTTGGTGGGTGGGGTGCGCTTGCCGGTGTGATCGTTCTCGGGCCACGGCTCGGGAAATACGTAGACGGACAAATTCGGGGAATCGCCGGCCACAGTATGCCCCTCGCTGCCATCGGGGTCTTCCTGCTGTGGTTGGGGTGGTTCGGATTTAACGGTGGTTCGGTTCTCAGTGCGGATGCCGAACTCGTGTCACTCGTCTTTGTAACCACATGCCTTGCCGCGTCAACCGGTATTCTCGGCGCCATGCTAACGTCGTGGTTGGTCCAAAACAAACCAGACTTGAGCATGGTCCTGAACGGAATGTTAGCCGGCCTCGTTGGAATCACAGCCGGTGCTGATACCGTCAGTGTCAACTCTGCCATGCTTATCGGTCTTATAGCCGGGGCTATTGTCGTCAGCTCTGTCCTACTCATCGATCGCGCCAAACTCGACGACCCGGTCGGAGCTATTTCTGTTCATCTCGTCTGCGGCATCTGGGGAACCCTCGCTGTCGGTATCTTTAGCACCAACGCCGAGCATTCTTTCGTTACCCAGCTGATAGGAGTGCTAGCTTATGGCGCCTTTGTCTTCCCAGCAGCGCTGATAATTTTCTACGGCGTGAAGGCCACGATAGGATTACGGGTTAGTGCGGAAGAAGAGCGCGAGGGACTCGATGTGAGTGAGCACGGAATGCAGGCATACGGTGGTGGAGCCTAAAAAACTATCAACTCAACAAAAACAATACAGGCTGGTTATAGACAGGCCAAAGAAAGGAACGTGTTAGCTTCATGAAAATTTTATTCTACCGATTCATTGTCTTCGCATTTACGTTCATTGCCGCAACGAGCTTTACTGTCGGCACCGCTTCAGCACAGAACGAAGGGAATGTGAGCGTCGGTGCTGGTATCGATTTTGTCAGCGACTACTACTTTCGTGGAATCGTTCAGGAAACGGAAGGGTTCATTGCACAGCCATGGCTTGAGGCAGGCATCGCATTTAATGAAAGCACCTCGATCGCCTTTGGAACGTGGAACAGTCTGCATTCCGTAAAGGCCGCAGGTGCAACAACCCCTAGTTGGTACGAAAGTGATTTTTATGCAGGACTCTCGTACGCAGCAGCGAGCGGGGTCGGCATAGACGTGACGTATACAAAATATATGAGCCCTCGAGGATCATGGGGTAGCGTTAACGAAGTGGCTATAGGCGTTGGATATGACACCTTTGTCGCTCCTTACGCAACAGTGGCCTTCGAAATGGATAGCGGTGGAGGTGCTGACGGTGGATCGAACGATGGAACCTATCTTGAGGTCGGCGTAGAACCCGGGCTCCCTCTTGATACTGAAGCGGTATCAGTGTCCATCCCGGTTGCCCTGGGTCTCAGCTTGAGTGACTATTACGAGAGTGGCACGGGTGACAATAAATTCGGGTTCTTCAGTGCGGGTGCCGCACTAGGTGTTCCTCTAAGTGGTATTCCTGCTGAGTACGGTTCCTGGGAATTTGCTGGTAGTGTGAGTTTGCTCGTGTTCGGTGACGGGCTAAAAGCGATTAATGGCAGTGACGACGGTGCCAAAGTTATCGCGCTGGTCGGCCTAAGCCTTGGCTATTAAGAATCGATGGTAGCCACCAAGAAGTGATGATGCAAACATGCTTCAGTAACTTTAAACCCTGGTAAAATAGGTCGGTTGGCCCGATGGGCGGGCCAACCGACATTCGCATCTTTACCTTCTTGGGGGGCAAATGATAACAGTTGCTCCAACCCGCAGTATCTGCTGGTTGTTTCAAGTCTTTTTATTTATTCTTCTCTATGGATCGACGTCCGGTCTAGTCCAAGCCCAAGTGAATGATGGGAAGATGTCATTCGCTACGGGTATGGACGTCTCACACGCGTACTTCTTCAGAGGAATCAAACAAGAACGTGGTGGTTTTATATCTCAGCCCTACGCTGACATGAGTCTCGACATTTACTCTGATGATGATGGTCAGGGCCTGAGTGGTGTCAGTTTCACACTCGGCCAATGGAACAGCTTGCACTCGGGTCCAACTGGTGCAGCGGGACCAGCGGAGAACGTGGGGGTCTGGTACGAATCAGACTTTTATACTGGCTTCACTCTTACCATTGACAACTGGGAAGCGGCGATTACCTACACTTCTTACATGAGTCCAAATGATACCTTTGGAACAACTCAAGAGCTTTCCCTCGGCCTAAGCATGGACGATTCGACTCTATTGGAGAGCTTTGCGTTGTCTCCACATATTCTATTAGCCATTGAAACGAGCGGTGGTGCCGATGGTGGCGCCAGTGAAGGCGTGTACCTTGAAGTGGGTGTCGAACCCGGTCTGGATATCATCGATGGCACGGCTACGGTTGCCTTTCCCGTTACGCTGGGTGTGAGCTTGAGCAACTATTACGAAAATGGCATAGCCGAAGATCTTTTGGGACACTTTAACGATGGCATCGGATTTTATAGCGTCGGAGCACTGGTATCGATGCCTCTCCCGGTATCGGAGGACTTTGGAAGCTGGGAATTGACAGGAGGCTTTCACCTGCTATCTCTCGGGGGATACCTTGAATCCCTCAACGATGGCGACCAAGTCCAGGCTATTGGGTCATTCGGCGTTAGCATTGGATACTGACTGCCCTACCTTACTTCTCGGCATCAGGAATGAGGGGCAATTTTTTTTACGTCAGACTAGCCTGAGGCTGGTAGAAAACAGGTGAGCAGTACGGACACGCGATGTCATCAGAACATGCGGCGCAGGCGTTGCCCACAGCCACCACTAATTCGCTCTATCCGATTCTGCATTCAGCTCGTGATGAGTTAACTGCTAAAACTGTACTCGCTCGCGCTGGGCTCGATAGTCTTGCTCGATACTCAGAACATCTCGACAACATCGTTCGGCGAATCTACCTTTCTGCTCGCAACTGTACCGACATTCCCGTAGTGCTGGTTGCGCTTGGTGGGTACGGACGAAAACAGCTGTGTCTGCACTCAGATATCGACCTACTACTCCTCTTTGCGGAACCAATTGGGTCGGCAGAGGAACAGTTCCTCAAGTCAATGTTGCACCCGCTGTGGGATCTGCGACTTGACGTTGGACATCACCTTCGCGAGATTGCTGACCTTGAGCAACCCGATGTAAACAACCCTGAGTTCCTTGTCTCATTACTGGAAGCGAGATATCTCGACGGAGACACAGAACTTTTTAAACAGTTAACCGACATATGCAACGGTTCAAAGGCGCCTTGGCGGGATTCGATACTCAAGGCACTTCTGGATCTCATCGAGCAACGACACACTCAGTTCAACAAGACCTTGTACCAGCTCGAGCCCGATGTAAAGAATGCTCCAGGTGCGCTCCGTGACGTTGCGGCCATCAGAATGATCGGTCAGTTAATCGACCCGCGTCGACATCCAAACTTAGATATTGGAAAGATCAGTGAAGCTGAGGACTTCCTGCTTCGTATTCGTTCGATTCTCCATCTGGACCGTCGGCGAAATCTGAATGTGCTAAGCCACGAACTACAAGAAACTGCGGCTAAGTTATTCGGGTCTCCGGGAGAACAACTGGCCCGTCAAGTTGAGACGCTCATGAGCACTTACTTCCATCATGCCCGGATAATCAATCGAGCGCTCAAGTCCTCTCTAAAAGCATTGGCAACGGAACCCGATTTCCCCGCCGTGCCACTTTCTGACGGACTAGAAAGAAGAGGCAACGAAATTTCGTTCGCAGACGGAACACGTGCGTCCCTGCGGCCTCGAACATGGTTACAGCCGTTTGAAGCTGCGCTTGAAACAAAATGTGTTGCCTCAGAACAGATGTTGACGTGTATCGAACGCCACGGTGAAAGGTACTCACCGGAGCGATTCTTTCCCACCACAGAGCAACGGGATCTATTACTTCGCGTCCTCCGACCACGACCGGGTCTCTACGCAAGACTTTCTGAAATGCACGACTGTGGATTATTAGGACGGATGTTTCCAGAATTTCAGAGAATTTACTGTCTAGTAATTCGAGATTTTTATCACAAATATACCGTCGATGAACATACGCTGTTAACGATTCGTAACCTTGAATCACTGCGTAACCCCGAGACCCAAAGTCGCCGGCGCTTTGCAGGTTTGCTGGCGGAAGTCACTGCTCCCGAGTTACTAGTGCTTGCTCTGCTGTTTCATGATGTCGGCAAGTGGACAAACAAGAACCACTCTGAGGAAGGTGTCAGAATGGCGCTTGGAGCGCTGCGCCGCATCAGGCTTCCCGAACGAGACATCTCGACGGTGGAGTTTCTCATTCGTCACCATCTCCGGATGTCGACGGCCGCTTTTCGACGAGACACCGATGATCCTGCGGTCGTAATACAGTTCGCCAAACTTGTTGGGACGGAAGAACGCTTGAAACTCTTGTGTCTCCTCACGCTCGCCGATGTCGGGGCTGTCGGGCCGGATGTAATGACGCCATGGAAAGAGGAACTACTTTGGCAACTCTACGTAGACACTTACAACCGGCTAACGCTTGGATATGGCGATGACGTTATCGATACAACAACCATCAGTCTCGCCGAACTCCACAAAACGCGACCTGACGATATCTCACAAGAGGATCTCACGGCGTTCCTTGAGGGATATCCCCAACGCTATCTCCGCGTCGTCGATCAGTCCCGCATATACGAGCACGTGCGCCTATCACGAAACTTACAGCCAGCAGAGGTACACTCCGCGCTTGTGAAAACTGACGCCGCTTGGGAATTAAGTACTATCGCCGTCGACCAACCTGGGCTCTTTGCCAATGTCTGCGGTGTGTTGTCATATTTCGGAATGAACATCCTCCGCGGACAAGCAATGACCAATGATCACGGTATTGTCCTCGACATCTTCCAATTCGGAGATCAGGAAGGCTATCTCCGCCTGAATCAGACAGCCGAGTCACAGATAAACAAGCTCCTCAGCGATGTCGTTGCTGGCCGGACGGATATTGAAAGCAGGCTGCAAGGTCGGCAGCATGCCAAGGAGATAAAGCATCATCTCAAACGTGTAACGCCGGTGATCCGTTTCAATGATCACTACTCGCGGCGATTTACCGTTTTGGAGATCGTGGCGGAGAATGCGTGGGGACTGCTCTACCACATCAGTCGAACCATTTCTTCCAAGACATGCGATATCGAACTCGTTCTAATTTCGACAGAAGGTGCACAAGCTATTGATGTCTTTCATCTCACACAGAAGGGTGAGAAGCTATCCGACGCTGTACAACACACTCTTGCAAAAGCGCTTGAATCGACCCTCGAACTCACGACTTGAATGGCTTTTGTCTGTAAACGTATATACATTCCCTCGTATCTATATAAGGAGCCAATTGCAAAATGATTAAGAAATTAGAGTACATCTGGTTGGATGGATACAAGCCAACACAGAGCCTGCGTTCGAAAACCCGAACCGCAAAAGATTTCGGCGGAACATTAGAAGAGTGCCCGATATGGTCGTTCGATGGTAGTTCAACTGAACAAGCGGCTGGCAACGATTCCGATTGCTTGTTAAAGCCAGTTGCAATTTTCCCTGACCCCTGCCGAAAAAACGGTTACTTGATCATGACCGAAGTTTTGAATGCAGATGGAACTCCGCATGAATCAAACGGTCGCGCCACAATTGACGATGACGATGACGACTTCTGGTTCGGCTTCGAGCAAGAATATTTCCTGTGGGATGTGGACACAAAACTACCTCCTGGTTTTCCAGCTGGCGGTTATCCTGGCCCTCAAGGTCCGTACTATTGCTCCGTCGGCGCCAAGAATAATTACGGCCGTCCATGCGTCGACGACCATCTCGACGCATGCTTGGAAGCTGGCATCAACATCGAAGGTATCAATGCGGAGGTTGCTTCCGGTCAATGGGAATTCCAGACATTTTCTAAAGGCGCAAAACGTGCTGGTGACGAAACCTGGGTCGCACGCTATATTCTCGAACGCTGTGGAGAACAGTACGGCTATGCGATCGAATGGCATCCTAAACCACTTGGGGCCACGGATTGGAATGGCTCGGGAATGCACGCTAATTTCTCTAATGGTGCAATGCGGAATAGTGGCAAAGAGGAAACATTCACAAAAATTTGTGAAGCGTTTGGTAAACAAATAGCAAGGCATATCGATGTTTACGGTGCCGACAACGACCAACGGTTAACGGGTGCGCATGAAACAGAGGCTCTCGATAAATTCAGCTACGGTATTTCCGATCGAGGTGCTTCGATTCGTATTCCGGTCGGAACAATCGATGACGGTTGGAAGGGGCGTCTTGAAGATCGACGTCCAGCGTCAAACGCTGATCCGTACAAAGTTGCCTCAGTGATCATTAAGACAGTGAAAGAATCCGAACGTTAGACCGCCCCGCGGTTCCAGAATTAAGCACTCAAGGGACCCTCGAGATTTACTCGAGGGTCCCTTTTTTTATTCGTAATCACGAAATATTGAACAAAGAACTCTGGGTACGAGCTTTAACATAACGCAGGTTCAGAATGCTCCGGCGACGCGCTATGGGATGAGTAACAGTTTACCAATGTGAGTGCTGGCTTCCATAACTCGATGGGCTTCTGGGGCATCATCGAATGAAAATCTGGCATGTATAACAGGCTGAATCTGCTTCTCTGACAAATAAGGCCACACGTGTTCGCGCAGTGATAAGGCAATCTCACTTTTTTTTGTGACCGATCGAGACCGCAACGTCGACCCGGTAATTACGAGGCGGCGGGACATGAGCCTGGCGAGATTAATCTCCGATGACGTTCCTCCCATCAAGCCAATCAACACGATCCGTCCATCTGCCGCGAGAATATCAAGATTCCGCTGCACGTACGACCCCCCAACCATATCCAGAATCAGATCAACACCATTGCCGTCTGTCGCCATCTTCACCCGAGATACGAAATCATCCTCACGGTAGTTGATGGCAAGTTCGGCACCAAGCTGTATACACGCGGCACATTTATCATCCGACCCCGCCGTCGCAAAGACACGTGCCCCACGGAGTCGTGCGAGTGGAATCACAGTCGTTCCGATACCGCTGGAACCGCCGTGGACCATGAAAAGTTCGCCCGCTTGCAATTGGCCACGGTCAAATACGTTTGTCCATATAGTGAAGTGTGCTTCGGGAAGAGCTGCCGCATCTACAAGGTCAATCCCAGACGGAATTGGCAGGCACTGCGGCGCCGGCACAACACAGTACTCTGCATAACCTCCCCCAGCGACCAATGCGCAAACCGATTGCCCAATCGTCCAGTTATTCACTTCAGCTCCAACAGAAACAATCGTTCCGGATACTTCAAGACCAAGGATGTCCGAGACACCCGGCGGCGGCGGATAATTGCCACAACGTTGCATCACATCGGCTCTGTTGACGCCTGCAGCAGCCACCGCCACAAGAACTTCCCCAGGGCCGACCTGTGGAATCGGACGTGTCCCGATCACCATAGATTCAGGCGGACCATACTCAGTGATGTCGATAACTCTCATCGTCTCTGGAACTAACATAAAACTCTCCAATGTACGGATGCATGAAACAGCGAGGCACGAGTATAATCAGCCCTTCTGTCAACCGCACAGATACTTCGTTTCCCGTTGACTCGATCACATGGCAGTCAAGATCACGAGCGTCGAATTGTGGCAAACCGAGATTAGCAATGAATCGGGAGCGCTAGCAGCAACCCTTGAGCCATTAGCTCAGAGTGGCGCTGACCTGACGGTCGTAATGAAATACAGCATCCCGGGTCACTCGGAACGCGCGACCGTTGAAATTTATCCGGGCAAAGGGCGGTCGAATGCCTTAGCAGCTAGAAAGGCTGGGTTCAGTCTATCTCCAACGCCGGTGCTACTAGTCGAGGGAGCCAATCGCCCAGGACTGGCCTATGCCGTAGCCAATACGATCGCATGGGCCGGCATCAGCGTACGATTTCTTTCTGCCCAAGTTGTAGGCTCAAAATATTCGGCCTTGCTCGGCTTCAAAACAAGTGCGGAGGCCCGTACGGCTACTTCATTAATTCGTCGCGTGGCATCCGGAAAGAAAGCAGTGTAATTAGATGAGTCTTCGTATCGTGATAGTTGGCTACGGTCGAATGGGCAAGGAAGTCGAGACGCTTTCCAAGGCGTACGATTGTGAGATTGTCGAACGCCTAGATATTCATAACAATGCAGAGGGAGAAGGGATCGACCCATCCCGACTTCCAGCGGTAGACGTCGCAATTGATTTCTCGACCGCAGACGCCACCCTCATCAATCTGCCTCGTCTGGCTCGCGCCGGCATCAACACCGTCATAGGCACGACCGGGTGGAACACCAAAACCGACCAGATGAAACAGGTGGTGGCTGACGCTGGAATAGGCGTTGTAGTCGCTGCTAATTTTTCGTTAGGAGTTAATGCTTTTCTAGCTATTGTTGAACAGGCTGCCACACTATTCAAACAGTTTGATGACTGTGGAGCCTGGATTCACGAAACCCATCATGCAGCGAAAACAGATGCTCCATCCGGCACCGCTTTAACCTTGCAACAGACGATGCGTGAGTCGGGATATGAGACAAACATCGACATCTCTTCCACTCGGGTCGGGTCGATTCCAGGAATCCATACGGTTGGGTTTGACGGTCCATTCGAAACTGTGACATTGACACACAGTGCACGTGATCGCGCCACGTTTGCCCGAGGCGCACTTGAGGCGGCTCGATGGATAAAGGGGAAAGAAGGATGGTTCACGATGCGTGATGTCTTGGGACTGGAGCGATAGCCATGGGGACACCCTGGACAGGTTGTGGCACAGCATTGGTGACCCCGTTCACAGAAACTGGCGCTCTTGATGAAAAGGCGATCAAGAGTTTAGCTCGGCGACAAATCGAGGCAGGGGTGCATTTCTTGGTTCCCTGTGGAACAACCGGCGAAAGTCCAACACTGACACACGCGGAGAGTCTGCGAGTTGTTGAATTGGTGCTCAACGAGTCCGCAGGAAAAGTTCCGGTCCTCGCAGGCGCTGGCGGATACGACACCCAGTCAACCGTTAGGCTTGCCCAAGAACTATCAGAACTTGGTGCCGATGGACTTTTATCCGTAGCTCCTTATTACAACAGGCCAACTCAAGAGGGCCTGTATCAACACTTTTATACGATCGCAGACAGCGTTGACTCTCCAGTCATTCTCTACAACGTACCTAGCAGAACCGGCTGCAACATCGAGGTTGAAACCCAGGTGCGTTTAGCGGATGTCCCTAATATCGTCGGGGTCAAGGAGGCTTCCGGTAATTTTTTGCAAATATGTACCGTCTGTCGAGAGGTTCCCGAGGGGTTTAACGTACTATCTGGAGACGACGCATTAACCCTTGCCCTTATAGCGGTAGGTGGAAGTGGCGTAATTTCAGTGGCGGCAAATGAGATGCCTGTAGAAATGACCGGTCTCGTTAACGCAGCGTTGGACTCAGACCTAATAACCGCTCGTAGTCTCCACGAACAGCTGCTGCCGTTGATGCAGATCAACTTCTTGGAATCAAATCCGATTCCGGTAAAAGTTGCCCTAGAATTAATGGGATTAGCCCAAGCGCGATATCGGCTGCCTCTAGTCCCTCCAGCGAGGGCAATCCGACAACGAATCGCTGCAGTGCTAGCGGATCTTGGACTGATCGAAGCCGACCTTCATTCGACGGTATCAAAGTGACAGTAAGCGTGACCGAACTTGCCGAAGAAATCCAACGCCTTTTCGCACAGAAAAACGATGGCGAACGGGAACGGGTCAAGTCCATTTTTGAGCAGCTCCGAGCTGAACTATCTGCCGGACGCGTGCGAGCGGCTGAACCAGACCCATCAGCTCCCACTGGTTGGAAAGTTAATACTTGGGTCAAGCAAGGGATCCTTCTTGGATTTCGCGTAGGCGAAATCTCTGTGTTTCCTTCAACACACAAAAACATGCCATACCTCGACAAGGACACGCTTCCACTAAAAACACTTGATGCCAAATCAGGGATCCGGGTGGTACCTGGTGGCTCGTCGATTCGAGACGGCGCTTACATTGGTACGGGCGTTATTTGTATGCCTCCGATGTACATCAACATCGGTGCCTACGTCGGTAATGACAGCTTAATCGATTCCCATGCTCTGGTAGGCTCGTGCGCGCAAGTCGGCAACCGAGTGCACGTCAGTGCCGCCGCTCAGATCGGAGGAGTACTCGAGCCAATTGGGGCACTCCCGGTCATTGTTGAGGACGAGGTACTTGTCGGCGGTAACACTGGACTCTACGAAGGAGCTGTGATCCGGCGGAGGGCTGTCATTGCTGCGGGAACAGTCGTAACCGGTTCCACACCTGTGTACGACCTACCCAAGCAAGAGCTAATTAAAGCCGGTCCTGGAATGCCCACCATTATTCCAGAAGGCGCCGTGGTCGTCCCCGGTGCAAGGGCAGTCACTGCACCGGAAGGACGCAAGTGGGGACTTTCACTCACCACACCAGTCATCGTGAAGTATCGAGATGATCGGACGGATACTCGGACAGAGTTAGAAGCATGGATCCGATAGAACTAGTTCAGTTAGCCCGAACACTGATCGACATAAACTCAACAACAGGCCAGGAAGCCCAAGCCTGTCGTTGGTTAGCTCAATGGCTAAGAAAACGCGACTATGACGTTACTGAGCAACCCGTTTCAAACAATTGCTTCAACATCATCGCGAACCTTGGAAATCCAGAAATTGTCTTTTCCACTCACATCGACTGTGTACCACCATTCTTTCCCAGTCGTGAAGAGAACGGTGTCCTCTATGGTCGAGGAGCCTGTGACGCCAAAGGAATTTTGTCGGCGCAACTGGCAGCTCTTGAGCGCCTACGGGCTGATGGTGAACACAGAGTTGGACTCTTGGTGGTGGTCGGAGAGGAACGAGGAAGCCACGGAGCTCGAGCGGCCAATACTCGACATTCGGAATCCCGTTATCTAATCAATGGAGAACCGACGGACAACCGCCTGGGTGCGGCAACCCGCGGCGTATATCGAGTCCGCTTAATCGCACGCGGGAAAATGGCCCACTCGTCGCATCCTGAATTAGGTGATTCTGCTATTGAAAAACTCTTGGATGCACTCCACGAACTTAGAACCCTGCCACTTCCCGAACATCCAGTGCTGGGACGTACGTTTTATACCGTGGGACTCATATCGGGAGGGATTGCACCTAACGTAGTGCCGGCAACCGCTGAAGCCGAAATAAACTTTCGAACCGTAGGTCCCGCCGAAGTCGTCCGTGAATCACTAGCGCCTCTCGTCAATAAAGTCGTGCTTGATGATGTCGTCGAAGTTCCGCCCGTTGTTTTAGAAACCGTTCCAGGGTTTTCAACCGAAGTGTTCCCATTCACAACGGACATCCCATTTCTCTCTGCCTGGGGAAAGCCGCTACTATTCGGGCCCGGTTCAGTGCTCGTTGCGCACACCGAAAACGAGAACATCCAGATCAAGGAACTCACTGAAGCTGTCGATCACTACGAAACGCTCGCACGCCAACTGTTACTTACCGGGTAACAACTCTGACTCGCTTGATTCCGATCCGTGTGATCGGGGTTTCTTCCTTAGTTGGCGTCATTTCGATCATCTTAACAACATCGATGCCACTGGTCACGACACCAAATGCTGTGTACTGGCCATCAAGTTCTTCAGCCACATCAGTACAAATAAAGAATGACGTGGAAGCACTAGCTGGATCGTCACCACGAGCCATAGAAACGATCCCTTGAACATGGGGCGTATCGTTAAATTCTGGCTCAAGTTCTTGAACGAACCGCTGCTGACGCTCTGTTAAAGGATCACGTCGACTTGGTAGATATCCGGACTGGATGACGAAACCTTTGGCAATCCGGTGAAAAGACATGCCATCGAAGACCCCTGCATCGGCTAACCGAAGAAAATTTCTGACATGATTGGGAGCGCGATCTGGATAAAAATCAATCGTAATTTGACCGAAATCAGTCTCAATTACGGTACGGTAAGCCGACAATTCTTCGTCAGACTCACTGGAAAATGGAACAGGATCTGGTGGCGGCTTATCACGAATTGTCACGGAACGAACAACGACACGCTCGATCGCTCTTCCTTCTGAATCAACCGGTGTCTCCGAGATCCTGACGGCGACGTCCAAACCTTCAGACACTCGCGCCCAGATGCTGTACTGCCCATTGAGCGACGGCTGATCGACTACACAAATGAAAAACTGTGCACCTCCACTATTCGGCTGACCAGGAACCAGTACAGCCGATACCGTCCCGCGAGTGTGCACCTGGTCACTCACTTCGGCTTCGACCAAACCCAATCCCCCACGTCCATAGACGTCTGTGCGAGACAGGTCCTTCGTGAAAGGGTCGCCACCCTGTATGATCCCATGCTCTACCATACGGTGGAAGATTGTGCCGTCGTACTCTCCAGCCTCGGCCATCTTGATAAACAGCCCGACATGGTTAGGCGCATATTGGGGAAGCAAATCAAGAACGATGACACCAAGATCCGTTTCAAGGACCCCCTGCTTACCGGTCATCTCGTCGAGCGATAAAGGTGTGACATACGGTTCGGGGTTCTGCGCAACAAGACAGGGTGACAACCCAATCCAAACTAAACATTGGAGTACGATGACTTGTTTCACGGAAAACACCTCACTCTGATCAGCTAACACGAACCGATGACGCTGCTGAACCCGCAAGACGAGACGACAGAGCCACGCCGTGGATGGATGTATGTGCTCATCGTACTTCTTCTCTCTGCGGGCACGGGATATTTTCTGGTGTCAAGCCCACAGCCGACGCCAACAGACGTTGAACAACCTGTACGAATCGCACCACCAGTTACACCAGCTGCATCTCCGGCGGAAGTTGAGACTATCGAACGAGCTGAGGTTGCCAACGAGCCCACTGAAGTGCCAACGCCTACAGTGACCCTAGATCCCGAACCACTTCCCGAACCTATAGTCCCACCACCGCCCGTACCGCCACCGACCGTGTTGCGTGTGACCAGCGATATAGAGGGAGCAGACGTCTTTATCGATCGTCAGTACGCCGGCACCACACCCTTTGAATCCCATGACATCACCCCCGGACAACACCAAATCAACATCTCGGCTGCTGGGTACGAAGGACGCCTAGAAAACGTGGAAATCACCGATCAGTTAACAGCTCTCTCGATAATCTTTAGACAGGTTCACTTGGACCAACGGATTCCGATTATTCATAAACACCGATTTGGAAACTGCGACGGACACCTTGTGGCAAGTACAAGCGGTCTTCACTATCGGACTGACCACGATGATACGTTCGAGGTCACACTTGATGCACTTGAAGAATTCTCGGTTGACTACCTCGAACACAATCTTCGTATTAAAGTCCGTAATGGTCGCACTTACAACTTCACCGACCAACAAGAAAATGCCGATGCTTTATTCGTATTTCACCGCGAAGTTGAAGAGGCACGAGAACGCCTAGCTCGTGGAGACCCGCCGGCATCACAAGAAGATGTCAGAGTAAATGCTAAATGACACGTACGCGATGCGCTTGGGGTCTATCCGACCCGCTCTATCTCACATATCACGACAAGGAATGGGGAGTCCCCCAACACGACGACCGACGTTTGTTCGAAATGCTCATACTCGAGGGCTCCCAAGCTGGCCTGAGTTGGCTAACAGTCCTCAAAAAACGTCCGTACTACCAACAAGCCTTCGATAAATTCGATCCACAACGAGTAGCCCGATACAGCGTCAGAAAAACTGCTCAACTTCTGGCCAACGACAAAATCATTCGAAATCGACTAAAGATCTCAAGTGCCATCTCGAACGCGCGAGCATTTCTCGTCGTCCAGAAAGAGTTCGAAACTTTCGATGAGTATATTTGGGCGTTTGTTGATGGTGAACCACGCCAGAATACGTGGACCCGTCAAGAAGATGTGCCCGCGTACACCAGCCAATCAGATGCCATGAGCAAGGATCTAAAACGCCGAGGGTTCACATTCGTCGGATCGACCATTTGCTATGCGTTCATGCAGGCAACCGGCATGGTAAATGACCACCTCATAGACTGCTTCCGACACCGTGGTGTACAAAAATAAATGATTCGATGCCTAGTGCATCAGACCACGTAAGTGGTACAGAGCAACTGCTGAGGCAGTTGCCACGTTCAGAGAATCGACTGTTGTTTCGATGTTGATTCGTAGAGAAGAATCAGCCAAGGCTAGCACTGATTCACTCAGCCCGTCGCCCTCGGATCCGAGAAGCAAGGCGACCCCACGAGCCTCTGTCGGAATAATAAAACGTTCCAAGGGTGATGCTTTCGTGTCTGTAGTCAATGCCACCAGGTGATAGCCACACCGTCGCAGTATCTCTAACCCATCTGGCCAATCATTGAGTGTTGTGAACGGCACCTGCAAACACGCTCCCATCGAAGTTCGAAGTGCTTTGCGGTAGAGCGGGTCACAACATCCTCTACTGAGCACCACCGCCGACGCACCGAATGCTGAGGCATTCCGAAAAATGCTGCCAACGTTGTCGGCATCACTGATTCGTTCTGCCACAATAAGCGGATTGTGGAGTGAGACACCTCCCAGCAGTTTCCCCATAGCCAACGATGCTGGTCGCTCGCCGATTGCCAAACATCCTCGATGGAACTTGAAACCACATATATGCTCTATAAAATCTGGTGTTGCGAGATAAACCGAGATAACACCAGGGTAAATCGCCAGGTCATGTTCCAGAGCCGTCAATGCCGCCTTGGTGACTAACAGTGAGCGAGGACGAAACCGAGTAGCTCTCAGAAGACGTTTAACTACGAGTCTCCCTTCAGCCACAAACAGCTTCCGTTCACGGAGAAGGACGGCATCGGGAAGACCCAGAAAATCCGCCACACGCGGATCGTCAGGATCGGTTATACGATCGATGGACACAAATCTTCAGCGAGCAAGTTAATTCAACTCGTATGAATGACCGAGCGTTGGCTACGATGACGATCGAGCACCTCAAGACCAAGGGACTTGCTGAGATATACCTTGGCCTCTCGATTATCACGCGTATCGGGCTCGAATTTGATCACGTTAAACTCTAGATGGTCAAGCGTCCCACGCATACCATATAGCTTGTTCTTGGTCTTCACGATGATCTCGTCAAACCCATTGTCATGTGCCCATGCTTCTTGCTCTTCGGTCAGAGCTCGGAAGAAACCCTGGCCACGCCAGTCTCTTCGTGTACCACCAATCCAGCTATAGAGCACTTTCCGACCTGAAAAAGATACACAGTTACCGAGACGCAAGACCAAGTCAGCCAATTTCGGATCGGACTCCTTGAACCGAAGCTCATGCGACACCTTGTAAGCGACCGGTACCACGGTTGAAAGATCGTCAGAAAGTGGCGCTTCCGCCATTAGTATCTGGTGATCACGGTCAGCAAGCCGATCAACTACCTCCTTCGAGGTTTTCCGACGAGCAAATTCACCAAAGTACTCCTCGATATATTCGATCTCCAAGGCACCCTCCTGGAGCTCATATTGACGAATGTGATACTCCATAATGTTTTCAAGTGTCACTAGTCGTCATCGATAGATTCGTACGATAAATTGGGCGCTAGCCAGCGCTCGACCGCCTGCAGGTTCATTCCTTTTCGTTCTGCATAGCGTTCGACCTGATCTCGACCAAGACGACCAACCGTGAAGTAACGTCCGTCGGGATGAGAAAAATAAAGTCCACTTACACTCGCAGCTGGTGACATCGCAGCAGACTCGGTCAACGTGATACCCACCTGACCAGCTTCAAGCAATTCAAAGAGTTTGAATTTCTCGCTGTGATCCGGACAAGCCGGATAACCAAACGCAGGCCGAATACCTCGGTATCGCTCAGCGATCAGATCGTCATGGTCTAGAGCTTCATCTGGAGCGTAGCCCCATTCCTCGCGAGCGCGGGCATGTAACCATTCGGCAAATGCCTCAGCAAGCCGATCAGCTAGCGCCTTCGCCATAATAGAGTGATACTCATCGTCGTCCCGCTCGTACAACTCAGAGAGGTCGGCTACCCCTATGCCAGCGGTAACCGCAAAAGCACCGATGTAATCCGTACGGCCAGTGTCACGTGGCGCCACAAAGTCAGCCAGAGACCAACTCGGTCGGTCCCCATACACCTCCTGCTGGCGAAGCATGTTGAAACGAACCTTCTCCATTTGAGCCGCCTTTGACTCCACAGTCTCAGACGAAAATACGACGATGTCATCGTTGTCACTGTTAGCGGGCCAAAATCCAAAAACACCCCGCGCAGTCACTAGACGTTCCTTTGCCACTCGGTCCAACAGCGTCTGAGCGTGACTAAATAGCTCACGAGCCGAAGTGCCGTATTTGGGATGGTCCAAAATGGCAGGGTATCGTCCCTTCAGCTCCCATGCTGTAAAGAAGAACGTCCAATCGATATAGGACCTCAGATCTTCAATTTCGACTTCAACTTCTCGACGACCCGTAAACGACGGAACAGGAATTTCGATCTTGTCCCATTGTGTTTCGAAACGGTTTGCGAACGCGTCCGCATAGGAAAAAAGCTTTCTCTGTTGTCTCCCTGCATATTGCTCTCTTAACGTTGCCTGATCGCTCTTATTAGCGGCATCGAACTTCGTTCGGTCGGTCGGACTCAGAAGGTTTGACATGACGTCAACTACTCTCGATGCATCGGTGACATGCACAGTACTACCGTCATACGTCGGCGCGATCTTAACTGCCGTATGCTGACGACTTGTCGTCGCTCCACCAATCAGCAGCGGCAGGTCGAGCCCACGTCTATTCATCTCATTCGCAACAAAAGCCATCTCTTCTAACGATGGTGTGATCAAACCACTAAGACCAACCACGTCGGCCTGCTCATCCAAGGCAGTTTGTAGGATAGTGTCGCAAGAAACCATGACCCCAAGATCCACCACGTCATAGTTGTTACATCTCAACACGACAGCGACAATGTTTTTACCAATATCATGCACGTCTCCTTTCACCGTCGCCATCACAACTTTACCTCGCGCCAACGATGAACCAGCCTGATCAGCTTCCATGTACGGTTGCAGATATGTCACCGCCTTCTTCATCACACGTGCGCTCTTCACGACCTGCGGAAGAAACATTTTCCCCGCACCGAAGAGGTCCCCAACAATCTTCATCCCACTCATCAGCGGACCTTCGATGACTAGAAGCGGTACTTCAAGACCTTGCCGTGCCTCTTCAACATCTTCTTCAATGAAATCGACTATGCCATGGACAAGCGCATGTTCTATGCGCTTGTCCACATTGCGGTCGCGCCAGGCATGATCATCCTCTCGTTTCTTAGAACTGCCTGTCACGGTCTGGGCGAACGCAACCATCCGTTCTGTAGCATTCGAGTGTCGATTAAAGATTACATCCTCTACCCGTGTCAGCAATTCGGTCGGAAGGTCCTCGTAGACTCCGAGCTGGCCAGCGTTAACAATCCCCATGTCCATCCCGGCAGCCACAGCGTGATACAAAAACGCCGAGTGGATAGCCTCACGGACAACGTCGTTTCCACGAAACGCGAACGATAAGTTGCTAACACCACCGCTCACCTTTACGTTAGGACACGCTTCCTTAATCGCTCCTATCGCCTCAATGTAGTTGACAGCGTAGTTGTTATGTGCGTCTATTCCGGTTGCGACCGCCAAAATATTAGGATCAAAGATAATGTCGGACGGGTCAATGTCAGCCTGCTCTAGTAGCAACCGATATGCTCGGGTGCAGATCTCAACCTTCCGCTCGATAGTATCGGCTTGTCCCTCTTCATCAAACGCCATCACAACCATACCGGCACCATATCGGTGAATGTGCCTAGCTTTCGCTAAGAAGTCAGCTTCGCCTTCTTTGAGGCTGATCGAATTGACAATAGCCTTACCCTGCACGCACTTAAGACCGGCCTCAATGACTGACCATCGAGAACTGTCAATCATGAATGGCACTCGCGCAATCTCGGGCTCTGTGGCTAACCAGTTCAAAAACTTCGTCATCACCTGCTCCGAGTCGAGCATCGCCTCATCCATATTGATATCAAGGATATTCGCGCCACCACGCACTTGGTCTAGAGCTACGTTTACAGCCTCTGCGTAGTCTCCTGACTTGATCACACGAGCGAACCTTCGTGAACCCGTAACATTAGTGCGTTCTCCAATCATGATGAAGTTGCTATCGGATCTGATTGTCAACGGTTCCAAACCAGTGAACATGGAGAAGCGCTTACTCGGTTCATCAAGAACCCGGGGCGAGACGGCCTCGACTGCAGCGTCAATAGCACGAATGTGATCGGGCGTAGTACCACAGCAGCCACCCACGAGATTGACGAATCCACTGGTGGCAAACTCTTTCAACAGTTGACTCATCTCAGCCGGCAACTGATCGTATTCACCAAATGCATTCGGCAGACCGGCGTTGGGATAGCAGCTTATGTACACGTCAGCGATTCGTGAAAGATCTGAAAGATACGGACGCATCTCTCTTGCTCCAAGAGCGCAGTTGATCCCAACAGAAAATGGCTGAGCGTGCTCGATCGATCCCCAAAATGCCTCAATTGTCTGTCCAGACAATGTTCGTCCACTGCGGTCGGTAATAGTCACCGACAGCATCAGAGGCAACTCCACACCCTTTTCCTCAAACACGTCCTGAATGGCCACAATTGCTGCTTTTGCATTGAGCGTATCGAAGATTGTCTCCACCAGAAGCAGATCACATCCTCCATCAAGCAACCCACGCACCTGTTCCGTGTAGGACTCCCGTACTGCGTCGAAGGTAATAGTGCGAAATGTTGGATCGTTGACGTCTGGAGATAACGACAAGGGTTTACTGGTCGGTCCGATCGCACCAGCTACAAAACGCGGTCGATCTGGCGTGCGTTCGCTCCAAGCCCGAGCGACGCGTGTCGCCATCTTGGCCGCTTCCAGGTTCAGCTCATAGGCGATTGTGTCGAGTCCATAGTCAGCTTGAACAACGCCAGTACTATTGAATGTATTTGTTTCGATCACGTCTGCGCCTGCAGCCAGATACTCGTTATGAATTTCCTCAATCACATCAGGCTGAGTCAGCACCAGTAAATCGTTGTTACCCTTTAGATCTGCAGTGTGTGTAGCGAAGCGACCACCTCGGAACTCGATTTCCCCTAGGCTTCGACGCTGGATCATCGTGCCCATCGCGCCATCAAGAACCAGAATACGCTCAGCGAGTCTGGCTTCGAGCACCTTCCGAACGTCGGGGCCTGCACTCAGAGTCTTTCTATCGAACATGAATCTACAGTCCTCATTTCAGCGAAGCTCGCCACTCCGAAAATATTTCTCCACTACCAGGTTGAGCGATCACCGCTACAAGACCGGTACCAGTCATCGCCTCATCAATATACGAACGGTGTGAATCCTAACGCCAGGGAGGATTTCCGATATCAGCTTCCGGTATAGACGATTCGCCATACGCGACCGCCCGTGTCGTCGGTTACGTAGATTGAACCATCTGGCCCCTGAGCTACTCCTGCCGGTCGATGGACGGCATCGCGTGGGCTCATCAGAGGTGACTCAAGAGCAAACCCATCGGCGAACGTTTCCCAATCACCGGTGAACTCGCCATTCCGGCGCGGCGCAAACACCACCTGATAGCCACCTTGTTCTAACGGAGCGCGATTCCACGAACCGTGAAAAACTACAAAGACACCCTCTGTATAACGAGCCGGAAACTGGTCGCCCGTGTAGAAGAGGAGATCATGCGGAGCCCAGTGCGCAGGAAACGCTACGAGTGGCCGATCATATCGGCCGCAATCCCCGACGCTCTGACCATCGCCGCCGTATTCGGGCGCCAATATTCTCGCCTCGCGAAGGTGATCGTAGTAACAGTACGGCCAACCAAAATCTGCCCCGTCTCTTAGTTCCAAAAGTTCCTCGGACGGGAGTTCGGCACTTTCCTCATCACTAAAATAGTTACCAAACAGCGTCGCCAGCGAATCACGACCGTGCTGCATCGCAAAAATCGCGTGCGTGGTCGGATCCCAGTCTAGACCCAAAATATTCCGCGTGCCCCGTACAAAACGGTGGCCATCATCAAACTGGGTCTGACCAAGTCTATCTGCATTAAATTTCCAGACGCTCGCCTGTCGCTCTCGCTCTGGACACGGCTGCTGACCCATCGAACCAGCCGTCCGAGCCTGAGCCTGACAGGCATTCGACGGTGCACCAACGTTCACATACAGATAGCCGTTCTGATCAAATGTAAATGCCTTGTCCGAATGCCCGCGCTGCTCAGGAAATCCAGAGACCAACAGCTCAGGGGGACCCGACGGTAAGAGATCACCGAGTGTCATCCTATAACGGAACACCTCCATCGACGTCGAAACGTAGAGGTAATCGTCACGCAGCTCAAGTCCAGTACCGTAATGATCGCCGAAACGTTCGATGATTTCAGCTCGACCATCGCCATTAGCGTCCCGTAACGCGACGACACCACCTCCGGGCACCCGGCTGCCACGGTCTCGGGAACCGCGGTTTCGAACATAGATATCGCCGTTGGCCGCAACATCGATGTGCCGGGGACGACCAATGTTATCGGCCACAACAACCGAGCAAAAACCTTCTGGCAGTATCAGACCATCGTCATCTGCTTCACAGACTAGTAGCCCACCGCTTGACAATGTTTCCTTACCAAAAGACAGGATTGTCCCAAAAGTGAAGAGCAGGACTACCCCAACCGTCGCCCACGCAAACCGCTGATATATCATGCAGCTGTCGACGACCGGTCTCGTCGGCCGAACCAAGACGAATAAATCAACCAGCCAAGTGGCATGATCACCAACATATAGGTGAGGTATTGCCCGTAACGACCATCCGGTCCATACGGTTCTGTTGCCCAGTGCAACGGTTCACTATACGGAAAAATATTAGCTTCAGTAAGCTCATGGAAACCGTAGATAAAAAGCTGAACCACGAAGACCATTAGAAAAATTGCTGTGACTTGAAAGAACTGCCCCAGGTTTACTCGGTGCCCGTATCTAGCCCACAACCATGCAACAGCTCCTGCCCCGACCACTCCAGCAGTCGCACCTATGATCAAACTGATCGACTGCACTTGAAATAGTAACGCATTCATCATCAGCGCCGTTTCCATCCCCTCACGAGTAATCATCAGCAAGGTAAAACCGAAAACCCCCAAGAAGGCACCGGTTCCAGCCTTGAGTGTCGACTGCTTAAGCTTCCCCTCAATCTCAGCTTTGAGTCGACGACCGGCACGCCACATGTGTACTGTGAGAGAAGCCACCATCGCGGCGGCTGCCATAGCGAGGATCCCCTCCCACAAGGCTTGGTTGGCAGCACGCGAGAACGCGACCCCAGCAGCCACGCTCAACACAATCGAACCAACAATCCCCCAATGAATAGCCGGAATCAGATGGTGGTTCCCGCTCTTCCTGAGATACGCAAGGCTAATCGCGATGATCAGGAAGGCTTCAAGACCCTCTCGTAGGGTTATAACAAATGCCTGAGCCATAGTTCACCGTCCGCGCGGATGTTATCCCTCACAAGATTGGTCCGTCAACATGAGATCCAATCTCTCACATGACAAGAAATAATTTAGAGATGAATAAGCTGAACCGTGATGCGGATCCTCAAAATCATCGTTTTCTGCAATTTAAAGCTCTTTCCTGATAGACACAAGGCGCCAATAGATAACCGGAACTTCTCTAGTTGCGCTACAGAAACGGGGTTGTTAAGCTCGATTCATGAGCGCTAGAAAAATAATGCTATTTGCTCTCCTGCTCATGGCAACGTCACGATCTGAGACGCTTAACGGGCAGCAAACGCAGAGCCCCATGTTTCGAAGCGGTACTGAGCTCGTTGATTTATATGTGACGGTTACAGATAAAAATGGGCGTTTGATGCCTAATCTTACCCGCGAGGATTTCTCAATCTTCGATGAAGGGGAGCCCCAAGAGATCGTGTTATTCGAAAACGACGTGCGACCGATCACCGTCGTCGTGATGTTGGACACCAGTATTAGCACGACAAACGTGATGGATCTAATAATGGGAGGAACTGAGCAATTTCTCATCAGAATGCTTCCAGATGACCGCGCAAGGGTAGGAGCATTTAACGACAAAATCGAAATCTCACCAGAGGAATTTATCAGTGATCGCGACTTGCTGATCGACGAACTAGACCGACTCGACTTTGGGAATGAAACGCGCTTGCATGACGCAGTCGCACTTAGTCTCGACGCGCTGCATGGCGTCGCAGGTCGCAAAGTGATTTTAGTTCTCACAGACGGACAGGACAGCTCTAGCAACATTGGGTGGAGAGACGTTCTTAGCCGAGCCATCGCCGAAGAGGTGATGATCTACTCCATTGGCTTAGAGGTTGAGTACTTCAACGGGGTACGTAATCGCAGGACCAGACCTGACGGAAGTCTCAGGAGACTCGCCGAGGAAACTGGCGGTGGTTATTTTGAACTTCGGGAAACAGATGAACTTGGCGCTACCTTCACCCGTGTGTCACAGGAACTACATAGCCAGTATGTGCTCGGTTTCTCACCGCCGGAACGGGACGGTAAGACACACTCAGTGACAGTCCGTGTAAAAGGTCAAGGGATGACCGCTAGAGCGAGACGCAGTTACGTCGCTCCATCTGATACCAACCAGACCAGGCCCTAATTGGCATTCGCCGGCTATGCACTCTCCGAGAATTGACTTCGCACTAACGACGATGCTCGAGTCTCATGGCCTTCACCGGCGGAAAGCCGGACGAGGCTTCGATGCGATGCACGTTACGTCGGTAGCTATGATCGTCGCCGATTATGGGTTTGACGAAGATACGGTCATTGCCGCACTTCTTCATGACACCTTAGAGGACACCGATCTAGATCCAGAAGTGATCCGATCGCGATTTGGCGATCTGGTGCTCGCTACGGTGCAAGATGTTTCTGAGCCCAAGAAACCAAGGCCATGGCGTGACCGCAAAGCGGCATACATCAAACAGCTGCAAACCACGCCACGCGAAAGCGCTCTAGCAGTAGCATCAGCAGACAAAATCCACAATCTTTCAAATATGACTCATGGACTCATCAAACAGAGACGAACTTTCATTAAACCTTTCACCGCATCCCTTGAAGAGATGGTGTGGTACCACAAAACTGTACTCGCGACGCTCCGGAACACCTGGTCGCATGCGATCCTCGAAGAACACAGTCAACGGAATGCTGCATTCCTTGATACGATCACTAAACTCACAGACGAAAACCATCTCTAAACGGATCATCGTCGCAAACCATAAACTCGTGGTCACCGGTGATCCACGCGGTACCATCGATGCGAGTCACGATCGCTGGTATCTCACCAATTGTGGTCCGTTGTACAAAAGACCCAGTAAGCCGGGTGTCAATGAGAGAAACCATCTAAACTTTAACGAAGGGTTTTCTGGTTGCTCGCATCAATTCGGACGTAAAAGTCCTAAGTGAAGATATCGTAAACCTGGTAGCGGTACGGGGAATCGAACCCCGGTCTCGTGGATGAGAACCACGTATCCTAACCCCTAGACGATACCGCCGCATCTTGAAACGAATGCGCAATTTTATATCATAGAAGACGTGTTCCGACCGTTCCTTGCCCTCACTCTAGTGTTGACCCTAGGCTTAGGTGCGGGTTTATACGTAGCCAGCAACCGCGCGACTGGTCCTGCAATCGATATAACCCAACCGACTCATTTTGTTGGGCGAAGCGCCGTTTTTCAAGCCACTATCGAAGCACCAAGATCCAAGCTAACCTACGTGGAAGCGGTTATCGAACAAAATGAGGAACAGTTTCTCCTCTTCTCGCTAAGTCGTCCCACTGAGGCAGAAATTGATCAGGATGGCCCTGACCGCATCCGCATCACTCGCCCATTCGACCGAAACTCTCATCCAGAGTTGCGTTCTGGCACAGCGCGATTACGCGTTTCGGCTAAACGCCCCGTATTATTCGGATTGCGAGAAACTAGTTCGTCAATAGCGATCGACGTTGAGGTTAGACTGGAACCTCCGCGAATCTCTACTGTCTCGAACTTCCACTATATCAACCACGGTGGCGCGGAACTCGTCGTTTATAAAATCTCCCCGCCCGATTCATCATCGGGCGTGCGCGTGGGCGACCGCACCTATCCTGGTTACGCCGTACCACTGCTGGGCACTAACAACGACGAAAGCCTCCGTGTTGCCTTATTCGCGCTGCTGCACGATCAGGACCTCGACACTCCGATTAATCTCTATGCCAGAGATAAAGCTGGCAACGAAGCACAGGCAGAATTCGACCATCAACGATTTCCGAAAGAATTCCGTCGGTCTCAGATTTTAGTGAGCGACCGATTTCTGCGACAGGTCGTGCCTCGTATTTTAGAACGGGTACCCGACCTATCGGATGAGGAACCAGACGGTTCCGACCAAGAGTGGCTCGATTTATATCTCTTTATCAACGACGAACTGCGCCGGCGCAACCGGAACACACTCGCTGCACTGGCAGTCGAAACGACAGAGCAGATGTTATGGGAGGGCCCATTTCTGCAGCTATCGAACTCAAAAGTGGAATCGAGATTTGCCGATCACCGCACTTATGTACACGGCGGAAGAGAAATCGATCAGCAGGTTCATCTTGGATTTGACCTTGCATCGACGGCAAATGCGCCAATTCTTGCGGCCAATCATGGCACTGTCATCTACGCAGACTATCTTGGCATATTTGGTAACTGTGTCATCATCGACCACGGCATGGGTCTGCAGACACTTTACGCTCACCTTGCATCTATCGCGGTCTCACGTGGTGATCAGGTGCAACAAAATGAGCAGCTGGGACTCAGTGGGCAAACTGGCCTTGCTGGTGGAGACCACCTTCACTACGCAACACTGCTACAGGGACATCCAGTGTCACCTGTCGAGTGGTGGGATTCCCACTGGATTGAGGACCGTATACTCAGAAAACTACGAGCAGCACTCCCAGAAACGTCACCGTAGCGTAGCTAGCTGCCCGTGTGGTATTCTTCTAGGGTTATAGTCGTGTACGAGAGAGCCATAGTCGTGACAATCGTCCATCGGGGGCTCTCTCAATCCCACATCTGGCGTTAGGAGAATTTTGATGCAGTATCGAACATTGTGGGCGTTTGTCTCAATCATTACCTTTGTAGTCAGCAGCGCATGTGGCGGTGGCGACTCAGGGTCGGAAACCTCTACAACTCCGGCAATTCCTCCTCCCCCGGCGTTTGACCCAGCCACAGCGGGCTCAGTTATGGGGATGATCACTCTGGAAGGAACACCCCCGGAACCGGAAAACATTCGGATGAGCTCGGATCCTACATGCGTGGAGCGAGCGACCAATACAACGACTGAATATTACGTGGTTGGTGATTCTGGTGGCCTGGGCAACGTGTTCATCTATATTAAAGAAGGACTTGGCGCACGGAATTTTCCGGCGGCAACCGACACCTTAACCCTCGATCAAGCAGGCTGTCGATACATGCCTCACGTCTTTGGGATCCGAGTAGGCCAAACGCTTGAAATCGTGAACAGCGACCCAACGCTCCACAACATTCATGCGACACCGGCGGTCAACGAAGAATTCAACACGGGACAGCCGATCGAAGGCATGCGGTTCGAGCGCACATTCGATGCACCTGAGGTCATGGTGCCATTCAAATGTGACGTGCATGGCTGGATGAACGCCTACGTTGGTGTGCTCGAACATCCATATTTCACCGTAACCAGCGATGACGGTAAGTTCGACATAAGCAGTCTCCCTCCCGGTGACTACGTCGTGGAGGCCTGGCATGAAGAACTCGGAACGCAAACACAAAACATTACCGTTGGCGAGGGTGCTACTGCTGAATTGAACTTTACTTTCACCATCAGTTGAGGATTTCGAAGCACTCGATGTAGATGGAAGCCAGCGAGGCTTCCATCTGCGCTGTTCCCTCCTCGACCGCACCCAGCCGTTCCGAGACCGCCAAGACTCATGCTCTGGCTGCACCGCTACAACCAACTTCTCGCATTGGCCACTCTGGCGCTAATCACCGCCGGTGGGCTTGTTACCAGCACCGACTCAGGATTAGCCGTTCCTGATTGGCCCAACACTTATGGCTACTTCATGTTTTCGTTCCCATGGTCACAGATGGTTGGTGGCATCCTATATGAACACGGGCATCGTCTCATTGCCAGTATCGTCGGCCTGTTAACGATCGGCCTTGTCATCTGGCTGTCAAGGCGTGACTCCCGGCGGTGGGTTAGACAACTCGGTTGGCTTGCACTAGCTGCTGTTGTCATACAGGGGCTACTGGGAGGAATCACCGTACTGTACTTCTTGCCACCAGAAGTATCGATCAGCCACGCAGGACTCGCCCAGATATTCTTCGCACTTATTGTTAGCCTTACCATCTTTACTTCTCATGGTTGGCTAACTCGTTACAACCGAGATATTAACGATGAGCGTGCTATCATTGATGATTCGGTCCTTCGACTGCTCACAGTCCTCACGCCGGCAAGTATCTACATACAAATTCTTGTCGGAGCAACAATGCGGCACACTGGAGCAGGTCTGGCGATCCCTGATTTTCCTCTTGCTTTTGGAGAATTTATACCTCCGATCTGGAACACACTTATCGCGCTGCACTTTAGTCACCGCGTTGGCGCCGTCATCGTGGTGGGACTTGTCGTGGCAACCGCTGGGCACATCTGGGCTCACCACCCCCAACGACAGGAATTGGTTCGACCGGGGATGTTACTGATCGGTGTCTCTCTCGTGCAGTTCACACTCGGAGCATTGACAGTGTTGAGCGAACGTGCAGTTGCCATTAACACCGCACATGTGGCAACCGGTGCACTGTTGTTTGTTACCGCGATCGTGCTTGGTTTACGTGCTCATCGCGACCGCTTTAGCGATGAAAAAGAATCTGTGCCGAGTTCCTTGCCGATAACAGTCACCACACCGACAACCATCCCCACTCCCGGTTCATCAGGAGCGAGTGGATGAAAACAGCTGCCGTCATTATGCCGGTAAGTCGTAGGCGCATTGCGGACTTCGTGACTCTGACAAAGCCACGGCTCAACTCTTTGGTCGTCGTGACCGCAGGTCTTGGTTATTACCTTGGAGCAGGAGGCCAAATTGAAGCTTCAACGCTCTTCCATACCATCGTCGGCGCCGCTCTTGTGGCAGGGGGTGCAGCAGCGTTCAACCAAGTCGCTGAGCGTGACCTTGACGAATTAATGGTTCGCACACGTCAACGGCCCTTACCCGTTGGCCGGCTCTTACCAACCGAAGCTCGATTGTTTGCATTCGTATTATCGGCTATCGGTATTTTCCAGCTGGCTTACGTTACGAGCTGGATCGCCGCATTTGTCGCATTCATAACACTCGTTAGCTATGTGGCCATCTACACACCCCTCAAGCGCCGTACGCCTTGGGCCACGCTGGTCGGTGCCGTCCCAGGAGCCCTACCGCCAGTCATTGGCTGGGCAGCAGCAACAGGCTCAGTAACGATTGAAGCCTGGGTACTGTTTGGTATCGTGTTCCTGTGGCAACTTCCCCATTTTCACGCGCTGGCTTGGCTGTATCGCGACGATTTTAGAGGGGCCGGTCTTCCACTTCTAGCTGTACTTGACCCGTCAGGCCGACGCACATCGACTCATGCGCTGATCTACACAATTGCGTTGTTACCAATGAGCCTTGTGGCAGCCCTGGTCGGTCTTGGAGGCACCATGTACGTTGCCGGTGCATCGTTGTTAGGCATTATCTTTATTGCTGTTGCTGCGGGTTTTGTCGCTCAGCACTCTACCGGTCGAGCACGGATACTATTTCGGACTTCGTTAATCTACCTTCCACTACTGTGGGGCTTACTGGTCGCCGAACATGCCTTCTGAACAGGATGCACTGACAGTCACCGGACTTAGCTATAGCTATGGGACACGAAAGGCCCTACGCGACGTTACTTTTTCTGTCAAAGCAGGTACTCTCTTTGCGTTACTCGGCCCAAACGGCGGCGGCAAGACAACTTTATTTCGCATAGCCTCAACACTCTCATCAACGGACCCCGGTCATGTAAAAATATTGGGTCACGACGTGGCTATTGAGGAAGCTCCCATCCGAAAGCTTATTGGGGTGGTTTTCCAGTCTCCTTCATTGGATGGACAACTGACAGTCAGAGAAAACCTAAGGTGTCACGGGCTTCTATACGGTTTATACGGAGGCCAACTTGAATCTCGCATCCGCGCCTCCCTCGCATTTGTTGGCCTAGCCGAACGATCTAGTGACCTCGTCCGTACTCTCTCGGGTGGACTCCAGCGTAGAATTGAGCTGGCAAAAGCGTGGTTGCCAGATCCGCGCATCTTAATTCTCGACGAACCAAGCACAGGTCTAGATCCAGGCGCACGGCGAGAAATCTGGAATCATCTAGACCGCTTGCGAAAAGAACATGGCACTAGCATCATACTCACAACTCATTTAATGGACGAGGCGGCACGTTCAGATCAAGTGGCGATACTACACCACGGTCAGCTCGTCGCACTTGGTTCGCCGCAAGCATTGGTTAACGAAGTAGGAGGTGACGTTATCCTAATTTCATCGCGCGATGTCAACCGACTGGCTACCGCCATCCGTGAACGGCTTCATCAGCGCGTCGACATTCTCGGCGGTCAATTGAGGATCGAGCGCCCGCGTGGACACGAATTTATTGCGGAGCTAGTCAAAATGTTCCCTGATGAGATTGAAGCCATCACTTTTGGTAAGCCGAGTCTCGAGGACGTGTTTCTCCACCATACGGGACAACCCTGGAACTGAGAATGTTACTCGCAACTCTGGCCCTCTGGCGACGCGACATCGTTCGGTTCTACCGGCAGCGGTCCCGAATCGTTGGCGCGCTTGGTACACCAATAGTGTTCTGGCTTCTCTTGGGTTCAGGGTTGGGTAGTTCGTTCCGTGCGGGCCCTACAGCTGCTCCTGAAGGAGGATATCTCGAGTATTTTTTCCCGGGAACCCTCGCTCTGATCATTCTCTTTACCGCGATCTTTTCAACAATCTCGGTCATCGAAGATCGCCACGAGGGTTTTCTTCAGGGTGTCTTGGTGGCACCCGTCCCACGAATAGCTATCGTGCTTGGAAAGATTCTCGGAGGCACGACGCTTGCGGTAGTGCAGGCCAGTCTATTTCTTTTGCTAGCTCCTCTTGCCAGTACTCACATCGGCTGGGCATCTTTACCTATGATGATCTTGGTACTCACAACTCTGGCATTTTCACTGACCGGCCTCGGATTCGTATTAGCCTGGATCCTTGATTCCACGCAGGGATTTCACGCGATCATGAACGTCGTGCTCATACCCATGTGGTTACTCTCAGGCGCAGTCTTTCCGCAAACTGGAGCCTCTGGCTGGATCCAAGCAATCATGTTCTTGAACCCTATGACCTATGGAGTCTCGGCTATTCGAGGCGTGCTAGCCGGTGGGAACAATCTCGGCTTTTCGACTTCAGTTTGGAGTTCACTTATGCTCATTACGATATTTGGAGTTGTGACGCTTGCAGCCAGTACAGCAAGCGTATACTACCGGCGCGTGTAGACGTAACATGGATCTCTCCAACCTCCCGACACTCAATGCAGTACTGAACAGTATCTCCGCTCTGCTGTTAGCAATGGGCTACGTGCAGATCAGGCGTCAACATGTGCAAGCACATAAGATCTGCATGCTTGCTGCTTTCGCAACCTCAACGCTCTTTCTCATCTCTTATCTCGTGTATCACTACAACGTCGGCTCAGTACCCTTCGAAGGACAGGGAGGGATTCGCATCATCTATTTTTCCATTCTGATCAGCCACGTCATACTAGCAGCGCTTATTCTTCCATTAGTGATTGTGACACTCATCCGCGCATTTCGTGGACAATTTGAACGACACAGGAAACTTGCCCGATGGACTCTTCCATTGTGGCTCTACGTTTCCGTCACTGGCGTGATTGTGTACGTGATGCTCTATCAGCTCTGAGCGTGCGAGCTCACGTAGCGCATGTAAAGATCAATACAACAAGTAGGGTTTTCGAGAGGAGCGCCACTCCGACTCGCCAGCGACCCACCCCTCGGCCAGGACCGCCGGATCTTCACCAGCACGAATACGCTGAAGGTCCTCACGAGATCCGAAGAGACGACTTGCCCTGTCGATTTCAAATCGATCTCCGTGGATCTGATGCAATGCGGCGGCTATCTCAAGACCGACATGGACAGGCCGCAGTATTTCCCGGTTGGTAACCACGATGTGAATACCATGACAACTCTCGCCAGAGTATTTACTAGCGCTAGGTGTGAAGGGCGCCGGATAGAAACGTACACCTGGCAGCTCCCTAGCGTTCAATAGAACAGACAACCGTGTAGCCTCAACCCATGGGGCTCCAAGGCGTTCAAAAGGGGTGTTAGTACCTCTTCCAACCGACAGATTTGTCGATTCGATCGATCCAATTCCAGGGTACAACAGTGCTTGTGTTACCGTACGAAGATTCGGAGAGGGAGCTATCCATGGCAATCCTGTCTCGTCGAACCAAAAGTCACGTTGCCAACCTTTAAGCTTCACGATATCAAGTTCAACTCCTATGTCACGTTCGTCATTGAAGAACCGAGCGAGCTCTCCGATCGTCAGACCGTGGCGGACTGGCATTGATACATAACCCGTAAATCCTATCGCGTCATCATCGAGCATTGGCCCTTCAACGCCGTTCCCCGTAATGGGGTTGGGTCGGTCCAGTACCACCACACGAAGGCCATGAGTCGAAGCCATCTCCATGACATAGGCCATCGTCGCAGGATAGGTATAAAAGCGTGTACCCGCATCCTGAAGATCAACAACGATCGTGTCAATCCCCGCCAACATGGCGGCGGTCGGCCTACGTGTTGTCGGCCCGTACAACGAATAGATGGGTAGGCCCGTCGAGGGTTCACGTGCATCGGGCACGAACTCGTCTGAGTGACCACCAAATCCGTGCTCTGGACTCAGTAAAACCTTCAAGTCAACTTCTGGCGCCGCCCACAAGAGTTCAACCGTAGTAACTCCGTCTCGAGCACGACCAGTGTGGTTCGTCAGTAACGCAATCTTGGCACCACGGAGACGAATAAAGTCTTCAGCTCTCAGAACATCAATCCCGGTACCCACGGTCACGTTTCGACGTTTTGACTCTGTTGTGATCGCAGCTGCAGCCAACGTCGCGACCATCCCTCGAAGTTCAGTAACGTTTCCGTTCCCATCGGGATGCAGACGGCTCGAGAGAAAAACCACGCAGGTCTGACTCGACGGATCGAACCAGACTGAGGTACCAGTGAAACCGGTGTGACCAAAAGAATCAATCGGAAACAGATCTCCTCTGTTTGCCGAATAGCGAGAATCGATGTCCCACCCCAGTCCACGTACATCGCGCACGTAACTCGGCGTCGCCCGCGACGTCATACGCTCAATTGTTAACGGTGCAAGAATACTCTCGTTATTAAATTTTCCTGCCGATAACACCATCGCACCAAAGCGGGCCAGGTCTGATGCTGTGCCAAACATCCCCGCGTGACCAGCAACACCACCCATCCGTCTAGCAGTCGGGTCATGTACCATCCCGCGAAGCATCGTCGCACCTCGCCCTCCACAAGGCCATGACCATATCGCGCATTCTTGAGTTGGAGCGATACGTGGAAACAATATTGCCGGCGGCGTGAACATCGAGTCACGCATACCTAAGGGTTTAAAGATTCGCTGCGCCGCAAACTCATCGAGAGTCATCCCGCTTATGCGCGTTACGATCTCACCAAGAATGAGAAAATTGATGTCGCTGTAGATGAAACGGGTACCGGGTTCTGCCGTGAGCTTTTCCTCAAATGCACGAGTAATCGCAATCTCATATCCATCAAACTCTTCTTCGAGAGTCAAATCAGCCCGCAGGCCAGACAAGTGAGTGAGTAAGTGCTCGACCGTAATGTTGTTCTTGTCGTTGCGCTCAAAACCAGGCAGATAGCGCGCAACAGGGTTACGGAGCCGCAAACGTCCCTCTTCGACCAACATCATGACCGCTGTAGTCGTCACCACGACCTTAGTTAACGACGCCAGGTCAAAGATCGTATCGACCGTCATCTGTTCAGAATGTGGCGAAACGGCACGCCGACCGAACGCTTTCTCATACACAGTCTCGCCTTGATGCCACACAAGCACGACTGCTCCTGGTAGATCGCCAGCTTTAATGGCTGCATTGACAGCGTCATCGATCCTCGCCAACTGCACCTGATTAATCATCACACCGGAGGGAGAAGGCTGAAGATCGGATTGGGAACGAACCAGAATGCTCAGAGAAAAGAGTACCAGGAACAGGACGGCGGCGTTTCGGAGAAAGCCGAAGGCCATGAGCTTACCTGCATTATACTGTGCGCGCACGTTTGTTATTGTGGATCAGAAGTGATGAATATCGTGGTCCGGCGAACTATCACCATTTCGATTACCACCTTGTTGATTTGGATGGTACCGAGCGTATCATCAGCGCAATCGTCTGTCATCCGGGGTCGCGTTCAAGCCATCGACGGCACTCCGATTCCCCGTGCGCAGATCTTTGGCCAAAGTGTTCAAAATGGACGAACTATCACCGACGAAACTGACCGATCCGGACGCTTTGCCTTCATCGGTCTTTCTTCTGGCCAATGGTTGTTCACGGTTGAAAAATTTGGCTACGAGCCGTCTCAAGGAGTGGTGTACATCAGACGAACGGCTCGTACCGATATGAGTTTCGTACTTGAGATCAATCCATTCAGTCCCCCAGTGCCTGCGACCGGCGTACTTGCGGGTCTTCGTGCGGGCGAGATCCAGGAAGATCTGCTTTCAGCCCATTCACTCTTTGACGACGGTAACTTTGACGATGCAATCGACGTGTACAAGGACCTCCTCAACCGGCTCCCCTTGCTCACGAGCCTCCATATTCAAATAGGACACGCGTATTTAGGAAAGCGCGATTATCGGAAAGCCCTTGCGGCTTACCGAGCTGTTCCAGCCGATGCCGCAGCCGCCGAAGAAGCTGCATTAGCCATCCAGGCTCTACAGTCGATTCCGCCGCCTAGGTGTTAATCGGTTCTGAGCAAAGATTCAGATATACTGCTCTGAGATTAGTGAGGTCAGACGGGGCTGCAGATGTTACTGCCCCCTGCGTATGAGGAGTATTGCTATGTGTTGTTTTCGCTATGTCTTCCGACGTGTCTTCATCTGTTTACTTCTACTTGGTGTAGCTGCACCAGCGCTGGGCCAGAGTGGCCGCATGAGTGGTCAAATAGTAGACGAGAACGGTGATCCAATCGCCGGAGCTCAGATCCGTGCTGAAAAACCAGATGCGAACCCACCCGTGCGCGAGACTACAACCGATGACGATGGGCGTTTCTCACTGATTGGTTTTGCGAGTGGACAATGGCGGGTTACAGCAACAGCCGAAGGATATAACGAGGATTTTGGTACTATTACGGTTACTCAATCTTCAACTCCGCCAGCAGACTTCGAACTCACAAAGATCCGGCACGCCTTGGTCAGAGCTTTAGGTGAGGAAGCGATGGACGGACTGGATCCTGATGAAATCGAGCAAGAACTCGAAGCTGCCGATTCGGCTTTTAACTCAGAAAACTGGGAGGCCGCCATTGCCGGATACACCTCCTTGCTAGATAAACTTCCGATGTTGACAACGCTACACTCTCAAATCGGCCAATCCTACAGAGCGAACGGTGACTACGAACCAGCGCTTGCAGCCTTTAGAACAAGACTTGAGCTGGAACCCGAAAACGAAGGCGTTAAGGCTGACATCGCTAGGACCAGGCTGGCCATGGGTGATTTGGATGCAGCCAGTGAACTCGAAGCGACGGCTTCTGGACTGGATGCGTCAAAGGAAGACCTCTACAACCTTGGTGAACTGGAATTCGCAAAGGGTGAGGTTGACGCTGCTGCTGGATGGTATGAAAAAGCTACTATGGTTGATCCGAACTGGGTCTTGCCAGTGTTTAAATTGGCGCTTGTTGCCCTGAATAGAGGAGATATGGATACCGCTAAACAACACTTCCAAAAGGTTGTCGATTTGGACCCAAATTCTGACGAGGGAACCCAGGCTTCAGCCACTCTTGCCGCACTGCCATAGCTAGTCTGAATTCTTTGCTAAAGGTGCGGGGCACTGTCCCCGCCCTTTTTTTGTACAGGCAATGACCACGACACGAACTCATAATTCATCAAAATATTGAAGATGACACGTATCCACTCAGCGGCGGTTCTTGGGGCTGGTACGATGGGTGCACAGATAGCCGCACACCTTGCAAACGCTGGCATACCCGTTCTATTACTGGATCTAGATACAAAAACAGCTGTTGCCGGACTCAGAAGCGCACAAGAGGTCAAACCGGATCCATTTTTTACACGCAAAGCAGCAGATCTTGTCTCGGTGGGTGGGTTCGAAACAGATCTCCCGAAGGTGGCGGCATGCGACTGGATCATCGAAGCAGTTGTAGAACGCCTTGAGACAAAACAACAATTGATGGCGCAAGTTGAAACTCATCGGAGCGCCTCAGCGATTGTCAGCTCCAATACTTCGGGTATCCCGATCGCACAGATTGCCAATGGCCGCTCGTTAGAATTCCGCCAGCACTGGCTGGGCACCCATTTTTTTAACCCACCCCGTTACCTGCATTTAGTCGAAATCATCCCAACTGATGACACGAATACCGCGGTCGTCAACACAATCAGACATTTCTCCGACTACGTCCTAGGAAAAGGCGTGGTCATCGCCAAGGACACACCAGGCTTCATTGCGAACCGAACTGGTCTTTATGGAGCGATGAGGACACTTGAGTTTCTAATAAGCAACCAATTCACAATCGAAGAAATTGACGCCATGACAGGTCCGGTTATCGGTCGCCCGAAGAGCGCTACGTTTCGGACCATGGATATCTCCGGGATCGACATCCTGGCCAAAGTCACGCGAGACCTCAGTCTTCGACTCGAACAAAAGAAGGAAGGCCGACTATTTCAGGCCCCAGCGTTGATCGAAGAGCTAGTCAGGCGGGGATGGATTGGAAGCAAGGTTCAACAAGGTTTCTACAAGAAAGAACACACGCCTGAGGGCAATCGAATTCTTGTCCTTGACCCAGCTACGGTCAGCTATAGGGAATGGCGCGCACCCCAACTGCCGGCACTAGACGCCGCTTGGAAAATCCACGATGTTCGCCACCGAGTGCGAAAGTTGTTTCTAGGAAACGATCGAGTAGGCGAGTTCCTACGTGCCACACTGGGACAGACGATACTCTATGCTGCGGAAGTGACTTCAGAGATGGCCCACTCATTCAATGATGTGGATCGCGCTATGCGGTGGGGCTATGGATGGGATTTAGGACCTTTCGAACTATTGGAGGTAATCGGAGTCGATCAGTTTATCGAAGCTTGCCAGTTCGAGAAAACAATACCGCTAGCGCAAAATATAAATTTTTCAAGAGAGCCCTCGACACCAGATCTGCAAATACTACGACTTGCCAAAACGCGCCAGCCCGTTGTCAAACAAAACGCAGGCGCCAGCCTCATCGATTTAGACGACGGAGTGCTTGCGATTGAATTCCACTCAAAAATGAATACTCTCGGAGGCGATGCCGTCGAGATGCTGCAACTTGGAGTACAAGAAGCTGAGGAAAATTTCCACGCACTGGTCGTCGGCAACGACGCTACCGCGTTCTCAGCGGGTGCCAATTTGACTCTAGTGTTACTCGAAGCACAAGAACAAAACTGGGACGAGATCGAGTTAATGGTACGAGCTTTTCAAGCTGCTGTCACCGGACTGCTTCATGCTCGCGTCCCGGTAGTCGTCGCCCCAGCAGGCTTAACGCTCGGTGGTGGTTGCGAGATTGCTCTGCACGCCGACAGGGTGCAGGCCGCAGCCGAAACCTACATGGGTCAAGTTGAGGTCGGTGTGGGACTAATTCCAGCCGGCGGTGGCACAAAAGAACTCCTCGCGCGGAGCATGGCTCAGTTAACAGCAGTCATTACAGATCCAATGCCTTTCGTTCGTGATGCGTTTGAACTCATAGGACTTGCCAAGGTATCGACAAGTGCTGAAGATGCGAAACGGTTGGGTCTCTTACGCAAAACAGATAGCGTAACGATGAACCGCGAACGTCTACTGTGTGATGCGAAAGCAAGCGCACTTGAGTTAGCGCAAAAGGGTTATCAGCCTCCACGACCTCGTCACGACATCGTAGTAGGAGGTGCTAGCGTTCGTGCCACTCTGGAGCTCGGGGTTCACCTAGCTCGACGAGCAGGCCAAATTAGCGACCACGATGCACTGATCGGACGCATACTTGCCCACATACTGTCTGGTGGCGATCTCCCCCACCAAACCGAAGTTTCAGAGCAATATTTACTCGATCTAGAGTGTGAAGCATTCCTTAGTTTGTGCGGCGAGGAAAAAACACAACAACGGATGGTGCACACACTGAAAACTGGAAAAACATTGCGAAATTAGGTGCAATGACTGAAGTAGAGTCTCGACCCGCTGTCGTCGCGATGAGCTTCGCAATGTGTAACCGTGTCACCTCATCTATTCGGCCAAGCGTGACTTAATGAACGTGAGACACACCGGCGCTACACGTGAAATCGACGGTCCAGTGGGACATCTAGAAGCTCTTCTCGATCATCCCCATGCAGAGCTTCCATCAGACTCTGAAAACATACCTCGTGCCATAGTTGTGTTCGCCCATCCTCACCCACAGCAGGGCGGAACAATGCATAGCAAGATAGTCTATCGTGGAGCTAAAGCGCTCTCCTCGATGGGATATGTCGTGCTGCGGTTCAACTTCCGCGGTGTGGGTAGAAGCGAGGGAACGTTCGCCGAAGGAGACGGAGAACTAGACGACTATCTATCTGCTCTTGACTATGCTGAGAAACTCTACCCTGGCCTTCCGCTTTACGCCGCTGGTTACTCCTTCGGAGCTTGGATCGCGCTCAATGCTGGTGCGGCCGATCCCAGGGTAGGTGCTCTCCTTGGTATTGCTATCCCAACTCAACGGGAAATGACCGCCGTAATTACCAGTGAAAAACCTAAATTTCTTATCCACGGCGAGCGGGACACACTGATCCCTCTCAAGGATATGTGGCGCTTCTACGGAAAGTTGTCTGAACCAAAAGAGCTCGTGGTCATTGATGCAGCCGATCATCTATTCGACGGAAAGACAAGGGAGGTTGGCGACGCGATCATAGACCTATTGGAGGATTTCGAGTTATGACCGAGGCTGTCATCGTTTCAGCTGTACGCACGCCCACGGGTAAGGCCCCCAAGGGCACCCTATGTAAGACACGCCCTGACGAGTTAGCAGCTCTTACGATCGGTGAGGCGCTACGACGTGCACCGGGGATCGACCCTTCAGAGGTTGATGATGTCATCCTGGGATGTGCGATGCCTGAAGCCGAGCAAGGGATGAATGTAGCCCGTATTGCTAGCCTGCGCGCTGGCATTCCGGTAGAAAGTTCCGCGGTAACGATCAACCGATTTTGCTCTTCTGGTCTGCAGGCGATCGCATTTGCTGCCGAGCGAATCAAGTGTGGCTCGGCACACACGATCGTAGCGGGCGGAACCGAGTCAATGAGCTTAATCCCAATGGGGGGACAAAAGATTGCACCAAACCCAGAACTCGTGTCTCACTACCCAGATGTCTATCTCAGCACGGGTCTGGTCGCAGAAAACCATGCCGCCCAATCGAAAATCTCTCGCGAACAGCAGGATGCGTTCGCATTGCGGAGCCACAAGCGGGCTATCGCGGCGATCGCTGCCGGCCATTTCGCCGCCGAGACTGTACCCGTGTCGGTCCAAGCGGTTAATGAGCCTGCAAACTGTGGAACACCACACATCGAAGAAATCACATTCGCGGTCGACGAAGGGCCCAGACTTGACACATCTGCTGCGGCCCTGAGTAAGCTCAGGCCCATCTTTCACACCAACGGCACTGTGACGGCTGGCAACTCATCACAGACCAGCGACGGTGCCGCAGCGGTTATCGTGACTTCGGCCGAATATGCTACCGCGCGGGGACTCACACCACTTGCCCGGTTTGTTTCATTCGCAACGGCCGGTGTGAAACCAGAATTGTTCGGACTCGGCCCAGTTCCAGCGATCAAGAAAGCCCTCAAGTTAGCTGCGTTGACCATAGACGATATTGACCTAGTAGAGCTCAACGAGGCATTTGCCTCCCAGATTCTTGCGTGTCTGCGCGAACTACCAATTGACTTGGAAAAACTCAACGTGAACGGCGGTGCAATCGCACTAGGACACCCCCTTGGGTGTACGGGCGCCAAGCTAACGACGACACTATTATATGAGTTGCAACGACGTGAGAGCCGCTACGGTATGGTTAGTATGTGTGTCGGCGGCGGTATGGGTGCCGCTGGAATCTTCGAACGAATGTAAATCCATAACTTATAGAAAAGCGACGAGGTTTTCATGGCCGTTTCACCAACGATAACAACACAACGGGGAGGTTCTTGGCTTCTCGAAGATTCTCCCCAAAACGACACATTCACGCCAGAACGTATGACCGAGGAGCACAGGCTGATCGATCAGACAGCACGGGAATTCGTCACCAATGAGGTTGTTGATCACAATGCCCAACTTGAAACGAAAGATTGGGATCTTGCCCGGCGTCTGTTGGAACGTTGTGGTGATCTCGGCCTCCTTGGTACTGACGTACCAGAAACTTACGGGGGCATCTCACTTGACAAAGTCAGCTCGGCGATCATCGCCAGTCGACTTGGTCAGTCCGGTTCGTTCAGTACAACGTTTGGTGCGCAGACCGGCCTCGCTATCCTTCCAATTCGGACATTCGGCACGGAGGACCAAAAAACACGGTATCTACCTAAGCTAGTTACCGGCGAGTGGGTTGGTGCGTACTGTCTAAGCGAATCGGGATCTGGGTCTGATGCTCTGGGCGCTAAAACGCGCGCCGTTCGTCTCGAAGACGGCAGCTACAGCCTCACCGGCGAAAAGATGTGGATCTCAAACGGCGGCTTCGCAGACCTCTATGTAATCTTTGCAAAGATAGATGGCGAACAGTTTACGGCGTTTCTCGTTGAACGCGGTTTCGAGGGCGTTAGTAGCGGTGCAGAGGAACATAAGATGGGCCTCGCTGGGTCGTCAACAACACCGGTCATCCTGCAGGATGTCCGAATTCCAGCAGCAAATATTTTGGGCGAGATCGGACAAGGACACAAAGTCGCATTCAACGTCCTCAACTATGGTCGTTTCAAGCTGGGGGCAGCCACGGCCGGAAGCGCGCAGATGGCTATTGGAGAAGCTGCCCGTTACGCTGCACAGCGACAACAATTTAATCAACCGATCGCAAATTTTGGAGCTATTAAACATAAATTAGGTGAAATGACAATCCGCGCTTACGCCATCGAGTCGATGGTCTTTCGAACCGCCGGATTGATCGACGCTGCACTGAACGAACATGCTTCAGACAACGACGGAGTTTTACTGGCCACGCTTGAGGAGTACGCTATCGAAGCGTCGATCCTCAAGGTAGCAGGCAGTGAAATTCTTGATTACATTTTCGACGAAAATATTCAAATTCATGGCGGAAATGGCTACGTAAAGGACTACCCAGCCGAACGACATTACCGAGACTCCCGGGTCAATCGTATCTTTGAAGGTACAAATGAGATCAACAGGTTACTTATTCCCAGCATGTTATTACGACGGGCACTCAAGGGGCACCTCCCGGTGATTGAGGCTGCCCAACAAGTGCAAAACGAGATTCTCAACCTCACACCTACGATTCTTGACAACAATCGTCTCCTTGCACCCCAAGTGACCGCGGTAGGTATGTTTAAAAAGGTTGCCCTTGCCGTTCTTGGTTTAGCACTTCAAACCTACGGCGACAAGCTGTCTGATCAACAAGAAATTCTGTCTTTGACTGCTGACATACTCATCGATGTCTTTACGGCCGAGACCATCTTGCACCGAGCACTACAATCAAGCGCATCTGGCACGAGCACGGCTGTCCTTCAAGTTGAAGCAGTCCGGTCGTTTGTAAGCGATGCTACAGGGAGAATCGAACTCGCAACGCGCTCAGCACTTGCCGCAATGACCGAAGGCGACAATCTTAGGATACAGCTGGCAGCGCTGCGGCGGTTACTCAAAGTCACTCCTGTCAACACCGTTTCGATTCGCCGACAACTTGCCGATCAGGTAGTCGCGCGAGCAGGATATATTTTCTAGGTGTCGAAAGATCGCGCGATGACCAAGCTGCAACCATGGTGTCATATCGCTACAACTGCAGCAGTGATGGTTGCAACGGCGTGTACTCCACCACCACCCGATGAAACTGGATATGTCGAACGGCTGCTAGAAGACCGTGCAATCAAAGACGAAATGTTCACTGAAGGTAGTGACTCACCGGTTCCATTGGACAGACGATCCTGGATGCTGCCCATCAGATACTATGAGCCCGCCCCTTCGTATCGGGTCCCTGCCAGTCTCAACATCGCGGAAGACCAACCAACGTTCGAGGTTCCGACGTCAACAGGACAGTTGCGGATCATGCAACGCGTGGGTACTCTTGAGTTCATGCTAAACGGAGAAACACGCACACTCTCGGCACTCATTGAGCTTCCCATACAGGATGCCACGCGGCTTTTTGTCCCGTTTCGAGATGAAACCAGCGGCACCGAAACATATCCCGCTGGCCGCTATCTTGACCTTGACCGGACACCAACCGGCATCTACGATCTCGACTTCAACCGCGCGTATCACCCTACGTGTTATTACAACGAAGAATTCGATTGTCCTTTCCCACCTCCTGAGAACCGATTGTCTACACCCGTTCGTGCAGGCGAGAAACTACCCCCTGAAAGTGAACGTCGGATTCCTATCGGCCTTCCGAAGCAACCCATCTCGGAACCCAGCGGTGGAAACTAAGCAGACTGCAATGAAGCTTCGTGGCATTATCTTTGACTTCGACGGAGTCATTGCCGACACCGAACCACTCCATCTCCGGTCCTATCAGGATGTCCTAGCCAGCACTTCGCTCAGATTGACTGATGAAGACTATTACGCCCATTACCTTGGATACGACGACGTAGGCGTCTTCAGTAACATCGGACACAATCAGGGTCAACCGCTTAACGAGGATGAAATCAAGCATCTTTTGGCGGAAAAATCGAAGCGCTTCAACGCACTGGTCCACCGCAGTGAGGTTTTGTTTCCTGGTGCACCGACCTGTATTGAGGAACTGGCCAACAGTGTTCCGCTTGGTATCGCATCCGGCGCTCTCCACCAAGAAATCGAAACCATCTTGACAAGCAAACATCTCAGACATCATTTTAAAGTAATCGTTGCCGCAGACGATGTGACACATTCAAAGCCAGCTCCCGACACTTATCAGCGAGCCGTGGAACTACTGCATGGAAATGATCCTGGTGCTGAACCCTCAGCATATGTTGCTATTGAAGACTCCGTCTGGGGCATCACTGCCGCTCACGCTGCAGGTCTACAATGCATTGCGGTCACGCATAGCTATCCCACCGAGGCATTAGCATCCGCGGAAATCATTGTGAATGGACTCAGCGACCTAAAACCCACAGTGTTCGAACAACTTGGCCGACCTCTCAACTAACTGTTACTAGCCATGGATTAGAGCCAACATGATGATTTCGTCAAGTTTCATAGACAAATTCTCTCAAATCGCAAAAAGTCCAGAGCCAGATCTAGCCACATCCGGACTACTCATCGCGAAACTTGAATACCCAAATCTCGACGCCTCTCGGTACCTTGAGCGCCTTGATGAGATGGGCCTTGCCGTTCTGGAACGTCTGAATGAAGCGCCCGAGAATGACCCACTCAGACGGATTGAAGTGATGAATGCTTATCTCTATAAAGAAAAAGGGTTTACCGGAAACAAATCCCAGCTAAATGACCCGCGAAACAACCTGCTAAACGCCGTGATCGACAGAAAGACCGGCATCCCCATAATGCTGGCAGTCGTCTACATTGAAGTCGCAAGACGTGCTGGCGTGACTGTCGAGGGCGTGAACTTTCCTGGCCACTTCCTTCTGCGCATACCATATCTGAATGGTACGACTGATCACGTTGACTTCGATCTGATCGTTGATCCGTTTCATAGCGGAGCTATCTTGTCAGAGTCTGACTGCAGGCATCTATTAAACAGGTCAGTGAATCCGCAAATGCCATTCGATCGCCGTTTGCTTATGCATGCCACGAAATTACAGATCATCATTCGGATGCTAGTTAATCTTAAAAGGCTCTACGTCACGATGTTGTCTTTTCCGCAGGCACGAGCCATAACGGAATTACTTCTTGCTTTGGATCCATCAGCCATGGCCGAACTCCGAGATCGTGGCTTGCTCGCTTATCAGCTTAACGATTTTTCAACCGCCCTCAAAGACCTCCAAGCGTACCTGCGATTCACGTCGCGAGGCGCTCCTCAGGTACCGGAAAAGAATGAAGAACACGCCGAGATCTGGGAGCACGTCAAAACGCTACGTCGTCGAGTCGCAAATCTTAACTAATCTCAACCTGCCTTAGGACTTACCGATCTCATCGTACAAAACTGCCGAAGCGATAATGCCCTTATGGAAGTTTCCTAAGTCAAGCTTCTCATTCGGTGCGTGGGCATTCTCGTCTGGAAGTCCGACACCGAACAGCACTGATGGTAAGCCTAGTACTTCTTGAAATGTCGCAACGACTGGAATTGAACCACCTTCGCGATTAAAAACTGGCTGGCGACCAAACCCCTTCTCAATAGCACGGCCTGCCGCCTGCACGAACGGGTTATCGAAATCTGTCATCCACGGTCTGCCACCATGCATTCGTGTGAGACTAAGCTCGACGGTTCTTGGTGTTACTTTCCTGAGATATTCCTCGAACAGAACGGCGATGTTGTCGGGTTCCTGATCTGCCACGAGGCGCATACTCACCTTAGCCATCGCGACTGCCGGAATGACGGTTTTCGCACCCGCGTCGGTGAACCCAGATAACAATCCGTTAATCTCGAAGGTTGGACGACCCCATACGCGTTCGAGGGTTGTATATCCACGCTCGCCAAATAGCTTCGGCGCCCCCAATTCGTTGCGGTACCGGCGCTCGTTGAACGGAAGTTTGGCAAACTCTGCGCGCTCTTCATCACGGAGTGGTCTGACATTGTCATAAAAACCTGGAATCTTTACACGACCGCCACGATCCTTCATTTGGTTCAAAATTTGCGCGAGCACAAATGCGGGATTAGCGACAGCACCGCCAAATGAACCCGAGTGCAGGTCAGTATTCGAGCCCCTGAGATCAATCTGAAAATACGTCAGACCACGCAGACCATAACAAATGGATGGCACCCCTCGATCAAACATGGGTGAATCAGAAATCACGACGACATCTGCCGCCAGTTCATTCTTGTGGTCCCGTACGAAGTCATCCAAATGTGTGCTCCCTATCTCTTCCTCTCCTTCAAGAATGAACTTAATGTTGGCTGAGAGTCGTCCATCTTGTCGTAGACATGCTTCCACTGCCTTGAGGTGCATAAAAACCTGCCCTTTGTCATCTGCCGCACCTCTTGCGTAGATCTCACCTTCGCGTACAGTAGCTTCAAACGGCGGTGACTCCCACAAGTCGAGTGGATCTACCGGCTGCACATCATAGTGGCCATAAAACAAGATCGTTGGTGCATTCTCAGCTTTGAGCCAGTCCCCGTAAACGACAGGGTTACCTGGAGTCTCGATGAGCCGCACATTTTCTAGCCCCACGTTTCCCATCTCGGCCGCGGTCCATTCAGCGCATGCTTTGAGATCTTCACCATGCTCGGGCAGTGCGCTGATACTTGGTATAGCCAGATACTCTTTCAGTTCTTCGATATATCGATCACGATTGGTGTTAATAAAGTCGATCACATTGTTCATATAGGCACCTCAACGGGCAGATCGTCTCGATCGCCCCACTCCTTCCACGATCCAATATAGTTCCGAACTCTTGGATATCCCAAAAGTCGCAGAGCCAGATAGCTATGCGCAGCCCGGTAACCACCTTGACAATACGAAATGATTTCTTTGTCTGACGTCACGCCAGCATGTTCGTACATTGCTCGCAACTCAGCAGCCGTTTTAAATCTTCCATCGTCCGACAGATTTTGAGTCCACTCAATATGCACTGCTCCTGGAATCGCACCACCTCTCTTGGCTCTTGCTTTCGTGCCGCGATACTCACCGTCACTGCGTGTATCAAGCAAAACTGTGTCCGCATTCTCTAATCGGCTTTCAACTTGCCTCCAGGTAGCCAGTCGCTGTTCTTGCCGATTAACCTCCCACTGTTCTCCCTGGCAAGGGGCAACTGCCTCCCTCGTGGTGGGTAAACCAGCCCGCTGCCATGCCCCGAAACCACCATCCAAAACACTTGCGGCGGAATGCCCAAAGAACTCCAAAAACCAGAATGCGCGCGCGGCGCGTATCCCTGAATGTTCGTCGTAAGCCACTACACTTCGGTCCGCCACCACACCACGTGATGTTAATAAATGCGTGATCATCCATAAGAATGCTTCAAGCGGAGTTGGATCCGTATCGACCAAACTTACACCGAACAGATCGAGATGAACCGCACCCGGTATATGACTTGTCGCAAACTGCTCAGTGGGACGAAGATCAATCAGGACAATGTCCTCAACTCGTTTCCCAGTTACTCCTAAACGGACAACCAATTCTTCTGCTGAGACTAGAAGTTCTGGATTCGCGTAACCCCTACTATCGTCTGTCATAATGCCATTTTTCCACACTGCCTCGACTCAAACTAATGATGGCTCAATCCCATTGGCATAAGTAAAAGACCCGCTCCCGTAGTAGTTCAAATTCCCAAAATTACACTAGCACCAGATACCGGATTATAAATAGAACCGTAAAAAGGTAAACGACCCAGTTCACCTCATCACCGCGGCCGGCCACCAACTTGAGTAACGTGAATGCAATAAAGCCAAATGCAATACCCTCAGTGATGCTGATCGTCAATGGCATCATGATTATGACAAGAAAAGCTGGAATGGCTTCTGTCAGATCGTCCCAATCGATACGACGAACCCCTTTCACCATGATGGTGCCAATTCCACTCGCGACACATGTCGCAACAAAGACAGCACCAAAATCCATCCCCGCAGCACTCAACACCGCAGGCTGAACGAAGATGATGTAGGCCAGTGTTGCGAACGTTGTGGCTCCGGCGAGGACCTCAGTTCGAATTGACGTACGATTCTCAGAGAGGCAAAGAGAGACTCGAGCATAACGGTTATCGGGTTATACAAGCGTCCATTGTCTATCGTTCTGACGAACTCGTACTTCATCCTTAAGCTTGATCAAGTGGGCAAGAACACTTTCGGATGCTGCCTCCCTAAGGTTTTGTAAGAGAAGAGGATAAATTCGATCGACAATCTCAGCACTCGTCGTACAGCCTTCTTGGAGAGCAGATATTATCTGGTCTTCACGTCGCCTACGATGATCAAAGTAATACTGGATTTCCGCAACCGGATCACGAATCTCTGGACCGTGCGCGGGCAGAACCCGGGCCGGCTTGAGATCAAGAACTAGTCGAAGACTCTTGAGATAAGCCGCTAAGTTGCCGCCACGACTACCAGGAATAACAACTGTGCTACCCTGGACGATGAGGTCGCCACAAAAGAGTGTACGACCGACCTCCTCGAAAAAGCATGCGTGGTCTGGGGCATGACCTGGAGTATGAACTACTCGTAGTTTGACATCTCCGGCCACAACGACGTCCCCTTCTTCAATCTGATGCCAGGTTACATCATATCTTTTGTCCCGTTCCGGCCATGGGATCTTGGCAAACTCCACGTCCGGCCACTGCTGGGCCAGACTCACGCAACCAGCCACATGGTCGGAGTGTCCATGTGTCACCAGAACTCGGGCCAGCGGCAATGTTCCGAGAGCGTTAGCCAGCGCCTCCAAGTGAGGCAACGTGCCGGTCGCTGCATCAATTAACGTCGGGTGACGACCAAGAATTAGATAAGTATTGTTACCAGTCCCAGTGTAAGGACCGGGATTAAAACCTGGGACAAGAGTGACATTCACATCCGTGAGGAAAACATTGCGAGTTGACGGCCACCTCCGGCCCCGTCAATTATACCGTGTGCACCCTATGAGCTCCGTTTCCACCGTCGAAACATTCACGCCAGAAGAGCGCGACCTACTAATGCCCCACTTTGGCAACGTCGACAGCCCGGTCTTTGTATTGACCAATCTCCCAGAAGTCGTCAAAGGCGCCCTCTTTGCGCGTTACTCACGTTCGGCTAAATCCGTCCGGCGCCTGTTCCTTGACGAATTTCTGAACCAACTTCCGACTAACGAATCAGGGAACTCGATTGTCGGTCTTGACCGAGCGGAACGACTCTACTCTCGTGTCTTTAGCGAATACGGGGATGACTCGGTGGCGCAGCTGGGTGGAGCTCACATCGCCTGCGAGGGTATCTCGAACGTTTTAACCAAGATCCTCGAACGTGGCCGTCTTATGGCGTACCTAGAGCAGTCCACCAGATACGTACCGTACACCGATCGACCGAACGGGCGGTGGAAATATGTTGTTCCTGGCGAATTATCCGATCCAGCGCTCCTGAAATTGTTTACAGAGAGTCTCGACCGAGCCTTTGAAACATACACGCGGTGGATTGAACCCGTCCAACAGTATTATCGTGACCGCTATCCGAAATCGAGTGACGACTCGGACGGTATCTACAGAGCCGCAATCAGAGCTAAGACACTCGACGCACTACGGGGACTACTTCCAGCAGCCACTAGATCGAATGTCGGAATTTACGGATCCGGCCAAGCTTATGAAGCCTTGCTCCTCAAAATGCAAGCGCATCCTCTCGCTGAATCTCGGATAGTGGCGCAGTTGATGTTGCCAGAGCTTCGGAAAGTAATTCCGGCATTTCTGAGCAGAGTCGACCGAGAAGATCGAGGCGTACGACAAGTAACTTATTTAGCGGAACGGCTAACCAGAACCGAACTCGTGACTCAAGAACTGATCGGTGAGACGGACCCGATCTCAAAGCCAGAGGTAGTGCTAACCGATTTCGATCCCGATGGAGAGATCAAAGTTGTCGCTGCGGCTTTGTACTCGGCGTCTCAATTACCACATGACCAACTGATCAGTATGGCTCGTGCGATGTCATTGGATGACCGCGTCCGTGTGCTAAAAGCATATGTCGGTGAGCGTAGAAACCGCCGCCACAAACCCGGGCGGGCTTTCGAGCGAGCAACTTACTGTTTTGACGTGCTATCTGATTATGGTGCCTTTCGTGACCTACAAAGGCATCGCATGCTCTCTCTCGATTGGCAGCACCTAACGACTATTCATGGACATACTCAGCCCGCCGCAATAGAGGATGTGGGAGCCTTGGCCGACTGGAACCGCGTTGTACAAGAATCAGCCGACCTGCACGAACATCTCAAGACCTCGCACTCACCTGTTGTTGCCCAGTACGCCGTCTCAATGGCTTATTGCATCCGTTTTTACATGCAGATGAACGCTCGTGAGGCTATGCACGTGATCGAGTTGCGAACCTCACCTCAGGGCCATCCGGCATATCGTCGGGTCTGTCAGCAAATGCATCGTTTGATCGCAGATCAGGCCGGGCATCGAGCGATTGCCGAAACCATGACGTTTGTCGACCATTCATCAGTCGAACTGGAAAGATTGGAGGCCGAACGAGCAACGGAACGTCGACGACGGCAAGCAAACAATTCAGACCGAACCGACTAGCCGCCTGCTAAGTCTCTGAAGTAACAGTTGCTTCTTTGTCCCAGTAGCGTCCGTACTCAGTGAGAAACGTCAAACTGTTTAATGAAGTCATCTTATCGAGAAAGAGAATTCCATCAAGATGATCGGTCTCATGCTGAATAACACGAGCAGGGAAACCTGAAGCCGTCATTGAAATTGGACGCCCTCCCCGATCGAGAGCGCGCACCTGAACCTCAACGAAACGGGGCACACGTCCACGAAGATCAGGAATACTGAGACAACCTTCCCAGTCTTCCCCAATCTTAGACCCGACGGGTTCAACAACAGGATTAAACATCACTACCGGAGGTATGCTTGCTTCCGGATCATCGATTCCAGCAACAAAGAGCCGAAGTTCTCTATGTACCTGAGGTGCCGCCAGACCAATCCCACGATATTCATGCATAGTGTCGAACATGTCATCGATAAGTCTCTGGACTTCGGGAGTGGCAATCTCAGATGTCTCTATCGGACGAGTGGGAGTTCGTAGAACTGGGTGCCCCATACGTGCAACCTTCAAAATAGACATGCCCGACGATTATACGTTAGTGTCCCAGTGCTGATGTCCCCTCATCAAGATCATCTCTCATATAGTTTCTGTCCCTTGTGCGGAGAACATCTGGAACCAAAAGTCGTTAAGGATACTGAACCTCCACGTCCTGTGTGTAACAAGTGTGGATATATCGTGTACTTCGATCCCAAGATTGCTGTTGGTACAATCATCCGAAACTCACAGAACGAAATAGCCTTGGTTCGGCGATCCATCGAACCAGGGTATGGGAAGTGGGTCTTTCCTGGAGGATACGTAGACCGAGGCGAGACACTCCTAGTGGCAGCAGCCCGCGAAGCTCAAGAAGAAGCGAATCTTCAAATTCGCATCGACGGATTGGTTAATCTGTACTCTTATGCTGGACAGACACCCATCATCGTCGTTTACGCCGCCACTTTAATTGGGGGTAAATTGCGCGCAGACGACGAATCCCTCGAAGCAGCCTGGTTTCAGGAATCAGAGGTCCCCTGGCCTGAACTTGCCTTCCAGAGCACCCAAGACGGTCTTCAAGACCACTTCAACGGACTGTTACATCCCTACGTCGTCTAATCGACATAGAATCGATCTGTCGAATTCGTCGCGAGTGTCGACCTTCGCATAGTGCTACTTTTCGGCAGAATGATACCAACCGAACTACGGATGAAAGGACTGTACGTTTGCAGTAGCAACTGTTCCTTGGAATCGATCAGCGGCTTGAGGACACTCGAATAGAACTGACACAACTATCTTCTCTTCGCATGCTCTGCGTCGGAAATGTGAAATCCTCGTGTTCCACATTTTCTATAGCTGCAGTAACCAATTGGCCGATCGGTAGATTTCGTTCAGCCATTTCGACGGCTCTCAAACGTGCCTTCGTAGTGGGATTGCGTGGTGTGAAGAGCTGACAGCAATCCTGGTCTTGAATAATCGAGATAGGATACGTGCCAATGGCGATTGCTTCGTCAGAGATTTCGTTCTTATCCGAGCCGATCAAAGGCCGTAGTATTGGCAACTCTGAAACCACATTTGAGATCACAGCAAGGTTCTCAAGAGTTTGCGACGCAACTTGCCCTACCGCTTCACCGGTGACCAGCGCCTTAGCCCCTACCTCTGTCGCTAAACGCTCCGATATTCGCATCATCAACCGACGATAGAGAACAATCCTAAGAGGCGGCGGCACCGACATTACAATCTGTCGCTGGAACTCACCAAATGCTACAAAATACAGATGGGATATGAGCTGGTATTTCGTAAGGTGCTCAACGATCTCCCGAACCTTATCCTGCGACGCGTGGGACAAAATAGGGTAGCTGTGGAAATGCAGGAACCTGACACGGCACCCTCTCTTCATTAGGCGATACGCAGCAACTGGCGAATCGATCCCACCTGACATCAAAGACAGAACCTGACCACTCACGCCCGATGGCAACCCACCCGATCCGTGACACCGTTCGAGAGTGTAGAAGACTTCTCGTGGCAGGATCTCGATGCGTACGATGAGCTCTGGATTACGTAGATCAACCTTCCAGCCCTGTGCTGAGTGTATCCGCCCACCCACCAACCTCTCAATCTCAGGAGACGTCATAGCGTAAGCTTTGTCAGCTCGTCGCGCAGTAACACGAAAGCTCCTTGCCTCACAACCTGCCAGGTCAGAGAGAATGGCCACCGTTATCTCTTCCATGCTTCTACCCACCCTCCGCGCCCTCGCAAAATTTGCAACTCCGAAGACTCGACTAAGCCGCGTTCGCACCTCATCCCAATCCGCGTGTTGGCCCAGCACAATCTCGATACGGCCAACTAGATTACGCACTCGGACCACGTCGAGATCAACTAAGACGGCGCGAACATTTTCGACTAATCGTTTAATAAACCAGGGACGGTTGCGACCCTTAAGAGCTATTTCCTGGTAGTGGACAATCACTGAATTCATATTAAAAATACTACCTGGCCAAAGTTTGATATGCAGCAGCAGCGGATCGATGTCCGCTGGCAACCGCGCCTTCAATCGTGCCTGGCAACCCTGTCTCAATCCAATCACCCGCCAAGAACAGTCCAGCTACCGACGTCTTTGTCTCCGGCCTCTGGGGTTCTCCCGGTGCCAGCGAAAATGTGGCCTTACGCTCCCGGAAAGCCGTCGCGTGAATAACACCAGCACCACGAGCGCTCGGAATCGCGGCACTGAGTTCTCTTAGACTGAGATCGATTAGCTCAGTATTCGTTGCACTCATGAGCCTGTGAGCCCCACTCGACACCAACACCACGTGCGACCCCGCTGACCCGAAAGGAAGTTGTTTATTGAACACCCACTGCATCGTGCGACCAATGAGTCCGATAAACGGCTGATCAATCACTGGTCGGGTAAACCACACGTTCACTGTGACTATAGGCTCCGAACCCATTTCCATTGCACGAGAAATCACTCCTTCCAGTATCGGTGGTCGGTGGTCAAAGAGCCGTGTAAACGCGAACCAAGGAACAGCGGAAATCACAGTACGCCCAGTTAATAACTCACCATGTACTTCGACACCGACAAGTCGACGATTGACAACCCTGATTCTCGCTGGTGCCCGTGTTCTTACCTTTCCACCCTTGGACTCAATGAAGGCACGGGCCGGCTGAGCATAAAACTGCTCCAATGGTTTCGTAGGGATACCAATCGAAGCATCATTAGAATTCGGTCCACTCAAATCGGCTAGTACGCGGGCGAAGAGCAACGCTGAGGCTTGATCCGGTTGCTGATTGAGAGCCGCCAGTGCCAACGGCTCCCAGAGAAGATCTCGGAGTCTGGCACCCTGACCATTCCGTACCAACCAATCTCTAACGGTCTCGTTCAGACGCGCTGCGCTGTTGCAGCGCGCACGTGGCTTGTCGCCACCAGCATACCAGAGAGGCGCAATCATTCTGAATACAGTTAGCCGCTCACGTACACTGAGTTCATCACATTCAAGTATTGCTGAAATGAGATGGAAAGGAGCTGGGAAGTGAGATGCCTGAAGCGTGACAAAATTATTATCCCGGTTTACGTAATCAACGCGGAACACCGGCTGACTCTTCACATCACTATCTGCGCCGATCGCTCGAAGAAACTTGAATGTTTCACGGTAGCAGCCGAAAAGGACATGCTGTCCATTGTCCACAACCTCCCCGGTCACCCGGTCTATGTACGATGTGGCCCGCCCTCCCAGTCTTGGGCGTGCCTCGAGCACAGCCACACGAGCGCCTCGAGCCGAGAGAGCGACTGCCGCACTGAGACCAGCGAAGCCACCCCCGATGACAATTGTGTCGTACATGCTTGTTAAGGGGTCCGGTTCAACGATGCAGAACGTACAAGACTTCGCAACATCGTTCGTGACCATACCGATGCAGCAATCTTGGCACGATGGACTCGGGGCACTTTCACTACTTTTGAGAACACGTCGTACTCCCGCTGTTCTATACGCTTGAGAATACTCAGATAGATCGCTCCCATTATTTCCGCAGCTACAAGACGGTTTGTATCCTCAACAGGCAACATCGCCGCCGCTTTAGAGTAGAAAAATCTGGCACGCTCACACTCAAACGCAAGCAACGCCCGGACCGATTCAGACAGCCCGTTTCGCAAATCATCATCAGTACACCCAAAACGCCTCATGTCATCGGTCGGCAAATAGACACGATCTCGTTTGAGATCGATCGGAACGTCACGGATTATGTTGGTCAGCTGGAGGGCTACCCCTAACGCCACCGCATAGTCACGCGTGAACGGACTTCGGCAACCAAAAATTTCAATACAGATCAACCCGACCGTCGACGCCACGCGCAAACAATACTGATAAAGGTTATCGAAGGTCTGGTAACGGCACGAACGTAAATCCATTCCAACTCCATCGAGCAAGTCATCAAATGGCTGCCGTGGTAAACCGAAACGCTCAATGTGAGGCTTGAGCTGTACGCCTTGAACGGTCTGCGGCGCACGGTTGTCAAAACAACGTGCCAACTCTCTACGCCATCCGTCCAACTCAATAACACACTGAGTCGTATCCGCCTCACTTTGCGTCATTTCAAGGTCAACCGCGTCATCTACGGCTCGACAGAAATCCCATACCGCAATCACCGCCCGCCGTTTACTGGGTGGCAAGACCAGAAACGAATAGTAAAAGTTGGTATCGCGACTCATGGCCTTTGGATCTTCCACGTCAATACATGCCATAAGATAGGCACAAAATCTGACATTCCAAGAACCGGACGACGCATGCACGGATCGTACCCGGTCTCCGCGATCCGGTCGAGAATTCGTTGACCACCAAGCCAGGTTAGACGCAATTCTATTCTCAACGCCCCTCCAACCGCGTCGCACACACTTCGACCACGCTCAAACATTTCATGCGTCCGACAACTGACCTCTGCCAACGACTGTCGCCAAGATAATGGGAGACATCTTTTTCCAAGATCTTCTTCTTTGGCACCAAACTCTCGGTAGATTTCCGCAGGCACATAAAGCCGATCACACTCCCAATCTCTTGAGAAGTCTTGCAAAAAATTCGTGAGCTGTAGAGCAGTACAAATGTCATCGGCAGCCCTATCAAGTGTTGCGTTGTGGAAACCGGCGATCTTGAGCGCGAGTCGACCAATCGGATTAGCCGAACGACGACAATAATCGAGGACTTCATCCCATGTCTCGTATCGATTTATCGTGACATCCTGCCGAAAAGCACTTAACAAATTTTCGAACAATTCGACTGGGAGATCACAAACGCGGATAGTGTCGCCCAGAGCTACGAAGAGCAAGTCTTCACTGTCGCCGCTTAACTCAGCTTCTCTCGTTTCTACTGCCTTATGTAACCGCTGTGACCATTCATCAAGTAGTGCGAGACGCTCTTGAGAGGTGTGATTACCTTCATCGGAAAAATCATCAGCACGACGAGCAAACGCATAGACAGCGGCAACATGACGGCGCATCTCACGTGGCACCAACCAAGAGGCAACCGGAAAGTTCTCATAATGTGCGTGCGCCACTCGCTGACAACTACGATATGCACGGTCGAGTACTTCTGAAGAGACTGGCATGGCTCTGATAGCATAGTGCCCCCACATGCGAGACTTTGTCGCAATTATCGTCACCCTGGCACTCATCGTAGCCGCCCTAGCCCTGGCAACCTCACTCCAGTGGTACCAACGGGGACACCAACGACTCCGAAGAAAGCTTCGCGAACGAGGTCAAATAATCCTTGCCGAAGTACCGGCGACAGACGGGCTCAAGTTCTTTTCGGAGGACATCGACGCGTTCTACTGGGAAGGAAAAAGCATCCCGAAACGAAATATCCGGTCAGTTCAGATTCTAATTAGTGGCGCACCACTCTCCAGCGTCAGATCACAAAAATTTCCAGATCCGGGACCTTCTCATCAGAGAATCGCTGAAATCCAGCCAGAAAGCATCGAGCGCGAGCGATGGGATGTTTCCATCGAGCTGAGTGATTCACCCATCCTCGTTAAGTGTGGATCAATTCGCCAACATGTTTCACAAGAATTGGCCACTCAGATCTTCGAAGCCGTGAAACAAGCAATCAAGGCATGTGACCGCAGTGATCACCATTCGGTTTCTTGAGTACCACGTCGCCGGTTAGCCGTTCTGGCCAAAACAAACAATAGATCGGACAGGCGATTTATATAACGCAAGATACTGACCGGTACCGTATCGACTCCAAGCGCGATAATTCGGCGTTCAGCCCGCCGGCACACTCCGCGGGCAACGTGCAGTGCCGCTCCCGCTGGGTCACCCCCTGGCAACAAGAATTTCTTTAGCGATGGCAACACGGCATCTAGCGTATCGATCCAAGTCTCCAGCTTCACAACACTCTGCTCATCCAAAGCAGTCTTGCTAAATCGTTGAGTTACCTTCTGACTCGGATCTGCAAGGTGGGCACCCAGCGCGAACAAATCTTGCTGAAGTTCTGACACGATATCAGTGATATCTGAATCGAGATCAAACGTAAGAACTACCCCGAGCGTAGCATTCAATTCGTCAATGTCTCCGCAAGCTACAATTCTCCTGTCACACTTTAATACGCGAGTCCCGTCAACGAGCCCAGTTTCGCCTCCGTCACCTGTACCGGTATAGAGTGGCACGGCACGGATTCTATACTGTCCACCACTACATGCCGAAACACCCCAAGCGCTCTCCACCACCGCCGATCCCTAATCCAGCGCTGCGCCGACGCTTTCGACGGCGCTTGCTCGGCTGGTATCAGCGTCATGGTCGAGATCTTCCCTGGCGAAGAACGCGAAACCCCTACCACATCTTGGTCTCGGAGATAATGCTGCAACAGACGCAGGTAGACCGTGTGCTCCCAAAATACAACGAGTGGATAACAAAGTATCCAACGTTCCAAGTCCTTGCCACCACACGACTAAGTCACGCAACTCGAACCTGGTATCCCCTGGGCTATAACGTGCGCCCCAAGCGACTCCATGCTATCGCGCGAGAGGTAGTGGCCAACCATGGCGGTAAGCTCCCGGCTGACGCGGTGACACTTCGCTCATTTAAGGGACTTGGAGCTTATACGGTTGGAGCGATCCAAAGCTTCGCATTCGGCCGGCGTGCGCCAATCGTAGATACGAACGTAGCCCGCGTCTTGTTTCGAGTCTTTATTGCTCATGGAGATGCCAAGAGCCATGCAACGAAGCGGCACCTGTGGGTGATCTCAGGCGCGCTACTGCCGAGGCTGCAAGTATTTGACTTCAACCAGGCTCTCATGGACCTAGGCGCTACAGTGTGCGTGGCTCGACAACCCGCATGTCATATTTGCCCAATGAAGCCCATCTGCCTGTCTTTCCCTTTCACCCAAGACACTGGGAAACGATTAAATCCGAAACAAAGGGGGTCGCGGTAACAACCGACCACGTTCGCTCACCTGCCAAATCAACCTGGACCCTAGTCCCAATTTCAGTCAAGGCCCTCGGCAAATATCCAAGAACAACCGCGCAACCCAAGGCAGGTGACAAAGCAGAGCTCGTAATGGTGCCCACCGGATCTTCATTGGACCACAACATTGCTCCTGGCTCAGGTTTCACTGCTCCGAGGCCACTGTTTTCAACCGTAAGACCAACGAGCCGACGGGCGACGCGACCGTCCCCGCGATGCAGAATTCGGATAATTACTTCCTGGCCAATATAACAACCTTTCGTGAGGCTGATCGCACGGTCTTCAATGCCAGCCTCAAGAGGAATAGTGTCACTGCCCATATCAATCGGGAAAGCTGGTCGCCCTGACTCGATACGAACAAGATCGGCAGTCGCCTGATCAATGGCGATGCTTCCAGCAGACATCAACGCCTCGTATATTGGAGTTAACTCTCCCTGGATGACGTAAATTGAAACACCACACACACCTAATTCATCGGTTCGCGCGACGATAGGGGTTTCCGGTCCGTTGAGCGGACAACAACACTGATGCTCACCCAAGCGACGAACGGTCGCGAGTGTTTCTGAACTCGCGCCGAGTGAACTGAAAGCCGCTTCGACAACATCCAGCGTAGCAGGCCCGTGGAGACCATAACTAATCCAACGCTCGCTTAGATTAACGATCCTGATATCCTCAGTGAAGACAAGATTCTCAAGACGCGCGATCAGCGTTTGCTGAACACCTGCATCAACATCCAGCAAGATCCAGTCGCCTAGGTTAAAAACCTCAAGGTCCAGTTCTAGACGCCCTTGAGGGGTAAGATAGGCCGCATAGCAACCAGCCCCAACGGCGATCCCAGCAATATCGTTAGTCAGAAGCCCTTGAAGATAATCGGCGCGGTCGTTTCCCCTAACTGCGATCAAGCCACGACTAGTCCGACTAAGGAGGCCCGCTCCACGGCGTATTGCACGATATTGCTCCAACTCCATAATGACGACGCTCCAAATGATATGCTGAAAGCCGTGCAGCGTCGCTTACTCCGCCCGGGTTATATCAAGGTTCTCATCGTCGTACTATCACTGCTCTTGCTCAACAGTATCTCTGTAACGAGTCAGAACGACGGGCAACCCACCACCGGTGAGGTCATTTTCACCATATTCGCCAACTCAGTGCCGGTCGGAGTTGAACGCGTGGGTGTGGCCAAGACACCGACAGGCTGGCTGATCACATCGGCGGGTCAGATAGCGCCACCAGTAGATCTTGATATTCGTTCGTTCGAGGTTGAATACGACGAAGCCTGGAAACCCGTCAAGCTGACTATCGACAGTACGCGTAATGACCGTACTTATTCAGTGCAAACGAACTTTACCGACGGTAAAGCCACAAGTGAGATCCAACAGGCTGAATCGAAAATAACTCAAGAAATGGAAATCAATCCAAATGGGGTCATCCTGCCTGACTTCTTTTTTGGCGCGTACGAGGCTATGGCAATCAGACTGAGTACCAGTCGTGAAGGCGACAAGATTCCCGTCTACGTTGCACCACGAAGGGAAGTGACAGCTCTTGTTGAAGCGATTCGAAGCCAGTCTATCCAGACAGCGCAAGGAGAACTAGGGGCTCTAATCTACCGCACAATTTTCCAGTACGAAACACGACAGCTAGAAGCCGACATCTGGGTCGACCAAAACAACCGCTTACTACGAGTCTACCTACCAAGCGTGCAGCTCGATATCGCCCGGCAAGACCTTGCGCTGGTATCCACTCGAGTAACCGGTGTTAGGAATCCTGGAGACACCGAAATCCGTGTACCTGCCCGCGGCTTCAGTCTAGCCGCAAGCGTGACTACTCCTCTCGACCACAGGCCGCCTCCAGATGGTTGGCCAGCGGTTCTCCTCGTTCCGGGCACCGGTTTAGTCGATCGTGACGAAAACTTGAATGGAATCCCAATTTTTGGCCAGTTGGCTGCGCAACTGGCAGATGCTGGCTACCTCGTGGTTCGTTACGACAAACGAGGTGTTGGACAAAGCGGCGGACGCCCCGAATCAGCTGGCCTCGAACAATACTCTGACGACGTCAGAACCATGGTTGAATACCTTGAACGTAGGAACGACGTCAATGACGACAAAATTATCGTGATCGGTCACGGCGAGGGCGGTTGGATTGCCTTACTCGCGGCGGCAAGAGAAAACGAAATCGACGCATTGGCTCTCTTAGGAGTGCCTGGGACATCAGGAACGGATCTTATTTTAGAGCAGCAAAAAACCCGACCAGGATACCTAAACAGTGAAGACCCGGAACGAAATCGACAGGTTGCTCTGCAGACGCAGATCATCGAAGCTGTGCTCGGGGAAGGCACGTGGGACAACATTCCAGAAAATTTGCGACTGCGCGCCGACACCCGGTGGTTTCGAAGTTTCCTAGAATTCGATCTGAACGAGGTCGTCCGCCGTACAAGACAGCCTATATTGATCATCCACGGCGATGCGGATCAGCAAATTCCTATTCACCATTCCGATCACCTCGCTAGCCTCGCGGAGACTCGACGCCGACAGGAGGCGACTGTCGAGGTCATTAAGTTAACAGACATCAATCATCAACTTCTCATAGTTGCTGCTAATCCAGTCAATGAATACAGTCAACTATTCGATCGGCATGTTTCACCTGAGATGATTTCCAGTCTGACAGACTGGCTCGATCGAACTTTACCCTCAGAAAATTAGAGCCCCTTCGTTCACAACAACAAACTCCCTGGCTGACATGTGGGTCCTGAAATCAACTGATGAGTCGTTTAACCGTACCCTGCGTATCAACCTTGGAACAACAAAGACGCTTGGACGAAGTTTGCGAGCCGATTTCGTCATCGATGCGCCACTGCTGTCGAGAGTTCATTGCAATCTCTCAGCGTCGGCGAACGGATTAGAAGTAGAAGATCTGGGAAGCACAAACGGAACGTTTGTAAATAACAAGCGCGTGCAGCGGTCAAATCTCCGTGAAGGCGATCATTTAAAGTTGGGCAGGGTCGTGTTGTTGGTTTCAGAAGAATAGCCGTCATGGTCGCGGCCGTGCCGGACGGACTTCAATACGACTTGGAAGGCTTCTTAGATCATGCTGAAGCAAGTCAACAATAACCTGCGCCACATCGGCGGCAGTTAGCTTCCATCCCGTATCGCGACTGAGTGTACCCATAGTTCGGGTGTCTACTGACCCGGGTGCAACACAACTGACACGAATCTTTTCATGACGTAGTTCTTGCATCAGCGCCTCACTCAAAGCATCGACCCCAGCTTTCGAAGCACAGTACGCACCACCACCCGAGAAAGGATGAGCCCCGGCGAGACTACTGACATTAATGATCCACCCCCCACCTCGACGGCGAAGTGCCGGAATTGCTGCTCGGCAACAGAAAAAGACACCGTTGAGATTAGTCTCCATGACCTCACACCAGTTCTCTACAGACTGTGTCGCCAAATCCTGAAACCGAATCACACCTGCATTGTTCACAAGAATGTCGAGCCCGCCAAAACTAGCCGTAGCGTGATCGATCACGAGCTGAGCCTGCTCTGCGTTCCTAACATCGGCCTGGATTGTTTCAATCCGGCCGGCCGTGATGGCATTGGTGGGCCCGTGCATCACGCGGTCTCGAGCCTGCTCCAGTGCCTCCATTGACCGCCCACAAATCACAACGTTAATACCTCGCGAAACCAGCGCAGCCGAAACTTTCGCACCGATACCACGAGAACCGCCTGTGACAACGGCAACTTGCCCGGCTAGGTTTGATGGAGTGTCCACGTCAGACTTTACTAGAATACTGCGAGTGTCCACAGTCGCCATTGTAGGAGCCGACACCCTTGGGGGTTCGATTGCCCACAAGATTGCCGTGCGTGATCGTTTCGCAGAGGTCAGGTTGATTGACGACTTCGGTGACGTGGCCGCAGGGAAAGCACTTGACATCCGACAAGCCTCTCCCCTCGAGCACTTTCACACAAAGGTTACAGCGCATACCAATCTTGATGCTGTCAGTGATGCAACGGTAATAGTAATCGCTGGTGCTGTCCGGGCAGTAGAAACCCCGAGTGAAAAGAATGATGATCTCGAGACTTTAGAGAAGCTACAGGTCTTCAATCGTCGGGCTGTGGTCGTTTGTGCTGGTCTTTCCCACCGAAGACTAGTGGAACTTGGTGTGAGCACACTTGGAATTCCGAGAACTCAACTGATTGGATCGGCAGCAACCGCTTTACAAGCAGCACTGCAGGCGATTGTAGCCGTAGAGTTACGTTGCTCATCTTCTGAGGTGTCCCTAGCAGTTCTAGGTAAGCCACCTAATCATCTTGTCGTGCCATGGAGCACGGTAACCGTTCGAGGGCTGTTGCTAGTTCAGCAGATCAGTCCGATCCGTTTTTCCCGGCTTAAGGCAAGAGCACGACTAATCTGGCCACTAGGCCCGTACACGTTGGCATCGGCCACTACCAGAGTGTGCGAAACGATCATTGATTGTTCAGGGCTGCGGGGATTAGCGTGTTTCGCTGTACTGGATGGCGAACTCGGAGCACACCGGACTGCTGCTGCGGTCACCGTCGAACTCGGTATTAACGGCGTGACACGAATTCTCAAGCCATCGCTTACAGTTCAGGAAAACGTTCAACTCGAAACCGCACTGGCCACAAAATAAACATCTCGTAGGGAAGACAAGTGGAAACTTGGATCTATCGTGTGCCAAAAGTTAGGCTTTAGCTTCGTCTAACCAAGATCAAGATGTCGTTTGTGAAATAGTGGCCGTCGGCACCCCGATCGGTAAAACGGACTGACCAAAGACAGCAACAAATTCTCGGACAAGGATTGGCTCTACCTCGTCGACAGACACCTGTTGACCCGTAAGGGCAGCCACCGATGTCACGCCACTGCCCCTGATACCACAAGGATGGATGAGCTTGAAATAATCTAAGTTAGGATTAATGTTCAAGGCAAATCCGTGGCTCGTCACCCAACGCGACAAACGAACACCAATTGCTGCCACCTTTCGGTTTCCAACCCATGCGCCAGTGAACCCTGCCACACGGGTCGCAGAGACATCAAAAGCTCGAACAGTCCGGATAAGCACTTCCTCTAAGTCACGGACATACCGATGGACATCGCAGCGATCCGGGCTCAAATTTAGAATCGGATACCCCACCAGCTGCCCGGGACCATGGTAAGTCACATCGCCTCCTCGGGACACTTCGTGTAACTCGATACCACGGTTAGCAAGTTCACTTGAGGATACCAAGACGTTAGTACGACTCCGACGCGCACGAACACCAAGCGTGATTACGTGAGGATGTTGGAGAAGGAGCAGGACATCCGGTATGCGTCCCGCCTTGCGATCGGAGACTAGTGTACTTTGGAGCTTGAGAGCTGTTTGATACGGAACAATACCAAGACTCCGAACCTGAAGCCCAAAACGCTCATCAGAAAGGGTCATCTTAACAGTCTAGAGAAGGGTCTCATCGAACTGTTCGACATTACGTTTGACAACTGTCATAAATTGGTCGGCCACCGAACCATCAATAACTCGATGATCAAATCCAAGCGTCAAATATCCACGTAGTCCAATCGTCAAAACATCGTTTACCACGACTGGCCTCTTCTCAATAGCACCAACACCCAAGATCGCGAGCTGAGGCTGATTAATAATAGGCATCCCTAGTAACGAACCAAATGATCCATGATTGGTTATAGTGAACGTCCCGCCTTCTACTTCATCTGGGCTTAGACTCTTGGCACGAGCACGCTGGGACAAGTCAAAAATGGCTTGGCTGAGCTCAAGCACGCTCATCTTTTCGGCGTGTTTCAAGACCGGAACAATCAACCCTCCCTCAAGGGCTACAGCAACACCAAGGTTAATATCATCACGATATACCAACGTATCCCCATCGACTGATGCATTGATCACAGGAACTTCAGACAGTGCCTCAACCACTGCTTTAGCAATAAATGATAGATACGTCAGCTTTGCCTGAGCTTTCTCGTAATCCACACGCCGACGCTCACGGAGCAGTCCGGCGTGAGAAAAATCAACGTCGAATACCGTGTGAACATGAGCTGCCGTTCGACGGCTCATGACCATATGCTCGGCGATCTTCCGCCGAACGATCGTCATACTCTCCAAACGTCTTCCACTACCAGACATACTTTCGAGATGCTTGAGCACATCGGACTTCGTCACGCGACCAGCTGTACCAGTCCCACGCACCGCGGTGATATCAACATTGTGCTCGCGGGCAATTCGGCGAACCAGAGGTGACAGTCGGTTTGGTCGTTTTGCGTTTGCAGCTGAAGCGGGAACGATCTGCACCGGTGGCGTGTCGTATTTCTCAGTGTCCGACTTTTCGTGAACTTCGGCAGCCGCTTCTCCAGTTTGACCAATAACGGCAACTATGCTCTCAACGGGAACAGTCTCACCTGCGGCAACATTGATCGCGGTAAGGATGCCTGCAATGGGAGATGGAATCTCGGCATCAACCTTGTCAGTTGATATCTCAAACAGAGGCTCATCGCGTTCAACCTTGTCACCCACTTCCTTAAGCCACCGGACTATGGTGCCTTCGGTGATCGACTCTCCGAGTTGCGGCATCAGAACGTTCATCGGCATTGCGGGCGTTACCTTAGCGAACCGTCTTTCACAGTGTCAAGAAACCTCAACATTGGTAGTAGATCGCCTCCTAAATAACTTGGCAAGAACAAACATTGATTATCAAAAGATGCCGAGGAGAGCACGCAGTACGGCTGGCAGGTTAACAAGGCAACAAATTGCTAATCACCGCGGGGAGAACGACGTCTTCGTTGAGCCAAGACGAGACGTCCGAACACATTACAAAACTACTTTTTTTGAGTCATTTTCGAACGCCATGATCACATCGTTTCAAACGATCAATCAATAGAAGTCTCTGAAGCGAAATTAAAGGGCCTCGCTTCTGAAACTGTGAAAAGTCCAACGACACTTGCGTGCGACCGAAGGGCGTGAGGCCGTGTGCCGTGGCCAACGCCCCTAGGTGCGCGCGCCGAAGCAGCCGATTAACTTGGTAGAACCGAGTCCTTCAGCTGCTTCGCGATACGTGCTTTGACGACTGTCTTAGCCGGAATTTGAATGGCTTCTCCCGTGGCCGGATTTCGCCCCATGCGGGCTTGTCGATTTTGAACGACCAGCTTCACCATTCCGGGGAGTACAAACTCACCCGATCGCTTTAGTTCTTTCTCTGCTAACTGCTGGAGCTCGTCGAAGAACTCCCGTGCCTGCGCACGCTTAACATCAAAGCGCTCGGCAAAGTGTGAAAAGAGTTCAGACTTGCCCATTCTTCGGGCTTCGGCCATCGGCATCCCCCTGGCTGTATACGCGCTGGTTGAATCCGCCGATCCAGCCGCGCGCGTGAGCAGCGGTGGCGGTTAGAAACCTCAATAAAAACGCGCCGTATCCTAGCGCGCGTGTGCTCGGGTGTCAATGATCGTAATCTTAAGACCCGGTAACTGACTCACAAGTCCTAACATATTCTAAATGCTAGAATCAGGCTATGGAGGGAAACAATCTTGAAACATTTCAAAATCCCGCCCGCGAACGAGACTACGAGATCTTGATCCGGTGTCCAGAATTCACATCGGTTTGTCCCAAAACAGGGCTCCCAGATTTCGGTGAAATTCATGTCACTTATACTCCGGACGAATACTGCCTCGAACTCAAAGCATTGAAGCATTACCTTATAGGTTTCCGCAACCGTGGAATCTTCTACGAACAGGCCATTAACGAAATCCTCGACAATCTAGTAACCGCCTGTCAGCCAAGACGGATGGTCGTTGTTGGCGATTTTTCGATTCGAGGCGGAATGACCACGCTGGTCACCGTCAGGTACGAACGAACTTAATATCCACAAAGCGACCAAATTATAATGCCCCATAACATTTCGGCCGACGGGGTAATCAAACCCCATTTTCTCACTGCTGACGTCAAAACATCGATCGTAGAGGAAAAGCTCACCGTAGTCACACAAATGGCTCCAGCCGTGGTTCGGCTCCTCCATGGCCATAGTTATCGGCATCCGACTTCTGCCAAGGCCGATCCTTCACCACCAGCAGCCAGTCAGGGCTTTCTGGGACGTTCTAACGTCGAATCTAGGCAAAACCCTTGCCAGGGCCCTCAAACCACTTGTCGAGACTCTGAGAGGGCTTAATAGGCGGTCACAATAGATATCTCTATGTCACGGCACTCGAATGAAAAACAAGCGAATGTTAGCCGAGGAACACGCGGCAGCGAACTGATCAGACTCTTGGAGCGCTTTCCCAACGACTAGCGGGAGATTTCGCTCTGTGTATATTTAAGGATTCGTAATGGAGATTGCAGCGCTTTTTAGCCTTGACTCAGCCCTAGCTCTTTTGACGTTGACAGCACTGGAAATAGTGCTTGGCATCGACAATATTGTCTTCATTGCGATTCTGACCGAACGGCTGCCAGAAGAACAGCAGCACCGTACCCGTGTCATTGGCCTCACTCTGGCACTAGTGATGCGGATCCTATTGTTGTTTAGCATCTTCTGGGTGATGCAGCTAACCACTCCACTATTTACGTTGCCAATATTGACTGAACTTGTCAACGAAGGTGTGAGGGTCGAACGCATTCCACTGTCAATCAGTGGACGAGACCTCATTCTGTTAGGCGGCGGACTCTTTCTGATTGGTAAAGCCACCTACGAGATACACCAATTGATGGAAGGGTCACACCAGGACCAGGCATCCCGACGAACTACCGTCTCGCCTGGTCTCGTCCTTATCCAAATCGCGTTGCTTGATGCCGTCTTTAGTCTTGACTCGGTGATCACAGCTGTCGGCATGGTTAGCCAAATCGAAGTCATGGTGGCAGCCGTTCTAATCGCGATCGTGGTGATGATTGTATTTGTGGGTTCCGTGAGCCGCTTCGTAATGGCCCACCCGTCGATTAAGACGCTCGCACTAGCGTTTCTAGTCATGATCGGCATCTTGCTCATGGCTGATGGCTTAGGACAGCATTTGCCTCGTGGCTACATCTATTTTGCGATGGTCTTCAGCCTACTCGTAGAGTTAATCAATCTCAGAATCGGCGCCCGCCGCAAAAATCACAAGCTGTCATGACGCGTGCCATTGCATGTCTGGCTGTGCTCATTCTCATCGGATCGACAACTTCGTCCGGACAAGACCCGTGGCCTCAGCTAGTGATTGAAGCACCTGAGACGCTGACCGTAGCTGCGGAGCAAATACGAGCATTTGACCCTTCACGACTCAGTAGGATCATGGCTATCATTGGACTGACCGATGTCGGTGCGCCGATTCGAGTCCTTCTTGTACCAGAGGGAACGTCCCTCGCAAAGGCCACTCCTGCGTGGGTTGCCGCCTTTGCCGATGCGACCCGAGACCTGGTCGTGCTTTTGCCCGAGCGCATCGGGGCATATCCCCACAGTTCACTCGAAACTGTGCTCCATCACGAAGTCTCCCACATACTTACCGCGCGAGCCGCGGCTGGACGCCGAATCCCGCGATGGTTCAACGAAGGGCTGGCCAGTGCTGCCGAGCGGACCTGGAGCGTTGGGATCCGTTCCCGTTTTGCCTGGGAGTTCGTTTTAAGTAAGAGATTGACACCGACTGAATTCGAGGGGCTCTTTGAGGGTAGACCACGCGATATTACAACAGCCTATGTCTTGTCCGACCGGTTAGTTCGTGACCTACTCGAGCAATACGGCTCCGACATCCCGGCTCGTATTTTTTCAAGAATGGCCGAAGGTGCACCCTTCGAAACAGCGCTCTACGTAACCACCGGAAACTCCGTAGATAGGCTCATGCGCACGTTCTGGCATCGCCATAGCGTCTGGGAATCTTGGATCAGTGTCGCTGGAAATCCATTCACTCAATGGTCACTGATTACGCTGCTCGCGCTAACGGCTATATGGAGGCATCGCCGAAAGCGACGGGCACGTAGACAACTGTGGGAAATGGAAGAAGGCTTGGAAGAGCAGGCCTGGGAAGAACACCGGCGACGCTATCGCGTGCACTAGCGAACACACGTGGAAACCCGATGCTAAGTAATCGTGAACAACGTATACGCAGCTATCAGTGTGCCAACTAACGCTGCGCCATAGCACAAAACTGCAATAGGCATTTGAAGCCCATGCTGGATCTGAAACAGATCGTACAAGGTGTAGCGGAAGCGATGGGCCCAGTGAAACAAAGGAAGGAATATGAAGATGAACAAATATAATCGCGTGATTGGATGCAGGACGAGACTGTGCAAATCCTCGTAGCTAGGCGCCTCAAACCAGCCAAGTGGAAACGCTAAACCGAAAAGAAAAATATGAACCGGAAAAAACAACGCCGACACCATTCCTCCTGCACCAAAGAGGAACCAAAGTAGCGGAGTTATGCTTTTCGTTGACATCTATTACCGTAAAAAGATGAATGCAATCGCCAGTGACACAACCAACCACAATGCGTAGTGGACACTCGCGACGATACGATCCGGAACACGCCCTTCCCTCAATCTAACCACTACGATAGTAGGAACGGCCTGCAGAAAAGTCACCGTATGGTAGCAAACAGAGAGAAAAGTCACGACGCTGAAAATAAGGAATGCCGGCGCACTTAACTGGTCAATGAATACAGCGTACGCCTCGGCCCCCCGCCCCAACGAACGGATCTGAATGAGGGTAAGCACAGCAAATGCTCCAACGAAGACACAGGTCAGTTCGCGAAGAATAAAGTTAAAGTAAGCGCGGCGCTCAAGCCACCACCAAAACGACATCGGACGACGATAGAACTTGAGACCATCGAGTCGGACTTGAGATGTACTCACTTCGAACCCCATGGCAACAAAATAGACTTGAACCAATCCGTCGCCGTTGCCAACTTGTACAACTGGATCGCTCCAGCAGGGTCAACGTTTTTCGGACATACTTTGGTGCACTCGCCGACAAACGTGCAACCCCAAAGCCCTTCATGCTCATTCAGAATCTCCATCCGTTCAGTGGCACCCTCATCGCGCGAATCCAAGTTGTACCGCTGAGCGAGCGCGATCGCAGCTGGCCCGGCGAAATCAGACTCAAGCCCTACAACGGGACAAGCTGAGTAACACAGCATGCAATTAATACACATGCTGTACTGCTTGTAGACATCGAGTTCCGCGGGAGTCTGTTTATACTCGGCCTCATCAGACGAAGGCGCATCCTCATCGTTGCGGATAATCCAAGGCTTAACACTCGATAGCTTCGCCAGAAATCCAGTTATATCAACTACTAGATCGCGTATCACCGGGAAAAACTGTAGCGGTTCAATGCGGACTGGTTCGGACGGATCGTAATCCGTGAGTGGAATTGCACAGGTCAGCTTCGGCGTGCCATTCACCATCATGCCGCAGCTACCACACACCCCCATCCGACAAGACCAACGGAATGTTAAAGAACCATCGATCTCATCCTTGACGTGATTCAATGCATCCAAAAGCACCCAATCTTTGTTATAGGGCACATCGTACGACTGTAACGTTGGCTCTGACTCCTCTTCAGGACGATACCGCGAAACCGTCAGCTTAATAGTCTCCGCCATGTTGCTACCTTCCGTAGACTCTGTCTCCAGGGGGCCATCTCGTAATAGTCACCGGCAGTTGTTCAATGCGCGTAGAACCATCCTCAGCTCGGTAAGCCATTGAATGCGCCAAGTATCGCTCATCATCTCGTTCTGGAAAATCCGTTCGCTGGTGGGCACCACGTGATTCTTTACGCTGCGACGCGGACCGAAGTATGACCTCCGCTAGGTCCACCATATATTCAAGCTCAAGAGCCGAAACGAGCTCTGTATTAAATGTCTTACTCCGGTCGTCGAGCTTCAACTGACGAGATTGCTGCTTCAAGCGAGTTATCTTTTCAATACCCGAATCAATGGTTGCACCAGAACGATAGATGCCCGCGCTCTCTTCCATGGCTGTCTGCATCTCGGTACGCACCGAAGAAATTCGCACTGTTCCGTGCGTCATTCCCAAAAAGTCACGTAGTCGGCGCTCTTCATCTCTCACTTGAGCCTGCACCGATCCACCCACAGGGCCCGACTGCTCCGCAAACTCGGCCGCTGCCTGACCGGCCCTCGCTCCGAAGACTAGACACTCCGTCAACGAGTTCGAGCCAAGGCGATTCGCTCCGTTGAGACTCACACAGGCCACCTCGCCTGCCGCATATAGCCCTTGGATTGGCGTAGCACCGTGGATGTCTGTGTGAACACCACCCATGATGTAATGAACAACCGGTCGCACAGGAATTAACTCAGTGACAGGATCAAGGTTGGCATACTTTAGGCACAACTCCCGTACAAAGGGGAGTCGTTTATCTATCACCTTCTCCCCAATATGACGGATATCCAAGTTGACATAATGGCCGTACGGACCCTCCATCGTACGACCTTTTTCTTGTTCTTTGATGAACGCCTGAGACAACCGGTCGCGAGGCCCAAGTTCCATCGATCGCAGCACAGGTTTTGGCGAAGGCTTACCCAGGTCGTAATCCTGTAAATATCGGTAACCATCCTTGTTGACCATCCACCCACCCTCGGCCCGAGTAGCTTCGGTGATAAGGATTCCGGTAGCTGGTAAACCAGTCGGATGGTATTGGATGAACTCCATATCCTTGAGCGGGGCTCCCGCTCGATAGGCAAGGGCCATCCCGTCGCCGTTCTTAATGTTCGCGTTAGTTGTAAATGGAAAGACCTTGCCGCAACCACCGGTGGATAGGATAACCGCCTTGGCTGTGATGCTGTGAATGTGTCCCGTGGCAATTTCGATGGCAACAACACCGACGCATCGTCCATCATCCACCAACAGTTTTGTGACAAACCACTCATCGAAACGCCTGACACTCTGGTACTTGAGCGATGTTTGGAATAGAGCGTGAAGCATATGGAAGCCGGTTTTGTCGGCAGCGAACCAGGTTCGCTTCACTTTCATACCCCCGAACGGCCGAACCGCAACAGTGCCGTCAGCCTCACGACTCCAAGGACAACCCCAGTGCTCTAGCTGCACCATTTCGCGCGGTGCTTCCGCTACAAACGCCTCTACCGCATCCTGATCGGACAACCAGTCCCCACCCGACACAGTGTCATAAGCATGATCATCGGTACTGTCTTCGTCCTTGATGACGGCAGCTGCCCCGCCCTCAGCTGCAACCGTGTGACTCCTCATCGGGTAAACCTTGGACACGACCGCGACATCCAAACCAGGGCTCGCCTCGGCGGCAGCAATGCTTGCGCGAAGCCCAGCTCCACCTCCACCAACGATGAGAAGATCACATGAGAATTCAGCCATTACTTCATTCTTTAAGCGACACCCGATCACGGGCGCAACAATCTGACAGGATAATCCAGGCTACTACTTGACAGCAAGGGGACCGTCTCTGATTCTATCCGTCTCGTCTGCCGGTTAGATCTTTTCCTTAACTCGCGCTGCGCTATTTTTATCAGTGACCCTCTTCCGTTGCACACGATCGCTCAAACCCTTGAGTCCGGCTTGCTTCCCAACAACGAGCAGAGGTTGGCCTGGGTCTCGCAAGAGATTGTAGAACTCGCCCGAAACAGTCCGCGCATAAATCTCATGCCCATCGGTAAGCAGCGTTACATCCCCTCGTTCCCCCAACGCTTCATATAGGCGAACACCAAAATTTAAACGGAGTACATTAAGTAACGTTCTAATTTTCTGAACGGAAAACCCACGCCGACGCAAATCCGCCAGTGCTAATAGCTCATAAAGATCGACTGGTGAGTAGCGTCGTTCGGTAAAACCTCCAGCCTCCGTCCGTCGCGAGGCTACGGTCGCTGAGAGCAACCGACATGCATCCCACCATTGCAATTGACGAGCCGACAGACCGGTCAAAGATGTCACTTCTCGCGCGCTATAGCTACGTTTGAGCTTCACTTTAACTTCAGCATTTTCCAAAACGCGACGGAACGACGGCATCAAGAATCGAGGTGTTCTTCTCCTCAAGTACCAGGTCAGCAACGAGCGACGCTGTCAGTGGTGCGAGAAGAATTCCGTTACGGTAATGACCTGTAGCATAGACAAGTCCATTTAGACATGTCGATGGACCTATTACCGGTAGATTGTCAGGCGTATTAGGACGGAGCCCAACACGAACGGCCTTAAACCACGCATCACCAGCCGCAGGTGCTATCTCCCTCGCCACCTCCAACAATTGCTGGAATCCTTTGACCGTGGCACGTTCATCAAAGCCAACATCTTCGACGGTCGCTCCAACTAAGACCGAACCATCAGTCCACGGAACCAGATAGCAATCAGCCGCCCAAACAACGCGCTTGAGACGCGTTGTAGGCCAGCCAAGATGCAACAACTGCCCGCGAACCGGATGCACCGGCATTGTATCTGCACCCTCTATTTCGATTTGGCCAGACCAGCTGCCAGCGGCCAACACCACCTTATCGCAGGAAAATTTATCTGTAGCCGTTTGCACGCCAAGACCATCATCCTCCCGAGTGACCCTCTTCACCATGGTAGAGGACACGAATGTGACACCGTGTGCGCCCGCAGCCCGCTGCAGTGCCCTAGTCAGATCGGCGGCACCAACGAATCCATGAGATTCGACCAAAAGTCCACCTAGAATTTGATTCACCAGCTGGGGCTCCAATGTGCGTACTGAGCTTGCATCGAGCACCTCGACCCCGACACGGCTGTCTCTCAACTTTTTGCCAAGTTCTTTAAGCCGAGAGAATGAGGCGTCATCCATAGCCACCTCTAGCGTGCCGCTCCGCGTGTACTGAACAGCCGACCCAGAGTCTTCTACAACTCGGGCAACGAACTCGTCGTAAAGAGCGAGGCTCCGTGCACCGAGCTCAACAATAGGACTACCTTGATGGGATTCGAGATATGGCGCTAACACTCCCGCCGCTGCCTGAGTAGCACCGAGTCCTACCTCGCGGCGGTCTATAACCTGGACTCGGGCTCCACGACAGGCCAACTCATACGCCACTGCACAACCAATGACGCCCCCGCCCAAAACGATTACCTCTGATGTTCGCATTACCCTACGACACTCAGTAACGAGCCACAGCGCCTTCTACTTGGAAATAGACCCTGAGGAATCGTCTTCATCATAGTAGTCGACTTTGTGGAGAGGCATCACGACACTCGAAAGAATATTAAGCACGTGTCCTCCGATGCGTTTGTAGTACCGCGTCCCAAGAATTAGCACCGCGGTGGTGGCTGCGTCGTAGTCACCGTGTCCGATGTCCACGATCAACCGGTCACATCGACGCGCCATTTCGCGACCCTGTTCTATGAGCTCTAATGCTTGGTCTTTCTTGGACTTCACGAACACCTCAGACGACAGCCGAAACGCGTGTTCCACTCCCAGACGAATCGCTTGGAGCTCGTTCAGAGTCACTCCAGAGGGCAATGGTTGGGACCTGATCTCAATGAGCTCAGACAGATTTTTCGCGTAGTCACCGAGTCGCTCCACGTCTTTCGCAAGACTCATCAGCAACAGCGAGTACGGAGTATCTGCCTCATTGCCAGGTATAGCCAAATGGGTGATTACTTGCCGGCGAATTTTTCGCTCCAATTGGTTCACTTGGATATCCCGTTCGCGGATCCGCTTACTCTCGGTGGCGCTATCGCTTTCCCCAAAAAAGAGTTGCCCCGCCGCAATATTCATTTCCAAGGTCAATCCAAGCATGGAGCCAAAGTTTTCACCAATGTCCCTAAGGGGGTCACTGGCCCGAAGGATGCTAAGTAGTTCGCGAAGCATATGGAACCTCCTTGGCTAGCGAAACCATTGAAAAATAGCGATGCACAGGCCCGGCAAACCATAAAACAAAATGAATACCCAAAGCACCGTTAACTTACGAGAGCGAACAGCCACTCGCGTGACCACCCGTGCCGCATCTAGTGGCAGCTTTCTGATTGACCTCACTGGGTAGATTAAAAACAACCCACTAAAATTGAACAGCAAATGCACGAGCGCGATCTGAAGCCCGGCCGCAGCGTTTTGTCCCGAAACTGCCATTGCCGCCAGCAGCGCCGTCACCGTAGTTCCAAGATTGGCCCCAATCGTCACGGGGAACGCCTGTTCTAGCCTTAGCAAACCCGCAGCTCCCAGTGGAACGAGGACCGAGGTCGTGATGGAACTCGACTGCACCATGACCGTCACCAGCACCCCAACGAGAATCGAAACAACGGCGCTCCGACCAAGCACTCCGTTGACAGCACTTTCGACTCGCGTGTTTACCAACGCCCGCAAAACTTTCACGAGCGAGAACAGCGCAAAAAATATCAAAAGACCACCAACGATAGTCAAAAACAATGCGCGAGGAGCTTCAGTCGAGAAGAAGAATTCAGCAACTGTAAGGATCGGACTCAGTCCGATGCTTAGTGCAGTGTCGAGCGGACCGTCATAGTCAACACCACGAATGCCACCTAGAAACCCTGCGAGCCAGGCTGCGGTGCGACGAAGAGTTCCGAAGGCCATCTCCAACGGAAGCAAGATGAGGACAGTGAGATAGTTGAAGATGTCATGACAGATCGCAATGGGAAACGCTCGCTGGAACTCATCCTGACGTCCGAGGTGAGCAAGTGAAACAATCGTGGCGGTAACCGTTGTCCCAATATTCGCGCCCATGATCATGGGGACTGCATTTAAGAGTGGGAGCGGATTTTCTGGAGCGGCGACCAGTGCCACGATCATCGCCGTTGTGACAGACGAGCTCTGGAAGAGCGTCGTGGTCAACAGACCAACGATGAGTCCAATAAATGGGTTCTCGGTCGCGACGAAAAACCCTTGGACCAGATCATCGCCAAGCAGTCTAAATCCCGCACTAAGTCCTTTTACGCCAAGCAGGAACAAAAAGAGGAAAATTAACGCTGCGACTGGACGTAGGAGTGGACGAAATCTCACGTCCTGAGGTAATAACGCTGAGGCAACCAAGCGGAGTCATTCTACATCAGACAATGAGAGATCTCAGACGAACAAGAACAGGCGGGAATCATAACTACAGAGTCGTTAAGTTTGCTCTTCCTCACTAAGTCATCAAGCGCGCGCCAAGAGCACCTATCTGAGAGCTACATTCTCCCGTGATATAGTTCGCGAGTGCGGCAAGATGAAATTACCGAAGCCGTGCTTGCACGTGAGGAGCTCCTACGCTATCTCCAAGGAGGAGATGGCGAAAGCGCGCACGAAGCAACCGAACGGGTTCAAGGCTACCTAGAAGAACTCCGTACAACTCAACGTTATCGGATGTATCGTGCGCTTCAGCATCCGCTCTACCCGATTCTTCGTAAGATCAACCGTAAACAAGAAAACATAGATATTGCTCAAGCAGCGGTCCGCAAGGGTCGCGTTATCTACGCCTCAAATCATAAGAGCCATACCGACTATCTCGTCCAGCCACTTATTCTCGATGACAACAGTATTCGCCCACCGGTCATCGCGGCTGGCATCAACCTCTTTGGTGGCGCACTCGGCCTCATCCATCGGCACGTGACCGGTGCTATTCCAATACGTCGGGACATGAGAGACCCCGCGTATTTGGCCACCCTTAAAGCCTATGTCGCCGAAGTCTTAAGGCGACATGACCTCTTTCTGTATCTCGAAGGAGGACGCAGCTACAGCGGCGAACTCAAACCGTTCAAGACGGGTTTACTCCACGCGGCCACCCAAGCCCACCAGTCAGATGTTGTAGTAGTGCCAGTCGCAATTTCATACGATTTCGTACTTGAAGATTTTGTTCTAGCCCGACAACGAATCAAACGCCGACAGCGGCCTTTTGCCCGAGAGGTGGCGGAAATGGTCCGATACGCTGTTGGTTATCAAAGTCGAGCTATTGTGAATTTTGGCTCGCCGATTCAGCTCGGCGATTACGACCTGGACGGCCGGCGAGCCATGGTCCAATTAAACCGTCGAATTCGAGCTGCGATCGGCCGACTCTATAAGGTAGTCCCGTCGTCTCTAGTCGCAAGTGCGATGCGACCATCCGTTGAACGACGTGAGCTTGAGGATCGGATAGACCAGTTGATTGAAATACTTCGTCTGGCCAACGCGAACCTCGATGTGACAACAGGCCGCGCCGCCCTTGAAGCGGCAACCGAACCTATGGAAACGCGTGGAATCCTCGTTGTTGAAGGAGACCGATATAGGGTGCGTGAACGAACCGTTCTCCGTTACTATGCTCGCACCATCGAGCATCTGCTAAAGGATCGCGGAAGTTCCATCCTGACCCATTGATTCTTGACTCAAGGTCAAGACGCTTAGCTAATCAACCCAATCTGCGATAAAGACGTTCGTTTCACCTTCATTAGCGGCGTCCCGATTAGAGGCAAAGACGAGATGCCTGGCATCGGGAGAAAACATTGGGAATCCGTCAAAAGTATCATTAAACGTAATCTGCTCAAGGTCATTTCCATTCGCGTCAATCATAAACAGATCGAAGTTTCTGCCGTCCGGGTTGTGCCAATTCGACGAAAAGATAATCCTCTCGCCGTCGGGGTGCCAAAACGGCGCAAAGCTAGCGCTAGCTAAGTCAGTGACGGCGTGCAAGTCGCTACCATCTGCGTTCATGACAAACACTTCAAGTTGCGTTGGTCGCCACAATCCCTGATCGAGTAAACGTTTGTAATCATCGTACTCTGGACCATCCGGGATCTCACGGCCACGAAAAACAATCCTCGAACCATCAGGCGAAAAAAAAGGCCCTCCATCAGGCCCTTGCCGAGTGGTTAGACGCCTCGCATCTGACCCGTCCGCGTTCATCGTATAAATTTCCATGTCACCATCGCGCACACTTGTAAACGCAATCCGTCCATCCGGCCCTATCGTGGCTTCGGCATCGTAACCAGTTGTCTCCGTCAAACGGTTAAGTCCTGTACCGTCTGGTGACGCGCGAAAAATGTCGTAGGTATCGTAAACAGCCCAGACATAACCAAACTCGAAGCTAGGCGGAGGTGGGCACTCTGGATTTCCCAAATGAGTAGAGGCGTAAACGATTGCATCGTCACCGGGAGAAAAATAACCACAAGTCGTACGACCGTCACCGGTGGACACCATCTGAAGATCTGACCCATCAAGTTTCATCGTAAAAATTTGATCACATGGGACGCCTTCTCTCGTAGACTGAAAAATCAATTGAGACCCATCAGACGAGAAGTACGCCTCAGCATTCTCTCCCCCAAACGTCAATTGTCTAACATTCGCCAGATGAACCTCACCATCAAGTGCAGCCCCTCGGTTTATCAGAACCGATGTCTCAGTGATCTCTTGCTCGGAATCCGACGCGGGATCTGAAGCGCAAGACAGACTGAAGCCGAGAACCAGAACACCTGCCAAGCGAAAACCCTGCGATAGAGTCCTCAACATCTCATCCCTCCATAACGGTCACCGACGACCGAACAAGTCAAGCAACCCCAAGGTCAGCCATGGTACATAAGTGATCACTATGACTCCAAACCCAAGGATAACCAACAAAGGCACGGCAGCCCGGTAAACTTGTAGTAGTGGACGATCGAAACGGTACGAAGCTAAGAATAAATTAAGGCCTACCGGAGGGGTCAGGAAACCGAGTTCCAGATTGGCGATAAAGATAATTCCGAGATGAACTGGATCGACTCCGTAGGCGGCTCCGATTGTGCTGATCAGCGGGACGACGACAACGATCGCCGAAAAAATGTCCATGAGGCAGCCAACCAAGAGAAGGAAAATGTTGAGAGCCAAAAGAAAAAGTAGACGCGAGTCGATATGTGACTGCGTCCACTCGAGCAGGCGAAAAGGAATGTCCACGTCCACCATATAAGCAGTGAAACCCTTGGCCACCGCAAGGATGATTAAGACTCCTCCGATGAGCACGACACATTCCCCGAAGGCTTGCCGGAGACCGCGACCAAGCAAATAGTCGCGGTGTACAAGGCCCGTGATTACGGTCGCAAAGAGCGCAGTCAGAGCCGATGTTTCCACGAGGGTCGCCCTCCCACTGAACAACGCAAAGAGCACGACCACGGGCAAGCTCAACTCCCACTTCGATGCCCACAACGCTCTACGCGCCTCGTTCCAATCAAAGGCATGTCTACCCGCTCCGGTCACAATGCCCTCACGCATTCCCCACGCGGCAGTTAAACCAATGAGCAAGAGGCCCGGTAAAATCCCACCAATAAAAAGGTCTTCGGGAGCGGTCTCAGCAACAATCGCATACAGAATTAGAGGCATCGCAGGTGGCAAGAGGAGCCCGAGAGAACCCGAGGCCGTGAGAAGACCAACCGAAAACCTATCTCGATACCCATCTTGTAATAGTGCCGGCAGCAACAATCCACCAAGCGCTAGAATTGTCACCCCAGATCCACCAGTGAAAATGGTAAAAAAAGCGCAAACAACCGCACACACCACCGCAGTTCCACCAGGAACCCATCCCACCAATGCACGAAACACACGTAGTAGACGTTCTGAAGATTTGCCTTGCGCGAGAATGAACCCAGTCAGAGTAAACAGCGGAATGGCCGGTAGATGGGGTTCGGTAGCTAGGTCATAGGCATACAGAGGGACTGTGGCAGGATCTATTGCCTCAGTCATGTAGAGAAACACCGCTAAACCGCCAAGCACCGTGAAGATAGGAGCGCCGGCCAAGGCAGCCACAATCACTAAGACAACAATCCACCAGCCTGCCATCCCGGCAAGAATCTCGAAGGACGGAACTAACCATAATGCGAAGATGATCCCAGATGTCGCTACTCCACGAGCTCGCCACCCACCGGCTCGCCACATAAGGCGGAGTGCGATGGCAATAAAAGATACTGGTAAGACCAGCTGAAATACCCAGGTACGAACACCCAAGGCAATCTCAGCCCCGATATCCATCTCAATCGCCACAATATCCACGGCAGCTCGAGCCAGCACAGCCGAAACGGTCGCTGCTACAGTTGTCGAAAAAATATTAGTAGCTCGTCGAAGGGGGCCGTCAGGAATAAAACTTGCGGTTGCCAAAGCAATGAGCTTGCCGTGACGTGCGGCAAGCGCTGCACCAAGGAAACCAACCCATAACGTGAGGTGTTCAACGAATGGAATCGAGCCAGGAATGCCACCGGAAATGAAAGGACGGATCACGATCTCCGCGAGCGGTAACGCCACCATTACCCCTAGCGCAAATATCGCTAGAAGGTCTTCAAATGAGTGAAAGACCTTCGTCAACCATTGGCCAAGTCCAACAGACGGGGTCGGAGACTTGGCGATCATCTACTGAAAATTCTGGGTGGGAATAGTGTTAGGCGAGACCGAGAGCGCTACTCGCTTAGCTCGGAACGCATCGCGCTCCCGCAAAGCTGCATCAAATATTTCAGCAGGCACGATCCGTCCTCGCCACGAGGCTGTCATTTCATCGGCCATCGTGCGAAAAGCGCGCTCCTCATCGGCGCTGACTGTAGCCACCGTCAAACCACGCTCACTCATGGCATCGACCGCCTCACGATCCTGTTGAGGCACCTCGGTCCACAACTGATTTTGGATACCCTTGGCACTCTTAAGAATTGCCTGACGATCATTTTCACTCAGACGCCTCCAGCTTCTTTCTGTCATAACTGTTGCTGCGATAACAGGCGCCAGCGCAACATCTAGCATATGTGGCGTCTGGCGGTACCACTGGAACAGGAGCGCGGCGTACGGCGGACTTGGATAGGCATTGATCAGACCTGTATTAAGCCCCATGAGCACATCTGTTAGAGCTAGCGGGACAGGCTCAAACCCATTCTCTTTGTACCATCGGACCATCACGTCATCACCCGCTGAAGTGAAGATCTTCGTCCGACGAAGGTCCTCAAGATTCCGAACCGGCTCCGCGGTAAAAAAGTGCGCCCAGCCAGTGTGCCCCCATCCGAGAAGCACTAGTCCCCTTTCGCCAAGCGCGTCTGTTAATTCTGGTGTAAGACGGTCAAGAACATGCAAGAGTTCCTCATCCGACTCGAAAAAGAATGGAATGCCGAACACGCTAAAAGCATCGTGAATTTCTGCTAATCCCAACTGGGTAATTGCTGCGGCCTGTGGATTGTTAAGACGCATCCGGCGAATGATGGTTGACTCATCACCAGTCGCTCCGCCCGATATCACGCGAAGAGTCACGCGACCATCAGTAGCCTTGTGCCACTCGGAAGCCATCTGTTTGAGTACTCGGTCGAACAACGAGTTTGGCGGAGCTGTACTACTCAATCGAATGGTTGTCGTACTCTGCGCCAACGTAACAACAGACACAAATGTCACTATGCAAGCAATGAGAAGCTGCACCGATTTCACCGCCCGCTCCCTTCGTCTTCGTCCAACGGCATATCAAATAGATCGTCGATGTGTTCTAACATCACCCGCGCGCGCTTCTGAGTCACAGTGTTTAACAGACGGTTGTTTATGTCTTCGTTAGGGTCAATTTCGAGTGCTTCGTTCAGCAATTGTTCAAACTCCGTACGGTCATTACCAGAAATCGATACGCCACTAGCTAGTGACACATAGGGAGCCGCATCGAGCCCTTCCGATAGTTCGACTGCACGGGCAAAATGCTGCCTAGCCCTATCAACTGAACCACCCATATAATCCGGCAGAGACTCCAAAGTAATAAGCGCCGTCTGAAGCGCTCCCCGGTTGTAATCCTCATCCAACGTGGCGGCCCGTCCCATTAACGCGCGAACCGCCGGTAGATCCGCCGCCAGTGCCGGTTGATCAAGACCCAACGATATAGCCAAGGCCCAAGAGCCGCCGAGATAGTACATGGTTTCTACGTCGTTGTGCTCGAACACTTGGACGGCATTTTCAGGATCAAGCTGTAGCTGTTTTGCGATCCCTGGGTAATCGAGTTCCATGCGCCGCAGACAATAGTCCCGAGCCCGAACATACATCCTACGAGCACGGCCGTTAAGTAAATCTGCTATTTCGTAATCTTCCCACTCCGCTAGACTCGCATCAGTCTCCAAAAACGCGTTCGCATAAAGTGCGAACCCTTGGCACGCAAACAGTAGTGCTTCACGGTGCTCTGGTGACGAAGTCAAGATAGATTCAATTGTTTTGAGCAAGAACGGAAGTGATTCCCGCACAAGTTCCGGATCCTCCTCCGATAGATACACGGTGGGATCCGCCAGTGTCGGCACGATTGCGTTGACAGCCATAGACCTGAGAGAACACCCAACGCAGGTCAGCACAACTAACACGAGGATGGTCGCCCCGAAGCACCGGCGCCGAACGTCGCACGCAATCTGGATCATTGAGAACTCAACTTAGACTAGCAGGACACGTTACCTCTGATCATATCAGCCCCTAGTGTCTAAGACGCGATCGGCCATTCCGTGCCATGATCATCGAGTGAGTGGATTTGTAACAATCCCTAGTGGCTGGTTTCAGATGGGAAGCAACGACGGACAAGACGATGAGCAACCGGTGCATTTCGTCTGGGTAGATACATTTGAGATAGCGATGTTCCCGGTTACCCGACGAGAGTACAGCGTGTTCCTTACCGCAACTGGACGTGATCGACCACGCGAGTGGCACAACCGGGACTTCGACAGATCTCAGTTGCCGGTGGTCGGTGTCAGTTGGAACGATGCTTATGTTTATTGTTTGTGGTGCTCCTCCGAAGGACAAGAAGTCCGACTACCGACCGAAGCGGAATGGGAGCGAGCGGCTCGGGGACTCCGTGGAGGGCAGCGGTACCCATGGGGAAATGAAATTCCAGGGTGGATCCCAAACAACGGGAAGGGACCACTTGCCGCACCGTGGGAGGTTCATTTAGGCCCGGCAAACGACTTCGGTATTCATGGTATTGGTGCAAATATTCATGAATGGTGCGCCGACTGGCACGGGAAGATTTACTACGACAGTTCGCCTCAACGGAATCCGACTGGGCCGCAGACAGGCGTGAGACGCACGTCGCGCGGTGGATCGTGGAGACACGCAGTGACTATCAGTCGGAACGCTGCTCGGAGCAAACTTGACCCGGAGTTTCGATATACGGATTACGGCTTTAGGCTAGTACGTTCCTCTGGAATAAGATCATGAGCGTTTTCCAGCCAGAATCAAGCACCGAATTTGAGCTTGCCCTAAGGATCGTTGAGTCTGTACGAATCTCCGGAGGACGCACGCTCTTCGTTGGCGGGTGGGTCCGTGATCGTCTTCGGGGCGATGTCTCAACAGATATTGACCTGGAGGTATATGGAGTACCTGCCAATCGGCTCCGGACCCTGCTGGAACAATTCGGTCATGTCAATGAAGTTGGAGAAAGCTTTACCGTTTACAAGATCGGCAACCTCGATGTTGCCCTGCCTCGACGCGAGTCGAAAACCGGCCGCGGCCATCGGGGCTTCACGGTAACGGGTGATCCCAGCCTGACAATCGAACAGGCGGCACGCCGTCGGGACTTCACTATTAATGCGATAGCATGGGACCCGCTTACTAAAGAATATCTTGACCCATACGGCGGACGCGAAGACCTATTTCGTCGCCAATTGCGGATTGTCGATCCGGATACATTCAAGGACGACAGCCTTCGTGTTCTACGAGCGATACAATTAGCCGCAAGGTTTGACCTATCTGTTGACGAAGCGACGAAGTCACAATGTCGCAGTATTCTCCTTGACGACCTCCCACCTGAACGCATCTGGGGTGAATTAAGAAAACTCCTACTCCTCTCATCGAAGCCGTCGATTGGCTTTAAACTCGCACTCGAAATCGGGGCGATCGAACAACTATTTCCAGAAATAGCTGCCTTGGTGGGCTGCCAACAGGAACCAGAGTGGCATCCTGAAGGCGATGTGTGGACTCACAACCAACTTGTAATCGATCAGGCGCGCACAAGAATTGATGATCTTCCCACAGCCCAGAAAATTGCACTCATGCTAGGTGCCGTATGTCACGATTTCGGTAAACCAGCGACTACGGCGTTTATAGACGGACGCATCCGGTCTTACAACCACGAGGAAGCCGGGATCAAACCGACAACGACATTCCTCAACCATGTAAATGTCTACTCGATCGATGGGTATGATGTTCGTGGACAAGTAATTGGCCTAGTCGCACATCACCTCAAACCCGGCATGTGGCAAAAATCTCGAGACGGAGTAGGAGACGGTGCGTTCCGGCGCCTAGCACGAAAGGTCGACCTTGAATTGTTAGCTCGGCTTGCGAAATCCGATTGCCTCGGCCGAACCGGATACTTTGACTGCTCCGCCATGGACTGGTTTCTCGACCGCGCGCGCTCCCTAGGAGTTGAACATAAAGCTCCGCTGCCGCTACTAATGGGACGCCATCTCCTCAAGCTGGGACTTCCACCAGGCCCCCGCATTGGACAAATCCTCTCGCAGGTCTACGAGAGACAACTGGACGGCCAAGTCAGCACGGTTGACGAAGCCACTCAGATTGCCAGAAAAATTATTGACTTGGGGACATCGAGGGAGTCTTAAGTAAATCGACCAACGCCGGTAACGAGATATTGCCGCCACTCAACACCGCAACTGTCAAGCCGGAATCATATGCGTCTTCCTGCATGAGGGCTGCGGCGACGGATACCGCTCCACTCGGTTCGACCACGACCTTCGCATGACGACACAGCCAAACCACAGCCCGCTCAATCGCCGAATCTTCAACCGTCACCATCTCATCAACCAACGTCTGGACATGAGAAAACGTGAGGTCACCAGGCCGAACTGGTAAGAGTCCATCGGCAAGACTGTCGGCCACGTCCAAGCTGACTGGATGGCCTGCTGCTAACGACGACACCATACATGATGCACCAACTGGCTCGACGCCAATGACTTTTGTCGACGACTTAGCGTGTTTCAGAGCGGCCGCGATACCAGAGATCAGACCGCCACCACCGACAGGCACGTACACGCGGGTTATATCCGTCACATCCTCAAGGAGTTCGAGTCCCACGGTCGCCTGCCCCGCAATTATGTCTGGATGGTCGAACGGTGGGATCATCGTCAAACCACGCAAAGCCGCTTCGCGTTCAGCGCGCAATCTGCGTTCCACTGATGTAGTGCCTTCAAATAGAACCTCTGCTCCGTAGCCACGCGCACCGTCGATTTTGATTGATGCCGCGGTCCGCGGCATGACAACAACCGCTGGAATCCCCATCTCTCTGGCAGCGTAAGCAACTGCTTGTGCATGATTTCCAGATGAGTACGTAACAACTCCTGCTTCACGACGATTCGGCGGGATCTGGGTAATCATATTTAACGCACCACGGATCTTGAACGAACCCGTCACCTGAAGATTCTCACACTTGAGCACAAGCGACCGACCCGCAGAGACAGATACGTCAACCAGCGGTGTTCGTATGGCAGTCTTACTAATACGTTCTGCTGCCTTATCGATATCAGCGAAAGAAATGATGCTCACTGACCCCGTATACTGTGGGCCATGTCGGCCGGTTTAACGATGAAAGTGTTACTGAGTTTTATAACAGTCTCAACCATGATTCTAGGAACTTCATCTAATACCACCGCGCAAGATAATGAACCAATCGGGCGTTTTGTCGCAGATTTTCGTGGATCTTTGGTCCCGTATGAGCAAAACGTGGACTTCGCCGTAAGCCGAGGAATAAGACCAAGCATTACACCCGCGATCGGCATCGGCCTAGAAGTAGGAGGACACGCTTATGTCTTTCAGTGGCGAGTTGTCACTTTTGGCGTAGGGGCAAGCTTCCACACATCAGCTGGCAATCGCAGTCCCAATGAAAACGACATCTTCCCTGACGGTCCGACTCTTCAAAAGAAATTTAGTGCCATTTCGCCGCAACTGTCTTTTAACTTTGGCGGTCGAAATGGGTGGAGCTACATTAGCGGCGGCATCGGCTCATCGCGTTTTTCCCTCGCCGCACGTGACCAAGAAGAACCCATCCAGCGGAGGGCTAACACCCTCAACTACGGAGGTGGAGCCCGCTGGTTTATCAAGGAGCATCTCGCGTTCTCAGTTGACCTTCGCTTCTACGCGATCAGTCCGTTAGCAGCAACCGACACTCAGCCTAGCTCACCCCGCATGACTCTCATGGTGCTGAGCATGGGTGCAGCCTTCAAGTAGCTATCTTCTAAAATGTTCTCCGAAGCAGTCAACTCTCCCAGATCATTCCTCCTTGGTAGTTCTTGGCTTAAATTCTTCGCCGTCGGCTGCACCCCTCAGCAACCCTTAGCCTTCTCACTTACAGAACACAATGTTCCCTATACGTTGAGTTCGACCATAATGCTCTCATGAAGCGGGACACGTTGCTCGATTTTTTCGACGACCGTATCCGTTCTAATTCCGAGTTTGTTTTCCACGACGACGGGTATCGCTCATATTCGTATTCTTACGACGAAATCAGACAAACCGCGATCGCGGTTTCACAGCGGCTGACTGAAGCCGGCATTGAACCAACTGACAAAGTCGTAATCTGGGGTGAGAACAGTCCGCAATGGATTACCGCGATGTGGGGATGTCTACTAGCACGCGCCACGCTGGTTCCAATTGATTTTCGTGCCTCTGGAGAGCTTTTGGTTCATGTGACCAAGATCGTTGACTCTCGAATCATTTTTGTGGGCACCGATCTAGATATTCCAACACTGCCACAAAGCACCAAAATCTGGCCATTAAGCGACCTCTTGCCATCACGGCCACACTGGCCTATCAGTAAAAATGGTGGTAGTCAGCAGATAGATGGCACAGGTAGCGTGGCGAACGATATGGCAGAGATCATCTTCACATCTGGAGCCACCGCCGAGCCGAAAGGAGTGCAACTCACCCACCACAACATCCTAGCGAACATCGTCCCTGTCGAGCGGGAAATAGCCAAATATCGTAAGTACTCTCGACCCTTTACTCCCCTAAGGTTCCTAAACCTTCTTCCGCTCAGCCATATGTTTGGCCAAGCAATGTCCACATTCGTACCACCGATGCTGTCTGGCGTTACCGTCTTTATGCGTGGGTACAACCCCGAGGACATCATAAAACAAGTCCATGACCGACGAATATCGGTCGTGGTATGCGTGCCCAAGATCTTGGACGTTCTTCGCAAACATGTCATCCAATCCATACCAGAGCTTGCACAAAACAGCTCGGAGCCTAAGAACGTCGTATCCCGATGGTGGCGTTATCGACGAATCCATAGAATGTTCGGTTTTAAGTTCTGGGCTTTTGTAGTTGGTGCCGCTCCCTTGGATCCTGAGCTTGAAGCATTTTGGTCGCGCCTTGGCTTTCTTGTAATTCAAGGTTACGGACTGACTGAAACCGCGCCGATCGTCACGCTCAATCATCCGTTTCGTACTAAGGCAGGAACGGTGGGCACTCCCATTGGCGGCGTGGATCTGAGGATTTCTCCGGACGGAGAAATACTCGTGCGGGGGGACAACGTCACGTCTGGTTACTACAACGCTCCTACAGACACCGCCTCAGCGATAAACGATGGCTGGTTCCATACCGGAGATATTGGCTCGTTGGACTCCACTGGTCGTCTTACCGTAAAAGGGCGTAAGAAAGAAGTCATCGTAACTTCGGATGGCCTAAACGTGTTTCCCGAAGACGTTGAGCGTGTCCTGGAAGCTATTCCCGGCGTCCGCGAGGCCGGTGTCGTGGGAACGTTGCATGAAGGGCAGGAGCGTGTCCATGCTGTCCTACTGTTAGATTCTTCAGTCGACGTATCAGACATCCTCAGCGACGCAAACGCACGGCTCGAAGAACATCAAAAGGTTCGTGGCCGTTCGATATGGCCTGGCGACGCCTTACCCCGAACAGAGGGAACGCAGAAGCTCAAACGACGTGAGCTTAAACAGTGGGTTGAAAACGGCGGACCGACTGAAACGGAGAAACCCGGAGTAGCGAATGGAACAATAAGCTCCGTTGTGCAACGATTTGCTCCGGATAGAATGGTGACGGACGGGACCAAGCTTGAGGAACTTGGCCTTAGCTCAATCGAGCGAATTGAATTGCTGATGGCACTCGAACAGCAAATGGACCGTACAGTGGATGAGTTATCGTATGCATCCGCCTCAACGGTTGGTGACTTGCAGAAACTCTTAGACGACATTCCCCAAATCGAGAACCCTTCGGAAAGCTGGAGCCCGAAACCTACAGAAACAGTTATCTTTCCAGACTGGAGTGCAAGCCGGCTGGCACGAGTAATGCGATGGGCCAATCTGACAACATGGTTACTTCCCCTGACTCGTTTCTTCGCCCGGATAAACGTCGAGGGTCTCAACCACTTAAAGACTCTACCTGGTCCAGTTGTTTACGCTGCAAATCATCAAAGCCATCTGGATGCACCGGTCATTTTGGCCGCTTTGCCATACCAACACCGATATTCCGTGGCGACCGCCGCTGCCAAGGAGTTCTTCGCGCCGCACTTTCATCCTCTTCATTACTCCCGACGGCAGCGGTTCACTAACAGCCTGACCTATTACCTCGCAGTTCTACTATTTAACGTCTTCCCACTGCCTCAACGCGAGGCTGGAACCCGCGAAGCGATCCGGTATGTGGGTGAACTCTTAGGAAAGGGAACCTCTGTCTTGATCTTCCCCGAGGGGCGACGTACAGAAACGGGACAAATCGATCGATTTCAACCCGGTATCGGAATGGTTGCGGCTCGGCTCCAGGTCCCAATCATTCCAATCCGTCTTGAAGGGCTTGACCATGTGTTACGCAAATCTTGGCGTATGGCCAAACGGGGCCGGGTACGGGTGGCGTTTGGTCGACCTCTTACTCTTGAGGATGGAACATATGAGGAACTAGCACGCCGAATAGAAGACGCCGTTAAATCTCTCTAAGTTCAGTGTTCTAAAGCACCTGATATAATCGTCAGCAACAGGAGTACATTTGGCAAAGGACGATCTTATCGACGTGCAGGGCACAGTGACAGCGGTGCATAGTGGAGGCTTGTATCGCGTGCAGTGCGACCCTGGGCACGAGGTTCTAGCACAGCTGAGTGGAAGAATGCGACGGTTTCGGATCAAAGTCGTTCCTGGTGACCGCGTAACTATAGGCGTTTCCCCCTATGACCCCACGCGTGGAATCATTACCTTCCGGGCCCGGTGAAATGTGCGATATGTTTAATTAATCAGGATCACATTCAGTGGCCGACGTACAGCCTCATTCTGACGAAGAACCTAAAGCGAACCGTTTTACGTCATGCCGATGGCATGCTACCCAAGACAGTGCTGCCATCGCTTACTGTTCACATGGTGACGTGCTTCCATATGCAGGCGTCAACGGCTTCAAGCCTGAAGCGTGGTGTCCTGAGTGTAAACTCTTCAAGCTGCGGCGCACCATCAAGAAGAGCGCCGAACACTTAATCGATAGCTACTGAAAAGTGGCCCTTAACCTGGTTATTCGCTGAATTCCTTCGCTAGATCAACCCACTCACCGTTTGGTGCCAACTCTTGATAAGCACGCCAGTGTGACTTCGACTCGTGTGAGTGTCCCATCTTTTCGAGTGTCACCGCCAGATAGAAATGCGCATCCGCATAGCTAGGATTTAAGCGTAGAGCCTCTACATAAAATTCCACTGCTTCGTCATGTCTCCCAAGATCATGATGAATATTACCCAAGTTAAAATGGGCCTCGAAACAGTCGGGCTCAAGACTCAGTGCTCGAGCATACAAAGCCTGGGCCTCGACAATCTCATCATGAGCGTAATGAATGTTTGCCAGGTTCACAATTGCAGGCACCAAATTTGGATCGAGAAGAAGAGCCTTGCGGTATGCGGTCCGCGCACGCTCTTGCTCGGCCTCGCTACCCTCATCAAGCTCAGACCCCTCAAGGAAAAAACGTGCCGCAATAGCCGTCTGTGGGCTATCGATCTCAGCCCAAGTTTTGTGAGCGTCAGTTGGAACGATTTTACTGGTGGCACATCGACGAAGTGCCACAACTTTCGCTTGATGTGCATCGCCATGGACAATATTGAAGTTTAATGTCAATTGCCCTTCTCGTGCTGCCAACAACTGACGCACCGAACCCCGAAATGAACGGCCGCGGCGAAGCTCGTCATGGAGCTGTTTAATCACAGCAACATCGGCAAAGCTATAGTAAGTGTCGGTGTTTGTGCGAGCGACCGGCCGAATAAGACCGCAAGTGCACAAACACCTCAAACGAGATTCGTGCATCAAGGGATAGAGAGAGCGTAAGCGCCTATGCGTGTGATAATGCTGCGTGAGTGATGCGATCGATGGAAGCCCCCCTAGCTGGCAAAACTCATCTTCGCTAAGAATCTGGACCCGACCTGGCATCCTAGAGTTAACTGCCTCAGCTTTTTTCAACTTGTTGCTCTTTTCGGGCTCCTCCGATGGAGTCACGCCGCCAACGCTGACTGGTAAACCACCAGAGGCCCCTTCCGATCCAATTACCAGTATCGTTGTTTGGGTCGTCACGTTATTAGCTGCGAAGCCACCGAGACGTTTGACCAACGCTCTCGCCTCGCGACGACCAATTGACGACAGCTTACCAGTGAAGACTACAGTATGACCTGCGAACTGGGTTCCGAACGGTTCGTGATCCTTTGGAGGGGACGCTAACGTCATGTCGAGAGACCAAGTCCTAATATTAAAGTGTCAGTCGACCGCTGGAAAGATGAACGAGAATGATCATAAAGTCAAGTCCAACCATCGGAGATCAGACTGATGCTTTTGGCCGGCGACATCGGCGGAACAAAAACGCTCCTCGGATTGTATAACCAACAAGGCACAGGCACATTGCCTCACAAACATTATGTGCAGCGCTTTTCCACCCTCAAATTCCATGGCCTAGCCGAAATCATTGAAGAGTTTCTACAAACTGCAAACTGGACTAAACAGATTGACGCCGCGTGTTTTGGCGTCGCCGGACCTGTACAAGGCCAGGTCAGTCAACTCACTAACGTACCGTGGCTTATCGATGCAACCGACGTGGGCCACAGGTTTTCGATCTCTCGCGTCCGTCTGCTGAACGATCTGACAGCACTAGCTCATGCGATCCCGCTTTTAACAAGTAACCATCTTGTCTTTATTCGTCCTGGCCAACCTGAGGCCAATGGTAATATTGCTGTGATTGCACCAGGAACCGGTCTCGGTCAAGCACTTTTGCACAATGTAAACAACCGTTATATCCCAACTCCTTCGGAGGGTGGGCATGCAGATTTCGCCGCAAGAACTGAGCGTGAACTTGAGTTTGTGCAAGCAATGGTTTCTCGTCTCGGTCGTATATCGTACGAACAAGTGATCTCTGGACCAGGACTCGTCAATCTCCATCAATTTGTACACGGATACAGACATTGCTCGGCATTTCCAGCGGATACGCCTGTAAGCGACCAACCAGCCCTGATTTCTAAATCTGCATTAGAAAAACATTGCCCCGGCTGTGAAGAAACGCTTGATTTATTTGTCGGGGCCCTCGGGGCCGAGGCTGGAAACCTCGGTCTACGTTCAGTCGCCACGGGCGGCGTTTTTCTCGGTGGAGGCATCCCGGCAAAAATTCTACCGGCACTTCACACCGAGACCTTTATCCGTGCGTTCCTAGCAAAATCTCCAATGAACGCACTCGTCGATAAAATGCCTATTGCCGTCATCCTTGAATCATACGCCTCCTTATTGGGAGCGGCGCTCGCTGCTGACGAGCTATCAAGGGACATGGCTGAAACGTCAAACCCTACTTGATTCGGTGATAGAGTGTGTTGAAGTTTACGTAACAAGCAGAAGCAACGTGACTGATAGCAGTAAGGCGTACGGATGGGCACTGATCTCCCTTAGTGTTGCCGTGTCATGTGTCAGTGATCCAGGCGTCAAACGACAACATCACGAGAATGGTTCTGGGATTCCATTAACCCAAAAAACCCTCTGGTCAAATGAGCGACAGCTCATGGTAGATCTTCAAATTAGGAGACGTGGCGTTCAAGACCCACGGGTGCTCGCTGCGATGCGCTCGGTACCACGCCATAGGTTTGTACCATCGCAGCTCCAAAAAGACGCGTACGCAGACACGCCGCTCCCGATAGGCTTCGACCAAACAATCTCCCAACCCTACATCGTGGCGTATATGACCGAAGCCCTTCAGCTTCCGCCCGATGCGACTGTACTGGAAGTCGGTACCGGCTCGGGCTACCAAGCGGCAGTGCTTGCTGAACTCGCAGCCAGCGTGTACAGCATCGAGATCGTACCAGACCTCGCCGAACGCTCTAAGCGCCTCTTGACCGAGTTGAGTTATGACAACGTACACGTACGGACGGGAGACGGTTACGATGGATGGTCAGAAGCAGCGCCGTTTGATGGCATCATCGTAACGGCAGCGCCTGACCATGTACCCCCAGACCTGGTTGCTCAGCTTGCAGTTGGCGCACGTTTAGTCATTCCAGTGGGACGACTTGCTCAAGAGATGAGGGTAGTGACTAAAACAACAGATGGACCAATTTCAGAAACAACTATTCCGGTCCGCTTCGTTCCAATGACTGGAGAAGCCCAGCGCCACTGACCAAGCGAGAGAGTACTAGCCAGCTACAGATGATGAAGTCGTCTCTTCGTAGCTGGCTATCGAGACCTGCGCAGCCGCCCGCTCAGCCACTTGCCTGAATGCGCGTGCCGCGGCTGAATCGGGCTCAGCAATGACGATCGGAATCCCCCCGTCACTTCCGACCCGTATCGGCTCATACAACGGAATCTGACCCAAAAACGGTACGTCAAATTCTTGGGCAACTGCACTGCCACCACCCATGCCAAAAATGTTGCTTTCGTGCCCACAGTCGGGACAAGTGTAGTGAGACATGTTCTCGATTACACCCAGTGTCGGAACTTTGAGCTTCTGATACATACCCACTGCCCTACGACTGTCAGAGAGGGATACTCCTTGCGGCGTCGTGACGACGATGGCACCTGCAACAGGAACCGTTTGGGTAAGACTCAGTGCCACGTCACCAGTTCCAGGAGGCATATCAACCACTAGATAGTCCAATTCTCCCCAGCGAACATCCTGAAAGAACTGCCGTACAACACCATGGAGCATCGGGCCACGCCAAATAATAGGAGCATTTCCGTCTGCAAGAAAGCCCATAGATACGACTTGCACCCCGTACTTTTCCGCTGGCACAATCTTCTTACCGTCCGCTGACAGTTGGGTATCTAATCCGAGCATAATTGGAAGATTTGGACCGTACACATCACCATCGATCATGCCAACACGTCCACCGTACTTCGCGAGTGCTACCGCGAGGTTGACGGCCACGGTCGTTTTACCCACTCCACCCTTGCCCGCTCCGACCGCGATCACATTCCTTACACCGGGAATTGCTGCGGGCCCAGAATCAGCGACTGTGGCCGAACGGACGCTAGCCGTCATCTCTACATTCACGCTCGTTACACCCTCCAACTCGGACACAACAGAATATGCTTGTTCACGCATCTGGTCCTTTACCGGACAGGCAGGAGTCGTCAGTTCGATCTTGAACGAGACAGCACCTTTGGCAATTGTTAGGTCCTTAACAAAACCCAAGCTGACGATGTCCCGACCCAGATCAGGGTCAGTGACAACCTTAAGAGCTTCGAAAACATCAGATTCTTTAATGGTAGACATAAAAGCCATCAGGAAATTGCGATACGGACTTCAACTTGAGTCTCGGCAGCAAATGGTGGGCTAACGTAAAATCTAAGCCGCGTTCCGTCGTGCACACCAGGTGGAACATCCAAATCGAGATGATGAGGTAAAAGACCAGCACCGGTTCCCGCGCACATGCCACAGACCTCGCTCCACACTTCACCTCGTCCACCGCACACTAGACATGTTGGACGAACTGGTAAATCGAACGGAACACAGACCCCCTCATCTGCTTCTTTCGCTGTCAATTCAACGTCGGCAGTATGTGTTGTCACCCGACTCTCTTGCTCTAAACCGAAAAATGATGACAGCATGCGCTCCGGCAGTTCAATCATGGACGGAAAATCAACCACCACCTCGTCTGACAGCCAACTGCACGCCTCTTTTCGAATCTGAGTGTGCTTCGTATATTGATTCGACATAGAATTTTTACGATAGGTTCAGCTCAATTGGTTGTCAAGGTTCGCCACGATATTCCGAGAGATCCACACAAAAAAACCGGCATACAGAGGCAACTGAACAGCTTACCGTCTCAAAACACCCAATCAGCCTGCACCCAAAATCAGAAAGATCTCTTTCCGTAACTCTTTGTCGATATCTCGAAGATCGACCATTTCCTCACATTCGTCACACATCAACTCAAGAACGGCTGGCCTACCTTCATCTGCGAGATCGACCTGAGTCGCATCGACGTGGATGACATGCATCTGTAGAGTCTTGACTTGAAAACTCCGTTCGTTGTCGCAACTTGGACACTTAAGAAACATCGTCTTCCGGCTCTCCAAATTTGTTGTGCGCAATGTTAATCGAACAAGAAATTGTAGGGGATTGGTGTACGGCCACGCAAACCAGCGGTAATGGCGCCAAACCACATCAGTGATGTAGGATAGGCGCTGTCCCGAAGGAATCGCCTAACATGCACTATCAGATACACAGCCAACCTAGCGGTGGTCACTGGGTTGCTTGGTTGACAGCTGGGGAGCACACCAGCCCGGCAGGTGCGACCATTTTGGTTGGCCGGACCAGAGACGAAGCGGAAGAAAACGCCCAGCGCTGGGCTGATCGTTTGAATCAAGATCCTCGTCTGTTGCGGGGTTAAAATCCAATCCAAAGTCCTTTAATCTCCGACGCTCGTTGAATAAAAGGTCCATCCGCGGCGTCATCAGCACCTAACAGTTTCACAGCCACCAATTCCGTCGCACACGATGTCACTTGAAATCCATCAAAAAGCGAACTGCGTGGTAGAACATCCGGCTCCAGATACGAATCCCAGGCAGTCTAACGTTGAGCTCACAATACGGGAAGACAACTTCTCCTCTTGCGTGTGACGATACGTTAATTCGGTCTTAATTGTTTTCTGTTACTTTACCCGTAGACAACTTGTGCATCGACCGTGGCACCTGGAAACATCGCACACGTGGCCTCAACATAAACGTCTAGTTCTTGCCTGTGCGTGGGGTGTGGACTGGTCGTTTTAAGCATTAACACCATGAGTCGACCTTCTGAAACCCTCACAAGACAATCGATTGTGCCTCGGAGAAAAACTGATCCTTCGGAATTACAACCCTTTATAGATTTGGAACCGCTATAAGAAAATGGCACATCCCAAAGATAATCGTCATTGCCAAATGTCGGTAGCCCTTCTAGGGCGACAAAACGTTTGTACAACTGGGCCACAGAGAGCACGGCCTCGTCATCAGGAAAATCCCCAGTATCAGGTAATTCGGAGAGAAGCACGCGCGCATATTTTTTGAGTGGGGTAATTCCTACATCGTGCCCTTGATAACGCCTTACCAACCGATGAATCAGCCGCCCCCTCAGACCGTCCGTGATTGAAGGTGTGTCGCACACTGCCAGCCGTTTTACAAACGGGTGTGATACGGCAGGAGAAAAGCTTGAAACTCCTACCACGGGCTCTGACTTTCTCTTCCTGGCAGATCTTCGAGCCGGCTCTGAAAACCCACCAAAGACTCGAAAGGAGTGAATATTTCCGCTTTTCCCCTGCCACACTGCCCAAGGATCATCTATTCCATCTACTGCCTGTTCAAAAACAGACGCAAACTGAGGAGGAAAGATGCTTCCAAAACTCCCTGGATTGAATTTTGGTGTCCGGCCCTCCATAACGGTTGAAAAATACAATCGGTCGCGTGCCCGCGTTGTAGCGACATAGAGAAGTCGTTTTGTCTCCTCCGTATCTCGCCGCTTTTCATCCGCGTCGGCTTCGCTTCGAAAAGGCCAGACGGTTACGGATGGCTTCCCATCGCCACGGTCTGGAATCACCTGAACCGGTTGTACATGCCTCCCTGTCCCGCGTCCCAGATCCACTATAAAAACAATGGGAAACTCTAGTCCCTTTGCTGCATGAACAGTCATTAGATTCACAGCATCAAACGCTTCAACTACTGCATTTGAAATGTCGCTTGATTGACGATCTATGTATTCGGCAACTCGTGCCATAGTTGCATACCCACGATTTTGAACACGCCGAACAAGGCTACGTATGCGCTTGAGATTCGCTTCTGCTTGGACGACGCGGGAACCCCTGAGTTCGAACGCATAGGCCGTGTCGCGCAACACACGATCGAGCACCTCCGCGGGCGGCAAGCGATCAACGAGACCAAGCCACTGCCGCAAACCGCTGCGTACTTGCGTCAGGACCTGACGGTCTGAATCGGCAAGTGACACCATTACCCTTGGCAACTCAGCACCTACAAGGGCATCTGACAGTTTCCCCGTGAGTAACAACAAACCAGGATCCGATAATCCTACGAAGCGAGACCTCAGCAATGCGGCGGCACGAAGTTCCGATGAAGGATTCGCTAAAAACCTGATTAACGCCCGAACATCCTTGACTTCCTCAGCGTCAAAAAATCCCAGTCCTTTGTACACATAGTTTGGAACTGAGCGATCGTCAAGAGCACGCTCGAATTCCAGATGACTCTGGCGGGTGCGAAACAAGATCGCCACGTCACTAGGCCGAACCCTACGATTACTCGAACCATCGCGAATTCGAACTTCACCAGTTTTGAGTAATAAAACAATTTCATCGGCGACAACCGCCGCACACTTTTCGACGGTATTCCCAATAATTACACCAAGCGTGTCATCTCTTTTCTGTTCTGGGTCTCGTTCCACTGGAAACCTGTCTCCCGTTTCGAAACAAAATGCGTCACCGACGGAAGCGGAAGCACCAATCTCGCCAAAAAAGTCATTAATAAAGCGAAGCAGTTTGGGCACCGCGCGAAAACTGTGGGCGATTGAGCGGTGCACATCACCGTCAGTCCTCAAGTTAGAGATTTCACGCGTCGCTTGTCTAAACATTAGTACGTCTGCATCCCGAAACCGATAAATCGATTGCTTACAGTCACCTACAATGAAGATGCTTGGTTTAAGTGGTGCGTCCTCCACTAACCCGCTTCCTTCTCCCCATGACTGCACTAGCAAGGAAACCAGCTCCCACTGTGCCCGGCTCGTATCCTGGAATTCATCGACGAGAACGTGGTGATACCGCGACTCGAGCCGATATCGAGAACGGGCGAACTCGTCCATTTTGCGAAGCAAATCAACAGCTCGGATTAGAACGTCTGAAAAGTCAAGTAACCCACGAGATCGAAGTGTGCGCTCGTACTCCGACACCACGACACCAAACACCTGTCGAACAGCCCTCGTCATGACCACATTGATGTCTCGATCGAAAGCCCTAAGTACGTCACGAACGTGCGGTGCCAGTTTTGCAGCCGAATGTCGAAAACGGCGTTTCACTGGAGCGACTGCATTTGTAGGCAACTGGAAAGATTGTCGGACATCCCCAGTTTGAGTGAGAAAAAACTCACGAAGACGTTCGATCCATGCCCTGACCGCAGATGCATCTGCATTGCCAAGCTTTGATAATCGTTTGAGGTCCCTAACCAGAACGGCCGTACGAGGATCTGTAGCCACATCAGTATTAATCAACTGTTCAATTTCGTTGCGCAAACCGTCGAAACGATCGGTCAGACTAGCAACTGCCTTATTACAGGCCCATTCACCCGTCAGGTCTGACGGAACTCCCATAAGAAATCGATGGAGTACACCAGGCACAATTAGACGACGTTCAAGCAAAGTCTTCAGCGCTGTACGAGTGCGTTCCGAACCAAGTCGCGCAAGCAACATAGCCACAGATTCGTCACGACCAGCCAACTGAGCTGCAACTATTAAAGCGCGATCAACAGCTTCATCCACAAAACGTGGAACTTCCGTTTCATCGGCTAAACTAAATCCAGGATCCAGATCAGCCTCAAGTGGAAACTCTTTAAGGAGTCCCAGACAAAACGCATCTACCGTAACAATCGTGACTTCCCCAAGCCTGTCACGAAGATCGTTCCAACGCACAAGGGCGGTAGTAGATTCCAGCGACTCAGCACGTAATTCACGGATAATGCGTTCACGCATTTCAGCCGCCGCTTGCCGAGTGAAAGTCATCGCAAGAATATTTGTAGGTGCCACTTTTGCTCGAAGCAAATTCATGTAACGAGCGACTAGTACCGATGTTTTCCCCGTTCCTGCCGACGCTTCGAGTACTACATTGCGGGACGGGTCGGTGGCAAAAACACGGGCAGCCGTATCAGTGGTAGTGCTCATCTCTCTCTAACGTAGTCCTTACGACAAACCGTAGGGTAAGCACAATGGGCGCACAACTGTGGTTCCGCTGGACGTGCCGGAAAGACACCACGAGTAATCTGCTCCAGCACGTCGATTGCACGAGATTCACCTTGAGTTAATGCCCGGCCGAAATTTCTGTGTGCGAGCGGCACGTACAAGGGTGGCTCACCAAAGGCGACATAACCGGCATCACTGACACTCCATCTAGAACGCTGATACCCATCCAACTGTTGCTCAGCACACCGTGCGTAAACGGCAAGCTGCAATGCCCGATCATGTTGTGGCGCTCGGTTTGCCTTATAGTCGATCACTCTAAAGGTTCCGTCAGACAACAGATCAAGTCGATCGGCCGTGCCCCGAACGTGTGCAGTTCGTTGACGATCACCACCCTGCAATACAAAGGGACCCTCGACGCGAAACTCAAGTAGCCGCTCCACGACCTCCGCTGGCCTGCTGATTTCCAGCATACATATTCGCTCCCCAATTCCTGGGGCAGCTGCTGAACCGAGCAACCAAGAACGAATAGCTGCACGATCAACAGTAGGGAGCGTCAGGACGGACTCCTCGACAACACTTCGGAAAAACTGGAGCGCGCGGTCTATATTCGCCAACGTGATCGCACGCTGTCCATTCTCCTGCCATTGCGAGAAAAAAGTCTCAAGAATACCGTGCAATAACAACCCGCGTTGACGCGAACTTAGTGCTGGTTCGTCGATCAGTTCTTCTTCTATTTGCAGTTCATGGCGAGCAAAATATTTGAACGGACAGTCGAGATATTGTTCCAATGCGCTGACGGCGTACGTCTGGACTCGGTAAGCTCCTACGTCGCCACTTTGACTCTGCCCCTGATCTACGCGATACCGTCGGAGATTCAGCCACTCCTCCGCTCGACCTGGAAAATCTTCTGGAGTTACGCTACCACGCGCCAATGCCTCATGGAACGTAACGCATATTCTTGGGTCGAGTGGCTCCTGTATCGTCGAAAGACCAACATCAGCTAACTGCTCAAGAAAAACCGAAGGCGTAACAACGGCGTCCTCCTCCAATGAAAACGTCGACAGAGAAACACGTTCACGAGCAAGTCTCGTAAGATCTAGGAATCGGGCACGCGCCGCGCGGAGACGATCGCGATCACGAGCCCACCCAAGAGACATAAGTAGTGACGTCGGATAAAAAATTGAGCGACCTGGGCGGTCAGGCCATTCATCGTCAATCAAACCAACGATAAAAAGCTCTCTGAATCGACCATAGGAAGCTGCCCGTGCGTCGACTAGTTGGATCCCACCTGATCCGGTAACCATGGAATACGTTTGATTCTCAATCCAGCGTCGAATCGCCGCGGCAAGTTCAGAGAACTCAGTGAGCGTGTCATCAATGTTGAGATAAGCGGACCTGAGTGCAGCCAAACCAGTCCAAATTTGGGACCGCGCGTTAGATGCACGCTGTGTGGCAGCACGAGTGTCACATAAGTTTGCCTGGTGATGTTTTAGAAATGACAGCAACTGATCGAGCATTTCCGAGGGAGGCGCCGGCGTCTCAAGAGAACGTAATTCTTCTGCCAGTTCCGCTGCAACTACGGCGGCAGCCAGCCCCTCGGCACACGGCGTATCGATCCTACGACCATCCTTGTCTGCAGCAACCCACTTGTCAACAAGGGTGCCGAGAGCTAAGCGCCCACCACTGTACCGAACTCTGTGCAACGCACGATCCAAAGCTTCAATCTTGACATCCGGAAGCAACCGCCCTTCATGTTTGAACGTAAACTGTGGCGATCGTAGTAATGCAACCAGCGACGACCGACTGTAATCCGATGTCACGAACTCCACAACCAAATCAAGTGCCGCCGCGTAGGACTGGGCTACCAACGGTAATGAATCTTGTGCCTGAAAAGGAATCCGAGCCTGGGCGAACAGCTCCTCGGCAAGATAGAGATACGGCAACCGACGCTGGAACACTACCGCTTCGGAACCATCAACAGCTCGAGACTGTCTCTTGATTGCTCGGACAACCCCAAGCAACTCCTCCTCACGGTCGCGCCAGACAAAATGCAACTGATCATCAGTAGGAGTAACGAGAACCGGACAAATATTAGACCTGGAATGGACGTTCTTTTCTTCAATTCCCGGAAGGAGTTCAGTAATCCGCTGATGAAACCCTGCGTCAAGCATGTTATTCGTCGCCACCACGTCGATTTGTTCAAGACCCGGAAGACGTGTCAAGAGGTCAAAATCGGTCGGCCACAATCCCTCTGGATCAGCAACATAATCCGAGGTGGTAACAACAACTCGCACAAACGGTGTCCGCATCCCACTGTCGATTAACTTCTCGCGAAGTCCGTGCTCATCCAATCGACCAGTCTTACCAATTTCACGTTGGAACAATCGAAACGTGACTGCCAGAAAGTGCGTCTGTTTGAGCAATCGTCGTGCACCACGATCGAACTCAACGCTCGGCTCCAGATCGCCAACGATGAGGCGTTCGAAGCTTTCTACAGATTGCTGATGTCTCATCAAATCGTCATAGAAGGCAACGATTGAAGGAATCAGCTCTGGTCGAAGTTTAAATGGTGGGTTAGCACCACTCTTAAGAGCGGCTTTCGCGGCCGATGTCATACAAACGGTTCGTTCAATTTGAGACAATAGCGGAACAGATGGCTCCGCCCTCTCTGACATTGCCTGATACCAGTCATCGCGGGTCAAAACATTTGTTCCCGCCAGTATTGCCCAACTCTTATCTGTGACAGTTAGGTCTTCAAGTGTACGTCTTAGTTGTTCGGCAGCCGATCTTGTAGGCACCAAGACTGCCGTTCGATGTGCATGCCATGGATCACGAGTGCAAACGAGCTTCGCGATTGCATCCTGAAAACTTCTGAGTCCTGAAGCGCGGAACAGGTGCGTAGAACGGGGAGTGATCAATGGAGCTTCGGTTGCTGCATAGCCAGCTCGAGTTCCTCGGTTGCTCGTTCGAACAGCATGAGCGCCCCGGCCGCGGCCGCAGCCGAATCCCACGCCGCCGAGAGGTCACCAACCTGGACGGCTTCATGCCGCCCACGTGCGGCCCTTTCTGCTAACGTGAGTGACTGTTGAAAAAGATCGTGCACCGATTGGATCTCAACCGGAGGCACATTTCGGTCAAGAGTTTGTGCCACCTTTTCGAATTTAAGATTGAGATTTGTCAGCTCACCTACATCTGGCCCGGCAAGCAGCCTAATATCCTCAAGCTGTGAACTTAATGCAACGAATCGATTGCGGAAATCTTTAACACTATTGCTGTACTCTCGCACGATCTCAACCTGGAGCTTCCAGCGATCACGTTCAAGCCGAAGGGAACGCGCAGCCGCGAGATGAGAGTCAAGCGCAGCTAGCACTGCTGACAGGTGATTCGGACGCTTCCGGCCAAGCGTTTTGTCACGCACAAGAACACTATCCAAAACCGATCTAACTCCTCGGACATCGGCTTGATCTGCATACCGGTCAGCAAGATCAAGAGCGTCCCGTCTGAGGTCAGCATAGGCTGTGTCGATTTCACGCTCGAAGTTGAGATCGCGCGCGGCACCAGCACGCGTAGAATTTCTCCAGTCAGTGTCAAGTGTACTATCCGGAGTATCTAGCAGGGCAATTACCGCGTGGAGGATAGATACACGTTCTGCAGCTACGGATGTCAACCGCGAAACGATCAGCGCTCGAGCAATAATTTCCTGAAGAGTGGGAGTCGGAAGGAGTGGGACCAAATCTGGTCTCTCAGTCGTAGCTATTAGACTCACACTGACACCGCGCGTAGCACTCGGACCAGGCCCACTCAAAATCACTTCATCAAGAAGTGCCACAATCTGCAAGACTTCATCAGATCTATGTCCACGATTCGATTCTGCCCAACCGATCAAACGCACGCGTGCATTTTCGGCCAGCGCGACGCGTTTTGAAGCATTCTCGGTAAAGGCAATTTTATTGAGAGCATGTGCAACGTCCGCGCTAATATCTGCAAAATCCACATCACCCTGAATCGCCACATGCTGTGAGGCACGCACCGCGTCGGCGTAACGCGCTGTGGAAATCCAGTCAACGGCATCAGCGGGAACACTAACGAGCTGGGCGTTCCCTTGGCTGAAATCAGCTGTGAGTGGGAGCGAAAAAACGACACGGTCATCCACAAGCACGTACTCACCGTAGCTGACCAGATCAGCGCCTTGCCCCAGAAAAATCCGGTACAGCGAAGCTTCATTTGTTTCAGCACTAGCCGAAACAGCCAGGAAGGCAACCACTAGGCACACAAACCCCTTCATATCCCTGAGCGTAGTTGTGGACGCAGACCACCGTCAAGCATCTGCGGAAACGTGTGCAAAGTCTGTTGAAAAACTGTGCATCCAGTGTGGAGATCTAAGCAACCGTATTTTTCTTGGGACGATAAGTAAAGTAATCGGCAATAGTGTGGACTGTTGATGCTATCTTCGCCGGTTGCTTCGCTTGACGTTTCCACTCAGAAGGTTAGAATTTTGCCTTCGTCTTATTGACTTTCAATCCCTACCAGCTAGCGTCGTGACAGTACACTGCTTCGAAGAAACCATTAACGGTCACGACTATAAGATTGAAGTAATGGCTGTCAGACCGGATCGGTGGCGAGCATACCTTGTCCGTTTGACGGATGGGCCCACCGCCCTAATGCCCTTTTATGGCCGCACACCAGACGAAGCGGCGCAGCAGCTAGTGAACTGGCTCATCCGAGCTCATCGGGTCGCAGTCGATTCAATATAGTAAGCTGGTTCGCACGGATCCCGAGAATGCACACGTCTTGGATCGCGCTGCTACTTTGTCTCGTTCTCGCTCCACCGGTCGCCGCGGCGACTCAGACAGCGGAGCCATCGACTGAACTACCCACTGTTCGACTGATCGCTACGGGTGGTACCATCTCCAGTCGACCGACCAGCCGGCTAACTGCGGAAGACTTGGTCGAGCTAGTGCCGACTTTAGACACATACGTCCAAGCCGAAGCAGAGCAGTTTTCAAACCTTCCCAGTAGCGATCTTGCCGTGATGGGTTGGCTCGCACTCTCGCGCAGGATTAACGAACTTTTTGACGAACGACCCGATTTGTCTGGCGTCGTAGTGAGCAGCGGAACTGACACGCTCGAAGAAACAGCATATTTTCTCCATCTGACTGTTCGGCATACTCGACCTGTTGTTGTCGTGGGGTCCATGCGCCCACCCACAGCACTTGGCTACGATGGAACGGCAAACCTACTGCAAGCATTCCGCGTAGCCGCAGAGCGATCGTCACACGACCTCGGCGTCCTGGTAGTACTCAACTCAGAGATCAACTCAGCTAGAGAGGCCACCAAAACACATGCTCAACGACTCCACACGTTCGAAACGCGAGGATACGGGATCCTGGGTGTCGCCGACTCTGATCGGGTGATCTACTACCGCCGGCCCGGCCGTCGACACACCACCCTCACCGAATTCGACGTTTCGAACATAGAAATACTACCGAAAGTCGATGTTCTACTCAGCTATCAAGATGCACCAGGCGATCTGATCTTGGCTGCGGTTGAAAGGGGTGCGGAGGGACTTGTAATTGCGGCAAGCGGCGCAGGGTCCATGAGCCCGTCCCAACGAGATGCAGTGAAACGTGTAGTCGATCAAGGTATTCCAATAGTCATCACTAGCCGTACCGGAGGTGGACGGGTCGCGGCGCCGCCGAGACCGAGCAATGATGCGCAAGAACCAAACGACAACTACTTTTCGCCGCGCCAAATCGCCGGCGAAGACCTTTCTCCTATCAAAGCGCGTATTCTGTTAATGCTAGCCCTCACACAGACACGCGACGGGCACGAAATTCAACGAATGTTTCAAGAATACTGAGTAGCTTTGAGGTAAACACCGAAAGTTATGGTTCGCCAAAGAAAGCAAGAATTGCAGAAATCACTGTCTGCGTAGCTTGCTACTTTCAAATCCCCTCTTAGTTAAGAAGGTGAAGGTTGGTGGACCAGACGGGGGTCGAACCCGTGACCTCGTGACTGCCAGTCACGCGCGCTCCCAACTGCGCCACTGGCCCACTCAATACTCAATTTTATCCTAAGTCCTTGGTGCCAGCCGATCAACTGGCCTTACCATCAGAGTCTTCTGCTAATGTTCGCTTAAACACCCGCTCGTAGTCAGCCGGTGTGTCAATGTCTGAAAAATGGCCATCCTCTTCTACAGCTACGTCGACGGCTTCTCGCAAGTGCGCTTTAATAATAACCTTGGCACTTGAATCAGGTGGTGCGTGTCTAAGTTGTTTAAAGACTGATCTATCAAAAATCACCGGATGGCCGTGACTACCACGACGCACAGGTCGTACGATCGGCGCTCTTGTGCTACGATGCGCGTCAAGTAAAACCCTGACGGTCGAAGCACGAATTAGTGGAACATCGACCAAAGTCACCAGGATTCCTCCAATTCCCGGGTGGTCGATGGCACGCAACCCAGCCTGTAACGATGACATCTGCCCCAGCTTTGGCTGCGGATTGAGAATTAGTCGAGGCGGGGATTGTTCTCGTTGTAGTGCACTAGCAATGTCCTGCCCGTCCGCATTGACCACGACAAGGACGTCATCGACTCCACCCTCACGAAGAGTACGAACGATACGATTTACAAACGTGTCTCCAGTCCGTCCCGTCGGTAACAGCGCCTTGGTGCGCCCCATTCGACTAGATTGGCCTGCAGCTAACACAATTGCTGGAACAATGATGCTCATCGTGATCTGGCGTTCAGTTTTCTGCCCTCAATGATAGAATCTCGCCCATGAGTGATGTCCAGATACAAATCCGCTGCCAACGATGCGGAACACAAATGGCCCTGAAAGATCCAAAGGCTGGTGAGCCTTGGCCTCCTCAGCAGTTCTGGGAATGCCCCAAGTGCGGGCGCCACTTCTGGACAACCTATCCACCACCTAAACCACCAAAACCCGCATCGTCCCAAGCATAACCGCACCGTCCCCAGCATAATAAGGTATCTTTCTGCATGCGGTCTCTAAACACTGGTAAATGCTTGACTTCTGCTAGATACCTCACTAGACTGACCACCTTCGAGTCGGAAGTGCCGTAGCTTGCACCCACGTAAGGGCTTACTTTTAGTGGGTTTAGCTGCTTGCTACGGGGATAAATGAAACGGTTGTTTTCGGCTCGAACGTAGGTGACGAAGGTCTCATTAGAGTCGGCGTTGCCAGCCTCGGAGGAACCGTATGCCAACCGGCACGATCGCTCGTCTTTTGATTGACAAAGGGTTTGGGTTCATCCGCGACGAGGGCGGAGTAGAACACTTCTTTCACCGTAGCTCTGTTCGCGGCGCCGTGTTCGAACTCCTGCGTGAGGGTCAGCGGGTAGATTTCACCCCCGAAGAATCGCAGAAGGGTCCGCGCGCTGGAGACGTCCGTCTCCTTGAAGGTTAGATCTAATTTCTACCGCTTCGTGGTCACGGCCAGAAAACCCACACGTTATTCCTATCGCAGTTTGTTCTGATTCGCGTGTACTGTTTTCTACCGGGAAGCGAACGGGGCCCGGTGGCCCTCCCGGTCTTCAAAATCGGTCGCTCCCCGCCAACGCGGGGGGGCTGGGTTCGACTCCCAGGCGCTTCCGCCAGCAGTTAAAAATTAGGCTACATAACCTAGAAAGAAAATGAGATTTTTGATTGCGTTTGATCCATTCCAGTACCACAATGAAGGCCTCAGGCGCAGATAGGTTCACGTAACAAAAGATGTACTTTAGATAGACAAATTTTTTATCAGTGGAAACGATCTTGCCAGTTACCAATGAACATGGCTTCCATCCCACGTCAGGTGAGAGCCAAGCCAGAACGCTCGGCCAACAATGTACATTGTGTGGCGGTTTGCGCTCGAAAGGTAGTCTACTCGCATCCCGTTTAGGTGTAATTAACCCGATACTTTGGGTATGCAACGACTGCCAGCATAAGTTGGCACGACGAGTTGACGACGAAGGCACGCTAGGCGGCTAGGAATCTCTTACCTTCACGATATATCGCCCCTTTGCTGAACCCTTTAGCAAAGCAGCAAATGCGACATGTAGTTCGTCTAATCCTATCTCTTGAGCTGTAGCTTCCAAATTTTTGGGTTTCATATCTGTAGCAAGCCGCTGCCACACCTGCCGCCTCAATTTCATGGGACATTTAGAGGACTCGATTCCAAGGAGCTTCACCCCACGAAGGATGAAAGGCATCACTGTCGTGTGCACTTCTATCCCACCAGTCAGACCAGAACTAGCAATGCAACCATCATGTCTCATCGTCCGCGTGAGCCAAGCCAATGTCTCGCCACCAACAGGATCGACCGCACCCGCCCACAGTGACTTCTCTAACGGACGAGTCCCCATGTCCACGGCACTCATTGATAACACCTCTGCCGCACCAAGAGACCGTAAAAACTCATGTGCCTCATCTTTTCGCGTTAACGCAGTGACCTGATACCCACGCGCAGCAAGACACTGCACAGCCAAGCTACCAACCCCACCAGTTGCCCCAGTCACAACGACAGGACCACTCGACGGGCTTAATCCGTTTCGCTCCATTTCAACGACACTCAACGCAGCTGTGAACCCAGCTGTCCCAATAATCATCGTCTCGCGCAGACTAAGACCCTCAGGAACGCCCAAGACCCAATCAGCCGGCACACGAGCGTACTCAGCGAACCCTCCATCATGACTCTCTCCTAGCCCAAAGCCAGTCACTAGTACTGGTTCCCCAACCTTGAATCGCGCGTCTTGACTGGAAATTACGGTACCTGCCCAATCGATTCCGCCCAACAGCGGAAACCGTTGCATGATCTTGCCAGCGCCTGTCGCCGCCAAAGCGTCTTTATAATTCACCCCCGAATAGGCAACTCGTGCAACGACGTCACCTTCGGAAAGATCGTCGAGGCCGACCTCGACCAGCCGACCGTATATTTTATGGTCTTTCTGAAACACTCGAAACGCCTTAAATACTTCCACGTTTACTCACTCTCATTCATCTGCAATCCCGCTTTTAGGATGACACTCGATCGAACTGATAAAGAGTGTCGATGAAACCCTCCGTATCAGTGAGATCTTTTAAAACAATGTCCGCGCCCTGTGTCTGCAACAATTGTTCATTAAAAATCCCAGTGGCAACAGCAACCGAACGCGCGCCAGCGACCTTTGCACATTGGATATCAAGCGGAGTATCACCAACCACCACCACCCGATCAGCCGACCCAAGAACGACACCTCGCTCTCGTGCGCGTTCAACCGCAACCGGCACCAGATCATCACGTGCCAACGCATCGTCACCAAAAGCACCACAAACAAAATGGTGCCAGAGATCGAAGTACTTAAGCTTAATTCGCGCAGCACGGGCAAAATTACCTGTCAACAAAGCAGTCGTTACACCTGAGAGTCCCCCCAGCTGACTCAGTAATGTCCGCACACCTGGCATAACACCCTTTCGCGGACCAGGACTGAGGAGCTCTTCTTCTAGTAGCTCGAAGTATCGATCATAAAACCGATTATGGTCATCTTGGCCGACGACAACCCCTGCACGCGTAAGTGCATCTTCAAAGATAAGGCGGTCAGTTCGACCAGCGACTGGGATTTCGTTAAACCCGTCCGGCACATCAAACAACTCTTGAAATGTCCGGTTTAACGCTCGTTTCCCTGCTCCTCCAGAAAGAAGCAGCGTACCGTCAATATCAAACAGAATGAGCCTTGTCGACTGTGTGGTGCCATCCCAGGCGATCACGGTTGCTCCTTCAGCAATTCATCGACCTCTAACACGATCTGTGAACTAGTTACCATCGCGATCACTTCGACACGGAGACCAACAAGATTCGCGGTGATGGCCAGCACAGCAATGACTAAATGCACACCGGTTGGAATTGCACCAGTATCAACACCACCCCCAAGAATCGCTGTGATCATGGTAAGCATCATCGCTAACGTGGCAACAGAAAAGACGGGCCGACGGGCACGCGCAACGGTGTAGTAGAGGTCTGGTGACAATTGGCCCTCTTTGACTGCCTCACGGATCGCCTTACCCTTACCGATTAGGTAAAACATCGTCATCGAGTGGGACAATAGTGTGATCAAGGTAGAAAAGATGCCAAATGATGTATGGGAAAAAAGGTCCGCGGCACTGGCTGCAGTGAAACCTAGAATGGCGCTGTAGCCAAGACCTACGATACCAATAATCGTGGCTGTAATAAGTGCGGCCGACATAAGGTGATCATATCAGTGGTCACGCGAGCGGTACGTCTGGCTTCCGAGCCACGAGACGAGCTTCACCAAAGGGAAGAAAAGCTTCCTCATACTCCCACTTTTCCCATCCCTCGAAAGCATTCCGCAACTCTCCGCCAGTTTGAAGCAGGTGCTCACGTGACCGGGGACCCCAACTATGCTTGAGCTGCGCTGTTGTGAATGTTTCATAAACAATGAATCCATGCGGGGTGACGGATTCCACCAAGGTAGGCAAGAGAGTCCGCTGCAAATAACGCGTACACAAAATTAGATCAAAACATGCGCCATTGAAAGTGGGTTCTTCAAGGTCTGCAACCCACATAGCCGCAGTCAAATTAGCCGTGCGAAGAGTCGACTTCGCGCGCGCGACTCGTAAGAAATCACAATCCACACCAAATGTGTGAAAACCGACCTTCGCTAAAACCGAAGTATGGCGTCCTTCACCCATCGCAACATCAAGCGCACGCGGCAATCCGCCGAGCGCGTGGTAGAGGCGGGGTAACCACCACAGAACAAACGGAGAGGGCTCAGACTGATCCATGAACCACGCCATGGACTTGACGCAACCGGTTGAGGAGCGCGTTAAACGCGTCGCGTGACGGACCTATGGCACCAAGAAACTTAGCGCGATGATGCTGATCACCGTGATAGTCCGAGCCTCCTGAGACCGCCAATCCATACCGTGCGGCAAGTTTGGTATAGTGCGCCCGTTTCGATTGGTTGTGCGCAGAGTGATGCGCCTCAAGCGCTGTAAGGCCAGCTCGGGATAAGCTCGGAATAAGCTCATCTCGCCCTAGTAATCCTGGATGAGCTAAAGAGGACACCCCACCAACCCGAGATATTAACCGCACGACATCACTAGGAGAGCTTCCACTAATGGGTACATACGCCGGGCGTTGGTCACCTAACCAGCGATCGAACGCCTCCCGCTCACTGTTCACGTGCCCGGCCGCCACAAGAAACGTGGCAATAAGTGGCCGCGCTACTACACTCCCCCTACTTTCTGCCTGCTCTATCAATCTATCGATATCGATTGGAGAACCAAGGTTCGCTAGTTTGTCCGCTATCTTCCGAGCACGTTCAACACGAGACTTCTGCTGAGAATTTAAAAAACCGATTACCCCTGGAGGACTGACGTCTAAGAAGTAACCTAGGATGTGGATATCTTGACACTCATAAACTGCAGTAATTTCAACACCTGGGAGAAACTCTAGCCCGAGGTCTGTCGCGCGACCCGCGGCTACCTGAACACCGGCCATCGTGTCGTGGTCGGTAACGCTTAGAGTGTGGACCCCGGCGTGATAAGCCGCGTCCACAAGATCATCAGGGTCAAGCGATCCATCGGAGGCGTTGGTATGAAGGTGGAGATCGATCAAGGCTTAGCTCACCGAAGCTAACGCTTCCTAGGCGGTTGCACTCCGTGAACGTCGCACGGACTGACGACTCGAGTTGGCTGGTGATTGTCGACGTACCAGAGCCCGATATTCGCGGATAAGTAGTTCAAGGTGCTCGCGTTCTTCGTCGGCAAATTCCAAAAAGATCTGTTTACCCTCAGAATCTTCGAACCGTTCACCATAACGCTTGAAAAAACGATGGGACCCACGCTCACAGCGAATCCCGATCATCAGCGCCTGCTTGTCGTCAACACCCTTTGCCAACTCTGCCGACCCAGCTGCAAACAAACCGTTCGCTGCGCCTTTAAAAAACAAAAAAGTGGGCCGCGATTCCAATTGGGGATCCTCAGCGAGAAGCTCCCTGTATCGCGCCTCCAATTTTGTCAAGTGCTCGTTCTCTTCATCTGCTAGTCGCTTAAACACACGCCGACCACGCGAGTCTTTCGTCAACCGTGCTGCCCGAGAGTAGAACTCAAGTCCACTTCTCTCAGTGGCTATCGCGATGCGCAACGCGTCTCGCGCAAACAATAGTTCAGTCGAGACCACTCCACCGGGCTGTTGACGTCCTGTTTGGCATTCCTCACACGACCCATAGATCTGCACCACGCTTTGTCGGGCTTCAAATCTCCGTGCCGTGGCTACTTCTTCGATTAAACCTTCAATGTCCGAACTGAGAAACTCATAGGATCGATTGCATGACTTGCAGATAAGATGGAAATGTCGGGGATGCCGATAGGAATGCTCGAACCGGAAACGACCTTCTCCGAAATCAACTTTCCTAGCAATACCAGCTTCAACCATCCACTGCAGTGTTCGATATACAGTCGCACGACTGATACGGTGATCTTCCGATCGAATTAACCCCACAAGGTCATCTGCACTGAGATGCCCCTGTTGGCGAATAAACGTGTTGACGATCAGTTCACGTTTACTAGATCGCCGCCCTCCGGGGGGACGTAGACGCTCAAGGTAAGCTGATTGCGGTTCCATCTTGAGTTGTGGAAGTGAAACACCACGTCGGCGAATGGTCAGTGCTGATTAGACAGTCCCTGACCGATGCTAAACCCCAAACGACTGGCCGCAACCGCAGGTCGTCTTTGCGTTCGGATTTTTAATTGTAAAACCACCGCCAGTCAAGTTGTCGACAAAATCGACTTCTGCACCGGTGAGATAACGAATACTGATCGGATCGACAAAGATCGTAACGCCGTTGGATTTGAAGATACGGTCAGCTTCAGGGTCTCCGGAACCTTCCTCAATCATTAGACCGTACTGAAAACCAGAACAGCCTCCACCTTGAACGAAGACACGAAGACCAGCTTCTGCCTTCTTCTCTTCATCCAATAACTGCGCGATCTTACTCGCTGCCATCTCAGTAACGTTGACGGGCTGCGCCATAACGATTGTTTCCATATTAGTAATGACCTCAATTAATCTATATCGATTATAACGAACGCTGTACTCGCTTCAACACCTCGGGCTTCTTCATATCAAAATAAAACGACAAGTCTTTTTGCTAGAATATGTTACAGACTATGAAGTTCGATTCAATGCTGGCACAGGCCTCACGTGAGTGGTCAATTCTTGCAAGCAAGCGCCCTGAACTGACCGACGCTATCGCTCTACAACGACGTCTTATTGAACGAAGTATTGAACTGAGTAAGACGATCGACAAACATCCACCTCTTCAATTCAAATTGTCGCCGGCAGAAATCGTGGCTCGGCTTAACAAGGGACACCCGATTTTATCAAATGCAGAGATAACGTTAGATGTGACGCATTTGAGATCTTTTGTCTTAGCCTTCTGCGATGATCTAGCCGAAGGAGGGGCTGGAAAACCAGCACAGCGAGTACGTGACATGCTCAAGCGAGGGGATCTCGAAATAGGCTCACTTCTAACGGCTTCGCTGATGAGGCGATTGCGCGATATCCGGACGACAGCGAATCACCTCGGAGTATCACCGGACCTTCTTTGGCTTATCTCTGAGCTCAGTGTAGCCCCTATTGCACATAGGTTGCAGCGCGCACATTTAATTGACGCAGCTAACACAAACACAATGATTCAAGCGTCGCTGAACGCGTGGAATCAAGGTCGATGTCCAGCATGCGCCTCGTGGCCGGCTCTGGCAGAAATCGTCGGAAAAATGAGACACCTACGCTGCTCATTTTGTGGCGCCACGTGGAAACATGAAAAATATTGTTGTATTTACTGCGATGAGACAGGCGATCTTTTTCTAACGGCTGCCTTATCTGACATTGAGAAGGAAAAGCGACGCTTAGAACTCTGTCGAACATGTGGAGGATATCTGAAAAGTCTCGACGTAGACCACACAACACCGTTTGAACTCCTCGCAGTCATTGATCTCGCATCCAGCGATTTAGATGCTGGTGCCGTGAACCGAGGATACACGAGGCCTCCAATGCGAGAATTTCATGCCACATGATCAAAAGTTTAGTTAGTCTTTATATTTTTAGCTCATGAGCATTATCAGTATCTGCCTGTTTTTACTAGCTGCATTCACGGGCGCCCAGAGCAGTTACAAACATTCACGAGAAACAACACACACTTTATGACCACTGCGCTGGCTATAGCTGGAAGCGACTCAGGCGGCGGTGCTGGTCTTCAAGCCGATCTGAAGACGTTTGCAGCCCACAGGGTTTATGGTCTGAGCGCCGTCACAGCTGTCACAGCTCAAAATAGCGCCAGGATTGAATCTATTTATCCTGTACCTGCCGCTGCCGTAGTGGAACAAATTGAAAGTGTTGTATCAGATTTCGAAGTTCACGCCGTGAAAACTGGGATGTTAGTCAACGTTTCTATTGTAGAAGCAGTAGCGGCCACTATCGAAACGCTAAAGCTTCCCTACCTAGTTGTGGATCCGGTGATACTTGCTACAAGCGGTGAACGTCTTCTTAGCAAAGATGCTATTGCGAAGGTCAAGACCGAGCTGTTCAAACGCGCCCAAGTAGTCACCCCTAATCGACCCGAGGCCGAGTTACTAACAGGCTGCTCGATTAATTCGATCACCGAAGCTCGTGACGTAGCACACCGGATTCTCGACCTAGGGCCAGCAGCCGTCATTCTTAAGGGGGGGCACCTACCCGGCGACGATATTGTTGATGTTTTGTTTGACGGTCATGACTTTGTCGAGTTCAGAAAACCACGTATCAACACGATCCACACCCATGGTTCCGGATGCACATTCGGTGCGGCAGTAGCATCCGGGCTCGCACTTGGACAAACACTAACCGAAGCGACACAAGGCGCCACCTCATATGTCGAACAAGCCATCCGCCATGCCTCTAGCATCGGCCACAACCACAACCCGCTTGAACATTTCTGGCGAAAATAGCGCCTGTTATACTCGCTTGTGCGAATGGCCGTTCCACTGTTTTCTCTCACTAGTGAACCTCTGAAACCCGAAGACCTGATCCAAGCGGTCGGAACATACAGCCACACCACTCCACCAGCAATAGGGGCAATTGCCTCATTTCTCGGTCTGGTACGTGGTGAAAACATGGGTAGACGTGTGATAAGACTCGAATATGAATCGTATGAACCGCTGGCGATAAAGGCGTTTGAGCGCATCGCCATCGAGGCACAAGACCATTGGCCAAAAGGTCGAATGGCATTGCATCATCGACTCGGCAAACTGCAAGTTGGTGAAATCAGTGTTGCAATTGCGGCTTCTTCAGCCCACCGTACCGAATCGTTCGCGGTGTGCCGATATGCCATAGAACGCGTCAAACAAATTGCTCCCATTTGGAAACATGAGTTCTTTGAAGGTGGCCACGTGTGGATCGAAGGAGCGATAGCAGATCCGGATGACGACGCAGCGCGCGAGGACGCGTACCGACTGGCATGCGCGTAACCGTACGTTTGTTTGCCAGACTACGGGACATTGCGGGTGCCCCCGAGTTAACGCGTGAGCTACCCGATGAATCGACGGCGCGCGTACTTTGGAACATGCTAGCAAGAGAATTCTCAGAACTTGATAATTATCAGGATGCCGTGTCAACGGCCGTGAACGCTGAGCACACAAAAATGGACCAAGTATTAGCTGAAGGTGACGAAGTGGCGTTCCTACCTCCGGTCTCGGGAGGTAGCACAGACTGATGTTCGATAAACTTAGAGCTATTGAGGAAAGATACGAAAAACTGATGACCCTTGTCAGTGACGCGGCCATACAAGCCGACGCGAATGAATACCGTACCCACACCAAAGCGCTAGCCGAACTCCAACCTTTAGTTGAAAAATTTCGCGAGTACAAAACTGTCGTCGAAGAGGTGACGCAAACACGAGAACTCTCTGCAGGCAACGACGTTGAACTGAAAGAATTAGCTGAACAGGAACTGCACACACTCGAACCTAGACGTGACAATCTTTTAGACGAGATCAAGGTCCTTCTCATACCCAAAGATCCCAACGACGAACGAAACGTCGTTCTGGAGATCAGAGCTGGGACAGGCGGGGATGAAGCTGGTCTATTCGCCGCCGACCTATTCCGTATGTATTCTCGATTTGCTGAGACTCAGGGTTGGCGGGTAGAGGTGCTATCTCTGAATGAAACAGGCGTCGGTGCTATCAAGGAGGTTGTTACGCTAATCGAAGGGGCCAGAGTTTATAGCCGATTGAAATACGAAAGTGGTGTACATAGAGTGCAACGCGTACCAACAACGGAAGGAAGCGGGCGAATCCATACTTCTACCGCGACAGTAGCCGTGCTTCCAGAAGCGAAGGATGTCGACATCCAGATTGATCCTAAAGATCTACGTATCGACACTTTCTGTTCCAGTGGTCCTGGCGGGCAAAGCGTCAACACAACCTATTCAGCTGTTCGTATCACCCACCTCCCGACTGGTCTAGTAGTTTCGCAACAAGATGAAAAATCGCAGATCAAGAACAAAGCAAAGGCAATGAAAGTACTTCGGTCTCGGCTTTATGAGATCGAACTCCAGAGACAGCAGGATGAAATCGCGAGAGATCGGAAAAGCCAAGTTGGCACCGGTGAACGTTCCGAAAAGATCCGCACTTACAATTTTCCGCAGAACAGAATCACCGACCACCGAATCGGTTTTACCACCCATCGTCTAACTGAAATTCTTGACGGTGACATTGATGACGTAATCGACACTCTTGTTACCCACTACCAGTCCGAGAAACTTAAAGACGTTGAGACAGCAGCGTCGTGACAATCCTTGAATATATTGGCGTCGCCAAGAACCAGTTGGTCAACGCCGGACTACCGCCGGACGCTGCTGCAATCGATGCTGAGGTATTAGCACGTCACGTGCTGGGCTGGGGTATCGCCAAGTATCTGTCCGATCGGAAGAATGTTGCCCCATCAATCTTTGCGAGCAAGTACTCGACCGTGTTGGAGAGACGAACTCGCCGCGAACCTGTGGCTCTAATCATCGGACGGCGTGAGTTCTGGGGCATGGACTTTGAAGTCAACCAGAACGTTCTCACACCCCGTCCAGAGAGCGAACTGCTCGTTGAAGAAACGTTGAACCTTGTCGATGAGCTGGCCACTCAACACTTTCACCTTGTTGACATTGGCACAGGATCAGGATGTTTATCTGTAGCGCTAGCTTCAGAACTTCCAACTATACAAATTACAGCCACCGATATTTCCCACGAAGCGCTTACAGTTGCCCATCGAAACGCCATCCGCCTCGGTGTAAACGATCGCATTAAGTGGTTGCAAACACCCTATCTCGAGGGTGTCTCTGGCACGCCTGATGTGATCGTCAGTAACCCCCCTTACGTTTCTGACGCCGAGATGGCTACTCTTCCTCCGGAGGTGCGCGATTTCGAACCACGAATCGCGGTTGTTAGCGGTCCAGACGGACTCGACGCCATTCGAGCGCTGCTCGAAATAACGGCACACCGCATGGCCTCAAGTGGACATCTCGTAATGGAGTTTGGGGCAGGCCAGCTAGCAAAGATCCAAGACGCTGTTCGAGGGTACCGGCAACTTGAAGTTCAAAAGATTCGCAGTGATCTCCAGGGTATTCCTCGAGTTATCGTTATAAAACGTGGTGCAATATCTATCGAGGGATCTTGAGTTATGTCTGACTGTCTATTCTGCAAAATCATTAATCGTGACATCCCGACTACGCTCATCCATGAAGACAGCCAACTAGTAGCATTTCAAGACATTAATCCACAGGCTCCAATGCATATCCTCATCGTGCCCAAACGGCACATAGCTACGCTCAACGACCTCACCGCTGACGATCACGGCATCATTGGCAACATGGTCCGGCGCGCGACGATCATCGCGAATGATCAGAAATACGGGCACACTGGCTATCGGACTGTGTTTAACTGCAACGCAGACGGGGGACAGACGGTCTTTCACATACATCTGCACTTGCTCGGCGGGCGAACGATGAACTGGCCTCCTGGATAGGCAGCCATTCAGACACAATCTCCGGAGCAGTAAACTTTACAGAGTACAAAGTACGCTTGGCAGATCTTCCAGTGTTCGGATAACCGGAACACTGGCTATGGTCTCGCGACGAGGTGACGATGTTCGAGCAAGCAACACACCTTGCATACCCACTTGCTGCGCCCCTTCGATATCGTGCGTCATGCTGTCACCAACCATCACAGCTTCAGATGGGCCAACTCCGATCAGTTTCAAAGCCTCATGAAAGATACTGGGATGTGGCTTCATATATCCGTGGGAAGAGGACGAAACGGCTCCACTAATGTAGGACTCCAGCTTAAAATGAGTCTGGAAAGACACAAGACACCGGTGGGTATTGGAAATAAGTCCAATTCGCAATCCGGCAGTATACAGAGCTTGCATAGCTGGCCGTACGTCGTCGTAGAGCGCAAAGTGCCTGCAAGCGGCCCACTCGTCGTAGATCTCACGAGCGCACAATTCGATTGCGGGGCCTGCGGCACCCATTTCTTGAAGAACGCAACGCGCGTAGTCAATAAAGAGCTGTGGTCGATATATATCGTCGTGTTTCTGGTTGAGTTCTTTAGACGCGACTTCGACCGCGGCGGAAAAACGCGCTGGGTCTACGTCAAGCCCGTATCTGGCCGCAAAATGCCGGTACCCCTCACCGTTAAAGGTTGGACCTGGATAAATTAAAGTGAAGTCGACGTCAAAAAAAACGGCAGCTGTAGACACTAATGGCCAGCGATCATCAGCGCCGACAATTCCGGCAGCTGGGTTTAAAAAGATGCTTCATTCACTTTCTCCAGAGTTTTCTGTATGCCTAAACGTCTCAGGTGCCTGTCAAAGCGTGATGGCAACTTGAACTCCTGAACTATCCGGAGAGTTACCGCGATCTCTACTTTTTTAACCGTGGCAGATAACCAACCAGATAAGTCAAATTTTCGAATCGGCAAAACCAGTCTCGGTGATGTAACCCACCGCGGGCAAATTGATTGACATCACACTCATTATAAGACGCATGTGAGCCACCCACCTTCCGCCTCCACGTCGCGAGGCGTAAGGTTTACACTACAATGAAAATATTCGTATGTCTGACTGGAAAAACACCTTAAATCTACCGAAGACCGGCTTTCCAATGAAGGCCAGCCTGCAAACCACCGAACCGCAGACAATGGATCGGTGGGAATCTATGGGTTTGTATGACCGAATCAGAGCTAAGAGGGCCGGAGCGCCTCGGTTCGTTCTGCATGACGGTCCTCCCTACGCAAATGGCCGCATACACATTGGTACAGCTCTTAACAAAGTTCTCAAAGACTTCGTTGTCAAATCCCGTACGATGGTCGGCTTCGACGCACCTTACGTGCCGGGCTGGGACTGCCATGGGCTTCCAATTGAACTCAAAGTCGACCGAGAGCTAGGCTCAAAAAAACGAGAATTAAGTACTGGCGATTTCCGGCGTGCTTGTCGTGCCTATGCCCAGAAGTATGTGGGTTTCATGGGTGACGACTTTAAGAGGCTGGGAATCCTGGGTCGCTGGGACGCGCCGTATCTCACCATGGACTTCGCGTATCAGGCGGCCATCGTTAGAGCACTTGGCGCTTTCGTCCGGCAAGATCTTGTCTACAAAGGGAAGAAGCCTGTCCATTGGTGCATTCACTGCAGAACGGCGCTCGCCGAAGCTGAAGTTGATTACGAACAATATAAATCTCCATCGATCTACGTGGAGTTCCCTTTAGATAGTGGCAGTGCTTCGACATTAGTCAAGAAGTCGCCCGTGTTAGCTGGGAAAACTCTTTCTGCGCTCATCTGGACGACCACACCCTGGACAATTCCATCCAACCTTGCCATCGCATTCCATCCGAACTTTGACTATGGGGTGTATCAACTAGACAACACCGCGGTCATTGTGGCTGAGTCGTTAGCGGAACGAGTGGGCCAAGAGACCAAACGCTCACTCGACACCCCGTTGGCTCGATTCAAAGGACGGGACCTGGAAGGTCTCACATTTCGTCATCCACTGTACGATCGTGACTCGGTTGCTGTGTTGGCTGACTACGTGACTTCGGAACAAGGCACCGGGGTTGTCCATACAGCACCAGGCCACGGAGCTGACGACTTCCTAACGGGCCTACGATATGGCCTCGAAGTCTATGCGCCCGTTGGTCCTGCGGGGCACTTCACCGAGGAAGTGGAGCTTTTCGCAGGTCTGCGTGTGTTTGATGCCAATCCAAAAGTTGAGCAAGCTCTCGCATCACGTAAGCGATTGTGGCACCGAGACGTTGTGGAACACACATATCCACATTGTTGGCGTTGTCGTCGTCCAGTTATTTTTCTAGCGACCGCCCAATGGTTCATCTCGATGGATAGGGGCTCACTCCGTCAAAGAGCACTTGACGCGGTGACCAAAGTCGACTGGTTTCCTGCGTGGGGCGAGGAACGTATACGCAACATGTTGTCAACGAGACCAGACTGGTGCATCTCGAGACAGCGCTCCTGGGGCGTACCAATTCCGGCTTTACAGTGCACTTCATGCGGCGAAGCGGCATTAACCTCGAGTACCGTCAACCAAGCTGCGGATGTGTTTGAGCATGCAGGAGCGGATGCGTGGTACGAACATGACCTAACGGAATTTGTTCCCAAGAACTTCACATGTGCGTCGTGCGGTGGGCAGGAATTTCGGCGAGAGCAGGATATCCTCGATGTTTGGTTTGACTCTGGTTCCAGCCATGAAGGGATACAGGTTAAGCACCCTGAACTCGGTTGGCCGCTGACACTGTACTTGGAAGGCTCAGACCAGTATCGTGGCTGGTTCCACAGCTCACTTCTAGTCGGACTAGGAACAAGAAACGCCGCGCCGTACAGTCAGGTCATCACCCACGGATTTGTTGTCGACGAGGTCGGACGAAAGATGTCGAAGTCTCTCGGCAATACCGTTGAGCCACAGGCGATCATCAAGCAGAGCGGAGCCGAAGTTCTTCGTTTGTGGGTAGCCATGGTGGACTATCGAGAAGAAATTCGAATTGGCAAGCAAATCCTTGCTCGCGTCGTCGAGGCCTACCGCAAGATCCGAAACACGCTTCGAATACTGGTCGCAAACCTTTACGACTTTGATCCCGACACTGACATGGTTTCCCTCGACCGTCTGCAGGAAATCGATCGCTACATCGTGTCACGTTATGCCGAAGCGGCATCGAATACACTGCTATCGTACGAGCGATACGAGTTCCAGGCGATCTCACACACAATTAATCGACTACTGACCGTTGACTTGAGTGCGTTTTATGTCGATGTGTCGAAGGATGCCCTCTACACTCTTGGAGCAAAATCAGAGGCAAGACGTTCTATCCAAACTGCTATGTACATCATGGCCGACGGCTTGACACGTCTACTTGCTCCCCTACTCCCAGTCACAACCGATGAACTGTGGCAGCATCTGCCTGGATCGCGAGAAGAAAGTGTACATCTGGCCAACTTTCCAAAAGATATAGAAAGTCTCCATAACCCAGCACTGCACAAGAAATGGAACCGACTCCTGGCTATTCGAGATGCCGTCAACAGTAAGCTCGAAACGATCCGGAAAGAGAAGATTGTTGGAACGTCGCTCGAAGCCCGTATTGTGCTCCGCGCCAACGGCACCACAGCCGAGCTACTTGAACAATATCGTGAAGTATTGCCGACCTTATTTATCACATCAGAAGTTAGCGTTGTCACGGATCAGACTCTTTCGATCGATGATGCAGAAACTCATGAAACTCGATGGAGCGAGTCTGGCGGAACCCTAGAGATCGACGCCACACCAGCTGAGGGTGTCAAATGCCCCCGCTGCTGGCGATATATTCGAACGTCAACTGAACACCTTACGAATGTGTGCGAGCGCTGTGCGAATGCGTTGCCGGAGACAGTCAATGCCAGATAACGAAGCGGCAGTGTTAGACAAAGATAAAGGTCTAGCGGCAAACCTTATCACAGGACGGCTCAGTGCTATCTCGACGCGTTCACTTGGCGGACTGGCAATTTTCATCGTGGTGCTCGACCAAGTCACCAAAGCTATGGTCCGCATGATGCTTCCGCTACACCAGAGCGTTGACATCGTCCCTGGATTAATCGACTTCACACACATCCACAACACAGGAGTTGCATTTGGGTTTCTAAACGCTGTGGAGATTCCTTTTAAGCCCGTCTTAATGACAGGAATCGCGCTGGCCGCATTAATCGCCATCGGGATGTTCGCCATGCAAACAAACTCCGACGAACCATTAACAAGAATCGGATTAGCTCTTGTATTTGGCGGCGCGGCAGGCAATTTAATTGATCGGATAACGTCAGGTTATGTTATTGATTTTATTGATGTTTACTGGGGCACCTCGCATTTTTGGGCTTTCAATGTCGCCGATTCGGCGATCACTGTTGGCGCTTGTTGTCTAATTCTCGAAATGGCTTTATTGAATCGACATGTTTCCACTTCTATTTGAACTTGGACCGGTATCGATCTATACCTACGGGGTACTGTTGGCCACCGCGTATCTGACGGGGATCTGGTTCGCGACCATACGAGCCCGCTCTCGAGGTCTCGACAGTAATCGAGTGACCGATCTGGGCATCTACATCATCATCAGTGCCTTGGTCGGCGCAAAATTACTGCTCGTTGTCGTTGAATTTGATCATTTTTGGCAAGACCCTTCTCAGATTTGGACCGTGCTTCGCTCTGGAGGAGTCTTCTACGGTGGATTACTTTTGGCTGTTGCCGTCGCATTCTGGTACATGCGTCAGCACAGACTGCCTTTGTGGACTACATGTGACGCTTTTGCCCCAGGAATCGCGTTAGGGCAAATGGTAGGACGAGTTGGCTGTCTCATGGCGGGTTGCTGCTACGGGAAACCTGCTGAACTGCCATGGGACATCACGTTCACAAATCCTTTGGCAGCGGCGAACGTTGGCACACCGCTCGATGTGAGCCTTCATCCGACACAGCTCTATGAATCAGCCGCCGTGTTGGTAATCCTTGGCCTCTTGCTACTCACCGAGCGTCGCGGAACACCATTTCCCGGTCGAACTTTTTGGACCTATTTATTGCTTTATCCCATAGCCAGATTTGGTATTGAATTCTTCCGGGGAGACCCCCGCGGGACTATTCTTGACATCTTGTCGACGTCGCAATTTGTCTCACTTCTACTTATCCCACTCAGTATTATTATGTTGTTTCGGTTGCGCCGTTCGCGAACCAAAGGTTCAACACCCATGTCGGCACGCGCTCAGGCGTCTTAGAGACTCGGGCTCGTGTCTACTTCAAAAACCGAAGCTATTTCGAAATCACAGTTAATCAGGCTCAAGGTAACATCTGAGGACGCAGCGCTTCGGTTAGATCAGCTACTGACGGCGAGAATTGCCGATCATACCCGTTCCCAATTGCAACGACTCATCAAAGAAGGACGGGCATATGTAGGGTCTAAACAGGGACGAGCTAGTAGTGTCGTTCGAAAAGGAGAGGTGGTAACACTTGAGATCCCTCCACCCCACCCCTCGTCCCTAGAACCAGAAGCTGTACCACTTGACATTGTGTATAACGACGCCGATCTCGTCGTCGTCGAAAAACCTGCTGGTATGGTAGTTCACCCAGCCACCGGGCATAGACAAGGAACGCTCGTGAACGCGTTACTTCATCACATCACTGATCTTAGTGGCATTGGTGGCACGCTTCGTCCCGGAATCGTGCATCGGTTAGATCGCGGAACGTCTGGACTGCTAATAGTTGCTAAACATGACCAAGCCCATACCGAACTGGCTCGACAATTTAAGAACCGTGAGATCGAGAAAACCTACGTGGCGCTCGTCTGGGGTATTGTCCAAGCCGGACGCCGAATTGATCTGCCAATTGGGCGCGATCCAGTCCAGCGAAAGAAAATTTCTATACGTTCTCGGCGCGCCCGTGAGGCAATGACACGCGTGGTTAAGGCAGAGCATCTCAGGGGCGTCTCTCTGCTTCGTGTGATGATCGCGACTGGTAGAACGCACCAGATTCGTGTGCATTTGAGCGCCATCGGACACCCGATTGTCGCGGACCCTAACTATGGTGGCAAGCGTCGCCACCCACCACCACATCTCCGTATCGTACAGCGTCTAGAGCGCCCATTCTTGCACGCTGAAAAATTAATCTTCACACATCCGCGTGATGGCCGACGCGTCACCGTTCAGAGTGAACTTCCACCTGACCTGCTAACCGTCGTCGAAGAGCTCAGAACACAACATCACAAATCTAAGGCTAAACGCTGAGGAAGGACAAAAGATGCAGGAACGGCCAGCGACAACCCTCACTAGCAGCACAGTGCACGAAGGCCGAGTGTTCACTGTAGTTCGTGACCTAGTACAGTTACCCAACGGTCGCCAAACAACTATGGACGTCATCCGGCATCCCGCGTCTGTCGTCTTAATTCCCATGGTCGATCCCACACACGTCGTCCTCGTACGTCAATATCGCTACAGCATCGACCGTTGGATCTGGGAACTCCCGGCAGGAACGCTCGAACCAGATGAAAACATAGAAGCCGCTACCCGACGTGAGTGTCAAGAAGAGACCGGCTACACACCTGGCACTGTCGTGCGTGTCGGAGCCTTCTACCCAACACCTGGTTACTGCGATGAACTCATGGTCTTTTTTCGCTTAACAGACTTAACCACTCCACGGACGCGGCTACATCAGGATGAAGACGAAGTGCTCGAACCACGTGTGTTTACCACTAAAGACGCTCGCCTTTTAGTCCACAACGAAGACGTTATGGACATGAAAACAATATTGGGTTTATCGCTAGTGTCGGAGGAACTAGATTAGCACGCTGAACCGATTGTGATCACTGTACGGTCTCGTGCAGCGGCGAGTCATCCGCCTTCACACGCGTTGGCGGCTGAGTACTGGCGGTAGGAAGTAGCGCAAGCTCAAGCACTTCATCGATCGTCGATACATAGTGAACAGTAATCTCTCGCCGAAGGTCCTCGCTGAGATCCTCGTTCACGTCCTTCTCATTCTGCTTCGGCAAAATAACCTTGAACACACCAAGGCGCCGAGCTGCGAGTACTTTCTCCTTGATCCCACCAACGGGAAGAACGTGCCCAGAGAGCGTGATCTCACCTGTCATTGCCGTGTCACCGCGTACAGCACGACCGGTTAGTTCTGATACAAGGGCCGTCACCATAGTTACACCGGCAGATGGACCGTCCTTAGGAATCGCTCCGGACGGCACATGCAAATGGATCTCAGCATCTTTATAGAACGACGGATCGACGTCATATTTTGATACGTGCGCACGAAACCAAGACAAGGCCGCACGCGCAGATTCCTTCATCACTTCACCAAGGTGTCCAGTGAGCGTCAACGAACCACTTCCCGGCATACGCCTCGCTTCCACGAAAAGCACCACACCACCAACCGGTGTCCACGCAAGTCCCAATGCGACACCAGGATTCTTCATGCGGTCAAGAATCTCTTCATCAAGATATTTCGGCGCGCCAAGCATTTCGACAACGACGTCAGGGGTAACTTCGACAGACTTCTCAAGTCCTTCAGCGCGTCGGCGAGCCACTTTGCGACAAACTGCTCCGATCTCTCGATCTAGATTTCGAACGCCTGCCTCCCTCGTGTAGCCACGAATAATCGTCCGAAGCGCTGACTCAGTAAACGAGATTTGATCTTGAGACAGCCCGTGGTTTGGCACTTGACGTCCTACAAGATGTTCAGTTGCAATAACAAACTTCTCATCCTCCGTGTACCCAGGCAATTCAAGGACTTCCATTCGGTCGCGAAGCGCTGGATGTATGGAGTCAAGTACATTAGCCGTTGTGATAAACAAGACCTCTGACAGATCGAAGGGCACGTCTAGGTAGTGGTCACGAAAAGTATTGTTCTGTTCTGGATCAAGTACCTCTAGCAAAGCCGAGGCAGGATCTCCTCTAAAATCCATCCCGAGCTTATCGATCTCATCTAAAATAAAAACAGGGTTCTTCGACTCGGCTCGTCGCAAACCTTGTATGACCTGTCCCGGAAGCGCTCCGATGTAGGTGCGCCGGTGACCGCGAATTTCAGCCTCGTCGCGCATGCCTCCGAGCGAAACTCTTACAAACTTCCTGTCAAGCGATGTGGCTATGGACTTCGCCAACGACGTTTTTCCAACACCTGGTGGTCCAACAAAACACAAAATAGGACCTTTGACCGCCGGATTGAGTTTGCGGACGGCCAGATACTCCAGGATACGGTCCTTGGCCTTAACCAAGTCAGAATGATCGGCGTCAAGCACTTGTTTCGTGTGTTTCAGATCAATGACTTCATCTGTCCGTGTGTCCCAAGGCAACGTAACCATCCAGTCGAGATAGGTACGTGACACCGTATACTCTGCAGCCGCAACTGGCATCTTTGACAGGCGGTCTAATTCCCGTAGCGCTTCTTTCTGCACGGGCTCGGGCATGCCAACGGACTCGATCTTCCCACGTAGCTCTTCTATTTCCTTAGCTTGATCGTCACCCTCCCCAAGTTCCTTTTGAATAGCCTTCAGCTGTTCACGGAGAAGATACTCACGCTGGTTCTTGCCAACTTCTGATTGCACTTGAGATTGAATCTTTGAGCCTAGTTCTAGAACTTCAAGCTCCTTGATCAGGATTCGATTTACCTCGTCCATTCGAGCTCTAATATCGAGAGTTTCGAGAACTTGTTGCTTCGTCGCTGTCGGGATGGTGGTCAGACTCGATGCGATGAAATCTGCCAATTTTCCAGATTCCGAAATATTAGCTGCAAGCGACTGCAGATCATCTGACAGTAATGGCGACAACGATACGACCTGTTGAAAATTGTTCTTGATATTACGCTGGAGAGCATCAACTTCAAGATGATCCTCGTCACGAACAACTTCTTCAGCCTCGCTAACATCAGCCCTGATAAAAGGCTCCGTCTCTTGAACTTGATCGAGATTCACGCGAGCGAAGCCTTGCACTATAAGACGAAGGCTCCCATCGGCCAGTTTGAACATTTTGTGAATATGAGTCATCGTGCCAACTGGAAATAAGTCCTCCTGCCCGGGCACCTCAACTGCCGCATCACGCTGGGTAAAGACCCCGACCAACTTGTCATTCGCTATGGCTTGCTCAATGAGACGGATCGAACTCTCGCGCGCAACGGCGAGCGGCATGAAAGAATTCGGGAATAGCACTGTATCGCGAAGCGGAAGAATCGGCAGCTGTGACGGCACAGAAACGGGGTGTTCAGGAACGCCAGGCTCCTCAACACTCACGCCATGATCATGATCGTCGCTCATTTATGTCATCTCTCGGTCATACCCCAACAAGCAAGGACGACTTCCCCCAAATTTAAGTCGGAGTACAGCTACAAGTGAAGCACGGACTGGGGGCTGGCGTCCACTCAACCGACTGTGCCAGAAGACGGTAAGGACACCCCCACACGGCTGGCAAGCATCTCCTGTTGGCAGGTAACTTCCCGCATCTCCTCGCACTGTTTGCAGCGTAGCGCAAAAGGAAGCGCACGGAGACGCTCCTCGGTGAGCTCCGCCTGGCACTCCGAACAATAGCCGTAGCTCCCCTCGTTGAGACAGGTTAGCGCCCGCGCGATCTTCTTTAAGATCTCTGTCTTCATCTGTAAGAGTGCCAAATCTATATCATCTTGAGTCTGGGTCTCAGAGTTCTCAGCATCATCCCGCACATCTAGACGAGAAATCGCAGTATCTTCATTGCGAAGATCTCGCATCTTATTCTGGAGCTCACCGACAATGGCAAGACGATGCTCTTCGAGAATCATCTTGAGTTCATCGTATCTGTTCTGTCTGATCCTCTGAGGATCTGTTTTCATAGTGAAGACTCCTTACTGTAATGCCCTCTATTTCTCCGGCTGCTCCGATCTTTTCGGATCTAACACCCTGTCCCATCAGTCATAAAATCAAGATGGATATTAATTTCAATGATCGTCGTGTTTTTGAGGTCAAAATCTAAGGGCTGATAAGAGTTAACGGACTCCTGAAACCGGATGCACAGCGGTTAAAAGTAAGAGCTGTGCCAGTCTGCCTGCGACCCGAAAACTTTTGGCCCAAGCCAATGTAAGACACTGATTTAGGATGTCTTATGCCAAGGTGTTACGGTTCAGGTTGTCAACTGCGGTATGAGGTTCTTCTATCCGAGACTCTGAAACCACGAGATCTACGTCTTCTCATTCATTCGCTAGGGAGTACGCAGTGAGAGGAGACTATCCGGAAATCCTTGTTTTCCCAGATGTGTCAATTAGTCCAGTCGGCCAATCAAAACAGCTAGTGTCAACCCAATGTTGACCGATACCCTCAACTAGTGCGAAGCTGACCACCACATGAGCCAACGGTGCCCAAAATGTGAACGCCGGTTGCCTCGCCGAAAATGTCCTGCGTTGGGATATCAAATTTGTGCGGTCTGTTGTGGGACAAAGCGGTTAGTCGAAATCAACTGTCCGTCAGACTGCGGCTATCTGGCCTCCTCAAAAGCACACCCACCAGCGGTGATACAACGTCAACAGGAACGGGACATGATATTTACAGTTCCCATGCTCCAGGAGTTAACAACTCGCCAGCGCGAGCTTTTTCTTTTGCTTCAAAGTTTTCTCCGTAGTTACCAGCCTAATTCGCGAGCCATCGTAGATATCGATATTGCTCAGGCATCTCTTGCACTCGCTGAGACTTACGAAACGGCGAGTCGGGGCATTATTTACGAACATACGGCAAAACTCGCCACAGCTGCACAGTTAGGTTCAGAGATCAAGACACTGATTGAAAAAACGCGAGAGAAAAGTTTTACGATTAGTGACGGCGCCATTGCAACCGTTTTGCGAAGGATGGAGCGTGCGGCAAAGGAGGCGAGTTCCAACCTTCCTGGAGGTGAAACAGCCTACGTGGACTGGCTAAAACGTGTTTTCGGAGAGGGCGAAGCTGCAGCGACGAGGTCCTCAGAAAACAAGCGGCAAAAAACGGAAGGCTCTCGTTTGATCGTGCCAGGTCGATAGGCAGAGAGCAATGTTATACTTACCTTTTTACAATAGGTGATTTTATGGCACGTCGTTGCGAGATTTGCGGTAAGGGACCCGTCGTTGGTCGGAATGTCAGTCACGCCCACAATGTGACGCGCAGGCGTTTTGAACCAAATATTCAAACTGTAAGGGCAATCGTCAACGGTGGAGTCAAACGGCTCCGTGTTTGCACGCGCTGTATTCGATCAAACAAAGTCGTCAAGGCCGCCTGACGATCCCCGACACACATTTGTAGTATGCGGACCGCTATCACGACAAAAGGTGCGGCAGCGGCTATCGGACCTTATTCCCAGGCTGTTCGGGTCGGGTCGCTACTTTTCGTATCAGGTCAAATACCACTTGACCCATCGACTGGTGATCTCGTTGAAGGCGATATCGGTCTCCAGACCCATCAAGTGATGAAAAATCTTGAGGCTATCCTCGACGCTGCAGGCTATACCTTCAGTGACGTGGTCCGCACGAGCATCTTTCTCATTGACCTAGAAGATTTTTCAACCGTCAACGAAGTCTATGCGACATACCTGCCCTCACCTGCGCCTTCCCGCTCAACAGTACAGGTGTCCGGTTTACCGAAGGGGGCACATATCGAAATCGACCTCGTTGCCGCATTACCCGACTAACGCTACCTAAGCACCCGCTCGACATCCAACACACCAGGAACACCACGAACGACCTTAATTACACGCTGCAAGTGTTTTAGATCGCTTATCTCAAGAGTGACAGTGATCCGACCGGCCTGGTTTTCATTTGCCGACGCTTCAACCTTTTTCATATTGATGTTCACCTCCGCTATGCGAGCAGTGACATCGGCGACAATCCCTTTTCGATCTTCGACTTGAATCATCAAAGCAACGATGAATGAACTCTTACTATCGGCCTTATCCCAAACAACCTCAATCCGACGTTCAACATCGTAAAGCAGGTTGAGCACGTTCGGGCAGGTCAAAGAGTGCACAGAGACCCCCTTACCTCGAGTTATATAACCCACGATCTTTTCACCGCGAATAGGGTTACAACATCGCGCACGGAAGACCATAAAGTCATCAAACCCTTTAACTTTAATCTTCTCTTCACGAGGCCTGAATACGCGGCGAACAAATCCAGCCGTCGTTTTTCGTGTAGTTTCTCCCAATCTCCCGTCGGGAACGAGCTTCTCAAGCACCGCGTGCGATGACACTTTGCCATAACCAACAGCCGCACAAAGATCGTCCCCTTTCTTCGACAACATTTCCTTCGCCACGCGATCCAATGACTCCCGATCGAGCAACGTCTTTACATTGAGATCAAATCTCCGGACCTCTTTCTCCAGAAGCTTTCGTCCCAATTCCACAGCACGAGCCTGTTCCTGAACAGTAGTGAAATGTTTGATCTTATTTCGTGCTCTTGTCGTTACAACAAAATTTAACCAGTCGCGACTTGGTTTGTGTCCACTTGAGGTCACAATTTCGATAATGTCCCCACTGGCCAGCTGCGTCCGAAGCGGAACCATGCGGCCGTTAATCCGCGCACCGACACAGGTGTGACCTACATCTGTATGAATTGCGTACGCAAAATCGACTGGTGTCGCTCCCCTTGGCAAGGCCTTTACTTCTCCCTTCGGCGTAAACGTGTAAACCTCGTCTGGATACAAGTCAATCTTCAAGCTATGGATGAATTCATTGGGATCACGAACCTCTTGCTGCCAATCAAGTAGCTGTCGTAGCCAGACAAAATACTGCTCGTCCGCATTCGCGCCAACTCGACCCTCCTTGTATTTCCAGTGCGCCGCTATTCCTTCCTCTGCCACACGGTGCATCCGTTCTGACCGAATCTGAACTTCAAACGGAAACCCACGCTCACTCACAACCGAGGTATGAAGCGACTGATATGCATTCGGGCGAGGCATGGCGACAAAGTCTTTAAACCGTCCCGGCACGGGAGCCCAAGTCTGGTGGATGATTCCTAAGGCTGCGTAACAATCTCGCACAGAGGGAGTAATGACACGTAGTGCGACAAAATCGTAGACTTCCTCGAGTCCTATTTTTTGCCGTTTGATCTTCTGTCGAATACTAAATAATCGCTTAAGTCGTCCTTCAACAGAAACGACTGGAATCTTCGATTCGTGAAGCTTAAGCTCTAGTGCCTCCTTCAACTGGGCTATCGTCGCCTCAGTTGTAGATCGCCGTTCCTCGACCCACGCGCGCAACATCTTGTGTGTCTTCGGTTCAAGATGTCGGAACGCTAGTTCCTCCAATTCGTTCTTGATCTTACTCATCCCCAGTCTATGGGCGATCGGAGCATAAATGTCGAGGGTTTCCTGTGCTATCTTGGTTCGCTGCTCCTCACTCAGCGAATCAAGCGTCCGCATGTTGTGCAACCGGTCTGCGAGTTTTACCAAGATAACTCGCACATCATTGACCATTGCCAGCAGCATCTTCCGAAAGTTTTCAGCTTGACGTTCCTCGCTTGTGGAAAACGGTATCGTGCTGATCTTCGTAACACCTTCGACAACATGGGCTACTTCCGACCCGAACAACTCACCGACACTCTCAATAGTCGTCAAGGTGTCCTCGACAACGTCATGCAGCAAGCCTGCGGCGATAGCTACGTCATCAAGCTTCATGTCAGCGACCAGCGCCGCTACTTCGAGGGGATGTGTGATGTAATCCTCGCCAGAACGTCGCCGCTGACCCCGGTGTTCCATGGCTGAGAACTCGTAGGCCCGATGCAATAGATCCGTATCGGAGTCAGGATTGTGAGTTCGAGCTCTCGACGCTAAGTCATTGAAACTGATCATGACAAGCTGTTTCTAAAGAGTGAGATGCGGGGACTTCGATCAGGCACTGATCATCATAAAGGCGCCTTTCAAAGCGGTCAAGGAACTCGCATTAGAAGTCTTGACTTGCCGTTTTTTGCTTCACTATACTGGTGCCTCTTTAGTCGCAGTTTGATTAGGTCCGGTTTCTCTCTTGAATCAACAACACGGACTTAGAAGTTGAACCTCCGGAACGGACATGATTCAATCGAATCTCAGACTACAATATGTGTGGACTCCCTTCGGGCACGGGGTTGAAAGGGGAAAGTAGGATGAAAATTGTGGGTCAAGTCACAAAATTCTTGGTCTTGAGCGTGGTAATCGTTCCGCTGGTCTCGTGCAGTTACTTAGACCAGGTAACCGCCATGCGGACCTTCAAGGAAGCCAATTTTGACTATAGCCGTGGAGATTACGAGGGTGCGGTAGAACACTATGAGGAAATCCTGACCATCCTTGAGGATGTAGGGGAAGGCAACGCGCTGCTGAACGAGCAGTTGAAAGCTACTTACTTCTACGTGGCTAACTCGTATGACAACCTATACAAACCCGTAAGAAGAGGTGAACCCGAAAACGATGCCTATCTGGAAGATGCCGTCCGGTACTACCAGATCGCTGCAGACGAGATCCCGGATCCCAACATGAAAGTGTTATCAATGCAGTACTTGGTCTCCGCTTTCGGACCGGACAAGGCGAATGACCCCTCACGGTCAGAGCCGGTACTTCGTCAGATGATCTTGTTAGATCCAGAAAACCCTGATAATTATTTCGCTTTGGCCAACCTGTACGAGCAATCTGGACTATTCGATGATGCTGAAACAGTGATGCTGGAGGTTAAGAATCTTCGTCCTGACGACCCAGTTGTATATTTACAGTTGGCCGGCTTTTATAATCGGTCGGGTGAATTCGAACTAACCATCGATGCCCTCGAACAGCGGGCGCGTATTGAACCTGACAACCCAGAAGCTTTTTACACCATCTCGACCTTCTACTGGGAAAAGGCATTCCGTGATTTCCGGATCACCCAAGACGAAAAAGCTGATTATATTGTCTCTGGACTCACCGCGGCAGACACCGCCATTGGACTTAACGATCGGTATGTAGACGCATTAGTCTACAAGAATATTTTGCTTCGCATGCAAGCGAATATGATTAGTTGCCGAGACTCTGATGACACCGCTTGTATCGAGAGACAGGAAGGACTGATAGCGGAAGCGGACGAGCTCCGCGATCGCGCTGAGCAACTTCAGGAAGGTCAGCAAGCAGCAGCGGCAACCCCAGCAGCCTAGCCTAACCAGCCCACCACGCTGACGTTGCACGGGCCACAAAGGTCGACCGCACTTTAAGTAGAGTGGTCGGCCTTTTATTTTGCACCCTCAATCAAGGATGTTGTTAATCCAAGAGGAGTGGATAGAGGTTGCATCTTTGCCCAACAGAACTACTAGCCAACGCGGGTGGGGATAAAGAGGTTTTATTTCTAATGTCTAGTGGACATCACCACCATGAATCAGCTAGCGATAGAAGTTTGTTAGTCGCTGTTGGTATTAATGTCCTTCTAACCTTAGCCCAAGCCATTGGTGGAATTATTTCTGGAAGCCTCTCTCTTGTTGCCGACGCCTTACATAATCTAAGTGATGCCGCCTCGCTTGGCATTGCTCTTTTCGCACGCACTATAAGTCGAAAACCTTCTGATGAATTTAAAACTTTTGGCTATCAAAGGGCAGAGGTTATAGCCGCGCTGATTAATCTAACTCTCTTGATAACCGTTAGTCTTTATTTAATTTATGAAGCCATATGGAGAATCGTAGAGCCTCAAGCCGTGGCAGGATGGATAATCGTATCGGTTGCAGGAATCGCCTTAATCGTCGACATAATTACAGCGTTGATCACTTACAAAATGTCAAGAAGCAATATCAACATGCAAGCTGCTTTTTTACATAACTTGGCTGACTCACTGGCTTCCACCGGAGTGATACTCGCTGGAACTTTGATCCTTTTATATGATTGGTATTGGATTGATACGTTAGTGACTTTTCTTATTGCAGGCTTTGTTTTATGGCAAGGTTTAGCACTGCTCCCTAAAACCATTCATCTCCTAATGGAAGGAACTCCTGAAGATTTATCGTTAGAAGACATAAAACTATCGGCTAAAGCAATTAAAGACGTTAAAAACATTCACCATATTCATATTTGGAATTTAGATGAACGTCGAGTCGCCCTAGAAGCTCACGTAGTGACAACTGTAAATGAGCTAAAAGAAATCGAGGCAGTAAAAAATCATTTAAAGCAGCTTCTCAAAGAGAAATTTAACATTACTCATTCAACGCTTGAGTTTGAACATCACGTAGATGCTGACTGCGATGAAAACGAATAAAAAGTGCTTGCGTAACTTATTGGAACAAAAACGGAATGAGACGCCGCGTAAGCCGTAACTCCCGTCCCCGTAGCACCACTAATTTTGTAGCGGGCTACAAATGTCAGGATCCCCTGAGTACTTTACCCCGATAGCCCAGGAAGGTACCGCGTCAATGTTCAAAAAAACAGTAGCGTTATTAGATCTACCTGCACTTGCTTTTGGGAATACAGGGCTCACTCTCAGATTACTGAAGATGCAGCAGAAGAGAAGGTAGTGGTAATGTACAGAACAATGGCCGAGTCCTTTGACTCGGCCATCAAAAGAAGTCTGTAGATGTTTCTTCTAAGGAACCGTTCTGTATTTACCCAACAGGGGCCGCACCAGCAGCACGACGCATTCCCTCAGTCACAATCCCAACCTTCTCGACACCAGCACCCTTGGCTGCATCGATAACGTCAACTATCTCACCGTACGAGAGCGTTCCGGCGCCCGCAACAAACATCGTTTTGTCCCGTCTCGTCTCAAAGATTTCTCTGAGCCTTGATTCAAGATTCGGAAGCTGAACATCTTGATTGTTAATCGATATCCGCCGGTCCGCCGAGTACTCAAGCACAATTTGGCTGCTGTCCGTAGCAGCTTGTGCGGAACCTTGGGTTTCAAGCGGAAGGGTGATATCCATACCCCGTTGGTTCAACGGCAGAGCCGCGAGGAAAATAACGATTAGGACGAGTAACACATCGATAAAGGGCGTGATGTTGATCTCAGAATTCGACTCAGGCATTTCAGCCTGAACGATATCCTCCGCTCCGTGGTGCTTTTTCCTTGACATGACTAGTCTCCTGCCACTCCTCGGAGCCTTCGCTCAGTAATAAGGGCGATGTCCTCAATCCCCGCCCGCTGAAGCCGATCCATAACCTCCATCACTTCACCGTATCTGGCATTCGAGTCGGCTTTAATCAACACAATCCGCTCGTTTTTCCGGTCCAGTGCACGTTGCACAGAAGCCATCAACTGACCCTCATCCGTTGGGATGTTATCAACATAAAACCGACCTGAGGCGTCCACATGAAGCACCGTTTGAGCATCATTATCCGCCTTCTCTACGGTATTTGACGCCTCAGGTAGAGCCACAATAACACCCGCTTGCAGAAGGGGCGCGATCAACATAACGATGATGAGCAGCACCAACATCACATCAGCAAGCGGTGTTACGTTGATCTGGGAGTTAAGTGCTCCCTTATCTCCTCCTACATCCATCCCCATGGAGAATCCTCCTTCGCGCTAACGACCCAGCTGTGACTACTTCTTAATGAAATAGTCAACGAGCTCTGATGACGAGTTGTCCATCTCCACGTTGAAGTACTCGATTCGGCCGGTGAGGTAGTTGTAAAACCACACGGCAGGAATCGCCACGAACAACCCGATTGCCGTTCCGACCAAGGCTTCCGAAATACCGCCAGACACCGCACCAAGACCACCAGACCCAGTCTGGGCGATCCCTTGGAACGCGTTGATAACACCCAGCGTCGTCGCGAGCAACCCAACGAACACCGCCGTCGAGCCAACGGTCGCCAAAACGCCAAGACCTTTCTTAAGGTCGGCTGAGGTCAATGCAGAGGCCCTCTGGATGGCGCGGCGGACACTGTCGACCACATCTTCCTTGTCGAGTTCTAGGCCTGTATCCTTCTGAAACTGATACTCCTGCATGCCAGCAAGCACAACCTTCGCTAAATGACTGTATTTGAAGTTTTTCGATTGTGACGCTGCAATGCCGTCTTTCAGCTTGCCATCTTTAAGATGCTTTGCCACTTGAGGCGCAAATAGCTTTGATTGCTTCTGAGCCTGTAAAAATGTAAATACACGTTCAAAAAAAATGCCGACCGAAAGCATCGACATGAACGCCAGCACTCCCATGAGGAGCTTGACCGGCACACTCATCTGTTCCCACATTTCGAGTAAATCCATTTGCTCCTCCTCGACTCAACAAACAATCAGCTTTTAATCAAAATCACGAGATCGGAATGTTATTCTCGGTCTCATACCTAATTACTGCAATGTAAAGTTCACGGTCACCGTCATGATGACCGGAACCGGGACGCCATTTAGCAGCGTCGGAGTGTACTCCCACTGTTTCACTGCGGTTATTGCAGCCTCGTCCAATAGCGGAACCGACCGCAACACCTTAACTTCAGTCACTCGACCGCCTGGGCCAATCACAGCCTCTAGTATGACAATTCCTTGGACACGCGCCGACTGTGCCACAGGAGGATAAGTCGGAGGGACGTCCCTAGTTTTTGTTGGCGGTGAAATATTACCACCAACACGAACGGGTTCCGGAGGTGGCGGCGGTGGCGGTGGCGGTGGCGGTGGCGGTGGTGGCGGTGCTTCCGGAAGACCACCAATAATCCCACCTACCACACCTCCTGCGATACCACCTTCAACACCTTCGACATTAGTCAGGTCGAACCCAGTTTCTTCTATGATCTCCTCAGGTGCGACAACTGGCGCGGCATTCGGGTTGACATCAACAACCGGTGGCGGGTCTGGCGCCGCTGCTGGTCTCGGCGGTGGTGGTGGTGGCGGTGGGGGCGGTGGTGGTGGTGGAGCGGCCACAAAAGCCATCATCGAAGCTGGGGTTGGCAAAGCATCAACCGCCATCAGGGGAACGATTACGACAGCACCAATCACTGCGATGTGCGCAAAGATCGATACCGGAACCGTGTACCATTTTCGCGAACCAACTCTAATCGAGGGGTTCGCTATTTCACCAAACATTTGACCAGCTGCCACGTATTCCCTCCTCACCACCCGCTTTACAGCAAGGGTGCCGTCTTAGGAGCGTCGATTATATGCACGGCTCTGACGACTGTCAACGCAAGTAAGAACCGTAAATTACCGATTTAATACCCGGATCTCTACAGGCTCAAAAATGTTCTTGATCAAAGGGTTATGTGAACTGTCTCCGCCTTCCCAACAAATACATCACAACATCCATCCGACAACTAACGGGGCAAAAATAACTGCCACGATCGTCATCAACTTAATCAAGATGTTCAAACTGGGTCCCGATGTGTCCTTGAAAGGATCCCCAACGGTGTCACCAATGACGGCAGCGCGATGCGGTTCAGACCCTTTGCCGCCATGATTACCCGCTTCAATATACTTCTTCGCGTTGTCCCAAACTCCACCCGCATTCGCCATCATCAGAGCCATAAGGACACCGGTCACAAGCGCTCCAGCAAGCAGACCGCCCAAGCCCGCGATCCCCAAGAGAAATCCTGTGAAAACTGGGGCGAAAACAGCCAGGATGCCAGGCAAAATCATTTCTCGAATCGCCGCTTTCGTCGATATTTCTACACACCGAGCGGAATCTGGTTCAGCCTTCCCCTCCATGAGACCCTCAATCTCCCGGAACTGCCGGCGCACTTCTTCAATCATCTTGTTCGCCGACCGCCCCACGGCATTCATCGTTAGAGCGGCGAAGATAAACGGCAACATGCCTCCAAGCAGCATCCCCAACAATACGTTCGGATTGTCGAGCGCCAAGCTCAGCAGCCGAGGATCGAACGCAGTTTCTCCACCTGCCGCCTCAACGGCAGTGGCGGCAGTTGCTCGGAAGGTACTAAACAAAGCGAGTGCCGTGAGTGCAGCGGAGCCAATCGCAAACCCTTTCCCCATAGCAGCTGTTGTGTTGCCCACCGCGTCAAGCGCGTCCGTTCGCTGACGTACAAACGGCTCACATCGGCTCATCTCAGCGATCCCACCAGCGTTGTCCGCGACCGGCCCGTAAGCGTCCACCCCCAAGCTAATTCCAAGTGTTGAAAGCATGCCAACTGCAGCGATCGCAATCCCATACAGCTGTGCAAATTCGTAACTAAAGTAAATTGCGACACAGATCACGATGATAGGTAACCCGCAAGACATCATGCCGACGCCAAGGCCAGCAATGATATTCGTCGCCGGTCCGGTCTCGGACTGTTGGGCAATGTGATGTGCTGGAGGCTTATCCATACCGGTGTAGTACTCAGTGATCTGGCCAATCGCAACTCCAGCAGTGAGTCCCAGAATCACGCACCAGAGTACGCCAAATGGAATTCCCAACAGCAGCACCAGTACTCCAGCTCCGGCAACCACCAAAAAGGAAGCGACGATCAACCCACGATGTAACGCCCCACCGATCTTGCTTTCATCGTCAGTGCTGACAGTGAACGTGCCTAAAATCGAAGATATGATACCGATCCCTGCCAGCAATATTGGGAAAAGGACAAGTGAACGCTGCACACCGTTAAACGCAGAAACATCAACACCCCAGAGTTCGTTTGCCGTCGCAGAACTGAGTGCCCAAGCGAGGGCGATCGATGAAATGATGCTCCCCACGTACGACTCAAATAAATCAGCTCCCATTCCGGCAACATCTCCGACATTGTCTCCAACACTGTCAGCGATCGTCGCTGGGTTTCGTGGATCATCCTCAGGAATACCGGCTTCAACCTTCCCCGACAAATCTCCTGCGACATCGGCCGCCTTGGTGTAGATTCCACCACCAACACGTGCGAATAGAGCAATCGATGACGCACCCAGTGAAAATCCAAAGAGCAACTCGACAGCCTCTGCGCCTCGACCCGAAAGCCCACCATAGGCAAAATACAAACCAGCAATACCAATCGTGCCTAAAGCGACGACCGTTAGCCCCATCACTGCCCCGCTAGAGAAAGCCACACGCAGTGCGTTTGCCAAGCTCGACTTTGCGGCTTGGGTAGTTCGAACAGCCGCGCCGGTGGCAGTACGCATCCCAATCCACCCAGCAGTCGCCGACAGTGCCGCTCCCACCAAAAAACTCAGTCCGATTAGCAATCCTTGGTCGAGAAACAATGCCAAGATGACAAACATCGCGGCAACGAAACCAGCAAGAACCGTGTATTCGGTGCGCAGAAATGCCATCGCACCCGATCGAATAAGCGCGGCAATCCGTTGCATCACCTCCGTACCAGGGTCCCGGCTATTGATAGTGCGTGCTAAGAAAAAGGCAAACAAGGCGGCCACGACCGGCGCACCCATTCCGAAAACAAAAAAGAGTTGCTGTTCCATTCAATCCTCAACGGTATGGTTTAACGGTTTGTTACAGAACACGAGAGCGTACCAACCTACTTTTCCAACTGTCAAGGCTCATTCTCAGTCGAGAGCTCCTGTCCCGGTTTAATTCGCAACCGGGGTGCCAACGCCATCCCCCCAGTTAGAAAAATCTGAACTCCTTCCTGGACGCTTAAATCAGGATACGACACGGCAGATGCCTGATAAATATGAATGTCACCAAAATAGATGTGATTGGTCGGCACATACACTGCAACAAGTTCTTCTGGGCCTCGCCCGCGATCGAGCACAAATTTCTTAGTAAGGAATCCAATGACAAGACCACGGCGAGAGTCGTCGAGAAGAACGACCTTCTTAAATCCAAGCTGGCTATCAGGCGAAAAAGCCGCCACCAGCTGCTTAACTGGACCGTAGACAGCCCGAAAGACTGGCAACCGCATGAGATAGGTTTCACCTCGCTGTAACAAACGACTGCCAAACACATTCGTCGCAAGGACCCCAACGAGTAGCACTAGCGCCAACAACGTTGCGAAGCCAAGACCAGGAACATGCCCAATCCCCTCCAGGTAAACAGGACTCATGACCCTGTCAATGAGCTGAAACAACCACACAAAGGCGGCCACCGTAATGATCAGGGGCACCGTAACGACAAAACCGGTAACCAAACTACGACGAAGCCACTGCATGGTGCTGTGCCCTTATATCGATGAACGGCCCTAAAGTGTCCACACCAGCACGCTGGCAGCCAACACAAGGCGGTAAACTGCGAACAAGTTAAGAGAAAAGTTGGCGACAAAGCGAATGAAATACTTCACTGTGACGTACCCAACCAACGCAGAAGTAGTAACACCGACGGCAAAAAGGACCAGTACTTGAGAAGGCATCCCGACCTCAACCAGCTCTATCGCCGAACGGCCCGCTGCTCCCAGAATAGCTGGAATCCCGAGTAGAAACGAGAACCGAGCCGCTCGTTCGCGCCGCAGACCGCAAAACATGGCTACCGTTAACACAGCCCCTGCGCGGGACACACCAGGCACGAGAGCTACAGCCTGTGCCACGCCAAGACCTAGGGCTTCTCGCCAGGTCAGGGAATGCTCGGTTCGGTTTCCCCTGCTGATGCGCTCAGCCGCAATCATTATGATGCCACCAAATCCTAAGGCGAAACCAGCAACTTCCGCCGACCTCAACCAACCTGTGATCAAATCCGCAGCCAAGACCCCCACAACAAGTATGGGTACCGTGCCGATTGTTATAGACCTTAGAAGCTTTGCAGCATCGCTTGTTTGGTCTCGCGCCGCCACAGGAGCCACTGCGATCATGGCGGCAATATCCTGACGGAAATACGCTAGCACCGCGAGCAAGGTCCCAACGTGGCAGGCGACATCAAACGTCAGGGCAAGCTGTCCGGCCTCCCATCCGAAAATAGTTCGAGCCAAGATCAAGTGGGCCGAGCTTGAAATCGGAAGAAACTCTGTCAGTCCCTGGATAATCCCGAGTAGCGCAGCTTGGAGCGCGGTCACACAGGCCTACGAATAATTAGTGTTAGAAGGCACGTGCTTTTCGGCTCTGCCGCTTTGACTGCTGTCCCCGGCGAGGTGTCTCGGGCGCGTTGAGAGCTCTTCTTTTAGCCCGTCCTTGGGTGATCAAGATAGCGATCGACGCTGCAATAAAGATTGTGGAATATGTGCCACTAGCAACGCCAATGAGCATCGTAAAAGCAAACCCGCGAAGCACCTCACCGCCAAAAACGTACAAAGCGAGCACGGCAAACCCAGTCGTACCAGACGTAATGATGGTACGAGCTAGCGTTTGGTTAATGCTAGTGTTCACGAGCTGGTCGAACTTGTCCCGGCGCATTAAGCGGAGGTTCTCTCTAACACGGTCAAATACGACGATCGAATCGTTCACCGAATATCCCGTGATCGTAAGCATCGCGGCAACAACATTCAGGGATAGCTCGTACCCAAAGAACATTAACATCGATACCGTCACCAAGATGTCGTGTGCCACCGCTACAATGGCGCCCACTCCAAAGCTGAATCGAAACCGGACTCCTATATAAATGAGGATGCCAACCATCGCGAACAGAAACGCTTGGATCCCGCGCCTTCGCAGTTCCTGGCCAATCACCGGACCCACTAGTTCCTGACCAACAACTTGGAAGCTACCGACACCACTCGCTTGGAGGGTCGCGCGAACAGCTTCCGCACCATCCTCAAGGCTAGTCCCCACCTCAGGACCTGTCTGAGGCAACCGAACCATGACTTGGTTGGCTTGCGCGTCACCGTATTGCTGCACCACCTTTTCACCTTCAACTCCCACAAGCGCGTCGCGAACAGCATCTTCGGTGATTGGTTCTTGGAACTCGATGACAATCAATGTCCCACCAGAAAAATCAATACCGAGTGGAAGTCCTCCTCGAGCCACTAGCATCACAAGACCGCCGGCAATCACCAAAAGTGACAAGGCCATCGCCTGCCAACGCCACCCGATGAAATCAAAATTCGGTCGCTTCTGAAACAACTGCACCAGCGCTAACTCCTCATTCCCAATGTTACGTAACTCAAATACTCAATGTCGCCACCCGCCGACGAGCCAAGATCGACTCAAAGATGGTGCGCGAAACAAACATCGCCGTGAAGATATTGGAGGCCAGACCGATAGCGAGAGTTGTTGCAAATCCTCTGATCGGACCGGATCCAAACTGAAACAAAAATGCCGCTGCAATCAGAGACGCTACATGGGTATCCAAAATTGTAAGCAGAACCCGATCGAAACCCGCTGCCACGGCAGATCTGACACCCTTTTCCGAACGCAGTTCTTCTTTGATGCGCTCAAAAATCAGCACATTAGAATCGACCCCGATCCCTATGGTCAGGATAAGCCCAGCGATTCCCGGTAAAGTCAAGACTGCACCGACGTATGCCATGAAGCCCATTAAAATCAAGAGGTTCATCGCCACGGCAACGATCGCGTTGATACCGGCTAACTTGTAATAGATCAGCATAAACATAGCTACAGCAAGCAGGCCGGCTACTGAAGCCGCGACGCCAGCCCGGATAGAATCCGCCCCAAGCGTCGGTCCGACGGTTCGCTCCTCCAGATAGGTCAGTGACGCAGGTAGTGCGCCAGACCTCAACACGAGCGACAAATCTGCAGCATCCTGCTGGGTAAAGTTGCCGGTGATCCGTCCTTCATCTGTTATGCGGCTTTGAATCTGGGGTGCGGTCTGCACACGGCCATCAAGAATGATCGCAAGACTTCGACCGATGTTCTGCCCTGTCACATCGCCGAACTTTCGAGCACCATCTCTGTTAAATGTAAAGCTAATTGCTGGTTGATTAAATTCATCCAGTGAAGATCTTGCGTTTCTGAGATCGCGTCCCGTGACCGCAGCCACCCTTCGAACCAAGTAATACTCGGTCCCAGAAGCCCCCGTATTAAGCGAACCGGAGGCGCCAGAAACAACTTCCATCTCAGGGGGTACAACACCGCTGCGCGCAGCGAGCAGATTCTCCCGACTCGACGCTGGTCCATCCTCAACGATCTTCAGCTCAAGCAGGGCCGTGTTTCGGATAATCTCCTTAGCCCGCGCCACATCAGACACTCCCGGTAACTGGACCAAGATCTGGTGTCCACCCACGCTATACGGTGCAACAATCGGCTCAGCCACTCCAAGTTCATTAACACGTCGTTCGATAGTCTGTAAGGCTTGCCGAACCGATTCGTCGCGAAGTGTTGACTCGACGGGCGCTCGCATGGAGTAAGTGTAGACCCCGCCCGCTCCAGTTTCCCTATCGTACGACGCAATCAGCTGGTCGTCTGCAATCTGACGGAACTCCGCATCTCGGTCTTGGGGCACACCATCAATCCGAATCGTAGTGGGATCAACTGCAACAACAGAGGTCACGTTGATCCCTTGTAGGTCCAACTGCTCGCCCAGCTGTTCGCCCGCAGTTTCTGTTTCAACCTGAAGTGCGTCATCTGTCTGAACGCGTAGCACCATATGCACACCACCTTCTAGGTCTAGACCTAGACGGATCCGTTCGGCTGGGGGGTAGATGGCTAGCGTCGATAGGACAGCCACTCCGATGATGGCCAGCAGCTTCCACTGAACATTTTTGCTCATATGCAACACCTATGAACTACTCGGGTCGGCCACGACCGGGTCCTGTCCTTGATAGCCGCCGACAGCCGCGCGGGAAACTTCGATACGTACTTTGTCCGCAACTTGAATATGTATGGAACGTTCCCCCATTTTTGATATGGTGCCGTAAATCCCACTTGTTGTAACCACCTTGTCACCAACCTTGAGACTCGACTGAAATTCCTGAACTTTCCGCTGCCGTCGCCTCATCGGAAGCAAAATAATGAAATAGAAAATCGCCAAGATCAGTGCAAATGGAAGAAACTGAACTAACAGAGGGGGAGTTGTCCCCGAAGGCTGTGCCATCGCCAAGAGTGTTGTAAATCGATCGAAGGCCATGGATATTGCAAAGTCCCAGCTTACAGAGATCGAAGCCGGCGGGAAAACGTTAGGTGGAACTCCTGTCTGAACGTTTCAAACGTACCGAGCACTATAGCCTCACCAATCCGTCTCATCGTGTCAAGGTAAAAGTGCAGGTTATGCAGAGTGTTAAGGGTCGAGGCAGAGATTTCGTTGGCAAGGAACAAATGCCGAAGGTAAGCCCTTGAAAAATTCTGACAGGTGTAACACGTGCACTCCGAGTCGAGAGGCTGATCGTCGACAGCGTACCGCGCTCCCTTGATATTGATTCGTCCTGTTCTGGTGAAGAGTTGCCCGTTCCGAGCATTACGCGTCGGAAGCACACAATCAAAAAGATCGATACCCCGGGCCACCATTTCGACCAAGTCTTCGGGCATCCCGACGCCCATCAGATACCGGGGCCCCCCAGCAGGAAGCAGGCTAGACGTGTGTCCAGCAATGTCATACATGAGTTCCGCTGGCTCTCCGACACTTAGCCCTCCAATGGCATACCCTTCAAAACCTGTGGCCATTGTCTTCCCCACGCTAAGTTCTCGGAGATCGGGGAACACACTCCCCTGTACAATTCCGAATTGTACTTGCCCGAAATTCGTCATTACATGGTCGTCACCAGACTCCTTAAGTTCGAGAAACCGCGTGCGCGAACGGTGCCCCCACCGTGCGGTCAACTCCATCGAACGTCTCGCCTCCTCTGATGAAACAGGATAAGGTGTGCACTCATCAAACGCCATGGCAATATCAGCTCCCAATTGAGCCTGAATTTCAGTTGCTTTTTCGGGGGTCAACATATGATTGGCACCATCGAGATGAGAACGAAAGGAGGCCCCCTGCTCGCTAATGGCGCAGCGCTTGGCGAGACTGAAGACCTGATATCCTCCGCTATCAGTCAGCATCGGCCCCGACCAACCTATAAAACGATGGAGGCCCCCAGCAGCCGCGATCTGGTCACTACCTGGCCTGAGATATAAATGATAAGTATTGGCGAGCATTATTTGTGCTCCCACACCCAAAAGATCACGGTGGGTTATGGCCTTGACCGCGCCCCTCGTACCAACTGGCATAAAAGCGGGGGTCTGCACAACGCCGTGCGGGGTCTGTAGCTCGCCGCGGCGCGCTGCGCCATCGATGTGGGTCACACGAAAACCGAAGGGTTCCGGCATTGCGGTATACTACTTCCATCTTCCCACCAAGTTCTGCCTCACAGACCGTGGATTAATTCAGTGAAACGCTTGCGGGTTGGTGTGATCTACGGTGGTCGATCAAGTGAGCATGAGGTCTCCCTCGCCTCAGCTGCCGCCGTACTTACGCAACTCGATCCCAAGCAATATGAAGTTATCCCGATCTGTATCCAGCAAGACGGTCGTTGGTCACTCGCTGATAAACCACCCTCGGCACTATCCGAAATTGAGTTGAGTGCACGGGCCAACAGTCCCGCTCTCTCCTCAAACAAATCAGGAGAAAGTCGAGAAGTGCATTTTCTGGCGTATCCAGCAGAGTCACAAATAATGACTATTCATAGCGATTCCGAACGAACACACGAAGGAATCAGAGCTTTTGTCAGTGAGCTTTGTCTCGACATCGTATTTCCGGTTGTTCACGGCCCGTTTGGTGAAGATGGAACCTTGCAAGGCCTCTTAGAACTCGCTAACGTTCCCTATGTAGGAACGGGCGTACTCGGCTCTGCAGTTGCCATGGACAAGGCCGTGGCAAAGATTCTCTTCGCCTCCAACGACCTTCCCACCGTGAAGCATCTGGTAGTACGTGCTGGGCGGTGGAACACTGCACGAAATGCCGTCCTTGAAGAAATATCGAACCTTCTCACTTATCCGCTGTTCGTGAAACCAGCGAATCTGGGATCGAGTATTGGAATTTCTAAGGCAGCTGATCGACCGCAACTCGAGCAAGCCATCGAAATAGCGCGCCAGTTCGACCTCAAGGTCCTTGTCGAGGAAGCTGTGCCTGACGCACGTGAACTGGAAATTGCCGTTCTTGGCAACGAAGAACCGGAAGTTTCCGCGCCTGGAGAAGTATTGCCTACAGGTGAGTTTTATGACTATGAGTCGAAATACCTTGACGACCGAACTGATTACGTCATCCCTGCGAAGCTAACATCCAAACAAACGAGCACCCTTCAAGCAATGGCAATTGAAGCGTTTCAGGTTGTCGAAGCCTCCGGTATGGCACGTGTCGATTTTTTGATGGCTCAAGAAACGGAACGCTTCTACCTGAACGAAGTAAATACTATTCCTGGATTCACCGCAGTCAGCATGTACGCAAAGTTATGGCAAGCTTCCGGACTAGGTTATCCTGAACTACTCGATCGCTTAATTAATCTCGCCCTAGAACGTCACAAAGAGAAGCAGCTTCTACGTACCAGTTTGACTTGATACATATCTGGAAACCGACAACCCTAAAGTCGCGAACAAAAAATCTAAAAGAAAACCTAATAAAAACAAGATGCGTCTCACTTGCTAATGAAAAATTTTTTGACTTTCTTAGTGTTTTGTGCTTGACACATACCTTTTCTCATCCATAATCTATATATGGTATGAGGGTGGACGGCTCAGCCCACCTGTAGTGATACGAATATAACGGGAACCAAGCTGAGCAGCCACATTCCAAGGAGGAAGAATGGCGAAGAAGAAGGCAAAGAAGAAGGCTGCAAAGAAGAAGGCCGCCAAGAAGAAGGGCGCCAAAAAGCGCTAACTTCTGCTTTCCAAGCGGTTCCCGGGGTGCCCGGCCAGTAGCACGGGCATCCCAATTTTTTTGGCTTTCCGGGCCACTAGGCACGGAAGGCGGTTCAGAGGCGAGATAGATCACGTCCTCGAAAACCGCAAATCCCAAATGAAGGGGGGGATAACCCGACATGGCAAAAAAGAAAGCAAAGAAGAAGGCCGCTAAGAAGAAGGTAGCCAAGAAGAAGGCCGCCAAGAAGAAGGGCGCAAAGAAGCGCTAAGATAGGCTTCAGCCTTAAAAGGGGGGCGTTCACGCCCCCTTTTTTATTGGTTTCCGCTACCGTAGAAAAGGCTGCACACCATCCCAGACGAGCACTCGTTTGATAAGGTCGCCCAAGCGCAGCTGATCGACTACTTCCATCCCATCAACCACACGACCAAACACGGTATATTTTCCATCGAGTTGAGGCTGTGGTGATTGGGTGATGAAAAACTGGCTACCTCCAGTATCCTTCCAATCAAGCGCCAATCCAAGTGTGCCCCTCAAGAATGGCAATTGGTTGATTTCATCACGCAGCGTATAACCTGGACCACCTTCGCTATCACCTCGAGGGTCTCCACCTTGGACAACAAAATTTGTTACAACTCGGTGAAAGCTCAATCCATCGTAATAGCCACTTCGAGCCAACCTGACGAAGTTGTCGGCGATAAGAGGAGCATCTAAAACAGCAAGTTCGAGCTGAATCGTGCCCCGGACGGTCTCGATGTACACGTGGGTTGAGACGCTAGGGTCGACAAGATGTGGAGCAGTGTAATCCATGTCACTCACTGGAGCCGGTCGCATCTGAGAGGCATGGTCCTTTCCTGGTGCGACCCGATCCAGCAAGTGAACAGCCTTAACTCGCACAGCCCAATCATGGTCGGTCAGTGCTGCCCTGAGCACGCCAACAGCCACCGGTGTACCTATCTGAGCGAGCGAATCAAGGATCGCCGCACGAGCTAAATATGGCATCTCGTCAGCAGCAGCACGATAAGCGGCCTTCAGTTCTTCTACCGGCGGGGGCGCCAGGGAACCCAGAAAATGAGCTGCCGTCTTCCGAACTACCGGATCCTTTACTCTGAGGTGTTCGAGCAGAATTGACCTGACACCGGGCGCGCCTAGCTCAACTAGCGAAGAGAGCACCGCGGGAATTACACGTTGATCATCATCTGACAACATGCTCATTAACCGAAATATGGCGAGTTTAGGCTCAATATGAACCAATCCTTGCGCTAGTGCAACGCGCACACGCCAATCGGGATCAGTATCCAATCCAGACAGAACCAGTATGAACGTATCTTGTTCAGTTTCTGCCAGAGCCCGAAGCGCAGCCGCCCGCATTGGCGGCCAAGAATCGGTGATCAGCTCGACAAATATCCCAACAGTGTCAGCATCTCGGCGACCCCGCAAAGCCTCGACAGCCTCAAGACGAAGCGTGGGATCAAGATTTCGCCTGAGTACAAAAAGTCTAAGCGCCTCGGTAGATGCCTCGTCCTCAAACCGTGCTAACGCCCGCAGTGTTGTACTCACGACGCGTGAGTCTCTTCGCTCTAGGTCAAGTAACTCGACCAGTGTCTCAACGGCCACGGAGTTGCCTAGTTCACCCAAACCCCGTACGGCCATCGATACCCCTACAACCCCTTGGACACCGGCAAGAGCCGTGAGTGCTGGTAGTGTCCTCTCATCATTAAGTCTCGACAGCGCGTAAGCAACCGGCCACCACCACAAGAGGGGCTGGCCGTCGACTTGCAGAATTGCCCCTGCCAAGGGTTCGAATGCCTTAAGTTCCGCCAAGGCATACAACCCTAGACGGAAGGCCTCCACCTCCGGTGTCTGGGGATAAGACACATCTTCCGGTTCCACGCTAAACGCCGATGTGACGTATTCCTCGACTAACTCTCCAATCGCGTCCGTTTTTTCACTCGCTCCAATTCGTCCTAGTGCTTCTGCTGCACGGCCTTGCACTAACGGCGATGGATCACTCAAAGCCAGTTCCAGCGCATCCGCCGCCGACACCTCCCCAATCAAACCAAGTGCAAAGGCCACCATCTCTCGAACTTCGGGCTCAGGATCAGCCAGGCTTCTGACAAGCGGTGAAGTCCCCTCTGGGTCTCCGACCCTCCCGATAGCGAGCGCGGCACGTCTCCGAAGCCGAGGAGAAACATCAGATAACAACTCAACCAGATCCGGCACAGACCGAATAGGTTCAACCGTAGGGAACACATTTTCTGAAGCAGCTTCCTGAACACCGGTGGATACCGGATCACGGAGTAATCGCTGATCCTCTAACCGAAGGATCCAAGACATTTTCTCATCAAGTGTTGGTGTGACCGGAAGCGGCGTGACTGGTACCGGTACCGGAGGTGGAAGAGGTTGTGTACAACCCCCAAGCCCGATGAGAAGGCAAACAAAAATTAAGACTGGGGCCTGGCTGCAGGGTATCTGCGTCACGTCAAGTGGAAGAATGCGGACACTATGATGGCCTTTATTGACCCGCAAGTCATGATAGCACGCGTTAACGGGCTGCTATACTCGCTTACATCTTGGATTTTCGCTACCTCGCCATAGAGGGCCCAATCGGCGTTGGAAAAACTGCGCTCGCCCAACACCTCGGACTTCGCCTCGATGCGGCCATGGTCTTGGACGAAACGGACAACCCTTTCATTACAGATCTATACGGGGGACGCCCAGGCGCAGCATTCCAGGCGCAACTATTTTCTCTCCTTGCGCGACATCGCCAGCAATCGACACTTCGCCAGACCGACTTATTTAGCCAACTGACAATTTCAGATTACCTTTTCGACAAAGACAAGATTTATGCGTATCTCAATCTCGACGACAATGAACTGTTTATTTATCAGCGTCTCTATGACCTGCTGGCAACGGATATCATCGAACCAGATCTTGTGGTTTATCTGCAGGTTCCCTCGGATCTACTCCGGCGACGGGCGCGCAGTATACGACAGCATGATGCAGAGCATGCACTTCCCGATGACGAGTATCTCAGTGAACTAAACGAGGCATACAATCATTTCTTCCATCACTACACTGCCACACCATTACTGGTCGTCGAAACGTCACAGTTTGACCTTAACTGGGGTGAAGCCGCCATGGACGACTTGGTTAAACAATTGCATGACATGGGTCGGGGGACGCGCCACTACGTTCAACGAACAGGTCCTCGGGCGTCTTGACCCACCTTCGTTAGAATATCTAAGCTCGAATCCTTATGGCCTGGTTCAAGAAGACGCGCAAGCCAATCGTCGCCCCGACTGAACCCAGTCGCGTCCCAGAAGGTTTGTGGGTCAAGTGTCCGTCCTGTAATCAGATTCTGTATGAGAAGGAGTTGACCCAGAACCTCAGGGTGTGTGGCAAGTGCTCGCACCACTTTAGGATGAGTGCGTCTCAACGCTTGACATCGCTGCTGGATGACGGCAAATGGGTAGCATTCGACGACAAACTTCGATCAAACGACCCACTTGGATTTCACGATAAGAAATCCTATGAGGAGCGTTTAAGAACTGGAATGAAAACAACAGGTCTTAGTGACGCAGCCATCTCAGCTATTGGCCGGATCGGAGGAATAGAAACCGCCATCGTCGCGATGGATTACGGTTTCATTGGTGGCAGCATGGGAATAGTCGTCGGCGAGATGATCACGCGAGCAATCGAACGTGCGTTGGATCGTCAGTTACCTTTGGTGATTATTTGCTGTTCGGGAGGTGCCCGAATGATGGAGGGAACGCTGTCGCTAATGCAAATGGCAAAAGTTAGCGCAGCGCTCGCTCGATTCGATCGGGCAGGGCTTCCTTATGTAGCCGTTTTGACTGATCCTACGACCGGGGGTGTCACTGCGAGCTTCGCGATGCTCGCGGACTTTCATATAGCTGAACCAGGCGCGCTAATAGGATTTGCCGGTCCCAGAGTGATCGAGCAAACCATCCGTCATAAACTTCCCCCTGGATTCCAACGAAGTGAGTTCCTCCTAGAACACGGGATGCTCGACATGATCGTGGACCGACGAGAGCTCCAGGCTACGATCACACGTACACTTCGTTTTATGAGAGCCTCGGCAACCGTCTCATCGGCAAAGTCTGAAGCCGTTCAGGCGGAATCCGCAGGCTCGTCATGACAAGTACTCAGCACAATTCCATCGGCTACCTTTATGACCTCGAACAATTTGGGGTCAAGCTCGGACTTGAAAACATTAGGGTGCTGCAAGAAGCATTGGGCTTTCCGGACCAATCCTTTACTTCAATTGTCGTAGCTGGAACCAATGGTAAAGGCTCAGTCGCAGCTATGCTCGATACCGCCCTACGTTCCGCTGGATACACTACGGGACGATTCACATCTCCGCACCTTGTCAATCTCGAAGAACGATTCTACGTGCACGGCACACCTGTCCCTTACGACGAGTTAGTCGCCGAAGTAGACCATCTCCGAGCGACTGTCTCTCAGTTATTGATGAACGGAAAACTCCTTACTCCACCCACCTTCTTCGAAGCCACAACAGCAATTGCACTTTCGTTGTTTCGGAATGCTGGCGTTCGAGTGGCGGTACTTGAAGTTGGAATGGGAGGACGTTTTGATGCTACTAACGTCGTCACACCAACCGCCGTGGCTATCCCATCGATTGATCTCGACCATCAACAGTATCTCGGAACGACATTAGCTGAGATCGCATTCGAGAAAGCGGGGGTTATTAAAACGGGCTCTTTGGTTATTGTAGGTGAGACACAGTTGGAAGCTGTCGAAGTAATTCGGCAAGCGTGCCACGAACGGGCAAGCCGACTTGTGGAGACAATGCCGCAAGTTAAAACGAGTGTCGGCTTGCGGAATGGGTTGACAGAACTTGACATGACGACGCCAATACGAAGCTATGGCCCTATCCGACTCGGGCTGCGCGGCCGACATCAAGTACGAAACGCTGTGGTGGCCGTGCGCCTCCTTGAGGAACTTGAAGGCTGTGGCTTACCCGTATCCGAAGAGGCCATTCTAGAGGGCCTGGTCAACACAAGGTGGCGTGGAAGGTTAGAACTAATCTCGCTTGACACACATCGTTCCATCTTGCTTGATGCGGCCCACAACGTGGCCTCGGCAGCTGCGTTCGCAGCATACGTTGACGAGGTTTGGCCGAAGGGAGTGCCTCTCATATTCGCGGCGCTCAAGGATAAAGACATAAGCGGCATGATCCGGGCGTTAGGAACATCCGCAACCATAATAGTCTGTCCACCGTTAACCAGTCACAGAGCACTGGCACCGAAGGCACTCGTTAGGAAGGCGAAGGAAGTAAATCCGAACCTAACTGCTATTGTCGCACCGACTCTCCACGCGGCCCTCGAAATCGCGTGGCGTCAAGGTAACGTAATTGGAGCAGCTGGGTCTATTTATCTAATCGGAGCACTGATGTCCGAACTTGCATTGCAGCCATAGAAATGCTGATGCTATTCTTCGATCATCCTATTCGGATGAGCCGTTTACTCTTTACGATCTTCTTATGGTTTGTGCTGGTATCTACCGATGCCAAGGCCCAACTGCTGCCGGGTGTCACCTTTGACTCACGCCAGTTCCGGATCGAGCAGATCGGCGATGATCACCTTCGTCTCATCGGCGAAGTCGAGATAGATGGAGAGGGGTACCAGTTCTTTGCCGATCAAGTCGATCTATTTCCCAGCGAGGCACGACTGGTGGCAATCGGAAATGTCGTCTACATTGGCGATGGAGGCCGCGTAGCTGCGGAGCGTGCGGAATTTGACACCGAAGACCTCACCGCCACTTTCTACAACGCTTCGGGCTCAGTCAATATTGCAGAAGAAGAGATTGAACGCAGTATGTTCGGTGCGCACGAGCCCGACATGTTGTTCTACGGAGAAACGATAGAGAAGCTAGGGCCAAGAATTTATCGTTTAACCAAAGGGGGATTCACGAGTTGCATTCAACCCACGCCCAGATGGCAGATGACCTCCAATACCCTCACTCTAAACCTGGAGGGACACGTCCTACTCACCAACTCCATCCTTGAGGTTAAAGGGGTACCGGTATTCTACCTACCAGTAATGTACTACCCGATTCCAGATGACGATCGAGCGACCGGGTTCTTGATGCCGATGTACGGTGCTTCGACCTTTCGTGGAAACAGTCTAAGCAACGCTTTTTTCTGGGCCGCTGGGCGCAGTCACGATGCTACGTTCTACCACGACTGGTTCACTAAGACAGGTCAGGGAACCGGTGCAGAATATAGGTACACACTAGGCCAAGGAGACGGAAACCTCCGAACCTACTTTCTGGACGAACGCGAAACGACTGAGACGATCGGTGGCGTGGAGCGGGATTTCCCCGCACGGCGCAGTTTCGAACTCAGAGGCAATGCGCGACACCAAATTGCCCCAAACCTGACGGCTCGTGCTCAAATCGATTATTTTTCTGATGTGACGGTACAACAGCAATACCAGACGAATATTTTCGACGCGTCGAGAAGCGACCGAACCATGAGCGCAAACATCGCTGGGTCATGGGGCTTGTATCAGCTGAGTGGAACGTTTGATTACAACGAAACATTTTTTGGCGACCGAGAATCTGCGCTGTGGGGTGGAGGACCGAGACTCACATTCAATCAGAGCGAGCGCGAGGTACCGTTTACACCCTTCTACTTCTCGCTAAATTCCGAGTATGTAAAATTACTCCGCAGCTCAACCATCCAACTCAATGCCAAGCCCCACTCCATATCTGAAGGTGCGTTAGAAGAGATCACGATCGACTCTGGACTCAACAGATTTGATGTCAACCCGGTCCTGCAGATCCCATTTACTCGGTGGCCTTTTCTCACCATCAACTCGTCTGTAGCCTGGCGTGGAACCTATTGGACTGAAAGCCTCAACAATGATGTCAGACCAACTGTGCAATTACAGGAAGGAATTGGTCGCAGCTTTTTTGAGATGCAGTCGCTGATCACAGGACCCAGTTTCGTAAAAGTGTGGGATACCCCAGACAGCGGATATGCCGAACGGATGAAGCACGTGATCGAGCCTTGGATTAGCTTGCAACGAGTCACAATGGTGGACGATTTCGATCGGATTGTTCAGATCGAAGGCACAGATGCCATTCTCGGCGGCTCTACTCAGTTTAGCTACGGCGTCAACAATCGAATTTATGCGAAGCAATCCGAAGGTGGCCAACCCGGAATCGCACGGGAAATCCTAAACGTTGCTGTCATGCAGAGTTACTACACGGACGCACGGGCCGCTGAGTTTGATCGAAGGTTTCGGACTAGTTTTAATCGCACGCCACCGAGTCATTACTCACCTGTTTCGGTGCTCGTACGTGCCGAACCTACGCGAACTCTCTCCGCATCAATGCGGACGGAGTACGATGCGCGATACAAAGCGTTGCGAACGATTAGCGCAGAAGGCACGGTAGGACTCGGAGACTGGATTCAGACATCGGTAGGGTGGAGCCAGCGTCGGTTTATAGAGGGCTTGAGTGGTTTCAACGACCGTAATGGTCTTGACCACTATCTAAATTCTGTTACTTCAATGCGGACCAAGAACAATACCGTAGGCGGCGCATATTCCTTTTACTACGACGTGCTGAGGGAACGCTATCTTCAACAACGGGTCATCGTGTACTACAACGCGCAGTGCTGTGGGATTAGTGGAGAGTTTCAGTCTTTCGACTTCCAAGGACTCGGAAGTCGTGCGCGGGTTCCAAAGGACAATCGGTTTAATCTATCTTTCACATTGGCCGGTCTCGGCACATTTGCCAATGTTCTAGGCGCGTTCGGTCTCGGTCAAGGACAACGATGAAAGGACTCATTCTCAGTGGCGGCAAGGGTACTCGTCTACGCCCTCTTACCTACACGAGAGCGAAACAGCTCGTACCTGTCGCCAATAAGCCCGTGCTGTTTTATGGAATCGAGGCACTAGTAGAAGCTGGGATCCGAGATATTGGGATCGTTGTGGGCGACACCAGTGCCGAAATTCAAGCAGCGGTAGGAGATGGATCCGCTTGGAATGCTAGGGTTACTTACATCGCACAAGATGCACCACGAGGTCTTGCTCACGCTGTTCTCATCAGCGAGTCATTTCTTGGCCGAGAACCATTTGTTATGTATCTCGGCGATAATTTGCTAGCGGGAAGTATCGCTCCCTTCGTTAATGACTTCCTCACAAAAACACCGGCGGCACAAATTCTTCTAACACGTGTTCCGGATCCCGAGCGCTTCGGAGTGGCCGAGTTAAAGAACGAAGCGGTCGTGAAACTAATCGAGAAACCCCGCGACCCGAAAAGTGACCTCGCGTTAGTGGGAGTGTACCTATTCGGGCCAGAAATTTTTGAGTCTGTCAAACGTATCACACCAAGTTTTCGTAATGAGTTAGAAATCACAGACGCCATTCAGGATCTAATCGATCACGGTCTCACCGTGAATCCTCACATCGTCGCAGGATGGTGGAAGGATACGGGAAAGCTCGAAGATCTTCTCGAAGCTAACCGGCTGATTTTGGAAACCTTCACGGAGCGAATCGAGGGCGACGTGGACGAGAAAAGTAGTATTGAGGGAAAAGTTGTAATTGAACCTGGAGCCATCGTTCGAAACTCAGTTGTACGGGGACCAGCTGTAATAGGGAAAAAAGCCAGAATTGAGCAGGCGTATGTCGGCCCATTTACTGCGATCATGAACGACGTTCAAATCCAAGGCTCTGAAATAGAACACAGTATCGTGCTTGAAGGTGCGGTGATCACTGACGTTGCCAATCGAATTGTCGACAGCCTAATCGGCAAGAATGTCCGAATCTACCGCCAGCCAATTAAGCCATCTGCATACCGGTTTATGCTCGGCGACAACTCTGAGGTTGGCATACGATGGTAAAGGACAAGACTATGGTAAACCCAACGTCGTACGTCGAAACCACGAATATGACTCCACTTATTGATGGAGTAAGAACCAAAACGCTGCGGTTAATTCCTGACGAACGCGGGTGGCTTATGGAAATTTTGCGCTCTGACGACCCCGATTACTTCCAGAAATTTGGACAGGTCTACGTATCCGCAACTTATCCAGGGGTCGTCAAGGCCTGGCATTATCACAAGCATCAGATCGACAATTTTGCCTGTGTGTCGGGCATGGTAAAACTTGTTTTAGTCGATACACGAGAAGACTCACCGACCAAGGGAGCGATAAACGAATTCTTCCTCGGCACTCAGAACCCAACTCTCGTTCAGGTTCCCAATCTGGTTTACCACGGCTGGAAATGTATTAGTACAGAAGTATCTACCGTAGTGAACGTCCCTACGGAGCCCTATCGGTACGACGACCCCGACGAGTACCGGCTAGAGGCACACGGCACGCTCCCATACGATTGGGCTCGTAAAGATGGTTAGAGTCCTCGTTACTGGTGGCGCTGGGTTCATTGGTAGCAACTTCGTCACATATGCGTTAACCAAACACCCCGATTGGCATATCACTACTCTCGACAAACTTACTTACGCGGGTCGACTAGAGAACCTCCGCGATCTTCGCGATAATCCTCGACACTCTTTCGTGCGCGGTGACGTAGCCGACGCAACTGTTGCGGGACCGCTAGTCACGAGTTCAGATCTAGTCGTCCACTTTGCAGCCGAGACACATGTTGATCGCTCTATTCGTGACGCTGGCGAGTTTATTCACACCGACGTATACGGCACATTTGTATTGCTCGAGGCAGCCAGATCAGCGACACATTTGCAGTGTTTTGTTCAGATTTCAACAGACGAAGTTTACGGAACGATTTCAACGGGCGCGTCAACGGAAACTGATGAGTTGAAGCCTCGCAATCCATATGCAGCAAGTAAGGCGGGGGCCGACCGTCTTGCTTACAGTTACTGGGCCACTTACGACGTACCAGTGGTTATCACGCGAGCTTCGAATAACTACGGGCCGCGGCAGTTTCCAGAAAAGCTCGTTCCGCTCTTTATCTCAAATGCTTTAGATCAGCGTCCCCTTCCCCTGTATGGCGACGGAAAACATATCCGAGATTGGCTACACGTCACCGACCACTGTTCCGCACTCGATCTCCTTCTCGATCAGGGACACCCTGGAGAGGTGTACAACATTGGAGGAGGGAACGAAATGGAGAACGGAAAAATAACCCAACAGATCTTAGAATGTCTTGGCCGACCAGTGTCGTTGATTCAACACGTACCCGATCGCCCTGGTCACGACCGGCGTTATCGTCTCGACACAACCAAACTTAGAGCTTTGGGTTGGAAACCTGAGATCGATTTCAGTGACGGACTTCGAGGGGTTGTGGAATGGTACCGAGACAACGAATGGTGGTGGCGTCCCATTAAAGATGGCGACCCAGCCTTCCGTGCCTACTATGAAAAACAGTACGGAGGGAGCGGTTAATTGTGCCCTCAGGTGAAGTCGTCTTAGTCACTGGTGCAGCAGGCTTCGTCGGAAGCCACCTTGTTCAGCATTTAGTTCGTACAAACAATTCGAAGCCAGTTATCGCATGGAGACGACCAGATACAGGCCACAACCAGAGACCCGTCACGCCACCCTGGTCGTTCGGTGATTCCTCAACCGTTCAGTGGAACAATGTGGATCTTCTCGATCGTGAAGGTGTAACACGTGAAATCGCTGAGGTCCGTCCCAGCCAAATCTACCATCTTGCGGGTGCAGCCAACGTTCGTGATTCTTGGAGGCACAGCGCTCTCTCACTCGAAACCAACGTTCGTGGAACCCAATTCCTTCTGGAAGCGATCTCCTCAGCTCGTCTAAGCACTCGAGTACTAATCCCCGGTTCAGCGCTCGTGTATCAACCATCGACTGACGCGATTGCGGAGGACCACCCAATTGGCCCGGTCAGTCCATATGGACTCTCTAAACTGGCTCAGGAGATGTTGGGGGGAAAATGCGCTGACTCAGAACTCGCTATTCTCTTTCCTCGTTCCTTCACGCACCTCGGTCCAGGACAGAACCCATCCTATGCGGTTTCGAGTTTTGCCAGCCAAATCGCTAAAATCGAAACGAACGAAACCCCACCTGTCATTCGCGTTGGCTCGCTCGAAGCCCTTAGAGATTTGACAGACGTACGCGACACGGTGGATGCGTATCGAGCTCTAATGGCACGAGGGGTCTCAGGTCGCCCATACAACGTCTGCTCAGGTCATGCCCATCGTATGAGTGATGTCCTTGAAGCACTTCTCAGTCAGACCGATGTCGACGTAGCGGTTCATATCGATCAAAAGCGACTCAGACCGAAGGACAATGACTTATTGCTGGGAGATCCTAGTCGAATCAACGCTGAAATTGGCTGGTACGCTAAGACCGAACTAGAAGAAACATTGCGGGACACGCTTAATTACTGGCGTGATGTTGTTCGGCTCTAGCCGGCATCACAAGCTCCCTCCCAACGACCCGAGACATCGCCACTCAGTACAAGATGTCTGGCATCGCGGGTCTGGCAAACGCGGTTCGCCACGCTACTCGAATCGCGTTAAGTCAGTGCTAGGGACGCTTAAAATACGACACGGCATCGTGGACCGACGCCTCGAACAGTTCCACTGGCCGCAGCAACCATCAACAAGGTCAGAGAGATTTTCCCGGACTCAGCTGAATCTTGGGCTCTCTACACCCAAAACTTCCCAATCGTTACGCTGGATGAAGTAGACGCTGAACACGCTGTTCCGTGGTGGGGTGGGTGCTAAATAGTGCCGATATTCCTCTACCCGCAAACGGTTTCATAATAAACATGTGAGCTGTCGCAGGATTGGCAGCGAGGGGAACTTGCTGGACCGACTTCTCGATTTTTCGAAGAGCATCTGCCAAGCCATACGGGCTACCGACGATCTGGATCGCCCGTCTGTCTGCAGCAAATTCCCGTGAGCGAGAGATCGCCATCTGGATCAACATCGCGGCCAAAGGTGCTAGAAAAGCGGTCGCCAAAAGAGCGACCGGATTGGAGTCATGACGATCATCCCGACCGCCGAATCCTCCAAAAATTACTGCAAAACGAGCCATGCTTGCCACCATCATAATGGTAGCTCCGACGGTCGCGGCCACCGAACTAATTAGAATGTCACGATGCTTGATATGCGCTAACTCGTGAGCAATCACGCCTTCAAGCTCATGGTCTTGAAGCAGCCGAATAATCCCTTCTGTAGCCGCGACAGCGGCATGGTTCGGGTTACGGCCTGTGGCAAAAGCATTAGGCGAGTCCGTTGGAATGACGTAGACACGGGGCATTGGAAGATTCGCCTGCTGGCTCAGCCGTGCCGTCATTTGGTAAAGAGAATGGTCAGGACCGACTTCGCGCGCTTTGTACATGCGAAGAACAACCTTGTCCGAAAACCAATATGAGCCAAAGTTCATGACGACCGCAAAGACAAAAGCGATCAGAAGACCGCCCCGACCACCGAAAAGCTCACCGATAAACAATAGCAGCGCGCTGAGTAGTACGAGCAGTACACCAGTTTTGAAAGTATTTGCCATGGCGAATTAATTTTTTTATGCCGCATCAATACGAAGCAGCAAACCAGCAACGAGCGCGGCACGCCGAGCGAGCTGATCGATCTCAACGTACTCATGTCGCGCGTGCGCCCCAGCTCCAACCGCGCCCAGACCATCTAGTGTTGGTACCCCAAGTGCTGCAGTCAGGTTGCCGTCTGAAGCGCCACCCGCCGGACCCTCAGACAGAGTATATCCAAGCTGGCTAGCCACTTCGCGTGCCATCTTGTAAAGAGAAACAACCTCCTCTGTCCGTTCAAGTGGTAGACGGGAGAAGCCACCTTGCACGTTGAGGGATGTACCGAACCGTTGTGGTTTTAGTGCATATAATTCCTCTTCGAATCGTCGTGCATCTATTGTTGTCTCCACCCGAACATCAATAACCGCTCGAGCTTGTTCCGCAACGACATTGGCCCGACTTCCGCCTTCGACCACCCCAACGTTAACCGTTCTGCCCCGTTCCGGCGCTGCCAGTCCATCAACTGTAACGATTTGTGCGGCGAGCTCTGATATCGCACTAGCTCCTTTCTCCGGCTCAAGTCCTGCGTGGGCAGAAACGCCGTGGATTGTCAGCTCAAACTCCCCGGTCCCTTTACGACTGGTCTTCAAGCCACCACCTGGAAGAGCTGGCTCAAGAACACAGACTGCGTCTGACTGGCAAGCCTCCGTTTCAATAAGTGTCCGAGATGATTTACTTCCCAGTTCCTCATCAGCTGTGAGTAGCATCACCACACGCCTTGTGAGACCGAGACCAAGTTGTCTAAGGGCAGAAAGCGCTAGCATCCCGATCACAATCCCAGCTTTCATATCAAAAACACCAGGCCCAGAAAGACGGCCGTCTTGCTGTCGGAGCGGCATGTGTTCGATCTGACCGAGCGGCCACACAGTATCAAAATGCCCGAGTAACAGTAGCTGAGCAGGACCTTTACCGAAAGTGGCGCGAAGGTGGTTACCTGTCGTCTCTGACTCTATGGCATCCACATTAGCGCCAAGTGTCCTCAACCGCCGAGCCAGTTCAAAACCGCATCGGTCCACCGCAAACTTATTTGCTGTAGGTGATTCGAGCTGGACCAGAGCTGTCGTGGTTTCAATTAACCACTGACAGCGGGTGTCGCAAAACTCGAGAATGTTTTTCAAGTCTTTAATTCCCATGAGTTCTTCCTGTCACTTCAGTAATGCCCCCACCAGCTTGCACGATGCCACCTTGCCTCGCATAATGGAGTGCGTGAGCCAGAAGTTCTTAATCGTTATTCTCGCCTTCTTCTCAATATTTTGTCTTCCGCTGGAATCTTCAGTGCAGCAACGGTTTTCACAGCCAAGTCCTGCACTAGGCCTAACCAACAGCACCCAGCTGACTGGTAACACTCCCACCGAAGCCTCACTGGGATTCCCAATTTATCCGAATGCCCAATTTCTAACCTCATACGACGCCGGTAATGGGCAGCGCTATTTCTTATTCGGAACAAACGTAAACTTTGAGGAAATGGTTCAATACTATCGGGTTCTACTCGACGAACGCGGAAACCGAGTGTTTGACGCTCCCCCAACCCACATATTTGAGATTGGCCGTTTCGAGGAAGAAACCATGGCGTTTCCCCCTGGTGTCACAATCAAGGACTATATCTGGAACGGATCGGAAGGATATCTACACCCGACGCATGGAACTGAAACGCAACGATTTCAAACGATCATTCAAATTGTCCCTGCCCCACCAGTACAACCAGACAGGTGACGAAAACACTACGCTAGCTATTCACCCGTCACGTAGAGCTCACGTTTCGCTCTGAACTGGTTTGACTTCTCCTTCATTCCAGTTTCGATGGCTTCTGTCTCATCCAACCCTCGTTCAACGGCAAAATCTCTGAGTTGTTGGGTAAGCTCCATACTGCAAAACTTTGGGCCACACATCGAACAAAAATGAGCGGCCTTAGCACCTTCACTCGGCAACGTTTCGTCGTGGTATGCACGCGCCGTTACTGGATCAAGGGACAGATTAAACTGATCTTGCCATCGAAACTCGAATCGAGCTTTCGACAAAGCATCATCCCAAAGTTGAGCGCGAGGGTGCCCTTTTGCAAGATCGGCTGCGTGGGCCGCAATTTTGTAGGCAATGACGCCCGCTTTCACATCCTCACGGTCTGGCAAGCCAAGATGTTCCTTCGGAGTGACATAACACAGCATCGCGGTACCATACCAGCCGATCATAGCGGCACCGATAGCCGACGTGACGTGGTCATACCCTGGAGCAATGTCTGTGGTAAGCGGACCAAGAGTATAGAACGGTGCTTCCTGACACCAGTCCAACTGTTTTTCCATATTCTCTTTAATTAGATTCATGGGAACATGCCCTGGTCCTTCGTTCATCACCTGAATGTCGTGCTCCCACGCGATACGAGTCAGTTCGCCTTGGGTCCGAAGCTCAGCAAATTGCGCATCGTCGTTGGCATCTGCAATTGCCCCTGGCCGCAACCCATCACCAAGAGAGAAGGAGACGTCGTATCGCTGCATGATTTCACAGATCTCGCGGAAGTGCGTGTACATGAAGTTTTCTTGGTGATGAGCCAGACACCACTTCGCAATAATTGAACCACCCCGTGAAACGATGCCAGTGAGACGATTCACGGTCAGTGGCACATATCGCAACAGCACGCCAGCATGAACCGTAAAATAGTCGACACCCTGCTCTGCTTGCTCGATGATCGTGTCCCGATACACCTCCCACGTTAGATCTTCGGGTCGTCCCCCAACCTTTTCGAGAGCCTGGTAAATCGGTACCGTACCTATGGGAACAGGCGAATTCCTAAGAATCCATTCGCGAGTCACGCCGATATCATCGCCCGTGGATAAATCCATGACGGTATCGGCTCCCCATAGAGTCGCCCATCGAAGCTTGTCTACCTCATCCTCAATAGACGAGCTCACCGCTGAATTACCAATGTTCGCGTTTATTTTGACTAGAAAGTTTCGCCCGATGGCCATCGGCTCAAGCTCTGGGTGGTTGATGTTGGCAGGAATAATGGCCCGACCCCGCTCAACTTCGGCTCGAACAAATTCAGGCTCAAAACCCTCTCGCAACGCTACGTACTCCATCTCACGAGTGACGATGCCCTTTTTTGCGTAATGCATCTGGGTCACACCCCCAGTCCCACGGAGCACCGGGCGACGAAAATCCGCTGGCGTCTTGACAGGCAAGGTTCCCGATCGTGAAATCTCAGTAACTCCACTACGATCAAGAACCCAGTCTCGCCGAAGCGGTGGCAGCCCTTTCTGTGGCTCCACATCACGTGGCCCACTCGTGTCATACAGCAACACTGACGACTCACCCGCTGACAACGAAACCTGCCTCATCGGAACACGCACATTTCCATCCCCTATGTACACTCGATGAGAATTAGGGTACGCACCGTCGTAATCGGACGTGCGATCACTGGTTTTGGAAGCAATCCCGGTCATAACGGCCACTCCTTCACTGACGCGGGCTGACTATACCATGGCCATGATCGGTATCCCCGCGTACAACTTGCTGACGCTATAGTACAATTTCAGCATGCGTGTCGCTCTCGGCGCCGACCACGCAGGCGTCGCTCTCAAAAGCTACGTCAAACAGTTTCTTACCGAACGTCAGCTGACTTACCAAGATTTTGGATCAGAGTCAAATGAGTCGGTCGACTATCCCGACTTCGCGCTAAGCGTGGCAAACAGTGTAGCGTCGGGATCAACCGATCGCGGTATCTTGATCTGTGGCAGCGGTATTGGAATGGCCATCGTTGCGAACAAAGTACAAGGGATTCGAGCAGCCCCGGTGACCACGACAGATTTAGCACGAATGGTTCGTCAACATAACGATGCCAATGTCTTGACACTTGGAGCTAGGGCTCTTACAGCTGGTGACGCGCTCAAGATCGTTGAAGTCTTTCTTGCTACACCGTTTGACGGCGGACGTCACCAACGTCGCGTCGACAAAATCACAGCTGTTGAGATGAAACCGCTTGTATCAAATCACGATATCGAAGGGACAGAATGACAGACACGCTGGACGCGACAGGTACCCGTCAAGACAAAACGATTGCGGAAACTGATATTCAAATAGCGCAAGTGCTTCGAGATGAAATCGACCGTCAAAACACTGGACTTGAACTCATTGCCTCAGAGAATTTCGTTAGCCGTGCGGTACTCGAAACGATGGGATCGGTGCTCACTAACAAATATGCCGAAGGCTACCCAGGACGGCGCTATTACGGAGGATGCGAATGCGTCGATGTCGCTGAGGCCCTTGCGATAGACCGCGCAAAAACGCTCTTTCATTCGGATCATGCAAATGTTCAACCTCACTCAGGGGCCCAAGCCAACATGGCCGTTTATTTTTCACTGTTAAAACCTGGGGATACTGTCCTAGGCATGGATCTTTCGCATGGCGGACATTTGACACATGGCCACCCTCTCAATTTCTCTGGTCAACTCTACAAGATCGTACCGTATGGCGTAAGACAGGACGATGAGCGGATCGATTACGACCAGCTTGCCCACTTGGCGCACGAAAACAAGCCCCAGATGATTATGGTCGGCGCGAGTGCGTATCCTCGGATCATCGACTTCGAGAGAATTAGTCAAGTCGCCCAAGAGGTTGGTGCGGCCATGGTAACGGACATGGCCCATATCGCGGGACTGGTTGCTACCGGCGATCATCCAAGTCCTGTGCCCTACTCAGACTTCGTCACGACAACCACTCACAAGACACTTCGCGGTCCTCGTGGCGGGATGGTTCTGTGCCGTGAAGAGCATAAGAAGAATCTGAACCGAGCGCTATTTCCAGGTATTCAGGGTGGTCCCCTGATGCACATAATCGCAGCTAAAGCCGTTTGCTTCAAAGAGGCCGCAGAACCAGCGTTTGCAGTCTACCAAAAGCAAGTATTGGTTAACGCCAAGCGATTGGCGGCTTCACTCATTGCCGGTGGTTTTCGGCTGGTCAGCGGCGGCACCGACAATCATCTGATCCTCGTTGATGTTTTCTCTCGCGGTCTAACTGGTAAAGTCGCGGAAACCGCGTTGGGGCATGCTGGGATTACTGTCAATAAGAACACGATTCCGTTTGACCAGAACCCGCCAATGGTGGCGAGCGGGATTCGCATCGGCACACCAGCTTTGACAACTCGTGGCATGACCGAACCCGAGATGGACCAGATCGGCGAACTCATCAGTCGAACACTCGCTGCTCCCGATGACGATCACGTATCCGGTGTTGTGCGGGCGGAAGTCGAGACTTTATGTCGAAGGTTTCCCCTTTACCCAAATGCGGTAGATTAAACGTGACTCTCGGCACACTCGTCAGCGACGCATTCTCCAGCAGTGGTCCTTTGGCCCGCTCACTACCCCTTTTCGAACCACGTCCCAGTCAACGAGAAATGGCAGCCGCAGCGGGTGACATCTTCACCGACGGCGGTGTTTTGCTTGCCGAAGCTGGAACAGGCACCGGCAAGACTCTTGCATATCTGGTCCCTGCGATTCTGAGTCGAAACCGGGTACTGATATCCACCGGCACAAAAAACCTTCAAGATCAGATCTATTACAAAGATCTTCCAACTCTCCGTGAAGCACTCGGCGTGCCATTTACGGCTACCTATATGAAGGGCCGCGGCAACTACCTGTGCTTACATCGGTTTGATGCCCTCCGGCAGAGTGACGAGCCTCGAACATCGGTTAACCGGACATACCTTAATCAACTCGAAGAATGGGCAACACAAACTGAGACCGGTGATCGATCAGAGATAGAGGACCTGCCCGATGACCTACCGCTGTGGAACGAAATATCAGCAACGTCCGAAAATTGTATTGGTATGGAGTGCCCTAGCTACGAGAATTGTTTTATCACTCGAATGCGGCGACAAGCGCTCGAATCTGACTTGGTTATCGTTAACCACCACCTCCTGTGTGCGGACGCCGCCGTCCGGCAAAGTGCCTATGGCGAAGTTATTCCCTCATGTGCCTACACAGTGATTGACGAAGCGCACCAGCTCGAGGATGTAGCAACCCAGTACTTTGGTATCTCCATCAGCAACTACCGTCTGGATGAACTAGTTCGTGACGCTCGCAGGCTTCTAAGCGCTGAGAATATGGTCAATTGGGAAGGCCTTAATGAAGCCAAACATTGTGTCGATGAAACTCAAGATCGGGCACTTGTATTTTGCAAATCACTGGCGCTCATCGCCGCGACTGGCGATCGAACCAGGGTTAATGCCGAAACCTTGGGGCCAGTCGCAGAGACTGCCCGCCGGCTAATGGACAGTCTTTCCGAGATGAAGACTCTGTTCTCGGGCTTCCATGAAAGCTCGGAGGATCTTCTAGCGATCGCGCAACGCGCAGGGGAACTACGCGAACAGCTGCTATTCCTGCTAGATGCGAGCAACACTGATTTCGTGTACTTTCTTGAACTCAGGGGCAAGGGTGTATTTTTACGGGGATCACCGATCGACGTATCGACCATTATCAACGAACTACTACTCCAACGCGCTACGGGCACTATTTTGACGTCTGCGACCCTGACGGTCGATGACACGTTCGACTATGTCCGAGAGCGACTTGGTATTGAACAAGCTTTCGAACTCAGACTGCCGTCGGAATTTGATTTTTCTGAGCAGACGGTGCTGTTTTTACCCCAACGAATGCCAGACCCGCGCAGCGACAAATTCGCTCCGGCCGTGGCAAAGGAGCTCATGGGGCTTCTGCAGGTTACAAAGGGACGTGCATTCGTGTTGTTCACAAGCTACGCTAACCTTCGAGAGGTTCACCGGCAATTGGATCAGAAGCTTCCGTATCCTCTTTTGGTACAGGGCTCCGCACCGCGCACCGTACTGTTACGTGAATTCCGTTCCACACCCGAGGCTGTGTTACTAGCAACATCGAGCTTCTGGCAAGGTGTCGACGTCGCCGGCGACTCTTTAAGTTGTGTGGTGATCGACAAACTACCATTCGCATCGCCATCAGACCCTATTACTGCAGCACGCATGGAAACGGTTGAAGCCAAGGGTGGAAATGCTTTTACCGATTATCAGGTACCTCTTGCCGTCCTAGCCCTTCTCCAAGGCCTAGGACGGCTAATCCGACACCGTCGTGACCGCGGAGTGCTCGCCTTGTTTGATGGCCGAATTCAAACAAAGGGCTACGGACAACGATTCCTGGCCAGCCTTCCACCAGCACCGGTAATTCACGAACTCTCTGAGGTTCAAGAGTTTTTCAACCGAAAATCTGTCACGCCAGCGACGGCGAATACGCCGGTCACGCGCGGCAAGAACTGTCAACCCTGAATCGATGACGCGTGGCAATAGAGCAACCCCATGGCTGATCTAGCTGACCGAGTCAAACAAAACGTTAAAGCAGTACAACAGCGGATCACCTCTGCGTGCGACCGCGCCGGTCGAGATCCGAGTACGATTCGCATCGTTGGCGTCTCAAAAACATTCCCTATCCAACACGTCCTGGCAGCTGCCGACGCTGGCGTGACAGATTTTGGTGAAAATCGTGTACAAGAAGCAGAGGAAAAAATAGGACAGGCGAGACACCTCACCGGAACCACTTGGCACTTAATTGGTCACTTGCAGTCAAACAAAGCCCGCAGAGCCATCTCAACAATGACGTGGATCCAGTCAGTAGACAGTCTCGATCTCTTGCAACGTCTGGAACGTTCAGCCAAAGAAGAGGGTACGAGCGCGCAGCTTCTCTTACAAGTCGACCTTGCAGGAGAGGCAACTAAGTACGGCGCGTCGGCCGACGTTATTTATCAGCTACTTGACGCCGGAGCTAATTGCCATGCTGTAAAGATCCGTGGCCTCATGGGTCTTCCACCTTGGTCAGCGAATCCAGAACAATCACGACCGTATTTTCGCCAGCTGAGCCGCCTTCGGGACCAACTCATCGACACGGGCGTTGATAAAACAATGCTGGGCGAACTGTCAATGGGGATGAGCCATGACTTCGACGTAGCGATCGAGGAAGGAGCTACTATAATCCGCGTAGGTACAGCGATTTTTGGCCGACGCTCTTCCAACTAGTCTATAAAGTTCAGCATTCGTTCCCATCTGGTACGTGTGAAGAAATTCGCTAGTACCGACGCGATACGCTTAAGACTCGGACCGATGCCAGGCTCTTGTAGGACAGGCTGTTCCGCAGCATACGACCAGTACAACAACATCGCTTTACCCTTCAAATGCGCATGTGGTAGTGGTCCCCAAAACCGGCTGTCTTGCGAATTGTCCCGATTGTCACCCATCACGAAATAATGCCCATCCGGCACGGTGAACGGACCAAAGTTATCACGGCGTTCAACTAACAGAGCCTCGGACTCGAAAGTCGTCATCTGACCGCTGAGATAAGGCTCGTCGAGTACCTCGCCATCGATGTAGACACGTTTAAGCCGAACCTCCAACGTTTCACCTGGAAGACCAATCACGCGCTTAATAAAGTCGCGCTCAGGTTCTTCTGGAAACTTGAACACCACGACGTCACCGCGATCAACCGCCCCATTCGGTAACACCCAGTATTCGAGATCGCTGGAGGTTGGACTGAAAACGAATTTATTGACTAGTAAATGATCACCGATTAACAAACTCTGCTCCATCGAACCAGTCGGGATCTTAAACGCCTGAACTACCCACGTACGAATAAAGAGTGCCAGAATCACCGCGATCACGATTGACTCGAAGTACTCGCGCGAAGTTGATTTGCGAAATGTTACCGGCATCAATCTATGCCAACTTTAAGGACAGCCAAAAACGCCTCTTGCGGAATCTCTACCTGCCCCACTCGCTTCATCCGACGTTTGCCTTCTTTCTGCTTCTCCAACAACTTACGCTTACGGGTTATGTCCCCACCGTAGCACTTGGCCAAAACGTTTTTGCGTAGTGCCCGAACGGTTTCCCGCGCTATCACCCGTGTTCCAATGGCCGCTTGGACCGCCACCTCAAACATTTGTCTCGGAATGAGCTTGCGCAACGCGCTGACCAGGGCCCGACCCCGAGCATACGCCATCTCTTGATGGACAATAACCGACAATGCGTCCACCGGCTCGCCATTGACAAGTAGATCCAATCGGACCAAGGGGGACTCCCAATAACCCGTCACATGATAATCAAACGACGCATACCCGCGTGAAACGGTCTTAAGACGATCGTAAAAGTCGAGAACAACTTCGTTAAACGGGAGCTCGTAGGAAATCATCACCCGATGTGATGCATGGTATTCCAAGTTCTTTTGAATGCCCCGCTTTTCCTGACAGAGCTTTAAGATGGGTCCGACAGATTCAGCCGGGGAAAGAATCATCGCCGTAATAACTGGCTCCTCAACTTTTTGAACGCGACCGGCAGCCGGTAGTTTTGCTGGACTGTCGATTTCAATCACTTCATTATCCGTTGTCGTCACCCTATACAACACTCCGGGTGCAGTCGTTACAAGGTTCATGTCAAACTCACGTTCGAGTCGCTCTTGAACGATTTCCATATGTAACAAACCAAGAAAACCACACCGAAAGCCAAACCCAAGAGCCGCAGACGTCTCTGGTTCGAAGAAAAAAGAACAATCGTTGAGCCTCAGCTTATCTAACGCTTCCCGCAACTCCGCATACTCGTGTCCTTCAACCGGATACATACCCGCGAATACCATGGGCTTCAATTCGCGAAAACCAGGAAAAGACTTGGCCGTGGGACGACTAGCTTCCGTAATGGTGTCGCCAATCTGTGCATCACCGATTCGTTTAATACCAGCAATGACAAAGCCCACCTCACCTACCCCAAGTGTGTCGGTCTGAACCGATTTAGGAGAGAAAATCCCGACTTGCTCAACTTCGCATTCCTGTTGCTGTGCCATGAGCCTGACCTTCATTCCAGGTCGGATCACGCCATCAACAACTCTGACAAGTACAACAACACCACGATAAGCGTCGTACCACGAGTCAAAAATTAGAGCCTTCAACGGTGCAGTGGGATCTCCGCTCGGTGGCGGCACTCGAGAAACGATAGCCTCCAAGATTTCGCGCGCACCTGTACCTTCTTTAGCACTCGCATGAATTGCCATTTCAGGATCAAGTCCAATCAGTTCCTCGACCTGCTTGGATGTCTCATCGGCTTGAGCTCCTGGGAGATCAATCTTATTGATCACAGGAATGATCTCAAGGTTGTGATCAACCGCAAGGTAAGCGTTAGCCACCGTTTGCGCTTCAACCCCCTGGGAAGCATCAACAAGAAGTAAAGCTCCTTCGCAGGCTGCCAGCGCCCTCGTCACTTCATATGAAAAATCAACATGTCCTGGAGTATCGATAAGATTTAACAAGTAGCGATCGCCGTCGGCGGCGTCATATAACAAGCGAACAGCATGGGCCTTAATGGTAATGCCACGCTCGCGCTCAAGGTCCATAGTATCGAGCACCTGTGCTTCCATCTCTCGGGGTCGAAGTGCCCCAGTAAGCTCAAGAAATCGATCGGCAAGCGTCGACTTGCCATGATCGATATGAGCGATGATGGAGAAGTTTCTGATATGGTGATGATCCATCGACGCGACCCAGCGATCTAGCGGTCGCTAAGCGGAATAAAGCTCTGAGTATAAGGCGGACCGATGTATTCGGCACGCGGTCTGATTAGTCGATTGTTACTGTACTGCTCTAGTACATGAGCAGTCCAACCAGCCACTCGACTCACAGCAAAAATAGGTGTAAACAGATCCATTGGGATACCAAGTAGAGCGTAAGTCGACGCAGAATAGAAATCAACGTTTGCATCGATTTGTTTTTCATCTTTCATTAGCGACTCGATTCGCTGTGACAACTCAAACCAGCGAGTTCGACCAGTACGCTCGCCAACCTCCCGCGACATCCGCCTCAGGTGCGTAGCCCGTGGATCTTCAGTCCTGTAGACCCGATGACCGAAACCAGGCACTTTCACCTTTCGGGCTAACATTTCTCGAATAAACTGATCGACTTTCTCGTCATCGGCATCCTCGCCAATTTCCATTAACATCTTCATTACTGCAACATTCGCACCACCATGCAGCGGACCTTTGAGTGCCCCAATGCCAGCAACTACGGCAGAGTGCAGATCGCTCAACGTAGCCGCGGTCACACGCGCCGCAAACGTTGATGCGTTCAGTTCGTGGTCAGCGTGCAAAGTTAAGGCAACGTCGAAAGCTCGCGCCGCGACTGCACTGGGTCGCTCGCCATTAAGCATCAACAGGAAGTTCGCAGCGTGACCCAAAGCCGGATCAGGCTCAACGGGATTCTGACCTGAAGAAACGCGCCCATAAGCGGCCACAACGCTGCTCAGCTGAGCGGTTAACCGCACCGCCGAGCGGTAGGAAGCCTCAGGCGACACATCCTCTGACTCTACAGAAAAGAGGGGTAGCGCCGAAGCGAGCGTCCGTAAGCTATCCATGGCATTACCTGGCGGCAATAAACGGATGAGTCGGAGCATTGGCTCGCTAAGAGTCCTGGCACTCGCAAGCTCCGACTGCAAATCGCCCAATTCAACACGGTTCGGAAGACGACGGTGCCAGAGCAAAAAGCATACCTCCTCGAAGGTTGCATGCTTGGCGAGATCATGAATGTCGTATCCAGCGTAGGCCAGCACCCCACGTGCCCCATCCAGATAACAAATAGCCGACGATGTTACGACGACACCTTCGAGCCCTTTTTTTAACTGTCCAGATGCCGGAGTCATGTGGAGCAGACTATACACTGAGCAGCCGGAGTGAACCACCTGATCAAAATTCGCGGGAGCTCAATCGCCTGTCATTTGCTCGCGTAACGCGAGTTTGGTTGAAAGATACTGTTGAATCAAAGACACGATGCCCATATAGAGAAACCCGATTTGAAACAGACAGAGAAATGGCACAATCGTGAACAATGCCATTGATAGCGCATAGATCACGCCCAAGGTGAAGTAGAGTCCCAGCACTAGCTCGACCAGCGCTTGCCCAATGAGTCCTTGGTTATAGCGCTTGTTTGCCCAATGGCCATTTCTATCAACGATGCCGTACTTAGGTGTTCGGTTAAAAAGGACTTGCCCACCGCGCAAGCCAGCGATGACCGCACGAGTATTATTCACGGATAAACCGATCCCTACGGCCATTGCGAGCGGGATGTACTTCAGTTGTGTCACCCAATCACGCCTGATTGCTCTCTGACTGACCGCATAAAAATTAACGAGAGAGAACGTGGCCAAACAAAACAACAGAATGTCCACCATCCACAACGCGCTTGGATCGGGTGTGGTTCGAATAGTCAACGTTGGGACTATTAAGAGTGCCAGCAGCAGTAGGAGAGGGCAGTTGAAATTCGCGGTGAGATGAAAGTACGCCTCCAGTTTGATCCGAAATGGGAGATCAGCCGACAGTATTGATGGCATTACCTTGAGACAGGTTTGGACTGATCCTTGTGCCCAACGCTGCTGCTGAATCTTGAATGCGTTCATCTCGGCAGGCACCTCGGCGGGCGCGACAAGACCAGGCAGAAACACAAAACGCCATCCGGCTAATTGAGCACGGTAGCTCAGATCGAGATCCTCAGTTAATGTGTCACAATGCCATCCACCAGCGTCTGCAATCGCCTGTCTGCGCCAAACTCCAGCAGTTCCATTGAAATTAAAAAAGCATCTTCCGCGACTGCGCGCACCGTGTTCGAGTATGAAGTGAGCGTCCAGCAGCAACGCCTGAACACGGGTTAGTAAGGAATACTTGCGATTAAGGTGTCCCCATCTGGCTTGTACCATCCCCACCCCTGGGTCTTTCAACGCCTGAAGAGCCTGGTTGAGGAAATTCCGCGGCGGGACAAAATCGGCGTCAAAAATAGCGATCAATTCTCCATTTGCTCGCCTTAAACCAGCCGCTAGCGCACCAGCCTTGTAACCCGCCCTGACATCGCGATGTAATAAGTGAATCACTACACCGCGCGCAGACCACCGAGCCACGACCTGCCTTACGATGTTACGAGTCTCATCCGTCGAATCATCTAGAACCTGAATTTCTAACCGGTCGCTAGGGTAGTCCAATTGAGCTGCAGCATCTATTAAACGTTCAACCACATACACTTCGTTATAGACAGGAAGCTGCACAGTTACAAATGGAAACTCTGCATTTGAAACACGCGGAACAAGCACCTCGGGTCGATATCTTGTATAAAGATACAGAAGGTAACAGCGATGAGCACCGTAGACGGTCAGGACCAACAAAACGGCAAAGTAAAGACCGACCAAGAACCACTCAGAGAAAAGAGCAAAGAACGTATCGATAGGAAGCACGCGCTCCGTCACGGTACAGCCAGGACTTGAGCAAGTCAATTCACACAACACACCAGCGACATGAATCAGAATCAATTACGGAAAATTTTCGAGAAAGTTGAACGAGGTTCTATTAATGCTGCAAAAGCTACCGATCAAGTGATAGACCTTCTACGAAATTTTCCTTTTGAAAATCTTGGGTTTGCCCGCATTGACCACCAACGAGAACTGCGGCAGGGCTTTCCCGAAGTCATCTTCGGTGCAGGTAAAACTCCAGACCAGATTGCGGCAATTTCGAAACGTCTTTTTGTAGCCGGACAGTCACTTCTCATTACTCGTACCGATGAAACTGCCTATGCGGCTGTTAAGAAAGTCGTGCCGCAGGCAAAATTTCATGCAACAGCGCGAATAATCTCGCACAACCCTAAAACGATTGACAGTGGAATTGGCGTCGTCCTAATCGCCGCAGCCGGAACGTCAGACCTCCCAGTTGCCGAAGAAGCTAGAATCAGCGCTGAAACCTTAGGCAATCAGGTCGAGGTTCTTTATGACGTAGGAATAGCGGGTTTACACAGATTGCTTGCCGAGCGAGAGCGAATCGACCGGGCACGAGTGATCATCGCTGTCGCTGGTATGGAAGGCGCACTACCAAGCGTTATCGGCGGACTTGTCAAAGTGCCGGTGATTGCCGTACCTACAAGTGTGGGATATGGCGCGAATTTCGGTGGTGTAACTGCGTTGCTAGCAATGTTGAACAGCTGCGCATCAGGTGTAGCTGTCGTCAACATCGACAATGGATTCGGAGCCGCGGCGATGGCGAGCCTGATCAATCATCCGCCGTCGGAACCCTAATGCGGCAATTGTCCCGCACTCCGCGTCCATTATAGATTCGGGGTCCTCTCATGCACGAAGGCGCGCTCCGGGCGCTTGAATTCGACCGAATCGTTGAGGTCGTAAAAAGCTTTGCACTAACGCCTCTCGGCGCGAGTCAGTTGGCTAAACTTCGACCGCAGACTGACATGCGAAGTGCACAAACTGCGCTTGCTGCGACCACTGAATGTGTCACCTATCTCGACTCCAACAATCCTTTTACACTTGACTGTCCACCAAAGATTGAGAGCATTCTTACGAATCTCGCAATTGAAGGACTGGCTTTAGCCGCCGGTCAGTTAAGGGGGCTCGCTGACTTCCTCACATCCGTTGAAACGATGCAAAAAGCCGTCATACAGGCAAAGGCAGGACCATTTCCAACTCTTCGCACCATGTTAGATGGGTGTCGCTCATTCGCTCGCGAAACGAAAGAAATCAGAGACAAGATCGATGATTCCTTATATGTGGTGGATGACTCTTCTATGGAGCTTCGTTCCATTCGCAGTCAGTTACAGAAGCAAACTAACCGTCTTCGGAAAACCCTAGACTCCTACCTCAGAGGAAAAGACACTGCACGGTATCTCCAAGAGCGAGTTATAACGGAGCGCGGAGGACGCCAAGTGCTGGTGGTTAGAACTGAACACCGAGGAGCCATTCCAGGCATCATCCACGGAAGCTCAGGAAGCGGAGCAAGTCTGTTCCTCGAACCACTGAGCACGGTTGAGATCAACAACGACATCGTAGCGCTCCAAGAGGACGAATCAGCCGAAGTCAAACGGATTCTTCTAATACTTGCTGACAAGTTACGCAAGCGGGCACTTGACCTTCGGCACACGCTCACAGCTGCAGCCAACATCGATGACTTGCAAGCTCGTGCGACATTTTCTCGCCTGCTCAGTGGTGTTGAACCAGAACTAACGACTGAACTCCATATCGAACTCCTGAAAGCACGACATCCACTACTGATCCCAGAGGTGAGAAAGCAGCTCTGTGGATACGACACTGACTCAAAGAATCCGGCACCGGCCGTACCCGTTGACCTCCGCGTAACTGCACCGAACTCCGCACTGGTTATAACAGGGCCCAACACGGGAGGAAAGACAGTAGCACTCAAGACCGTTGGGCTGCTTGCGATCATGGCACAAGCCGGTCTACATGTGCCAGCCGCTGCCGGATCGCGTCTCACGGTATTTCGCTCAATGTTCGCAGATATCGGAGACGAGCAATCGATCACTGACAGCGTCTCCACGTTCTCAGGACATATCAAGAATATTGTCACGATGAACAAACAGTTGAACTCTCCTGCACTCGTTCTTCTCGATGAAGTTGGTGCCGGAACCGACCCCGCAGAAGGAGCAGCACTTGGTGCTGCGATAATTGAACATTTTCGTCAGAAAGGCGCCCTTATCGTCGTCACAACACACGATGAAATGCTAAAGACATATGCAGCTACGACAGATAACGTAACTTGTGCTGGTTTTGGATTCAACTCAGAAACCTTCGCTCCAAATTACGAACTCACTTACGGAGCACCTGGACGCAGTTTGGCCCTTGAGATAGCCGCTAGACTTGGTGTCCCGGAAACAATCATTAATGCAGCGCGAGAACGCCGCAGCGCGCGCGAAAATGATCTCGCCGACCATCTCTCCAAGGTTGACCAGGATTTCCATAAAGTTCGAGCAGAACGACAACAACTCGAATCTGATCGAAAGCAACTCGATTCAGACCGCGCGGTGCTAAACCAAAAGCAGCGCGATCTCAATTCCAGAATCGAGGAGGGACGACGGCATTTTAATGAAGGGATCGATGAGAGTATTCAATCGGCGCGGCAGGAAATTGAGACCGTCGTCGAGGAACTTCGAGCCCGCGCAGCAATAATGGAGCGTACGGCTGAAACTCGAGCAGCTAGTGGGAAAATACCGCTAACAACCGGTGAGACAGGAAAACTCCGCACGAAAGCACACGCTGCTATAGATGACGTGACACGTCAAACTCGTGGCGGTGACACGGAGATACGGTCAGCAGACCCGACAACATCTTCTACTTCGACTGGAATAACCCTACCCCTAGTTGGTTCAGAGGTGTCAATTAAGAGTCTCGGTCTTAATGGGCGTGTCCTGACTGTGTACAACACTGGCGCCGAAGTGGAGGTGCGAGGGAAACGGCTCAGGCTACCACTCTCTGACCTGAGCACTGTGCCGAACGGTGACTCTCAACCAACCTCTACCCATGTCACTGTTCAAAGCCCAGAAGGATTTGGAACTCTGCAAGAACTCAACGTCATCGGGTGTACCGCTGACGAAGCTATCTCTCAAAGTGAGAAATATCTAGACCGAGCTGTGTTCCATGAACAGCGACGACTACGCATCATCCATGGACGTGGGACCGGAGTTCTTCGACGATCAATTGCTAAACTTCTTGAAACTCACCCGCAAGTCGCACGATTTTCGCCGGCCGAGGCCGAGCACGGTGGTGAGGGTGTAACGGTCATTGAACTCAAGGATTAATCGTGGGACGTTTTCCGCAAAACTTCGTTGAAGATCTCAAAGCACAGGCCGACATCGTTAGAGTCGTACAAGGCTCAGTGCCACTTAAGAAATCGGGGAGCACCTATAAAGGTCTGTGCCCGTTCCACACAGAGAAGACACCTTCGTTTCACGTGAACCAAGAGAAGGGTTTCTTTCACTGCTTTGGCTGTGGGACCGGTGGTGACGTTGTCAAATTTATCGAACTACAGGAGAAACTCAGTTTTCCTGAAGCGGTACGTCTACTCGCTCAACAATTCGGTCTCCAAGTACCGGAATCCGATGACCCAGAGCGAGACGCAGCTGCCGACGCAAAGCGAGAGTCATTGCTCAAGATACATACTCTTGCCGCGAGCTTCTTCTCCGAACAGTTAAGAGGTCAGGGTGGCAGTGCAGCAAGTACCTACTTAGAGACACGGAAAATCAGACCGGAAACCATCAGCCAATTGGGCTTGGGGTATGCTCCTGCACAGCGTGACGGTTTAAAGCGACACCTACTCGATGCGGGCCAACCCTTGAATCTTCTTCTGGACAGTGGATTGGTAGTAGAGCGTGAACATGGACAGGTGGTTGACCGTTTTAGAAACCGGTTAATGATCCCAATTTGTCGGGACAGTGGTTCCATAGTGGCATTCGGGGGACGGGCTCTGGTAGCCGATCAGCAGCCAAAATACGTAAACTCACCCGAGACGCCACTGTATACGAAGGGCCGAACATTGTATGGTTTACATCTCACTAAAACAGCGATTCGAAAAATGGGTTATGCCGTGATGGTTGAGGGATACTTTGACTTCATACAGGCTATGCAAGTGGGAGTAAAAACAGCGGTGGCCACATGTGGCACAGCCGTCACCCAACAACAGGCACGACTGCTTCGCAGATTTGCCTCTAAGGTCATCGTCAGCTTCGACCCAGATGAGGCAGGTCAGAATGCTTCCGCTCGGTCTGGCGAATTAATGGTTCGCGAAGGCCTACAGGTAAATATCGCGGTCTTGCCTTCAGGTGAAGATCCAGACACTTGTGTGCGTGTGCAGGGTGGCTCGGCCTACATCGATACGCTGCGAACCTCGCGGCCATACTTAGAATATGTGCTTGACAAGGCAGCGTCTGAACGAGACTTCTCACGTGACGAACACCGACGTTCGTTTTTGAATGCCATGCTAGAAGTGGCAGCCCAGATTCCCGATCCTGCTGCGCGAGATCAGTTCGCCGATCGTCTGGCTCACAAAGCTCGGATTATGGAAGACGTCGTCAGGTCAGAAATCAGACGCGCTGCCGTAGCCAAACGCACCAAACTTGGGGCGTCCATGTCAGAATCAGTAGGCCGCACCGTCACCCCAGCAGAAAAAGGATTAATCTGGGCAACAATGCGAGACCCAAAAACTGCGCAGTCTGTCTTTCATCGCACCGAGCCCGCTGATTTTGAGGGACTGGCTACGGAATCGATTTTGAACGTCGCAAGGACTCTGACTGAATGGCCGATCGAAAGCGTCGCGAAAACACTACTTGAGCGCCTGAGCACCGATGAGGCAGCACTAGCTCAACGGATCGCTCAGACTCCGACTGCACCTGCTGAAGCGAACGATTGCGCTAACGAAATACGACGACTGCGCTTTGAACGGGAGCGGGCTGCGCTGCAAGATGAAATTGATCGCCATCAAGAACTCGGTACTCCAGGGGCACTTCAAGAAATTGACAACCTCTGGCAACGAAAGAAAGCTTTACTCCAACGCATTGAGGCGCTTGGAGAATAGACCGAAGTCTTAGGAGACAGACTCTTGTCGATCGAAGAGAAATACGGCGAGATTCGGCGGCTCGTCATCCTTGGGAAGGAAAAGGGTTTCCTTCTGTATGACGAGCTCAACGAAAGGCTCCCAGCCGACTTAACGTCATCAGAAGAACTCGATGAACTATTTAGTGTCCTGGGAAGTGCAGGCATTGAAGTCGTTGATTCCGAGCAAAAATATCGCGAGGACAAATTAATAGACCGCCGAGCGGAGGGACGCGAAGAAGTCGAGATCACTCTTGCTCCAAGTCCTATAGACAAAACTAACGACCCTGTGCGGATGTATCTCCGTGAGATGGGGACCGTGCCCTTATTAACCCGTGAGGGCGAAGTAGAAATCGCTAAGCGAATCGAGAAAGGGAAACTTGCCGTAATCAAAACCATCTCGCGCACACCAACCACGGCGCGAGTCATTATTAGGATCGGCGAACAACTGAGACGCGGGGAACGAACGATCCGTGAACTCGTAATCGTCAAGGACGACGAACTAACCGATGCACGCGTGGCCAACCGAGGCCGGCAGTTGCTTCGCCAGATCGATAAAGTTCATGCCAAACAGGGCGAGATTAAAAAGTCAGAAACTAAACTGTCTACGATTGCCAAGCGCGACAAAAAACGGTACCGCCGCTACCGCTGGCGTCGACTGCGTGCTGGTGTTGAACTGTCAAGGTTGATTCGGCGGATTGATTTTACGGAACCGATCAAGCGTCACCTGATCGATTTGATTAAAGACGCCGCCGAAGCCATAGAAACTGTGCACGAAGAGGTCGAACTGCTCGATCGTAAACTCAAGAGCAAGGCAAAAAGTCGCCCACTTAAGGAAGTGGACCGGAAACGTTTGACCAAAAGACTACGAGAGCTAAAAGCAGATCTTCGACGTCGCGCGGGTGATCTTGAGGAAACCCCCAAAGATATCAATCGCATCTTGTTAACGATTGTCCGGGGAGAAGCAAAAGCTGAGGAAGCTAAACAGGAGCTTGTGGAAGCTAACCTCCGACTAGTTGTGTCGATCGCCAAGAAGTACACGAATCGAGGATTGCAGTTTCTCGATCTGATCCAGGAAGGAAATATCGGCCTAATGAAGGCTGTCGACAAGTTTGAATATCGTAGAGGTTATAAATTCTCAACGTACGCCACGTGGTGGATCCGTCAAGCAATTACGCGTGCCATAGCTGATCAAGCACGTACGATCAGAATTCCTGTCCATATGATTGAGACCATCAATAAGCTAATCCGCACTTCGCGGGCGCTTGTGCAGGAGTGTGGGCGGGAACCAACTTCAGAGGAAATTGCGCAGCGGATGGATATTCCCGTGACCAAGGTACGCAAGGTATTGAAGATCGCGCAGGAGCCGATTTCATTAGAAACACCAATCGGCGAAGAGGAAGACAGTCACCTCGGCGACTTTATTGAAGATAGGCAGGTAATTTCTCCTGCCGAAGCAGTAATCACCCTTAATCTTAAAGAGCAGACAGAGTCAGTACTCAAAACTCTGACGCCACGCGAAGAGAAGGTGATCAAGATGAGGTTTGGGGTCGGCGACGGCAGCGAGCACACGCTCGAAGAAGTAGGCCAGAACTTCACAGTAACTCGCGAGAGAATTCGCCAGATCGAAGCCAAAGCATTGCGAAAGCTTCGACACCCGTCACGAAGTAAAAAACTCCGAGCCTTTCTAGAAGGCAGCACGTAATGTGGGCCCATAGCTCAGCGGTCAGAGCCGCCGGCTCATAACCGGCTTGTCCCAGGTTCGAATCCTGGTGGGCCCACCATTTCTGATTGTTTTCTCTAAGCGTTGTCCGGGTAGGAAGCAATCATGCAAACAGCTGAGCATGTCGTGTCCCAGTCTGACGATAAAATTTATTGCAACCACACACCGCTCCTCAGAGCTTAGTTCAAGAAATTGTTTATAGGTGAAAGAGGTGATCAGTCGCCGCGCTGTTTCTAAAACATGACTCGAATCATTCGCCGAACAAGCGCACCAACACCAGCGTTCCCCAATCGTGCTAGGATCTGAATCCCGTGACCGCCGGCTTAGAGTTGACCAACATCTGATGAACCATATTCGACCGAGTTTCCGATTAGTCCGTGCAGTGAAATACCGGGTTTTACTTCTTCCGGTATCGAACTGCAGAAATACGTTGCCTTATGCCCCGCGAGTGCGGGGCTTTTTTTTTGCTGGCCATTAACTTCGTTATTACAGTGGACCCATGCTACAAGATCTCGAACATCTGATCGCACTGCAGCGCCTTGACAGCGCCATCTCGTCCACGCGCAACAAAATTGAGCAAGTCCCCGATCTGGCCGCCGCACTCAAATCCCGCTTGGCGACCAACTCCGAAGCAGTGTCCACAGCGCAACAGAGGCTCAGCGACCATAAGGCCAATCGGCAGGCACAGGATAAAAAACTCGCAGAAGTACAAACCCGGCTAGCCCGATTCAAAGAGCAGCTAATGGAGGTTAAAACAAACGAAATATACAAATCGATGCAGCTTGAAATCGGCAACGCTGAAGAGAGTGTTCGTCATTTGGAGGACCGTATTCTCGAATTCATGCTGGAGGCAGACGAACTGATTGCAAACGTCGAGCGTGCTGAGACTAACCTTGCAGCCGAGCAAGCAGCCATTGATACAGAGCGTGCGGAATTGGAACGGGAACGTATTAGGCTTGAACAGCAACTTAAACTACTTCAAGTTGACCGTGCGACATTAACCGATAAACTGGGATCTAAAATTCTGTCATTTTTTGAAAACCTCGCAGGTCACCGCAATGGCGTCGCGGTCGTCGAAGCGCGTGACGGGCGGTGTTCGTCCTGTCAGGTCAGACTTCGGCCTCAACTCTACAATGATGTCCGACTTAACGAGAGCTTAATTCAGTGTGAAAGCTGCCAGCGCATCTTGTATTTTTTAGATAACTCCAGCGGACAAGATGCCGGAGAACCGGGGTGAACAGTGCTCCAGTCGTCGTTTACATTGACGGAGGAGCCCGGGGGAATCCAGGACCAGCCGGCTACGGCGTACGCGTTGAGTCAAGCGATGGCTCCGTCATCGAAGAACTGACTGGCTACATCGGCATCGCCACTAACAACGTCGCGGAGTACCGAGGCCTTGTCGCGGCCCTCACCTATTTAGAGCTTCACGGATATCGTAACATCATCATCCGATCGGACTCTCAACTCTTGACCAAGCAAATGGTCGGACAGTTCAAAGTTCGTCACCCTAATTTAAAACCATTACACAAACAGGCTACCTTGGTTGCTTCACGCCTGAAACAGGTTCGATTTGAGCACGTGCCTCGTGCGGAAAACGCAGAAGCTGATCGGCTTGCTAACGCAGCGATGGACAACGCTCGAACAACTCATCCTTCCGTTAAAAACGAACCCGACGCCCCAGAGAACGTCCTTGCGATCGGAGTTGATATTGAATCGATCGCTCGTATCGATAAATTGCTGAATAGGTATGGTCAAAGATTTCTTAGTCGGGTATTCACCGACGAAGAAGTGTCATATAGCATGAGACGACACTTTCCCGCCGAACACTTGGCAGGCCGATTTGCTGCTAAAGAAGCTGCGATGAAAGCCCTTGGAACAGGGCGTTCCCACGGAGTGCTTTGGCGAAACGTCGAGGTTGTGCGGGTGACGGGTCCACCCAATCTTCAGCTTCACGGCGAGGCTGCGCGACTTTTCGCTGCGATGGGTGGAAGGAAATCGTTGATTACTATCACCCATTCAGGAGATTTTGCGCTGGCTCAAGTTTTGTTCTTGGGTCATTAAAATACGCACAATGCAAAAACACTGTATATAGTTAAACCTTATTACTTCCAATAGCTCCTCTTTTCGCAGTTCTCAGCCTCCTAATTGGCTCTATCACTCACCGGTGCTTCTGAGAAATACCGGTGTCTCAAGTTGTTCCTGATCTTTTTTAAGCCGCTCTTCTGGCACCTTGAGTACTGTGGCTCTCGAAGCCGGTGCTGAAGGGAGCTGGATAACTCTACGTTGAGCTAGTGAAACCGTAGTGACCCTCTCAGCTGGCACGTCCTGCGTCCAGCCAGCATATGTTTCAAGATCCACTGGCGTTTTAGACGCCGATGCGTTTGACGTCGCAATACTTTTATCATCGAAGCCAGTGGCGATCACCGTAATCTTCACTTCGCCCTTCATTGATGAATCGACGACCGCTCCAAAAATGATATTGGCTTCTTCGTGCGCTGCCTCCTGGATAACAGACGTGGCTTCGCTGACCTCAATCATGGTCAAGTCACTGCCTCCGGTAACATTGACCACAACACCGCGTGCCCCGTCTACGGATGCATCCTCCAAAAGTGGACTTGAAATTGCGAGTTTTGCTGCATCAACAGCACGGTTAGTCCCATGACCAACACCAGTTCCCATAATCGCTAGTCCCATTCCCGACATGATCGTCGTGACATCCGCAAAGTCCAGATTAATTAGTCCTGGCATGAGAATAAGATCGGAAATGCCTTGGATAGCCTGGTACAGCACGTCGTCCGCCTTTGTGAAGGCTTGCGTCAGACTCGTGGTGCGGTCAATAGTTGCCAAGAGTCGCTCATTTGGAATCGTGATTACAGTGTCGACACACTCCCGAAGTTCATTGAGTCCAAGTGTTGCTTGAGCCGATCGACGTTTTCCTTCAAAAACAAAAGGCTTTGTCACAACCCCAACAGTCAGCGCTCCCAGTTCGCTCGCAAGGTTAGCAATCACTGGAGCAGCTCCGGTTCCCGTTCCTCCTCCCAAACCAGTTGTCACAAACACCATGTCGGCACCGTCCAAGGCCCCGATCAACTGCTCTGTATCTTCAAGTGCAGCCTGGCGGCCGATGTTTGGATCGGCTCCAGCACCAAGCCCCTTCGTCAGTTTTGCACCGATCTGCAATCGTACGGGAGCGTTGCTCTGCGCCAGAGCTTGCACATCCGTGTTGGCTACAATGAATTCGATACCTTCGAGACCGGCTCCCACCATACGGTTAACTGCGTTACTACCACCACCACCGACGCCAATCACCTTTATTCGCGCTCCTGGGCGAAGGTTTGTGTCAAGTGTTAAACGCAGATCCGCGACGGCAGTCAAATCTTTTCGGTCCATTTTGTTGCGCTCCGTCATAATGTGATCCTCATGTAAGATCGAATCTAGAAGAACTCCTTAAAGAGTCCTCTCAACCGTCCCACCACTCCACCCAAGGCACCAACACCACCCGCTCGTTCCTGTTCCAGAAGCTGATTGCGATGAGCGTACATAACCAAACCAACCCCAGTCGCGAACGCGGGATTATTAACGTGGTCTGTCAAGCCTCCTACACCGACTGGACAACCCCGGCGAATCGGAAGGTCAAAGATCTGGTCGGCGATCTCTGGCATACCGTCGAGAATCGCTCCACCGCCAGCCAGTACGATGCCGGAATGTAACGAGTTCTCATACCCAGCATTTCGGATCTCGTCCCACAGGTGATGGAAAATTTCTTCGGCGCGTGGTTGTAACACCTCTGACAAGACGCGTCTCGCCATTACGCGAGGTTGCCGTCCCCCGACGCTAGCAACTTCAATCGTTTCTCCTTCGTCGACGAGCGAGGCCAGAGCACACCCAGAACGACGCTTCGTCTTCTCCGCCTCGGGAATCGGGGTGCGCAAGTTCACCGCGATTTCATTGGTGAAGTGGTCTCCGCCCAAAGCCACCACACCGGTATGCAAAAGGCTCCCACGTTCATAGATCGCGAAGTCAGTTGTCCCACCACCGATGTCAACAAGTGCGACTCCAAGTTCCTTTTCATCTGGCGTAAGCACCGATTCGGAAGCGGCTAGCTGCTCAAGTACAGTGTCGATTACCTTAACACCGGCACGGTTGACAGAAGCCACAACGTTCTGGGTGGACGACTCACTTCCTGTCACTACATGCACGTTGACCTCAAGACGTGCACCCGTCATCCCAACCGGAGCACCGATACCGTCCTGATCATCAACGACGAAATCCTGAGGAAGGACGTGTACGATTTCTCGACCACTTGGCAGAGCAACAGCTTTGGCCGCATCGATGGCGCGTCTGACATCGTCGTGGCTAACTTCCCGGTTCTTACCTGCCACAGCGACGACCCCACGACTGTTGAATGCCTTGACGTGAGCACCGGACAGGCCAAGATGTACAGAGTCAATTTCTACCCCCGCCGTCAATTCAGCTTCCTCGATCGCCTTCTTGATCGATTCAACAGCATCTTCAAGATTGACTACGAGACCTCTGCGTATTCCGTTTGACTCGGCGCGACCAATCCCGACAACATCGAGCCCACCTTCATCAATAGCTTCGCCGACAATAGCGACAATCTTCGAGGTTCCAACATCAAGACCGACCAGATAGTGTTCCTTACGCGCCACGTATCCTCCGCTAACCACCCTGGGTCTTCACTGTTCCTGTCTCACGCCTTCGATACTCGCTGCCGCGAGCAGTGACCGCTGGGGCAACTCTTCATTAAGGCCAGTCGGCCCTACATATACTCGCCGTTCAAACCGCATATCGACATAGTCGATTTCTGGCACTCGGCTTCGGAGTGCCGGAGCCAGTTCCAGATACCGGTGAAGCCGCTCCGCAAACTGTTCTGAGCCGAGGTAAAGAAAAGTTGGGTCGTCACTCAATAGAACAACCGCGTTATATGGATCACTAACATCAATCTGAGAAACACGTTCAGCCAGCACTGTCTTTGTTCCAAGTGTCGCTATTACCCGAGCCGCGAGATTAGCCCGTACATCATCCACAACAATGCTTAGAGATCCTGGCGGCGCCAACCCATCAATAATCGGTAATGCGAGATCAGCGAATCCTGGTCCGTACTCGTCGATCACCATGCCTCCGCTATCAATTAGATACAGTCGCGAGGCAAACCTCCCCAAACCCACCGGCTTACGTTCCTCGATCGCCACTTCGATAGTTGATGGCAATAGACGCCGTAGCGTAGCGGTTTTGACCCACCCCGACGTGAGTAATTGATCTCGGTTCGTCTCCAGATCGGCGGTCAAAATATTGGCTCCATGCAGCTCATCTACAAGTGAAAGAACCTCGCCAATAGATAAAAAGTGGTTTCCTTCAACGGAAATCGTGTCGATCCTCATAATGGATGACTGAAGCAATAAACTCGGTGCCAAATATGCGAAACCTCCGACCAGGGAAAGTAAAATCAAACTTCGGACAAAACGCCGACCCGCCTCTTTGGATCGTCGGCGACGCGTTGGTCTGACCTGAGCACGGCGAAAACGTTTATCCGCAGAGAAATAAATACCCATTAGTTGTTCCCTTTGAATCTGAAACGCAGCGCGTCGACGATTCGCTGTGGAACGGTACCTATAGAACCCGCCCCAAGGGTAACCACAACATCGCCGGGTCGTGCCTCAGCAGCAACGATTCCTGGAATCTCACTAAGGGACGTCACCACTCGAACTGGTGTCGCCGACACACTTCGGATAGCCTCGGCAACGGCAGATGAGGTGGCCCCAGAAATCGGAGATTCACTAGCTGCGTAGACTTCCGTTAAAAGCACGGCGTCTGCCATGCTTAGCGCCGAACCGAAACGCTCGAGAAGGCTAATCGTTCGACTGTACCGGTGTGGCTGAAATATCACCCAAACGCGAGCCGGTGCGCGTAAGCGAACAGTTTCAATAACCGCTGCAATCTCCGTTGGGTGATGTCCATAGTCGTCGACCACAACTATGCCGTTGACTTCTCCACATACCTGAAGACGACGGTCAGCACCACGAAATTTCGCTAGGGCAGAAACGACTATTTCCGGCGGCACACCGAGTCTCAATCCAACCGATAACGCAGCAAGGGCATTCTGCACATTGTGACGACCCGGTACAGCCAGCTGTAATTCGATTTCAGTTGCCAAATTGTTTCCTGAAACCCTAACTTGGGATCGAGAACTCGAAGGACACAACGTCACATCGTGTGCAAACAGCTGAGCTGAAGTATCTTCCAATCCATAGCTCATGACTTCACAGTGAATACGTGGTAATAAACGCCGAAGCCGTCGGTCATCGGTGCACGCCACGACGCAGCCATTTGGCTCTACCTGTCCCGCAAAAGTCACAAACGAGTCTTCTAAATCCGCCATTCCGTTGTACACATCCAAATGCTCCTCGTCGAGGTTAGTCAGGACTGCTATCTCAGGTGATAGCTGCAGAAACGACCGATCGCTTTCGTCAGCCTCCACAACCATCAACTCTCCCTGGCCCAACCGTACGTTGCTTCCGAATTCGCTCAGCTGGCCCCCAAGTATCGCCGTGGGGTCGAGACCGGCACTCTCAAGAACAAGTGCGACCATGGCTGCTGTTGTCGTTTTACCGTGCGACCCAACAATGGCCACTCCCCGCTTTCGATCGGCCAAAGCTGCCAACATTTCGCCGCGCCGAACAACAGGGATACCACCACGTTTCGCAGCTTCACACTCCGGGTTATTCATTGGCACTGCAGTTGAGACCACTACCATGTCCGCATCACCAAGCTGATGCGCGCGATGCCCTGTGTCGAATCTCACCCCTAATCCCTGCAGGCGGTCCGTAATAGACGACCGCATCAGATCCGATCCGCTTATACGGTAACCAAGATTAATCAGCACTTCGGCAATACCGCTCATGCCGATGCCCCCAACCCCGACGAAATGAATGTGTGTTCCAGGTTCAAGCACAAGTCACTCACAACAAGCTCAGCAGACTCTCCATTCGGTCTACGATTAAGGTGGTCGCATTAGGTTTCGCAAGACGTAGACTGGCATCTGCCATGGCTTTTCTGCGGCTGTCATCGGACGCCAGTCCTATGATCCGGTTGCCTAAGATCGAGCCCGACAGCTCTCGTTGATCAATCATCTCCGCGCCCCCGCTATCAACAACGACCTCCGCATTTCGCCGCTGGTGGTCGTGCGCCGCATGCGGAAATGGCACGAGAATTGCGGCACGGCCAGATGCTGCCAGCTCTGCCAGCGTCGTCGCACCAGCCCTACACACGACAAGGTCCGCCATAGCCATTTCGTGCTCCATCTCTTCAAGAAAAGGCTCCACACGCGCAGTGATTCCAGCGGCGCTATATCCATCTCGTACAAAAGCAACATCTCGTTCGCCAGTCTGATGTGTAATATGAACCTGTCGCGACGATGCAGATATCGTCGGTGCCGCCTCCACCATTGATATGTTGATCTCATGGGCACCCTGCGAACCTCCGACGACCAACACGTGAACTTGTAGTGGTGAGTACTTCGGGCGCGGTGTATCGAAGAACCCATCTCGTACTGGATTGCCACTCACGAATCCTCTTCCGAAGAAATACGGTAGCGCAGTTTCTGACGGCACAGCCGAGGCATGAACGAAACGTGCCAAAAGTCTGTTTGTCATCCCTGGCACGCTGTTCTGTTCCATTACCATGGTCGGAAGGCGATGAAGAGCGGCGGATATTACCATCGGACCAGAACTGTAGCCACCGAGGCCCACGACTAGTCGAGGTGAAAAGCGATGAATAATTACGGCAGCGTCGACTAAGCTCACTGGTATCAGCGCGAATCCCTTTACGAGTCCTCCCCAAGACTGTCCAATCAGGCCACTTGTACGAATCTTCTCCAAGGCGAACCCTTCGCGTGATATAACGCGTGCTTCCAAGGGTCTTCCCGAGCCAACAAAAATCAACTCGACCTCCGGATGACGACGTCTTAGCTCGTGTGCGACGGCAACACCTGGAAACAGATGCCCCCCCGTACCACCGCCAGCAAAGAGCACGTTGATTGACTCCATTGACATCGTCGATTAGGTTCTCCTGACTGCGATGCGTTTTCATGTTCCTGCCGATGCATGCTGTGAAATATTCAATAACACTCCCATGCCCAGCAGACAAACCAGCAACGATGACCCTCCAGCGCTGACAAACGGCAAGGGAATTCCTTTCGTAGGCATCAAGCCAAGCACAACACTGATGTTGATAAACGCCTGAATCGCGATCATCGTCGTTAAGCCCACTGCTAGCAGCGCACCAAAGCGATCGGGGGCTAGCGCAGCTACTCGAAGACCTCTCCATGTGATCGTGCAAAAGCACAGGAGAACGACCGATGCTCCAATCAATCCCGTTTCTTCAGAAATAACCGCATAAATAAAGTCCGTATGAGGGTACGGAAGATAACCCAGTGTTTGAACACCACCCATCAAACCTTTTCCCAACACACCGCCTGTCCCGACCGCTATCTGTGACTGGATCAGCTGATATCCATCGCCAAGTGGGTCTGCCCACGGATCGAGGAACGCCAGTAAGCGTCGGACTCGATAAGGGGCGCTAGCCAGTGCTATTACCAGCAGCGGTACCATCGTTGCCGAGACAGCTAGAAGATACCTATAGCTAAGGCCCGCGGCGAAGACCATTGCTCCAACAATCAGTAACAACGTTAACGCTGTCCCGTAATCTGGCTCCAAATAAATCAATCCAGTCACAATACCTGTGACAACAGCAACTGGAATCAACGAATATGACAACTCGTCGATTCGATGCATCCGGCGCTCCAGAATAGCCGCTACAAAAAGAATCACCGCAACCTTGGCCAACTCTGACGGCTGAACACCCACACCTGCGATGCCAAACCAACGTCGTGTCCCATTAATGGTGGGACCGAAGAGTACAGCGACTAATGCTACGGTAGAGATCCCCAAACCGATCCAAATGATCGCCGGCCTCTTCAATTTGTGATAATCAACTTGCATCGCCATCAGAAGCAAACAGACACCAAGCATCGCCCAAGTAACCTGCTTGAATAAAAAGAAGTAAGACTGCTCGTAACGGTCCATGGCCATCTGCGACGACGCGCTGTAAACCATAACTACGCTGGAACAAACCAGTAGAAGGGTAGATACAAAGAGAAGCTTGTCCGATTTCAGCTTTCGCGCCATACTCAGCGTTCTCGTTTATTCTCGACAGTGCTTGGGGCTAAAGCTTTTTAACTTTGAACCCGAAACATACAGTGCACACCCATTGTTGAGTCGTCAACAGTCATCAGCCAGTCGAAGGGTGAAGACACCAGCCTCGCAGACCGGGGCAGCCTGCGTTCCCAGCGGCCCGTTCTTCACCGCCACAGGCCGACTGATGACTGTTCACGACTCACCTATTCGCAACTTCTTGTGCTAGTAGCGCCACCTCCTCCTTAAACACACGTCCTCGCTCGGCATAGTCCTCGAACATATCAAGGCTAGCGCATGCCGGCGCCAGCAGAACCGTCCCTCTGGAACTAGCGAGGGCAAACGCAGAGTGAACAGCATCTCGCATCGTCTGAGCTTCCCTAACTCGGATCGTTCGACCGAGAACCTCACGAATACGATCCCTGGCTTCTCCAATTGCCACCACCGATCCATCTCTAGAGGAAAGCGGCGGGATTAGATCAGCCAACTCACCTCCCTTGAATCGCCCACCCAAAATAACCACCAGATCTCTAGTAAAAGATTCGATCGATGCGCGGGCAGCCATAACATTCGTCGCTTTGGAATCATTAACGAAGCGCACACCGTTGATCTCTCCGATTGATTCGAGAGTGTGTTCAAGACCCTCGAACGACTTAACAGCGCGACACATCGCATCAGACGAAACACCAGCTACACAGCCCGCCGCTGACGCCGCTAGGACGTCGCTTAATAGATGCCGGCCTGGCAGCCGGACCGCTGACAACGGCATGAGTGTCTTAGCACCACGAGACGACCTGTACGTGACTGAATCTCCTGACACCATGACCCCGTCCTCGACAGACGAGGCCACCGTAAAACGCACCATGCGCGCGCGACCGTGGCGTGCCAACTCCAAAACAAGCGGGTCATCCGCATTGATAACCATCGCGTCGCTGCTAGTTTGATTAGCGAAAATCCGAGCCTTGGCAGCCGCGTAATCTTCAAAAGTTTCGTGTCTGTCTAGATGATCGGGTGACAAATTAAGAAAGACCGCGATCCAGGGACGGAATGTTTCCGTGAGTTCAAGCTGAAAACTACTTACTTCAACAACATGAATCACCTCTGGCGTTGATTCCTCGACCTGGCTACTCAGCGCTGTACCGACATTGCCTCCAACCACCACCGTCCGGCCGTCAGCATCTAGCATCCGCCCTGTTAACAGTGTCGTTGTTGATTTCCCCTTGGTTCCTGTTACTGCCACAATCCGGCCACGGAGCCACCTCGCTGCCAACTCCACCTCGCTAATAACCGGCGTACCTCTCCGGCGCACCTGGTCAATCACGGGTAAACTCGGCGACACACCAGGGCTAAGTACGACTAATTCGGCACTGGCTAATGTCTCCGGTCTATGCCCACCGACTTCAATCACCACACCAGCTGCCTGCAACTGAGACAAACCGTCGACGTGACAGAGAGCTTCGCTAAGCACCACTCGAGCTCCTCGTTTGACGAGCAACTCAGCTGCAGCCACACCACTTCGAGCTGCACCAATAACGACAACACGTGAATCAGCGACGGAAAATTGACTCTCTGACGTCATCTAAGTTTTAGTGTCGTGAGGCTAAACAACGCAAACACAATGGCTAAGATAAGAAACCTACTGATTACCTTTGGTTCACTCCAGCCGGCCAACTCAAAGTGATGATGTAAAGGTGCCATCCTGAACACACGTCGGCCCGTGAGTTTTACCGAACCCACCTGAATGATCACGGACAACGCTTCAAGAACGAACACAGCTCCAACAACAGGCAGCAATAGCTCCTGCTTGATAAGCAATGCGACCGTGCCGAGAGCACCCCCTAATGCAAGGGACCCGACGTCTCCCATGAACACATCAGCTGGATATGAGTTGTACCAAAGAAACCCTAGTCCAGCCCCAACCAGTGAACCGCAGAAAACAGTAAGTTCGGCAGCCGGAGGAAACCGTACGAGGAGGAGGTAATCGGCAAAAACAGCGTGACCACTAACATAGGCTAGTGCGGTAAATGCTCCCGCCGCCACGGTGAACACACTAATGGCAAGGCCATCGAGACCGTCAGTCAAGTTGACAGCATTTGAAGCGCCAACAAGAACAAAGACCGCAAAAAGGACATAGACCCAGCCAATATCTGGCATCAACCCTTTAAAAAATGGGAAGACTAACTGCGTGTTATAAAGACCGAGGTCACTCAGGGCGAGCAAGGAAATTCCTACTCCGGTGGCCACAACGCACTGTAGTGCAAGCTTGTATCGGGGCCGTAAACCGTGGTGTGATCCATGAACTACCTTCAGATAATCGTCAATGAAACCGACCGCGCCAAACGCTATCGTTGACAACATAGCGACCCAGACATAGGCGTTTCGAAGATCGACCCACAAGAACGTTGGTATCAAGGCGGCTGCCAAGATGAGCAACCCACCCATCGTTGGAGTCCCTTCCTTGGGTCGATGACTTTCTGGTCCTTCCAGTCGAACCACCTGGCCAATCTGAGACGCGCGTAGTAATCGGATCATCCGCGGTCCGAGAATCAACATGAACACGAAAGCGGTGAGGCTAGCAGCCGCCGTTCGGAACGTGATGTACTGCATTACGTTGAACAACGACAGTTGCGTGTGTAATGGGAACAGTAAGTAATAAAGCACTAGTGCTCCAACCGCCCTACTTTGAGGCGGTCCACGATTTCGTCCATACCAATCCCACGTGAACCCTTCACGAGGACCACATCGCCAACCCGTACGGAGTTCGTCACATACTCGGCTGCCTCTCCACTCGTCGCAAACGTCATAACAACAGCCTCAGGAAGACCCGCAACTCGTGCACCTTCGGCCAAAGCTAGGGCCGGCGCACCACCGACTGCGACAACGGCATCAAATCCGGCCGCTACGGCTGCCCTCCCACACGCTTCATGTAACGCGACGGACTGCGCACCCAATTCCAACATCTCGCCCAAAACAGCAACGCGACGGACACACCCTCTTGTGCGTCCAACGGCTTCCAACGCAGTTTCCAGAGCTGTGGGACTTGAGTTGTACGTGTCATCAATAACCGTTATTTCTCCCAATCGTATGACTTGTCCTCGACGGGGCTGAGTTACGTACTCGGCAACTCGCGCCACGACTACCTCTAAGGGCACATTGAACTGCAGGGCCACAGCCACCGCCGCAACGATGTTGGCTACGTGTCCGTGCCCCAGCATCTGTGTCCGCACAGACGTCAATCCAACAGGGGTCTGAAGCATGGCCTCCATTCCATCAAGTCCCAGAGATTTCACCTGCGTGGCAGTCACATCTGCTCTCATCTCCACACCAAAAGTGATGACAGAACCTGGGAAGTCCTTTGTTCTAGCCATTACACGTGGATCCCCAGCATTGGCAACAAGCTGAGATTTTTCGGTGGCCCCTTCTAAGATCTCAGCCTTTGCGTCAGCAATCGCTTCGATTGACCTGAAAAAGGCCGAATGTACTTCAGCTACGTTCGTCCACACCCTCATCTCAGGTTCCGCGAGACTGACAAGGGTGCTGATCTCTCCAACATGATTCATGCCGAGTTCAATAACGGCAACTTCTGGTTCATGACGTAGTTCAAGTAGCGACAACGGCACACCAATGTGATTATTTAAATTACCTTCACTACGACACACGCGATAGGCACTGGCCAACACATTTGCAATGAGTTCCTTTGTTGTGGTCTTGCCAATACTTCCAGTGATAGCTACAACACGAGCGCCGGACCGGCGACGAATTTCACGGGCCATGAGTTGCAAAGCCCGTGTTGTATTTTTCACAGCGATGACAAAAGGCTGATCTAATGCCTCGATTCTTAGTCCAGCCAGAGTAGAGTCTCCGACCACGACACCTGCAGCTCCACGCTGAATTGCCTCTGACACGAAGTTGTGGCCGTCGAGCCTTGCGCCTCGGATAGCCACAAAAAGGTCGCCCCGTTTCACACGGCGACTGTCGATCGAAAACCCATCTACGCGAATGTCTGAACGCCCCGAGATCATGCGGCCCTCGCTGGCGCGTGCCAATTCGGCCGCACGAAGCACCAATCCACTGCGTTTCGCCACGACTGTTCCTCATCCTACTCGTGAGCCGGACCGCCTCAGAGTTAAGGCGTCACGCGCCACGTTTGAATCGTCAAACGGCACTTTTTTCGTGCCGATCACCTGATGCTGTTCGTGTCCTTTCCCCGCGATGACTACTAGATCGCCCGGGCGAGCCTTCTGGATCGCTTGGTTAATCGCCTCCGTTCGATCGAGCACAGTCAACCACTGTGTCGAGTCACCTCGTCCCAGTCCGATATCTCTTACGATCTGGCCTGGATCTTCGGACCGAGGATTGTCAGATGTAACAATTACAAGATCCGAAAGACGACCAGCCACCGCGCCCATCAAGGGTCTTTTTGTCGCGTCCCTCTCACCTCCGCATCCAAATACTGTGATCAACCGACCGTCAGTAAGTCCACGTGCAGTCTCAAGCGCACTTCGAAGAGCGTCTTCCGTATGCGCAAAATCAACTACGACCGTCACGGCATCCTCACGACCCGAAACCAATTGCATACGTCCGGGAACTCGAGGGACCGATAAGATTCCGTGCTCAATCGCAGAAAAGGGTAGGTCCATAGCAGCACCTGCTGCAGCTGCCGCCAAGATGTTGTAAGTGTTACCTCGGCCAAGTAGCGACGACCGAATGTGAAGCGGTCCCCGACTCGTTCGTAGATCGAGTTCAATACCATTGACCGAGAGATTCATTTTCGTCGGCATCACGTCAGCCGTTGTGTCAATACCGTAGGTCACCGATCGCTTCACCTCTGTGGCCAACATCCGGCCGTACGGATCATCAACGTTAATGACCGCTGGCACCGTTCCATCAATCATCTGGAACAGACGTCGCTTAGCGTCAAAATAACCACTCATGTTGCCGTGAAAATCGAGGTGATCGCGGGTCAAATTAGTAAAAACCACAGCATCGAAAGCGACCTGATCCACACGACTCAGGGACAACGCGTGCGACGAAACCTCCATAACGCATGCCTGGCAATCTCGATCGACCATTTGTCGCAAAAGCGCTTGCAAATCAGAAGACTCAGGAGTTGTGCGTGTCGCGCTTTGCTCGATGCCTGCCACACGGTATGAGACCGAACTGATTCGACCGCACGACAGACCGGCCTGTTCGAAGACACCTTCAATCAGATACGTAGTGGTGGTCTTTCCGTTAGTCCCAGTCGTACCGACAACGATAAGTTCGTTGCTTGGCTCACCATAAAAACCCGCCGCGAGCCGAGCAAGAGTTTTCCTAGCGTCTGCCACTTCGGCCCATGGCATGCCAAACCCAGAAGGACTGGGACACTCAGCCACGACTGCTACGGCACCCCGAGACTTGGCTTGGTGGGCAAAATCAGCACCGTTAGAACGCTCGCCGCGTATTGCAACGAATACTTGGCCGGCAGCAAGCTTTCGCGAATCATAGGCCACTCCCTTTACAACTGTGTCAACAGGCTTTTGCTCCGTAATCCCTGATGTCACATCAATACCAGAGCGTTCGAAAAGTTCGGCGATTGTCATTGCGGAGTTACTGTGCACTGGACGCTTCTTCAAAATGTCGCTTTAGGTAAAGAATGGCCGTTGATCCTCGGTCAACAAGGACACCAGGGCCTGGTTCATGACTTACAACGAACCCGTCACCTCGTGCGCGCGCGCCAAGACCAAATGCACTGAGGGCTTCCAGTGCTTGTCGGGCACTTAAACCGCGAAGGTCCGGCATGACGCCGCGCTCAGAAAATTCATCATCAACTGGTCCCAGCATCGGCGGCAGATGAAATTGCTTGGATATAGATTCGATGCTTTGGGGTACCTTGACTGTCACAAGGAATGGCGGATCAGGATGAATGGTCGGGGCCACAGCCAAATGTCTAAGAGCTGCTTCAGCGATACGTTGAAATACTGGAGCTGCAACTCTTCCTCCTGTGTACAGTTCCTTGGGAGTGTCAATCAGGACAAGGATGGTAAGTGCTGGTTCCCGAGACGGTACAAATCCGACAAACGAAGCGTTGTGCGCAACCTTGGAGTATCGACCATTGATGACCTTTTCGGACGTACCCGTTTTACCTGCCACACTGTAGCCTTGAATCTGAGCTGCACGAGCTGTTCCCCGCTCAACAACAGCCTCCATAATACTGGTGAGTTCTGCCGCCGTTTCCTCACTGATGGCACGACGAATCACCCGACGTTCACGCTGAACACGAACACCGTTCCGAACGATGGCTCGTACGACTCGCGGTTCAACCAGCTCGCCACCATTGGCAACAGCACTGACGGCCGCAGCCATTTGCAGAGGAGTGACCGACACCTGATAGCCCATTGCTACCGATGCGACTCCTCTGTCATTTAGATCGCTTGGATTGTGAACAATGCCAGAACTTTCACCTGGTAGGTCACGTGAAAGCGCCTCCCCAAATCCAAACCGACGCACGTACCGACTAAGCCGTTCTGGGCCAAGTCTCAGTCCAACCTTGATCGTACCCACGTTGCTCGACTTGACGATTACGTCCTCAAATGACAACACACCGTACGTATGCATATCAGAGATTGTCGAATTGCCAATCCGGATGACACCAGAACTAACATCGAAGAGCTCATCTCGAGTAGTAGCACCTTCCTCAAGTGCCGCTGAAGTCGTCACAATCTTGAAGGTAGAACCCGGCTCGTAGATGTCTTGAACACCACGATTTCTGAGAGAGTCTTTTGAGGCATGGGAAAAAGCATTCGGGTTAAAACTAGGTTCGTTTGCAAGTGCCAGAAGCTCGCCAGTACGTGGTTGTAAGACAACCACTGTTCCACTAAGAGCTTGGTGCTCCCTCATCGCGGCATGCAGTTCGCGCTCTGCAATGTGCTGAAGATACTTATCGATCGTTAACTCGATCGTGGCGCCGGTTGTAGGAAGTTGCTCAACGCGACTAAAGGCCCGGTGGCGCACGTCTGTTTGAACGAGCATCTTCCCTGGACGGCCTCGGATTTCCTCGTCATAAGTCGACTCGATACCACTCAGTCCTTGATTGTCTGTACCGACATAGCCGAGCAGATGTGCAGCCAGTTCTTTATTCGGATAGTACCGGCGGTCCTCCTTTATGAAGCCCACGCCGTCCAGCTCTAATGCAGCGATTCGTTGAGCTGCATCAGGTGACACCTTACGGTCTACAAAAGCAAACTGCTTATCTGTGCTCAATCGTTTCGTAATAATCTTTCGTTTGGCAGGGCTGCAGTCATCAAGCGCGCTACATAGTGCCGCAGCCGTTCCAATTGGGTCATCGATATCAGTCGGTACAGCGATAATGGTGTCCGCGTCAACGCTGTACGCAAGCACGCGACCTTCTCGGTCTAGGATTTCACCCCGCTTTGGGTTAATCGGGATGTTCCGGTTCTGCTGCCCTGCAGCCCGTGCGACTAATTGATCGTGACGTAGGACTTGAAGATACAAGAGCCTGGCTTCGATACCGAGGCCCCACAACCCAAACACGGCCGCACCAACCAACAAGCGGCGACGTAAGGGGGGACGCCAGTCGCGTTCCCGTGTAGTGAATGATCTAGAACTTGAACGACCATGGCTTTGTACCCTGGTTTGTCCGAACAACGACCGGGCTCGCCTGAACCAGCTATGGCCGTTCCGTTTCTTCGTCACTCTTCTTCCCCTAGCGAGTTGCCACAATCGAGGTATCGGGCTGAGTCACTGGAATAACACGCTCGATGACAATTGCCTCGTCGCTACTCGGTGCAACGAGATTGAGCTGCTCCGTTGCTATCCGTTCGATCCGTTTCGGTGATTGCAATGTCTCGACTTCAAGCCGAAGGTGTCTGTTGATTTCAAGCTCTCGGTCGCGCTCTTGTTGCATTTCCTCGATGCGGTACCCGTGCTGCCGCAATTCAAAGTGTTGCCAAGCTGAGAAAAGTAGGACCGCGACAAGGAACACACCAATCACAGCCGAACGGCGCAACTCACGCTGGCGTGTTTGATCGACTTCCCGAATAATCGGATTGTTTCGAATGTCTTTCTTGATGACACGTTCGAAATCTTGTGCGCTCACGCCAACCTCTCAGCTGCCCGAAACTTAGCGCTGCGCGCTCGGGGATTCCGGGTCACCTCAGCTGGACCTGGACGTAATGGACGCTTTGTCAACACACGTAATCCAATATCGTGACCGCGCTCAAGCTCCCTCAACACGTGCTTGACGACACGGTCTTCCAGAGAATGAAACGTAATGACCCCCAGACGGGCTCCCGCCCGAAGGCGGTGGCACACTCTTCGCAAAAATTGATCTAGTCCCTCTAACTCTCGATTAACCCAGATACGCAAAGCTTGAAAAGTCCGCGTGGCGGGATCGATTCGCTGACCTCGACGACGGGGCACAACCTCCCGGACCAAATTCGCAAGCTGAGCCGTCGACGTGAGTGGTTGCCGCCGGCGAGTCGCCACAATTGCTCGTGCAATCCGCCTCGCGTACCGTTCCTCGCCATACTGAAAGATGCAATCGGCTAGAGCGGCCTCTGAGACCTCGCGAAGCATCTCTTCGGCTGTGGGTCCGCTCGATCGATCCATACGCATGTCGAGAGGATCATCTCGACGAAAGCTGAATCCTCGCCCTTCCGACTCAAGCTGTACTGACGACATTCCCAAATCTGCCAGGGCGCCATCGACGGTCATAATTTGTCGCTCATCGAGCAGTAAGTCAATGTTCCGAAAATCTGAATGAATTAGCTCAACATGCTCTGTCCAAGGGGTGAGTGTGGCCGCCGCAAGCGGCAAGCTTTCTTGGTCTCGGTCGATCCCTATTACCCTCGCTGCACCAGCTTCAAAAAGTGCTCGTGCATGCCCACCGGTCCCGACCGTGCAATCGAGGAACTGTCCGCCGCGGTTTGGCTCAAGCATTGTCACTAGTTCAGCTGTCATCACGGGTTCGTGGACAAGTCGACCAGAGTCAGTGGACATCCCTAGATACCAAATTCCGCCAGCGCTCGAGCATCGTCATCAGTAAAAGGCTCGCGCTCAAGGCGAGCCCTGATCCGATCGTGGTTCCACACCTCGAGATAGTTGTACAAACCAAAGACGTCTACCTCACCCACCATGCTTGCGGCTTCACGTAACCGTGTATGCACCGAAACTCGTCCCTGTTTGTCGAATTCCGTCGGCTGGCCATAAAAGTTGACGCGATCGAAGAACTTGGCACGAGAAGGATGAGTAGATGGAATGCGCGCAAGCTTCTCTTCGATGTCAGTCCACACCAGCATTGGATAGATACGTACCGATTCACCGCTTAGACTGGTAATAAACAAAGCATCCCCGTACTTCTCCTCAATCGGGGACCTAAAAGCCGCAGGGATTTTTAGTCGTCCCTTGTCATCGATCTTGGCCGAAAAATTACCCCTGAGCACCCTATTAACTCCACACTAATCCACTATAATCCACCGCGATGTTAGGCGGGTGACGGGAACGTTGTCAACGTAAAAGTAATAAAGAAAAAGATACTTACTCCATATATTCGTCTTCCGAAAATATAGCGTGACGTCATACGGTGAGTTGGCGTGTTACGATTTAGTTGTCTTACTCATAGTTTGGCTTTTTCTGGATGCTTCGCGCGGGCCTCATCGGACTCCCCTCCACCGGCAAGACAAGCCTTTTCACCCTTCTATCTCGAAGGTCAAGTAACAACACTTCGGGAAGGTTGGGTCGAGCCGAAGCCAATCTTGGCAGTGCTGAGGTCCCTGATGAACGCCTGGATCGTTTAACGGAGATGTTCGAACCAGAAAAACGTGTGGCTGCCACCGTAGTTTTTTCAGACATTGTGGGCACCACTGGCCCACAAAGTTTGATTGACGTCGCAGCATATCGCGAGGCCAACGCGTTACTCCACGTCGTCCGGGCTTTTAACGCAGAAGAAGTACCACATGCCGCCGGCAACATCGATCCAATCCGCGACGTACGAAATATGGAGGACGAACTGATTTTGGCCGACCTTTCGGTCACCGAGCGACGCCTCGAGCGCCTGGCACACGACATGAAAAAGGGAACCGTGAAGAGCGCGGAACATGAAGCACGCCTGTTAAGTGAGTGTCGTGAAGCGCTGGAAAACGGCACGCCCATACGATCACTCCAACTTGAACCAGAAGCTAACAACCTGCTTCGTGGCTTCCAGTTTCTTTCAGCTAAGCCTCTGCTGTTATTGATCAATCTTGACGAAGCTGACATCAAAAAATCTAACCGCGCAATGGAATTGACTAAGCTCACAGAGATTCTGTCGCACGCTTCCATCACCGCGGTCCCCGTATGCGCCAAAATAGAACTTGAGATCGCGCAGCTTGAAGCAGAAGATGCACAAGTGTTTCTTGCGGACCTAGGACTGAAAGAAACAGGCTTAACGCGAGTCGTCCGTGCCGCTTACGAATTGCTCGGATACATCTCATTTTTCACTGTCGGGAAAGATGAATGTCGAGCGTGGTCAATTCCGATGGGCACGATTGCGCGAGACGCGGCGGGAGAAATCCACACCGATATCCAGCATGGCTTCATACGTGCAGAGGTTGTCAGCTACGAGAACCTTACGGCTCGGGGTTCAATGAATGAGTGCCGCGATCACGGCGAAGTTCGCCTCGAAGGAAAAAATTACGTGGTACGAGACGGTGATGTCATCAATTTCCGCTTCGCGAAGTAAGAACCAAACTGGCCGTTACTTCTTGAGCCTATACTGATGCACATGAGAACAATTTGCCTTGCGCGGTGTCTGCTGATTACCAGCATGTCTTTGCTGCTGATTGTTCCTGTCGAGTCCTCGGATAACGTCAATCTGTCTTTTAATGACGGTCGCGTCACGGTGGTTGCCTCGGAAGTCCCAATTCTCACAATTTTGGAAACGTGGGCACGGCTTGGAAATACACGGTTTGTCAATGTAGAAACTCTTGTTAACGAATCGGTCTCAATCAGCATGGTCGACGTCCCAGAACAAACCGCTCTGCGAATTCTGCTTAGAGCCGCCGCTGGGTATGTCGTAGCACCAAAAACAACTGATCTGACTGGGTTGTCGTCGTTTGACAAAGTCTTAATAATGGCCTCGGGTCAGCGACGACAACTGGTGGAATCGTCGGTTTTGTTGTTACCCGAAGCGCAACAAAGCGAACCAACTTTCACTTTCACAGCTCCTAATTCAGATGTACCAATCACCACACCGCATGTGGCACGAGAATCTGGCGACGTGGAACTGGATGAACTTGAATTACTCAATCAACTGAGAAATAGCTACCAAGCCGGTGTTGCGTCACCGGATTTATCTACGCTCCCCAGTTTCTTTGAAACTCTTGACACACCCGGTAATTTTGGGTCACAAACCACACCTCGGCCAGGCACGATCATTTCGCCTGACAATGAGCGGAACCGAGAGAGAGGGAGACCTCGTTCCGCTGTTGGCTCTCAGGCGAATGACCCCTAGGCTGATTATCCGGTTGCCTTAAGATTCTGGCCTTCAAGTTGAAGAAGGGCACGTTTGGCACGAAGCCCGTGTGCATACCCGCCGAGCTGACCTTTCCAAGTAATGACACGGTGACAGGGAACAATGATTGGCACAGGGTTACGGCCAAGCGCGCCACCGACTGCTCGACTTGCGTTGACTGCTCCGATTCGCCGAGCAATATCACCATAGCTCACCACTTGACCAAACGGAATCTGTGTGACTGCATTTAGCACACGCGACGTGAATACGGTCGTCCTTCTAAGATCAATCGAAACGGAGAACTGCCTGCGTGTACCAGAAAAATACTCGGCAAGTTGGTCCAAAACAGTCGCTACTGGTTCACGATCGCGCTCTACTTCCGGCGCCCAGTACGCAAGCTGCATTCGATACTCCCTCTCACTGCCTTCCCAAAGAGTTACATCACACACGCCGCGCTCAGACACGGCTACAAAGACTAAACCTACCGGTGATTTAATCGAGTCGAATCGCACTACCCCCGGATAAATCATAATAATTATCTCAGGAATTTCCCCTAAAACAGGTTCTGAACCTCAGCTGTTTCGACGTAAGCAAACAAAGCGATCAATATTGGTCGACATACCAGCTGCGACACGGATCTTGTTCCTATGCTACGCTGACCGCCAGTGATGGCTCCTTCCGAACCCGCCGCACCCGCGGTGGCTTCCCCGCAGCCTCCCAACGGCGGCGCGCATCCGAGCGCTCGACTTGCCAAGTCTGCTGGCATTATCGGCTCAGCGACGTTAACCAGTCGAGTCCTTGGAGTTGTGCGCGATCAGGTGCTCGCTTACCTATTCGGTGCCGGTAATTCGATGGATGCGTTCAATGTCGCGTATCGGATTCCGAATTTGATGCGAGATCTTTTTGCGGAAGGAGCGATGAGCTCTGCCTTTGTTCCCACGTTTACACGAAGACTGACCCAGCAAGGGAAAGCGTCGGCTTGGCACCTCGGCAATCAACTTATCAACGCTCTAGTGATTGTCACTGGAGTGTTGGTCCTGATTGGAATTATCTTTGCTCGCCCTCTTACAGAGGCGATCGCGGGAGAGTTCGCAGCTGTACCAGAGAAGCTTGAACTCACAGTTACTCTGACCCGTATCTTGCTTCCTTTCCTCACTCTCCTAGCAGTCGCAGCCGCGTTGATGGGCATGTTGAATTCACTTAATCGATTCTTCACACCTGCCCTTTCACCCGCCATGTTTAACGTAGGCATCCTTATTAGCGCGGTTGTGTTCGTTCCCTTAGCACCGAGATTTGGATTCGACCCAATCATTGGAATTGCCCTAGGTGCCATGATCGGAGGTCTTGGCCAGATTGCTTTGCAAGTTCCGGCTCTTCGGCACGAAGGTTATCGATATCGTCCTGTACTCAACCCATTCGACCCGGGACTACGGGAAATCTTGCGATTAATTGGACCTGGAACCTTCGCCGGTGCCGCGTTACAGATCAACCTACTGGTCAATACAATACTAGCTACAGGAGAAGGAACAGGTGCTGTGTCATGGCTTGGGTACGCTTTTCGTGTCATGTATTTGCCGATTGGTCTGTTTGGTGTATCCATTGCAACAGCAACATTACCAGCCGTATCTAGGTACGCAGCACAGGACGAGTTGACCGGTATTCGGCAAACCGTCTCTCGCGCACTACGAATGATGCTCATGCTGACCGTACCAGCGCTAGTTGGGTTGATAGTACTGGCCGATCCGATCGTCGCACTTATCTTTGAACGTGGAAGCTTTACATCCGCTGATACTGCCTCAACCGCGGCCGCCCTCGCCTTCTACGCACCAGGCCTGGTGGGTTACGCCACTGTCAGGATTTGTTTGCCATGCTTTTATGCCCTCAAGGACAGTCTTACGCCAACGTTGGTCAGCATCACATCAGTAGCCTTGAACATAGCCCTGAACCTAATCCTTGTGAAATCAATGGGTTATAGAGGACTCGCACTCGGCACATCAATTGCTGCGCTCGTTAACGCCGGTCTCTTGTATTACCTGCTACGTCGACGACTCGGCGGTCTCGAAACCCCTCGCGTGGTATTGGCGTTCGCGAAGATCTCAGTTGCCGCGGTGCTCATGGGTGCAGCCGCCCTTGGTGTCCACATCTGGTTGGTAAACCTCTGGCCAGATAATGCTCTAATCGCTCGGCTTGTTCGCGTGGCGGCCAGTGTAGGCTCAGGATTGATCGTGTTGATAATCAGCAGTCGTTTTCTTCAAATCCACGAGTGGAACCAAGCACAACGCCGATTAATGTCACATTTATCTCTTCACTGAGTACCTTCTCTTTACCGTGTGGTACGATCTAAAGAGTAGCAACTAACATCATGAGTCGCGTGTACTATCAGGGGCCTTCCGCCCGTTTTTCGTTTGGCCCAGGCCTTATGACGCCAGCCGTCAAGGCACTGATCTGGATTAACGTGGCGGTTTTCTTGTTTGCCGAACTGTCCCCGCGGGCTGTGGGTATTTGGTTTAATCAGTTTTTCGGCTTGGTTCCTGCCCTAGTCCTAACCGATCTAAGAATTTGGCAACCAATTACTTACCTTTTCCTCCACGGCAGCGTCGGGCACATCCTAATGAACATGTTGATCCTATGGATGTTCGGTGTGCAGCTCGAGCGAGTGTGGGGCACCCGTTTCTTTGTGCGGTATTACCTTGTAGCAGGAATTGGTGCCGCTATGGTCACACTAGTGGTGTCCTTACTCCCATTCTCCTTCAGCGACGCAACCTACGTCACTATTACCATCGGCGCATCAGGCGCAATTTATGGATTGCTCATGGCTTTCGCTCTGTACTATCCGGAAACACCTATCCTGATGTTCCTACTTTTTCCTGTCCCAGCAAAATACTTCGTGATGATCCTTGGAGCCATCGCGTTCATCTCCGCTCCGCGCGGCGATGGAATTGGGCATATTACTCACCTGGGAGGCCTAATCGCTGGTTATCTATATTTGCGACGACTAGGCGGAATATCACTGGGCCGGTTAGGCATCCTGGCCGATCTCAAGTACCGATATCTCAAATGGAAAATGGGTCGACTCCGTAAGCGATTCAACATCCACTCAGGTGGACAGGATCAAGATTGGCGCGATCGGATTCACTAAAACCTACCCTGCACCCAATCCTTGCGCCCAGGCGTGAATACCGCAAGTTCGAAAGTATCCTCCACCACCTCAACTTGATGTGGAATATCTGCCGGAACGTGAAGGACCTCACCCTCGCGAACCGTGACATTCTTGGTTCCCACAAGACATCGGATCGAACCTTGTAGCACGTACACCATCTGATCATGCTTGTGCGTGTGCAGCGGAATCTGTACGCCACGCTTGAGATAGGCTTGGATCAACATCTGCCGGTCGCTGGAAATGACCTTCCGTGAAATCATTGCGGTTACCTTTTGGAGTGGCAGGTCTCTCCAGCGATGTACGGGACGAAAACTCGTCATGACTCTCCTTTTAAAATAGCGCTACTTCTTTTTCGACTGATAGTTAGAGCGGACCAGTTGAACGGAGTTCCGGCCATCTGCATGGTATAATGGCGGGTCGTGCGGACTCTCATCGGAGCCAATCTAGATCAATCGCGTCGCATCGCCAAGGATTCTGGACTATGAAGGCTTCATCGGTTCGCCACACCTCGTCACCTACCGCGTCACCGTTAACCGAAAGCTACCTGAAACTATCACGCCAAGAGTGGCGCCGCATCTATCGCACAATGCTGCTGTCTCGTCGCCTCGACGACAAAGAAATCCAACTCAAGAACCAGAGTCAAAGTTATTTCCAAATCAGTGGTGCGGGACACGAGGCTGTTCAGGTCGCAGCCGGTTTGGCGCTTCGGGCTGGTTACGACTGGATCTTTCCCTATTATCGTGACCGAGCACTTTGCTTGACCCTCGGGGTCACAGCGTACGACATGTTGCTCAGTGCCGTTGCGGCAGATGATGATCCATCCTCCGGTGGCCGCCAGATGCCCGCACACTGGAGTTCGTCCAAGCTTCACATCGTGTCGCCATCGAGCGCCGTCACAACTCAATGCCTACATGCAGTAGGAGCTGCCGAAGCCGGCGTCCTCTTTCAGAACATACCGGAACTTGCTAAGACCACAGCTATTCGAAACGACGAAGTTTCCTTTGTTGCATTGGGTGACGGGTCGACAAGCGAGGGTGAGTTTTGGGAATCACTCAACACTGCGTGCACAATGGAACTGCCCGTTGTATACCTGATCGAAGACAACGGATACGCCATCTCCGTACCAGTCGAGAGCCAAACTCCAGGCGGCGACATCGCTCGCCTGGTGGAGTCATTTCCAAAGCTAAAAGTAGTCCGTGTTGACGGAACAGACATCGCTGCTAGCATCCTGGCAATGCAAGAGGCCGTCGATTACGCTCGGACTCGCAATGGACCGGCGCTAGTAAGAGCATCAGTCACACGCCCGTACTCTCACTCAATGTCTGATGATGAAAAATCGTACAAGAGCGAGGCCGAACGTGACCACGAGGCTACCCGAGACCCTCTCCAACGTTGTGTGGAGTTACTCAGGAGAGAATCACTTGTGCTCGATGAGGAGCTCGCTGTTCTCTCTGAAGAGGTAGATAGCGAGATCCAAGAAGCCGTCGACCAAGCGCTTACAGCAGCCAAACCTGACCCCACGACGGCGACCCGGTATGTTTACTCATCGACAGTCGACCCAGCATCCGATGCCTTCGAAATTCAGCCGGAGCCAAGTGGTAAACCGGACACTATGATCGCCGCGATCAATCGAACTTTAAAGGAAGAAATGGGTCGTGATTCACTAATCGTTGTGTTTGGGGAAGACGTGGCTGACGTAAGCCGATCCGAGCTTCTCTCGGAACTACCCGGTAAAGGTGGTGTTTTCAAAGCCACACTTGGTTTGCAGCGCGCTTACAGCGCGGCCAGGGTTTTCAATTCGCCGCTAGCTGAAGCAAACATCGTTGGTCGTGCGATCGGGATGGCAATCCGTGGTCTTAAGCCAGTAGTTGAAATCCAGTTCTTCGATTACATCTGGCCCGCAATGATGCAAATACGTAACGAGCTGACGATGTTGCGATATCGGTCCAACAACGCCTACGCCTGTCCCGTGGTAATCCGGGCTCCCATTGGCGGTTATTTGCGAGGAGGAGCACTTTATCATTCGCAATCCGGCGAAAGTATCTTCGCTCATTGTCCAGGGTTACACGTCGTCTTCCCCTCTACCGCCGCTGATGCGGCCGGGCTCCTTCGCACCGCAATTCGCTGTGAGGATCCGGTGCTGTTCTTAGAACATAAGCATCTGTATCGCCAGACGTACAATAGGGAAGTTTATCCAGGTGCCAACTACACACTCCCATTTGCAAAGGCAGCTCTTCGACGAGAGGGCACTGACATCACGGTTGTCACGTGGGGTGCACTCGTACAAAGTACACTGATCGCAGCAGAACAGGCTCGACAGGAGGGAATAGAGGTTCTCGTCCTCGATCTACGCACTATCGCTCCCTACGATTGGGAAAGTATCGTACGATCCGTCGAAACAACTAATCGAGTCGTGATCGCACATGAGGACCAACTGACCTGTGGATTCGGTGCCGAACTTGCTGCTCGCATTGCCAGTGAATTATTTGAATGCCTCGACGCACCCATTAAGAGGGTTGCCGCACTCGACTGTCCCGTGGCCTACAGCCCGATACTCGAGAAGGAGATCCTGCCACAAGTGTCAGATATCCTGCGCGCCATCCTCGAAATTGCGCGATATTAATCCACAAACTTGGCTGTGAGCCGAACTCTCGCCTTGGCCATCGTGCTGCTGGTTCTAACCAGTTTTTTTTCAGCACAGAGCTCCTGGGTGACGGAGGAACTCCGGTCAACGACCGGACTCCCCCCAGACGTTGTCGGTTTGTTTCGCGAGCCAGCGGCCTTTCAGCAGACACCGACAGGTGATACCTACGTCTTTGACCGTCGTGCAAACAGTGTGTACCGGATCGACGCTTCCGGTAACGCTCAGCAAATCGTTCAAATTGGCCCAGAAGACGGGCGTCTTCTCGGTGCCAGTTCGTTTCACTTGGGAACAGATGGACGTTTTGTGGTCGCAGACGCACCGGAAGGCTTGGAACGCGTGCAAATATTCGCCGGGGATGGCACGCGTCTTGGCGGATTTCGTCTTCCCGGGCGGGCTGCCCCGCGTATAACACTTGGTGATCTGGTCCTGACAGGCGTGGCTTCGCTCCAATACACAGGGCAAATAATACTGATGAACCAACCAGAACTAGGCGGCTTAATTACTAAGTTCAGTCTGAGAGGACATCCCTTTAATACATTCGGAGTTTTTCGCTTTACCGGCCACGAAGAAGACCGTGACCTCCACCTTGCACTCAACAGTGGTTTCCCGTTGGAAAACCCGTTAGGCGGGTACTATTTTGTTTTCCAGGCTGGGGTGCCGACCTTTCGCAAATACGACGACCAAGGCGTGTTGCGGTTTGAGCGTCACATCGAAGGCATTGAGCTCGATCCAGTGATCGCGACCTTGCCAAATACGTGGGCCAGGAAATCCGACAACAGAGGGCGAACACTACCGATAGTTTTTCCGACCGTGCGAACAGCTGCAGTCGATCCAGAAGGCTACTTATGGATCGCGTTAACCGTACCGTATATTTACGTTTACAACCCGGACGGAGAAAAAGTCCGTACCATCAGGCTGCGTGGTGCTGGGATCCTAAATCCCACTAGTCTTTTTTTCCCAAGTCGAAACAGGCTTCTCGTAACGCCAGGATGCTACGAATTCAAAGTGCGGTGAGCATCATCCTATTGCCGACAACAGAGACGTCTGTTATCATTTACTGTTTGTTTGGCTGCGGGAGAGAGCGTAATGTCAACGGGTCTCCGGTTCTCTTGGATGACGCCTGAGTGGCCTCGGCAACCCGCTAGGGCCAGGTTTTGACATGCCCGATGAGAGTGACCCGTTTCTGGGTAAATCCCTGCGTTTTCTGCAGGAGAATACCCGCAGGTCTGGACCGGCAGCCACAGCAAGCTACACGCTGATTGGTGCCATTTTGTTCCTAGGAGGAATGGGATATCTCATCGATCAATGGCAAGATACGTCCCCGTGGTTCCTGCTCGCAGGCTTACTCGGTGGACTCGTCGTCGGCTTCTATGAGCTCGCGAAGATTGTTTGGAAACCATGAAAACCGTGGGGTTGATGACCGTGGGCTGCGTCACCTCGTGGGTAGTAGCAAGTATGATGTTCTCGCCAGCGGCACAATTGGAACTCTTGCTTGGGATGGTTATGCCACTTTTCGTGACAAGTTTGTCACTAGTGTTTACCGAACGAGCATACCGACGTGACCCGAGTGCCCTTACACCGTTCATGCTTAAAGCGTTCATCGGAAAGATGATGGTCATCGGTCTCTACGTTGTCTTTGTTGTAGGAATCTTGGCCCTGAATGCAGCACCATTTATTTTCAGTTTTACTGCCTATTTTGTCGCGTTGCATTTTTTTGAGGCCCTGTGTCTGCGTCGGCTATTTCGAGCCGCAGTAGTGCAGTGATGTGATACCCAATGGCCCAGCCAGAAATCCACACCGAACACGGAGCCGAAAACACCGCAGAAGGATTCAATGCGGGCGAGGTCATCATTGAACACGTCGCTAACGGCCCGCTTGATCATCCGATCGTGCACCTACCAAGTATCGCAGGCATTGATTTTTCAGTTACCAAACATGTGTTAATGCTCTGGATCGTTGCTGGGATTGTGTTCGGAACAGTGACCTGGGCCACACGTCGATATCTCAAGCAGGAGCGACCAGTTCCTCATGGGTTCATGAACGCTGTGGAGTGGCTCGTGCAGGCGATTCGAGACTCCATTGCTCTACCGAATGTGGGCTCGAAGTACGTGAAAGCTTGGACTCCGTTATTTCTAACTTTTTTCTGCTTCATCGTCGTGGCTAACGGCATCGGGCTTGTCCCAATTTTTGAAGTGCTCGGACTTGTGGACCACGCGCTGTTACATTCTGGTGAGCATTCTCTCGTTAAACGTCTAATTCACGGAGGCGCTACCGCGACGGCAAATTACAACGTCACGGCCGGACTAGCCACGATCACATTTTTTGCAATTATCATCGCTGGATCGAAAGCTCACGGATTTGTTCAGCATTGGAAGAATCTTGTGCCATCGGGTGTCTCAAAAGCGATCTATCCAATCTTAATCCCGATCGAACTCATGGGAATGCTCGTAAGGCCATTCGCTCTTACCATGCGACTCGCAGCCAACATGACCGGCGGTCACATTGCTATTTTGGCAATTCTCTCTTTTGTCTTTCTGTTTAACGATCTGTTTAATAGTGCAGCCGTCGGTATCGGTGTGGGCATGATGCTCTCAGTTCCATTGGCTGTCGGAATTTCAGCGCTTGAAATTGTGGTCATCTTGGTTCAGGCGTACGTCTTTACACTACTCACTGCTGTCTTTGTTGGGATGGCTATCAACGTGCATCATTAGGTCACGGAGGTTACCTGAATGGAAAGTATTCATCTGTTTGGCGCTGCACTTGGACTTGGACTCACCGTTATCGGCGCAGGTTTGGGAATTGGAAGGCTTGCGGCTGCGGCGGCTGAGGGAATCGCTCGTCAACCTGGTGCCGCCGATAAGATCACCGGCGCCGTTAATCTTCCCTTATTCCTTCTTGAAGGCGTGGCAATTCTGGCCGAGGTCTTCGTTCTACTAATCGTCTTCCAGTAGACCGACCCTCGCGTGCATAGAAGTGATCCACAAAAGGCTAGCGGAGTGTCTTAATGGATAACCCACTCGTTCAGCCCGATCCTGGGCTTTTCATCTGGACTATCGCGACGTTTCTCGTGCTCTTGGTCTTACTGGCAAAGTTTGCCTGGAAGCCGATCTTGCAGGCACTCGAAAGTCGGCAAGAAATGATTCGTAAGTCGCTAGACGATGCTGAACAGGCCAAGCAAGATCTAGAGCAGGTCCAGCAGGAATCGGCCAAGATCGTGGCACAGGCTAGGGTAGAAGCTGATGCAATCGTGGCTAATAGTCGGACGGATGGTGCCAAACTTCGAGAAGACCTTCGCCAAAAAGCTCGTGCGGAAGCTGGAGAAATCGTCAAGAACGCGGAACAGAAGATTCAGCAGGAGCGTGATCGAGCTCTGTCGCAGATCCGGGAGGAAGCTGTCGACGTGTCACTGATGATTGCCTCAAAACTGATCCAGCGGAACCTGTCACGAGAAGACAACGAAACGCTCATTGACGATGCTCTCAAGCAAATTCAGCCACCCCCAGACTGAAAATCATGGTGTCGGCAGTTCGATTCTTCCCCTCGGCACCACTTTTCCCTTGCAAACACGGCTGATCATTCGAGATGCCGTTCTATAATTCTGAAAATTGACAGCCACTTGAGTGCCTAACGCTCTCCATTCCGGCTCGCGGAGGTTCTGAGCATGTGGCACCTCTTGAGTGATCTGGCAGATGGAGACTTACGGTGAAGGGGAGTAGAAAGCGTATGGATGTCCAAGACCTCAGGTTTTACGGGCGCCCATTTAGTGACGCCGAAGGCTCTTGGCCGAGGGATGTCAAACGGCGTATGAATAAAAAGGCCATGATGGTCGTTGCGGGTCATCTTGATTCGTTTCAGCGGCTGCGTTTTCTTTGGCGATTCTTTTTTGCTCGTCGGCGTGCCCGTGGTATCGACTTAACAAAATTCCGAAAGCGCGGCCTGAACAACGAACGATTCATCAATACACAATTAAATTATCTTGCATTGTTCGTGACGCTAAAAGACATAACGAATACGGATCGGGCTATCGAGATAGCTAAGGACGTAATGGAGAAGACAGCAAGGGAACCTCTTCTCCTTTGTCTGCCGCCGCAAGAGGATGTTCGCGCAATCGGAGCGCCTTTTGAGGTATTTCGGCAATATCTACGTGCGGTGCCTGTTGCCGCGTGTTCCGGCGGCTGCCACGAAATAAGAATATCCGAAGACACGCCAGAGACCTTTCAATTCGATGTGACATGGTGTGTATGGCTAGAACTTGCTCGGGCTATGCGTGTCCCAGAGGCATGCCTCCCAAATTGTTACAGTGATGATTTGGTTTTTCCGGATTACTTCGGTGATCTTGGAATCAAATACAAACGAACACAGACCCTTGCTGGGGGCGGACGATGCTGTGATTTTCGTTTTGAGCGATCATCCGGCGGATCTTCCTCACCCTGACTCGTACCTCGAGAAGACCGCACTCCTCAAGTGCCTTTTCCTGTGAGCCGCGTTAACCCTTTCCGCTCATCGCGTCCGCTCGGTCGAGCCATTCGTTCAGACGGTTTCCGTTGAGTTCAGGCCACGCGCGCACCGGCTCAGGGACCAACTCCTGCAACGGCTCCAGCGCGGCGAGTTCATCATTCGTCTGTGCGCCGGCCTTGAGTGCTGCGGTGTGCGCATTCGCCGCCTTGCGATAGTGTGGGCCGCGTGCTTCGAGACATAGGCCCGGCGGTCGGCGGCCGAGGCGCCGCCCTTGAGCGGGTTCAACGGGAACGTCGTCGAAATTTCCACAGTGGTATCGGCAACGGCTGACTCCAAAGCCCTGTCAGGGTCGTTCGCGCCTGCACTTCCGCCCGCGCTAACACGAGGTTTAATGGATGTGCTCTAAAAAAATGGCGAAGCAAGACAACACACACTTGCGTACCGGTATGTCATTTCTGACATTCATGCGCATTTTGCTAAACGTTCGTCGGACTATTGGCTTGACTTGTTTGTGTACGTAGGGCGACAGAACCACCAAATTTTTAAGTAATCCCAGAACTGGAAAGAAAATCAGCGCAGTGCTGCTGACGTTACGACGCCATAGAATGAGCCCGCTGCGGCTTGGGCATGTTCGAACAACGGTTGCGGATAAACTCCAAAAAACACCGATCCAGCAGCCGCAATCAATAGTGCTATGGCCATGGCCGGTCCCACAGGAATTGCCGAGCCCACAACCTCCTCTTTGATCCACATGAACACCACCACGCGGATGTAGTAAAAGAGTGAGATTGCACTATTCACCACGCCAACTACGGCGAGCCAGATAAACCCTGAATCGATCGCCGCGCCGAACACCCAAACCTTTCCCATAAATCCAGCTGTCGGAGGAATCCCGCCTAGCGACAGCATAAAGACCAACATGGCACAGGCAGCCGCTGGGCTACGAAGGAATAGACCGCTCATGTCTTTGAGCTCGTCACCTATCACGTCACGTCGTCGTAACATCGTGACGACCATAAAGGCGCCGAGCTGCATGAAAAGATACACCCAGAGATACACCAACGCTGCCGTCACACCACGTTCAGTAGCTGCCACGATACCGACCAGCACATAGCCAGCGTGGGCAATTGACGAATATGCAAGCATGCGCTTGATATTGCTCTGCGTGATCGCTGCAATATTGCCAACGGTCATGGTTACAACTGCCAAAATGGCAAAAACAAACTGCCAGTCAGGAGTCAGTGCGGGCAACCCCTCGATAAAGATTCTGAGGAGCATCGCAAACGACGCCGCTTTTGATCCCACAGATAAGAAAGCCGTTACGGGAGTTGGGGCACCCTCGTAAACATCGGGTGCCCACATATGGAAGGGCACAGCGGCAATCTTGAATCCCATCCCAGCCACCAAAAGAATCACCGCCAGAAGAAGCGGTAAACTGCGATCCTGACCGGCAAGCGCAGTTGCGATCTCATCCAACCTCGTCGATCCAGTCACACCGTAAAGAATCGACATGCCATACAACAAAATTCCCAGTGAGAATGCACCAAGAAGAAAATACTTAACGGCTGCTTCGTTTGAGCGAGGGCTTGGCTTCAGATAACCGGCGAGGACGTAAAACGACACGGCCATGGTTTCAAGCCCAATAAATAGGGTAATGAGATCAACGCCACTCGCCATGAACATCATCCCGAGTGCGGCACACAAGATCAGGAAGTAGTACTCGCCCGCACGCACCCCTTCGATGCGCAAGTACGGCGCCGACATCATGAGTGTGAGGCCGGTTGAGACGAGAATAATCTCCTTAAAGAACAACGCGAACCCGTCGATTGCCAAGAGACCACGGGATGCGGTCACATCCACTCCTGTGAAGGAAAGCAAAGTGACCCCACTAATGATTACCGTGGCAAGCGACAACCCGAATAGCATTCCTTCACGCTGGGGAACGATCACATTAATCAGCAGAACCAACAGCGCCCCGCCTGTGAGCAACAGCTCAGGCAGAATGTAATAGAAGTCGCTGGGTGTAAAACCAAGGGCTTCCATCTACCTAGCACCTCCCCGAAGTGGGCCGACCTCATCCTCGTCTATGGTTGTCGCAAACCGAGGGGTATAGTCGCTATTTACGCGAGACATGACGTTGTCTACAGATGTCTCTAAGCGATCAAGAAACGGCTTCGGGTACAGCCCGATCCACACAGCAAGGACAAGTAACGGCACAAATGTCCAGATTTCACGAGCACTGAGATCAGGTAGGTTTTCGTTCTTCGGATTGGTAATATCTCCAAACATCGTGCGCTGGTAAAGCCACAGCATGTACGCGGCACCGAGCACAATGCCGCTTGCCGCGATAAATGCCCAGAACTTACTCACAACGAAAACACCCTGTAGGATTAAGACTTCTCCGATGAATCCATTGAGAGTCGGTAATCCGATCGATGACATAGTCATCACCAAGAAAATCGCTGCATAGACCGGCATAACCTTCGATAATCCGCCGTACTCAGCGATCGACCGTGTGTGTCGCCGTTCGTAGACAATGCCAACGATCAGGAACAGGGCACCAGTGGAAATACCGTGGTTCAATTGCTGAACGATGCTACCAGTGATCCCAACTGGTGTGAGCGCGAACATCCCCAACATGACCATGCCCATGTGGCTAACACTCGAATAGGCCACAAGTCGTTTCCAGTCCTTCTGTGCCAACGCCACGAAAGCACCATAAACAATGCCAATGATTGACAATCCAGCAACGAGAGGGACAAATGCTGCTGTTGCTTCTGGCAAAATCGGCAGGCTGAAACGAATAAACCCGTAAGTTCCCATCTTTAACAGGACGGCGGCCAAAATGACCGATCCCGCTGTCGGAGCATCAGTATGGGCATCCGGTAACCAAGTGTGAAACGGGAACATCGGCACCTTGACAGCGAACCCAAAGAAGAATGCCAAGAACACCCACCACTGCAAGTCAAATGGCATGTTGAGTTGGTGGAACTGTGTGACGTCAAAGGTATAAACGCCGGTCACGCTCTCGTAATGGAAGTAAACGGCTAAAATTCCGAGCAGCATGATTACGCTGCCGACCAGCGTGAAAAGGAAAAATTTGATAGCTGAATACAAACGTCGGTCACTGCCCCAGATCCCGATGAGAAAATACATGGGAACAAGCATCACTTCCCAGAACAGGAAGAACAGCAGGAAATCGAGTGCCATAAACGCGCCGAGCATTCCCGTCTGCAGTGCCAGAAGAAAAATGTAGTACTCCTTGACACGCACGGTGATTGCCGTCCACGACGACAGCACAGCAATCACTCCCATCAGCGTCGCCAGAAGTATCAGCAGAACGCTAAATCCATCCACACCAAGGAAATAGGACGCGCCAATCGACGGAATCCAATCTAAGCGCTCGACAAACTGCCAGCCAGGATCCTGAATGTCGTACCAAAACCAGAGCGGGATCGACACGAGGAATCCCAATCCCACCGTGGCATTGGCAATCCACCGAATCAGGTTCTCGCTTTGGCGGTTGACAAACAACAGGATGACCACGCCCACAAGAGGAGTGAAAAGAATCAGTGATAACAACGGAAATTCTGCGGTGTTACTCATAGTCTTGAAGTCCAGGTCAACGCCCGACAATAAACCAAGTCACAAAGGCAAAGACGCCAACCAACGTAGCGAATGCATAATTTTGAATTAGGCCGGTCTGCACCCGCCGGAAGCCGTAACTGCCTTCCTGACAAACCCAGCCAACCAAGTTGACGATACCGTCGACCACGTACTTATCGAGGCCATGGGAAATCCAAGAAAGAGCGATTGTGGTCCAGCCTGTGCCATTAACCGCACCATCGACCACACCCGCATCAAATTTCCACAGACCACGAGCACCCGACATCGTGCCACGCACTGCGGTCGACCCATAGAACTCATCGACGTAGTACTTGTTGGTTAACACCCGATGTGCTCCAGACCAGCGCTGAGCCAACCCCTCAGCAGCTTCTGGTTGCTTGATGTAGTTACGGTAAGCCAGGAAAATTCCCACGCCAGCAATCAATACCGAGAACGCCATCAGTCCTAACTCAGCAACGTGGGAGATATGGTGAATTTCATCGCCACCGGCGGTGTGAGCCCCAAAGCTCTCCGCAAGGAAGTGCTCAATTTGATTACTCCCACCCAGTGCGGCGGGAATACCCACATAGCCAGCTACGATTGCACCAAATGCTAAAAGCATCAGCGGAACCGTCATCAAACGCGGTGATTCGTGCGGACCGTGCCACGTGTGACCGCCATCCTCTTCGTGCGCGTCGTGACTCTCCTTCCATGACGGCCCTCGATACTCCCGATAAAACGTCATGAAGATAAGGCGGAACATGTAAAAGGCTGTCATCCCGGCTGTGATGACGGCAACAAACCAAAACAGTTTGTTATGGAGAAACGTTCGGTACAGAATCTCATCCTTACTGAAGAAGCCAGACAGCCCAGGAACCCCAGAAATTGCGAGTGCACCGATCGCCATTGTTATAAACGTCACCGGCATATAAAGCTTCAAGCCGCCCATACGGCGCATATCCTGCTCTTCATCCATCGCGTGGATAACCGAACCACTCCCAAGGAAAAGCAGAGCCTTAAAGAACGCATGTGTCATCAAATGAAAGGCGCCAGCGGCGAACGCACCTACGCCGGTAGCGAGAAACATATAGCCCAGCTGTGAGACCGTAGAATAGGCAAGTACACGCTTGATATCCGTTTGAACAAGGCCGATGGTCGCGGCCATTAACGCAGTCGCGAGTCCAACGATCGCGACAACTTCCATTACGATCGGCGAATGCGAAAACAACACGGCATTGCGTCCAAGCATATAGACTCCCGCCGTAACCATCGTGGCAGCGTGAATCAGTGCCGAGACAGGCGTCGGGCCCTCCATGGCGTCGGGTAGCCATACATACAATGGGATCTGTGCACTCTTTCCAATGGCGCCGACAAATAACAACAGACAGATAGCCGACAGTACACCGATCGCGCCCGCTTCAACTGGCCTCTCGGCGGCCGCCTCGGCTACCTGATGGAAATCGAGCGTACCGAAGGTGAAGAAGATCAAGAATATTCCGAGGATGAATCCCCAATCACCAATTCGGTTGACGATGAACGCTTTCTTACCAGCATCCGTGGCACTTTGCTTGTGATACCAAAACCCGATCAATAAATATGAACAGAGTCCTACCCCTTCCCAGCCAACAAACATTACGAGGTAGGTGCTGCCGAGCACCAACATCAACATGAAGAAGCAGAACAGGTTCAAATAACAAAAAAACCGGGCGAACGCGGCGCGCGGCTCGTGGTCCATATACGCGACCGAATAGACATGGATGAGCAATCCGATGCCGGTCACGACTAAAATCATCATTGCCGACAACGGATCAAGAGTGAACGCCCACGGAACTTCGAAGGCTCCGATTCCGTCCGCCGTTTCGAGTGGAATTGCGGGAATCCAATTAGCCACCGTCACCTGATGGAACCGGTGACCCTGCTCGAGACCCAGCAGCTGGACAAATGCCAGAACAGAGAGCACTAAAGACACCGCCATTGTGCTGCATGCCACCAGCGCAGCCAGGCGTTTACTGAAAAAACGAATCCCCAGCAGCCCATTGACAGCTGCGCCGACACCGGGCAAAACGGGAATGAGCCAAATTAAATCCATGATCGCGAACCGGTCACCACCGCATCAAGCTCATTTCATCGATGTTCACCGTCTCCTTATTCCGGTAGAAGGCGATGATGATACCAAGACCCACAGCCGCTTCGGCTGCAGCAACAGCAATTACAAACACAACAAACACCTGCCCAACAAGATTCTGAAGTTGACTCGACAGAGCAATGAGGTTGATATTCACCGCATTAAGAATGAGTTCGATCGACATAAAAATAATGATGATGTTGCGTCGCACGAGTACCCCGATGACGCCAATCATAAAAAGCGCCGCCGACAGCACACTGTAGTGAAGCGGTGTAATTTCGAGCACTTTGATACCTACAGATTCTTCTTCGCGAGCACAATCGCGCCAATCATTGCCACCAGTAGCAATATCGATGCTAACTCGAACGGAATCAAATATTCCGTGTACAGTATCCAGCCCAATTGTTCAGTGTTGAGCATCGGGTCACGTAAATCGCTCGGTAAATTCGAAGCGACCTGCGCTACGACCGGAGAAGTGTCCTGTGTGCTTGTATACACAGCAATACCAACCAATTCGAGAAGCACTGCCCCCGCCAATAAAGTACCGAGGACACCCAGCCGTCGCGTGTCCCGATGCTGCTCTGGGGCCCGTTTGAGACTAACGAGCATCACGACGAACAGATATAAAACTACGATCCCGCCGGCGTAGACCAACACCTGAATCACAGCAACAAACTGTGCCCCAAGCGTCACATAGAGGACCGCCACGAGAAGAAAGTTCACAACCAGAAACAAAACGCTATGCACAGCGCTTCGAGCGGAAATCACCAAGATTCCCAACCCCAGGATCAACACCGCCAGCGTATAAAACACCGTCGCTTCAAGCATCCAACTACTGTATTCCCTTCATTAAACCAACACTTTAACGATGCCTGTAATCACCAGATTTGCGATTGCAATCGGGATCAAAACCTTCCACCCTAGTGCCATCAGCTGGTCGTAACGATAGCGCGGCAGTGTGGCGCGTATCCAGATGAAGACATATAGGAACAGGAAGATTTTCGATATAAACCATATCCAAGCCGGAATTAGATCAAGAAAAGACAGAGCCTCTATATTGGGGAACGGGCGCATCCAGCCCCCCAAAAACATGATCACAGTGATGGCCGAAATCACGATAATGTTGGCGTACTCAGCTAGAAAAAAGAGCGCAAACCGCATCCCACTGTATTCGGTATGAAATCCACCCGTTAGCTCGGTCTCAGCCTCCGGAAGGTCAAACGGCACACGGTTCGTCTCTGCCAGGCCACCAATGAACATCAGAACAAGTGCAACGGGTTGGATGAACGCAAACCACACACCCTGTTCGTGTTGTGCTTCGACGATCCCAATCAAACTCAGCGTGCCTGACGTCAAAATCACACTCACCAGAGTCATCGTCACGGCTATCTCGTAACTGATCAACTGTGCCGACGCACGTAAACTCGCTAAAAGGGGATATTTACTGTTAGACGCCCAACCACCGAGAATGATGCCGTACACCCCAATCGACGTAACCGAGACGACGAATAAGAGACCCACATTAATGTCGGCCACGTAAAAAAGTTCTTCTGGGCCGAAGGGGATGACCGCGAACACGATCAAGGCCGGCGCAAGACTCATAATCGGCGCGATTGTGAACACCCACTTATCAGCCTTCGCCGGCGTAATGTCTTCCTTGAGGATCAGTTTGATCGGATCGACGATTGCCTGCAGAATTCCATAAGGCCCAACACGCATCGGGCCAAGCCGCGACTGCGCCCATGCGATCACCTTGCGTTCCATCAAAACCAGGAACGTGACCGCCACGAGCACCGCATTAATCAGGACGGCAATCTGCAGCAGTGGAATGATGAACGTATCCAGCATCGGCTAGTTTCCTATCTGTCAACCTCGCCCAGCACGATGTCGATGGTTCCAATGAGAGCCACAACATCCGCCACTAGGTGCCCTTTCACAAGCCGTCGCAGCCCCTGGAGATTGCAGAACGACGGAGGTCTTACCCGGAACCGATACGGATTGGTCGACCGTCCATCACTGGCAATGAAGTAACCGAGCTCGCCTTTCGGAGACTCAATCGCGTGATAAGTTTCACCGGCCGGGGGTTTAATCAGACGCGGGACCTTGGCCATTATCGGTCCTTCCGGCAACCCTTCGACAGCCTGTCGAATAATGCGAATCGATTGCTTGAATTCTTCCAAGCGAATGAGGTACCGATCGTAGGTATCACCCCTGGTACCCAACGGGACATCGAAATCAAACTCCTCGTACGCAGCGTTTGGCTCGTCTTTGCGGAGATCGCGGGAGACTCCAGACCCTCGGAGTGGCGGGCCACACAGCCCAAGCGAGGTAGCCTCTTCCCCGGAAATCACCCCGATATCTCTCGTGCGTCCTACCCAAATTCGGTTATTTGTCAGAAGCTCTTCGTACTCGTCGAGTTTAGGCTCCATCAAGTCGCAAAATGCTGTGACTTTTTTATCCCACCCACTTGGAATGTCAAGCGGGAGTCCGCCGATACGCATGCAGTTGTAAGTTAGACGAGCACCGCAGTACTCCTCAAACAGATCAAGAACATGCTCGCGTTCCCGAAACGAATAAAGAAGCACTGTCATGGCTCCGATGTCCATCGCGTGGGTCCCGAGCCAGAGACAATGACTCGCGATACGCTGGAGTTCAGCCAAGATAGTTCGAATATAACGGGCACGCCTAGGAACTTCGACCTGCATCAATTTCTCAACCGTCTCAACATAGCCGAGGTTACTCGTCGCAGCGGCTACGTAGTCCATCCGATCTGTCAGCAGAATAATCTGGGTCCAGTCACGATTCTCACACAGCTTCTCAACGCCACGATGGATGTATCCGATCACACAGTCAGCGTCGACAACGCGCTCCCCGTCAAGTCGGAGTACAACACGAAGCACACCGTGCGTGCTGGGGTGTTGAGGGCCCATATTGAGGACCAATTCGTCGGTGTCGAAAGCCTGCCCGATTCGCCGTGGTGCTGCCTCTGTCGCCATCACTATTCGATCTCGACCTCATCCGAAAGATTCCAAAGGCGAAGCCAGTCCTGCGGATTTTCCATAAGGAGCTCGCCTGGGCCCTCAAGTGGATAGTCTTTACGCTGCGGATGACCTTGCCACTCATCGGGCATCAAGATCCGTCGTAAGTCTGGATGATTAACGATATTCACACCAAACTGGTCATATACTTCCCGCTCAAGCCAGTTGGCGCCAGACCACACCTCCGTAACAGATGGTACCGGTTCACCCTCAGCCGCCCGCACCTTTACTCGGAGCCGGTGACGAAACCGAGTCGAGTACAAGCAGTAGATCACATCGAATCTTTGTTCGCGGGGAGGCCAGTCTGTCGCCGTGATGTCGGAACAGTAATCAAATTCTGTGGAAGAATCATTACGAAGAAATTTCGCTACGTCGAGCATCCGGTCAGCAGGAACAATAACGGACCAGTCGCCCACCCAATAGCTAACCTGCGTCACTGCACCCGGGACCCCTTTTTGCAGAGCTGTAACGTAAGACGGTAAATCAAGATCATCCGGTGGTGCGGGATCCGAAGGTCCTTTCGGGGGCTCAGGCGGTGCTTTCGCGGCGGGTTTTCTTGGTGCCGGCTTCGGAACAACTGCCCCGTCTTTTACGCTGCCTTCCGGCTTAGACTCGTCTGCCATTACGTCCAGTCCAGGGCACCTTTGCGCCACGCATACGCGTAGCCCACAACCAAAATAAATAGGAATACCAACATCTCGATGAGACCGAAGAGAGCCAGTTCATCCATGATAACCGCCCAAGGGAACAGGAACACGGTCTCTACATCAAAGATCACGAACAGCATCGCTACTAGGTAATAGCGCACGCTGTATCTGTCACGAGCATCCGTTGTGGGTTCGATCCCACATTCGTATGGCTCCAGCTTTACACGATTGTATCGGCTCGGATGTACGAGACCCGCAACGATCAACGTGAAGATTGCAAACCCTATTGCAACCAAAATGAAGAGAAATATGGGGATATATGCGTCTAACATAATTTAACTTGGAATCGAAACGCGTCATCCGTGAGCCCCGCCCTTAGAGGACGGCAATCACACCATTACCTATTTTACTTGGCTCGCCGGAGAATCGCACGCGCGCCAAGCAGGTTGACCGTGACGGATGGCGGAAAATGCGGACCGAAAACCGCGCTTTTTATAGCACGCACATGGGGGGCTGTCAAGAAACCTGTTACTCTCACTCAGATCGAGTAAAAACCTAGCAACTCTATTATTTTCAATAAGTTTCGTAGACTTCTGTGTCTTGACGGTTTCGAAGGACGAAGCCTATACTTCGAGAATGCGCTTAGTGCCTACTTGTGCTACGTGTATTGCTATCGTCGTGACGACCTTAACGGTCGCTTCGTCGAAAGACTTGTGGGCACAATCCCGTGAGTACCAACTAGTAGTCACGGTGTTAGATTCTGAAAATTCTCCCGTCGAGGGTCTGAAACCTGTTGATTTTGTAGTTCGTGAAGACAATGTCAGGCGTGAGGTGCTGCGTGTCAACCACGATACGGACCCGCGGCAGATCGCCGTACTCATCGACACAAGCGCGGCAGCCCGAACCGCGATCGTTGATTTCCGGAAGGCTGTGAGCACATTCATTGAGGCAATGTCCGGAGAAAATGAGATCTCCATCATCAGCTTTGGTGGCGCGCCTCGGATACTTGCAACATCAACCCGAGAACTCCCAAGACTTGAAAAGGGTCTGGGGCAAGTCTTCTCGTACTCCACAACAGCGTCATATCTTCTTGACGCCATGGCGGAGACAGCGAATGGATTCACCAAACGTGAGGCCTCTCGCCCGGTCATGGTGATATTAAGCACAGAAGGACTCGATCACAGCTACGTCGATTCGAGGAAGGTCTTAGACAGACTTGAGGAGTCAGGAGCGGCCGTATACACGGTAGTTCTGAGAGACCGCGGAATCGCACAGTCGTTCAGCCGGAGAACCTTTGACACTCTGAATAATGGATTACTAGCGCAGTGGAAAATCGAGCGGGATCTAGCACTCAACCGTGGTCCCCTGCTGACTGGAGGCGAGCGCAGAGATCTTCTTGCGAGCACAGGGACTGAAGCAGCATTGCATGAAATTGCTGACGAGCTCCTGCATCAATATCTAGTCGTCTACTCCAGACCGAACACCCTTATACCGCCTAAGAATATCGAGGTTAGTGCGACCCGTCATGGTTTGTCTGTACGCGGCACTCCGGTGAAGGCCGCTCGATAGCCCAAGTTATGCCACGCTCACTGGCTTATATATTCGTTGCGATTGCCGCTTTCACCGTGACCAGGGGGCAACAGCCAGAACAAAATGATTCAACCACACAGCTCCCGTCGTTTCGTGCCGGTGTCGACGTAGTCTCCTTAAACGTAACCGTGACCAACGGCACTAATAGATTCATCACTGACCTTGCCCGTGAAAACTTCGCCGTCTATGAAGACGGTGTACAGCAGGAGATCACTTTTTTTAATCGCTCACAGTTACCAATCGCACTCTCTTTGCTGATGGATACAAGCGCGAGCATGGATCAGAGAATGGGTACAGCCCAAGAAGCAGCAATCGGATTCTCCCGCCGACTGCGACCGGAAGATCTGTCTGAAATTATTGATTTCGATAATCGAGTTGAAATACTACAGACCTTTACGAACAACCTCGAAGACTTAGAATACGCCATTCGCCAAACTTCTGCAGGCGGATCAACTTCTCTGTACAACGCGTTGTATATCTCACTAAAAGGCTTACGGAAAGCTCCGCTGCAAACCTCGGAAGTACGTCGACAAGCAGTCGTCGTTCTGTCAGACGGTGAAGACACGTCAAGCCTCATCACCTTCGAGGAAGTACTCGAACTAGCGAAGCGTTCGGAAACCGCGATCTACACAATCGCACTACAATCCGAAGACGATCGCCGGTCAGGCTTTCGAGAGGCTGATTTCGTTTTACGTCAGCTGGCATACGAAACTGGTGGTCGAGCGTTTTCTCCGCAAACAGTAGACGATCTAGCTGCCATTTATGAACAGATCTCGGATGAACTATCAAGCCAGTACAGCCTAGGGTATATATCGGCCAATCCACTCCGGAATGGCCAGTGGCGACGGACGATCGTGCGCGTCGACCAGGAAGAATCCACTACTCGAACAAAACAAGGATATTACGCACCCTCATGAACTCCGTTCCTCTTGTGATGTATATCGTGACTAGCATCGCCTACGCCGTGTATTTCGCGCGGCGCAGCGACACCGCAGGGCGGTGTTCTACACTGATGCTCGTCGGTGCTTCGCTCACGCATACCTTTGTCATCGGGATGCATACGATGCAAGTCGGTCACATCCCAGTTGTGGGAACGACGGGAGCCATCTCAGTCTTCGTTTGCTTACTGGCGCTCTCCTATCTCTACACAGAAACGATGACCAATGAGCGTGCAATGGGAGTTTTTATTGTGCCGCTGATGGCCACCCTCCAGGCAATTCCTGCAGTAAACCAAACCGTCACTGCACGGCCACCAGTACTCGAGAGTGCGTGGTTTGCCGTCCACGTATCCTCGCTACTGTTTGCTTACGCTAGTTTTGCTCTGGCGTGCGTCATCGGAGTTACCTACGTACTGTTGTTTAAGGAAATCAAAGCCAAGCATCTAGGTTTCTTCTACGCTCGTCTACCCTCGCTGCAGGTGCTCGATGTGATGAACGGTCGAGCAATTACGGTCGGATGGTTGTTCCTTACTGTGGGACTTGCGGTCGGCGGGCTTTGGCTGGCGCAATTACAGCCCAACACGGCGGATCCTCGCGTTCAAGCAATGTCATTGCTTGACCCAAAGATTTTTATCGTGCTGCTAATTTGGCTGGTTTACTCATTTGAACTGTACGCCAGATATTCCATCGGTTGGAGTGGCCGAAGGGCGGCCGTACTCTCAGCTGTCGGCTTTGCGATCGTGCTGCTAAATTTTGTGCCGGTCGGCTACTTTGTGACACAAAGCCACAATTTCTACTGAAAACCTAGATCTAATGAACTTGTTCCTCCTCGGCGCCAGTCATCACAGCGCACCGGTCAATCTTAGGGAGCGGATCGATTTCACGCGGCGTGGAGTGGTAGACGGCCTCGCAGAACTTGCGAAACTACCCGGACTCAGTGAGGCCGTCATCCTTTCCACATGCAACCGCTCCGAAATCTACGCCGCTTGTGACGATCCACGAGTGATGCGTGAGACGTTGGCCACTTTTTTGTCTACGTACCACGATATGCCGGAGTCCGAACTTGTACCACATCTGTATACCCGAACTGATGCCGATGTGGCCCGTCATTTATTTCGTGTGGCAGCCGGTCTCGATTCGTTAGTCGTAGGCGAACCCCAGATTCTCGGACAGATCAAGGACGCTTTCACCATCGCTTCTGAACAAAACTACACTGGAGTCTTCCTCAATCGACTGTTTCATTGGTCGTTTGGCGTAGGTAAACAAATTCGGTCCGAGACTGGCATCGGCGAGGGAGCTGTCTCAGTTAGCTACGCCGCAATCTCACTTGCCCGCAAGATCTTTGGGGACCTAAGCCCGCTACGAATATTCCTTGTAGGTGCCGGGGAAATGGCTGAGCTGACAGCCACACACCTTCGTTCACAACAAGTGAGACAGATCGGGGTGGCCAATCGAACTGCCTCCCACGCAGCCACTCTAGCCGCGCGTATTGATGGCAATGCCGTGGCGTGGGAAAACATCAACAGCGAGCTTGCCTCATCTGACATAGTTGTGACAGCAACCGGCTCGGCTTCACCGATTCTGACTCGCAATGACATCGCGGCTGCGATGAAAAATCGGAGAAACCGTCCATTATTCATCATCGACATAGGTGTCCCCCGCGACGTCGATCCGGCTTCTGGCGAGATCGAGCAAGTATTTCTCTACAACATTGACGACCTCCGATCAATCGTCAAAGAAAATATGGCGCGCCGGCAAACGCAAGTCGACGCGGCCGAACTAATGGTTGACACAGAGGTTGATAAGTTCATGACATGGCTGCGATCACGCGCGGCCATCCCGACCGTCATCGCACTTAGGGAACGATTTGATTCAATCCGAAAGGCCGAACTGGCGCGACTTGAACCGAAATTGGCGAAACTAACTCCAGATGCACGCGCGCGTCTTGAAGAAGTAACACGCTTGTTAGTTGAGAAGCTTCTATTAGCGCCTACTGAGCAACTAAAAGCCACCACTGACGAAGAATCTGTAGCAGCTTACGCGGAAACTTTGAACCGCTTGTTTAAGCTCCAAGACCAAGTATCCAGCCCAGAATCAGAAATACGTAATCCTCTCAATGACTCTGTCATCTCGTCACCGCGAGGCCGTGACCGTTGAAGGTGTTGCGAATCGGAACACGGGGAAGCCGCTTAGCACTCTGGCAAGCGCGCGCTGTCGAAGCCGCTATCCAAGAGGTGGGCGGTCCATCGTGTGAATCGATCATCATCCGGACCAGCGGCGACCGTCTCGCTACAAACACTCTCTCACTCTCTGGCGGTAAGAGCCTGTTTGTAAAAGAAATAGAGGAAGCCTTACTTAACGGGGTGGTCGACTTAGCCGTTCACAGCGCCAAGGACCTCCCAGCTGACCTCCCCCAAGGCCTGATGATAGGCGCTACCCTTCCACGGGCAGACCCTCGCGATGCACTAGTCATTGCTAAACAAGAAAATGTTGAACCATCTCGGGAAACGGCTCAGTTAATGTCGACTCTCGGACCAAAACCACGGATTGGCACCGGAAGCGTCCGTCGCATTGCCCAACTGTCACACGCTTTTCCTAACGTCGCTTTCCAGCCAATTCGAGGTAACGTAGACACTCGACTTCGCAAACTTGACGAAGGCCAGTACGACGCTATTGTGCTGGCCTCGGCCGGATTGGTTCGCCTCGGATTAGCGAGCCGGATTTCTGCTAGCTTTTCAGCTAGCGAATGCATCCCAGCGCCAGGACAGGGCATCGTGGCAATCGAGGTTCGTGCGTCTGAGACTGCAAATTGTCCTCTGCTGACGAAGATCGGAGACCGTAACGCCATGTTGGCGCTTGAAGCTGAAAGAGCACTCGTCAAGGGACTTAACGGAGATTGTAGAGTCCCTATCGGAGCAATTGCCGTAACTGAAGCAGACGGTCTGGTACTGAATGCGGTCGTCGCTTCACTTGATGGACAGAAAGTCTTACGTCGTCAAACACATGGACCTGCTCAGGATGCGTCGGCTCTTGGCCATGACCTTGCGAACCAGCTTCTTGAGGATGGAGCTGACATGATCCTCGCCCAACATCGTCAATGAATCCTGGACGTGTGTATCTCATCGGTGCCGGACCTGGCGAACCCACACTAATTAGTGTTCGGGGACAGCGTTATCTGAGTGAAGCAGACGTCGTCGTCTATGACCACCAATTGCATCACCGGCAGTTGCGATCTGCTCGACCTGACGCTGAGCGGATCGATGTAGGAGCCACGGCCGTACAATCCTTGGAACAGGATGCGATCGCCTTTCTCCTCGCGGACAAAGCTCGCGAGGGGAAGACTGTGGCCAGATTAAGATGGGGTGACCCCTTCATTTTTGACAGCGGGGGGAAGGAGGCCCTGTTACTGTACAAACACGGGATTCCATTTGAAGTCGTGCCCGGTATCCCTCCAACAATAGGCGGGCCTTGTTTTGCCGGCATCCCACTCACTTATCCAGAAACTGGCGACGCGCTCGTGTTCATCCGCGGACATGCAGGATCTTCCAATGCCCCCCCGGATGTGGACTGGAAACGTCTTGCCCCACTTTCTGGAACGATCGTTAGTTACGCGGAAGGTTCACAACTTGAAACGATTATCAATAAACTCCTCGACCATGGACGTCCCGTTGATGAGCCCGCCGCCCTGATAATCAACGGGACATTGCCAAATCAGCGCACTATCCAAGGAACGTTGAAAGAGATCCAAAAAGTTGTGCACGAGACCCAGAGTCGCGGTTCGGGTGTACTCGTCGTCGGTCCCGTAGTAGGACTCCGTGGTTACCTACGTTGGTTCGATGCAAGACCGCTCTTCGGTAAACGAGTTCTGGTAACACGTGCTCAAGAACAGGCTTTCGAGCTAGTAGACCGTCTACTGGACCTGGGCGCAGATCCGATTGAGGCACCTACCATCCGCGTCATACCTCCGGAGGACCTGGCTCCACTCGATGAGGCCTGTGCGAATTTAGAGTCATTTGACTGGGTCGTATTCACCTCCGCGAACGGCGTGGAAGCGTTCATAAAACAATTACTTGCAGGTCCGCGCGATATCCGCACTCTAGGTAGTCTACGATTATCCGCAATCGGACCAGCTACAGCGGATCGTCTCAATCGATACGGACTCAAGGTTGATGTTATGCCTAGGGAACATCGTGCTGAAGCGGTTTTCGCAGCCTTACAACAGGCGGACTGTCTGAAGGACAAGCACGTATTGTTACCTCGAGCCGATATCGCGCGCTCGGTGCTTCCCGCCGCACTTCGCAAGGCCGGCGCCAATGTGACCGAGGTCACTGCCTATAAAACCGTCCTGGCGGATGAGGATCGAGACGAAAATCCTGATATCTACAAGCTTCTACTAGAACGAGAAGTTGATGTCGTGACATTCACGAGCGCGTCCACTGTGCGAAATTTTGTCAAAATTCTAGGACCTGGACCCGCAGTTGATCTACTAAATACAACGCTCGTCGCATCGATCGGACCGATAACTGCTGAGACTGCAAAAGAACTCGGAATCAAAACTACGATTATGCCTCAGACATATACAATCCCAGCTTTGGTCGACGCAATCGCAGATTATTTTATGGGAAGCCACTGATGACAATGATATTAACCCACCGATTACGGCGCCTCAGACAGTCGCCAGCGATGCGTGAACTTGTCCGTGAAACTCGGCTGACACCTGAAGTGCTGGTCTACCCACTCTTCGTGTGCGAAGGATCTAAGGTGCGTCGAGAGGTATCGTCTATGCCGGGAGTTTGGCAACTGTCAGTCGATGAAGCGACGAAAGAGGCCACCACTGCGGCAGAGGAGGGGATCCGGGCTGTTCTGCTCTTCGGATTACCAGAACATAAGGACGAGATCGGCACGTCAGCGTCCGATCCTTCGGCGCCGGTGCAAATGGCCATCAAAGCGATTAAAAAAAGAGTGCCAAACCTGCTTGTCATCACCGATGTATGTTTATGTGAGTACACGTCTCACGGTCACTGCGGCATCGTTGACGGCGACGAAATCGCAAACGATGCAACGGTCTCCCAATTGGTCCAAGTGGCCACCTCGCACGCAGAAGCAGGCGCTGATATCGTTGCTCCATCCGACATGATGGACGGTCGCGTGAAGGCGATACGCGGGGGCCTCGATACCGCAGGTTTCCAAAATACAGCCATCATGGCCTACTCGGCCAAGTACTGCTCAGCCTACTACGGGCCATTTCGGAACGCTGCCGACTCAGCACCAGAATTCGGGGACCGTCGCACTCATCAAATGGACCCTGCTAACTCAGAAGAGGCGCTACGAGAGGTTGCACTTGATATAGAGGAGGGCGCAGATATCGTTATGGTCAAACCAGCCCTTCACTACCTAGATGTGGTTTCACAGGTTAAGCGTGACTTTGGCTACCCAACTGCGGCTTATCACGTCAGCGGCGAATATGCGATGCTCAAGGCTGCAGCACAGAACGGGTGGATCGATGAAGACCGTGCGATGCTGGAGTGCTTAACAGCGATAAAGCGTGCGGGAGCTGACATCATCATCACCTACTATGCGCGTCGTGCAGCACGTCTCTTGGGGTAACGTACCTTTCGTCAATCTTTTCTTAATAAGAATTCATAGTCATAACCCAACGCGGTCGATGTCGGTAACGCGTCGAGTGTTTTACCGACACGGTGTATGTAGTAATAGGGAAGCCAGCCGCGAACAAAATTGTGGTGCTCTTTAATGGCTGTATCGATCCGTTCGGCTAATCCGCTGAAATCGTGATCACCTATGCTATCTCTGTCTGCAGAAATCGAGACGGAAGAATCAACACGAGCAGCACGGCGGATGAATCGTTGCTGGCCAGGCAAGAAACCAAGAGCGCGAAGCCCGCGGCGCACGCCGATTGTCCGCGCCCAGCTCACAGTAAATCCGCACTCAGTAAACAGGCGGCGTAAGTGCCTCTGAGAAAAAAATGACAAATGCCCCTGATCCAAAAGAGGAAGGTCACGCTGGGTCGCATCACTAACCTGTCGCGATGCAGACAGCGGACGAAGATTTGCTTCTCCGTTTGGAGTTACCAACCAGAGTTCCGCGCCTTTGCGCATTACCCTGCATGTCTCAAGTAGATGCTGGCGAGGATACAAAACATGCTCCAGAAGATCCTTTTGAATGACCAAGTCGAAAGATTCGTCAGGAAAACGAGCCTCCTCTAGAGTTCCACACACGACCGGCAGATTAAAACGGGTGGTGGCGTAGTGAACCCCAAATGGCGACGCGTCAACACCATCCACATTGCAGCCGGCATCTTGAAGTCCTTTTAGCAGAAACCCCAATGCACACCCGACTTCCAACACCCGAGGGTTCGGCACACGTCCTCGCATCCGTCTTGCCAGAAAGTACGCGTCGCGTGTGCGGCGTTGTGCTTCCCGAGCGTAATCGTGGTATCCAACCCAACCAGCCGGATCAAAGTAATCGGCTGGATAAAGTGCTGACAATTCCTCAGGTGCGAGTCGCGGACGGATCTGTCGGAAACCGCAGGTGGAACAGCGGTGAATCCATTGGTTTGACACACCGCACAGGCTCACTTCGAGCCAAGGCTTAAAATTTGCCGCACCACAAATATCGCATAAAGTTAGCTGTGCCCGCACAGTCGACCGAATCTTAACACCGTGGTATTGTTCTTTTCCGCTCATGCCAAGTCGTCCACGATCCGAGTCTAGTAAATTATTCGCTCGTGCAAAGAAAACTCTCCCTGGAGGAGTAAATAGTCCGGTGCGCGCCTTTGGTGCGGTCGGGGGTGAACCACCGTTCATCAAACAGGCCAATGGAGCAAAAATCGAAGATGTTGATGGTCACCGTTATATCGATTATGTGATGTCCTGGGGGCCGTTGATTCATGGACATACCCCGAAGGAACTCACCCGTATGCTCGGGCATGTGGTCCGCCTAGGCACAAGCTTCGGTGGACCAACATCCATAGAAGTGAAGCTTAGTCAGCGAGTATGTAGCATGGTGCCGTCGGTCGAACGCGTCCGCTTCGTTAACTCCGGCACAGAGGCGACAATGAGCGCGGTTCGTGTCGCTCGGGCAGCCACAGGGCGAGACCATGTTATTAAGTTTGCCGGGTGCTATCACGGACACGCGGACCAGTTCCTCGTCCAGGCGGGATCAGGAGCCACAACTTTGGGCATACCGAACAGCCCCGGGGTATCTCGAGCGACCGCCGCTGACACACTGGTAGCACGATTCAACGATATCGTTTCCGTAAGAGAGCTATGCCGCACCCACTCCAAGACAATCGCAGCCATCATCGTTGAGCCAATTGCCGGCAACATGGGTATCGTACTCCCAGCACCAGGATTTCTAGACAATTTACGCCTGTTGTGCAATCGCCACGGCATAGTATTGATCTTTGATGAAGTCATCACTGGATTCCGGGTGGGCAAGGGCGGTGCCCAAGAGCACTATGGTGTTCGACCCGATCTCACCTGTTTCGGAAAGATTATCGGCGCCGGGCTTCCTGTTGGAGCGTACGGTGGCCGCAGTGATTTAATGGATCTGGTAGCGCCAGCTGGACCGGTGTATCAGGCAGGCACGTTGTCTGGCAATCCTCTCGCAATGACAGCCGGCGAATGGGCGCTCGGACGGCTGTCCACAGTTCTGTATCGCCGTCTAGAAAAACTGGGCCAACGTTTAGCGACTGGGCTAAGCGAAGCAGCACAAGAAGCCGGTGTACCACTCCAAGTCAACAGCTTCGGCTCGATGCTGACACCCTTCTTTGTCGACCAACCGGTCACCGATTTTGCATCTGCGATCAAGGCTAATACGAACGCTTACGCGACGTTCTTCAACGGGATGTTAGCACGGGGTATCTACGCACCACCGTCACAGTTCGAAGCGTGGTTTCTATCAGCTTCCCACACCGCCCGCGAGATCGATGACACCATACAGTCGGCCAGGGAAGCACTGGCGGACGTGAATGATATGATGATTTCATAAGGTCACCGTATCCTAACAGGAGCATCTTCGGTTCCAGTTAAATGACTCATACGCGTTTACATCGCACAATTGGAGTGCGGGTTGGTGAAGTTCAGATTGGCGGAGGAGCGCCGGTAGCTGTCCAGTCCATGACGATGACGGATACGGCGGACGCAGTTGCAACCGTCACGCAGTGTCTAGAGCTCGTCACCGCTGGATCTGAGTTGGTGCGCGTGACGGTTAACCAATCAAACGCGGCACGAGCGGTGCCGGAAATAAAGCAACGATTGTTAGATGCCGGTTGCACTGTGCCACTCATCGGTGATTTTCACTATAACGGACACCTTCTTCTTACCAATTTTCCAGCATGCGCAGCCGCCCTTGACAAATACCGGATCAACCCAGGCAACGTTGGTACGGGGCGGCGGCGCGATGAGCAGTTCTCAACCATTTGTGGTATTGCACGAGACCATGGCAAACCCGTACGGATCGGCGTCAATGGTGGCTCACTCAATCAGGAACTCGTCATGGAAAAGATGCAACAAAATACGGATCAAGAGCTAGGACGTTCATCAGAAGAAATCGTTAACGAGTGCATGGTAATCTCTGCCCTCGAGTCGACCAAGCTCGCTCTAGAGTCGGGTTTAACGGAAAATCAAATCATCATTTCTTGTAAAGTGTCGCGCCCTGCCGATCTGATTACCGTCTACAGAGCCCTATCAAACCAGACCAAACAACCATTACACCTAGGACTAACTGAGGCAGGGATGGGCATCAAAGGTTTAGTTTGGTCAGCATCTGCCATGGGTGTTCTCCTTCATGAAGGAATCGGAGACACGGTCCGCGTGTCGCTAACACCGCGACCTGGGGGAAAACGTACAGATGAGGTGACTGCCGCTTGTGAACTGTTGCAAGCGACAGGACTCCGCTCTTTTTCACCAAGTGTGACGGCTTGCCCAGGATGTGGCCGGACAACCAGCACAACCTTCCAAGAGTTGACCGAGCGTATTCAAGGGCACGTGCAACACATGATGCCTGAGTGGAAGAAAACCTATAAGGGGGTCGAATCCATGACAGTGGCTGTGATGGGGTGCGTGGTCAACGGACCGGGGGAATCAAAGGCAGCGAACATCGGAATTAGCCTCCCAGGGACCGGCGAAGCCCCGAACTGTCCCATCTACATCGATGGACATCACGTACAAACTCTCCGTGGTTCGTATGAAGAGCTTGCCGAAGCGTTCCGCAAGCTTGTGGACGATTACGTTGACACGAATTACACGCTAAAACGTACGGAAGAACTCAGGTAAGAGACCACCTATCCCGTGTCCATCCGTTTAATTGCTGTCGACATTGACGGCACCCTAGTCAACAGTCAAGGCGAAATCCCTCCGGATAATCGAGCTGCGATTCGAGAGGCTGCGGAGTCAGGCATTGAAGTGGTACTCGTCACGGGACGAACATACCATCATGCGCGGCCAATCGCCCACGAGTTATCGAAGCGACTTGTATTGATCGTAAGCAACGGCGCCTTGATCAAGGATAGCCACGGCACGACACTGGATAGTCGCCTACTCGATCGAAATATCGCTCAAGATGTCATTACAACAACAAGACGGGTTCGGCAGGGCGCGGCATTGATCTTCGACCGGATAGGAGATCAGCAGTACCTGTACGAAAATATTGACTGGCAACACCCAAACCGCCGTCAATATTTTGAACGGAACCAGGAGTTCATGAGTGAGAAATACCCGCTGGAAGAAGGGTTGGTCGACGATCCGGTGCAGGTTGCATTCACAGGAACTATTTGCGACATGCGTGGCTTAGCGGCGTTCCTTCGCCGGCAACAGGTAGCGCGCGAATTGTCGATCACTCTTACCGAATACGACGGACGTGACTTCTCACTGCTCGATGTCACAGCAGAAGGCTGTTCAAAAGGCAGCAGCCTCGCTGGCTGGTGCGCATCACGTCACATCAACTCCAATCACGTCATGGCTGTTGGGGACAACCTGAACGATCGCGAGATGCTCGAATTTGCTGGCGTTCCCGTCGTAATGGGCAATGCTGTACCTGCATTAAAACATCTGGGTTGGTACGTGACGCGCTCCCATGACGAGGGGGGTCTGGCAGAAGCGATCCGGGCACTGGCACTGTAATGTTCAAAATTTCTTAAAGCTACACAGCAGGTCGGAACGCGCATTTTATTCGGCACAAAGATAGAACTCGCTCGGAGCTAATTAAAAATCGCCGTCAGTAAATGCAGAGGAAATTTGTTCTACAACGAACAATGAAGGTTCACGACCCTCGAGATCGAAACTAGCGCCAAGGCATGAAACGTTCAATCCATGAGATGCGGGTTAAATCATTGTAAATAACGGTAACCATCAACATCATTAGAGCGACAAAGCCAACTAACAGCATCCGTTCCTTAGTGCGCACACTGAAGTCGCGCCGCGACACACCTTCGAGTGCCATGATGGCGATGTGCCCCCCGTCAAGCACAGGGACCGGCAATAAATTCAGGATTCCAAGGTTAAGGGAAATCATTGACATCAGGCTCAGTAAAGCAACTAGGCCCATCTCGGCCGCTCCTCCGGAAAGCTGAGCAATTCCGACAGGTCCAACCAACTGTTTAGGAGAAGTTTCAGCAGTAAACAACCCTACTAGCGTACTGAAGATTAATCCCGACCATTCATAGTTTCGCTCAAGGCTCAGTTGGAACGCTTCCGCGAATCCGGGTTCAATTGTTCTTACTTCATACGGGCTCAGCGATACGCCGATCAACCCAATATCGCCCTTTAACGCCGGCGTAACCATGATATCTTTTTGCATCTCACCACGACGGACAGTCAGACGAAGTGACTCTTCCGGGTGCGCGTTAATCCGTTCGACTAGCTCATCGCTTGATAGAACATCACCTTCAATTGCCTCGATAATGTCACCCACTTGTATGCCCGCGAGATCCGCAGGCTCACCACTCGTAACGCCACGAATCTGTGGACTCATCGTAGGACCGACTCCCAAATCGCCCATCTCGAAACTCGTTTGGCTATCTGGGGTCACCTTGAGCGTACGCTCGCCTGCCGCGTTTCGTACAACCACTTCTATTTCTTTATCAGCACGTGGCATGACAGCCAGAAAGACATCCTCCCACGTCTCAACGGCCCGGTCCGCCACGCGAACAATTCGATCACCCACCTGTATTCCAACCCTCGCCGCCGCTGAGCCCTCGACTACAGTTCCAACGACAGGTTGTTCTGTTTCATAGGAAGGAACCTCAGCTCCTTGGTATAGCACGAAGGTCATGACGACGATCGCCAGAATCACGTTCATCGCTGGACCCATAATGAGGACCTGAAAGCGCTCCCATTTCGTTTTCGAAAGAAATTCATCGTCGCTACCAGTCCGCTGGTCATCAGGGTTCTCCCCAGCCATCTTGACGTAACCACCAAGTGGAATTGCGCTAACGCAATACTCGGTATCACCTCGAGTGAACTTCAGCAGCTTAGGACCAAACCCGAGAGAGAATGTCAGAACCCGCACACCGATACGCCGCGCCGCCATGAAGTGGCCGAGCTCGTGCACAAATACGAGAACTCCAATGACAAAAAGAAATGCGAAGATACTAGTCACAACAACACTCCGTTACTCTGATTCTACCTTGTGGATAAGCTCAGTAGTAAACTGGCGAGCCCATTCATCCACCTTTCGCACCGCCGCTGGGTTGGTTAGGTTCTTGGTGGCAGCAGCATCCAAATCGACTTGGTTACCTACAGTCGTGGTGATTCTATGTTCTCCCAGATCGAGGGCGCGCTCAATAACAGTCGGAATACCCGTAAACCGCAACCGATTCTCCAAAAATGCTTCAACAGCGAGTTCATTTGCGGCATTGAGAATGATCGGTAGGTAAGCGGGTCCATTGAGAGCACGACGCGCAAGAGCCAGACAAGGAAACCGATCAAGGTCGGGACGCTGAAAGTCCAACCGTCCACAATCCGCAAGATCGAGGCCAGGAAGCGGTACATCCCAGCGGTCGGGATACGAGAACGTATATTGAATCGGTAAACGCATGTCGGCAACACCTAATTGAGCGATCAGCGATCCGTCGCATAATTCAACCAACGAGTGAACGATCGATTGGGGATGGACTACCACGTCGATTTGAGCAGGGGACACATCGAAGAGCCAACGAGCCTCGATTAATTCGAGCCCTTTATTCATTAAAGTTGCCGAATCGACTGTGATCTTTGGTCCCATTCTCCATGTCGGATGATTCAGTGCTTCCTGTGGTGTTACGGCGTCGAGAGCCAACTTTTCCCTGGCTGCGAACGGACCACCCGATGCGGTCAGGATGAGACGGCGCACCTCACCATGAGCACGTCCGTGTAAACACTGATGAATGGCATTGTGCTCACTGTCAACAGGTAAAATCGTGACACCGTGCCGGCGAGCCGCCTCCATCATGATGCCGCCCGCCATGACTAGCACTTCTTTGTTTGCGAGTGCGATCGTTTTACCTGCTTCTATCGCTGCAAGAGTCGCATCTAGAGCTACCGTTCCGGCCGTGGCACACAGCACAATGTCGGCCTCCGAATGAGTCGCCACAGCCAATAACCCTTCAGCACCAGAACCGAGCTGATCAACCTCTACGTTAACTTTGTGAAGGGCGTGCCGTGCTTCCTGGAGAGCTGCGGAAGTTGCCATCGCGATCGTGGTTGGACGGTGACACTTTACTTGTTCAACAAAACGAGTGACATTCGTTCCGGCAGCTAGCGCAACCACTTCGAGCTTGCCGATCTGTGCCTCGACTACCGAGAGTGCGCTGCAGCCAATTGAACCCGTCGAACCGAGGATAGCGATCCGTCTCACTGTCCGATGCCTACCTTGCAAACTGGACAACCGTGTAATAAACGGGCGCGGCGAAAAGAAACCCGTCTAGCCGATCAAGCAACCCGCCGTGACCAGGAATGAGGTGTGATGCATCCTTCAAGTTAGCGTTACGTTTGAGACTAGATTCAAACAAATCTCCGCCAATACCCAAACCCGAAACCGTAAGCCCAAGCAGCACTCGCAAGCCAGCGTTGAGCTCGTCAAGCCACCAAAACCCTAGTCCCCACACAACAAAAGCACCTGCCGCCAGGCCAATTAGAGCTCCCTCTACCGTCTTCTTCGGACTGATCGAAGGGGCCAGCGCTCGACGGCCTAATAGTCGTCCACCATAGTACTGTGTCGTGTCACTCGTCATAACCGCAACCAACAAGAGGAACAGCAGCTCGGGACCATTCCTGAACCGAAGAGCCACCATTGAACCCAGCGGGAGCGCTAAATATAGAACACCAAATACTGCTGTCGACACTGAACTTAGCGTTCGATTCTGAGGCCAACGGGAAAGCTGCACCACACCGATACCAACAGTAACCGCCATCAACATCACAGGAAGCATTGACGGTTCCAGTCCCAACACTGCACAGGTGCTTAGGGCTGCCACGACACTTATTGTCTTTGGGAATGGTGTACCTGCTCTAGTTGCAAGGTCGGCATACTCAAGAAACGCAATAAAGAGAATCACCTCAACGAGAATCAGTGTCGCCAATGGATGCAGAAACCAGACAACCCCACAGACAATTGGTAAAAGTGCCACGGCACTCAAGAAACGCGTCATACGCTTTGTATGGGCATGGACAATTACCCTCCCACCACTGCAGGCCTAGGTTTGATCCCGCCGTACCGCCGATCCCGCTTTTGGTAGGCGAGAATGGCCTTTAGGAGGTGCTGTGCGCGAAAATCTGGCCAGAGTGTATCGGTTACCCAAATCTCTGCGTAGGCGATCTGCCACAGCAGAAAGTTGCTAACGCGCATCTCGCCACTTGTGCGAATGAGCAGATCAGGATCTGGCTGACCTGCAGTGTAAAGCAGTTCGCTAAATCGTTCTTCATCAAGATCCTGTGGGGCAATTCCAGATTCTAACGCCCGCCGCGCCGCCGCAACGATTTCTGCTCGCCCGCCGTAGTTGAGGGCAATATTGAACAGCATTCCAGTATTCTCGGCTGTTTTAGCTTGACCGACTCTAAGCTCCTCCCGAACATCACGGGTAAGCTCGTTGTCTCGACCAATAACCCGAAAACGAATATTGTTCCGCATTATTATGTCGATCTCGAGCCGAAGATACCGCTTCAGTAGCCCCATTAGTAATTTGATTTCGGCCTGCGGACGCTTCCAGTTCTCGACGGAGAAGGCGTAGAGTGTAAGAACGTTAATCCCGAGTCTGGCAGAGAGCTCGACGACATCTCGAACCGCGTCGATCCCTGCACGATGTCCCTCGGCTCGAGGAAGATGGCGCTGCGCGGCCCACCGGCCATTACCATCCATAATCACGGCTACGTGAGCCGGAAGACGCGAAAAGTCAACTTCTCGCGCCAGCGCTTCCTCGACCGACCGCTCCGGGACCCACGTCAACACCTTTTCGAGAGTCATCAGTAAGTCAGTCCTCGATGATACGAAGTGTCCACGATAGGTTCAAGGATAGCCAACCCGGACTAGAAACAAACCACGGGCCGGCGCTGTAGGACCTGCGCACTCGCGGCGGCATGAAGCAAGCACCGCGGTTACATTCTCAACAGAACGCCTACCCCACCCAACGTCAACAAGTGTTCCCACAATTGAACGAACCATGTGTCGTAAGAACCCATCGCCAACGACATCAACGAAGACACACTCACTCTTGAGATCAGGGATCTGGGAAAACCAAGTAGAGACAGATCCCGTCCCAATTCTGAGTTCAGAAATAGTACGCACCGTTGACGCCTGCGCCTTTTCATCTGCGGCGGTTTGGAAGGCAGCAAAGTCGTGGCACCCGCAAAGGATCGAGCTTGCTTCTTGCATGCCAGCAAGATCGATTGGACGTCGCAAATGCCAAACAAAACGACTCGCCAGCGGATTTGCCACCGGTCCTGTTGCCAACCAGTAGCGGTACGTCTTTGAACAAGCATCAAATCTGGCATGAAAATTGTCAACAACCGGCTCTGCATCGATTACACGAATATCGCCGGGAAGCTTCGCATTTAATGCGCGAACTAGAGAAGGTGCTTCAATTGTGTGGCCGAGGCGAACACTCGCAACCTGGCCAAGCGCGTGTACACCTGCATCGGTACGACCAGCCCCATGAACGGTCACGACCTGACCCTCGATGTCGCAAAGTGCAGTCTCAACGCATGCCTGAATTGTCGGCGTACCGTTCTGCCGTTGCCATCCAAAAAAATTGGTGCCGTCGTACGCGAGGGTCAGCTTGAAGGTTCGCATTTGGCGTCATCGGGACCCAGGTTTACTGACTGGAATACCCTGCAAACACAGCGGACAGTCAGCCGGCTCATGCGTCGGCCAAGATACATCAGCCAATACTCGAAACGGTACACCGAAGCTAATGTCAGCACCGCCCCTGTTAATAATGGCGGCAACAGCGATCACTTCGCCGCCTGCCTGCTGCGCGACCTCCATCGTCTCACGAGTCGAACCTCCGGTTGTAATTACATCTTCTACTACTAACACACGCTCTCCAGGCTCGACTGAAAATCCTCGTCGTAACACTAGTTCTCTCTCTTTGCGCTCTGCAAAGAGGGCTCGTACTCCACAGGCTCGCGCCACTTCGTGCCCAATGATCAACCCACCCAATGCCGGTGACAACACGACCGCAGGTTTGTAGTCAATCAACCGTTGTGCTAGCGCCGCACCGACGATCGCTGCGTGTTTGGGATACTGGAGCACACGTGCACACTGCAAGTAACCCGAAGTGTGCAGGCCAGACGACAAGACGAAATGCCCCTCCAGAAGCGCCCCGCACTGCCTAAACAGGTCAAACACCTCACCAGAATGCATACCCGGAGTATACAATCCGAGCCGTTCCATACCGACGATGATAGACTCGCTCAGGTGGCAGTAGATCTTTCTGTCGTCATCATCACCAAGAACGAAGCGCGCAACATCGCTGGCGCTCTCGAATCAGTGTCTTGGGCTAGCGACGTTGTGGTGGTCGATTCTGGCAGTACCGACAATACTGTCGCCATCGCTCGACGATATACAGATCGTGTGTCCACACGTGAGTGGGACGGTTATGGACCACAAAAAAATCATGCGACTGGTCTAGCTGCACATGACTGGATCCTATCTCTTGATGCGGATGAACGTGTGTCTCCCGAACTCGTTGAAGAAATTATGGATGTCATGCATCGTTCCCCAATGATGAAGGGATATCGTATTCCCCGGACAACGCGCTATTTAGGACGCTGGATCCGATCGACCGACTGGTATCCAGATTACCAGCTCCGTCTTTATGACCGCCGCGTGTCATCCTGGAACTCCCGCTACGTTCACGAATCAGTGACTGTCGATGGCAAAGTCGGGAAACTACGCTCAGAAATCCAGCACTATGCTTACAACGGGCTAGCCGAGCATCTGTCTACAATCAACCATTACACGACTTTGGCCGCCAAACAAATGGAGAGTGAAAATAGAAAAGTCAGGTGGACTGACCTCATCGGACACCCACCGCTAGTATTTCTTCGCAACTACGTATTAAACGGTGGGTTTCGCGATGGCATTCCAGGTTTGATCATTTCACTGATGAATTCTTACTATGTGTTCCTCAAATTCGCAAAGCTCTGGGAGCACCGTATGCGGTCCAGATCCTCCTAGACTCATTTCCTGACTTATGTTTTCGCTCCACGTCGATACGGCAAAAACCTGGCGCGGTGGCCAGAATCAGGTCATGTTAACGGTGCTTGGTTTACGTGCAAGAGGCCACCGAACCGCTGTGATCGCACACCCTGAAGGAGAGCTTCGGCAACGTCTGCCGGAAGGTCCAGACTTTTTTCCTATTGTTCCTCGGACCGAAATAGACCTCCGTGCGGCCTGGCAAGTATCCCAGGTCCTTCGTCAGCTTGCACCATCTGTCGTGCATGCTCACGACGCTCATGCGGTCGCTGTGAGCGCCTTAGGGATCTCAATTGCCGGTTCGGCCCTGAGAACGAAACTCATTGCCTCACGGAGAGTGGATTTTCACATCGGCGCAAATATTTTTTCACGCTGGAAATATCGACAAGTCGACCGGTTTATCTGCGTGTCAAGCTGTATTCGATCGATGTTAATTGGTGACGGTATTCCGGCGAACAAAACAACTGTGGTGTACGAAGGTATAGACCTTGAAAAGGTAAATGTCACTCCACCGATCGATATCCGTAAAGAATTCTCTTTGCCCCATGACGCACTGATCGTAGGGAACGTTGCTGCTTTGGTTCCCCACAAGGGTCAGTGCTATTTGGTAGACGCAGCGGCGCGGGTCGTCCGCACCATTCCAGAAGCCCGTTTTTTAGTCATCGGTGACGGCGAGCTCGCAGAAACGCTACAGCAACAAATTGAGAAACTTAATCTCCAAAGGCACGTTCTGCTCACAGGTTTTCGATCGGATGTTCTTTCACTTCATAAGGAATTTGATCTGTTCGTTATGAGCTCACTCACTGAGGGTCTCGGTACATCGGTCTTGGACGCCATGGCACGCGAACGCGCCGTAATCGCAACCCGTACCGGTGGACTTTCCGAAGTAGTCATAAATGGCGAAACGGGAACTCTAGTACCAACCGGAAATCCTGATGCACTCGCTGACGCCATCATTCATCTATTGAAAGATTCAGCCCGTCGGGCTCAGTATGGTCGGTCTGGACTTGGGCGAGTCCACCACATATTCAACGCTGAAAGGATGGTCGCTGAGACGCTCGAGGTCTACGAGCGCCTGGTTGACACACACCCCGCAAGGGACAACGCGTATCAAGCTGTCGTCGATTAAAACCACAGATGTCTTGCATCCCCATGTGGCAAAGCGAGAAGTCATATTTCACTGGATCATCGGCGTCGATCTGTCTCAGTGCGGCAGTGATCTCGCGGGCCATTGCCCAACCTGGACTTTTATAACGTGTGAGTCTCAGACATTGGCTCACCCTAATGATGTGCGTATCAAGTGGAACAATAAGTTTGGCAGCTGACACTCGCTGCCACAATCCAAAATCGATATGATCTCGTCGCACCATCCACCGCAAGTACAGATTTAAACGCTTGCAAGCACTGCCCTTTGTCGGGCGAGGGAAGAAATACCCAATTCCGTCTGCATCCGTTCCGGTTGACAGCGCTAGAGCACGAACACAGAACGAATCCAAAGCGTCACCTACATCGTCAGCGTTACCTCGATACCCGCGGAGAAAAAATTTTTCTATCGATCCCTCCATAATAAGCATCTTTTGGATTATTGCGATCAGCGCAACTAAGTCGGCGCCACTAATCCAACGATGCCGAAGTGTCTGAATATTAAGGCCATCACGTGACGAATTAAATTGGGAAACAAAGTTCGCTGGAGACGATCCCAGAACTTCGAATAACGCCTCGATTGACGTCAGCACGCTCCTAACCCGGCCAAATGACAACGCAGCGGCACAGAAACCTGCAACTTCTCGGTCCGCGGCGTTATCATAACGGCGCACCAGATTCACCGGATCTTCCACAGATGTGTCGCGGTCAAACTGCTCGTACAGACGCTGGAACACAGGCCTGGTTGCACTTATAGAACATAAGAATCGTGATCGAACTGATGGCCCGGGTGACCTGCTAGTCACGACGTAACCCAAGCGTCAGGATGAGATGCTCGGTAAAAATTACTGAAACACACCGGCTGCTTCGATATCCTCGTTGGTATATACGATTCGACCACCAATTAGAACAGCCGCGACAGAACCCCGCAGCTGCCAGCCATCAAACGGTGTGTTACGTGCCAGCGATTTGAACCTCGAAGCAGCGATCTCCGTAGTCACATCAGGTGCCAAAACCGTGATGTCGGCTGCTGCCCCAGGAGCGAGACTTCCCCCAGGTAACCCCAGAATCCTAGCCGGATTGGTCGACAGTAATTCAACGAGCCGTCCGATGGGAACCAATCCCTTGTGTAGCAACCGATCAATGACAAGAGGAACAGCAGTCTCAAGACCGATAATCCCAAAGGGCGCCTTCTCAAACTCCACAGTCTTGTCATCGGCATGGTGCGGTGCATGATCGGTGGCAATAGCGTCAATTGTTCCGTCGACAAGCCCTTGAATTATTGCCTCTCTATCGCCGGATTCGCGGAGCGGTGGATTCATCTTGTAGTTCGTGTCGTAACTCAGCTCTTCATCGGTCAACGTGAAATGGTGCGGAGTGACCTCGCACGTAACATTAATCCCCCGTTCCTTACCAGACCGAACGGCCCTCAAAGAACCCCGAGTACTCATATGGGCAATGTGTACAGAACCATCGGTCAAGCCACTCAATGTGACATCTCGCTCAACCATAACTTCTTCGGCCTCTCCCGGAATCCCACGCAACCCCAAAACCGATGCATGGTAGCCTTCGTGAACTGACCCATCTCCCTTCAAGGACGGGTCCTCGCAGTGATCAATGACTGGCATCTCAAACATTGATGCATACTCTAGTGCACGACGCATCAGGAGAGCGTCAGCCACCGGGTGCCCATCATCGGAAATGGCTACACAGCCTGCATCATGTAGCTCTCCAATCTCGCTCAACTGTTCTCCTTTGGAACCCAGAGTAACCGCTCCGATTGGGTAAACGTGCGCCAAGTTAGCCGCCTCAGCCTTGCGGAGGATAAGTTCGGTGACGGCACGGTGATCATTTACAGGATTGGTGTTCGGCATACAGGCTACACCGACGAAGCCTCCGGCCACAGCTGCTTCCACGCCGGTCGAAATCCGTTCTTTGTACTCCTGACCTGGTTCACGAAGATGGACGTGCATATCAATAAAACCCGGACACACTATGAAATCGGCAGGAACCTCGATGACTGATGCCCCATCAACTCCTAAATCAGGACCGACTTGTTCGACAACCCCGTTGGCAATTCTGAGATCGCACAACTCGTTTAGACCCTGAGCCGGGTCGACCACGTGGCCGCCCTTAAGAATGATCAGCTGCTGTCTGCTCACTGATTTCGTGGCCGTCACAAATTCTCCTCCTTGGCGCCAGCCAGTAGATATAAAACTGCCATCCTGACAGCCACACCATTTGCGACCTGCTCCAGAATGACCGAATATGGACCATCAGCAGCATCAGACGCTATCTCCACCCCACGGTTCAAGGGACCTGGATGCATAACGATGACATCCGGTTTAGCTCGTCTGAGTCGTTCGCTAGACATACCGAAAATATTGAAATACTCGCGTAGAGAAGGAAAAAAATATCCCTGCATACGTTCAAGCTGGATTCGAAGCATCATCACAACGTCCGCTCCCTCAACGGCTGCGTCGAGAGAAGATGTCGCTTTAACGCCAAACCGATCAATCCCGGCCGGCATCATCGTGCGAGGCCCGCACACCCACACGTCTGCACCGAGCATCTTAAGCAGCAGTACGTTCGACCGCAGTACACGACTGTGCAACAAGTCGCCAACAATGGACACCTTCAACCCTGTAAATTTTGTCTTGTGCTCTCGAATTGTTAGAACATCCAGCAAGGCCTGGGTCGGGTGCTCGTGCATTCCATCTCCGGCGTTAATGATCCGCGAGCTGCATATATTTGCCAGAAATTGACAGGCTCCCGACGCTGGGTGGCGAACTACTATCATGTCAGGAGCCATAGCCTCTATGTTCCGTGCTGTGTCCGCTAGCGTTTCCCCCTTGACCACACTTGACGTTGAGGTTGTAATGCTAAGCGTATCGGCACTTAACCTCTTCTCAGCAATTTCGAAAGACGTACGTGTGCGAGTACTCGGTTCGCAAAACAGATTAACTACTGTTTTTCCCCGAAGGGTAGGGACTTTTTTGATCGGTCGTGTACCAACCTCTCGCATGGCCTCGGCAGTATCCAAGATGAGCACGACCTCCTCCGGGGTCAAATCCGCCACACTCAGCAAGTGACGCGACCGTAAGCGAGACAACGGTCTGATTGGATCACGGATTATGGTCGTTTCCGACATCGATCGAGTGGTCAAGACACCTCCTCAACGGAGACCCCGTCGGAACCATCGACCTCGGTCAGACGTACCTGAACACTCTGCCGTATCGAAGTCGGGAGATTCTTTCCAACATAATCAGCTTTGATCGGTAGCTCACGATGTCCACGATCCACAAGAACCACCAGCTGAATGGCCCGTGGTCTACCAAAATCAACTAGGGCATCCAGCGCTGCACGTATCGTCCGACCCGTGTACAGAACGTCGTCCACGAGCAAAATCCTCCGGTCGTCAATTGAAAATGGAATCTCTGTCCGTCGCAATACCGGCTGGGGACCAACGGCATGACGCATCAGATCATCACGATACAACGTGATGTCGAGTACACCGCTCGGAATTTTATGATTGACAATCTCAAAGATATTGTTCGCAATGCGTTGAGCTATGGGTACACCGCGGGTGCGAATCCCAACTAGAGCCAACTCGTCAATTCCGCGATTCCGCTCTACGATCTCGTGGGAGATCCGCATCAGAGCGCGTGTAATACGCACTGATTCCATCACAATCGGCATGCACAACTCCATGTATATCGTTGCGTAAATGCAAACGTTATATGGCGATCGTGTGAGACAAGGACCGAAATCTGGACCTTCAGAAACGAACCGGGTAGGCAGAACAAATGAAGGAAAGAGGATAAATTCACAACTACTCTTAGCGACCTCACCGGGACGCACTTAAAGAGAACAACTAATTTTATTGGTGGGTTGTGCGGCTGTCAATATCATCTTCTCACGACTTCACGAAGACAACCTGCACGATACGGCGAAAATGTTCGCCACAAAACTATCCGTAAACACCAACCTACACTGAATTCATCGGTGGTTGGCGATACCACATCTTGCTGTTCATCAGGCAGGTTTGGTAGACAAATGTCTGATCAGGGCTAACCCGGACCAACACAACCTATCAGGTATACTGCCCGTGATGCCGGTGGATATTGACGCGGTCGTCCTGTCCAATGATCGACTGTCTAAGGTTTATAACGTCATCAAGCTTTCAGCTCCCAAGATTGCTTCCATCTCGCAGCCTGGACAATTTGTGATGGTCAGGCAAGATGGTCAAACTGCACCTCTGCTGCGTCGACCGTTCTCCGTTTTTGAGATCCTTCGTGACAATCGCCAGCAAGTCAGTGGGTTCTCGCTCCTTAACAAGCGAGTCGGCACAGTAACAGATGCTCTGTTTCTCTTAGACACAGGCGACCGTCTGCAATGTCTGGGACCCCTAGGACAACCTTTTTCAACTCCTCCCTCAAGTGCTGCTTGGATGGTGGCCGGCGGCGTCGGGCTAGCGCCTTTTGCAACACTTGCCGAAGACCTTCAACAGAAGGGCGTACCGACGACACTCTTCTACGGCGGGCGATCCGCAGAAGACCTGTTCTATGTAGAGTGGTTCGAGCGGCTTGGTATTCGGGTGTTGCTTACAACGGAGGATGGAACACGTGGTGAATTGGGATTAGTTACGCTCCCTCTCAAGCGGGAGCTCAATACTCTGCCACCAACAACGGAATTAATGATTTACGCTTGCGGGCCCACGGTGATGATGCACAAAGTCGCCACTCTAGCTCAAGAACATAATCGACCTATTGAAGTGTCACTTGAGCCGGTCATGGGTTGTGGACTCGGCGGCTGTTATAGCTGTGTCGTTCGCGTTCGAGATGAAAGGGACAAGAACTCGAGTCAACTGCTACGGTCGTGTCTACACGGACCGGTATTTGCTGGAGACCAGCTCGTATGGGACGACATGGCACGAGCGGTTTGATATAGGTCCCACTTCCACGCACGATGCCGCCTATCAATCTAGAAGTTGCGTTCGGTTCTTTACGACTGAAGAATCCCATAGTCGCGGCCAGTGGGTGCATCGGGTACGGCGTTGAATACACTGACGTTGTGAACCTCTCGACACTCGGCGCCGTGGCGGTGAAGGGATTATTCCTCGAAGAACGGGAAGGCCACGCGCCGCCCAGGATTGTAGAAACACCGAGCGGCATGCTTAACGCCATAGGACTTCAAGGAATTGGCGTGCGACGATTCGTTAACGAGAAACTTCCTCAGCTTCGAAAATGTAACGCCGTGGTAATTGTTAACATCTGCGGTACCACGGTCGACGAGTACGCAGAACTGGCGCAAATTTTGTCTGACGCAGAGGGTGTGGCGGCTTTGGAACTTAATATCTCATGCCCAAACCTCAAGGAAGGCGGAATAACGTTCGGATGCAGCCTCGAAGGGACCCATGCTGTCGTAGATGCAGTACGTCGCGCGACGTCTCTGCCTATCATTCCGAAGTTGACACCAAACGTAACTGACGTCGCGGCGTTTGCCAAAGCCGCCGAGGAAGCTGGAGCCGATGCCGTCTCACTCGTGAACACGTTTCTGGCAATGGCCATCGACATCGAGACCAGACGTCCACGCCTCTCCAATGTTGTCGGCGGCCTAAGTGGACCCGCCATTCGACCCATAGCCATCAGAATGGTGCATCAGTGTCGCCAAGCAGTTACGATCCCAATCATGGGAATGGGGGGAATTAGGACGGCTGACGACGTTGTCGAGTTTTTGATCGCTGGTGCTGACGCGGTCCAGGTTGGCACAGCCAACTTTGTCGACCCTTTCTTATGGCCAAAACTTCTCCAAGGTCTAACTGTCTATCTGGAACGCCACGGATACGCTAGAGTGAGCGACATTGTAGGCACTGTCGATCTTTCCACACCTAACGTCTCATGGATCAGCTCCTAGTAGCTCTTGATGTCGATACGGCGGCGCGCGCGCTAGAGTTAAGCGACGAGCTGCGAGACGTCGCTGGAGGGTTTAAAATCGGAAGTCGACTCTTTACAGCTGAGGGACCAAACATCGTCCGGCACATGACCGACCGAGGCGATCGAGTGTTCTTGGATCTCAAATATCACGATATCCCCAGCGTTGTGGCAGACGCCGTACGTGCAGCGAGCGACCTTGGCGTGTGGATGGTCACCGTTCATGCAGCCGGCGGAGCTGACATGCTGGTCGCTGCGAAAAAAGCTGCTGTTGAAAGCTCAACAGGACTACTGGTCGTGGCAGTAACTGTCTTGACGAGCTTCAATGAATTGGGACTACAAAAAATCGGGGTCACCACAGGGATTTCCCAGCAGGTTGATAATCTAGCAGACCTGGCCAAAGATGCTGGCGTTGATGGCGTTGTGGCTTCACCTTTGGAGATTACTCAGATTCGAACCCGGTGCGGGCCCACGTTTATGATCGTAACACCGGGAATCAGAAATCGGCAGAAGGACACGCCAGCTGATGACCAAGCACGCACGGTCAGCGCGGCCGAAGCTTTGAGTGCCGGCGCAAATTACCTTGTGGTTGGGCGGCCCATTATTGCCGCAGCAGACCCTCACTCGGCCGCTATTGACATCTTCACAAAGGTAGCACGACAGTGATTCACCTGAGGCTCCTAACGCGAAGCAGCTGCCCGTTGTGCGAAAAGATGAAGGCGGTTATCAGAAATGTGCAGCAATCCCACCCACTGGCAATCGATGAGATCGACATCTCAACTCAGCCCAATCTCGAAGAGAAATGGGGGATGGACATCCCGGTCCTCCTAAGAGAGGACCGGGTCGTAGCCAAACATAAGGTCAGTTCTAGGCGTCTGATCGAAATAGTCGCAGAGACTACTTCGCAGTTACCGTGAAATGTCCACGGCGATTCTGTGACCAGCAGCTCTCGCTTGACTCGTTACAGAACGGCGCTTCCTCACCTCGACTAACGGTAGCAATCCTGTTTCCGTCAATACCAAGTCCGATCAGATAGTCACGCACTGCGGCGGCGCGTTCTTCACCAAGAGACAGGTTGTACTCATTGGTTCCACGCTCATCACAATGACCACCAACTCGGATCCGAGTTGACGTCCACCGACGCATCCAGTCGGCATTCCGCTGTAGAGCCGAACGAGCATCAGACCGAATCTCTGAAGCGTCATAGTCAAAGAACACAGGATCTAGCGGCGCCGAATCGTTGAGTTCGGCCAGCGACATACGCTCAAACCGCTCTTCCTCCGTCAATTCACGAGGCGGCGGCGGCGGTGGTGGTGGTGGTGGTGGTGGTGGTGGCGGTGGCGTCGGAGCCGGAGGCGGAGCTGGCGCCGGAGCCGGAGGCGGCGGTGGTGGTGCCGGCTCAGGTGGTGGATTACTAGAACAGGCAGCAGCCCCAAGCCCAAAAACGGCACAGATGCTCACAGCCAGCAGAAATCGCCATGGGGATCTCATAGTCTTCTCCTGACTCAGCGTTTTAAAAACACGCTTAAACCGTAGCTTGCACGAATGTTCGCACAGATACCACGGCGGTGTGACTGTACACAGTTTCGCAGAAACCTGTCAATCAAAGTCGTCTTTGCCACCGCAGGACCCACTTTCAATCTTGATGGTGTCCACACCCTCTCGCGCTAGATCAAGTTCTACGGGTACAAGCCCAATAACTTCAAGATTTGAACCACATTCGGGACAGCTAAGCTGGTCTCCGCATTCAACATCGAACTCGTCAACGTCCATATCAGCATTACAGGCCGCGCACGTAGCCATCACAGAAACGAGAGTGCCGGATTATAGCACTCATCGGGCCGGTGTCCGCTATCCTGTGTAACACCTCGCATGACCCAAAAGAATATTCTGATTGCAATCGCTGCCACAGACGTGCAAGACAGCTTTTCAGTTGCCCTTGCGGAAACCGGGCACCGGGCGATAGCTGTAAAGCATTTGTCCGAACTATTGGAGTTCTTACAATCACAAACTACTGACATTGATCTTGTGATCCTCGATGCTGGGCTCCCTCTCAATGAACGCGAGGACAACACCGACGAGAGCATCCAGGTTGTTCGGATAATACGTCGAGCGACTCCCCAAGTTCCAATCATTGTCTTCAGTGGTTCGATCCGCAATGCGACCCAAGTCAAAGAACTCGCTGGGCTTGGTGTCGTCCGGTACATCAACGAACACATATCTGTTCAAGACATCTTACCTTCTCTCGTCCCCGTTCTCTTCCCGGACAGCTTCGACCGACGTACGAGTTCACGCGTTACCATAGAGACTCCAGCCTCACTTCGAAACGGCGACACGATCTCATCGGTACTGATACTCAACCTGAGTAAAGGAGGGTTGGCTATTCGCTCCATGAACTTGTTGAGCGAAGGCACACAGGTCATCGTCCGGTTCCGGCTACCTGAATCAAATAGCGATGTCGAGGCAGTGTCGCGTGTCGTATGGAGTAGCCAGAAAGCCGGTTTAGGATTACAGTTCGAAGGAATCAAAACTTCTGACCAAACGGCAATTAACGAATTTATCGATATCAGGCTTTGTTGACACTTTATTTCCTATCTGTTTTACTATCAAAAAAAATACTAATTCTATTTTTTTCTTCATGTTACAAGGTTTTCATCGAGGCTTAGCAATACACTGCTTTTTGTTGCGTTTACTTTTTACGGGATCATAGTCAGCGGGTAGTCTCAAGATGTTCTCACACTATATTTCTGAAGGAGTGACCTCGTGATTGAGGTGCAACACGTTACAAAACGTTACGGACTCGTCACCGCTGTCAATGATGTGAGTTTCCGTGCCGAATCCGGTCAAATCCTTGGATTTCTTGGTCCGAACGGTGCTGGGAAAACCACGACCATGCGCATTTTGACAGGGTGTATCCCTGCTACCGAAGGTCAAGCAATCGTCGCGGGCTATGATCTGTTTGAGCAACCGGTCGAAGCTAAACGCCGCACCGGTTACCTTCCAGAAACACCTCCGCTCTATCCAGATATGACCGTGCGCGAATATCTCTCTTTCGCGGCCCGAATCAACGGCATCGCGTCACGTGAACGCAGAGACCGCATTGGTTTGGCAATGGACCGCACGAACGTCGAAGAGGTCGCCGATCGCCATTGTGGCAAACTCTCAAAAGGCTACAGGCAACGCGTTGGCCTGGCACAGGCCATCTTGCATAATCCAGAGGTCCTCATCCTTGACGAGCCAACCGCCGGACTCGACCCCAAACAGATCATCGAAACTCGAGAATTGATCAAATCTCTAGCGGGTGACCACACGATTATCTTGAGCACACACATCCTGCCTGAAGTCGCACAAACATGTCAGAGCGTCGTGATCATCAATAAAGGTCAGGTTGTTGCGGTCGATACACCAGAGAATCTCACACAACGGTTAAAAGGGTCTGAAACTATCAGAGTGGAGTTGGATTCCCAGGAAACCGACCCTGTCCCCACACTTAAAGCCGTGCCTGGGGTCACCGATGTCGCTATTTCTCGCTCAAACGACGGAGCGAAAATCTTAGATGTTCAGAGTGACCGTGGCGCCGATGTGCGCCGAGAACTAGCGAATGTGATTGTGTCGAATGGCTGGGGACTCCTTGAGCTCACTTCATTGCGGATGAGTCTTGAAGATGTCTTCCTTGAACTAACGACGTCAGAAGAACCTGAGACGGAGACAGCGCATGAGTAACACCCTCGCAATCGCACATAAAGAACTCCGTTCGTATTTTGTTTCCCCTATTGCCTACGTTTTTATCGGCTTCTTCGCACTTCTCTACGGTTACTTTTTTGTCGTTAGTCTCAATTTCCTAGTAAGAGTCAGCATGCAGGCAGGTATGGGAATGGGAGGGCCACAGACGATAAACATCAACGAGTACATGATGCGGCCTCTTCTCGGCAACACGGCTGTCATTATGCTACTTGTTCTACCGTTGATGACAATGCGAACTTACGCAGAAGAAAAGCGGACCGGCACTATCGAATTGCTTTTATCGTCACCGCTAACTGAAATGCAGATTATTCTTGGAAAGTTCATTGGAGCAATGACCCTGTTTACGATTATGTTGGGCGTCACCTTCATCCACGTAAGCATCCTTTTCATCTACGGAGAACCTGAGCTTGGCCCCATCTTGAGTGGTTATCTTGGTCTTTGGTTAATGGGTGGGGCATTTATTTCAGTTGGTCTTTTGATCTCAAGCGTTACAAAAAATCAGATGGTCGCTGGCATGGGAACGTTTGGTGTGCTTCTGATGTTATGGGTAATCAGCTGGATGGGAGATCCATCGAGTGGCTCTACGACGACCCAAGTGCTGGGGTACTTGTCAATCCTTGACCACTTCGAAGACTTCTCGAAGGGGGTCATCGACACGAAACATCTCACCTATTATTTGAGCTTCATCACATTCGGGCTCTTCCTCACTGCGAAAGCAGTCGATAGTGAGCGGTGGAGGGGATAGCAGACTCATGCTAGAGAAAATTCTTAACGTGCTGGGCTGGCTAGGCGTTGGTGTGGTCTTCGTGGGCATGGTGGCTCGATTCGTCATCCCAGAACAGCAGGACCTCTGGTGGTGGTTACTGGTAGGCGGCTTGGTACTCGTACTGGTTTACACCCTTGGACAGTGGCGAAGTGTAGTCGAAGTTTTTTCAAGACGACAAGCACGTTATGGCACATTGGCTACCTCGGGTGTGCTACTCGGCCTACTTATTCTCGTGGGTGCTAACTACATTTTAGCGCGCCAAAATGCACGCTGGGACTTAACTGCAGCCAGGCAATACTCGCTCTCTGACCAAACAATCAGCATCCTAGAGTCACTCGAAATGCCAATTCGTGTGTTGGTGTTCGCGACAGAACTTGAATTTCCAAGTTACCGTGACCGGCTGGCCGAATATGAACACACGTCGAGTCAAGTGTCACTTGAGTTTATTGACGTCGACAAGAACCCCGTTCTGGCTCAACAGTATGAAATTCGGTCCTACGGGACAGTAGTGTTCGACTACAACGGACGAATTGAACGGGTGGTGTCAGACCAAGAGCAGGAATTGACTAACGCCCTGATTAAAGCGGTGGAAGGAGAGGAGCGAAAAGTCTATTTTCTACAAGGACACGGTGAACGGATACCCACCGACACGGAACGGGAGGGCTATAGTTCTCTCACCGATGGCCTGCGCCTCGACAATCTGTCCGTCGACACGCTGATCCTGGCTCAAATCGGTGAGGTACCGTCCGATGCTTCGGTTGTAGTCGTCGCAGGGCCAGCAACAGATCTATTCCCAGCCGAAGTTGACTTGCTTCGAGAATATCTTGACGGCGGCGGAAAAATGCTTTTCTTGATCGATCCACCCACCGAACCCGATGCCGTAGCTTCCAACAACTTGATCGGGTTTATCAGAGAGTGGGGTATCGAAATCGGACTTGACATAGTGGTTGACGTAAGCGGAATCGGACAATTGGTGGGTACCGATGCAACCGCCCCAGTGGCAGCCGCGTATCCATCACATCCCATCACGAACGACCTTGGAAATCTCATTACTGCATTTCCCCTCGCGAGATCTGTAAAGCCAGTTCCTGGCGGTTCCGATGGTAGGTTCGCCGAATCGTTTGTCGAAACTACTCCAAGGAGTTGGGCGGAAAGCACCCTCGACTTGACCAGCGGTGAAGTAGCACTGGAGGAGGACCAAGGAGACGTCCCCGGACCCGTATCGATCGCAGCAGCCGTGTCGATAGAAATTCCTGCAGCGGTGGCGGCATCGACACCAACTGACGGAGAGAACGAAGCCGAAAACGACACCGACGAGTCCCCATCAGAGATCCGAATTGCCGTGTTTGGTGACTCAGATTTCGCAACCAACGGTAGACTCGGAATTGGGGGGAACCGGGATCTGGCGCTCAACACGATGAGTTGGCTCACCGAACAAGAAAACCTAATCTCAATTCGACCGCGTCAGCCCGAAGATCGTCGTATTACTATGACAGCAGACCAGCAATTTCGTGTCGTTCTAGTCTCCTTATTATTGATTCCAGCTCTGATCATCGGTGCTGGTATTTTGACCTGGTGGCGGAGGCGATAGCGATGCGTGGCCTCAGATCGACTCTGGTGCTGCTGGTAATCACCGTCAGTATGGGAGCGTATATTTACTTCGTTGAACGCCACCGTCCACCCTCATCAGATCCAGAACCAAATGAACAACTGTTTGATTTCGAAGAGAACGACTTATCATCGCTCCGTGTGACCAGCGAAGACGGAGGCATCACCACGCTGGAACGCACAGACGAGATGTGGCGAATTACAACTCCAGTCGATACGGCGGCTGACGAGGCGACTGCTTCGTCAATTGCCTCGACACTTGCGTCGCTTGAAGTGCGTCGGGTAATAGAGGAAAGCCCAATCAACTTCGAACCTTTTGGGTTAGACGAACCGACCCTCGACTTGGGGTTTTCATTAAATGAATCTGATACAACGCAACATTTGCTAGTGGGAGAAGAAACGCCAACAGGTGCCGACCGATATGCAAAAATTTCAGATACTGACAGAGTGTTCCTAATTGCCAGCTATCTCAACAGTACGTTTAATAAGACAACATTCGATCTGCGTGATAAAACAATTTTACGATTCCAGCAGGAAGACCTCGATCGACTTGATATCGCGACCGCCGACAAGACCATACGATTTGAAAAAGTTGTAAATGAATGGGAACTCGCAGAACCCTGGCGAGCGCGCACCGATCTCAGTACGGTCCAGAGTCTGCTTCAATCGCTGAGCAGCGGCCAGATGCTGTCGGTCGAACTTGAGGAAACCGACGAGCTTAAAGCCTTTGGATTGGCCGACCCTGGTTATACCGTGAACGCACATGCCGGGAACGCGACAGTGACGCTCCACATCGGTGACAAGACGTCTGATGGTGCTCACTATGCTCAAGATACGTCGCGCGGGCCCGTCTTCACAATCGATGAGTCATTGGTGACCAGCCTCGATCGGAATCCAAGTGAATATCGGAGTAAAGATCTGTTTCAGTTTAGTCCCTTTAATGCCAATCGGCTCGAGATCGAGCAAGATACTGCCACTACCGTTTTTGAAAAGGTCGATCCCCAAACCGAAGATGGTGAGGAATCTTGGCAACGTGTCGAACCCGAACCAGCTGATGTTGAGCATGCCGAAATGGACGACTTACTCATGAAGTTGTCTAACCTGCGCGCCGAATCGTTCGTGACATCCAGGGCAGAGGCTAATCTTGAACCTGCAAATATCGCCATGACAATTCGAGTGCGTTTCGGTGACAGCAACGAAGAAGAACACGTTACGATTTGGAAGGCCGATGATGAAATATTCGCGGTTCATGGTGATGAGTCTGGAGCTGCACAGATCGATCCTTCGATTTTTGACGACGCGATAACCGCTCTTGAAACGACCGAAACAGGGAATTAGGCCATGATGGCGACGCGGCGTAGTGTCGCCGCTTTGATCTCTGTTGCTGTAGTGAGCGGGTGTGCTTCAAGACCTCCAGTACCCCCACTTGTTGTCCCTGAAGTCAGTGCTGCAAGTCGAAACGTCAGCCCCCTAGTAGACGAGCTCCGCCGAGACCTGACTCGCCTGTTTAATCACCCTGCATTGGAACATAGTATTTTGGGTGTCCTGGTTAGATCTCTCGACCGTGATGAGGACCTGTACTCTCTAAATCCCCGAACACTACTAGACCCGGCATCCGCAGCCAAAATTGTGACCTTGGCCGCCGCGGCACACCGACTAGGCTGGGGCTATCAATACGAAACCCAATTGCTAAGTTCTGCACCAATTGATCGAGGCATTCTCCGAGGAAACTTGCTCGCACGGGGCACTGGTGACCCTACCATCAATGCCCCAGATAGTGGCGCAACCTTATTCGGTATGTGGGCAGCAGAGTTACGCGAAGCCGGCATCCAAAAGATCGACGGACAGATTGTAGGAGATGACAATGCTTTGACCGAGTACGGGACACCAGACGCTTTCGCGGGGGTGGGACCCGGTTGGGCGTGGGACGACCTTGCCTTAAGCTTTGCCACCTCCAGTGGCGCACTACAGCACCGCGAGAATGTCACGGCTGTCGTGATTGAGCCAGGGCCACGCATAGGCTCTAGGGCCAAGGTTCATCTCGACTCGTCGAGTGGTCTCAAGTTGGTCAATCATGTACTAACGAGCAACGAAGATACAGAGTTCACAATAACGATACGACGTTTGTCAGGACAATCCACACTAGTGATAAATGGCTCAATTCCTTCCAGTTCTTCGGCTGTATCTCGACTCGTATCAGTAAACAATCCAACCATCTTCTTCGTCCGAGCGCTCAAACAAGCGCTGATTCACAACGGCATCTCAGTCACTGGTAATGCAGTCGATATTGATGACCTTCCTCCTCAAGCACTTCTGGCGTCACAGCAGAGCCCTCGCGTCCTAGCGATCCATCGCTCTCAGCCTCTCTCCAAAATCGCCATCGACATGATGAAGCGCAGCCAGAACCTTTACGCAGAATCAATTTTTAGGACACTGAGTCTCAAATCTTCTGAGAAACCAGCTGTCGGCAGTTTGGCGATTGTCGCCAACCTACTCAAATCATGGGGTCTTGAGAACGACCAATTCCGCATTGCCGATGGCTCTGGTCTATCACCGTATACCGTGTTGACCGCAGAGGTTTTAGTCACCGTTCTCGATCGAATGCACTCGAACCCAATAGACCAGATGAACTTCGAACGGACCCTACCGTTAGCAGGTCATGATGGAACCCTAACGACACGAATGCGAGGGACGTCTGCCGAAGGTAATGCTCGTGCGAAAACCGGCACAAAAACGCACACCAGGGCATTAGCTGGCTATGTCTGGACCCAAGACGGAGAGCAACTTGCCTTTGCGATCCTTGCGAACAACTTTCAGGTGGCAACCAAAGAAATAATCGGAGTTATCGATGCCGCCGTGAACCGACTCGCCGAATTTCGTCGGCGTTAGCCAAGCGGATCAGAATAGCCAGCAGCAGCGAAGCCACGAGCACGGATTCGACAACTGTCGCAACGCCTACACGGTTGACCTTCCGAACCGGGATCGTAGCAACTGTGTGTCAACCCATAATCTAGCCCCATCGAAATCCCAGACCGTACGATCTGCTCCTTGCTAAGATCGATAAGTGGCGTATGAATACGAAACGAATCGCCCTCAACACCGGCCTTTGTCGCCAGACCTGCTAACCGCTCGAACGCCCGGATGTACTCTGGTCGGCAATCGGGATACCCAGAATAATCTAGAGCGTTCACGCCAATAAAAATGTCGCGTGAACCGAGCACCTCTGCCCACCCTAACGCCAGCGCCAACAGAACCGTGTTCCGAGCAGGAACGTAGGTCGCCGGAATCTCAATGGATTCCAAAGTTCGATCCTTTGGAACCGGAGCGTTCCCAGTCAAAGCAGACCCACCAATAGAGGCAAGGTCTACATCGAGCTCAAGATGTTCACAAACACTAAGCGACTGGCCGACACGACGAGCCGCCTTTAACTCATGTGCATGAACCTGCCCATATCGCACGGTCAGCGCATAGAGCTCAAATCCCTTTCGGCTAGCGATCCCTGCAGCCGTGTAGGAATCAAGCCCACCGCTTAGTAAGACAACAGCCTTTGTTAATACGGACATCACGGACATGAAGAGCGTCACACGCCGCGCGCGTCATCACCCCAGATATATTTGTGCAGCTGTACTTGCACCCTAACTGGGAGCCGGTCCTCCAAAGACCAAGTCGTCAGATCGCGAGGCTCAAGCACTCTGTGGACCGGTGCAAATAAAACAGCCGCACAGCGTTTTTCGAGCTGATACCGCCCGATGACATCTCGAGCAAACTCGTAGTCAGCGCGGTCACGGATCACAAATTTCACTTCATCGTGAGGAAAGAGCCGCTCCAAATTAGTCCAAGCATTTCTCTCAACCTCACCGCTACCTGGACACTTAACATCCATGACTTTAATCACTGCCGGTGGTACGTCTGATGTGTCGATGTGTCCCCCCGTTTCCAACAACACAGTCTTGTCGCACGTTATTAGACGTTCCATCAACGGGTACACATCAGACTGTAACAAGGGCTCTCCGCCAGTGATCTCAACAAGAGAGCACTGATACGCATCCACTTCTGTCACGACTTCACTTACCGAGACCTTACGTCCCTCGTTAAAAGCATAGGCGGTATCGCACCACGAGCACCGCAAATCACAGGCAGTCAGCCGAACAAAAACGCAAGGCCGTCCCACATAACTGGACTCACCCTGAATCGAATAGAAGATCTCGTTAACCGTCAACATGACCGAAATACTGATACGTTTGTGCCGAGCATTGTAGACAATGAATCCCGTATACCCTGGCACTACAATTCAACCACCGAAGCATCTGAATATCCACGAGCAGTTAAAGAATGGTGCACCGACTAGAAATTCCTATAGTTAAATCTTGCAACCATCAACAGGGCCGAAGGATCCCATCCACTATTTTCTATCTCTACTACCAGCGAAACTTTGTCCAACTAGCCTTCATCCAATTCACAAGACTGTCGACGAACGACCAACCTTGGTGACACCCACCCGCTGGCACAGATCACGCACGTTACAGTTGCCGCACAGCGGGTAGACAGGTCTACACACATTCTGGCCCCATGTCACCAAGAACAGATTTACCGATGACCACCACTGCTGAGAAACTACATCATACAGAGCCTGCTCTGTTTTCTCTGGAGTCCGCGTCCGCACCCATCCGAACCGATTCGCGATCCGATGAACATGAGTGTCGACACAAATATTTCGATTGCTGCCGTACGCGATAATGAGCACTAAATTGGCCGTCTTGCGCCCGACACCAGGTAATGACACGAGCTCTACCATTGTGGCTGGTACGCGGCCATCAAACCGATCAAGTAGTTGCCGACATGTCTCTTTCAGGTGACGTGCCTTATTTCTATAAAAACTCACCGGATAGATCAGCTGTTCAATCTCGCGAAGCTTAAGACTGAGAATAGACTCTGCGGTCGCTGCTCGGTGAAAAAGTCGACGTGATGCCTCAAGGGTCACGTCATCTTTCGTTTGGGCTGACAGCATCGTGGCAATCAGGACTTGGAAAGGATTGGATTTTTGATCCTCAGCAATCTTTTCGACGGCCGGATTCTCCATACGCTCAACAGCCGTGCCTAAGCGGCTCATGATTTGGTTCACAGACCTGACGGCACGCGTTTTCCTAGAAGACCGCCCACCCATCAGATACTAGAGCCTGGGAGTTCTAGTTTCACAGGCGTAATCGGCGGATTCCCATTCACAATAGACACGACATTCTCTGCCGCCAGATCGGCCATTGCCATCCTAGTCTCACCGGTTGCACTCCCCAAATGCGGGGCAAGCACTGCCGCCTCAAGCGAGTACAGACCCGGATGTACTGACGGCTCATCCTCATACACATCGAGTCCCACACCAGCGATTAGTCGTTCCTGAAGCGCCCAAACCAGAGCGGTTTCGTCCACGATCGGTCCGCGGGATGTATTAATTAAAAAAGCGGTACGTTTCATCCTAGTTAACGCCCGGCGATTTATGAGATGGCGAGTCGTGTCATTCATCGGGATATGTAGCGACACAACATCAGATGTCACGAGCAACTCGTCAAGCGAGACCCGGCGAATTCCAGAAAACTCAGAATCCGTTTGTTCCATCACCTTCGCAGTTTCCTTCCGACTAGTTGCGACAACATCCATTCCGAAAGCTTGAGCGTATCCAGCTACGGCACGGCCAATCCGCCCCAGACCTACAATGCCGAGTCTCTTGCCATATAGAGACATCCCAAGCATAAAGTCGAAAGCCCATCCCCTCCATCGACCAGCACGGACTAAACGATCGCCTTCTGCGATCCGACGACTGACTGCCAGGATCAATCCCCAGGTAAACTCCGCTACGGCCTGCGTCAAGACATCGGGTGTGTTCGTCACAAAGATTCCACGTGACTGCGCGTATGCCACATCTACGTTGTCATACCCGACGGCTACGTTCGCAATCACGCGAAGGTCAGTTCCAGCATCAATTACACTGCGGTCAATAGTGTCCGTTACCATGCACACTAAACCACATTTTCCGCTAATGCGCTTGCGAAGTGCCTCTGGTGAGAGACCTCCTTGCTCCACGTACAGATCGACATCGCACGCCGATTTCAGTCGGGACAATGCCGACACGGGCACTCGTCGCGTGACGAGCACAGCAGGTTTCACGTTAGAGTGTCACCTCAGTATCCAAGTGACTGACAATAACCGCAGTGCACGCACTGCACCGTAGGCTCTATCAAGCAGGACGAAGTTTCTTCAGTGCCCCTGGGTAGCGTGAACCGAGCATGACTAAAGCTATTTTTTGCAACTAGCTGTTGATCGATGTGATGGCGAACAGCCCTGTCCACTGCAAGCTTCAACTGCTGATCGGCCGGATTCACACTCACAGTAACGGAGCACCTTCCGTATTGATGTCATCTACAACACCCACAATAGCTGCATCTACAGGAGCCGTGCGTTGACGGAGCACGGACACTGCTGCACGACCTTCTATTACGAGTAATACCGTGTCTCCAACGCCAGCCTGTGCCGCATCCACCGCCAGCACCAAGCTTGCGCTGGGCTCTCCCTGTGCCGTGATAGGTTGTACAAGTAAGAGCTTCGCACCATCGAGCTTCTCATTTTTTTGAGTCGCAACGACGCAACCAACAACACGGCCAAGTCGCATGTTAACGTCCTAATGAGACGCCTTGAATATCTAGAACCTGCTGATTGGAATTGGTAGTCAAACATTCCAGCGCACTAGAAACAGCTGCATCGGGCTCTCTTCTCAACAAATGCCTGAATCTGGACACTAAGCTTTCTTCTTTCGAAGGGGCCCGTGAACCGTGTCAATTCCAGCGTCTTCAACGGACCAATGATCCACGATACCAACGACACTAACATCGATTGGTACAGCTTTTGGCAGAAATGGAAAGGAAGCCTCTCTGCCCCTGACAAAAAACACCTCTTCACCCACACCGGCTCCAACTGCATCCGCACCGATGAAAGTTCGTCCTTGAGGGCGACCGTCAGGATTCAGTGGCTGAAGGACCAACAACTTCAGGCCTTTGAAGTTATCATCTTTCCGCGTGGCCACCACAGTACCCGTGATCATCGCAAGCTGCACTAGCGCTCCTCAAGCTCAATCGCATCGACAATGCCAACGATCGCCGCATCAACTGGTGTCTCCTTGAGTTCCGCAGCCATACGTGCAGAACTCCCACTAACGATCAGAACAGTTTCGCCGAATCCAGCATCAACCGTATCCACAGCGACCAAGTGTGTCCCCTGTGGTTTACCGCGGGCATCAATCGGTTGCGCCACGAGCAGCTTCCTGCTCACCAGCCGTTTATCTTTCTGGGTAGCTACGACCGTGCCAACAATTTTGGCGAGAATCATGCTTCGTGAAATCTAGCCATACCCGATGATGCGCCGGTTGAACATTTCAGACCCCGCAACTCAGCGATCAACATGGAGGCTATATGCTATCCCTTGGCTCCAGCTTTCCCGATTGGTAAAGCGTCTTCCAAGTTGGTATGTGGTCGAGGAATTACATGTACCGAAACCAACTCGCCGACACGGCGCGCTGCGGCAGCTCCAGCATCAGTCGCAGCTTTGACTGCTGCTACGTCCCCGCGAACAATGGCCGTGACATAGCCAGCGCCAATCTTCTCCCACCCTACCAGCGTTACTTTAGCCGCCTTGACCATGGCATCGGCTGCTTCGATCATAGCGACGAACCCCTTGGTTTCCACCAAACCTAAAGCCTCACCCATATTCTCCTCCACACGCCCCGCGCTAGGAGCGAGGGTATGCTGCTCAACGCAGCTGCTTCACAGCATCTTCGATCAAAGCCGTGAGTTCGCGGTATGTTAATCGAATTTCATCATCTTTACCTAGCGGAGTTGTCGGCGCTCGGCCGACCTTACCCGCCACAATCTGCTGCCCTGGCGATGACGGCGCCTCCAGCACTTGGCACTCTGTATCAGTAGTTGTGTTCTCGTCCGGATCCGGACAGATAGGCGCGGGTGCCTTAATACCATACATACTTCGTAGATCCTGCAACCTCATCACCTCCTCGCGGGACAAGAGCCTCTCACGGCCTAACGTTCTCGCCACGAGACTAATCCGGGCAAAATGCTCAATAGTCTCCATCTTGTAGTAAGCGGAGAACAAATCCTCCGATACAGTAAGGGCTCCATGGTTCGCCAGCAGGAGTCCATCGTGAGACTTAATGAACTTGCGGACTGCATCAGCCAATTCTTGGGTAGAAGGAGTTCCATAATCGGCGATCGGAATGCTACCTAATGTTGTGACGACTTCAGCCAACACGGCTCGGTCCAGAGGAATACCCGCCACTGCGAAACCTGTAGCCGTTGGTGGATGTGCATGCACGACAGCCGAGATTTCCGGGCGATGCTGATATACGGCAAGGTGCATCAACAATTCAGACGACGGCTCTCGTTCACCAGCCACTTTCTTTCCGTCGAGATCGGTGGTAACAATCATGTCCGGCGTCATGAACCCTTTCGATACCCCCTTCGGGGTGGTAAGTAGACGTTCGTCATCAAGTCGGACGCTAACGTTTCCATCGTTGGATGCCACATACGCTCGGGCGTGCAGTCGGTGGCCAATCTCAACGATATCGGCCCGTAGCTGCTCTTCGTGGTGCACAGAATCTCCTCCTCCACTTGGAGTTTAGATGTCAGAGTTAAACACGCTCCGACAATTCTCGGAACAAAAATAATGCACTTTCTCTCCGGTCTTTTTACTCAAAGCGCGGGACTTTTCAACGTAAGTGCCACAAACCGGATCTCGCACTAGCGCCATACTTTTCCTAGGTCGGACCCGCGCAGGACCAGACGCGCCAGCCAGAAAACCTGATACAAAGCTCCAAACCGCACGTACAAGGAGAACAACAATCAGCAACCTGACAAGCCACCCTAATAGCATCGTCGGTTGTTCCTCCTCATATCACGGCTTATCTACACCTGACGATTCGTGTGTCGCTCGAATTCGGTCAAGCGAATCCTGAGCAGCTTGACCTTCCGCGCTGTCGGGTTCAATTTCAATCACCTTCTCCCAAGCCACCATTGCGCCATCAAGGTCTTGCAAACCAAAAGCTTTCACGATCCCCAAACTTAAAAGTGCACGTTGATGTGTCGGGTCGACCGTCAGCGATTTCTCAAATGTTTCAACAGACCGCTCAATCTGGCCAGTGTAGTAGTAACTCACACCCAGTTTGGTGCTTGCATCGACGTTTTCAGGACTCAACGCAAGGACCTCCTCGTACCACGGAATCGCGGCCTCAAACCTTTGTGCAGTAAAGTACAGATCTCCAAGTAACAGCCGGGGCGAAACGTCGTTCGGTGCCGCTTCTGCAGTATCTCTCAGTGTCTCAGCATAAACCTCATCAACATCTGCATCGTCAGTTTGTGTGCTGGTTTGATCGCCGGCCGATTTCGCATCTCCAATAGTCGACGGAGTCAGAACCGGTCGCTCACTCCACACGATCCAGCCCATAATCAACACAGAACTAAGGACAGCCACGCCGAGCACCGAAAATTCACGTCCAGTCATGACACGATGATACTCGTGGAGTGCCACCCGATTACCGTGGCATCAGGGCGATCATCTCACGCACAGCACTCTCCATCCCTACCAACACCGCTCTCGAAACGATGCTGTGCCCTATATTGAGCTCAACAATGTGATCTATTGTTGTGATAGGCATTACGTTTCTATAAGTCAAACCATGGCCAGCTAGAACCTCAAGACCTTCCGCCCTAGCCACTTTCACCGCACGTACTACTTTGCGCCTTTGCTGCTCCCGATCTTCAACTGCCGCATCAGCATACGGACCAGTGTTGAGCTCAACCGCCACGGCACCCACAGCTCTAGCCTTACGGACCTGTGAAACAGCGGTGTCGATGAAAAGGCTTGTCTTTATACCAACTCGATGAAGCTTTTTAACGACACGCTTCAGCGATTCAACGTGACGAATAACGTCCAGGCCACCTGTCGTAGTAAGTTCATTCAGTTTTTCAGGGACAAGTGTTACTTGATCTGGTTTGATCCGAGTTGCAATTTCTACCATCTCTTGTGTGTTCGCCATCTCAACATTCAGCTTGGTAGTAACAACCTGACGCAATAGTTCTAGGTCTCGATCCTGAATATGTCGACGGTCCCCACGCAGATGCACAGTAATACCCTGGGCACCTGCAAGTTCCGCTAATAATGCCGCAGCAACTGGCTCGGGCTCAGTCGTCATTCTGGCTTGTCTGACAGTCGCGACGTGATCGATGTTGACGGCTAGCCGCATCCGTTCAGCCTAGCAGTTGACGTGCACGGGTGGCGATACTTTCCGCCAATTGCTGGACCGTCTCCAAATCTTTTCCTTCGATCATAACTCGCAAAAGGGGCTCTGTCCCTGAATAGCGCACTAGTACACGTCCGTTAGATCCCAGAACCCGTTCAGCACTCTGGACCACGTCCGCCAGGTTCGGCTCTGACGATAGATCTGGCTTGATCCGAACCGGAACATTCACCAGCACCTGCGGATATACCTCAAGGCCACTACGCAGATCAACGAGATTTTGACCTGTCTGGCAGACAACATTGATAATCGATAGTGCTGTCAATAGTCCGTCACCAGTGGGTAGAAAGTCCGAAAAAATAAGATGCCCTGACTGCTCTCCTCCAAGAACAATATCCCGCTCGACCATAGCGTCACGAACCTGCCGATCCCCAACCTGGCAACGATGCAACGCCACCCCCTCCACCCTCAGTGCCAACTCAAGACCAATGTTGCTCATGACAGTGGCCACAACGGCGCTTTGAGGGAGCTTGGCGCGAGACTGAAGAAATCGAGCACAAATGAACAACATCGCGTCACCGTCCACAACTAGGCCCTGGTGATCAACGAGAATTGCTCGGTCACCGTCTCCATCAAACGCAATGCCGAGCTGACAGTGCCGATCCTTAACAAATTCTTGCAGATCCTCGGAATGTGTAGAACCGCAGTTTGCGTTGATGTTCCGGCCATCCGGGTTTGCATTCATCGTGACTACGTTGAATCCAAGCTGGCGTAGGACCTTAGGTGCTACCTCCCACATCGCTCCGTTGGCACAATCCACCGCAAGTCGCAAAGGAGGAACAAAGTCACAGTCTTCTAGGACGCGGGATACGTGTGCGCAGTAGTTGTCAGAAAAATTTCGTTTCTCGACGACTGGAGCTAATGTCTCGGATATTTCCCACGAATTATCAGCCACTCGACTTTGCAACTCCGCTTCAAGTCTAGGGGAAACCTTCTCGCCATCAGCGTTTAGCACTTTGATTCCGTTATCTGGAAACGCATTGTGGGATGCCGAGATGACAAGGGCGCCGTCAAACCCTTCTGACGCCACCAAAAAGGCACAGGCCGGAGTCGGAAGGATGCCCGCACTTACTAGTTGGCCACCCTCGTATGCCACACCCCGTGCCAACTGCTGTTCAATCCATGGCCCTGACTCTCGGGTATCACGCACGGCAAGGAGCTTGACCCCACGCGGACCCATAACTCGAGCCGTCGCCGCCCCAAGTCGCGCGATCGTACGAGCGTCGAGAGGTGACTGGCCAGGTGTACCACGGACACCATCGGTTCCGAACATTGCTGGCATATGAGCGTAGTGGGCTACCAAAGATTGATTAGCGCAAATGGTGGGTCGATGTGGATGACGCAGAGTTGGCGGATAGACTCAACCGTCACCGAAAGATTGTAACGACCAATTCCAAACCCAGCAAGAGCATCGTAAGCATCTTTACCACTGTGAGTGGGCGGTCAAGATCATATCTCGGATTTCATGCACACTAACAGGGGAAGGTCAAAGCTCTATTATGAACTGAAACCCACGCGTAGTTTATTGCTCAGTCACCGGGCTGAACCAGCTCGATCTAATGTAAGCGTGATGGTCTCAGGAAAGACGCTCGTCACTTCAACTCCTGATGGTGTCTGAACCTGGTCGCTGAAAAGCTCAAATAATTGTTGGCCAGGTCCTTCGTCACTTAGGTCCAGTACCGCTACGACATCCCCAGGTTGAAGGCTGCTCATCAGACCGGCGGCACCCCGCAGACGAACTCGGACGGTATCCGGTGGGTGTCCGGTAATTTCTAAAGTGCTGGGTATATGTTCAAATTCGATTGGCACTTCCAGACCGCGTTCAATCACGCGCTCATCAACCACACTTAGCCAGAGCAGCAACGCAAGCCCGATGGCAAGCATCTTTAGACTGAAATTGCGGAACGGAGTGTAGGCCATTACGGTGCCAGCGTTTGTCGAGCCACCCGATGTCGCTTCACAGATTCTGATTTCTGAGTTAATGCTTCGAGTCTCAATTTGAGCTGGTCTGAAGTAATGTCTGCTTCCACCTTCCCGTCCAGCGCAAGTGACAGCTGACCTGTTTCCTCTGAAACAATCAGCGCTATCGCATCTGATTCCTCAGTTAGACCAATGGCTGCGCGGTGCCGAGCCCCCAGCTGTGTACCAAGCTGTGGGGTCACCGTAAGCGGAAGAAAACAAGCAGCCGCTGCTACTCGGTTCTCCTGAATAATGACCGCCCCGTCATGCAATGGCGATTCTGGTTGAAACACACTAATCAAGAGATCATAGGTCAACGTCGAATCCAGCGGAATCCCACTTTCAATATAATTCCGGAGTCCAAGTTCCCGTTCGATCGCGATGATGGCACCAATGCGTCGACTCGCAAGCATCGTAGCCGCAACGACTATTTCTTCAATCGTCTCGTTGGTCGTCCTATGCCGGGCGAGGTACCGGAAGAATGGGGCACGGCCAAGGTTTGACAACCCTCGTTTGATGTCGGCCTGGAAGAGCACGATTGCCGCAAACACAATGTAGCCAAGCATGTCACTAATGAGCCAGTTGACGGTTGGGAGAGGTGCCATCTCGGATACGTAGTACAAACCGACTACAAAAACTGCCCCGAACACCATCTGGACAGCCCGAGTGCGCCGAATTAACTTCAGAACCTCATAGAGAAGGAAAGCGACGATAGCGATGTCCACAAGGGCCAACCAATCCATGCGACCCTGCGGCCAAATACTCAGCAAATAATCGACCATCGGTACCCCTAAGACATCTCCGCGCGAACGCGGTCGGCAACTTGCACTACCTGACTCATCTCCCTGACTCCATGAACACGAACGATGTGGGCCCCTAGAAGAACCGCGCTTGCAACAGCTGCTGCTGTACCCCACTCTCTATTGTGTGGCAGACACTCCCCCAATACTTCTTGCAGAAACGACTTTCTTGAGGGTCCGATGAGAATTGGACAACCTATTGCTGCTAAGGCATCAAGTCGAGACAACATCGTGAAAGTCTGGGGCGACTGCTTGGCGAAACCTAACCCTGGATCTAGGATCAACTGATCTCGTGAGACTCCTGCTGCGGTCGCTCGATTGACCGCGATTTCAAGCTCTTCGACAACCTCCTTAACTACGTCGTTATACTTCGCTTCTCGATACATATCACGAGACCGGCCACGCATGTGCATCAGCACCAAAGGGGCATCGGCCGCTGCGACCACAGACCCCAAATCTGGATCATAGCTCAGCCCCGACACGTCATTAATAATTGACGCACCGTGGTCAAGAGCCTCTCTCGCGACCTCAGCCTTGTACGTATCAACCGAAACCGGAATCCTTAAGCGTGGAATGAGACCACGCAATACCGGAATCACTCGGTTTACCTCATCTTCAACTGACACCGCCGGTGCCCCGGGGCGTGTCGATTCCCCACCCACATCGATGATGTCTGCTCCATCTGCTTCAAGAGCTAACGCAGCCTCAACTGCTAGGTCTGGATTCAGATGAGCGCCCCCATCTGCAAACGAATCAGGGGTCACATTAATGACACCCATCACTAGGGTCCTGTCACCCAAACGAAGAGTCTTCCCTCCAGGGAGCCGTAGGATGTAGTGTGTCCGCTGCACAGGCGGTTCTGACCAGCTACTCTTGTGGAACCGCCTTGTCGAGCGACGGTACGGAAGGCACGATCGGGGTGGACTCATCATCTTCAGAAGAGTGAGCTGCTTCGCCATCAGACGGGGTCTTGGAAGAATCATTTGACGGCACGTGAGCTTCAAGCGGCAACCCTTTGGCAATCCGCTTTACCTGTTTGGCGTCGAGAACTTCTCTGATCAATAGCTCTTCCGCAATCTGTGCCAGTTCATCCTTATGAGCTTTCAACACATCGCGCCCTCGGTCGTAGTTGTCCGTCACGATCCGCTTGACCTCATGGTCAATCTTGAGAGCGCTGTCCTCGCTATAGTCCTGGTTTTGAGAAATGTCGCGGCCGAGGAAGATTTGCTCTTCTTTCTTGCCGAATGTAAGCGGACCAATCGCATCGCTCATGCCCCATTCGCAAACCATTTTTCGTGCTAGCTCAGTCGCACGGTCGAGATCGTTACCAGCACCAGTTGTGACATCACCATTAGTGAGCTCTTCCGCGAGGCGACCACCGAGCAAAATGGCAATCTGGTCATTGAGATAGTCTCGAGAATAGTTGTGCTTATCATCGACTGGCAGTTGTTGTGTAACGCCCAAGGCCATTCCCCGAGGAATAATCGTCACCTTGTGAATCGGATCGGCATTGGGTAGCAGAACCGTTAACAACGCATGTCCTGCCTCATGCACAGCTGTTACTTGTTTTTCCTCGTCACTAATAATCATCGAGCGTCGCTCGGATCCCATCATAACTTTGTCCTTTGCGAACTCGAAGTCACCCATACGAACAACCTTCTGGTTATACCGTGCTGCGTTCAAGGCTGCTTCGTTTACCAGGTTTGCTAAGTCGGCACCAGAAAACCCTGAGGTGCCACGCGCCAGGACGTGTGCGTCCACGTCGTCAGACAGCGGGATCTTTCGGGTATGGACACCCAAAATACCCTCACGGCCTTTCACATCAGGCCGGTTAACGACAATCCGTCGGTCGAAGCGCCCTGGACGCAGCAATGCCGGATCGAGTACATCTGGACGGTTTGTAGCCGCCACCAAGATGACACCTTCATTCGACTCAAACCCATCCATTTCCACAAGGAGTTGATTGAGCGTCTGTTCACGTTCATCATGTCCCCCACCGAGACCAGCACCCCGGTGCCGACCAACGGCGTCAATTTCATCGATGAAAACAATGCACGGTGCGTTCTTCTTACCCTGCTCGAACAGATCTCGGACACGGGACGCTCCAACACCAACGAACATCTCAACAAAATCTGAGCCGCTGATAGAATAGAACGGCACATTGGCTTCACCGGCTACAGCACGAGCCAGCAGTGTCTTCCCTGTTCCCGGAGGGCCCATGAGTAGCACTCCCTTGGGAATACGGCCACCCAGTTTCTGGAATTTCTGCGGCTCCTTTAGAAACTCGATAATCTCCTGAAGTTCCTCCTTGGGTTCCTCAACTCCAGCCACATCCTTGAAAGTAACCTTCTTCTGAGTATTGGTCGAAAGCTTGGCGCGACTCTTCCCAAACGAAAGCGCCTTATTGCCGCCACTCTGTACCTGCCGCATGAAAAAGACCCAGAAACCTATAATCAGGAGAATCGGAGCCCACGAGTACAAAAGAGTCACCCACGGACTATTCGCGGCTTCCTTCGCCGTAACTGCTACGTCGCGCTCAACCAGCTTATTGACGAGCCCCTCGTACTGTGGGGGCGCGTAAGTCCGAAACCGATCCCCTGCTGTCAGATTCCCAGTAATTTCATTCCCGGTCAGTGTCACAGTCTCCACCTGCCCGCTGTCGACCCACCGGACAAACTCACTGAAACTCACCGAGTTGTCGCCGGCCTGAAACTGGGCAGAAAAATTCCAGATTAGAACGACAACAACGACCAGAACCATCCAAAAAACAAGACTACGCAGGGTCGAATTCACCCAACTCCTCCAAACTTGTCCGCCCTCAAGATTAGCATGCCTTTGGTGTCAGCGGTGATCCGAAAATTGTCTGCCACGGTGTGGCCAACTACCCACACAATTCCTTTTTTACTATCGGCCACAATCGGCACGGTGTGACGCTCCGACCGCGCTACTTTTCGGTCGACGAATACATCTTGGAGTTTCTTGCGTCCACCCAAACCCAGAGGCTTTACCACATCTCCAGGCTGCCAGTTACGCACGATAAGCTCATCAGACAATTGGTCCGCAGCTACTGTAACCGTACAAGATTTCCCTCTCACCTGCTTAGGCTGTGCCTTTAAAGTTCCACGGCGAACGGAAATTGCCATTCCAGCCTCAGGGACATGCACCTCACCTGGAATCTTCAATTCGTACGAGAATCGCGGCATCTCGCGGGCCGCCTGTAGCCGACCGGCAGCTCGGCGGACAATGAGGTGGGAACCATGCCACTCAACCCGACAGCCAGGGAAATCCGCCTCCGTGAGTTGAGAAACTGGCCCAGCAGCAAGTTCCATGAACCGCTCGATGTGTTCAAACCCAAGCGACCGATGCGACACACTCTCAAGAGCCTGTCTGGCGCAACGACGAGCTAGTGCAATCGGTTGACGACCAAGAGCGCGGACATCAACCTCGGCAGACTGTCCATCCGGCGCATAAGTCACGATCCCAGCCGAAACCCTACGCACGGCCTCATCAATCCACTCAGCATCACCTCGCGCAATCGCCGCCGTGCGAGCAAGCACATCGACGATTGACGGTGAAAACTTGGATTCGAGAAAGGGAATGAGCTCATGCCTCACGCGGTTGCGTGTTATGCGCAAATCCTGATTGCTTTCATCTTCCCGAAATGACTGCCCCCGCTCGGACAGATACATGCGCAACTCTTGCCGCGAAACGTGTAGAAGCGGACGAATCACGAGACCAGAACGGGGTCGTATTCCAGCAAGACCCTCTGGTCCAGCACCGCGGATTAACCGCATTAAGTAGGTTTCGCTTTGATCATGTCGCGTATGGGCCGTAGCAACACGTTGAATCCCAAGCCGGTTCGCGACCTGATCAAACCAGGCGTATCGCTCACGGTGTCCCGCATCCTCAATTGAGATGCGCTCTCGATGCGCTACAGCTTGTACATCTACTCGACCGACCTCCACAGCGACCGACAGCCGCTCAGCAAGTTCCCGGCAAAACTGCTCGTCGGCCTCAGCTGCTCGACGCAGCTGGTGATTTAAATGGGCAATTCCAACAAACATAAAGTCAGCCGCCGATGCGATCTCGTGGAGAAGGAGAGTCAACGCTACGGAATCGGCACCCCCAGACAGAGCGACCATTACGCGACCACCTTTTGGAATCAGCTGGTGCTGATGAATCAGTCGCAGCACGCGGTCTTGAAGAGATGCCATTAAATTAGTCTACGCTGTTAGGCCATTATTTTCTGCCTTGACCCTATAGGAATGGTCGCATACCGTGTGCTAGCCATCACCTTTGTTCAGGTCGTTCATATCTGGGAGACACCAATGACTCGGGGCCGATCCATCAATTGGGGATTTTTCGTGGCTATCTCCAGCATGATGCTCACTATCCCTACTAGTCACAGCATGGCGCAAATCACTGACTTCACACCGGTGACCGACGAGACCCTGCAAAATCCAGACCCGGCTGACTGGGTGAACTGGCGCCGTACGCTTGACGCCCAAGCTCACAGTCCTTTGACTCAGATCACGAACGACAACGCTTCTCAACTCCGTCTGGTTTGGAGCTGGGCAATGACTGCAGGCTCACAACAAACGACGCCCCTTGTCTATGACGGCATCATGTATCTGGCAAACCCTGGTGAAATCGTACAGGCTCTTCACGCCTCAACCGGTGAACTTCTTTGGGAATATCGTCGCGACGCTCCACCACCTGGCGCTAGCTTTGGAGGACCACCTCCCGGACGCGCCCATCGAAACATTGCCATTTATCAAAATAAGATTTATCTGAATACGGCCGATGCACATGTCGTTGCGATCAATGCCCTCACGGGAAGCCAAGTTTGGGACACTGACGTGGGTAAGGGTGCGGGGTTTCAGTACTCAAGCGGATCGATCATCGCGGATGGGAAAGTCGTCTCCGGCCTAACGGGCTGTGGCCAATATCGCGATGACACCTGCTACATCGTTGGTCTCGATGCCACAACAGGGCTCGAACTCTGGCGAACGTCGACCATTGCTCGGCCTGGAGAACGCGGCGGCGACAGCTGGGGTGACCTGCCCCTAATGTTTCGGGCCGGTAGCGATTCGTGGATTCCCGGCAGCTACGACCCCGTTACACGTACGTTGTTCCACGGTACCTCCCAAGCCAAACCGTGGGCACGTGCGGCACGCGGCACCGACGGGGATGTGTTGTACACCAACTCTACACTGGCACTCGATCCTGATACCGGTGAGATGAAATGGTACTTCCAACACCTCCCTGGCGAGACTCTCGACATGGATGAAGTTTTTGAACGAATCCTCGTTGAATACGACGGTCGACGGTCCGTCTTCACGATGGGAAAAATGGGTGTCTTGTGGGAACTAGAGCTCGAAACCGGACAGTTCCACAGTGCCAAAGACCTCGGCTACCAAACGTTCGCCGACGTCGACACAACGACCGGAAAGGTCACGTACCGCGAAGGAATGGACCCGATACTGGGGGAAGAAATCTTCTGGTGCCCAAGCACGGCAGGATTCAAGAGCTGGCGAGCAATGTCGTATCACCCAAAGCGCGAAACTTTTTACATCCCGATCAATCTCAACTGCGAGACCGCAGTATTCGGACCGGTTGAAAAAATCTCGGGTGGCGGGGGCACCGGACCAGTACGTCGGAAAAATCACGTACATCCTGCAAGTCCAGACCAACTTGGTGAGCTTTTGGCGATGAATATGCGTACCGGTGAAGTTCAGTGGCGCTTCCGCACACGTACGCCGATCAACACCGCAGCACTAACCACTGCCGGTGATGTGGTCATCGCCGGTGACTGGGACCGACATCTGTACGTTTTCAACGCAGCAGATGGAAAAGTCTTGTGGCAAACCCGTTTACCGACATCGCTGCAGGGCTTTCCCATCACTTATGAATCCGGCGGACAACAGTTCTTGGCCGTTCCGACTGGCAGCGGAGGGGGAAGCTGGGGCACGATGCTTCCGGCCGAACTCACATCTGAAAAACAGAAGCCTCAGGGTGGAAACGCCGTCTACGTGTTTGGGTTACCTTGATATCAGTCACGCAGCGCAAAGGTGGAGAGTGCATGACCGGAAATCACGGCCACATATTGCTTCCCCTCCACCTCGTAGGTCATCGGGCCGTTGACGATCTGACTCCCAAGACTGGCCTTCCACAGCAGCGCACCAGTGCTGGCGTTGATGGCCTGAAAGTAGCCGGAGCGAGCGCCAGTAAAAAGCAGATCTGATGCCGTCGTCAAAATCCCACTGCTGATAACATCCGTCATCTCGAACTTCCACTGCTGCTCTCCCGTCAATGCATCCAGCGCCAGAACAGCTCCCGTCCCCGCTGTCTCCGTCCACCTGTTAATCGGACCTCGGGTCAATCCCGGCGCAGTCGGCGCATCCGGTACCGGCTCAAACGGAAAGGGGCCGTCGACACCTCGGCCGGTGAACGATTGGCCTGGAACATATTCGGCGGGTTCCCCACCAAAGACCGTCGCGTAACTCTCCCAGGCTGGGATGTAAAACAGCTCCGTCCGTGGGCTGTAGGATGGTGAATACCAGTTGGTTCCACCGAGGAGACCGGGATACGTCGGCGCCCCTGGTGGTTGCGGGGTCTCCACCGGTCGTCCGCTGTCATCGAGTCCCTCAGCCCAGTTCACGTTCACAAACGGAACGCCCTGGAGAAAGCGTCCCGTCATCCGATCCAACACGTAGTAGAACCCGTTCCGATTCGCCCACAGCATTACCTTGAACTCGGTATTGTTCCGCTCGATATCCGCTAACACAGGAATCTGTACCGAGTCGTAGTCATACGGGTCATCCGGCGTAAACTGGAAATGCCACCGGATCTCACCCGTATCGGCATCCAGCGCCACCACTGAGCATGTATATAAGTTGTCCCCCGGGCGTTGTTCCCGGAAATAATCTGGCCCCGGATTCCCAACGCCCCAATATGTAAGGTTGAGCTCGGGATCATACGCCCCTGTGAGCCACACGGCGCCGCCACCATGCTTCCATGCCTCCGGGTCACAGTAGGTCGTCGAATTTGGCGGACAGGCTTCCCAGGTCTCATGTCCTGGCTCTCCTGGCCCAGGAATCGTATAAAACCGCCACGCTTCCTCTCCAGTCTCCGCATCGAACGCAGCAATAAACCCGCGGATCCCGCGATCGCCACCGCTCGTCCCCACGATTACCTTGTCCTTTATGGCTAACGGTGCATGCGTGAACGCATATGCCAGGTCCATCTCTGCAACTTCAACATTCCACAACTCGGTCCCCGTCGTCGCGTCAATCGCCACAACGTGGGCATCTAGCGTCCCCATAAACACCTTGTCACCGAGCACGGCCACACCCCGATTATTCGCACCGCAACACGCCCGCTGTCCCGCTGGTGTCGGGTAGCGGTAGATCCAAAACACCCGTCCTGTTCGCGCATCGAGCGCCACTACATCGTTGGGACGCTGCGTTAAATACATCACCCCATCAACCACCACGGGTGTTGTCTGCCACGGTCCAAACACTCCTGTCTGATACACCCACTGCAAGGACAGGTCTTCGACATTCACCGGTGTGATTTGGTC